>Ga0193752_1000034_pt1 | contig 222946 bp, 178 predicted proteins | sample H1c1metaG_FD_144924 | JGI IMG/M metagenome (GOLD analysis project Ga0193752, IMG submission 144924) | Soil microbial communities from a riparian zone of the East river system, Colorado, United States - H1c1 | ecosystem: Environmental > Terrestrial > Soil > Riparian zone | place: USA: East... | reverse complement strand
TTGATTTATATTGTTAAGAGATGTTACCCTATAATCCTATCGCTTTTTTCAATGAGCAATAAAATTACTAACTAGAACCCATATATAAACACTTTTCAAAGATCTTTGCTTAACTAAACGACATTGAGTTATGAATTATGAGTTATGAGTGATAGTTGTGAGTCATGCATTTCATATTTCCCTTTCATAATTCATAACTCATAATTCATATCTCTATTTAACCAGTTTCGCACTATAAATTTTCTCTCCACGTTGGTTGGAGATTACCATATAGTAGGTTCCTGATGAAAGCGACGAAGGGAATTTAATGGAGCGGCTGTTAATGCCCGCAGTTATGGAAAAACGTTCCTGTTGAATGCCTGATCCCATTGAATTGAAATACTGAACCAGGTAATTATCATTTTTGCTCGCAGCAATTTGCAGGTTCATATCATTATTTATAAAAGTACTATGAACAATGCTGGGTTTTTTTGACTTTGTACTATTGATACGGATGATATGGGAAAATTCTGCCAGCCCGCGAATATTTATCTCCTTCAGACGATAAAAAACTTCGCCCAGGTTTGTCTCATGGTCAGTAACTATATAACTATTTGTGTTTGCGGCTACACCTGGCTTCAGCGATTGCAGGTCTGTCCATTTTATTCCATCTGTACTTTTCTGAACGGTATACTTTACCAGGCTTTTCTCATTAGTGGCCACCCAACGCAGATCCGTGTTTCCATTGGTTGTCTGCGCAGAAAAAGAAAGGATTTTTGCAGGTAAGACCACAAAAGTGCTTTGAGTAAAAAATGGTTTGAAATAAATACAGGTTTGCCTGATCTGTTCGGCACCATAGGTTGATACTGCTCCATTACGATAGAGTAGTGTCGAAATATTTACAAAGTTCATCTGGAACATTGCTTCATGGTGAGACGAATCGATAAGCGGTATATTGTATATTGTTGAAATAGCTTTGCTTCTTACTCCGTCGAACGATACATTAAGTATGGTAGCCGGGTCAACAGCTATACTTCCGGGTGTGGCAGCTTCTATGAATTCCTGGAGATAAGCTCCATCGCCATCCACATCCACGCCGGTCACCGCCAGGCAAGCTAAAGCTGTGTCGCTGTCAGTACCGCCTATTTTAAAAGTAATCTTCCAGTCGAGATATGAAGTGTCATTAGCTGCAGCGCCTACATACGGCTGAAACGCATCGTAGTAACCGATTCCTGCACTGTCGTCAATATTATATAAGGTCGCGCCACCGTATATGCCAGCAATTTCGATATGGGCATCCACACCGGGAATCACCTCAGCGAAGAGGTAAATGGCACCAACTTGTTTATCAGTACCTGAGATTAGAACAGGACTGTGAAACTTCAGGGTGGGAGCGCTGCACTGTGAATACGACTCAGTTGAAAAGAATCCAACAATAATGACCGAGATGAGCGAGAAGAATATTTTTCTTCCAGGTTCGGGTAAATTTGTTTTCATGGTAATGATTCAGGCCAACTTAAATCCAACTTTCACTCCGAAAACTAAAGAAATGATCTTCAATATATTATTCAAAGTGAAAATGCGGTCCATTTCCCAAAAAGGGACAAAAAAACCCATTAAGAGAATTATGAATTATGAGTTATGAGTTATGAAAGGAGTCATGAATTTTGCTCTTTCATAATTCATAATTCATAATTCATATCTCTCTTTCGGCTATTCTTATAAGATAACCGTTGATATCTTTAAAGGCAAACTCCATTAGCCCGTATGTATAAGATTGTAAGGGGCTTTCAATTTGAATTTTTTTATTCTGAAACTCCTGGTAAATTTCTTTGATGTTTTCTACAAACCACATGAGATTCAAAGCGTGGGTTGCATCATTGATTTTTTTTAGGTGTTCGGGATCTTCGCCGAACAATACACGCAGATTATCCCGTCTTAAACCGCCATCTCTTTCCCCTTCCGTCCATTCATCATAAAAACCCAGGACTGTTTTATAATAGTTCATTGTTTCCTTCAAATTTTTAACGGGGAGATGTACACCTCCGTGATCGAAACGCATGGTTCTGATTTCCGTCATGGTTATAAAAGATTTAAGTTTTTAAAATCAGGTGCTTGTTGATCTCAAAGGTATTTAATGCTTGATTTTTATAGTATTCCCACTGACAAGACCGTCCAAATAGTTTTTTATTTGGCAAACTCATTTTTTTGTGCCACAAGACAGCATTTTTTCTTCCTCATTTAGTTGAGGAAGAAGCTTAAAAAACACAGTTACCAACCAAAAATTGGGAATTTTTCTTCCCAAACAGTTCAATATCCAGACACATTAAAGAGCACAAATTTTGAATGAGCTATTGCATTCACTAAATAAACCCGAAAAATTATATGGCAAAGTCAAGTGCAAAGAAGGATAAGTCCAAAATGACGACTTCTACACCCACAAAAGTCAATGCATCATTTGCAACCGCGGACCAGGACGCATTAAAGCCTGCAAAGGACAATGATTCCAAATATCAGCCTTCTGAAAATACAGATATTGATGAATTGCCGCTGGACCCGGCTGATGGTCTCCGGAAATTATTCGCCGATAATATCAAAGATCTTTACTGGGCGGAAAACCACCTGGTTAAGGCGCTTCCGAAAATGGCAAAAGCGGCTTCATCAACTGCATTACAGGATGCAGTTCTCAATCATCTTGAAGAAACTAAGAAGCATGTTCAACGTCTTGAACAGGTTTTTGAATTACTTGGCAAATCTCCCCAGGCAAAAAAATGTGATGCTATGGAAGGATTGACTATGGAAGGTGAAGGCATCATTGAGACTACAGATAGCGGAACACCTGCCCGCAACCTGGGTATCGTTATGGCATCCCAAAAAGTTGAACATTATGAAATCGCTTCTTATACAAGTATGATAAAACTTGCAAATAAACTCGGTCTGGCAGAAATCGCCGGCATCCTGTCCCAAACGCTTGTTGAAGAAGAAAATTCTAATACGAAATTGTCGCAGGTAAGTGAAGGTGACATGGCGGCAGTGGCTATGGCATAACTTAATATTGCCAATCCTTGTACAGCAGTTGGCTTTTATACAGCATAATAGCAATTGCCAACAACACGGCAGTCGCTAATAACAGCAAATGCCGATAACAGCAGTTGCCAATAGCACAGCAGTTCGCAATAATTCAGCAATTGCCAATAACAGCAGTTGCTAATAACACAGCAGTTGCCAATGCAAAAATGCATGGCCATTGGCCGTTTGCAGTCAGCCCTATCTACAGTATTCATTAAAACGATTAATCAACAATTCAAACATGAAAGACAAAAAGGCGCGTGATGAAAATTTCGAAAATAAAAAGACTGAAAGCCTTCAGCAAAATACAGCAGATTCAGCTGGTCAGTTTTTAACTACTAACCAGGGATTGAAGGTTAACGATGACCAGAACTCACTCAAAGCCGGTGAGCGTGGTCCCAGTCTTTTGGAAGATTTCATTCTCCGGGAAAAAATTACACATTTCGATCACGAACGTATCCCTGAACGGGTGGTACATGCCCGTGGATCTGGCGCACATGGTGTTTTCAAAGTGAACGAAGATCTGAGCCGGTATACAAAAGCAAAATTTTTGACCGATACTAATGCTGAAACACCGGTGTTTGTCAGATTTTCAACAGTAGCAGGGTCCAGGGGTTCTACAGATCTCGCACGTGATGTAAGAGGTTTTGCTGTTAAATTTTATACTGAAGAAGGCAACTTTGACCTGGTTGGAAATAACATACCGGTGTTTTTTATCCAGGATGCCATCAAGTTTCCTGATCTGATTCATGCAGTAAAACCAGAGCCGCATAACGAGATTCCACAGGCCGCTTCGGCACATGATACTTTCTGGGATTTTATCGGACAAACCCCGGAGTCAGCTCATATGATTATGTGGGTGATGAGTGATCGTGCAATCCCGAGAAGTTACCGAATGATGGAAGGTTTTGGTGTTCACACTTTCCGGCTTGTTAATGCAGAAGATAAATCTGTTTTTGTAAAGTTTCATTGGAAGCCAGTGCTGGGTGTTCATGCCGTAGCCTGGGATGAGGCACAGAATATCTCAGGTAAGGATCCCGATTTTCATCGCCGTGATCTGTGGGAAGCCATAGAAAACGGAGATTTTCCGCAATGGCAATTAGGACTGCAGATTGTGCCGGAAGAAGATGAACATAAGTTTGAGTTCGATTTATTGGATCCAACCAAGATAATACCCGAAGAGCTTGTTCCCGTGATACTTGTTGGTACGATGACCTTAAATCGTAATCCCGACAATTTTTTTGCAGAGACCGAACAGATTGCTTTCCATTTGGGACATGTAGTGCCAGGAATCGATTTCACCAATGATCCGCTTTTGCAGGGAAGACTGTTCTCATATACCGATACGCAATTGATCAGGCTTGGCGGACCAAATTTTCATGAGATTCCAATAAATCGTCCTATTGCGCCAATCAATAATAATCAGCGGGATGGATACATGCGACAAACAATTAACAGGGGCAAAACAGCACATGGTCCAAATGGGATGGCGGGTAATTTCCCGGTCCAGGCCAAAAAAGCTGAAGGTGGTTTTACCAGCTATCCTGAGCGTATAGATGCACGTAAAATTCGCAACAGGAGCCAAAGCTTTTTTGATCATTTCAGCCAGGCAAAATTATTTTTCAACAGCCAGAGTGAGCCTGAAAAGAATCATATTATCGATGCTTTGTCTTTCGAACTCGGTAAAGTAGAAACCCTGACTATCCGTGAAAGAATATTATTTATGCTTTCACAGATTGATGAGAACCTTGCCGCTGAAGTGGCTTATAACATTGGAATGCATGTTCCAAAATCTCTATCAAAACCGTTGAACCAGGTTGTGCCTGCCGACGCGGATCCTGAAGAGTACAGGTCAGTTGTGAAGGAAGGCTCACTACCCAATAGCAAAGCGCTAAGTATGGCGAATACTGTAAAAGATTCGATACAAACGCGCAAAATTGCCATCCTGGCCTGCGATGGCGTAAATGAAAATAGTCTTAAGACTGTTAAGGATGCTATCCTGGCAGAGGGCGGACTGGTTGATATCATTGCGCCACGTTATGGTTTTATTGCAGGTGTTAATTCCGATAAACCCATTCCCATTTCAAAAAGCCTGCTTACAAGTGCTTCGGTATTTTATGATGCGGTTTATGTTCCCGGTGGAACAAACAGTGTCGCAACTCTTGAGGCAGACGCCGATGCGGTACATTTCCTGAACGAAGCTTTTAAACATTGCAAAGCCATAGCAGCAGATGTAGATGCACTACAGGTTTTGAAGGCAACATATTTCGGCAGGAAGCTACCCGAATATAATGATGATGATACTGTGTTACAGGAAGGAATAATTATTGGCAGTGATGCTGGCAAGCTGAGCAAACAATTTATTGCCGCTATCAAACAACACCGTTTCTGGGAAAGGGAAAAACCAAGAAAAGTGCCCGCGTAAAGAGAAATATGAATTATGAGTTATGAGTTATGAAACCAGTTGTGAAATAATAAGTTATGAATTAATAAATCTTGATCTCTAAACTCCTTTCATAATTCATAACTCATAATTCATATTTCTATTGAAATATTTCAGGGTATTTTCTGATAAAGTATACTGGTGTGCAACTCCAGGCATGACAATAACTATTTACCAGGAAGGAATTGTAGGGTGAAATATAATCATTTGTTGGATCATATACTTCCCAGAATGTATCGGCTCCTTTTTTTACCATTCCACCCCAATAAGTTGTAATTATGTTTCTGGCTTCTTCATGCAGTCCCGTCATTATCATCGCTTCAACAACATAATGATACAAATATGGAGCCCCGGGATAAACTACATCCGTTTTCTGAAGCAGATTTTTGAATGCTTTAGCGCCTTCAGTTTTTGTAGCTACACCGCTAAGCACCATCCAGGCCTGAGAAGCATAAGAGATTTGTTTGTTCTTCCCACTTAGAAAAAGGCCTTGTTTTGAATCGTATAAATTTTTATGCGCTGCTTTGATCATTTTCTCTGCCAATCCCGGTAACTCAGCAACTTCCTTTTCTTTTCCAAGCATTTTGGCAAGCTCATAAGTGTTTTTAAATGCCCATATCACACAGCCTTGCAGGGATGCTTGTTTATCCAATCCTTCTTTCCAGTCGAAGAATACCCACCATTCCTTACCTGCCAGCTCATAATCGATCATGCCATCTTCGCCTATGTATTTTTTTGGTATCTGTACCTGGACTTTTGCAACTTCCCAAAGATCATTTGCTGTTTCTTTGTCTCTGGTTTCAATGAGGTATTCTTTCAAAACAGTATTATAAATAAGGGCATAGTCAAACAAGGGATTATTTTGTGCGTGAGGAGCTGGTCGTTCAAATACATTTGAAGGCGCAACACCTCCGGGATAACTAAGACCAGCAAGCAGATATAGACAGTGTTTTGTTAGGCTATCGTTTTTAAATGAATACCTGTTTGCTAAGGATTCCAGGTAAAGATCTCCGATCCAGAGTCTCCGGTCGCGTTTTGGCCCATCTTCATAAACTGTTTGCATGCATTCTTTTAATGTTGATAATCCAACCTGGTCAATTTTTCTGATTAATTCCGATGTCCCGTTTGCTAATGCTGCCGGTTGTTGTCTTGCCGAACTGGTGGCCTTGATGCTGATATCTGAAATTTTGAAATCTGAATAAGTTGAACTTCCCAATACCTCAATTTTCACATATCGAAATGCGACACGCCTTGGAATGGTAATGGTTGACGGCACTTCTGATACCGTAATGACTTCATCCTGTAACCATGCCCTGCTTAAACCGCCCTTGTAAGGGTCAAAAGGAAGCACAGCTTCTGCAGGAACTTCGGCAAAGGTAAACTTCAGCCTAAGGGCCGCATCTGCAACGGCTTTCAGGTCTTCTATTTTAAATGTTACGAATCCTGTCAGGTGCTCACCGAAGTCAAGTATCGCACCTGATTGTCTTTTCATTGAATTGACATAAAAGCTGTCAACTGATTTACGTTCGCTCACTTTATATCCCTGGAATGAATTGTCATCCTTTATAATTGTGACGAGGCTTAAGGGACGGTTCTCGAAGGAAACCAGGGAAGGTTGTGTTGCCGCAGCTTTTTCGAGCCATACAGATCGTTTATTTTTATATACATCCTGCGATGAAGATTCATGACAAACGCATGTGAGGGCAAATAGAATAGCAAAGTAAAGTCGCAGTCGCTTCATTCTGATAGTTAATAATTTATCGTCGTCCATGGCAGGAAAATATTTAATTTTTAAGTTATGAATTATTGCCGGGCTTTCGTTTTAGACCTGGGTGATTTTTCAGTGACCTAAATGAGGAAGCTGTGCGAAAACGAAAAAATTTCACAGAATGTAGAAAACGGCAATACTTTACAGAAAGCAGAAAACGGAAATTTTCTGTTAAATCCGGAATATTTATGCTTGTTTTTTCAGACCACTTGCATATTACATAATCGTATTGTACATTGACACCGGAAACTCTCACTTTCGGGTGTACTAAAAAATCACGACTCATGAATTCGATTGGAAAACTCACGCTGGTACTGGCGATGGCTATAGTTTTGTTATCATGCAAGAAAAAATCACAACTATCTGCCCGTGAAGAACAGATACAAAATGAAATAACCCAACCTTTGCTGCCTAACGAGATAATTGAGCAGGAGGGAATAAGATTTTTATTGAACTACGAACATTCAAACGCGCAGTTACAATTGAGACTATATAAAGGCACCAGCCTGGAATTTTCTCCCGTAGATATTGAAGAAACACAGCCCTATGTAAATTATTCGGTGCGGGCAGACCAAATGCTTGAAAATACTGACTATACGTTGGTAGTGGAATTCAAATCAATAACCAAAAACGGATCATTCGATCTTTCTCTGATTGGATTTACAGAAATCAATGGGACCAAAACATTTGGTTTGAACGCAGTACCTTTTACAACCGGTCAAAGCCAAATGTCCAAAGCCTTTATAAAAATCCACAAGGGCGTTCAGAAATTCAGCTTTTATGTTCTTTGATGATCACTCATAACTCATAACTCTTTTACGTTTTTTTGCGCCTCACACTACATCCCAATGCTTTTGTTGAAGCAGTAGCCGGCGCTTTTCCCTCAGATATAGCCTGGATAGCCTGGTCGAGATAATTTAATTTACTGCTGTTGGAATTTTCAGGATCGTTATCAATGGAACCTGTGTAAACGACAGTATTTGCATTGTTCTTCTTTTCAACAAGGAATATGTGCGGGGTAGCTCTTGCACCATAAGCATTGGTTGTTGCCTGCCCTTTATCAAACAGATATGGAAAAGAATAATTTTTATCTTTCGCCCGCTCTTTCATGGCTTCGAAATTATCTCCTTTAGCCAAATCCGGATCATTAGGATTAATGGCTATCACCGGGTAACCCAAAGGAGCATACTTTGTATTTAAGTCTATTATGCGTTGTTCATAAGCCTTTGCTACAGGACAGGTATTACATGTGAATGCCAGGATAAATCCTTTGGCATCCGGGAAATCTGAAAAAGATACCGTTTTGCCCTTAACGTCAGGGAGACTGAACGATGGAGCAGGGCTGCATGGAGTGATAGTCGTAATCTGCGATGTTGCACTGAGGTAAATCACTGATACAATAATTGAAAAAATATATTTCATGGCTTTTGTATGTTTTTATATTCTGCTAATAATTCCTTGTAAGTAAACTCCTTTTCAAAAAATCTCCGCTTATGCTTATGTATTATTAATGTTGCAGGCAGCGCCCCGGACCAGGACGAATCTATACGATCAATATATTCCTGCTGATTGGTCTCGTCAAACAAAAATACTTCGTTTTTCAATGTTTTTTTCCGGACAAAAGGCACAACGGTGTTTTCAAGCTTTGAACGGAAGTCCATGCTTATCAGCATGACTTTTAGTTTGTTGCTTTTGTAATGACCCGATAACTTTTCAAATTGCGGAAGTTCCTCAAGACAAGGTACACACCAGGTAGCCCAGAAATTTATTATATAGACAGTGTCCTTGCCGGACCTGACCCTTTTATTTATATCATCCAGTTTAATAAGTTGTACTTGCTGTGCGAATACACGAGATGACAGTACCAGTGAAAAAATTATTAATATTGTTTTCATTAATCAGAATCCTATTCTTGTTAAAAGAGTCCTATTCTTGTTAAAGAGTCCTATTCTTGTTAAAAGGGAACTATTCTTGTTAAAGAGTCCTATTCTTATTAAAAAGAGATCTATTCTTTTTAAAAACGTTTTGTAATCCCAGACGCGTCAATTTACAAACTAATCTTTTATTGTTACAGTGCTTCTGTTACCTTTTATTTTATGATAGGATTTGCTTTTCAAAGCTGGAGAACTTGTTGCTTACATACGGTTGTTCAGGTATATTTTTTGCAGTGCAGATAAACAAAAATGTATGGAAACATTTGCTGACCTTATTAAATCTGAAAAACCAGTACTTGTTGATTTTTATGCCGACTGGTGTGGTCCTTGTAAAGCCATGGAGCCGATAATTAAGGACGTTGCAAAACTAGTTAAGGAACAATTCAGGGTCGTTAAGGTGGATATAGATAAACAGACTCAAACTGCAAGAGATTACCAGATCAACGCGGTTCCAACATTTATTATATTTAAGCAGGGAAAAGTTATGTGGCGTCATTCAGGGATGATCGACAAAAGCAGGTTACTTTCTATTCTTGGTGACAAAATTGAAGATAGTGCTCCTGGCAATACTGATTGAAACCTACCATTAGGGTTCAACAGAATTCATCATTGGGAGAGAAAGCTATCAGAAAGTAACATCTTCCAGTCCGTATTGTTTAATAACATCGGCAGGAACTCCTTCCCATTTGTTTGGCCTGTTGCCCAGGTAACCAAGATCTGCTATTCCAATTTTACTTGTGAAAAAGCCGGTAGCTGTCAGATTTCTCAACCTGTCAAAAAACGCTTCACCGGGTTGCATTGCCGGGTCTGAAGTTCCGGGATATGCGATTTGATCTACTATTTCCAATTGTTGTTTGGAATCGCAGTTTACAAAAGGGTTGTTATATTTCTTAAAACACTGCAGATCGAGCCAGCGCAATCCGCCACGCATCGGAACCTGTTGTTCAGGCTTGTCCTTCACAATAAACTCAATAAAGTCCGGAACCTTTGCGTCAGAAGCGCTTCCGGAATGCTCATCTCTTGGTATGATGATGTCCGCGAGAATGGTTATAGTGGCCATCTCATGTGGTGTGAAAAAGGTTTCCGCCATAAGCTTTTTTTCTCTTTCAATCTCCTCTGGTAGTCTGTCCGGCCGTTCTTTCACCGGCGTTGCTGACAACTTATCATCCTTAGAACCTGGTTTACAGGCTTCAAGTAAAACCCCCGTGGCCAATGTTCCGATACCTATTGCTTTCAGTGATTCACGCCTGTTCATAACGAACGATTTATAAATGTTTAATGTTCTGTTGACTAGATGTTCTGTTGACTAGATGTGCTGTTGACTAGATGTACTGTTGACTAGATGTACTGTAGATTAGACTCTTCTGTTGATTAGATGTTCTGCATTTTGCGCTGTTCAAGTATAAATTCTGATGTTCTCATCGATAAAGCAAGGATGGTCCAGGTAGCATTTTTGTCTGACTGTTGTACGGTAGGAGCGCCATCAACCACGAAAAGATTTTTGCAATCATGAGACTGGCACCATTTGTTTAGAACAGATTTTTTTAAATCGTTGCCCATCCTGGTTGTACCAACTTCATGTATTATTCTTCCCGGCTTTGCCAAACCCCACATATCTTCAGGACCATGTTTTGATAAAGGGATAGCACCCATTTCGTGAATTATACTGTCGAAGGTTTGTTGCATATGTTTCGCCTGGTTAATCTCATCGTTGTTCCATTTATAATGGAAACGCAGCACAGGAATTCCGAATTTATCAACAATGTTTGGATCGATCTCGCAAAAATTATCAATCCTTGCCATGCCTACACCACGGCCCGACATGCCAAATTGTGTTCCGTAAAATCTCCGGTAATCATCTTTTAACGAAGCTCCATAACCTCCGGCTTTTTTTTGTTGGCCATCTTTGCCGGGAACTTTACCATTCAGCCTTGGAACTCCTCCACCGAATCCATAACCCGGCATGTTCATTCCACCACCAAACTCGATATGATAACCTCTTGGGAAATCGAGTTTTTTATTGTCCTGCAACCAGGGAGCATAGATATTAATACTTCCGGTGGCGTCTTCGTTGATGCGTTTGCGGTCCATCAGTTGCGGCAGGAACCCAGACTGGGATGCGCCTGTCGAATCCTGTAAATACCGGCCAACAAGTCCGCTGCTGTTTCCAAGCCCATTTGGATAGATAGTCGACTTTGAATTAAGCATAATCCTTGCCGACTCGCAGGAACTGGCAGCAAGGATAACTACTTTTGCATTTACCTGGTGTTCCTGCAGATCATTTCTATCTACATAAGAAACGCCGGTTGCCAGTCCATTTTTATCAGTAATTATTTCACGCACCATTGCATTTGAGATCAGTTCCACATTACCTGTCTTCAAAGCGGGAATTACAAGACAGGATGATGCGGAAAAATCGGCATATACTTTACAGGCACGACCACATTGACCGCAATTAAAACAGACGCCCCTGTCTTTATTACCCGGCAAAGCTTCTGTTAATACTGACCCTCTTCCTGGAATTACTTTAACGCCCGCAAGTTTGGCGCCTTTCATGATAAAAAGTTCAGGCAACCTTGGTTTTGGAGGCGTCATGAAAATGCCATCAGGTTCATTTTCCAATCCTTCAACGGTACCGTATATTCCGAGCAAACGATCTACCTTATCATAGTATGGTTTTACTTCATCGTAAGTAATTGGCCATCTTTCGCTGACACCATCATCAGGTTGAAAATCTTTTGGCCCGAATCTTAATGAGATTCTTCCCCAATGATTGGTACGTCCGCCCAGCATCCGTGAACGGAACCAGTCAAATTCAGTATTATCTTTTTTTGTATAGGGTTCTCCGTCGATTTCCCAGCCACCATAGGCAGCATCATAATCTCCGTTGGCCCTCTCTTTTGTGGAAGCACCACGTCTTGGCGACTCGTAAGGAAATTTTAATTGGGAAGAATGAATGGCGGGATCAAAATAAGGACCGGCTTCGAGCATCAGCACTTTAACTCCTGCATTTGCGAGTACATATGCAGCCATTCCTCCTCCTGCGCCGGATCCGACAACAACAACATCGTATAGTTTCGAAGATTTCTTAATTTGAATATCTCCCATATAGCAGCTTTCGAACAAATTAAGAATTTATAATCATTTTTGGTTGAAGATTATTTTGCTGACCGGTCAGTAATTTATTAACAGGCGCTAATGCCCATTGCGAGGATGCCATACAAATATCATTTTTAATATATTTGAGAATTGTTCTTCGTTATTCCTCTTTTTAGTAAATCGAAATTTCATTGATCAGCTTAGTCCTGAAGCCACGAATATATTCAGCTTCCTTTTCTGCCATGAGTTTGCCTGTACTTGTTTTCATGGTCGCTGGTAATTATAATAGCTTGACTTCGATATGATCCAGGGCAAAATTTTTATCATCCAGTTTGCGGTGAAGTCCTAAAGGATCATCAGCATTGTAGAGTAATCCGTTCATTTTTCCTGCTGTATAAAAAAGCCTGGCAATACCAGTGGCACCCAATGCCTCGATGCGATCGGCATCCTGTAGAATTTTCGCTTCAATGGTATTCGTTTCTATATTGGCAGAGAAGCTGTGAGCATGGATAGCATGAGATACCCCTATAATTTTTTCCCGGGGAAAATCCTCAAATATCTGATTTAGTATATCAGCTGTTTTTTCTGCACCCAAAAGCGAAGCCAACTCTCTTGACGAGTGATTTTTGGGCGTAGTAACCAGGTCATGAAAATAAGCAGCCGTAAGTAGTATTAACAGATCTCCTTTATCGCCTTCTCCCGAGTTTATGTGCTGGCAATTTCGCCAGACCCGGTGAAGATGGTATATGTCATGGGCACTGTCTTCATGGATCCAATGAACCTGCAACCATTCAATAAACCTGTTCCGCCAGGATTTTAATATTTCTTCAGACATGCGATAAAAATAAGATTTGATGGAAAAAATAATTATGCAGGTAGGTCACCTGAAAAAATTTCAGGTCCCAACACTAATGCTAAACCAGAGATAATATTTTAAAGCTCTTCACTCTTTCGATCAGCCATTTGTTGCCGGATCTCCTCAATACTCATATATCGTTTGCCGGGAACAAATTTTTCAGGAGAGGGTGGATCATTAGCCCGCATAGCCCTGAACCCCTTGTGCAGGTATTCGTTCCACGCAATTAACTGGTAACCCAGACCCCGTACTATATCCATACTATCTGTGTTATGTTCAAATCTATCCATATAGCTTTTTGAAACATGTGAAATGCCTAGTCCCAGCAGTCCCAGCCCGCTGCTGTTATTAAAATATAATATATGGCATAACTCATGGCCGAGTATCCCAACCTGCCCATTGACTTCACAGTTTGCAAACAAGGGAATCCTTCTTCCCTCAGTTGAATCATTAATGATTACAATATAGGTTCGTTTACTGCTCCTTCTTAAGAGACTGCCAATGGTTGGCTGTGTTGCAATTATTCCACCCGTACTTTTTTTGAGCCTGAACTTGATTTTTGTTTTTGCCAGCTCAGGGAAATATGACAGGGCATAAATAATTTGTTTTTCGAGACCCACCGGCATCTTTTTGTTTTCACCAAATTCTTTGACTAACCTCGCATAATGAGTACTTACTGAATCCGCTACATCCGGTACGGGTCCTTTAACCGGTAGCTGGATTGATTGAGCGAAGCCTTTAATTGAAGTAAAAATCAGCAGTGCTAAAAACAGGGGAATGCAAAAATGTAATTTTGATTGATTGAGGACGCTGAACATTTAATTAAGTTAATTCAATTTTATAAATAACTACTTCATCTCAAATTTCCTTTCATAATTCATAACTCATAATTCATATTTCTCTTGCCCTATCTTTGTACAATGAAAGTCGAAATATGGAGTGATGTAATGTGTCCGTTTTGTTATATCGGCAAAAGAAAATTTGAACAGGCCCTGGCGAAGTTCCCTGCCAAAGATAATATTGAGTTGATATGGAAAAGTTTTCAGTTATCTCCTGAAATCAAAACGGATCCCTCAAAAAGCATTCACCAATTTCTGGCTGAGCATAAGGGGATGAGCCTGGAACAGGCCCGGCAAATGAATGACCAGGTTACACAGATGGCAGCAATTGTAGGACTGGTATATAATTTTGATAAATCTGTAGTGGCCAATTCATTCAATGCCCATCGCTTCGCCCATTTCGCAAAGGCAAATGGTAAACAGAATGCAGCTGAAGAAATATTATTCCGCTCTTATTTCACCAATGGCAAAAATATCGATGACTATGCAACATTAGTGCAACTGGGCACCGACATTGGCTTAAATGCTGAAGATCTTTCCAAAGCCCTGGAAACAGGAAGATATGCTGATGAAGTCAGGAAAGACATTTTAGAGGCACAGCAGATTGGTGTTCGCGGCGTTCCTTTTTTTGTGTTTGACAGAAAGTATGCGGTATCCGGTGCGCAGGAAACGAGTACATTTTTGCAGGCGCTGGAAAGTGCATACCAGGAATGGAATAAGGATCAGGCTAATGCTGTGAATGAATGATTGTTAGCCGTTGTGCATTGCCTGACTTCCTGTGCGTCGTGTCGTTTCCTGAACCTGCATATTGCTGACTATGCACGTTCATGGCGTTCACTCGGTTCTTCCCTTCGCCGGATGGGCCTTTCGGTTGGTTTGATTTGCCACTGTGATTCCTGGTTAATACCTTTGTTCATGCCGGTCTCAGCTGTTGTCTCCGATCGGCTTTTTGTTCCCTGATCGGCTTTTTTAGGTATTCATGTTGTGCTAGGGGTTGTTTGGCCCTGATCGGCTTCAGTAACTCCGAACAGGAATCGAAGGTGGCAATCAAACCAACCTCAGGCCCATCCTGCACGTTCTAATCTCGTTCACTTAGGGGATATGCGACTTGTACAACAAAATTCAACATTCACTTATTGCAATAACCGGCATTGGCATTATCGGCATTGCAAAAATTGAAATGACATTGCTGTGTTACCGTTCTCTGAATTACAATTAGCAGCTATTCGGTTTATCGTACAACGCTTGTTAAAATCCATTTGCAACAATCTTATCCAATCTTAGCTACCGAAATTTCGGTTGTGCATCATTGCATTTGCATTCTTTTGATCTCATTCGCAAGCAATCTGGTACCAGTGCACTAATAATATTTCCCATAGCGCAAAGGAATAAATAACGATGGGTATTGCATCGATTGCTCGTTACAGCCTGGCAATGATTCAACGCAGTAGTGATTCAGCGTTTGCGGGTGGCCGTGATTTAACGTTTGCGATTGCAGCTTTCACGCGTGGCAGCGTTATCGGGGGCTGCGTTTGCAAGTGGCAGTTTTTGCGGGTGGCAGCATTTGCACGCGGCGTTTTTTTGCGGATGGCTGCGTTATCTCCCAATCGAATGTAAGATCGGTTTGTATATTAGATCGGGCAGGGAATTGCAAAACCGAATATCAACTCAATTGTCAACTAGCGTTAAATAAGTGATTGGCTAATACACATGATTTGATGCTGATTGAATGATGGGACAACGAAGCCTGCTATATAGGACTCGTAAGAATTGTTATGACTGGTATGATATTCCCCCAAGTGGATGAGCTAGTTGGGAGCGGGATTGTGCCTTTGCGCGGCCTTCGTACCGTGGTCGGAGTTACTGAAGCCGATCAGGGCGATACTGCAACCAGCACTTGAAAAAACCCTAACAAAGCTGATCAGGGCAAAAAAGCCGATCGGAGACAAGAACCACTCATGGCATGAGCAAAGGTATTAACCACAGGACACAGCCGCAAAAAGGCACAATCCTGCTCCCAACGGTGCGAAGAAGCGACCAAAAACTGTCGCATAATAATGCTGGTAAACAAAGAAAGCATTCTCAAACACAAAAATAATTCTTACACATCTTTATTGAAAAGGTTCACCAGGAATCTGTAAAGATTATCACCTTCCCAGCTTTCAAGATATCTCTCACCATTGATAAAAAAGCTGGGTGTTTGATTTACTCCGCTTCTCAAGCCACTCATAAATTGTTTGTCTACTTTTTTAGAAAGTTCCTCATTCTCCAGGGCAGCAGCAAATAATTCAGCATCGAGGCCAATTGTTGCCGCATAATCAGTAATTGCACGACGCGTGAGATTGCGCTGGTGTTCAAACAACATTGCATGCATCTCCCAAAATTTTCCCTGTTGAGCTGCAGCTTCCGCCGCTACGGCTGCAAGTTTTGCATGGGGATGAACTTTTGTCAATGGAAAATTTCTGAATATTACTTTAACCTGTTCACGAAGTTCTTCCTGTATACGTTTAACTAACGGATATGCACGTCCGCAATGAGGACATTCAAAATCACCATACTCCACAAGTTCAATAGGCGATTGAGGGTTACCGGTAATATGATCAGTTCCTGTTACAGGTGGTGTTAATGGCATATACGATTTTTACACAAATGTAAATAAAGCGGCATTCAATCCCGTTTTTTACGAAATGCAATTCAATCGATTTGGGGGCTTCTTGCTGACGGATCATCCTGTGTTTGTCAAAGTAGGTTTTTCCTTTAGTCCCATTTTCTCCCGGATTTTAAATTCTTCAAGGTCAATGATTGCAAGATGTGTTCTTATCAGGTCCTCATCAAAATCGGGAAGCCGGTTAATATCCCTGAGCACATCTCTTTGTTGCTCCAACAATGCTAAACAGATAGAATCAAAAGTGTTAAGGGTTGGTTCAAATCTGGTATTGCTATTTTGCTTCAGCGATTGCATCTCTATCTGAAACTTTTCATACAAATTATTTAGTTGGTCGTCCCCCTCCAGCTGCTGACTATAATTGTCCTGTAAAAATTGAGTGGAAACATTTGTTATTTTTTGTTGGATAAATAGTTCCTGCTCCTGTTTAGTTCTTGTTGCGTATTTATCTTCAAGCTTTAATCTCCTGATTAACCACGGTAGCGTTAATCCCTGAAGAACCAATGTCATCAGAATCACGATAAAAGTCACAAAAAGAATAAGGTTACGGAAAGGGAAAGGCGTACCATCAGATGTCACTAAGGGTATTGACAATGCAGCAGCGAGAGAGACCACACCCCGCATCCCCGCCCAACCGGAAATCAAAGGTAATTTCCAACCTGGATTGGAATCTGCAACCGTAATGAAATGGCTGATAAACCTGGTAAAGATTGAGGCACCAAGTGTACAGGCCAAACGGGTAATAATCAGAATGACTGAGATACCCAGTCCGTACCATATTGCTGTTGATATCCTTATATTACCAAGCCCGCCTGTAATCAAGGGCAATTGAAATCCGATCAGTAAAAAGATCAACCCATTTAGTAAAAAAACAAAATTCGTCCAGACATTTATCCCTTCAATCCTGCTTCGATAGCTCAGCATGCTATGTCTTTTAGAAGATAATAAAAGACCCCCGCTTACTACCGCAAGCACTCCCGAAAAGTGAAAGTGTTCAGCAGCATAGTACATGCAATACGGGGTAACCAAAGTTAAAATAATCTCAACTCCGGAAGTAGTTGGTAAGTTGCGATGAATAACATAAAAAATTAAGCCGATACAAACCCCAATTAGTATTCCCATGATAACTACCATGAAAAAGTTAGTTGTAGCATTCTGAAAATCAAATTGCCCTGTCATCACCGCTATCACCGCAAAACGGAATACGATAAGCGACGACGCATCATTCAACAGGCTTTCTCCTTCGATGATACTTACCAGTGATTTAGGCACCTTCAAGTTGCGCATGATGGTTGTCGCAGATATTGCATCGGGTGGGGATATGATGCCGCCTAAAAGAAAACCCAATGCAAGTGTGAATCCTGGGATAATAGACCTGGACACAAAAGCCATAACGCATGCAGTAATTATCACAATTGGAAATGCAAAACTCATGATAACTCTTCTCCATTTCCAGAATTCTTTCCATGAAGTTTGCCAGGCAGCTTCATAGAGGAGGGGAGGTAGAAAAATAAAGAATATCAGGTCCGGAACAATACTTATCCTTGCGAAAAGACCGGTAAAACTAAGTATCAAACCACCCAGGACAAGAATTATAGGATAAGCGATTCGAAGTTTATTTGCGATGGTGACAAGTAACAGTATAATCAAAATCAGGTATAGGTATTCGATAAACTGTTCCGGCATTCAGTGATATTTAGGTAAAAATAATGAAAGCTATAACTTAATGCTGGCACCCATTACCTTCAAAAACTCCCTGATAAATGCCGGGTGAGCAGGCCATGCAGGTGAAGTGACAAGATTGCCATCAACAAAGGCTCCATCTATCGGAATTGCCTGGTACTCGCCGCCCGCCAATATTACCTCGGGGCCTACAGCAGGATAAGCGGTTAATTTTCTTCCTTTGACAACACCAGCTGTAGTTAGAATCTGGATACCATGGCAGATTGCAGCAACAGGTTTATTAACCTTGAAAAAATGTTTTACAATTTCTATAATGCGATTGTTTAATCGTAGATATTCCGGTGCTCTTCCTCCTGCAACGACCAGTCCATCGTAATCTTCAACTTTTACATCATCGAAGTTATAATTGAGTTTGAAGAGATGTCCCGGCTTTTCAGAATAGGTCTGATCACCCTCGAAATCATGAATAGCTGTTTTGATTGTGTCGCCTTTTTTCTTATCGGGACAAACAGTGTGAACTGTATATCCTACCATTTCAAGCATTTGAAACGGCACCATTGTTTCGTAGTCCTCAGTAAAATCGCCCGTTAAGAATAGAACTTTTTTCATTTCAATAATTTTAAGTTAACTAAATGCTTTTTTCCAGTAACGAAAGCAACACAATAGTCTACGAAAATCAGACATTCCCTAACCTGACTGGTCTAAGCTGTATGTTTTTCCTGGCCCCAGGTCCGGCCAGATCGCGGAGCGCTCACAAGAATGGCAAATCCCGATCGGCATTGAAAGTATCTTTCTTGTAGTTTAAATTTAGCTTAATTTTTGCCATAATAATTACTCATAGATTCCATATGTCGCTGCCGGGGAATCTGTAATTTAGCAAAGTCATCTCTTGCCTGGGGCTGTTCTTCCTTCCGGCGGTCTCGAGCGGATTCGAACCGATCAGCAAGGGAATGCCGGGCATACTCTTCTTCTCTCTCAATATCGTCAGTCATGTATAAAGTTAAAACAACCTGCAACCGGCAAACGATTTTATAATCAACCTTTTCATTCCTCTTTAAGGGGGGTTGAGAAGTTCCGGTATTGAAAATCTTGCAGACTTATTGATGCTTCAACTGAAATACTAAAATATATGAAAACGGATTCCAGGGAGTACTTTTTATGTATTTGTAGAGAGAACTCTTAGCAACTATTGAGGATAATGCGTTGCAATCCATTACAATAGTTGTAAATTACATCCGGATTTAACACCGCTTCCCTTTACGAACCCAACATGCAACTGATCAAATTGCAACATACAGATCCGACCAAGAGTACCATTGAAATGGACAAGAGTAAATATGATCTTCTTAAAAAGTTATTAATAAAGATCCTGGTAAAAAAGCAGGAAATAAATTTTGAGCAGTTACTTGCTGAAGTAAACCAGGAATTATCAGATACAGACACAGCTATCAAGGGATCAATCCAATGGAATCTGGGCTGGGTAAGTATGGATATGGAGGCAAAACACGAACTGGTCAAAGATGAAACTGTTGAACCACCCAGGTATTCGTTGAAGGGATAGTTGTTGATATTCAGTCCAGTTCATACATAGATCTCAGCGCTGCCATGTTTGACCGGTTGCAATTTCACTTCGGGAAAAGACAACCTGGATAGTGATGGACCAGAATAATTTGACATGCACAGGTAACGGGACCGTTATTTTATAGGTTCTGGCTCCGTCAAAATAGTTGTCTTCATTATCCTTAGTACCTGACCAATAGAGAGATCCTGCACCTGGAGCACGATTGAACACGGATGGCGATTCTATCTGCGCCTGGTAAAACCATTTTTATTTCGAGCAAAATTCAAACAAATTTGGCGTCAGGGAAATAGTGATGTATAATAAATTGAATGAGCAGGAAATGACCAGTCACGACCAGGATTTATTATTGCTTACCGAAAATGAACTCAGGCAGCAAAGGGGACATTTTGAGGTCCACAATCTCCCTGAAGTTCACTGGAAGTATTTCTGGCTTGATTAAATTTTTTATCTGGGAAATCATGGAGTCTTTTAACCCCCCTTGATTCCATATTTTCGTTAAAACAATACAATTCGATGTCACACTACCTCTTTTCTTATGGCACATTGCAGGATGAGGCCGTACAATTAAGCGTTTTTAACCGGGAACTCCCAGGGCGAAAAGATGCGATAAAGGGCTATAAACTATCCCGGGTTGAAATTAAAGACGATGAAGTTGTCGCTATCAGTGGCCTTACCCATCACCTGATTCTAATACCTGGTGATTCTTCGGATTCAATAGACGGAATAGTATTTGAAATTACGGATGAAGAGCTAATGCGGGCCGACGAATACGAAGCGGAGGACTATAAGCGGGTATTGGTCCCCACAATTTCAGGTGGTAATGTCTGGGTTTATGTAGAGGCTAATGCGGATTGAAAAATGACTATTTAATTCCTGATTAAAATAATTTGAAAGCTATATGGATAGGGCAGGGGGAAAAGCAAAGACAATGCTGTATCAGTCTTTTACGCATCGTACAGTAAACGCACTGACCTTTTCACCATCGCTATGACGATTGGCCATTGCACCATTCCTGCCAAAATTGTAAAACCAGGCAGTACTATCAGTCGTCTCTGTCGCGGTCCAGTAAAATCCATGAGCTTCAACCCGCGCGTAAGTACCGGAAAGATCACGTCCACCACCAAACAACAACTTAAATTGAGACGATCCTCCCGGGATCATTGCCTTATAAGCCGTCTTACCGCTATCACCGGAATTCTCACGTATGCCGCCAAATTGTTTCACCAGGTTTTCCCAGTCTGCGTTTGTTGGAAGTCTCCATCCTCCTCCAAGTAAATTACATCCCTCCCCGGCCGATTTCCAGGTATATAGTTTACCATATTTATCGCAATTCTGTTGAATGTTTTCATAGCAATAAGTGTCGGGTATTTTTATGTTGAGATTATTTGTCATCCACAGCTTGTTATCGGGCATAATCCGGATAGTATAACGATTATCATCCCGGTCTTTTATGATACTATCTGCCTTTATAATGCTGTCTGCCGGGCTTTTTAAATTTGCATTCTTATCGACCTGTCCAACAACAATGCTATTCATTATTGATGTGAAAAGCAGGAAAAGAAAATAATTTTTCATGGCTGTTGTTTTAAGAATCCAACCCCTGGTGATAGCATACATTCAGAATCCCATACATCGGATCGATTATTATACTGTGAAAATTACAGCAGATCATATCGAAGAAACCTTAAGTAAACTGAAAGGAATTATGGTTGCCAATGATAAAAATGATCCTTTTGAATATCATTTCCTGGACGAACAGCTGGCTCTTTTCTATGTGGAAGATCAACGGCGGCAAACTATCCTTATCTGGGTTGCATTCTCTACTATTTTTATAGCTTGCCTGGGACTATTTGGCCTGGCAACCTATTCTGCCGAACAAAGAGTAAAAGAAATAGGGTTACGAAAAGTATTGGGGGCAACCGTGTTCAATTTAACTTCCCTTTTGTCAAAAGATTTTTTGAAACTGGTTATCATCTCAAATATAATTGCCTTTCCCGTTGCCTGGTGGGCAACAAACAAATGGCTGCAGGAATATGCTTACCATATAGATGTTAAATGGTGGGTATTCGGTTTGGCGGGATTAATCGCGGTATGCATTGCCCTGGTTACGGTAAGTTTCCAGGCGATAAAGGCTGCAATTGCAAACCCGATAAAGGCGCTGAGGACCCAATAGAAAAATTCGCACCCGTTAGTGGCTACGATCAACACATTATAGTTTTTTATTCACATTTCAGTTTTGTGTTGAATTAATCATCGAGGTTTGACCACTCAATAATTTCCAGCCGGTAGGCCTTTTGATCAAAACCCCGGTTTCAATCAGGGACGTCGTGGATGAGTTACCCTTTGTATCTGTAACATTGGAAATCACCCTCGCTGTATAACAAGCCTGGTATTTACCAATGGGCACTATTTTTAATATCTCATAAACATTATTTATCGATGTTAATAATGGGGCATTTTGCTTTAAAATAAACGCAACCGAATCGTACGAAATAGCCGAGTTATATCCCGGTGGCACCCAGAAGAAATCGGAAGAACTATCAAGGTATTTAAATTCAGCTTTGAGGCCTGTCTTCCTGATATCATCACTGTAATTTTGAAGCGTTTGTTTAACATCGCGGGTGATTATCTTTTTTTCGTCTTCAGTAAGTATAATTGATGACTCACCACAGGAAGTAATTATCAAAGCGCTTAAAGCAAATACCCGAATCATAAGTTGCGCGTTTAGATGAAAAATGATTACAAATTTAGCGCTGTTATCCTCACAATCTTTCTTTACTTTGGCTAATTCTTCGGATGCGAATAAGATAAAAATCCGAAGAATAAGCGAGATTGTTATGAATGACGAATTACGAAAGTTAATACCCGCAAACCGCATAAGAGACCGTTACATAGATTTAGTGTCATTTGCAGCAGATGCAGGATTCTACTATTTGTTGCCAAAAGCAGTGGTTCAACCGGTGAGCGAAGCCGAAGTGATTTCATTATTTCAATTTTCCCATCAACATAAAATTCCATTGGTATTTCGCACAGGGGGCACAAGCCTCTCAGGCCAGGCTATTACTGATGGAATCCTGGTGGATTTAAGTCAGTTCTGGAACAAGCTGAAAATAGAAGAAGAGGGGAACCTGGTAAGGGTACAACCCGGCGTCACCGGTGCAATGGTAAATGCTTACCTGAAAAAGCACCAACGAAAAATCGGACCGGATCCGGCAAGTATTAATTCAGCCATGATGGGAGGCATACTGTCGAACAATGCAAGTGGCATGTGCTGTGGTGTAAAGCTGAATTCATATCATACAACAAAATATATCCGGTTTGTATTGCCGGATGGCAGCATTTTTTCGACTGAAGAAAAAAATGACTATTCGCGATTCGAACAGGAGTGTAAAGAAATCTATGATACACTCGAAGACATCAGACTTCAGATCAGGTCAGACCATGCCCTTTACCAAAAAATCAGGAGCAAGTACCGCACCAAAACTACCGTTGGATATTCACTCAATGCATTTATAGATTTTGAGCATCCCCTGGACATTTTAGCTCACCTTTTGATTGGGGCAGAAGGTACGCTGGCCTTTATAGCGGAGGCTGTATTGGAAACCGTTCCGGATTATCCTTATAAATCAACCGCCCTGCTTTACTTTCCAAACATCTATGCAGCTTGCCAGGCAATTGTGCCTTTAACAAATGCGGGGGCCATGATGGTAGAACTGATGGACCGGGCTTCATTACATGCCATTGAGAATATGGAAGGTATGCCGGCAGTGATAAAGACGCTGCCCGAAACGGCCGCTGCATTACTCATAGAATTCCAGGAAAATTCAACAGGGGAGCTGGAGGAAAGAGTAAAACAGTTCCTGCTCTCTTCAATGGATTTTTCGCTGATTAATCAACCTGTTTTCACCAATGATCCTGAAGAGCAGGCATTTCTTTGGAAAGTAAGAAAGGGCTTATTCCCGGCAGTAGGGGCTGTAAGGGCCAGCGGCACGACAGTTGTTTTGGAAGATATCGCTTTCCCTGTTGAAAAACTCGGCGACGCAATCCTGGATCTGCAGGAAATTTTTCGGGTATATGGATATCTGAATGCCATCATATTTGGTCATGCAAAAGATGGTAATATTCATTTTGTAGTTACTCAATCATTCAATACAACAGACGAGGTCAGCCGCTATGATCGTTTTATGAAGCAGGTCGTTAACCTTGTGGTAGAAAAATATAGAGGCACTTTAAAAGCAGAACATGGCACCGGTCGAAACATGGCGCCATTTGTCGAGACCGAATGGGGTGGTGAAGCATATAAAATCATGAACAGGCTCAAGAATATCATTGATCCTCAAAACCTGCTGAATCCGGGCGTGATAATAAACCAGGACAGCCATGCTCATATCAGGAATCTTAAGCAGTTACCATCTGTAGAAGAGGAAGTTGATCGCTGTATTGAATGCGGTTTTTGCGAACATGTTTGTCCAAGCCGGGATATCACTACCACGCCCAGACGAAGAATTGTTATTCGCCGTGTATTGAAAAACCTGGAAACAGCTGGTGATCATGCCAATCATAAATTGCTCCTCGATCAATATCAATATGATGGAAAAGATACCTGTGCCGTGGATGGTCTTTGTGCCACAGCCTGCCCTGTTGACATCAACACAGGTGATTTAATAAAGCGCCTTCGGAGAGAAAATCATTCTAAGGCCGCAAACAGCACTGCATTGTGGGTTGCAAAAAATTTCAGAATGGTTGAATGGCTTACAAGAGCAGGATTAAGAACAGGTGCTGGTGTCAATAACGTATTAGGAAAACACACGATGGTTAAGTTAACCCGGGCAATTAAAAGAATGGTTCCTTCAATGCCGCTCTGGTCTGATCACCTGCAATCCCCACCCAGCCTTTCCGTACTCAAATCAAATGATATAAAATCAGGCCTTCGGGCAGATAGCGCTATCGTTTATTTCCCGGCTTGTATTTCCCGGGCCATGGGAAACTATAAGGGACATGACAAAAATCTCATGGAAACTTTTATGAGCATTTGTATTAAGGCGGGGATCGATGTCAATATATTAAACAATGTAAAAGGCAGTTGCTGCAGCCAGATCTTTGGATCAAAGGGCTTCAGTGATGCATACCGTTACACTGCAAATAAGATAGTAGACCAATTATGGCAATCAAGCAGGGAGGGTCGGCTGCCCATAGTCATTGACGTTAGTTCCTGCGCCTACACGCTGCATCAAATGCGACCTGTATTAAATGAGCTGGCTAAAAGCAGATTTGATGCCATGACCATCATGGACAGTGTCGACTTCCTGCATGATATGGTTATGCCTTTTGTTGATGTAAAACAAAAAGATAAAAACATTGTGTTGCACCCGGTTTGCTCCTTAAAGAAAATGAAAACTGAAAATAAATTTTTAAGGGTTGCAAAACATTTTGCGAATGAAGTCACAGTGCCGAACCATGCAGGTTGTTGTGGGATGGCAGGAGATCGTGGTTTTTTGTTCCCGGAACTTACCGCTTCTGCTACAAATGCTGAAGCTGCGGAAGTAAAGCAAACAAAATATGATGGCTATTATTCATCCACGAAGACTTGCGAGATTGCCTTGTCGGATGCTGTAGGAGAAGACTATCTATCCATTTTGTACCTGGTAGATGAAGCGATGAGTCCGGCGAGATAAGATTTTAGATGTTGTCACTTTTATCAAAGCTTAAAAATTGAAATCGAAGGCTGATATTAAAGTTCAAACATTTCAAATCCCTGATTCCGGTGATTAAAATCACACAAAAGGGGTATTGGCGGATCATTCATAAAATTTATTTTTACCGCCCATTGCTTTAACCCTTTTGCTTACCATTCTCCCGCTCCGGGAGAATTTCAACACCTGACGCTGATGGCAGCTAGTTTATGCATACAGGTTTTTTCCAGCGCTCATCCCCAAAACGAAGTATTGAATTTCTTCGAAGCAGAAGAATGGAATGCTGATGCAGAAAAGCAATTGCTATTAAAGATGCGCGAGCTCATGTCATTGGTGAAAACCCCGGGCAAAAAATTTCAAGTTATTGTAAATGTGGAGGTTGCCGACATTAATGAAAGTATTTTCCTTATCAAAAAAAAGATGACTGCAAGATCAGTCATAAATGATCCTAAACTCAGTATCCGCGAAATTGAAATACTTGGCCTCGTGATGCAGGGTTTTACAAATAATGAAATTGCCGATAAACTTTTTATCTCTTACGAGACAGTTAAATCGCACCGCAAAAACATCCTGGACAAAACCGGGGCAAAAAACACCGCTGCCCTGATCAATTACTACCACGAGACTTTCTTTGAAAAATGATTTTTAAAAAATCACTATTAAGGGGGATAGAATAACCCTTTCCCGCAATACTACATTTACCATATCATCTCACGTCAAAATTCTTTTATGGATAAAGTAAATACGAACGGATCATCCGCTATCCTGGCTCAATTCGAAACACCTTTTGCCGATGTCCAGGTAACAAAAGAAGAGCCGGTTATGGGTGAAACTGTTGACAGTTTTTTCTCCAACTACTTCAAAGAAAGTGAAAGCCCATTTTCTAAAACTTATGAAGCAGCCTCTTCAACATTGATAAACCCAGCAGGTGAAGACTATGTTGATCTGCTGGCTGAACTTGAAGATGCCGAATTCAACGAAGCCTTGTATGAGATTGCTAACGAAGTAGAAGATACCTGGAGATCCAAAGTATCCAATGAAACAGCGATGGGTGACAACTTTATACCATTTGCTTATCAGCAGGCACGTGAATATTTTATCCCGGTTATCCGGGAAACAGAAAATATGATTGACAGTGTTTCCAATCATTTTTCCGGCAATAATCTTGGAGACCAGTCCGAAGCTTCGGTTGAATCATTTTTTGAAACACTCGAGTTTACCCACACCGGTTATACACCTGCACAGGAGCAGTTATTCGGAAAAATATTTGACAAAGTTAAGTCCGTTGTTAAAAAAGGGGTCGACCTGGCTAAAAAAGGAGTGGCTGCTGTGGGCAAACTAATGCCCCTCAATATTGTTCTCAATAAGATAAAAGGATTAATAAAGCCCTTACTTGATAAAGTGCTGAAGTTTGCCATTGGCAAGCTTCCCAAAGCATTGCAGCCGCATGCACAAACACTTGCCAAAAAGTTTCTAAACCTTGAAACCGATGAAACTACCTCAGCAGATTTGCCGGCTCAGAGTGAATTGGAAGATGTACAAAGTGAATTTGATAATCATATTGCACAACTGTTATTTGCACCTGAAGAATCAGAGGCAAATGCCATGGTCATGAATTATGAATATTCTGATGAAACAGCTGAGCGAACAAGTGGCTATGAGACAGGTTATGTTAACACCCCGTCCCTCGATGCAGCAAGGCAGCAATTCATTCACGAATTAAAAAGCCTGCCCCCAGGTGAAAGTCCGGCTCCCGCAATAGAAAAATTTTTGCCGGTAGCTATCATGGCATTGCAGCCTGTTATCAAAATTGCATTAAAGCTGATAGGAAGGCAAAGGGTGATCAATTTTCTTGCAGGCTTATTGGCGAAACTGGTAGGTAAATATGTTCCTGCCAATGTTGCGAAACCTCTGGCGGCCAGCATTATCGATGTAGGTATGAGTGCCATTGGTTTCGAAACCTACGAACATGGCAATACAGATCTTGCCTATGAGGCAATTGCGAATACTATTGAACAAACCGTACAAAAAATGACCAGCCTCGATGAGGCAGCTTTTGCAGATTCAGAAAACCTGACTATGCAAACACTTGAAGCCTTCGAGGAAGCTGCTGCAAATAATTTCCCTTCACAATATATACGTGAGGAACTTCGGCCTTCAAAAGAAAAAGCCGTATGGGTCGCAATGCCAAGAGATACTCCTGCAAAATTTTATAAGAAGTTCACGCATATATATGACATTAACATTGATGCCCAGACAGCGAACACCGTTACGACTTTCCGGAGCCTGCCGCTTGCTAATTTTCTCCGGGACAAATATGGCCTTGACACTTCGAAACCAATCAAAGCAAAGGTTCACTTATACGAAATCACCCGCGGCCGTTTAAGTATGATAGCTAGGTTTGAGAAGCTTCCCGGCCTTAATGCGAAACAACCCAAAGCCTGGATCCAACTTCTTCCGCTCACTACCCAGGCCGCCTCGCTGTTGCTGAAGGAGCCAGCCCTTGGTAAAGATGTTGAAGCGAAAACAGTATCTACCCGTCTCAAAACCAGCCCCGGTCAACGGTTTTATTATCTCGAAATTGAAGGAGCAAGGCTGCGTATTCCCCCGGTAAACCGGGCAAAGCATAAACATAAAGACAATGAGCATCCCAATACAAAAATCGAAAGCAGATCGGCCGATATCCAGGGCGTAATCAATTTTGTGAAATCAGAGATCAGGTTAAATTATTATTTCAGCGAGGAAGATGCAAAAGCACTGGTAGAAAAACTGAATAAGAATGATTTCCTGGGGGGAGCAATTGCTATAAGACAATCTATTAAACATGTGCTGAATGGCATTCTCATAAAAAATATTTCAACTAAGGTTAAACTGGTACATGAATCAATCCCCGAGCTATACCTGGAAAACTATTCAGATGCAACCGAACATTTTAGTCCGGCTGCGCTGATCGGCAAGATCGCAGGTAAGCAGGTTATTTCAAAACTGGTAGAAAAAATCATCGAAAAGATAGCTGGCTCGGCATATGATTCAGTCGCGGCTTTTTTCAAAGCAAGAGCTACCGAATTCAAAGAAGCGCAGGCGCAACCGCAGGATGGAGTTACTATTAAGCTCGGCTGGAAAAATGTTACGGGTATGTCAACCATCAGGACAGTGATTGGTGCGATCAGGGGAAATCTTTCAATCGGTAACCTGGGAAATATCACGATGCCTTCTCTGCAGGCACCCGAAATAAAGGTCGTGGCTGATAAACGCTTTGATTGACCATCTATGCAATCATCTACTTCAACATATTATTCACTAAAGCGCCAGGCGAATCACTGGCTTCAGGCAGCCACTCGCCTTTCCGTGCTTGACAATCTCGCCTCCGGGAATGCCTGGCATGGGATTGATCATAACATGGGTCTTACACTCAAAGAATCCCTTAAGAACAGTGTTACTGAAATAATATTACTGGCAGAGTCGCTAAAAAAACAGCTTGATAACTCAGCCGGACAGCAAGATTTGCGATCCATGAAACGGGCATTGCTTTTATTAAGGGATAAGTATCTGAAAGCCGAGGAAACTATTCATTTTTATACCGTAGCGATCAATTCGAGAACTACTTCCGGCCTTGCAGCTTTATTGCGCGCATGTGATATCCTTTGTGTAAGAAGTATGCAGGAACTCCTAAGTCCTATTGGTAAACTAACACCCCAGGTATTGACTTATGTTGATAAGGGAGTAGGAGCTTCTATTTTAAAAGCAGGTTTACGTCTTTGGGATGGCCGGATCAGCCCGGTGGCGGCCATCAAGGTAACCCAGCATAATTTGTATCGTCCTACCGCTATAATTCACGAAACAGGCCACCAGGTTGCACACATCCTGAAATGGAATGAGGAACTTTCTGTAATACTGCAGACCAGGTTATCAGCACATCCAAAAATAGCGGGTGAAGCTTATTCGGGATGGTCTGGCGAAATCGCTGCTGATGCATTTGCGTTTGTGCATACTGGTTATGCTGCGGTTTCTGCTTTGCATGATGTTGTGAGCGGAATTCCGCAGGCAGTGTTCGCCTATCATCTGCGAGATCCGCATCCTATCTCTTATATCCGCGTGCTGATGAATATTGAAATGTGCCGCCAGTTTTACGGAGCCGGCCCCTGGGATAATCTTGAAGAATCTTTCAAGAGTGATTATGATATCAATCTTGTGAGCTTTCCTTCCGTTGGGCTCATTAGAATATGTATCGGTGCAATACCGGATTTGGTTCGTTTGGTACTTAAACATCCTTACCGGGCCTTTGGCAACCGGTCATTGTCGCAGGTGATTCCACCAGAAAGAGTGAGTCCCCGTGAGCTGGTAAAGCTTGAGTATATGGCCGGGCCTGCATTGTTCACCTCCCATGCCTGGATCTGGAAAGAATGTATTCGCCTGCTTGCTCTTAATGGGTATAAGATAGGTGTTGGAGAAGGGGATCTGCCCGCTCTTTATCGTCAACAGGAAGAATGGATGACCAAACTCGGTTTCTCTATCGAATTGAATTAAATACAAAACAATTAACATGACACAGCAACAGATTACACAGGAATCCGAAAAGACCAAAAGATGTGCCGAGATCAGAAAACAACTGACCGAGTTGCAGACGGAGCTGAATAGTATTAAAAAAGATCTTGCTTCCGCACGTTCGGCCGGACATGAAACAGGCCCCATATATTCCGAAAAACAAGATGTGGAAAATAGAATAAAAAAACTGGAATATGATCAGAGAATATACTGCCATCCGACGCCGAATACCCCGCAGGTCCCGGATTTGAAGGAAAGACAGTTTATTATCAGCACCAGCAGTGTACGTCGGAAAAGTGACGCTGCACTTGTTATTATAGATCCCAATTGCAATAACAAAGTAAATCGTTAATCATGGACTTAATAAATAACGTCATTTTTACGGCGCTCAATAACGTTGGTGGTTTCAATCCCCTCGCACTAAAATTCTTTGATTTGCCTCCCATACTCGTTGGTCCTCCACAACCTCAGAACAGGGGCACATTCTTTTCATATGATATTACCGTGGTGCAGGAATTTTCTGCGCTTGACGACCCGGAATTCATTGAAGATGCCATTCAAAAGCACTGGGCCGATTTCGTTGTGAGAACTGATTACCGGAATGCTGCCGGCGACATCTTCTCCACCTTTGTTGACCTGGCCGGTGAGCGTGTTCCGCCTTATCACCTGATCTATGCCTATCTAGTTGAAAATACAAGGGCCAGCCAGATATTTGAAAAGATGGTATACCTGTATCTGCATGATGAAAAGCTAAAAAAAGCAACTACTCAAAACCGCCTTGCATTTCAGTGGATTTTGAATACAGAAAATCTTTTCTTTAAACATTTATCCAATACTGCTTCAAGAAACATTTCAGGTCAGTTAAGGACTTCAGCAGATGCAACCAGGAGAAATGCTTATTACAGGATGTTTGGTATGGACCTTGCCTTCGGCGATAGTGGCTCCAATGTTCCGGTCAACTTTTATAAGGCCGAGTTTAACAATCAGCCTTTCATCATCATGTTCGAAAAGTTCCTGGCAGAAATATGGCAGGCATATACAAATGCGCGTAACCAGGTAGGAGCAAACAGTACCGACATGTTTAGTATAGTAGACACAGCGCAAAAAATACAGGAGATGCTGATGTCGCGCAGAACAACTGATACCAGTTTCACCAACTACCGGTATTTCAACCTTTCCAAAGAAGAATATGCTTCAGTTGTGATGATGTCCTGGTTCTACGAAGTAATCTCTTATGATTCACCGCTTATTGAATTCCTGCGTTGCAACGGCAACACACCGGGTGAACGACTCATAAACATTGGTAACAAAGTAGGGGTGCAGGCACATAGTAAATCAGAAGGACTGCTCGATATCGCCCCGGTAATGAATACATTGTTGAGAAGGATTGAATTAGGTGATTACAATTTGCCAAACGAAGTAAATGTCAGGCGAATAATCGAAAGCCAGTCGCCAACGCTGAATCCACCGGCTACTCCGGCAGAACAGCAGGCTTTAACAGATCTGCTCTCCATCATCAACAACTGGGAAAAAGCAACAGGCCACAGGATTAAGAACCCGGCTGTTATTGCCTCGCCTCCACCCACAAAAATTTCTACCAACGGTGTTCCGGCACAGTCGGTTTTAAATTAATGTTATCAAATACCAACATTTTTTTATGAACTCTCCATTTCAATCTTTCGCGGAAGATACTGCTGAAAGCACAGAGACAACAGATCAGTTGGATGTCAAAAGTCCCTTCCTGGACTCCCCATCTAATACCGGTGAAACAGGATATACACAGGAGCATGCACATGGATATGCACAGGAGTATGCGAAGGAATATGAACATGAATATGAGCAAGAGCATTCCAAAGGTTTGAACGGAACACATTCTTATGAACATGAACCTGCACATGAAAATAATATGTATAGCAATGAAACAGATGAGTATGTATTAACCGACCAGGAATTTCCCGCTATCTATCCTGCTGCGCCTGGTTTATCACCATTTTCCATCCAGGCAAAAAAACAATGGAAGAGAGCGGGCAATGAATATCGGCCTGCAGGTTGGCAGGGAAAAGTATATGGCCTGGTAGTGCATACCAGTGGCGGATCATTACCTGGAAAAGCTGTAAAAGGAGGAATTTATCCAACTATTTATGCTATCAATTTTTATTCGCAATCTTCTGGCTGTCACTATATAAATGGATGGAAGGGGATAGAAGGAGGCGACCTGGCGCAGGTTGCGAATGAACGCAAGGAAGCATGGGGAGTAGGCATGGGAGATCAAAAAAAATCAGTTGATAATAATCGGTTTGAAAAAGATCTCCCCGCGATTGTAAGCACACTATGGAAAAAGAGATGGCCTTCTTTTCAAAACCCCATGAAATTATTGCCAGGTACACAAACTGCAAATTCCTGTTATATCCATGTTGAATGTTTGCCTGTAGTTTATATTGTCGATGGCAAATATGTAACTGACAAAAATCATCCCCCAATGCGACCCGGGTTGCGGTTCACAAAGGAACAACATAACACTGTTGCTGTACTGGCATATGATATAGCAATCAGGAACGGATGGCCAATGGATCAGCCCTGGTGGAAAACTCCGCGGCTTTTGGGACATGAGGACCTTGCGCCAATTAACCGTTATGACAAAAATGGTGGATGGGATCCGGGCGGTCTGCGGGAAGCGCCTTTTTTTGATTGGGATTATGTGTATGCCCGTATCCAGGAAATTCATAAAAACGGGTATAAAAGTGTTCTGTCTTCGCCGATACGTATTGCAAAAGAATTAGATGGTGCATATTCCAATCATTCGTCCTTATTTGAAGGAGTTACTGTAGCCCCGGTTGCACCTACCCAGTCATCCGAGGCACCTGGCTCACCACCTTCACCACCAACTTCAACTACATCAACAGCCACACTTATCACAGATACCATTCGCAACTGGGGTGATGCTACCTATATTTCGGCACAACTTGAAAAAATTGTAAGGGCAAACTTATCTATTTCTTTATCACTGTCTTTTGCCAGCATGAATAATTCGCAACAAACTGCGTTCAAGGCCGAGTGGGCGAAAATAAGGTCCGATCTCCTGAAGGGCCGCAAAGTATTGATATCATCGGGGTTTCAGCCTGTGTTAGGTGGTGCAAAAGTTCCATTCGGATTTGAAGCAACTACATATAATAATATCAAAGGATTAAGGACCGGATCTTACCTGGTCACAGATAACGTTGATAAGGTACTGGTTTCATTACACAAAAGCAGTAAGCTGTCCATCTCCCAGGAAGAACTTGATTTGTTTCAACGTATTGCCAATGTTGAAACTGATGGCCGCATACAGGTTTTGAATAGCTATGATGCGGGTATTGTAAGTATAGGCTTTATGCAGTTTACCTTACATGTTGGTAAAATCCAGGAATGGATCAAGCTGAATGAACCCGCTTTCAAAAGATTCGGCATTGAACTGGATCCTGTAAACAAATACAAAATCGCGAATGGCGAAGTTCCGGCCATTAAAGGAGTTCCGCAGTCAAATATAAACGACCTGAGATGGAATGGCTGGGCTGAAAGATTTTTTTACGCAGGTCTCGATGAAGAAGTAATTGTAGCAGGAGTTAATCTTTCAAAGTCCTACCTGACAAAACATCTTACCAGTCTTCGCGCAAGGTTGAAAGATGATAATATTTATAACACATTCATCAATAATTATTACAACAGAAGTGTGTATGTAAAAGCGCTGTTCCAGGAATGTCATAATAATAATCCAAGTATATCAACCCGTGCAGTACAGACTGCCGTGAAGGCATTTTCATCTCCTGCGGCTACAGCAGATTTTGTAAAAAAATATTCAGCGGTATTGATTGCTGAGGGCAAGGACAGGATTGTAAATAACACTGCCAGGGGCACTACGCTTTCATTAAGTTCTCCGGTTGTGCAGCCTGAAACTGAAGATTTTTATGAAATACATTATCTGGTTGGTGAAAGCCTGCAGGCTTTTGAAACAAACGGTGAAAGCGGTCATAGTATGGAATCTGCATTTCCGCATTACGCTGATTTTGTGGCCGGGCAAAACGAGGTTTATCCAACCGGAGACACTGAATTTACGGTGGCTGAGGAACCGGCAGTTTATGGCGAGTTGCGTTTCAATGATTTTGTTTCAATTCCTTTTTTCCCGGTTCCACCTGTTCCACGGCGTGACTGGTGTGGGATAAGAGCGCAGGTAACTTATATACTCGGCCAGGCACAGCTGGATTGGTTCGATCCATGGAATCCGGTACCCAACGGTCATCAAATTCCGGAAGGTGAACGTATGCCGGACGGCTCCTTCCGCATGATTTCACATCTCGAAGAATACTGGAAAGCTGTTCGTGGAGCTGGTGCAGCTATACCTAATTATAAAGTTGCAAATCCGGCTGTCAATGCAAGAAACTCGGCGATGAACAATGAAGCCTGGAGTGCCGCCTTTGTTTCCTGGGCCATGCAACTGGCTGGTGTTTTAGAAGCCGATGGATTTATTTTCAGCAGGAGGCATATTGTTTATATCGTGCAGGCATTGAGCAATGCCCGGAAAAATGATCAGCAAAGACCTGTGCATTTAAGAGCAGCATCAACACCAGTAGAAGCTGGGGACATTATGTGTTTTAATGTTCCTGCTGGCAACAGCTCAACAAATTATTCGCTCGCTGACCTGGCAGCACAGCACCTGGATGGACAGAATAATGTGATCAACCTGGCCAATGTGTCTGGCGCTTCACATTGTGATATCGTGAAAGAAATCATTACGGATGGTGCCAGGAGATTTGCAATCGTCGTTGGTGGCAATAAAGGTATACCCGGGGAAGGGCCCGATGGTGTAACCGTAGATGAAAGAAGAATAGAAGTAAACCGTCAGAATGTTGTAGTGAATCCTGCTGGTGTTCGTAATCCGGGTAGTCTTTTTGGTATTATCAAACTAGGGGTTTGTAATCCGGTTCAAAATGAGGCTGAGTCATTTACTAATGTTGGCGAAACCGCATACGGTTATGAGGCTCATGATTCAAATTTCGAAACGAAATATGGGTTTGAAGCTAAAGATCAGGATTCCGAAACGAAATATGGGTTTGAAGCCAAAGACCAGGATTCCGAAACGAAATATGGGTTTGAAGCAAGAGGATCAGATTTTGAAACCAGAGGATCGGCTTTTGCAAGCGCCGGATCAGTATCAGCGTTTGATAATATGGCCTGGAGCGATGAGGTAATTTCAGAAATTATTGCTGCTGAAGATGAAATGGCTATTCAGCCTGATCAACTAACCAGTACATGGTCAAAGGCAATAGAACAAAATCGTTATTATTCGAATACACTTGGATGGTCGGCGCAGGCTGTACAAATCAATAAACTTTTATTGCCGCTATCAGGTCAGCAAAACATTACACTCAGCGAAGAGGCATTTGCACAGGCAGCAGCTGTATGGCAGCAACAAAATGGGCTAACAGCCGATGGTGTGATTGGGCCGAACACCTGGGCTGTAATGAAACCTATGCTAAACGCAGCCGGATCGTATGTTCCTGTTCATGTAATACCATCCGGATCAGCTGCTCCGCCGGTGCAACAGGTACTTGCTTTTAATCAATGGCATGCACAGCGGATACTCGACTCCGTTAGTGCAGGTGTTGTTGGAGTGACCACAGGTTTAACTACTGACACCAAAGCACAACTGCAAAGCCTGGCCCAGGGTAAACAGGTGCTTAATGTAAATCCCTCCACTCAAATAGTACAAAGCCTGCCCGTCATCTATCATATTTGTGAACAGGCCAGGCAGCAACAGTACCGTGATATTATGATTGGAAGTTTTATCCGGCCTCCCAAGGATGGCAGTTGTACCGGGCATTGTGCAGGACGGTGTATTGATATCAATTACAAGGGTGGCAGCTTCTCAAACAGTGGAGCTATACAGATGGTCGTGAATATCCTGGCTTATCTTAAAGTGCTGCCTGCTACTTATAAGAAAGGCCTGGGCTTTGGTCTGCCATTACAGGGAGCTTTCTTTGGTAGCAAAAAACTTCCACTGTTTAGCAGTGTACCACCTACCAACCTGATCGATCCGCGTCTGGCACCATTGATTTCTTCCCTTGGAATTGTATTTCCCGATAATCCCAATCATCTTCATATTCAATTGAAGTGGATGTAAAATCAGATTTATTTTATCCTGCAAAACCTGCAAATTTCTGCAGGTTTTTGTTTTTGACAATGCCCCGCTGCTGTTGCAACCAGGGTTACTGTATTGTTTTCAAATATTACTTTGACATATCTATTCCAGGTATTATTTTTACTTTTTCTCTCCAAATGAAAGCGACCAGAATCATTTGTCTTGTTTTTGCATGGCTATGGATAGCTGTGATAAGTTTGGTATCTATCGGAAACTTTAGTGACTTGCCTGATGAGGACATCGCTTATTCAATCGGAATTTTCATTGGATCTGCTCTTTTCCTGATTCCTTCCTTTATTCTGTTTTTTATTGCAGGCAAGATTAAGAAAAAACTTGAGCGGGCTAAAAGAGATGCCTTGATAAATTCATTTGAATCTATTTGATAGTCCGAATCCTTCTCATCGGCTTTATCCCAATTTATTGAAAATTCCGATCCTTACAATATACCCGGATTATGAATTATATAAGAACTGCGTGCATCCTGCTTTTTCTGCTCACTCTAATATTTTTCAAAACCCTCCATAGCCAGGTCAAACTACCTCAGCTGATCCGGGATAGCATGGTCCTGCAAAGAGAAGCAAGGATAAATATCTGGGGCTGGGCTTCGCCTCGCGAAAAAGTCTCTGTTAAATTCAACAACAAAGTGGCTTCAACAAAAGCAGACAATTCAGGAAAATGGCTGGTGGTAATACCGGCAATGAAACCCGGAGGACCTTTTACTATGCAGATTGATGCAAGCAATCATATTACCCTTGGTGAAATTCGCTAAAGTCTATTTAGGTAGAATTGTTGATGCTGACTTCTTTTATGTAAATGGAAAACTTGTTGGGAATACTACTTATCAAGGATAAGATATTTGTTTGAGCTAAAGCAAAAATAGAAGGTGACAAAGTGATTGTATGGAGTGAGAATATTGTGGATCCTTTATATGTGCGTTATGCATGGGCCGACAATCCTGATGGAGCAAATCTCTGCAATGTAGAAGGCTTACCAGCCTCCCCGTTTCGTACCGATGAATAACCAACGCGTGATATTGACCGAATGTTTGAATTTCGTAATAAATGGTTTGATTCTATTTAGAAGGTTGACTTATCTATCGTGTAACTTTGTGTTTTGTGGCTCCAATGTGTTGTCCTCAATGAATTAATCTTAAAATATTCATCAAATGGAAAAAAGAAAACTTGGTTTGGGTAACCTGGAAGTCTCGGCGATTGGACTGGGTTGCATGGGTATGAGTTTTGGTTATGGTCCCGCTCATGATAAAAAAGAAATGATTGCGCTGATCCGCGCGGCAGTGAAAAAAGGGGTGACATTTTTCGATACGGCAGAAGTATATGGACCATTTACAAATGAAGAACTGGTAGGAGAGGCACTTGCTCCTTTCCGCGACGAAGTTATTATTGCCACGAAGTTTGGATGGAAACCTGCTGCAGATGGTAAGTGGTCAGCATTGGATAGCCGGCCGGAAAATATCAGGCGGGTTGCAGAAGCTTCATTGAAAAGATTAAAAACCGATAGAATAGATCTGTTCTACCAACACCGTGTTGATCTCAATGTGCCAATAGAAGAAGTAGCTGGTGCGGTGAAGGAGTTGATACAGGAAGGAAAAGTGAAACATTTTGGTCTGTCTGAAGCCGGCGCGGAAACAATCCGACGGGCCCATGCTATTCAGCCCGTGGCTGCCCTCCAAAGTGAGTATTCATTATGGCACAGGGTACCTGAAAAAGAAATTATCCCTGTACTGGAAGAACTGGGTATTGGGTTTGTTCCATTCAGTCCTCTCGGTAGGGGATTTCTTACAGGTAAGATCGATGAAAACACCGAATTCGACAAGGCTGACTTTCGGAATACTGTTCCCCGCTTCAAGGCTGAAAACAGGAAGGCTAACCTGGCGATGGTGGATCTTCTGAACAGCATAGCGGTGCATAAGAATGCTACTCCCGCCCAGGTAGCGCTTGCATGGTTGCTGGCACAAAAGCCCTGGATCGTGCCGATCCCAGGCACAACCAAGCTTCATCGCCTCGAAGAAAATTTAGGAGCAGCTGTAATCAGACTTAATCCGGAAGATCTTGGCCTGATAGAAGAAGCAGCTTCAAAAATCAATGTTCAGGGCGCCCGTTATTCCGAAGACAATGAACAGATGACAAACAGGTAATAAACTAAAACATATTATGAAACGGATAGGCGCATCCCGCGCCTATTATTTTTTGCGGGATATCAGCTTCAGACAGTCCGGTTACCCGCAATTTGTAACAACACGCTTGGGGGAAGTTTGTACAGGGCCATTGTCTATGCAATGTTATGAAAGCAGGTATTTTGTCATAGGCATTTCAGATCGGTTTAAAATACCTATATTAATAGAAACATTAATGCATATGAAAAAGATGATCGGTTTGGTAACCATGTTATTTGCGATGCTGACTTTTCAACCGGCCTTTGCCCAGCCTTCCACGGAGGATATCGTGAAAGAATGGGAGAGAGCTAAAACCTTCACCAAACAATACCTGGATTCCATGCCGGAAAGCGGGTATTCATACAAACCTAAACCCGAAATGAGGTCATTTGCAGAACAGATGCTGCATCTTACCGACGGGAATTACGGTTTTGGTGCGGCCGCTACCGGCGAAAAAAGTCCCGTGGGGATGGGAGAATCTGAAAAAGCGACGGATAAATCCAAGGCGAATGTCACCAAATTGGTACTCGCAGGATATGATTTTGTTATCATCGGTATCAAAAAAATGACTCCGGCACAATTAAACGAAACGGTCAAACTTTTCGGTCGTTTTGATCTGACAAAACGAGCAGCATTAATGAAGGCCTTTGAACACCAGACCCATCATAGGGGCCAGGCAACGGTTTATATAAGATTGGCCGGAGCGAAACCACCACAGGAACTATTGTTTTAAATGACATTGATTTATTAAGTGATTCTGATTTACAGTTGACCTCACGGTTTATGACCCATAAACCGTGGGGCTGGCTATTGAATTGCGCCGGTACTGGCCGTATTCGCTCTTCGGACGTTAATGATTATTATTCGTATGTTCGTATTATTAAACCCTTGTATTAAAATTTCAACCATGAAACGGTTTTTCCATATAATAGTGTTCACTAGCTTGATTGTACTTTCGGCCTGCTCAACATCTAAGGAACCTACCGGTGTTTGGGTGAATAAAGAAAAGGCCCAGGGCAAATCATACGGAAATATCTTTGTTGTGGTAATGTCTGCTGACATTGAAGCGAGAGCTAAGTTAGAAAACGACCTCGCAACTGAAGTTACTTCAAGGGGATTTAAAGCGGTAAAAAGTGTCGATGCAATGCCACCATCCCTTAGTGACCCGAAAAAACCAACAAAGGAAGAAATTGTGAAGACTGTAAAAGAAAGCGGTTGTGATGCTGTATTAGTCGGTGCGTTATTAAAACAGGAAGAAGCTGTAAAATATAATCCACAGACTACCAAAGGAACATTAACCACTTACTATTCCTATACAAATTACTACAGTAATTCTTACTCAAGCGTTCATACTCCAAGCTATTACAGCCAGGACAAAAGCTACTACATGCAGACCAACTTTTATGATGCAGCTTCAGAAGAACTCATGTGGGCAGTACAATCAACAATTTTTAATCCTTCCTCTATTGCTAAATTCAGCAAAACTTACACTTCCACTTTGATATCGCAATTGCAAAAAGAAAAAATCCTTAAATAGGCAATGCCTATGTTACCGTATATTCTAAAGGAGAAAGTGTATTTTAGTTTGGAGTTAGTCTCAATACAGTATTATGAAACATCAACAATTGCTTAAAATTTTTCCGGGCCTGGCTGCTCTTGTTTTAATTACTTTATTAGCTTTCAATGTAAAAACAGAACAGTCACTTCGGGTGCTTGTCTTTTCTAAAACCAATGGTTACCGTCATGCTTCCATTGAAGCAGGTAAAAAAGCATTTTCAAAGCTGGCTGATGTGAAAAAGTTTGCGGTCGATTTCACAGAAGATTCCAGTCAGTTTACAACAGCCAACCTTAAGAAGTATAATGCGATTGTTTTCCTTAATACAACCGGCGATGTCTTGAATAACACCCAACAGGAAGAGTTTGAAAAATACATTAAGGCAGGCGGTGGGTATCTTGGTATACACGCCGCAGCTGATTGTGAATATGAATGGCCCTGGTATGGAAAACTTGTAGGTGCCTGGTTCCTCGATCATCCCTCTTCACCCAGCAATGTCCAGAATGGCAGGTTTTATGTAGTTGACAAAAACAATCCAGCTACTAAGGGTATGCCCGATTCGTTTGAACGTAAAGATGAATTCTATAGCTTCAAACAAATTAATCCTTCAATTCATCCCCTGATTAAGATCGATGAAAAATCATACAAGGGTGGAAAAAATGGTGATAATCACCCGATGAGCTGGTATCACGACTATGATGGTGGTCGCTCTTTTTATACAAATATGGGCCACACCGATGAAACATTTACCGAGCCACTGGTCGTTAATCATATCTGGGCCGGGCTGCAATATGCCATGGGTGGCGATTAGAGCAGAATAGCAGGAAGATAAATTTTAAAAACAGCACCCACTCCGGCAACACCTTCAGCACGTATGTAACCTTTGTGATTTTCGACAACTTTCTGAACGATCGCCAGGCCCACCCCGGTACCCTGGTACTCTTCTCTTCCATGCAACCTGTAAAACAGGTTGAAAATCCGGTCTCCATCCTCAGGATCGAATCCTATTCCATTATCCTTTACTGTTATCTCATGGTAGATATCATCTGGTAATATGTCCGGAACGAATTGTTTTATATCACGTCCTTCTACAAAACCTGCGTTGATATAAATCTCCGGCGGGAGATCTTTCTTACGATATTTAAGTGAATTGTCGATTAAATTTTGAAACAGTTGCCTCAATTGACGTTTGTCTCCTGTTACGGGAGATAAGGGATTTATATGGACCTTGCCATTCATTTCGGCAATACTTATTTCCATGTCTTCTACAACAACATTTACAATTTCAGTAAGATCAATTTCTTCAAGCCCTGTAGCACCAAGAGTGGTATTTGAATAGGCTAAAAGATCATCAATCAGGAGACGCATCCTGGCTGTCGTTTGCTGGATCCGTTTTGCAATATTCTTGTTTTCGTCGGTCACTGCCTGGCCAAGCGTCATCAACAGGCGATCCAATAAGATATGGATCTTTCGCAATGGTTCCTGGAGGTCATGCGAAGCTGAATATGCGAACTGCCTTAGTTTGTCATTCACCTGCTTCAGCTCCCGCGTGCGCTCGTTGATTTTTTGTTCAAGCAGATCAGCCGTTTTTTTTTCGTCGGTTATGTCAATTACAGTACCTATCAAAAATGGCGTGAGATCCCGGTATAGATATTTGCCGTTCAAACGAACAAAACGTATAGAGCCATCAGGTTGAAGAATCCGGCTTTCGTAAAATAGTTCGCCGGTTGCTTTAGCTACCTCGTGTGCCTTATTCCGGATATGTCGGTCATCGGGGTAAATGGCATCCGTAAATACATTGTACGACCAGTGTTTTGTTGTATCAAGTTCAAAGATTTCAGCTGCGCGGGCAGAATAGATCATAGTCTGCTCCGTCATATTTATTTCGAAAGTTCCCATCCTTGCAGCCTCTACTGCCAGCCTGGTTCTTTCTTCACTTTGTTTTAAAGCTTCCTCTGCCAGTTTCTGTTCATGGATGTCAAAGCCAACACCTACATAACCATTAAATTCTCCGTTTGGTAAATAACGTGGATTGCCCTTGAACGTATGCCAGCGATACTTATTATCATGCCTTTTAACTCTTACCGATGGAATAAAATAGGATTGACGATTTTGATATGCAGGGGAATAATGTTCCATTACGATTGATATATCGTCCGGGTGAATTATTCCATCCCATGCACGGCCGAGCGCTTCGGTATAGGTTTGCCCGGTATAGGCAAGCCAGGTTTTGTTCCAATAACTAACCGTTGCCAGCGCATCAGGTTGAATGATAAAAACAAATATGGGACTATCATCTGCCAGGTTACGAAACCTTTGTTCGCTTTCTCTTAACTGCTGTTCCGTTTTTTGTTGCTCTGTAATATTAGTATGGACCCCGACCCATTCGCGAATTGAACCATCCTCGTTCATTAACGGTATTGCCCTGACAGAAAATGTTCCCCAGGATGCATCGTTCATACGCACCCGATGCTCGTAAATAAATGTTTTTCGTTCACGGACGGCTTCATTCCAGGCAACTATTGAGGCTGCTGCGTCTTCAGGATGAACTGCCTGGGCCCAACCATAATGTTGATACTCATCAAATGACTGTCCCGTTAACGCTGCCCATCCTTTCTGTTCACCCACCATTTCTCCCTCAGCATTATTTGTCCATAAAACTCCCTGGATTGCTTCAATTGCTGCTTCAAAACGTTCGTGGCTTTCTCTGAGTGCCCGTTTAGCTTTCATCTTATCGGTGACATCACTAACAAAAGCCAGTACGCCTGCGGCCCTGGATTTATCAGATTCGTAATAAGGCTGACAAACAAGATTGAAGAATTTGGTTTCCTCTTTGTTATTAATTGGAAGTTTAACCGGGTGTTCATAAGCTTCATAACTGTCCCCGCTGTCTCTCACGTGATGAAGCACTTCGATATAACCTGCATTTATCAGTTCAGGCATCACTTCACTAAGTGGTTTTCCAATCACATCCTTGCCTTTCCCCCATATCGCAAATGTTGGTTCATTAGCCAGTTCAACTCTCAGGTCCGGGCCTTTAAGAATTTGTATTGCGATGGGAGCCTGCATAAACAACTGGTGCTGTTTTTCAATAGCTTTTAATTCTTTGTCTCTGCGTTCGGACTTCACCAATGCAGTGATGTCTTCAGATGTATGAATTATGTAAATAACGTTTCCTTCTGAATCTAACACGGGCTTGTTGAATACTTTCCAATAGAGTTCAGTAAAATTTCCCTGATCATTTTCAAGATCGTATCTGATAATTGGTAATTGATGTATCGCCTTATATTTTATTACGTGTTGAAAAGAATCCAACACTATGTTTTGTCCGGCTGAATTTGGGTCATCCGGGTTGGATGGATTGGCAGGGAAAGGTTCGAAGAATGGTCTGTTAATCATTGCTGATTTCAACAATCCTGCCCTTTGAATCATTCCATCCGTTACAGCGAGGATGGAAAATTTAGGGTCATCAATTGCTACCAGGATGCTGTTACCTGGCATAGCTTCGAAGACACGCAGGTCGATCATCGGCATATGATCATTTGAAGAAAAGGTTTCATCTACAGGAGGATTTTTTTTGTTCATCTGGATCGGTCTGGCTTTATCATATTAAGGATGCCCTATCCCTGACAAAACTGAGTGGAAATCCCGAAAAAAGAGCAATAAAAATATGGCTATTTCCATTGTAGGAGAAATAATTCATAAGGCGTTTGTTTCTTTTGTCCGCGATCTGGTCTTGTAAGGATTGTGTACTAATTGAAGATAAGATTTTACTCTTATTTATTTGCTTCACCAATTTATTGACCAACCCACAACTGTCCGTTTTCGGACAAATATTGTTCAGAATCAGAACACCTGCCTGTTCGTATACCCTCTAACCATCAGGTTTAAAGCCATTATTATAGCTGGCAGGTTTGTTGCGATCTCATTGGAAATTCTTATTGTATGTTTAAAAACTATCTTAAAACCGCTTTTAAAAATCTGGTAAAAAATAGATTTTACACTTCAATCAATATCATAGGCCTGGCTACCGGGCTTTCAGTGGCGATTCTTATTCTTTTGTGGGTGGAGAATGAAATTGGGTATGACCGGTTTCACACCAATGCAAACAACATTTACCGCGTGCTCTCAAATATGGGATCAGGAAGCAGCTGTCGATTGGTTGAAGGTAAGATCTTTGCTGCCGGCCGGTATTAAAACCATTGCCTATGACAGGTCAGGGCTTGGAAAAAGTGGAGCCGGAGTTTTACCCCGCACAATGGCACAGGAGGTATTTGAATTGCATCAATTGATTAAAGCTAAAGTAAAGGGACCAGTCCTGCTGGTCGGTCAATCAATTGGTGGAATATTGGTCAGGCTATATACTGATCATTTTGGGGAGAATGTTATAGGCTTAGTACTCGTCGATCCGACCCATGAAAGTGCTGTCCTTGGCAGCATGAGGTATGGGGGCATGGTTCGTTTAAGAGAAAAGGCAACCGGAAAGCCAATCCCGTCGCCACAATTAACAAAGAAGGAGAGTCCGGGATATGACTCTACAGCCGATTACCTGGCAGAAGAATTTCAATTATTGTTTCTGGCGGGTAAAACGAATCCTCAACAGCTAAAAACTCGTCCGTTAATAGTGCTCGGTGCAGGAATAAGAAATCAAACACCGGGAACTACTGAGGAGCAGTGGAAAAATCTGAGAGAGGAGCGAGACAACCAGGTCAGCGAACTTGCCAGGCTATCAGCTAATGGAATACTTATTGTCGATCCTAAAAGCAGGCATGCGATTCAAAATGACAACCCTGCTATCGTTGCAAGTGCTATTGAAAAAGTCATAAAATCATTTGAGTCTAAGGTCCCATTAACAGATCTAAAATAATATTGTCCCTGGCTGTTGCTTGCCTTGCAGTTATGTACTGCTTCTTTTCTGAAAGTCTTCGAAACATTTTCTGTTCCTTAACCATCCATATTATCAATGATGATAAATCATTTATATTTGAATCAAATCAATTAATCTATTCTGATATGGACCTGTATAACCAGATTTTTGAAAATAACAGGAAATGGGTTGCTGCAAAAAAGGCAAGCCAGCCGGATTTTTTTGAACAGCTTTCGCAGGGACAATCCCCGGACATCTTATACATCGGCTGCAGCGATAGCCGGGTAACGGCAGAGGATCTTACCGGCACTCAGCCTGGTCAAATGTTTGTGCACCGGAATATTGCTAATCTTGTTCCTAACAATGATAGCAGTTCAACTTCAGTTATTGAATATGCGGTAGCACATCTCCGGGTAAGGCAGATAGTGGTATGTGGCCACTATTTTTGTGGTGGAGTTAAAGCAGCTATGCAAAACAAAGACCTGGGCATGCTGAATCCCTGGCTCAGAAACATCCGTGATGTTTATCGTCTCCATAAAGATGAACTCAATAAAATTACAAATGACGATGAAAGATATAACAGGCTGGTAGAAATTAATGTGGAGGAACAGTGTGTGAACGTTATCAAAATGGCGGTTGTTCAGAAGGCTTATATCAGGACGGGATATCCTCAGATCCATGGTTGGGTTTTCGACGTGTCCACCGGTAAGCTTATAGATTTGAATATCAATTTCACCCGGATCCTGGCTTCGATCCAGGAGATTTATGATTTGACCAAAGAAGTATAATCAATCCAGGTATGCACATTAGAAAGAATTACACCATCAGGGAAATATTTTTGCTGACTGGCAAGCATTTTTCCTGGTTGATCCCTTATGTTGTTATAGTTGCCGTTTTGTATCGATTTACACCTTTGCGCGAATTCAATATACCGTGGCTGCCACTATCACTTATAGGTACTGCCGTGGCTTTTTATGTAGGCTTTAAAAATAACCAGGCTTATGACCGGATCTGGGAGGCGCGTATTGTATGGGGCGGCATAGTAAACAGCAGCCGGATCTGGGGATCAAATGTGAAAGCTTTTATTGTAAACGATGGAACCGGAAAAACGGAGCAGGATTTACTGGAGATAAAAAAGTTATTGTTTTATCGTCATATTGCCTGGTTATATAAACTGCGCAGCCAATTGCTTGAACCAACTTCCTGGGAGCATATAAGTCTTCGGGGAATTTTTGGCAGGGATGCAAGGCATAAAATGAAAAGATCCGGCCTTGGTTTATATGGCAATGACATCACTGATTCACAGGTTCGGGATTACCTGAATGATTCCGAATACTCATCACTTTCATCATTCAAAAATGCAGCAGCTCAAATGATCGATAAGCAGACACAGGAGCTTGCGGCAATCAGGAAACTCGGCTGTATCGGCGAGTTCGAACATGTTAAACTACAAGGTATCCTTGACGATTTCTATGATCACCAGGGCAAAGCAGAACGCATAAAAAAAACGCCGTTTCCCCGGCAATTTGGTAGCTATGGTTTTATCATGATTTGCTTATTTATTGTCATTCTGCCTTTTGGATTTTTTTCTGAGTTTAATAAAATCGGCGATTATGGTATCTGGCTTGCGATACCTTTTATCCTTGTGATAAGCTGGGTGTATATCTTAATGGAACTTGTCGGCGACTATTCTGAAAATCCTTTTGAAGGACTTGAAAATGATGTGCCCATGCTTTCCATTTGCCGCAACATTGAGATAGACCTGCTGCAGCAGTTGGGGGAAACCAGTTTACCCCAACCGATACAGTCAATCAACAATGTTTTGATGTAGTGATGTCAGTAGCCAATATTCACCGCGATATTTTATTATTGTATTTCATTGATTACTTCCATTATGGTAAAAGTCTTCTTTCCGGAGGGTACCTGCCATTTAACCTGCTGGCCCTGACGGAAACCTATCAGTGCGGTCCCTATTGGTGCCATAACAGAAATTTTTTTCTCTTTTATATTTGCCCTGTCCGGGGTTACTAATGTTAGCTCCATAACTTCTTCCCTTTGATCCGTTTTTACCTTCACCCTTGAATTCAATCTCACCACATCCAGGGGAAATTCATTTTTATTTACCAGTTTTGCTTTTCTTAATTCGGCCTGGAGCATATCTGCATTGCGCCGGTCAACCACCGATCTGTGTATGCCGGCGTTCAGATAAGAGTTTAGCAAGTTGTAGTCTTCTTCTGTAAGGATAAGTTGATTCTTTGTTTTTTGCATATTTATGTATTTAATAATGATCAATACCAATTCTTTGCGCTTGTCTTCTTGTTTTTTGAATTATTTTTCTTCGGAACTTTCTTTGATGTGGTTGCCTTGCCTGCCGGGTCTTCCGTATTACAAGTATCAATATCGGAATTGCTAAAGCAGGTACCCAATACCATGCTGAATTACCAACGAAACCATTTCTTATTGCAATAGCAATAAGTAGCACCAGGAACACTATAATAAGACCAGTGAGAGGCACCTCTCTATTTTTTTGTATCATAGTTGAATTTTTAGGGCATAGCAATGCTTTACTTCGATGAAGCAATGATTAACCTATCTTGGTATCACTTCACGAAATGTAACTGAATTGGGAAATGCTGATTGACTATAAGATGACCGGCCGTTTAGGCAGAATGCGCTTCAGGATATAAACCAAAAATTAGTAAGGTTTAACAATAGCACATTCAAAATACAATGATGTAACAGGTAATAAAGGCCGGTGGCCCAGCCTGCGGTAGAGATGCGGCTGGGAGTTAAGACTGAAAGGCCTTGGATGTTGGGAAGTAATCCAGCCTTTTATCAAATGATGCTTTGACGCAGGCATAGAATGGGTTCACTACAAGCTGGAGCTTGCGAAGTGTATTGCCATTATATTGTTTATTTGTATCCCGCATCTCGCTAAGATAATAAACTAAACTGATAATAAAATTTCAATACATTATTAAATCAATGCCAGTCTTATCATTTAACAAATTCTTCATTGATTGGGAGCATCACAATGTTCAGGTAATTACCAGTTATTTTCCTGGTCAGGATTTACGCGTTCTGGTTCTTCAACCGGGTTAGTGCGCCATTCAGGATCGTAGCCTTTAAAAAAAGCAAGCCATCCTGTTCTGGCAACGCGCATCAGGTAAGGTTGGACAGCGATTAGAATAATGACATTAAAAATCATCCAATAAAAGAGCCGGTTGTCAGTTGTTGAAAAACCAATGGTCACCCACCATATTATCAACGTCAGAAATGAAATTGCAATTGAGAACGCATAAGAAACATAACTTGATCCATAATAAAATCCTGGTTCGAGGTTAAAAGGCTGGCCACAAACCGGGCAGACCGGATGCATCTTCATGGTTATTTTTAATTTCCATGGGTTTTTTGAGACAAACATATCTCCTTCACGGCATCTTGGACACTTACAGGCAAATAGGCGAATTAAGCCTGGCTGTGATTTCGCAGTCTTGTTTTCTGTATTGGAATTAATATCTGTAATACTATTCATGATCGGGATTTGAGTGATTGATATTTTGTTTAACTATTGATAGATTTCGTCTTCAACTGATGATAGATCTCAACATCACCTGATGATAGATGTAGTCATCAGGAGTTCACGAATGATGTCCTGAATTCATCGGGTGTTGAACCAACTTCTTTTTTAAAGAACCTGTTGAAATAGGAGTTGTCTTTGAAATTTAGATTGTAGGCAATTTCAGTTATTGTCATGTCTGCATTGGTTAGTAACCTTTTTGACTCGAGTAAAATCCTGTCCCTTATCAAATCACCGGCTGTTTTCCCCAGCAGGTCCTGGCAGAGAGCATTCAAATGGTTTGGTGTGATATACAACAAATCAGCATATTGTTTTGGCAATCGCATATCGCGGTAATGTTTCTCAATCAGATCCTGGTAACTTCTGAGAAGGGTCGTTTTATGTTGAGCACCGGGATTCAGGCGTTTGTGTCCGCAATATCGTTCCACGTTAATAAATATTTCCAGCAGGCGGATACGGATCATGTCGAGGTTTTGTTCGCTATTTTCTACGCTTTCCTGTAACAAGGATTCGAAGATCCGGATCATTGGGTTATGTGCTGCCGCAGGTAGGTTACAGACAGCAGATTCAATGGTACCCTTTAAGAAAGCAAATCTTTCGAGATACTTAGGATGGGCCAGGAAAGCAGTGAACAAATTCTCTTCAAAATGGACTACATAACCTTTGATATTTTTATCGAAGTGCCAGCTGTGTACCTGGCCGGGCGCCATAAAATACATTTGGAATGGCTTCACTTTGTAAGTCTGGAAGTCTATGGTGTGATTGCCACTGCCCGCAGTAAACAACACCAGATGAAAAAAAGAATGCCGGTGCGGACGATGGAGATGCTCATAATGTTGCTCGAGATAACTGTCGAAACGCTGTACCAAAAGATTCTTCCGGGCACCGCGTTCGATGGAACTAATATCATAAACCGGGATTTGTACCTTATTCATCTGATCAGTATTTGAATACAAAAATACTGAACTAAGACTATCCCATATGGTGAGTTTGGGTTATTTTATGGTACTATTTACTTATTTTTAAAAATTGGTGAATTGTCTCAATACAAAAATGATTACTACAAAATGAAATATTTACTATCTGCATTTAGTAAATACGAGTCAGGAGTCGGCTGTCGTTGAACTATTTCTTCTGTCGTTGAACTATTTCTTCGGTTTTTTCTTAATCCGCAGCGTTTTGCCCGTCCGGGTGGTAGATTGGTCATCACCCAATACCAATCCCCAGGGCTTTAGATCATCAACCCTGTCAAAGATTGCTTTCATAATGGCAATTCCCGGTATAGATAAAAACATACCGGATACACCTGCCAGCGCACCCCCTACCAATACCCCGACAATACTTACCAGCGCATTGATCTTGACCTTAGAACTCACTACATATGGCATCAGGAAGTTGTTATCTATAAATTGAACTATCAACAGTACTACACCAACCCAGATAATGTCGCTAAGGTCTTGTGCCGAGGTTAGTGTTATTACCATACAGATTACAGTTGCTATCAGCATACCTACATAGGGTATCATGTTGAGAATTGCCGCCATCACAGCCAGGAAAATCGGATATTCTATGCCAATCGCCAGGAAACCGCCGGCGTTCAGACCGGCTACAATTGCCATTTCTATCAGTAAGCCAACCATATATCCCTGAATGATAACACGGGATTCGCTTAACACTTCTTCCACTTTTCCTTTATGTGTATCGGCAAATGATGTGATCAGGAACTTCCTGATAAGATTTCTATAATACATGATAAGGAAGGTATAAATAGGCAGCAGTACTATGTAAATCAGCGCAGAAGCGGCGCTAAGCATAGTGCTTCCAAGCACTCCGGGACCATTGCTCTGCATATTCTTTGTAGCATCCTGCACCGCTTTATCCTGTTCCCTTTTACTGAATTTAAAATTATCCCTGATCCATGCCTGCACAGTTTCAAGATGATGGCTAAGATTCTTTTTTATTTTCGGGATATCGTCTACAAAGCCGGCTATCTGCGAAGACAGGAAATAACCGACGGCCACAATTACCAACAATCCTAACAAAATTGCCAACAACATTGCCACGACCTCGGGGAGACCAATTCTTGTGAGCCAGTTCGAGATAGGCAACAACAAAAATGCCAGCACGATAGCAAAGCAAATCGGCATCAGGATATCCTTTCCTAAATAGATCAACAGACCGATAAGCACTATACTAATCAGGTTGGAGCTGAGTTTGGCATAGAAAGGCAATGGCGTTATAGGGGGCATAGAGGTGTTTAGCGTAATTTAGTTTTATTATTTTAGATTACAGGATTGCTCCTATAACTGATTACTGTGTTGCTAAACAACTGTAGCTTTTCATAACCTGATCCAAATCTAAAGCAAATCTGATTTAAGGCAAATCTGATTTAATCCAAATCTGATTTAAGATCTGATTAGAAAGTCTTCTCATCTGCAGAGGGTCCGTAGATCGATGGAACAGCAATATCGTTCATCCGCATATAAACAGTTAACTGGCCCCGATGGTGCACCCAATGGTTCAAAGTTTCGCTGATAGCTTTCAATTTTGGTGAGCCATACAAGAGCTGGCCATTATTCTTTAATTCGAAATCCGTTTTTAATTGTTCTTCAGTAAAATTCGATAGTGCATCTGTCGCACCCCGGAGATTTGATTCGTAGTGTTCCAGCAAGGCCTTTGTAGTACTCAGTTCAAAGTTTTTATAGGTAGCAAAATCAATCACTGAGTCCGTGATCATCAGCCAGATCCATTTTGGTATTTCGGCTACAAGTAAAGCCAGGTATCCTAGCTGCATCGACTTTTCATGTGGTTTATACTGGTAAAGTTTGTCAGGAATTCGTTCCAGGCATTTCCTTGAAGCAGCTGACTCTGCCTTAAGTTCTTCGCTATAAGCCGTGATGAGGATATTTTCCATATATTTTAGGTTTTCATAAAATTAAAAAAAACCAGTGATTTAAGAGAATTATGAATTATGAGTTATGAATTATGAAACGAGTGATGAGGTATTGAGTGAATTATGTAGAGCCATAGGTATTTCGTATAATTCATCACTGGTTTCATAATTCATAACTCATAATTCATAATTCTCTTGAAATGATTCCAACATTTTTATGACCTTCGGACATCTCAATAAATCAATAACAGATGGGCAATATGTTCGAAGCAATTCATGGCTATTACCTCAACCTCGTCCCACATCTTAGCGTAACCGACCTGGAAGCGCTGGATGCCTGCCTTTCTGTTCGCCAGGTTCCGAAAGGAGAATTTATTGTGAAAGCGGGCCAGGTTTGCCAGTATGTCTCTTTCCTGAATAAAGGTCTTGCCAGGCTTTATTATACTTTTGAGGGTAAGGACATATCAATAGGGTTTGTTGTTCCCGGCCAATATACTTCGGAATATGAAAGCTTCTTAACACGAAGACCAGCAGCCCAAAGTATCGATGCTTTAACTGATCTGGAGGTGATTGACCTGGGTTATAATGACATGCAGCGATTGTACAAAACCTTCCCGGTTTTCCAGGAATTCGGCAGGAAAATCGCCGAAATGCTTTTTATTTATCTCAACCAGCGAAATACTGCTTTGCTGGCTTTAACTCCGGAAGATCGCTATCGCCATATGATCGCCGACCAACCTGCATTACTTCAGCAGGTTCCTCAATACATGCTTGCTTCATTTATGGGTGTAACTCCTGAACACCTTAGCCGCATAAGGAAGAAAATAAGCCGCTAAGTCTTCTCGATTTGATTTTTGTCCTGATAATTATCAATCAAATGCGCCTGATAATTGTCAATCAAATTTAAAATTTATCTTCTTAACATTTATCAATGGAAAGTTTTCTGGAATTGCTGAGATTTGATCTCAAATAAAAAACTATGAATCCTGATCAAATATTTTCAATCTGTAATACCCTGGCAATGGTAGGTTGGATTATTCTCATCTTTCTTAAGTTTTGGAAAAAGCGCGATCAATTCGTTTTTGGCATTTTGATCATGCTCTTTGCTATTCTATATTCCTGGTTGATTTTTTCATCTTTTAACAAGGATAGTTTTGAAAATTTCAGCACACTAAATGGTGTCAGTAATCTTTTCGACAATAAACAAATGTTACTTGCAGGATGGATTCATTACCTGGCCTTTGACCTTTTGGCTGGAATCTATATAATCAGAAATGCTGAAAAAAATAACATCAATCACTGGTTCACCACCCCTGCATTGCTGCTCACATTTCTATTCGGTCCTTTCGGTTTGTTGCTATACTGCTTATTAAGATGGGCTAAGACCCGAAAATATTTTCCTGATTTTTAACTAACAATCTTATCATATGTATTTTATTAACGAATTAAAAAGAAGGAACCCAGTTCTCTTCTGGTTTAGCCTGCTGAACTTTATCGCAGCAGTTATATGTATAGTCTTATGGATGACAACGCAGATCAGTGTGAATAACATCAATGCATTTATCAAGCCTGTTAAATTCTTTATATCCATCGGGATATTTTGCGTAACCATGGGATGGATAATGTTTTACCTGGACAGGCCTTCAAAAGTGAGAACTTATAATATTATGGCGATTATCGTGTTCACCTATGAGAGCTTAGTGATTACCTGGCAGGCAGCGAATGGCAGGTTGTCTCATTTTAACCACTCCAGTTTCTTTTATTTGATGTTATTTCAACTGATGGGTATCGCTATCGTAGTATTAACCCTTTGGACCGGCTATATAGGCTATTTGTTTTTTAGAAAAAAAGAATGGAAGATTCCAATGCGATATGTATGGGGCATCCGGTTGGGAATTATTTTCTTTGTGCTCTTTGCTCTTGAAGGAGGTATAATGGGTGCGATGTTGAGGCATACAATTGGTGGAGATGACGGGGGTAGGGGATTGCCGCTGGTAAACTGGAACCGCGAACATGGCGACCTTCGCATTGCACATTTTCTCGGTATGCACAGCCTGCAATTACTTCCTTTGTTCGGATATTATATTGCTTCCACCAATAAATCAGTAATTGTCTTCTCACTGCTGTATGTAGCCTGTGTTTGTGCGATCCTTGTTCAGGCTTTGATGGGACTGCCCTTATGGTAGAATAGCGTGTGAATTTAATTTCCGAATTGATCCTCAAATATTATTTTCCCGTTTCCGTCCCGGAGTCTTGAATAATCGATTGATCCGGTTCCATCAAAAATATAAGTCAGTGCTACAATATTACCGAGATTTTCTTTGTATACCTCCTCGGCGATTCGCTTACCATTAAGATAAATGGCTGCATGACGGTCTTTTACTCTTATTTCTACCTCATGCCAATCATAAATCTTGCACCCAAATGCTGCAAGATCATTTTCCTTACCTTTCTTTAATATTTCTCCCAGTTTGTAGGCCGCATTTCTTTCACAACCCGTTTCAGTCAGGGAAACCATGAAAGTTTGAACATCGGTAATAATAATTACATCCATCCACGCACATAATTTGTGTGATAGGCTATCAATTCTTATGCGTGTGGAAAATGAGAAATTATCAGAATGGATTCCAAAGAGTTTGCTATTCGTGATTCTTGTATGGAATCGTTTTGCAAAATTGATATTTCGACGCGCTAGCATTTTACTGTCAAGGTGCAGCTGTCCATTGCCAATAAAGTTTTCATTCTTCATATCAATTAATTCAGGGTCAGAATCACTGAGATACAGATGTGGTTCCCAACCATTACTTATTATATGAATTGGTTGGGTTGCGATGATAGAATCATTTGCAATCAGCTTCGCGCGATGAAACCCCGATTCAAAATAAATACTGGACGCATCCTTTCCAGCAGGATCAATTTTTTCCCTGTGATCCCTATTCCATGACTGCTGAATATAAAAACTATCAGCGATAACATTAGAGACGTCGTACTTAAAAATGACCGTATTTGGTATTCCCGAAACCACAGTTTTCACTGCCTGAAAGTTGATCGGACCTGTTACTTTAATTGGTTTTTTATTATTAGGATATCCGGATTGATTGAGGAATTTAGAATAAATGCCAAATATGAACACTCCAATGACCAGGAATAACCACGGCGGGATGGTCCATCCGGGCATTTTGGAGTCAGAAACGGCTTCAGTAGCAATATCGTTTATAGCTATCCGCTTTGCGTTCGCTAGTCTAAAACTTTGCCAGTCCTTGTGACCGAGAACCGATGCCAGGGCATTGAGGGTGGCTACCTGTGGGCTTTGCTTATAATCATTTTTCCAAAGGCGTTTTAAAGTGGAAAGACTGATGAGGACTCCTGTTTGCTCTTGTATTTGAACGGATAAAATCTCGAGGTCGCGTTGCTTCAGGCTACTGCCATTTCCCAATGAGAATTTTTCTTCAATCTGCTTTTTGCAAAGGCTGATAAACAGTTGCTCTGTACTTGCCATGCATCAAAATTAAATATTTAACCATAAAAAAGCCCTTTGACCAGGTTTTGACTGCACTTTGTATGGGCTTTGATTGGTTAAGCAGTGAAGCAAATTTTAATATTGCTAAAAAAACTATGAGATCAGTAATCTTAATTATTTCAACAATAACAATGTGTTATTCTGCCATTTTAAACGGCCAGATAGTAATTAAAGCGGAAGCCGATAAATGGACTGCACAGAATATCGATGTAACATATAAGGACAGTGTTATTCATGTGATGAGAAAATCAGATGCTGCCGCCATACTCTGGCTGAACGACATAATTATTCGAAATGGCATTATAGATTTGGATATAAGGGGTAACGACAAGGACGGGCAAAGTTTTCTAGGTGTAGCTTTCCATGGTATAAGCAATGAAAATTATGATGCTGTATATTTCCGGCCTTTTAACTTCAGAAATTCTGAAAAGATGTCGCGCTCAATTCAATACATAAGCAAGCCTGATTATGATTGGGACAATTTAAGAGAAAAGCACCCTGGAAAGTATGAAGATGCTGTAAAGCCGGTCCCCGATCCGAATGACTGGTTTCATGCTAAAATTGTAATTCAATTTCCCATAATAGAAATATTTATTAATGACTCAAAAGAGCCATCATTTATGGTTGAGAAAATTAGCAAAAGACGGGACGGAAAAATAGGACTATGGATCGATAGTAAAGACGGATGGTTCAAGAATATGGTAGTCACGCCAGCTGCTCCTTCGCAATAGCGGGGGATAATGTAATTAGATTCTCAATCCGACAGTAACATATACATTTCTACCATCACTTGGCCATATGCCTGGGCCAGGGTACATGGTAGGCCTTTTGGTGAAATATTGATTGTCAAATATGTTGTTTACACCAGCCCTGATAGTTAAAAAAGAATTTGTTTTCAGCGTGGAGTTGAAATCCCAAACCGAGTACCCGGGAGTAAATCCCCTTGCTCCACTTGCAGGAGGTTCCACTGTATTCAACGCATCGGAAAAGGAGCCGGAAGTATAGCTATATAAAATTGTACAGCTGAAATTCTTGAACCACAAATCCAAACCATTCCTTGAAATCCACTCCGGGACAGCTTCGATCCTGTTTCCCTTAATAGATTTATTAGCATTACCTGTCGAAACTTCACCACTTAGGTATCTCCCCTCCATATACGACGTAGATGAGAAAAGCCCTGCATAGAGATTATTTGAAAGAGGGAATTTATACTGAAGAAAAAGTTCAACTCCATTTGTCCTGCTGTTACCGATATTAGTTCTGTAGATATAGGGTTGTCCTGTATTGTCCTGCAATACCAGGGTCCCCATGCGGTTATTGTACAGTAAGCTAAACAAAGTGATATCGTATTGAAGTCCATCTACAATTTTTCCCCTTGCACCCGCTTCAACGTTATGGCCTTCCGCATCATTCAGATTTTTATCGATACGCTCATAAACCGAAGCCGGAATAATATCTTTCAGGCATACCGGCCGGTATGCCTGTGAAAATCCGGCATAAAATGTATTGTCTTCATTGATGAGATATTGAGTACTGATACCCAGTAACGCAAAGTTGTGTTTGATGTTGGTTGGAAGTTCATTTGCCGGATAATTTTTAATCACTCCTTCCATTTCAGATTCTCCATTCTCCCACCTGATACCCGGTGAAACAGTCCATCTATCGGTTATTGAAAATGCATTTTCAGCAAAAAATGCAATGTTATTTGAAAGGAAGTGAAGATCGCGGCCGAAGCCTGGTTCTACCAGTGTGAGATCATAATCGCTGCCTGTTGTACCCTTACCTAATTGCTGCCGATGAAGATCATTATTCATATATACCAGCCCTGCGGCCAGCTTTGATCTGACTTTTCCAATTGTATATTCATGAAGCAGGCGACTTTCAATTGTGCGGCTATGAAACTGGTCAATATCAACCTGCCTGTTTTTGTAATTACCGGTAACGGGATCAATAGCATCGGGAACATTAGCAAATGCGTCAAGTTGTACACTGCTGCGGTCTCCGAATACTCCTGAAGCTGCTACATTCAAGATAGTCTTTGTACTTATCTTCCAGTTCAAAGAAACGGAAGGAACATAGATGTCAGGACTAAAATAGTTCCGGCTCCTGGTGCTCATTGTTGGATCGGCATTAAACATGCTGTCGTTTAATGGTCCGGGAATCTGGTACTGGTATTTTGATCTTCCTAATTCTGCGCTAAGGGTCAATTTGTCGGAAAACCGGTATTGTAATTGGATAAACTGGGCATCTGCCTTCGAATCACTGTTTTTCCTGTAGCCATCTGAAGCCCTTCGATAATAATAAGCAGTATAGGAGAATTTTTTTACAGTACCACTTATGGCATTATAGGAACTTATTAAACCAAAAGACCCAACGGTATTTATACTCTCAAATGAAAAGTTTTTTGCACTATCCGGCTTTTTGGTAACAAAATTTACCATGCCACCAAACTGTGCTCCATATTGCAGGGCACCGGTACCTCTCAGGACTTCGATCCTCTCAAAGCTTTCCATTGGGGCACTGTAATGGCTTGCCGGGTAACCATACATGTCTGAATTAGTAATAATTCCATTTTGCCGGATATTGAATTCCCAGCTCCGGTGAGGGTCCAGTCCGCGTGTGGCGATGTTGATTTGATTGCCACTGCCATCCATATCATAAACAAAAACCCCGGGAACTTTTGAAAATAGTTGCCTGCCGGTTTTAAGGGCAACATTGGCATTTGTGCTGCCAAGATTAATCACCTCGCTTTTTTTACCTGATGAGATGATATTGTTCTGAACTTCAGGAAGTCTGGAAATATCTCTCTTGATCCAGGAAGTAATCATTACTTTCTGAAGCTCTTTGGGCTTTATTGAATCAGGGAATTTTTGGCCAAAGGACCAGGAACAAACAAGAAAACAAGTTGAAATTATTAATGTCTTTTTCACGTTCAATCTATCATATTTGTAAAAATGCTAAACTATAACTTTTCGCTGGCAAATGCTACGTAGTTGGTTGACCAAAAATGGTGATATATAGACCCCTATAGTGTGAGATGGAGATGGTTTTTTGTTTTAATGAGCAAATCTGCCTTCCAGGGCTTTAAGAGGGACTGGGGAGATGAAGCTAAGCCTATCACCGGCGCCTTTTTGACGATTGACGGAGGGTTTAATGCATAAATGTTTCTGAGTCTTAGCTGGCTCTGTCACATATATGACGCTGAAATGTCGCCTGGTTTGAATGGAATTGTAGCTAAATTAGCCTTACCAAAAAGGTAAATATGGAATATCAATCAGCCGGAAGCAAAATCAAAAAAATGCGTATTAACGCTGGACTATCACAGAGCGAGTTGGCTGACAGTACTCAGCTTAGTCTTAGAACAATTCAACGCATTGAAAATTCAGAAACAGGGCCGAGAGGTGATTCGCTTAAAAGAATTTCGGAAGCTTTAGGTGTCAAAGTCGAGGAGTTATTGGCAGGAGATCAAACATCAAATCAAACAACAAACCTGTCAACCACTTATTCACAAAGCGAATTACAAGAAGACAAATGGATTAGCCTGGCACTTAGGATTTCTCCCATCACTTACCTGATCAATCCCTTGTTGGCCGTTTTAGCCCCGATAATAATCTGGAAGTTATTTGAAAATAAATTATCCGGGATAAAATTAGATGCAAGGAAAATAATAGAAGTTCAATTAACCTGGCTCATTATCATGGGCCTGCTATATGTCTATCTTTTCTGTGCCGAATTTTTTAATTGGTGGGTGCCTTTGAGAAACATAAAATGGTTTATATCACTTCCATTTTTATTATTTTATTTGAATTCAGTTTTCATTACAATTGAAGTTATTGGGTGGATAATCAATAAAAAAAGAAATACACTGAGTTACCAGTAGGCCTGAAGGCGTAAGGTAGTTGTCAAGGTTTAAGCAATTCGCAGAACTTAGACTATTTCAGTTTTCGTTTCAGGTCGATGGCTGCATGGGTATAACCACCTTCTGATCCGTCCACAAAATGGATATGACCATCTTCACGGTCCCTTACATAACAGGACATAATTGACGAGCTGCTTACATGCAGTCCATAAAGGATTTTTCCAAGCTTTTCCATTTCATTGAGCTCATCCTGCAGAGCAGTTCGTTGTTTAAGGTTGCCTGAAATAACAGTGTTGATCTTGCCATCGATAACCAATGTATCAGACATTTCTACCAGCCGGTTAAGATAACCTTTGCCAATATTTGTACGAAAATATAAAGGACCCAGTAGTGAAATGAACCAGTTTTGAAAAAGTCTCAGGTTTTTGATTTTACCAAGGCTGACACGCATTTCATTTTTCAACCTGTTTATTGTAGCCTTTAGCTTCAATTTGGAGACAGAAATGGGCTGCCTTGTTTTGGGGTTCCCGTAGATTTCATCAATTTTCCTGATCACCTGGCTGAAAACTTCATGCTGAACAAATCCATCCCGGGATATTACAAGAAGCGTAACCACTTCGTCCTTGTTTTCCGGGGGCGGTATACGGTCCCAACGGCATTGCATGCCCGAAAGATCAAGCTCATCGTCTTCACCGGCCTGCTTCGCCAGGAGATAATCTTTTCCTTTGATTATTTTTTCAGCATGGTTTAATCCATTCCCGATCACTACCGGAATTGGAAAAAGCTTAGACATACTCACCTTACAGATTTTTAGGTGAAATCCCAACTCATATATACTTTGTACGGATACCAGGCCGATCCTTAGTTCAAGGTTGAAAATTTTTAGTGTATTTTCTTTATGGAGAATCAAAGCCGGCACTACCTTATCTACCAACAGTGGTGGTACGATTAAGGTGGCACCATCACCTCCAAAAAAAAAGGGTACAGTGATATCATTTTTGAAAGCAAGATTCAGCAGTGAAACAATACTACCGGTTGCAATGAGGTTGACGTTTTCATGTAAACCTTTCTGAACCGCCGCGGTTGAACTTTTTATATCCGTGATGATGACATACCAGTCCGACGGAACAGCAAAAAATAAATTTTCCGCCAGGAGTAGATCAGCGAGCGGTAATTCATTGACGGGCAGGTTCGAATAAAATTGATCAATTTTTTCAGCCATGAAAATCAGCTGCTTTAGAGGTTCAGGGTTTACCCAAATGCAAAGTTCTCAGCCTAAAATTACAGACAATTATGCCCAATTGTATTGTTTGTTTTCTGTTAATAAAATTCCTATATGACCTTTCCATTTGCGTCCTGTCACATTTTTATCTACTTTCACGGCCAAATGAGAATAGTTGTTTTTTTCGCATCTTTGTTTTTTATGCTGCTGGGCGGCAGGATAGACGCTTTTGCGGGAATCAATCTCAACAACAGCTATTCAGCAAGTGCCGTAGCTTATCATACTGATAAAAAGGAACCCGTAATTTTCAACGCTGACGCGGGCCAGGCTTCAATTCAAAAAACAACAGTACCGGAAGAAAATAAAATCTACTTCTGCGAGGATGCAGAGGAAGAAGATGACAATCAATCTTCAAGAAAATACCAGCCGGTCTCCGACTTTTTCTCCGGCTTCTCCTATCAATCCCAATTAGCGTTTCTTGATAATTGCTATGACGCAACACCATTTTTATACCTCCAGGCCTCTCCCAGATATATCTTCCAAAGAACTTTAAGAATCTGATTCTGACTCATATTCAAATCATTTTTCGGGTTGCATCTTAAGTAGCGGGTAAATAATGCTATTATTTCCGTCTGCATAAATGAATTGAGATGCAACCTGGCTGCGCATTTAATCTAACCATTGGCATCTACAGATGCAATCATTCATTCTAATTATTTCCTTTCATAGTCATGAAACTAACAAATTTGCTCACTGGCTTAGGCGCCTTAGTGTGCGTAATCAGCTGTGGCACAAAAGCAGAAGAAAAGAAGGAAGTCGAAAAATATACAGTTACAAGCCCGATGGGGATTGATACTTCTTTTACTAAAGAATATGTTGCCCAGATAAGATCGATCAAAAATATTGAGATCCGTGCCCAGGAAAAGGGCTTTCTCCAAACCATCTATGTTGACGAGGGCCAGACGGTTAAAGCCGGCCAGCTCCTGTTTAAAATAATGCCAAAGATTTATGAAGCAGAACTGTTAAAGGCCGAGGCTGAAGCCGCTTCCGCAGAGATAGAGCTTCAGAATACTAAAGCCCTGGTAGACAAAAACATTGTCTCCAAAAATGAGCAGGCTATGGCCCAGGCTAAACTCGACCATGCTAAAGCCGAAACATCACTTGCAAAAATTCATCTTTCCTTCACAGAGATCAGGGCGCCGTTCGACGGAACCATCGATCGGTTACCGAAAAGGTTGGGTAGCCTTATTGATGAGGGTGAGTTACTTACCACCCTTTCAGATAACAGCCAGGTATATGCGTATTTTAATGTTTCAGAACCTGAATACCTCGATTATCAGACCAATACAAAAAACCGGGGCAGCTCCCGGGTCAACCTGCTATTGGCGAATAACCAGGTATTAAAAACTTCTGGTATAGTTGAAACTATTGAAAGCGAATTCAATGCTGAAACAGGCAATATAGCGTTCAGGGCAAAGTTTCCAAACGCAGACCAGCTCCTGAAACACGGTGAAACAGGAAAAGTGCTTATCACCATGCCGTTAAGAAATGCATTGATCATACCGCAGAAAGCTACTTACGAAATCCAGGATAAGAAATATGTTTTTGTAATAGGCAAAGACAATATAGTAAGATCAAGGGAGATTGCTATCAGTGGTGAACTGCCAGATCTGTACGTGATCAAAAGTGGATTATCCCAAAGCGATAAATTCTTACTTGATGGTGTGCAAAAAGTAAAAGACGATGAGAAAATCTCTTATGTATTTGAGAATCCTGGTGAGGTGATTTCGCATCTGCGGTTAAAAGCCGAATAGTTCAACCAAAATAAGATAGATCAATGTTTAATAAATTTATACAGCGGCCGGTACTGTCGATTGTTATCTCACTGATAATTGTTTTCCTGGGTGTGCTGGCTATGACTTCATTACCGGTTACGCAATTTCCTTCCATATCGCCGCCAAAAGTAAATGTTACCGCAGCTTATCCCGGGGCGAACGGCGAATTAATGATCAAGTCAGTTATCATCCCTCTTGAAAGAGCTATCAATGGTGTTCCTGGAATGAAATACATGGCTTCTGATGCTGGTAACGATGGCGAGGCAACCATACAGGTTGTGTTTAACCTCGGAACCGATCCCAACCAGGCTTCGCTCAATGTGCAGAACCGGGTGGCTTCTGTAGTGAATAAATTGCCCCCGCTTGTTGTACGCGAAGGAGTGAAGATCACCCGGGAGGAATCAAATATGCTTCTTTACATCAACCTTTACAGTACGGACACAGCCACCGATCAGAAATTCCTTTTCAATTTTGCAGATATCAATGTTTTGTCTGAATTAAAACGAGTGGATGGAGTAGGTGTTGCCGATATTGTCGGTAACCGTGAATATGCTATGCGCATCTGGCTGAAACCTGACAGGATGCTGGCTTACAAGATATCTGCAGAAGAAGTGATGGAAGCGCTTAGCCAGCAGAGCCTCGAAGCGTCACCTGGTAAAACTGGTGAAAGCTCTGGTAAAAGATCTCAATCATTTGAGTATGTACTCAAATACTCCGGAAGGTTTACAACCAAAGAGCAATACGAAAATGTTGTTTTAAGATCTAGCTTAAATGGCGAAATACTTCGCCTGAAAGATGTGGCGAATATCGAGTTTGGGAGCTCGATGTATGACATCTATTCAAACCTGAATGGAAAACCTTCTGCAGCTATTGTATTGAAGCAATCGTACGGATCCAATGCAAGCGATGTAATAAAAAACGTAAAGGCTAAAATGGCCGAGATCAAGGCCAACTCTTTTCCAAAAGGCATGGATTATGAGATCAGTTATGATGTATCCAAATTCCTTGATGCCTCTATTGAAAAAGTTGTTCATACCCTGGTGGAAGCCTTTATCCTCGTGGGACTTGTTGTATTCCTGTTTCTTGGTGACTGGCGTTCGACCCTTATTCCTGCCATAGCAGTGCCCGTATCCCTGATCGGCACATTCGTGTTTATGCAATATTTCGGCATCACCTTAAACCTGATTACTTTGTTTGCACTGGTACTGGCTATTGGTATTGTGGTAGACAACGCGATCGTGGTGATTGAAGCTGTGCATGCAAATATGGAAACAAAAAACATGTCTCCACGTGCGGCAACAAAACTAGCCATGCACGAGATCAGCGGTGCAATTGTCGCTATCACTTTTGTTATGGCCGCCGTGTTTATACCAGTGGCATTTATGTCCGGGCCCGTTGGTATTTTCTATCGCCAGTTTTCAATTACTATGGCCACTTCGATTATTCTCTCCGGCTTAGTGGCCCTTACGCTCACACCTGCTTTATGTGCCATGATGTTAAAAAATAATCATGGCAAGGCTAAAAAGAAATTTTTGCTAAACAAGATGCTGGATGGTTTCAACAACTGGTTTAATAATCTTACGGGCAGATACCGCAGTGTGCTGGTTAAGATTGTAAACAAGCGTGTGCTGACCTTTATGATGCTGATCGGTTTTTGTGTTGGGATTTATTTTCTGAATAACAGTGTGCCCTCGGGTTTTATACCAAACGAGGACCAGGGAATGTTCTACGCAGTGATCCAGACTCCACCCGGTTCATCACTTGAGAGAACTAACCAGGTTGCGGAAAAATTACAAAAGATAGCTGAAGGTATAGAAGATGTACAATCAGTTTCTGCACTGGCTGGTTATGAAATACTCACTGAGGGAACAGGTGCAAATGCAGGTACCTGTCTTGTGAATTTAAAAAGCTGGGACGATCGCAAGCATAATGTGCAGGAGGTAATTACAGAGCTTGAAGAGAAAACCAAAAATATAACCGGGGCCACTATAGAATTTTTTCCGCCACCGGCCGTTCCGGGTTATGGCGCAGCAGGTGGTTTCGAATTACGATTGCTGGATAAAGCGGGTTCAGGCAATTACAAAAAAATGGAAACGGTTAATAATGATTTTGTGAAGGAACTCAACAAAAGTCCTAAGCTGTCTTCCGTATTCAGTTTTTACAGCGCCAGTTTCCCGCAATACATGTTAAAGGTTGATAATGACCTTGCACAGCAAAAAGGTATTTCCATTGAAAATGCAATGAATACGCTTTCCACGTTATTAGGTAGCAACTACGAAATCAGTTTCATCAAATACGACAGGCAGTATAAAGTGATCGTTCAGGCTTCTCCTGAATACAGGGCTTTGCCTGGTGATATCCTGAAGCTCTATGTAAAAAACAGCAGGGATGAGATGGTGCCGTTTTCGGATTTTATGAAAATGGAAAAGGTTTATGGTCTGTCTGAAATAACAAGGCATAATATGTATAACGCTTCGGAAATCAGTGGCTCAGCTGCTCCGGGCTATAGTAGCGGTGAAGCAATAAATCTGATCAATGAAGTTGCACAAAAAACTTTGCCAAGAGGATTTGCGATCGACTGGGCAGGTATCTCGAAAGACGAGGTTGCGCGTGGCAACCAGGCGGTTTATATTTTTATCATCTGTCTCGCCTTTGTTTACCTGATCCTGGCTGCACAATATGAAAGTTTTATCCTTCCACTGGCAGTCATACTTTCATTGGTAGCAGGGGTTTTTGGTGCCTTTCTTTTTCTCAAACTGTTTGGGTTGGAAAATAATATCTATGCTCAGGTGGCCATGATCATGCTGATTGGATTGTTAGGCAAAAATGCTGTGCTGATTGTTGAGTTTGGCGTACAGAAACACAAGGCCGGGTCCTCAGTACTCGAGGCAGCAATCGAGGGTTCCGTTGTAAGGTTCCGCCCGATCCTGATGACATCCTTTGCATTTATCGCCGGGTTGATACCGTTAGTGTTTGCTTCAGGTCCCGGAAGGATTGGTAACAGGACGATTGGTACTTGCGCCGCCGGGGGCATGCTTTTCGGAACAGTGTTCGGCGTACTCATCATACCTGGATTGTATTATATCTTCGGCCGGCTTGCGGAAAAAAGAATATTGATCCAGGACGAAGAAGAAAATCCATTAACAGAAGAAATCGATCATAATGATTAAGTTAAGAACAAACAGATATCTGACAGCAATCGGAGTATGCTTTATGGTTGCTCTTGAGCTGGTCAGTTGCAAAGTGCCGGCGATTGTGCAGCCGGCAGAAAGAAGGCCAGAGCCTAAGGCATACGATAGCGGGTTCAGCAACACAGCGATTGGCGATACTGGCAGCGCAGCATCCATTGACTGGCGCAGTTTCTTCAAAGATAAAACCCTGGTTGATCTGATTGACACTGCCATAAAAAACAACCAGGAATTAAACATCACTTTACAGGAATTAGATATTGCGAGGAATGAAATAAGATTACGTAAAGGCGCCATTTTGCCAACAGTTGGATTACGCGGTGGTATTGGTGTTGAGAAAGTTGGCAGGTATACGAGCCAGGGCGCAGGTGATGCATCTACTGAAATTTATCCCGGTAAAGAAGTGCCGGATCCATTGATGGATTATACTGTTGCTGCCTATGCGAACTGGGAGGTTGACATCTGGAAGAAGTTGCGTAATGCGAAAAAAGCCGCGGTGACGCGCTATTTATCAACCGTTGAAGGCAAAAATTTTGTAATGACTGACCTCGTTGCCGAGGTTGCCAATTCTTATTATGAATTGGTGGCACTGGATAACCAACTTGCTATCGTAGGTCAAAACATTAACCTGCAGAAAAATGCACTTTCGGTTGTACAAATTCAGAAGGATGCGAGTCGCGCCACTGAACTTGCTGTTCAGAAATTCCAGGCCGAGGTTTATAAATCTGAAAGCCTGCAATTCAACATCCATCAACAAATAAAGGAAACTGAAAACCGCATCAACCTGCTATTGGGAAGATATCCTCAACCGATACCGAGGGATACATCCAATTTTATCCAGATGGTTCCTGCTGTGGTGAACGCAGGGATTCCTTCGCAATTACTTGCGAACAGACCTGACATCAAGCGGGCGGAACTTGAATTAACAGCAGCTAAACTCGATCTCAAAGTTGCCCGGGCTGAATTTTATCCATCCTTTGGAATCTCGGCAGCGATAGGGTTCCAGGCTTTTAATCCGTCTTATCTTGTAAAATTACCCGGATCGCTGCTTTATTCGCTGGTAGGTGATCTTGCCGGGCCATTGATAAATCGTAATGCCATTAAAGCCGAATTTTACTCAGCCAATGCCAGGCAGTTGCAGGCTATGTATAATTATGAGCGCACTATCATTAATGCCTATCTTGAGGTTTCAACACAGCTTGCCGGTATCAGCAACCTTGCAAAGAGTTATGATTTTAAATCAAAACAAGTATCTTCTTTAACACAATCAATTGAAATAGCCAACAACTTATTCCAGTTTGCGCGGGCCGATTATCTCGAAGTTTTAATGACCCAGCGTGATGCGCTTGAAGCGAAATTGGAATTAGTAGAAACTAAAAAACAACAGTTGAATGCAGTAGTCAACATATACAGGGATCTTGGAGGTGGCTGGAAATAGTAGAGTAATGATTTGTTGTCCATGTAATCTTTGCGGGTTGCATGGACTTTTTTTTGTGGAACATATAAACACCTACTTATTCAATTCTTAAATATTTCGTAATGAACACTTAACATATCCCACGCCCGAATGCAATAATTTTGAAAGAAAATAATTGTGCAGAATGGCCTGATAGACGTGATAAACCAGACTTTACTCCCTACGCTGCTTTGGCAAATCAGATTCCTTTGAATGAGATGAATCCTAAAATAGCTACGATTAAGGGTAAGCAAAAATACTGGGCCAAAGAATCCATGAAAGTACCATTGGATGATGTTGATTTGGCCGACGGGAAAATATTTAGCCGCATACTATGGCATTCCGTTAAGGGATATGATTCTCCTTATCCCAAAAAGTAAAATTGTTAATTATCTCTTAATACAATAAGCGCCGTTTTCAAACTATCTGAAGATAATTTTACAACATGAGAAACAAGATTTTATTTTTATGCTACCTGGCAATTGTTATTCTATCTGCATGTAATAAATCCGGAATGGATGTGCAGGTTTCACAGCAGGAATTTGAGCAGGGAAGTATTATCAATAGCGGTGATACTCTTAACACTAAAAATGGTTCAAATGGAAGAGCCATCAAAGGCACACTTAAAGCAGGTGGTATATACTATCTCTACAGCGCATATCGTGATGCGGTAGTGAATGCAGGGGATACCCTTGTAATACAAAGTGGCGTTACGGTATTTTTTATCGGCCCCAACAGCGGTCCCGCTGCAATCGGAACACAGGATCATGCACCTGGCCTGGTTGTTAACGGAACTTTATTCTGCCTGGGAACAAAAGACAAACCCAATCTCTTTACAGTCATGGAACCGGCTCTACGTTCCGATCTGGCAAAAGATCCCCAGAGTCCGAATACGGATCCTGCTTTTAAGGGTTATTGGGGTGGAATACAGGCAGGTATTAATTCAGGTGATGTTATCATCAAATGGACAAGACTTGAATATCTCGGGGGTCTTGCACCTTCTACAGATCCTGTTCGTCCAAACAAGGCGCGATATGGTATATATATGCAAAACCCTAAAGCCAGTTTTGTGCTGGAAGATAGCTGGTTATATGGCTCTTTCGATGACATGGTGCGTGTAGCGGGAGGCAAGTTCGAAATCATGAGAAATACTTTTGAAAAAGTCGGTTTCCAGGCTGGAGAATGTGTGAACGTAAAGAGCGGTGGTATAGGCGATATTGCTTATAACCTGGTAGTAGGTGGAACCGGAAATGCTTTCAAGGCAGCGAATGCAGGCGGTCTTTCTCCACAGAGCAATATGAATATGTATAATAATACAGTGATCAGTTCAGGCTACCGCCAGGCGAAAGTAGGTGAGGGAGGTTCACTTGATTTTGAAAATGGAGGCCGTGGAATTTCTTATAATAACCTGCTGGTGAATTGTTCGTTTGGTCTTGCGATAATGGGTGGTGGTAGTAGTATACCGGCTGCAGATACAGCAAATCTGAAGTATGGTTACACCTATAACTATGGTGACAACACAAGTATCACTTCGCAGTTCCTGCCATCCGGTTATATTACCAGGCAACAGCCAACAGATATCAACGGTGGAAACACTACAGTCCCTGGCGCTAATAACCCTAAGTTTGTAAAGTATACTTTACCGGTACCTTCAGGATTTGATTTTATTGCCAATGATTTTGTAGGTGCATACGATTTTCACCTGCAGTCAAATTCTCCCGCGATTGGTAAAGGGTTTACCGGATTCCAGCCATATGGCGTAGTGAAATTGGATCCTGTTTTTGGGGCTACAGAAATCACAGTACCAGGAGCAGATATAGGCGCATTTCAGTCTAACCATACGGGAAATCAACATTGATAGTTGTGTGTCGCTCATTGACCTGTCTTTATATTTTTATATTGGGCTGGCTTCTCCCTTCGTCTGCAGCAACGATCAGGGGATATGTAAAGGGTCGTGAACCTTCTACACCAATAAGTGCTGCTTCTGTAAGAATTGCGGGTACCCACTTTTGGGCGGTAACGGACAGAGATGGCTTTTTTGTATTTCATAAAGTACCTGCTGGCAACTATACATTGATAACTACGGCTGTTGGTTTTAAAACCGACAGCCTTCTTTTTTCGGTGGGAGATCAACAATCTGTGATAGTTCTTCCGGTATTAACAATGCTCAGCAAGAGCCTGGCAGAGGTTATGATTACTGCCAATATTGATCCGACGTCAGGAAACCGTGGCAGGCTGTTAGAAAAGAATAGTATTCCAATTATGAATATTATTTCGCGGGAGGCTATAGAGCACTCTTCCGATTTGACTGTCGCTGATATTGTTCAGCGCGTTAGTGGTGTTTCAGTGATCCGCGATGAAACCGGCACAGCTAATAAAGCGATTATCCGTGGTATGGATCCCAGGTATAGCACAACGGTAGTAAATGGTATAGCGATGCCTGGTTCTGACGACCGCAATCGTTACCTGCCACTGGATATATTTCCTTCCGTAAGTATAGATCATATTGAAGTATATAAAACCCTGACACCCGATATGGAAGGTAATGCCATTGGAGGCATGGTGAATGTTGTAACAAGGCAGGTTCCTTCATCACCGGTATTTTCTGTGCAGTTGTCTACAGGCTATAGCCAGATATTCATGCAGCGGCCTTTTCTTTCTTTCAACAGACATGCGGTACAATACAAGTCGCCATATGAATTACACGATGCTTCTTACCAGGCTACAGGGAATGATTTCTCAAAAGGCAATTTGTCATTTGATCAGATACATCCCTTACCAGATCTGCAGGGTAATATATCCTGGGGCAAACGTTTCCTGAAAAAAAAACTTGGTGTAATCGCATTTGCAGGCATGCAGCAGATAAGAACCGGGTCCAACAGTTTGCTCATCACACAAAACAATGAACCCCAGGCCGGAAATATTCCTGGTATCACTGATTTCATTAAACGCGAATATTCAACTAACAGCATTCGCAAAAATATTTACGTGCAGGCGGACTATATTCCAAATGAAAGGAATAAGCTCCGGTTGTCACAGTTCTACATCACCAAGACTGATATTGAAAGCCGCAGTGCCATTGATACAAGTTTGTCTGAAGGACGTTCCGGCCCGGGCACAGGCAGGATTGCATTGTTCCAGCGTTCAAGGATACATTTACAGAATATCTATCACCTGGATCTGCATGGATCGCACCAATTTGGCAGGGATTGGATTATGGACTGGACTGGTTCCTATTCCAACGCCTTCGGCAGCTATCCGGATTGGGCCGAGTTATCTGCCAATACAGGACGTATACAAGGTGCCAATGGCATAGTCAATCAAACCCCTGTATTACTGGGAACGCTTAACCGGATCTGGCTGCACAATACAGAAAAAGAAAAGGATATTTACTGGAACCTGCATTATAAGCCCTCTTTACTTAAACAAAAAATGGAAATCGTTGGAGGCACATTACTCAGGTTCCGGAACCGGGATAATTTTTATAACAATTACATATTTAACCCATCCATTACTAACGGAAACGGGCAACCGTTCACTGATATTTATGGTGCGCAGTGGCTCAACAACAATGGTCCGCAAAATCCATTGGGTACGGTTAATACTTCAGGAACTTATACAGCCAGGGAAAACATTATCGCTTTTTATGCAGAAGCCAAACTCCAGGTAAAAAAAATGGATATTACAGCAGGCCTGCGTGAAGAACAAACTATACAACACCTGGCATCTGCTGTAGATCCAGGCATCATGTATGGTAAGGACATCATTATCAGTTACCACGATTGGTTGCCTTCTGTACACTTGAAATATACTCTCAGCAACCAGCAAAATATAAGACTATCTTATTTCAAAGCAATCAGCAGGCCGGCTTTGTATGATATTACCTTTTTCAATATGGACTATGATGATTATAATATAGCTGGTAATCCTTTTCTGAAACGGAGTCGTGCCGACAATGTGGATCTCAGGTACGAGATATATGCTCCCAAAGTAGTAGACTTGTTTCAGATCACCGCTTTTTACAAACGCATTGCCGATCCGTTTGAAAAAACATTGCTTAATGCAAATGACACACTCTATCTCATTCCGCAGCAGGGTCTTTCCTATACGCCAGCGATGAAGCTGACTGAACAGTTGAGGAACTTTGGCACAGCATCTAACTATGGGTTGGAACTTTCAGTGGTTAAATATTTTGGTGTTGTTGGCATTACTGCAAATTATACCCTCACGTTTTCACAAATTTATCAATCAAAAAAAATGAAGGTTAGGGAAGACCAGGGCAATTCTGCATCGGACATTATAACAATTTCCAGGCAGGAAAAACGTCCGTTACAAGGTCAATCAATGCATTTGGCCAACCTGGCACTTACCTATAGATTACAACGTTATGGCCTGTTTTCCCAGCTTGCCTTTACTTATACAGGTCGGCGGATCGACTATGTATCTGGCTGGTATGGTCTTGATAACTGGAGGAAAGGATACACGACACTTGATCTTTCCCTTGAAAAAAAGTTAGGCCTGAATTGGAAAATTTTTGCGAAGGTCACTAACCTGTTAAATACATCCGGCATTGTATATCTGCGGCAACCCGGACTTACGGGCCCTATAAGTTCAATACCAGGGCAAACCGAAAATGGACGCATTGTATTGGAGAGAGAGAATAATTTGAGCAGGTGTTTAATAGGTGTTCAGTTTGGATTGCAGTGAATACTTTTTTTTGCATTGATACAATCTTCGTCTAAATCGGTTTTTATTTTACTGCACTTTCGGGAAGCATGCGTTTTTATTAAGATATATTTTCTTATTACAAACTTCTGTCACTTAAACAGAGGATTAAATGTTATATCTAAAATTCAAAATCTCCAGAAATTGTTAATGATATGCTAACATAAGCGGCAACGGAAAACGGTTTTGTAATCTAACCTTTGCAAAATTTTTTTTGAGCATATGAGACAAATTTTATTGCTGCTGCTTTTAGTGGCGTCTGCATTTCGAGTGGTTGCCCAGGGCATTGCTGTGAGCGGAAAAGTTACCAGTGAAGCAGACGGTTCAGCGATGTACGGCGTAACAGTTTCTGCCGGCAAGTCTGTGTATGCTACAACTAACGACCGCGGAGATTATACGATCAAGCTGCCCGTTGGTATTGATGTGCTTACTTTCAGTTTCGTGGGGATAGAGAGCCTGACAGAAAATATTGCAGGGCGCAGTACTATTAATGTCCGGCTAAAAAACGCAGACGGTCAGTTGGGTGAAGTTGTAGTTACCGCCCTTGGTATTAAGCGTGAGGCTCGCGCACTTAGCTATAGCCAGCAGGGCGTGAATGTGAATGCCATGAATGAAGCAAAGAGTACGAACTTCTTAAATGCGTTGTCAGGTAAAGTAGCTGGTCTGCAAGTGATCCCCCCGGGATTCAATACCGGCTCCGCTCGTGTTGTGATCAGGGGAAACAATTCGCTGACAGGTAACAACCAACCGCTCTTTGTAGTTGACGGTATGCCGATCGACAATAGTTCCGGTGATGCAGGCAGCATCGACTATGGCAACAATGCCGCTGATCTTAATACTGAAGATATCGAAAGCATCCAGGTATTAAAAGGGCCGAATGCCTCCGCTCTCTACGGGTCAAGGGCAGCTAACGGGGTTATTCTTATCACCACCAAAAAAGGTTCGGTAAAATTCAGAGTCTCCCTTAATTCAAGTGTGATGTTTCAAACGCTTACCGAATTCCCTGAATACCAGAATGCCTATGGTGTGGGAACCAACTTCGCTATTGATCCCACAAGCCGTATCCCCCGTGCAATACAGAATTACAGAAGCTGGGGATCTCCAATGATGGGTCAGCCTTATGTAGCACTTGATGGCAACGTAAAACCTTATGTGCCGCAACCCGATAACGTTAAGGATTTTTATCAGACCGCAAGACTGTTGACTAATGCAATAGCGATCGAAGGAGGAAGTGCTAATACGGTTTATCGTTTTTCTTACACCAATTATAATGGAACGAGCGTGGTAGATGGGTTTAATGAAAACCAAAAGCACTCGATAAACCTCAGGTTGCAGAACACCATTAACAAGTATGTGGGTTTTGATACCAAGATCAATTATATAAGAGATATTGTAGATAACAGGCAGTACTCAAATTCCAACGGGCGTAACCCGACGAACCTCTACACTCACATGGCAAGGAGTACAGACCTTGCTGAGCTCCAGCCTTACAAGGATCCGCTGACCGGAAAGGAGATTGGAACTCACCGGAACTTTAGCAATCCTTACTGGACCATCAATGAAAATCCGAACAGGGATGTAAAGGACAGGGTGATTGCTTCATTCAATCCTGAGCTCAATATTGCCCCGGGTATAAAACTGATCGGGCGTGCAGGTGCAGATATATATTGGTGGGAGGGATTCGAATTCAATAATATCGGTTCCATCATAGCCAGTAACCCCGACGGGTTCATGCGAACCTTTAATACAAAACAGCAGAATTTTAACCTGGAGGCTATTTTGTCGGTGAATAAAAAAATCAATGATTTTTCTTTCATTGGAAATGTTGGTGTGAACAGTTTTATTTCAAATTTCGAAAAGCGTGAACAAAGGATCAATTCAATGCTGCAGCCGGGACTTATCAATGTGTCAAATGCAAAGGAACCCCCGGTGATTAGCCAGCTCCAAAGAAATAAAAAACTTAATTCGGCCTATGCTTCACTATCAGTGGGCTATAAAAACTATGCCTTTGTGGACATCACCGGCCGCAATGATTGGTCTTCGGCCTTGCCGGCCAACAACAATTCTTATTTCTATCCATCAGTTGGTGGTACAGTTGTGCTTAGCGATATGTTGAAGTTCAGCAATCGTATCCTAAGCTTTGCAAAGATCAGGGGATCTTATGCGATTGTGGGTAACGATACAGATCCTTACCGCCTCGATCAAACCTATTCATTCAACGGTTTTTATAGCGGGGCCACCCTTGCCTCCTTGTCCACCACCATGAACAACCCGGAACTGAAGCCGGAAAAAACTTCGTCTTATGAGTTTGGTACAGATCTGAAGTTCATCAACAACAGGATCTCGCTTGCAGCCACTTATTACAAGGCCTCAACCACTAACCAGATCATCACAGCCCAGTTGCCATCATCAAGCGGTTTCCTTACAAGACTGTACAATGCCGGTGAGATACAGAACTGGGGTTATGAATTTAGTCTGAGCGGAAAAATCATTCAAAAGAAGAATTTTTCTTGGGAAAGTTTCATCAATTTTTCAAGGAACAATTCGGAAGTGATATCACTTATCGACGGTGTTCCCCGCTTCCAGCTTGCCAGTAACTCAAATTTTATTTATGTATATGCCGAAGTAGGCCAGCCATACGGCTACCTGCGAGGGTTGGGAGTGGCGCGTGATGCCAAAGGGAACATGCTCATTGAGGATGGAGGCTCACTGTTGGTAAAAAATGATGACATGGCTTTTGGAACATCCGCACCTGACTGGCTGGCAGGAATCAACAACACATTTACGATCGGAAACTTCGATTTCAATTTCCTGATAGATATTAAGAAAGGTGGTGTGATATACTCGGGCAGCTATTCAAGGATGCTGACAAACGGGGTAATAGCAGAAACACTATATGGCCGCGACGATTATTACAAGCATTCTGTAATTTTCGGGGAGAGCGGCTCCGAACTCAGTGGCGGTGCCAAATGGGATGCCTATTATGCTGATGGCACAAAGAACACCAGGTATGTAACTCCGCAAAACTATGAGTATGCAAGACCCAATTATGCCGAGTTCGTGGTATTCGATGCCTCTTATATAAAACTCCGCGAAATAACAGTTGGTTATTCCTTCAATCCAAAAAGCCTGGCGCGCACGCCGTTTAAGAGCGCAAGGGTTTCACTCGCAGGACGCAACCTGGCAATCTTTCACCGGAATACACCCGTAGGAATCGATCCTGAAGCTACCTCAACATCAGGGAATGGACAGGGCATAGAGAACGGTGCGCTTCCTCCAAATGCTCTCTATGGTTTTAACGTAAGACTTAATTTCTAAACTACCCGTGATGAAAAAAATCATTCAACTATTTATTATAAGCATAGTCTGTTTTTCCTGTAAGAAAAATTTCGATGTAATCAATACCAACCCGAACAATCCAACAATTGTAGATCCCGATTTCCTGTTCTCAACAGCTATACTCGAAACTATGAACCTATATGGGGGGGAAATGAACAGAGTAGTGTTTTTTAATTACACGCATCATTTCTCCGGATTCCAGGGAGAATTTCAGCGTTATACTTATAGTAATTCTTCCAACAATACTTATTGGAAAAATCTTTACGTCGATTGTCTTCAACCGGTGAAACAAATTGAACTGAAATACAGCAATAATGCTGCTTACCGGAACAGGGTTACGATCGCCAGGATTTGGCAGGACTTTATTTATTCCAATGCAGTTGCTATCTGGGGACCCATCCCAAAAACAAATGCCCTCAACGGAGAACCGGCCGTTCCTTACGACAGCGAAAAAGACATCTATGTTTCTCTGCTCCAAAGCCTGAAAAACCTGAAGGATAGCCTGGATCCCGCGGGAGATAAATACAGCGCGGCCGCAGACAAAGTTTATGGTGGCGATATACTTAAGTGGAAAAAATTTGCGAATACCCTGAGGCTTCGGCTTGCGATACGAATTTCAAACGCCGCGCCCAACGGCGATCCGGTGCTCGCACAGCAGGTTATTTCAGAGGTGTTTCAGGATCAGGCTAACACAATCAAAACGCAGGCTGAAACCGCCGCGGCAAGCTGGGGTACCACTAGTGACACCTGGAACCCGCTTTACGATAGAGCCGTTTATAACTACACAGCCAATCTTGCCACTATACCTGTGCTGAACGAATCACTGACATATCACATGTTACCTTACAATGATCCACGGATAAGTATATACGCAAAACCTGCCACCCAGGGCCCGCAGATGGGTAAGTATTTTGGGCAGAATATTTCTTATGGCGGGGGTGGCGGATTTGCTTCCGGAGAAACCAATCCTCATACAGGTCTTAAGCAGGTTGATTATTCCCAGATCGGCGACAGGTTTACAAAAATGGAAGCGGAATATGTTTTTATTTCCTATTCAGAGGCCTGCTTTCTGAAAGCTGAGGCCGCACTAAAGGGATGGTGGCCGTCGCCAGATGCACAGACCTTGTATTATGAAGGTATTGATGCTTCATTTAACCGATATGGACTTACTACGGCACAGTCAACAGCCTATAAAAATGTTCCCGGCGTTATGTGGGGGACCGCATCTGATACAACCGGCCGCAAAGCGCAGTTTGAAGATTGGTTGGGTATCGCTTCAAGTTATGTTCCTGCAGGTGACAATTTCAGGCAGATTATTATGCAACATTGGCTGGCTATTCCATTCCAGGGAGTTGATGCATGGACACTAATCAGGCGTACAAGGCTTTTGGAATTTCAGCCTCAGTTTGCCACCTATGATGGGGATTACAAATACGTTCCTCAACGAATTATCTATCCTACGGACGAGTACCAGACTAATCCAGGTGAAACACAAAAAGGAGCAAAGTTGTTGAATGGCCCGGACGACCTGTGGACCAAGTTGTGGTTTGCTCTTCCTATTGTTAAAAATCCTTATCTGCCTTACTAATTAAAAAATCATTGTAATGAGATTACTGTTCTTTGTTTCGATAATACTTGTACTTGCTTCATGCAATAAGCAGGATGAACATCTGCCCCCGGATTTCAATCATGAAATTCCTACTATGCCTGTTACCGAAAATATTGCTGTGGGGTCCTACTATTATAATTATACCGCGGCCGAATGGGCAAAGAAATATTCCGGTACGCCAGTGCTCGGCCAATATAATCCTCTCACCGCTTCGATCATGGAACAGCATCGCAAATGGGCAGATCAGGCGGGGCTCGATTTCTTTATATTCAACTGGAATGGCACATCAGCAGGCAACCCTCTTTTGACGAGTTTTGTTAATGGTAGAACGCAGAACGTTAAAATGGTGATCAACTATAATACTGCGCACCTCGGCGCGACTAACGGATCCCCGTTGACAGGCGCCAAACTAACCACGATGATCAATGAACTGAAAACGCTTGCCACAGATCAGTTTAGCAAAGACTATTACTACAAGGTCGACGGCCACCCGGTTGTACTGATAACTCCGCTCAATCTTGCCACCAATGCGGGTGCCAGTATAAATTATCCCGCCGTTATAGAGGCGGTAAAAGCAGCATTGGCTCCTTCGGATCCTTATTTCATCGGGGAGATCACTACCGGATGGCTGCCCCCACAACGTTATGCGACAGCTATCAGGTCAATGAACGCAGTGGTATTGAATAACTGGGCAACGGATGTTTATGACAGGTCTGTGTTTTTTCCATCTTATACCGATCTGAACTGGAAGAACTGGACCGATTCCACGACTGCCTGGGGCACGGTTGATTATGTTCCGTGCGTTCTTCCTGCATATAACGACAAGACCATGACGCCTGCGAGTAAGATATATGACCTGGAAAGGACTGAGAAATTTTATACTGATATGAGCAATGTAGCAAGGCGCAACATGAGTGATAAAAAACTGGTGCTGCTTAACTCATGGAACCATTTCCAGCAAGGTAATACCATCGAGCCAACGGTGGAATATGGAGAAACCTATCTGGATCTTACACGAAAACTTTTTAAAGCAAATTAACAATGAAGCGGCAGCTTACAAATTACTGCCGGCTTACAGTTGATAAGGCTATTCTGATTAACACATAAATGTATAGATGGAAAATTTTAGCAGGCGGAAATTCATTAATTCCCTGGGTGTGCTTTCAGCAGCGCTTCCTCTCGGTGCTTCGGCATTTGACTTTGTTCCTTCAAAAGGGAATGAGTTCAATTTTGTATTGCTGGGAGATCTTCATTACGACAAACTGGAACATCATGACATGAACTATGTGAAGGCGAAATATCCCAATGATATTGGTCAGATCGAGAATTATTCACGGATCACCCGTGATAATTTTCCGTTGTTGATGGATGTGACTAAGGAAAAGGCCAGGGAGGTAAATGCAGACTTCTGGCTACAACTAGGCGATTTTGTAGAAGGTCTTTGTGGTTCAGCATTACTTGCCCGCAAACAAACCAATGATTTCATTTCCTATGTAGCCTCAAAAGATCTGAAACGTCCGTTTTTTGTTGTGAAAGGCAATCATGATATAACCGGCGAGGGCGCCAGGGAAGTTTTTAAGGAAACGGTACTGGCATGGCAGACAAAAGAACAGAAAAAACAACTTTCTACTGCTAATTCAACCTTCGTTTACAAAACCACCCGTTTTGTAATTTTCGATTGTTATACGGCCGATGAAAGCCTGGAGTGGTTAAAAAAAGTATTGAAAGATCATAAAGAAGAAAACCTCATCTTCTGTGTTCACCAACCCATTGTACCGTATAACGCGCGGGCGAACTGGCATGTTTTTGCCAAACCCGGTCAGACGCAAAAACGCGAAGAACTGTTGAACCTCCTTGGTCAGCATCGTGCCATTGCATTTACCGGGCATCTGCACAAAACAAGCGTTCTTGTTCGCTCTACACCAAAAGGAAATTTTGTGCAGGTGGCCATCGGCAGTGTGATACCCGCGCCCAACGCCCCGGTAACAGATCATTTGAAGGGAGTGCAGTCTTATACTTCGGACCTCCTGCAACTCGAACCAAAGTTTTCACCTGAATCGCTTGACGAAAGAAAAACAAATCTTGAAAAAGAGGCGCCATTTATCCGGCATTTCGAATACGCAGATTTCTGCGGTTATGCTACCGTTGGGGTTTCAGCGAAGAGTGCGGTGACGATGTCGATCTATGCCAATACAGATAAGAAGGCCTGGGCTAATATAAACCTTACGGATTTGCTGAAAGCATAATATGCTGTGCAAATACCTGTGATAAACTAACGAACGAACAAAATGATTATTAAAGCGCTACTCTGCATCGCCTTTCTTAGCACAGCCATGATTTGCCGGGCACAGGATGTAAGTTTCATTGTATTGGGTGATATGCACTACGACCGCCTGGATGACCATGATCTGGATTACGTGACGACCAGACCGCAGGATTATCAGCAGATATTCAACGAGTATCCTCAGTACACAGCTTTCTTTATGCCTAAGTTCCTGCAAGTCATAAAAAGGCAGTCGGAGAAATTTACTCCCCAGGTTAAAGCTGTGGTTCAATTGGGCGATCTGACAGAAGGAGTATCGGGCAATTTTACGCTCGCTACGAAAATGAACAGGGGGGTAGTGGATATGATGCATTCGGTGAAGCTTCCCGTTCCATGGGTTCTTGTAAAAGGTAATCACGATGTAAGCAACAGTCCCGGTCAGCCGCAGGCCTGGGAAGAAGTGTTGCGTCCTTTTATGGAAGGACAGGTAAACAAAACTGTGAATCATGGCATGTATACGTTCCAGATCAGTGATGACGTGGAGTTATTTGTACTTGATCAATTCTTCAGTGTGGATAGAAATCTGCCCGAGACAGAGATGATCGCTTTTCTTGAGCGAGAGTTAGGACGGTCAAAGGCAAGGCACAAATTCATACTCACCCATCAGCCGGTGATCCCCATGAGCCAGCGATGCTGGCATCTGCTCAGCGGTATCCGCCGGCCTGTTGCAGACACAACGCTTAGGGAAAAATTCCTGAACTTGCTGGCAAAGCACAAGGCCATTGTGTTTTGCGCGCATGAGCATATGTATTCAGTACTTAGCCGAAACACCGCTTCAGGCCCCATTGTGCAAGTCATGCTTAACAGCGTGAACCGCGGGCTGGAACCGCCACAGCCAAAAAAGAAAGATTCGATTTTCAGGGGAGAGAAATGGGTAGATGACAATCTAACCTGGCAACCCGCTACGAATTCCGTTCGCAGAAAAATACTGCAAGAAGAAAAGGGTCATATCGGCCGGTTTTCAATAGCAGACCTGCCGGGTTATGCGATGATCTCCATTGTTGACGGGGAAGTGATCATGCGTTTCTTTAATGGGCTTTCTGAAACACCTTATGAACAACTTAATCTAACTGCCCTGCAAAAAAATAGCGGTGCTGTATTACCGGGCAAATCATCGCGCAGATAAAATGCACTGGCACACCTGACATCACAAATGAAAGGACTATTTCTATTTCTCTCCACAGTATTGGCTTTAACCGCTTACACACAGCCAAACGATATCCATATAAGTTGGAATGGGAGTAAGAAAGTTAATACAGCCAATACCATGGCTATAACCTGGATGAATGACAAGGCAGAGGACATGTTGCTATATGGACCGGACAGCGCTCTCCTGAACAATATAGGAGTTTTAGTGAAAACTTTTTCTGTTCCATTAAGCTCCTATGTTTATAAAGTCACTCTAAAGAAATTAAAGCCGGCAACATTCTATTATTATAAAGTGGGATCGAAAGAGAATGGATGGAGCGCTGAGTATCGTTTCAGAACGGGCCCCAAAGCAGGCTCAGAAGAAAAATTCACCGTAGGCATCTGGAGCGATACACAAAACAACCATAGCAACATCGAGTTCGCGCACACAGATACGATCGTTCAGGAACTTGTAAAAAATTCATTTTTATTCACGCTGCACAATGGAGATATAGTAGAAAATGGATCGGTTATAAAAAGCTGGAAGAATTTTTTCAATATCACCCAGGCTGTGAATGCCTCTTTCCCATTTATGTCCGTTACCGGAAATCATGATGTAGTGAATAGTGATACCTCGGTCTCTTTTCAAAAACCTTTCCCTGTTTACTATGATCTTTTCAATCTTCCTTCAGACCAGTTGAACTATTCTTATGATTATGGTAATACCCATTTCATAGCCATCAATTCCGGTTATGCTCAGGGCGCTGAGAAAAAAGGAAGAGTTTTGTTTGAGGAAGACTCCGAAGAATATCGATGGCTGGAGACCGATCTGAAGGCCGCAAGAAAAAACAGAAAGATAAAATGGATCATCTTGTATTGCCATTATCCTTTGTATTCATGGGGGGTAAGCCAAATTCCAACATGGCAAGGCCATATTAAACCGCTTGTTGACAAATATGAGGTGGACCTTTGCCTGGCCGGCCACCGGCATGTTTATGAACGTCATAAAGCCATAAGGAATACAACAATATTTGAACAGAAAGATCCGCATGTTTATGATCATCCGAAAGGCACTGTTTACATTACCAACGGATCATGCGGAGGCTCGCTACAGGGACCGGGAGGGATGCAACTACCGTCTATGTTATTCACACCGAACGAAAAAATATTCACCTTTGCAATGATGGAGGTTGAAGGGAAAAGCCTGCGGTACACGGTTTACGACAATAAGGGCAATGTGGTGGATCACTGCGAGATCATTAAATAGAGCATTTTTGCAGGCTATGGCAAAAAATCGGGATGTATCTGTAACTTGATGAATCTATGAAATATTTCAAAGGATTTGCTTTGTGTCTTATACTTTCATGCGGGCATCCCGATGAAGTTCCGCAGAAGTCAGATATAAGAGATACTGTCGTCAGGAATAAAGTAATGAGGTATACAGAAGATTCTACCGGTTCGGCTAATCATGAATCGGCGTTTGAACAAAATCTCGCAAAACTGTTAGGTCTGCAGCCGGTAACCGAAGGTTCAAAAGAGTTAAGCCTACGGGTGTGGCTCTGGGACGAAGAAGTGAAATATGTAATTAACCTGGAAAGGATAAACGCTGATTATTCCTGTGACCTGATAGGATTTAATTCCCGACAAACAGACAGTGGCGAAGTAATCATCATCCGTCATCAGGTTGTTAACGTGGAACCGCCGTCTGGTTGGACAACAGTAGATACCGAATTAAAAAAGCTGGAAAAAACATTGCTTACCAAACCCTACAAAGGTCGTCCTGGGGATTTGACCCACATGTCTTATGTTATTTTTGAACTAAGCAGTAACAATTCCTATTCCTATGCAAAATATCTGGAGCCTTCGTATCATAGATTTGTGGAGCCGGATGCGTTTGTAGTGCACAATTTTCTTAAGACATTTAATAGAGAACTCAGACTCAAGGCCTATCTTCCTGCAGAAAAGATGTATGCAGTTCCAGGTCAGTAAGATCAAAAATTCAATATGGACTTTTTTTATGAACTGATAAAGATTTTTATATCATTAACCCATTCCTGCTTATAGTTCTTCAAATAATTCTCATGACCGGCTTGCCTGTAAATTTCCATCTTTTTTCTGCCTCTTAGATTTTTAAAGATTTCATCTATTTCCGCTTTGCTGACTTTTTTATCTTCAGCTCCATATAACAATAGTGTCGGGCAGCTTATTGATTTGGCATATTCGGTTGGATTATGGCCAAAGGCCCAAAATCCATTCTGTACACCTCCCCAGAATACGAGAAGGCCTGCCATAGGAAAGGTAGGAGCATTCATTGTTTGAAATCGTGCGCAAACAGTTTTATACATAGTTCCAAACGGGCATTCAAGAATTATCCCGCCTGGGTTTAAATGATAATCATGCATTGCTTTCATGATGGCAACAGAACCCATTGATGTACCGAATAAGAAAATATTCCTTTCACCCTTATTTTTCAAATATTCAAACGATGTCTTAACCTGCTCTGCTTCGAAGTAACCGATAGTGGTTTGGTTACCTTCTGAACCTCCCGATCCCATAAAATCCACGAGCAGAGTGCTATAACCCAAATTCAAAAATTCTTCCGCCTTATCCAGCATGGAAGATTTGTCACCGCCATATCCATGGAAAATAATGATGGTTCCCTTTGCTCCTGATTGAGGAATATACCAACATTCAATTTCTTTATTACTTTTTAACCTGATCGTTTCGAATTTCCGGGATGGAAATATTTTATTTGTTGGCCTTGGATTGCTAACGCCAAAGAATAATGTCTTAAACTTTTGAGCTGTGCTGAGCTTTACGGGATCTCCGGTCCTGGCGATTTCATGGGTTATAAAATGAGTAAACTTATAAGCATGAAAAAAGGCAACCACATTCATCAGGAGGAATAGTAGAAGAAAAATGATAATTCCCCGTTTAAAGAAACTCTTACGCCTGGTAGTTTTCATGTTTTTGTTGGTTGCCAAGGGGTTTAATGTCGTCTGCCTGCGTGGAAGTCTAAAAAATAATTCCGGCATGAATCACGCATGAGATCCTTGCCGGAATTGAGTATAATGATAAGTTTAAACCAGCTTCATCTTAACCGGATCCCAATTGATAACTTTCTTTTTAAAATAACTCTCATTACAGGATAATGCCGGTGCCGCTGCCCTGAAACCAAATGTCGCATCTTCAACAACCGTTTTACCGGTTCTTACTGCATCAAAGAAATTGGTGAAATGATCCAGGTGATCGCTATAACCTTGTGGCGCTTTGAACTCTACATCAGGTTTGGTTGGTTTTTTTCTTTGTGCCTCTGTCCACTTGGCGTTGTATTCCTTTGTCATCTCTTCCTGCATACTCTTAGAAAAAGTGAAAACGGAATCATAACCACCAAAACCAGGTGCCTCGGGCATCAGGCTATGTTTAATATTCAAATTATTACCCCGCACTTCCATTACACCTTCTGAACCTGTGAATCTTATTAGCTCCTGTCCACCGGTACCGCTGATAAAATTCACCTGCAGTGTTAACTGGAAAGCCGGGTGCTCCGGTGTGTCACCATATTGCATAACACCAGCCATAACATCAGGCAGGTTGCGGCCATCTTTCCAATAGCTGAACTGGCCCGAGCTGTAAATCGATTTTGGCCCCAATGAGTTAGTGATAAAATGAGTACCGCTTAACAGATGGATGAACAGATCACCTGCTACACCAGTACCTACTTCTTTGAATGCGCGCCACCAGAAAAACTTTTTGGAATCATAAGCCATCTTATCTGTTACTTCAATAAACCTGTCCCAGTCAGTTGTTTCTGCATTTGCATCTTTTGGTATGGTATATTGCCAGGCGCCGATAGAACTTTGGCGATCATAAACCGCATTTACCATATTGAGTTTTCCTATTTCGCCCGCAGCTAATAATTCTTTTGCTTTTGCCAGGGCAATGCTACTTACGCGCTGGCTGCCTACCTGCAACACTTTGCCTGTTTTTTTCTGAGCCTCTATTATACCAGGGCCCTCACTTATCTTATAAACCATTGGTTTCTCACAATACACGGCTTTGCCTTTTGCTAACGCATCTTTTGTGATACGTGAGTGCCAGACATCGGTGGTAGCAACAATAACTGCGTCTATATCTGATCTGTCTAATAGCTCTTTGTAGTTCCGGGTTGTAAAAAGTTCGTTGCCATACTGTTCTTTCGCATTTACCAACCTGCCCGGATAAAGATCACAAATGCCCGCAAGTTCCACACCAGGCACTCTTAACGCTGTTGTCAGATCGAAATGGCCCTGTACTCCATAACCAATAACACCGAGGCGGATCTTATCTGCGTTTGCAATTTTCCTTTCATAGAACAACGTTCTTTGTTCTGCTTTTTCCTGCCCTGCAAGGGTGCTTAAGGGTGACACGGCGGCCAACATACCTGTGGCGCCAATTTGCTGTAAAAATCTTCTGCGGGATGACCGGCTTTCTTTTGACATGGTGCAATTTTATTTTGGACTTTCAAATTACTGAATTAAATGACTTGTGCGGGTCGTTTAATTTAATTTTTAATTATCGGTCATATATAGTTTCATATATAGTTTTATTATTTCTCCTGATATTAAAATATTTAATGAACTGTTAAGAAGAAGTTATTGAATAGCTGCGATTGCCTGTATTTCGTGCGAATGGCCGGAGCAGTCACAGGTTTCAGGCTACAAAAGGTAAAAACTTACAATGCATTTCGAAGGGAAGCTGAATCAGATATTTGTTGGACATCATAGAGAAAAATCGCTGTAATTCAACAGGAACAATGCTTACAGGTATGAAAACACAGGTCTGTGATGATGAAATCAGGTTTAAGTTGTACAGTACTGTCGGTTTAACTGTTGTACTTTTGATAAAGGAAGTCAGAACAAAGGTTTTCAGAAACAAGGGACCATCGAAAAGGTGAAAATTTCAAAGCCAGGGTAAATGACACAGGGGACTTCCACTTAAAGCAATTTTTCGAATTTTTTTCATATGGCAAGCAATCGTTAGAGGTCGTCTGTTTCTACAGAGGACCCTTTTTTTTATATACATCTCCCGCAAAATGTAAAGCTCCCGCTTGTTGCTGTTCAACGTTAACCCAGCCGCGAACAAATATGGTTGCCAATTTGTATCTTATGTTATTGCTATTGCCATTGTTGCCACCCGACTACAAATTTTCTTTTTCAATTTCAATGTGGGTTTCCTCAATTCAATGACAGTGTTCAGGATAATGATGATGATTCTGTTCTTCAAACCGATTCAATAGATTTGCAGAACAACCCATTACCATGAGTTCTAAAAAAAGCATGCTTGTTATCTTATTGTCATTTTTCTCGCTGGTGCTAAAATCACAAACTGCAGATGATGTGATCAACAGTTATATTAAATTTATCGGCGGCGAAAAGAACTGGAAGGCGGTGCAGACGCTGACCATTTCCGGGGTCTATAATTATGTTGGTGTTTCGTTCCCTTTTATCTCTTATTCTAAGAGGCCAAACCTTTACAAATACATTGTAACAGCAAATGACAAATCGTTTATACAAGCTTTCGATGGAAAGCAGGGGTGGCGAATTGATGGATTCAAAGATGAAAAAGACAAAACTATTCTGAAAGACCGTCAGGCTACTGCCATGGCGAACGAAGCGGATGTAGAACTGGAAAGCCCTTTTATCAATTACCGAGAAAAAGGCAATAAGGTGCAGTTGGAAGGTATGGATACTTCAGTTAGCCATGGTGCTTACAAAATAAAACTTACGCACAAGAATGGGAATACTGAAACTTACTTTTTCAACAGTAAAGATTTTTCTCTTGTAAAAAAACTGGCAATTTCTACAAATGATGAGATGGATAAAGCAATCTTAGATGTAGAGTATAGCAACTACAAAGTAATTGGTAATATAAAAGCGCCTCACAATATTTCACATACTACAAATGGGCAACCTGTACTTAAGATAACGATTGGTCACATTGAACTGAATACGCCTATTAATAATAGCATATTTAATCCGTGATAAATTAAAAAAACTCTCCCACGTGTTTTCACGTCTGATGGGGAAATCATTACAGGTCAGTACAGAGAAGATATCCCAGCTGGACAGCGTTTGTATCTATAAAAGGACTGGTCACCGAAGTTGGTGGACTGATGACCGAAGCATGAAGCTGTTCCCCCAATCCATAAAATTTCTGGAAACTCATCATTAACGGTCGCCATAAATCCGGATTCACGCGGTTTGGCGATCCACCCATGAGTATGGCTTCATCCAGGTGCACTCTCAGAATTTTCAATTCGAATGTAACTATCCGCCCCTGTTGCAGAGGTTCATCTTCACCCACAGGGTGGATATGCATGACCTTTGCTTCTAATTGTACGGGGCATTCAAGCACCTTTGGTGCTAATACTTTATCGGAAGCAACCGGGGTTAACCCTGCGATTTCAAATTTGGAAGGTTCATAACGATAGCCTTTCCGGATCTTTCCATCAGGTACCGGGTTTGAACCCGTTGTAAGTGCCAGTTTATTGACAGCATCAACCTGGTTCGCTGATGGAAGATTTAATACACATTCTTTGGTTCGTACCAGGTTTTCTGTTGTTTTAGAAAGCGCCGATAATCCAATGATACATCTCCATCCTAACCAGAATGCAGATGACATCGGCGCCAGGTTATAGGTCCCGCTTTCATTGATAGTGCTGATGAGCACAACGGGTGTACCGAAATACAGGATAGGAGTTTCACTTACAATATGCATGATTTTTAAGATAAAAATTTGTATGATCTAATACGGGCAAATCTGTTGAATTCCTGTCAGTTTGAAAACCCGTTTCTTGCTGAAAGCAACACTGATAATTTTCATGGATTTTTGAATAATTGTTATATTTACCTGACAATTTTCCTTCGAAAAAGAAACTGAGAAAATTCTATATCCTTTCAAAATTCTTCTTAGTATTATTTTGATAGATCCTCCCTATCAATTCTCAGAATCTGATCATTCACCACATTGTTTAAGTAGCAGGCAAATCTTTTAAATGGCCGGCTCCGTATATCACTCCATATTGCCTTGTATATAGCTTGCTGTATCCTGCTGAATATACAAATCCCACCCTGGGTAAGACGACTCTTCGAGGTTATCTGATCCTCCCTAAACTGTACCTGATGATAACTTTTTTCCATTAATGCGTAGCGCCTTAAGATAGTTATGGGTTCACCACTGTGTTTTTCTTAACCTTTAAACTTTTACAATTATGAAAAGGAAAATCTATACATCTGTCCTTCTTATGGTTATGCTGATTGATGTTTTTCCCTTTTGGGCATTTGCTTCCAGTCACCGGGAAGCCCCATTGATTTCAAATGATCCGTTGGCCGACAACACGGATGTTTATGCTTTCCGAAGCCCGGATAACCCGGACAAAATAACGATCATTGCTAATTATGTACCTGGCCAGTTGCCGCAGGGTGGTCCGAACTATTATTCTTTTGGAGAAAATATCCGTTATGAAATTCACATTGATAACAATGTTGCAACAAAGGGTGATGATATTATTTACCGGTTCACATTTGAACAAAAAAATGAGGATCCCACCACATTCTTCAATATCCGTTTAGGAAAACAAAATCTGAAAACTACTTACAAGCTCCAAAGAAGTACGAATGGTGGAAAAAGCTTTCATACCATTCTTCAACAAGGTACTGTACCTCCGCCTAATATCGGGCTCCGCTCCATAAGCAGTCCTGTAGGGCTTAATGCACCCAGCTACGAGTCACTGATACAGGATGCAATCAGAACTGCGAATACCGGTGAGAAGGTGTTCTGCGGTACTGCCGATGATCCGTTTTTTGTTGATCTTGGGGGCATTTTTGACCTGGGAGATGCACCAAGAACTACAGGAACAAAATCCATTGACGGGTTACAATGCCTGAATGTTTCTACTATCGCTTTGCAGGTAGATATTTCAACATTGCAGAAAAACCGCCGGTCAGTTTCATATGCTAAAAATATTCTTGATCCCGACTATGTAATAGGTATCTGGGCCTCTGCCAGCCGGCAAAAAATAAGGGTATTAAAAACCCACGACAGCTATTTCAATTTTAGTGGTCGCGATAATGATGATAGTAAATATGATATGAAGGAAAGTAACTTAGGCCCCTGGGTCCAGGTTTCAAGACTCGGGATGCCGCTGACTAATGAGGTGATTGTTCCCATTGGTCTCAAAGATTACTGGAACTCAATAACACCATACGAGGATCTTGCAGCAATAAAAATATTCGGAAATCATTTTTATAATCCTGAACTGGCGCTGTATATGGATGACGCTAAATTTGGTGGCGCGGTTCCTGCACTTAAACCATTACGTATACAGAAGAATTCATTGGGGCAATTTGGTTTTGGAAACGGGCAGGATGGTCTATTTGGTTTGAAGGGAACTACCGCGGTAACAGGCACTGCGCTGGATGATGCAATATTTGGCACCCTGTTGTTACCTGCCAAAGCTTCGCCGCGTTCTGTTGATTTGTACCCCATTTTTAATACCGGTGTTCCCAACCTGGTTCCATACCAGCTGGCTACGGGTAAAGCGGGCAATCCATTGAAGCCGGGTAAACCTTTCATAAATAATTTTCTGCCGACCGGTGGTGATATGCTTAGGTTGAATATGGCAGTACCGGTTACCCCACGTAATGATCCTAAGTTCAGTAATCTTGGGCTATTGCAGACAGCAGTGCTTGGATTAACAGATCCGGCATACAACACGAATGCAACTTTGCAACCTATTCCTAATATGGATGGTTTCCCGAACGGACGCAGACTTGAAGATGATATCGTTCGTATAGAACTGCAGGCGGTGAGTGGAATAGTGCTGGCTGCAATTGGTTTATGGTATGATGATTTCACTGGTGGAAACCCGGTCACGCCGAATTTACTAAACGTACTTACCTACAACGCAGGAGTAACTTCTAATGACGCACCGCTTAAAATTAATTTCCCTTATGTAGCCTCACCCTGGCCTGGTACACACAACTGTACATGTTCTAATGGAACCGGCACTGATAAAGCCGGGCCTGTTATCGGTCAGGCAGACCCTGTGAACATTGATAATAATATTTCAAAAGCGCCCCTGGCTAAGGTCGGTCTTGCTACACCCGAAATGAACCTTGAAGCTTTCCCAAATCCTGGAAATGGTGTAATGACCGTGAAATATAGTGTGGATGTTCCCGCACTGGTAAAAATTGCAGTGTATGATATGCAGGGAAAGTTGATAAAAGTGCTTTCAGACAAAATGCAAAAAGCCGGGGTATATACTATGCAATGGGATAATAGCGCATTGGCCCAGGGAACCTATGTCATTTCTGCAATAAAGAATGGCAACGCAAAACAATTACTAAAAGTGGTTAAAAACTAACAAATAAAAACATCATTAATAAAAGAAAGCGACAGGCTGTCATATGCAGGCCTGTTGTTTCCTGCATGCTTAATTAAACTTATGGGCCATGAAAAGAAAATACATTTATTATTCTTTTATTTTGTCTTTGTTTTGGCATTGGCTTTATACTTTAACAGGTCTGCAAAAAAATCGCAGATATTTAAAAATAACAATGAAAACGTTTATAGCAATCTGCTTACCAGGAAAGCTTCTCTTTTATATCCTGCTGAGTAGACGGTTGTAAAAAGAAATGCGGATATTTTATCGGACAGGATCAAAAAGGATCAGACTGATACAAAAGCATTGGTAGCATTAACTGCTTTGTATTTGCAGGAAGCAAGAATCACCGGCAATTTCAACTATTATAATCACGCCGCCATGAAATGTATAAACTGGATCCTGGCGCAGGATGCCAGTAATTTTGAAGCACTCACATTTAAAACAACTATTCTTTTATCGCAGCACCAGTTCGATAATGGACACCAGGTTGCCCAACAGTTGCAGCAATTGTATCCGCTGAATGCTTATGTGTATGGATTATTAGTGGACGCAGATGTAGAACTTGGTAAATATGAGGATGCTGTCGAAGCCGCTGAAAAAATGGTCAGTATCCGTCCGGATATAAGGTCTTATTCACGTATTGCTTATCTGCGCGAGATTCATGGAGATATTCCAGGTGCTATTGAAGCAATGAAAATGGCAGTCGATGCAGGTGCACCCGGTGATGAGAATACCGAATGGTGCCGGATCCAGGCAGGTAAATTGTTTGAAAAACTTGGAAAGGTTAAAGAAGCAAAAATGCATTATACCATTGCGCAGGAGAACCGGCCAAACTATCCATATGCAGTAGCGGGCCTGGCCAGGATAGCCATTGCAGAAAAAAAATATTCAGATGCGCTCAGGCTGTTTGAACATGCAGATTCATTGATTCCTGATCATACATTTAAAGAAGGTATGGCCGAGGTATATTCGATAACCGGTCAGTCAGAAAAAGCAAAAAGAATTTCCAGGGAAAACCTGGAATACATGAAACAATTTTCTTCTGAAACAAAAAAATCCGCGCCGGATCCGGACATAGAAGATGCTGGTCAGAATGAAGATCATGAAATGGCCCATGCTTATATGGGAGTAGGGGATTATAATAATGCTTTGATCTATGCTTTGCAGGAATATCGCCGGAGGGTTAGCAACATCGAAGTAAATGAAACAGTGGCCCTGGTTTATTACGGTCAGGGTGACTATGCTAAAGCTCTCTCATTTATTGATACAGCATTGAAGACAAACTGCAAAAATCCTGAATTGCTTTGCCACGCTGGCCTGATATATGCTAAATCGGGGAAATCAAAGCAGGCAAAAATATTACTCAGTGATGCTTTAAAGAATAATCCATGTATCCCGGTAGAGCTGGAGAAAGAAAGCCGGGCTGTCTTAAAAGAGATTCAAAGATGATCCGGGACCCTTTGCTGATTCCCCCTTTGATCAATTTTGGCTCCCCTGCGAAAGTATTCCTCGGCAGATAGTGGCCCACTTCCTTTTATAGCAAAAAGAATAAGCAAAAGCAGCATGATAATCGAAAGAAAAAATTCGAAATAATTATCTCCGATGTGTTTAATGTTGATGAAAAATACGGCTACAATAAGGATTGGAATCTGGATGATGGATGCCGCTCTTGTATAAAGACCAACTGTGATAAAAAAACCGCACAACAATCCCAGGCAGGTTATAATCAGTGCAAGCGTTTCTGCATTCTGAGTAAAAAACCCGATACCGGTCTGTTGAATTTCCAATTCTGCAACGACAGTATTGCGAATAAACAGGTATGATTTGTAAAGTAAAATGATACCTCCTACAATTCGTAAAACAGTGTAAAAGATGGGGTATCTGATGATGCGATTGTCTAAGATTGCTTTTGTCATAACCGAAGATTAGACATGAAAATTGAGCGTTTCCCTAGCCCCCTAAAGTTACTTATTATTCATGACAACCAGCGACCGAACCATTTAAAGGCTTCATCCTGCATGTCACTATCAAATTTGTGAGGGCCAGGATAGTAAGAGCAGTTAAAACGATCTTCTGCTCCGGCTTTTTTATAAACTCCAGTTAAGATGCTTTCCGCCTTTTGCATTTCCGGGAGGGTATACAACTGGTCTTCCCGGTCGTTTAAAACAAGCGTGGGAAGCGGTACCCTTAAACCCAGGATTTCGGGAAAGTCCAGTTCATTTGGAAGCAAGGGTACATAAGTCATCCATGTATGTGTGAAGGATCTGTTCAAAATAAAATCCGTCCAGGTAGTTGTAAACCCAACATTAACAGCGCATTTTATCCTTGGATCAAGTCCCGCCATAAATGTAGTTCTTAATCCTCCGCCCGATAAACCACCACAACCTATCCTGGAAGCGTCGACATCCGGGCGTGCACTTAAAACATCGACAGCAATTTTATCTTCAGCATAAAATACACCCGGCCAGGTTGTGCCGGCAGAAAATAAAGACTTTGCCATTATGTGTTCATGATCACCTGCCCAGTTGTTATAAGAGTTGATTTTTTCCTCGTCAGAAGGATTGCCATCCGTTAATCCGTTTCTTAATCGTGCAGGTACATCCTGCAGCATTACTCTCCGGCTCCCGAATGTAAAGGCATCAGACACCAGTACAACATAACCATGTTTGGCAAGTTCGTTCGCCCAGGCATTTTTAGAATAGTATTTCTCCTGGTGTTCCTTCATCATGGGATGTTGATTGTCGGAGGTTTTGGTGATTTTGTGACAACCAAAATATTTATTTCCACCATGATCATGAAAGCCAAGAACCGCCGGCAATTTTCCTGTTGCATTCATTGGTTTCATAAGGATGGCTTCAGTGGGCCGTCCATAGGGTAGTTGCCAGGTAATTTCTTCAATATGTAGTCCGTCGTAATTATATTGTTTTTGTACCGTCACTTTTGGGATCCCGATATCAGGAATAGCCATTCTTTCAGTGAGTTTTTGTTTTGCTACTTTTCGCCATTTTTCGACGTTTGTAAATTCTGGTCTGCGGAATGACAATGACGGTAGTTTGTTTTTATTCAGGCCATTTGCCCAGGCTCCATAAAGCCCGATTACGCTTAGATCTGCATCATCTTCATTATCCTGCAAATGAATAGCATTATCGTTAGTGCTGTCCTGGACATCGCTGTTCCCGGTATTAGCTAAAGCGTTTTCAGGAAGAATAGAACCTTGTGCAAGAGCAAAACCGGATAAGCCGGCTAATTTCAGAAAATCTCTGCGTTTTGACATAATCCGGTTATTTAGACGTTCCCAAAAAATTTCTACATTAAAAACCGGAACAATAATAGCAAATTGAGATTGGAACAACCTGAAAATTTTGTCTCACCTACAGGTTTTTGTAATGCCGGAGCCTGGCTTGATATTCTTCCAGCTCTTTTACAGAAAAGTTATTTTTGTTTTTTAACTTTAATCCAAAGTCGCATTCGCCCCCTCTCAAAGGCAGTTTTACCCCCTTCATTCAACCCGGCGATCAATACTTTTGTTGATGTGATTTGTCCATTATTCATATTCAAATAAGTGTCAGCAAATTGTTCATTCTAAATTTATGTCAACTTTATCTAAAATCTTAATGCTTTTAATTACAGGTTTAATGGCAAGACCGGTTCTTGCCCAGGTTGATATGAATTTAGCTTTGGCTAAATCCAACAGTCCGCATCTTGATAAAATGGATAAAGCGATTCTGAATAAGGAATATCCAAACATCCACAGTGTGTTGGTTGTGCATAAAGGCAGGCTCATTTATGAAAAGTATTATACCGCGAAAGATGAAGCCCTCGGAAAGGATCTGGGAGTCATTAAGCATTCGGCAGAAACATTACATGATCTGCGTAGTGTTACAAAAAGTATTGTATCCATTTGTGTCGGCCTGGCCATCCAGCAAGGAAAAATAAAAAACGAAGACGAAAGAGTCATGAAGTTTTTCCCGTCTTATAAAGGCCTTGATACGGGCATGCGTTCACAACTAACCATCAAACATTTGCTCATCATGTCATCGGGTATGGAATGGAATGAAAACCTGCCTTATACTGATACAATGAATTCAGAAATTGCTATGTCTGCCAGTGCAGATCCCATCCGGTTTATTCTGAGCAGGCCAATAACTGAGCAGCCAGGGAAAACTTTTGGTTATAATGGAGGCAATACGCAACTGCTCGGCGCGATCATTGAGTCAACCTGTGGTATGACATTAGATAAATTTGTAACGAAATATATATTTGCCCCACTTGGGATAGCAAATTATTATTGGCATACGATTTCGGATATGAGTAAAGTCCCGGCAGCGGCCTCAGGATTGCGTTTGCGTTCTCGCGATATTATGAAGATCGGGTTATTGTTATTGAACAACGGACTCGTTAATGGCAAGCAACTGCTTAATAAAAACTGGATAGAAACATCGTTAAGCAGTCACATCGCAAGGGATAATGATGGAGGTTACGGGTACCAGTTCTGGATACTTAAGACGCCGGGTAATAGTGATAAACGTACATTGCCCGCCGCAGTCGGCAATGGCGATCAGCGAATTTTTATCGACCGGAAAAAACAACTTGTGGTAGTTGTCACCTCCGGTAACTATAATAAATGGGATGTCAAGAAAGCTTCCTATGAATTGTTAGCTGATTTTATATACCCGGCTATCGGGGGATAGACTATTCATTCAAACACCGTTAACTACAATGGATCCTGAAATTTCAGTTGTATGCAAAGAGTGTAAACAAGAGGGCACGGGAAATTATTGTTCCCGTTGTGGAGCCTCACTTCATGTAAAAAAAATTAGCATGGCTAATCTTTTTCATGAGATATTTCATTTTTTCACACATCTCGATAAAGGAATTGCCTACACGATTAAAAAACTATTTACATCACCTGGTACGATGCAGAGGGAGTATGTGGAAGGATACAGGAGCAAACATCAGAAGCCTTTTTCCTTCTTTTTTATAACGGCAACCCTTACCGGCTTATCCCTGTATTGGGTTAATATGGTTGTTAAGAAGATTTATGGAGATGTAAATATGGCGGAAGGGACATTCTTTCATGAATACATGATATTCCTGCTTTTATTCTCATTGCCTTATCTTACGCTATTGACCTGGATAACTTTTTATCGCTCGAAGTACAATTTTGCAGAAATAGGGATACTTATTTTGTATACAATGCCAATGATTTTTCTTATCGTAATTTTTGCAAACTGTACGAGGATTATTTTTCCGGGATTTGAAACAAGGATTATCGAGCTTCCATTAATTCTTCTATACTCCGCGATAACCAATATAAACTTCTTCAGAACCGAACCCAGGTGGAAAGTAGTTTTGAAGAGCATGGTCATTACCAGTTTATTTTTTCTAACAGTTGCTTATATCCAGGATCGGATCGTAGAACTCTATCTCTCTTCTTAATTTTTTGCAAGTCACAAGCTCTCTTTATTTATTCTGTTCTCAAACTTTTGACGGGATTGCATTTAAGTCCTGGTGTTTATTGATTTCGGATTGATTCCCGGGTTGGAACGCCAATTTCAGTGCCAATGCAATAACCGGTTTATTGCCAGCGACATGCAAATCTAAGACAAACACTGTTTTGTTCGTATTCGAACAACAGGCGTACGGTTGCAGATAAAATTGTAGCTGGGGAAAGTATTTTAACTTGTCTTGAAGTACCAGGGCTTATTCTCGGATTAATTTGAAGCAATAATTTTCGGAACTTGTAATGCCTGGTTCTACACAATCAAATAAAACTTGTCAATGCTCACATCAAAGCAAAAGATAGCCGGGATGTTTAAGCCTTCTTCGCTGAAAACAGATGACTACTTACCCTGGAGCCGTGGTCGTGGTTCAGATGTATGGAAGATGATCTGCGCGGCCATCACGGGTGATCTGTCTTTAATAAAAAAGATGGTAGCAAGTGATCCGGCACTTGCAACCTGCGAATATGAATACCTGCAGCCAATACATTTTGCAGTGCGTGAAAACCATCTGCAGGTAGTTCAATTCCTGCTGGCGCATGGTGCCAGTATTGCGAATGAATCGCAGGATTCATTGATAAAGATTGCAACAGACAGGGATTATCATGATATGATCTCTTTCATCGAAACGGAGTTGTTCCGGCAATATCATATCCAACCTGAAGGTGAAACCGTGGCAGCGGCTATTAAATCTTTTGACAAGGAAGAGGTCAGGTCTTTAATCGATAAAGAACCTTCGCTGGTTCATGCCGCTGATCAAAATGGCAACCAGCCCATTCACTGGGCTGCGCTTACAAGGCAGATTGATATGATCGATTACCTGCTGGAAAAGGGAGCTGACGTCAATGCGCGACGGCCCGATGGTGCCCGGCCTATCGATCTTACCAATGGTGATTATAATTATCGAAGCTGGTATCGGGATTTACCTGGCACCGGCTTGCAAAAACATGAAGTCGTGGTCGGTTACCTGATCGCCCGGGGTGGTTATTGTGATATCAGCGTAGCTGCCAAAATAGGTTATTATGACCGGGTGCGCGAGCTATTGAAAGAGGATACCGGTTTGGTTAACCGGCTTCCTTCTTATGTAGGTTATTACTCGGGTCTTCCATTGCGATGCGCTGCCGGGGCCGGGTTTATGGAAATCGTGAAGCTATTGCTGGAGAACGGAGCCAATCCCAACGAGCCTGAACCTGGAATTGCACCTGACGGGGGTGCACTACATGCCGCGATTGGAGCTAAACATTTTGACATCGTAAAACTTCTACTTGAAAAAGGTGCAGATGCTGATGCTGAAATTGAGTCATCCGGAAATTGTCTTTTTATTGCTGAATGGGTAAAAGCTCCAAAGGAAGTCATTGACCTGATCGCATCTTATTCGCGCAAAACTAACAGGTTTGATAAGGGCCGCCTGAAAATAACCGTGGAGGCACTTGCTGAAAAACTGGATGACAATCCTTATATGGAACTAAATCATCTGGTGCATGATTTCATCAACGAAGAAATGCGGGAACACGTTGAACTTGTACTCCGTTATCAACCTGATGCTTTAAAACTTCTGAATTTTGATCAACAAGCCTGGTATGATCATGCAACTGCTAAATCATCAGGATATGCCAGGTGGTTGTTTGAACGGGGATTTAGTCCCAACCGCAGGAACTGGCTTGGTATTACGCTTTTGCATCGTTGTGCTGCCAAAGGGGATAAAGAAGTTGCTGCTGTCTGCCTGGAATTTGGAGGCGATATTAATGCAGTTGAGACTGAATGGTCATCCACGCCACTCGGTTGGGCAGCAAAAGAAGGTAACATCGAAATGGTGCACTGGTTCCTGCAAAGGGGCGCAGATCCTCAACTGCCTGTTGATGAACCCTGGGCAAGACCTATAGCCTGGGCTTTACGTCGCGGGCATAGCGCGATCGTACGGTTATTGGAATAAGACTAAGTTTTTCATCACATCCTACTGTTCTGAATTCTTAAACCTCCATATAATCAAGGAAACAGTAACGGATTCAAAGAACAGATAAAATCACAAAAAAAAATTTCAAAAAAAGATAAGTAACTCAAAAGTTACTTATCTTTGGGTAACCTAAAAGTTACCTATTATGATAAAAAGTATCAAACATCAATTTTTCTTTGCTCATCCACCCGAGGTGGTTTGGGAATATCTCACTAAATCTGAACTGATGGAGCTATGGCTCATGAAAAATGATTTTCAGCCAATAGTAGGATTCGACTTTCAATTTCGAACCAACCCGATACCCGCTCTTAATTTCGACGGAATCTTTTACTGTAAAGTCTTAGAATTAGTTCCCCATAAAAAGCTTTCTTATTCATGGAAGAGCGGTCCCGGAGATGGCGAAATTACGCTAGATTCTACGGTTACCTGGAAACTGGAAAGAAAAGATAAAGGGACTGAGCTTTTCCTTGACCATAGCGGTTTCGCAAAAGAGGAAAACCTGAATTTCTATAGTGGCTTACTTAAAGGCTGGCTGGAAAAATTCCAAAATATCGTTGACCTTTTAAACACCGGTGCCCATGACAAAATCAACGCTTGATGCATTCCAGGTTATCGGCGATCCCAGCAGGAGAAAGATGCTGATGTTGCTCTCAGAGGATAGTCTCACGATAAACAGCCTGGCAGAAAACTTTGATATGAGCCGTCCTGCCGTTTCAAAGCATATAAAAATTTTGCATAGCGGTGGGTTTATTTCAATCAGGGACATCGGTCGGGAGCGGTATTGCACGCTTAAAAAAGAAGGGTTCGACGAACTACAGGGCTGGATCTCCTATTTTGACAAGTTCTGGACATCGAAACTAAAGAAGTTAGAAACTTTATTAAATAACAAATTACCTAACTAAAAAAACAACAACATGACTACATCAGATTTTAACACCAGCTTTACAGTTGATCAAACTTCTGACGAAGTATTCAACGCGATTAATAATGTACGTGGCTGGTGGTCCGAAAATATCGAAGGCTCAACAGATAAACTTAATGATGAATTTACTTACAAGTATAAGGATGTTCACAAGTGCACGATGAAATTGATTGAGATTATCCCAGGCAAAAAAGTAGTATGGCAGGTCCTGGATAACTATTTCGATTTCACTGAAGATAAGACAGAGTGGACCGGTACAAAGATCGGGTTTGAGATCTCGGAAAAGGATGGTAAAACCCAGCTACATTTCACGCATTGGGGGTTGGTCCCCGAGTATGAATGTTATAATATTTGTTTTGATGCCTGGACGCGTTATATCAACAGTAGTCTGCGAAGTCTGATTACTACCGGGAAAGGACAGCCGAATGCAAAGGAGTTTACCACAGTATAAAAATACTTAGGCAATAAAACATCAGGACAATTCAATTTCAATAAGCTTTAAGTTTTTTACTTTTCATTTTTTCGTTTTCCTGCCAGATAGGTCCAAAACTGCCAAATTTATGCTGATGTTCAGAGAAACTATCAGCATAAGGCCCGAATGGATAATCAAATGGTTTCCAGGAAATATCCGGCCAGTCTGCGATGAATTTTTTTTGCGGCCTTGATTGGGTGTTTACAAATGCAGCCACATCCCAGGCTTCTTGATCCGTTAACAATGCAACATTGACCTGAGCATCGAATGGCATGTTATATCTTATATATCCTGCAAAATGACTGAGACGAAATAATCCTGCCCCGGTGTTATAACTATTTTTACCCCATAGCGGGGGATAAAAGTATGCAGTACTATCGCTGTTGAGAGAGCCAAGTCCATCTGCACCATGACATCGCTGGCATTTGAGCTTATAAACGATGAGACCATTTTCAGGATCTGCAGGTCTGCCCAGGAAAGGGATGGTTTTGACACCAGCGCCCTCAGGCTTCACATTCTTTGCTACATTATGCCCGACCCAATTTATATATGCAGCAAAAGCCTGCATCTCATGGCTATTAGTGTCCAGTGTTTTTCCGTTCAAACTTCTTTCGAGACAATCATTCACACGTTTATAAACGCTCTCTACCGTTCCGCTACGTCCACGAAACTGCGGATAGGTTGAAGACACTGCACTGAAATTGTTACCCCATAACCTGGTGCCGGCATCTAAATGACAGTTCTGACAGTTCATGCCATTGGTGACAGCGGCAACTTTACCTTTTGGACCCAGGTAAAGGGAAGTGTTGGCTACAAGATCTCTTCCATACCGGATAAGATTTCCTTCTGCTGAAAAAGGGATCTGGTTTGTATCAGGGGGTTCCCACATTTTTGATCCCGGCGCTATTGTTGTCCCGATATTTGAGTTGGGCCCTTTACTATTTGACCTTGAAAGGTTAACCATGATCTTTGCGGCAGAAATACCGGCCAAAATCAAAATTAATGCACCAGCCTGTCGGAAGGTTTTGGAAGATCGTAGCTGCATCTTTCCAGTATTATCCTGCAAAACAATAAGAGCAGCCATTTTCCTGGGCACGCCCGATTGCCCACACACCAGAAGGAACCGGCTGTATTCCCGGAAGCAAGCCGGCAACCCATTCTTTCTTCAATTCGCCGGCATTAACTTTGAGCTTTTCAGCAAGTGCAGCGCTATAAACTGTCATGGCAGCATCGCAAACGCAGAACATAACACCACTTTCCTGTAATTCATTGATACCAATAGCTACCTCACCAATGCCCGGTACTTTAAAATCACCCTTTGCTGGTTTCCAGAAAGGATTTCGGCTTGCTGGCTTTTTTGTGGCAGGATCGTCTGCTTTGAATACTTCTCCCAGGTTATACTTTGCCCATAATTCATTTTGTAATGCATAGGGAATAGCATCATGCCTTAATACTACTACTACACTGCAGTCCTTTGCGACCGTACCGGTTATTTCATTGGTCATTAAAAACACCCTCGGCCACGCAAACGGAAATATTTCGTGAGGTTGGGTAACATCAAATACCATACGGTGTTTGCCTTTGATTTTTTTAAACCATTCTTCGACATCAGAAATTGGAGTATTGATCGTTTTGGCAGAACCAGCCTGTACCTGTTGGATTGGAGTTATGAAACCTGCGATTCCTATAGCAGCTGCACCCGCTGTCAAAGTTCCCAGGAATTCGCGACGACCGGAATTTTTATCTTTTTTCATACCCAGTATTTTAGATAAAATTACCAGTACTATCGTGCTATATCAATAGCATAAACATGCTGTTTTGAACTAATATTATAAGCTGCTCCATATACTTTATGATTAAACAATTTTGTCGCGTAAAGCCACAACTACCGCTTCCCGGCCACAGTTTACATGGAGCTTGTTATAGATATTACGTATATGACCCCGAACTGTATCTACACTGATATAACAGGAAGATGCAATCATTTTATAACTATAACCTTTTACGAGATATTTCAGGACTTCTATTTCCCGTTCGGAAAGATTGTATTGTAAACGCGAGGCTGGAATTGATTGGAATGATTGCAAGACCTTTCTTGCTATTGAAGGTGAAAGAGGGGCGCCACCATGTAACACATTATCGATGGCTTCAAGCAGATTGACAAATGAAGTATTTTTAAGAATATAACCATTGGCCCCGGAACACAGACATTGAAACAAGAGGTCTTCATCTTCAAAGACGGTGTGCATAATAATATAAGTTTGAGGATATTTTTCTTTGATGATCTGCAGACCTTTTATTCCATTTGTCCCTGGCATATCTATATCCATGATCACCACATCCGGCCTGTGTTTATCTACTGCAGCGGCTGCATCGTTGCAATTTTCATAATCACCGCAAATACAATATCCTTCCACCCCGTCCAATAAAATTTTTAACGACTGACGAAGTCTCTGGTTATCTTCAAAAATCAAAATGCGAGTAGGCATAATTCGTCTAAGTTAACATTGAAATTATGTGCTGTCAATAGCATATTTATGCTATCTGGGCTTTAAGGGTGATCACAGTTCCTTTATCGGGAATAGATTCTATTCTTAATTGCCAATGATGATTGCGGGCCCGTTCCTGCATGTTTTTTAAGCCATTTCCGTCGGGCACAACAGGCATATAGAAACCAGTGCCGTTATCTGAAATTGTCATAGTAATGGTATGGCGTACCAGCTGGATGCTAACTTTAACATGATGAGCATTTGAATGTTTTGCGAGGTTATTTACAGCTTCTTTGAAAATCAGATAAAGATCTCTCCGCTTATACATAGACAGTTTTACCTGCTCGATGCCTGGTGCAATCTCAGCTTCCAGTTCAATATTTTTGGCTTCGAGTAATTCTGAGGCATAATGAAGCATTCGTGGTAAGGCCTCACTCAAAGTATCGACCCTTGGGTTGATACTCCATACAATATCCCGCATTGTTTGCGATACACTTTGACTATCCTGGTAAATACGATCAAGTATACGGTTAACAGGACTGTCTGGTATTAACTGTTTTTGTGCGAGGAGACTTCCCAGGCTGATGTTTGTTAATGTAGAACCTACTTCATCATGAAGGTTTCTGGATATTTCGCTTCTTACCTGTTCTGTTCGTTTTAGTTGTGTTAAGTGGTAACGGTACATACAGTAAAAAACAATGGCTAAAGTCAGCATCAGCAAAGCATAAAACCAGCTGGTCTGTGTAAAATGCGGGCGTATCGAAAAACTAAAACTTGCCGACTTATCTACCTGGATTTTATTATTAATCGAAACGCAAACGTTGAATATGTAGTCACCCGGGGCTAGCCTGCTAAAGTTTATCTGGCGTTGATGACCTGCCATTATCCAATCACTGTCTTCGTTGGATTTGTTCTTGTTTAATAATTGATAAGCATAATTTGTGGAAGCGCCATTTAGCAGATCGATATTGGTATAGTGAATAGTGATATCATTTTGCCTTGAATTAAAATTTGTCTTGTTAACGAGGCTGTAAGAATATTTGCCGTTTACATTTATTGCGGTGATCATTGTTTTTTGAGGATGTAATTGCAAATCCAGGTTGTCAGGATCAAAATGAAATATCAATCCCTTGCTGCCATTAAATAGATATTGCTGATCGCTATCATAATAAAATGCACCTGAGATATAGTTTGCAGGCAATCCTTCTTTTGTAGTAAAATTGGTAAAAATCTCTGTGCGTGGATCAAAGCAGGAGAGACCTACATCTGTAGACAGCCACAATCTATTTGACTTATCTTTATGAATACTGATGATGTGGCTGTTTATCAAACCCCTGTCATGTCCGTATACTAATATTGATTTGTTCAATGGATTATATTTTAATAATCCACCTGTTAAAGTTCCCAGCCATAGTATTGAATCTGACTCGTAGCAGATAGAGGTTAAACCGGCCACATGCTGCCTGAATCTAAAAGGTAAAGGGATAGTCTGAAAACGATCGTGGTAGCGATCCCATCGAACCAAACTGGTACTTGCATCGCTTACGAACCACAGATTACCCTTTTTATCTTCATCAGCAGAAATAGCGTAACGGAGGGGATATCCCCCGGCAGTATTGGATGGGTAATAGTTAAATTGTTTTTGGTTATAATTATAATTACAGATGCCATTTGCTTTTCCCAACCCCATCCAGACCATTCCATGGCTGTCTTCAAACTGCATGGTAATAGCAACAGAGTCAATAATTGAAGGTTTTCCCTGGAAAGCACGGATGCGACCTGCTTTTTTGGTAGATAGCTGATACCAGAACATTCCAGCCTGGGTACCTATCCAAATTGTATCATCGCTAACCTGGCGAATATTCCAGGTAAAATCAGCCCAATTATTCTTCATAGTTAAGGCGAGGTTGTGCTGCTGTTGTCTCCCGGTCTTAAGATCGATTTCAAAAAAGCCTTCACCATAAACGGAAACCCAAAGCGTATTTTTCTCCCGGGTAAATGAGGCAACTTCATACTTGATGGGTTCACCGGAACTATTTACCAGGTGAATACTTTTGAAGTGTTGTTTCTGCGGTGAAATTTTCTGAATACCATCTTCGATGGTAGCCAGCCACCAGTTAGCCTGCCGGTCACGAAAGCCGCTCCCAAATTCCTTTGATTCAAACAACAATGATGAGGGGAAATGAATTGCAGGCTTCCCATTATCCCAACTGACGGGGATAATGGCCACACCATAATTGTGAAATGAAAATAAGAGATTGGCTGAATCCATGGTAGAAACGCGTTGCGACCATAATATGTAAGGATATTTATTAAAAGGAAAAAAACAACTGCTAACTTTTAGCCCTTGTTCATCAAAAAGAAACAGGCTATCCATGCACTGGACGACAGAGAGAAAATATTTATCATATACCTTAAATATATTTGAAGATGGGAAATACTGATCAGGTTTACGATCAGGTGAAGAGCAATTATTCTTTAAAAACGATAATTTCTGGTGATAGGAAGAGTTTTCGATTGTCGATATTGTTTCTGTTTGAGCATTGTATATCTTATAGCCATCGTCTAAATACAGCAAAACATTTCCGTCTGATAAAGGGTATATCTTTTCAATATACCTCAGTCTTTTTTTTGTTATCCCCGGCTCATCATAGGGAGAAGAAATAACCTTTTTAAGATTCAGCGACGAATCGAAAATAAAGATGCAGTTTCTTGAATAAGCCCAACAGTTTTTTTTGCTATCTGTTTCTATCCCAACAATCGCATTATTATATTCGTCCAAAGAGTTGTTAAGTCTGTAATAGAAATCCTTAAATGTCCCCTTAGCACCATTATAGAAGCAGAGACCTGCCTGGGTGCCGATGGCCAGGTTATTACCAGGCAACATTTTCAGACAGTACACATAGTTATGAGGAATGGAATTATTATTTGCCTGGTGATAATATTTTACAACTTCGGTACCGTCGAACCGGTTTAGGCCGTCACTTGTAGCTATCCATAAAAAACCATAATCATCCTGTGCTATATCATTTACTTTGTTGCTGCTAAGACCCTCGTCGATAGTAAGTTTTTCGGAATAGTATTGAAGTGTCTGTGCTGGAATTGTAAAAGAAATTGCCAGGCAGAAGATGAGGTGGACACTTGCAAGGTAATGCTGTTTCATAACCGCTGATTACCATTACTAATTTACCATTTTCCGGTCGAATAATTGCTGGAATAACATTTGCCGGATCTTTGAGGAGTTTGACTTCAAGGAATCAACGGGGTCTGGCAGGCTACAACGAATATGAAGCAATTTTTATTTAGGCGGAATATTATCAAAAAAGGTTTCTATTTTTCTAAAATTGGACGTGATGGGCAGGTAAGCATTGCAGGTAGCTAAAGAGCTTGCCGAAGTAAAGCGACATCCAACGGTAGAAGACAATGTGATCATCTATGCCAGGACCACTATCCTCGGTGGCAAAACGGTGATAGGTAAAAACAGTGTAATCGGGGGAAGCGTATTCCTGACAAAAAGCGTGGAACCAGGTTCTCAGGTATTTAATACTCACCAGCTCCGTATCGATGTAAAGGATCAAATAGCTGAAACAGCTAAAATCATAAAAACATAAATCAACATCTACTTATTCCTTCACAATCATAAATGACAAAAATGATGCGAAAAAGAGTAATGCCAGGTTTGATTGCAGCTATCCTGGTGGTAGCTACAACCTGTTCAGTGAATGCACAGGTATCAAAAGATTATTTCACTGTTGAAAATTACTATAAAGTAAAATGGGGCTATGCCGGGGAATTTATCAGCCTGTGGAAGAAAAATCATTATCCCCTGCTAAAAAATGCAATTGAGAAAGGCGATATCATTTCGGTGGATGCGTCGGCTCCAAAATTACATGAGGGAGAGGATACCAGGTGGGACTTCAGGGTAACAATTGTATTTGGGAACAGTGCTGCTGCCTTTGACCATGACCTGACCACCCCTTACCAGAAACAATTATATCCTGATCTTGAAAAACTTAAGAAAGATGAGCAGCACCGTTTTGAATTATTGTTGGCTCACTGGGATATAATGATTGACAAGGTTGTTTTGCAATAAACGATGAATTCATTATCCATTTTCTATTTTACTTGAGAAAAGTATATTTACGCGGAATGCTTCCAGAATGTCAATTGTTTATATTCACAAATGTGCAGATGAATATTCCAGAAAATACCAACTTTGCGCAGATATCATCTACTCAAGCTAAAGATGATAATGATTCAATTCATTTTATGGCAGAGCCTGGTCTAAATTTTTCGGCCGGCACAATTGAAACAAATAACAATACAGCAATTGTGCATTTTAGAGATTTGCATAAGCATGTGCCTTTGATTAGTGAAAAGTTTCCAAGTGAAATAAAAGTTGATACGATATACTTTGATATTAAAAAGGAAGATATTATTGTGTACCAAGGGAAACGATATTACAAAACTGAAAAGTTTAAAAAGGAAAGTAGAGAACAATTGAATTCAATAACAAATTACTATTTAGGTTCTTTTAAAATGCAATAACTGGCAATAACTGGTATGTCCTTTTAGCTCCACACGATGTCTGGCTTTTATCCTCTTAATATATTCAAGTCGATCGAATAATTACAAGGATTTGAAATGACTAATACTAATGATAGTCAGACAAGTTTCATAAAGGACGTACCGATTGACGCAGGAAGGCAGCCTTTGATTTCACATAATCACAAAGTAAACTTTGCGAAGTTAGTAAAACTGGTGCTTTTAGAAAGCGGTCTTGGCCCGGTTCAGAGCAGGAAAAAATACGACCGGTTACAAAGTGTCGAAAATAGTTTTTTTTATTATTGTGTGAATTTGCTTACTGGCCAACTTTGGGGAGCATTGAATTTTTTAATGATGCGTAGCTATATTCGATATTATGAAACCGTTTACTCTCACAAAATCCCAGGCTCGCAAAATAATTCTCCATGCGGCCGGTCTCACTAAGCGTGGGCAGTTCGGAAAAGGGATAGAAGCTGCCTATAAGGTCATAGATCAACTCGGCTTTGTCCAGGTCGATACAAACTACGTTGTTGAAAGGGCACATCACCATGCAATCGCCACTCGTGTGCCGGATTATAAAACTGAGTGGCTGCAAGAGCTACAGGCCGATGGAAGGATCTATGAATTCTGGACCCGCGATTCCGGATTCATGCCAATGAGTGAATATCGTTTCTCTTTGCCTATACAAGTTAATTTTTCGGAGAAATACAAGTTGTTGCCTCAGGCTGAACTTAACCTGATGAACAGGATCCTGGACCGTATTGCGCGGGAAGGACCGTTGGGCGCCAAAGACTTTGAATACGACCGTACCGAAAAAAGTTCCGGCTGGTGGGACTGGAGGCCATCTAAGGTCGCACTGGAAAGGCTTCACCTCATCGGTCAGCTGTTAACTACGCGAAAAAAAGACTTTCACAAATTATATGACCTTAATAACAATATTGTACCCATAGAAATTGACAGGACTATACCAACGGTGGAAGAGGGTACCACGCATCTTATTCTGCGATCACTTAAGGCTCTTGGTATTGCTTATGTTAAAGAGATAGCATGGAACGGCAGACTGGTAAAGTATCCTGTTAAAGAGGAACTGAAAAATCTTGTGAACGCAGGCGAAGTAGTTGAAGTTGCCATTGAAGGACTGAAAGGACCTTTGTATATGTTGCCATTGTATAAAAACAAAAAGATCAGCATCTCCGGCGATGCTTTTATTCTCTCACCTTTTGATATCCTGAATGTATTTCGTCACCGGCTACGCGATTTCTTTGATTTCGATTACCAGGTGGAATGTTTTGTGCCTGCAGCTAAAAGAAAATACGGATATTTTTCACTGCCCATACTGATCGGCGATGAATTCGTAGCACGTATGGATTCGAAGGCTGACAGGAAGCAAAAAATGTTTATTGTTCACAACATTCATTTCGAGAAAGTGAAAATAAGCGGATCGATGATGGCAAAGCTTTGTGATACTATAATAGCATTCGCCGGGTTCAATGGATGCAACGGGATTACGGTTACAAAATCAAACAACAAGGAATTCGTGAAAGCGATTCGTCTATCACTCAAGTCCGGTTGAATTTTATTTTGCTTTCAAACCACAAGCTTAGAGTCTTGTATTCGGTAAATAACCTGGGTTATTAACTTTACTTCAGCACATATTCATCCTTTAATGCAGAGATCAGATCCCGCGCCCGTTGTAGTAAACGATCGTGGAGCGCCGCTTTCGTATTCCAGTCGGCTTGTTTTAACGCGCAGAGGTTTGCATAGTACTGCAATTGATCTTTTTCTTTTTTATACAATAACATTGAACCAGTACTGGCTGGCTGCATCAATTCAAACCCTGAGCTATCGGTATTGGTCGCCACTGTAAGACGCGATATTTTATTAACGTCAGGAAACTGCGCGAGAAATCTCCTGGCATCTTCATTCAGATAAGCATTCCTGTGCTCAAAGGCGGATTTTGACACCACCGTTCACCACAAAACCATCAACAGGTGCATAAATATCTCTAAAAGTTGGATCAGCAATTGAGCCCGTATAGATTGTATCAAAGCGGGTTTGGCGCGTATCTGTAAAGTTTTCAAAATTGATATAAACCGAAAACTTCTCCCATAACTTTTCGGCCATGAAGCCCGTCATCCAGTAAGATCTGCCGGTTGCACCATCATTTAACAACTGCTTCGAAACATAATATCCTTCAAGCCCGAGTTTCCACTTTTCTTCCACTTCATACATCAACACATTGTTCAGCCGGTGCCTGGCCGTAAGTGGCAGGCGCGTTTTAAGGCCATCAAAATGATTATTTACATCAGCATAAGTATAACCTACAAACAATTTAAAGTCGCCATAGGTCAGTTTTACATTCGTTTCAAATCCTTTCGTGTCTATCTGACCGTTAGCATTTCGAAACTCCTGTTCTCCACTGGCGGTACTTGTTAAGAGTAAGGGTTGTTGTAAATTGGTATAAAAAAACAATTGGTTAATGTCAAAACCAACGTCACCAAAATTTGTACGGTAGTTCAAATCGAAGTTGCCACCAACAGATCTTTCGTTTTCAGTTTCATTGATATTGATCGGCAAAATGCCCTGCATCTGGTATCGCTCGGACTCCTCGGTAAACACAGTTGGAGTTTTGTAACCCAACCCACCACCTATGCGCACAGTTATCTTTGGTGAGAAACGAAACATTGCAGATAGCCTGGGAAGAAGTTCCAGGCCATATTCGTCAACATAGTCTGCTCTCAATCCCGTTTCAAGCGTCAAAAATTTACCGGGCGACCAGGCATTTTGTACAAAGCCACCAAAGGTGTTGAAGTGGTAGTCACGTAGCGGACCGGCAGAATGTGGCTTCTCGGCAAAATCATCAGTCAGAATATTGGCTCCCACGATCCAGTCAGCTTTTGAGCCTTTTTTATTATAAGTAAGCTCAGAGAAAGTCGATTGTTGTACACCTTCGAACAGGTAGGATGGTATAGAAATCCCGCGGTTGAATCGCGTATAGCTGTTCTTAAACGTTAACGTTGATTTTTCTCCCAACCTGTGAGCGATACCAGCCTGTGCTGTAAAACGATCAGTATTGTTTTTTTCGAAATAACCAGGTGTTCCCTTTTTTATAAAGTCCATGCTCCCGCCGATGCGGTCTTCAGTAATATAACTTACCCCAACATCAGCTGTAGTATTCTTGCCATACAGGAATAGCCTTGGGTTGATGGTGTAGCGTTCAAACTTTGGGATGGCAGTCAGGCCAATATCAGCCGGATCATATGGACTCGCCGTATTGCGGGAACCATAAAAAGTGACCCCTAATTTACCAAAACGCTGACTGTAAAAGCTGCTTAGATCCAATCCCTTTGCAGAAGTGGCATTGGCCAGGAACGACAACTCCCGCTCTTTGGTGGGCGTTTTTGAGACAAGGTTCACCAGCCCGGCAATGGCACCACCACCATAAAGCGTACTGCTGGAACCTTTGATTACTTCTACCTGGCGAAGATCGAGCGGTGCAATTTGCGTGATACTAAGTCCACCGGAAAATCCACCATACAGTGGGTACCCATCTCTCAGGATCTGGGTATAACGGCCATCCAATCCCTGTATCCTGATGCTGGAGTTGTACGAGGTTGCCGAAGTTTGTTGTGTTTGAATGCCCGTGCTCTCACTTAACATCATGCGGATGTCACCTGGTTTCATATTGGCTTTTTCATCCAGTTCCTCTCCTGAAATAACTTCAATTCGTGTTGGTGTATTCGCAATCGTACGGCTGGTTCTTGTAGCCTGGACAATTACCTCTTCTTCCTGCTCTTCTTCAGCTTCAGCAAGTAATACTTCCACTGGCTCAGTTTTGAGCTGTGGTACGATAACAGCAACCTGTTGTTCAGTAAATCCTATGAACGAAATTTTTATATTATATGTGCCTTCGGGCAAATTGGTGAATTCAGCAAGTCCTGTACTGTCGGCGGCAACCGATCTTTGTAAAGTGATTATCGTTATTGTAGCCCCAACCAGTGGTTCTTTTGTTTCTGCATTCTTTACGGAAACGGATAATTTATGTTGCGCATAGATACTGATGCAAGTGATCAGTAAAGCTATAAACAACAATAATGTTTTTTTCATTATTGAAATTAATAGTGAATCTAAAAATCTTGTTTTAATAATCCGGATGATCGTTAAACCAGTCGTGGAGGCTGCCAGGGAGAATCAGCATAAGTAAACAAATTATAATCCGAATAGGATTCAAAGTGCTGCAGATTTAATACAGCGGGGTCAGGAATGATTATCAATTTAACTGTAGAAGTAAAACCAGGACAGGTAGTACAGGAGAAAAAAGGCGAACAGGAACCTTGCGGATCCGCTTTTTTTGATTTGTCTTGATTCGCAATCAGGTCAGCCTCACAATCATCATCGGTACAACAGGGAGTCAGAACCGTCACGGTAACAATGATCAACAATAGAATGCCCAACAATCTTTTCACCGGGTAAAACTACAAACTAATCTTTGGCAATCAAAATGGAACTGTTGCTTTTCAAATTTCCGTTTCCCTAAATTCAAATTCCGTCTCTCGCTACCATTGGCAACACTCGTGATCTACATTCGCGGCTATAAGTCAAAACTAATCAGCCGTTACAATGAAACAACTATCCTTGCTGCTCGCGGTCATCATTTTGTTCGCGTCTTCATTATCAGCTCAGTCCGCAAAATCAGCCACAGCAGTACTTAACGGGAATGTGACTACCAGCGATGGTAAGCCCGCAGCAGGAGTCAGCGTGAGACTGCTAAAGTCGAAATGGAGTGCGATCACAAATGAAAACGGAAAATTCAGTATCCGGAACATCACACCGGGATCATATAAATTGAGTGTTTCAGCTGTAGCAAACGCTGCCCAGGAAAAAGAACTCACAATTAGTGCGGGTGAAACCATACAGCAGGATTTTATATTGTCCGAGAGTGCACAGCAACTGGAGGCCGTAGTGGTTTCTAGCAGGCTATTGAACAAACGGAATGCGTTTGTTGCGAAAATGCCATTAAAGAATATGGAAAACCCACAGGTTTATAGCACAGTCATTTCTGAAATTCTGAAACAACAGGCGATTTTAAACTATGACGATGCCATGCGTAATATACCTGGAATCACACGTACCTGGGAATCAACCGGCAGATCCGGCGATGGTGGGTCCTATTTTGCTTTAAGAGGTTTTGATGCACAGCCAACGCTTATTAATGGATTGCCTGGACTAACCAGCGGCAATCTTGATCCTGCCAATATGGAAGAGATACAGGCGCCCGTTTATCTTACAAGCGCATCCATTGATAACCTGCTGGCTGGAACAGCCTCTGCAAACAGCAACATTGTGAATAGTTCATACAGTGCATATGTTTCAGATGTAATTAATATCACTTCCGGGCTTATGGCAATGTTGAGTCTTCGTGCCGATTATTTTGATTCAAAGGGAGAAAAATCAACAAAAGAGGATGATTTCAACCAATGGGCGCTGTCTCCAAAATTTGGTTTGATCTGGCAACCGGTGCCTGATAAAGTTTCTGTTTTTGGAAATTACATGAATGCATTTATTAACGTAGCGCCCCAACAGGTAGCAGATGCGGATGGCAGTAATGTACGGGTAAAATCTTTTGAACCGGAACAGGCAAATCAGTGGGAATTCGGGGTAAAGACAAATTTGATGAGCGACAAATTATTTGCAACAGTTTCCTTTTATGATATTCGGGTAAGCAACCGGGTTAGTCCGGACCCGACTAATATTAATAATGTTCTTCAAGGTGGCAAGGTTGGAAGCAAAGGTTTTGAAATCGACATCAACGCCAATCCTTATCCCGGTTTTAACCTGATTGCCGGATATAGTTACAATCAAACAAAGGTAATAGCAGGTGACGAAGAAGATTTTTATGCTGAACCCGGGCGTGCACCCGGTGGACAAGGGCCACAAAATCTTGCTAATATTTGGGCAACTTATAAATTACTGAGTGGGAAGCTAAAAAACTTTGGTATCGGTATCGGTGGAAACTATGCAAGCGAGTACAAAGTGATTGATAACAGTAAAACAGGAAATTTTTACCTTCCTTCATATTCACTGCTTAACACCAGTTTGTTTTATAACGGTGATAGGTTCCGGATCACAGTTAACGTAAACAACCTTGCTGATAAACGATATTATATCGGTTATTGGTCGGTTAATCCACAGAAACCAAGAAATTTTGCTGTAAGTATGGCTTGTAAGTTCTAGATCATTTGTTTAGTTTCTAGATCACTTGCTGTTAAGTTGCAGCACATTTGCTCCCAGCGGCTGTTCTTCAACCCTTTCAAGGCGTTTGTCATGAACAATAATATTTATTTCTACAGAACCGGTCCCGACCGTTGCCGCCAGGAGGTGACCGCCATTTGCAGTAAAATCCTTGCCTGTTACCACTCCATGTGTATGTAATGAAACCTTGCCTTTTTGCCAGGCAATGGATCCGGTCATGCTTGCAAGCTCAACGTTTTTGAATTCTTTAGGCTCATATTCTTTTGTCTTGAAATTGAAGAAACCGAAGGTTGCATTTACAAAGCCCATACCCGAGTAGTTAGCAGAAGGGATATTTTCAGTGGTTGCCAGCTTTTCAATATATTGTAAAACATCGTCACCCTGGCGTAGGACCATGAGATAGCCTGTGGGTGTTTTAATATATCGGGCATCAGTGTCGGCTGTTTTGTTTTGGGATAAGACAATTTCAGGTTGCATCATTGAAGCAAAAATTAAAATGAGATAAATCCGGTTCATACAAAATTTTATGGTGTCGTGTGTTAATATTAGATTGCTCTAATAATTATGCCACCAGCGGTTGTGAACAGGCAGGATATTCAGGAATTAATAGCAAAAAAAATCGGCATAATTTTATTCAAACATTATTTAATGAATATGCCAAATTTAGACCAGCAATTGATGGATGCCGTCGTGGAAGGTAATCTGAACACAGTTGAATCGCTGGTTTCGCAAGGGGCAAATATAAATTATATTGACCCCTGGGGAAATTGTGCGGTGTTCACTGCAGCCTGGGAGGGGAATGTCAAAGCACTGGACCTCTATTATAAATTGGGTGCTGTACTTGAGCTGGAAGACAATAACCCACTTTGTAACGCGGCGTATAATGGTAAGTTTGAATCCGTGAAATGGTTGATAGAAAAAGGAGCAAATCCAAATTTTAGTTTTAAGAAGACTGGTGAAAATGCTTTGCATTATGCAATTTGTAAGACCAGTGAAATGGAAGCAAGAACGGGAATTGTAAAGCTGTTGGTAGATGCAGGTACAGATGTAAACAAGAAGACAATTATCAGGGCAGAAACGCTTTGCTTTATGCGGGATGCTTTCTTAAAAGGCGAGACTCCACTTCACCGTGCCGCGGCTTATGGAAACGAGCGTATCATAAAATTGTTATTGGATGCCGGGGCCGATCCATCGGAAAAGGACGCCAATGGAGATTCTCCTATTTCTTGGGGTAGCTGGTACCTGAGAGATTCGGATATATTGCGGTTGCTGTTATACGGTGATGTAGCTGGCATCAGATGAACTATCAATACCTCTTGCCTTAAATTCATGGCATTACCTTTTTTTAATTCAACAGTCTGTTATCAAAACCATCATTCGTAGTTGATATTGCTCCGGGTTTTTTCTGTGCCTGCCTCGATCACTACTTTTATTGCACAACCGTCAATCACGCAGGGCGCCAATTCGTTCTTTACCCTTTAAGCTATTCCTCCCAGGAATTGCTTTAAAACCAAAATCCGGGGTTCTGTAACATCTTTCAGCCCGTTCATCACATTTTCCGTATAAAATTTTGTAAACCGAAAATAAGCCCTATTTTCGTAGTGCACTAATGAAGTAGTACACTAAATCACTATTGTCATTTTGAGATATATCTGTTTTATTTCGTTGCAGTGGACTGATTTTGAGGGAATTGCGGATTACTTCAAAACGTTTTAGCAAAAGGAATAGCACGTTGAGGATCAATAATCCCGCTAAAATATCCCGATCGAAGACTTGAGTGCCGCTTAACCAAAACCTTTAAAATTATTTTTATGAAGATTTCTGCTTTCTTTATTCACCTCCTTCTTTTCTGCTTTGGTGCCTTTGCACAATCTGCCGGTAAAATTTCCGGATCTGTTTTAAAATCCGAAACACCTTTAGAAGGTGCCACCGTTAGCCTTTTACGTGCCAAAGATTCGGCAACCGTTAAATTGTCTGTTTCAAATAAGGAAGGCATATACCTGTTTGAGAAAATCACAGATGGCAAGTACCTGGTGGCTGTTACTGTTGTCGGTCACAAAAAAGCCTTTTCCCAAGTATTAGTAATTACCCCACAGGCACAAAGCATACAGGTTTCTTCAATCAATATAACCGGCGAAAGTAAAAATCTTGCGAGTGTTACTGTTAATGCCAGGAGACCATTAATTGAACAGAAAATTGACCGCACAATCTTAAATGTTGATGCATCAATTACAAATATTGGTACTTCAGCATTGGAAGTATTGGAGAAGGCGCCCGGCGTATCTGTAGACAGAGATGGCAATATTAGTCTTAAAGGAAAAGAAGGTGTATTAATCATGGTGGATGGCCGGCCAACGCAGTTAGGAGGAGCGGACCTTGTAAACCTTCTTCGCAATATGAATTCCAGCCAGCTGGACCAGATCGAGATCATGACAAATCCACCTGCGCGTTATGACGCTGCAGGTTCAGCCGGTGTAATTAACCTGAAAACGAAGAAGGCCATCAAAGCAGGTTTTAATGGTTCGTTGAATCTCACCTATTCACAGGGAATATACCCCAAAACAAATGAGGGCTTCAACTTCAATTACAGGGAAGGCAAAGTAAATGTCTTCACCAACTTAAGTCACAATTACCAGCAAAGGCTTTCTACAATGAGTATTGATCGAAACATTTTTAACAGCAGCACAAATTCGATTGATAAGGTTTTTAACCAGGTGGCGGATCGAATGTCAACGGGTAACGCATATAATGCAAAGGTTGGTATTGATTTTTTTGCGACCAAAAAAACAACATTTGGCGCGGTCGTAAATCTTAATTCAAGGCAGATGACCTCTGTGAACCCAAACATTACCAGGATCTCAAACGCCTCCAAAGTTTTTGAAAGTATAACAAAAGCAATGGTTGATAATCAGAATGATTGGAAAAGTTTTAGCACCAATCTGAATTTCCGTACCATTTTGGACAAAAAAGGAAAAGAGATTACTTCTGATATTGATATCCAGAAATACGGATCAGACAATGATTTGTACATGGTAAACTCGTATACCGATGCAACCGGTAATCCATATGCGAAGGCAGATACATTGTTTGGTGTGTTGCCCCAGGATATTAATGTATACAGCGCAAGAGTTGATTATTTACACCCAATGAAAAAAGGCGCAAGATTTGAAGCCGGTATCAAAAGCAGCATTGTCAGAACAGATAACAATGCGAACTATGATAGTATCCAGTATGGCATGATCGTGCATGACATTAATCGAAGCAATCATTTTATTTATGAAGAAAACATCAATGCAGCTTACTTAAACCTGAGTACGCCCTTATCTAAAAAATTAAATGCTCAGTTCGGGTTAAGGCTGGAAAATACAAATGCAAAAGGTAACCAGATAACAACGGGCGAATATTTCGACAGGCACTATACACAACTCTTTCCGACAGCTTATTTTCAGTATAAAGTAAATGATAAGAATAATCTTGGTGCAAACTTCGGCAGGAGGGTTAGCCGGCCCAGTTATCAAAGTCTGAATCCATTTATCAGGTTCATCGACCGTTACACTTTTAGCCAGGGAAACCCAGGTCTGAAACCTTCAATAAGCAATAACATCGAGCTATCTCATACCTGGAAAAACCAAATTACCACCACCTTAAACTATACAAATGTCAAGGACATCATACAGGAAATAATTCAACAGAAAGGGGAGGAAGCTTATAACATGCCCGCAAATGTTGCAGCACTTAACCAATTTGGAATTTTAGTAAGTGCAAATACACCCATTAACAAATGGTGGACAAGCAACATAAATATCAACGTGTATAATGATCACTACAAGGGTGTCATAGACGGCACTTCGATTGATATGGCTGTAACAAGTTTTGTGATCAATGGAACACAGCAGTTTAAAATAACCAAAACGTTTTCAGCAGAACTAAATGGCAGGTTTAGAAATGGCTGGCTTGAAGGTGTGATGAGGGCAAAGTCTGTGGGTTTTATCGGTGCCGGAATCAGCCAGCAAATTTTCAAAGGCAAAGGCACCATTCGGTTGACAGCGAGGGATATCTTCTATACGCAAAAATTCAGGGGCGTGGCACGTTATGGTAATGTTGATGTTGAACTGAAGCAGGTGGCAGAAACCCAGGTTGTATCTATAGGCTTCTCGTACAATTTCAGCAAAGGGAAAAAGATTGCACCAGTAAAGAGAACGGCAGGTAGTGCTAATGAAGAGCAGGGTCGAATCGGACAATAATAGTAATTAAGATAAATCTAAAGACTTAAATAAAAAAAAATGGTTAATTCATCTGTGATCAGAACTAAGGAGCTTTCCTACTATTACTCGAAAGGTGTACAGACGCTATTTAATATTGATCTGAATGTTCAGAAAGGAACTATTTATGGATTCCTTGGTCCCAATGGCTCAGGTAAAACTACTACGCTGAGTCTGATACTTGGCTTACTGAATAATCAACAGGGCAGCATCGAAGTTTTTGGTCAGCAGCTTCATTCAAACAGGACTTCTATATTGCGAAAGGTTGGTTCATTAATCGAGGTTCCATCTCTTTACTCACATCTCACCGCAAAAGAAAACCTGGAGGTTTATCGGCCTGTCTATGGAGCATCAAAGGCAAGAGTTGATGAAGTTTTAAAAATTGTCGGGTTGGAGGATACGAAAAAGAAAACAACAAAAAGATTTTCCCTTGGTATGAAACAGCGATTGGCCATTGCGCTGGCGTTGCTGCCAAATCCTGAATTGCTGGTTCTTGATGAACCATCAAATGGATTAGATCCCGGTGGGATAATTGAACTCCGTCAACTAATAAAGAAGTTAAATAAAGAATATGGCATGACCATAATCATTTCAAGCCATTTACTTGGTGAGGTCGAGAAGATGGTAAGTCATGTTGGTATCATATACAAAGGAAAGATGCTTTTCCAGGGTTCATTGCCGGAGCTGCATCTTTTCCAGCAAAAGGGTTCAAAATTGTTTGTCAATACTTCAGACAATGATGTTGCCCTTAGATTGCTTTCTGACTATTATCCCGAAATAACAGGAGATAAACTTTCGCTTCCATTTGAGAATCTGAACCAGGTGGCATCAATAAATAAAAAGCTTACTCAAAATAACCTTGATGTATACCTTCTCCACCCAAAGGAAAATGATCTTGAACGTTTATTCATTGATCTGACTTCCAATCAATCTTAAAAATTATTTTTCAACTATCAAAACTAACCATGAGCTTATTAACTTCTCTGCGTTCTGAAATATTAAAGACAAAACGTACGGCAGCATTTTATTTTACCCTGGTAGGCGCGGCCGTTGTGCCAATTGTATACCTGTTTAACGTGGTTTTTGACGAAATTAATGACACAAGGAAAGATCCTTTTAATGCCATGTTTAAGATCGATTTCGAAATGAATTCACTCGTTTTTTTTCCCTGGTTCCTGATACTGATTTGTACATTGATGCCGCAAATAGAGTACAAGAATAATACCTGGAAACAGGTATTCGCATCACCTCAAACAAAAGCAACGGTGTTTATGGCGAAATTTCTCAGTATACATTTGCTTCTCCTGCTTTTTTTGACTGCAAACCATATTTTTATGTTTATCGCTGCATTTGCAACACATTTTATTTTGCCGGAACTGGACCTCTTAAATCAGCCCTTAAATGTTCGCCAGTTACTAGTAAACAATACCAATCTATATCTTACGGTGCTTGCAATAGGTACAATTCAATTCTGGATAGGATTAAGATTCAGGAATTTTATTGTACCTATAGCCATCGGTCTCGCTCTATGGATTGCAGGTACCCTGATGGTATTCGAGTCTCATTCAGTTTATGCAAAATACTTTCCTTATAGTTTCCAGATTTTCAGCAGCCTGCCACAAATAAAACCACAGCTCAATGAAGTTGAATGGACATCATTGGGATACAGTGTAATTGTTCTTATACTCGGGTTCATAGATTTTAACCGTAGAAGAATCAGCGCATAACGCTGTTCATCAAATAGTGATTTTTTGCTCATCCGCCACTCCTGTGGTGTAACGCCATGTTCCTGTTTTCGTTTTAATTCTCGCTTAGTGTAGTTGAATGTTCTAAACGAACAATCCAAGCGTCCTGTCCCTTACTAACAAACAGGCTCCTATTATGCCGGCGCGTTCGCCAATTTTTGACATCTTGAGCTTTGTATCGTTATTTACCAGCGTCAGAGAATATTTATTGATGGCACTTTTAATCGGAAGACGGATATAATCGCCGGTTGCAGCAAGGCTTCCCCCGAGGATCACAAGTTCTGGGTTGAAAAGATTAATTATTACTGCTATACCCTTTCCAAGATTCTCACCTATTTCGGCAAGCAGCTCAATGCAGAGTGTATCTTCCTTTCTAGCGGCTTCTATAATGTCTTCGAGCTGAATATTATTATAATCCTTATGATCCGCAGATAAAATACTCGAAGCGCCGTTTTCCATTTTCTGTTTTAATAATCTTATCAAAGCGTAGCCGGAAGCTTCTGTTTCAAGGCAGCCTCTTTTTCCGCAATGACAAATGATCTCATTATTATACATAGGGGTATGCGCAAGATCACCGGAGAAACCAGATTTTCCATAATACAGTTGTCCATTGATAAAAATCCCCATACCAATACCATGTTCAATATTAACAAAGAGAACATCTTTTTCATGCGTTACGATTCCACTGCTGAACTCACCGTATGCCACTGCACGCGAATCATTTTCAATATAGGTCCGAATGCCTGACCTTTTTTCCATGACCTTGCTCAGCGGTTCCTCATCAAAATGAAAATAACTGTAGCTATATCCGTTTCTGTAATTAATTCTTCCCGATAGGTTTACGCCTATTCCAACGATCCTTTCCCGGCTCACAGGGAATTTATTGATGGCCTCCTCTATAATGTCACATAAATGGTTAAGTGCTTCACGTGTATTCGTAAGCTGATAGGGGATCCTTTCCTCTACATTAAGCAGATTTTTTTTGAGATCAAGCAGGCCTATGTTGATATGATTCATTTTAATATCAACCCCAACGAAATATATTGACTTCGGTTCCAATCCGTAAAGGTTGGGTTTACGGCCAACACCGGATTCGGTTTTGCCATAGTCTTTCACCAGTCCGTCTGTTATCAGCTCTGTTATAAGATCATTGACTTTTGGACTACTGCTGTTCAGATGTTTTGCCAGGTCGGCAATAGTGGCATCTCCCTCATTGGCAAAATATATCAGTATCTGCTTCTTCAATTGAAGGTTTTTGAAAGCGACACCAGTAATATCTACATCAGCGAGATCTTTCAGGAAGGTTATGAAGGTTTCCATGTTGGTATATCAAAAAATACAAGACAAAAAAATAATTTAACAATAACAGTGTTATTAATAAAATATTATTTAGTTTTAGCTAGAGTTAATAAAATAATTTATTAATTGATCTGGTATTTGATAATAAAGTTATAATTAATTACTCTTCTAAACGATTCGATTATGCCAAAACGCTGCTTTAGTTCCAAAACTATTTTTAATTATTTAATCCTTCTGGCCCTGGTCGGCTTTTCGCCCGAAGCATTTTCTCAGACAAGGGTTATCACCGGGCGGATAACTGATTCCAAAGACCAGCCTCTTAAAGAAGCCTCCGTTTCTGTAAAGGGAAGCAATACAGGAACTAAATCCGATGGATCCGGGAGATTTGAATTAAACGTTCTTCGCGAAAACGAAACGCTTGTTATCAGCCTGATTGGTTTTGCCACCCGGGAAGTGGATTGGAGCCCTGATAATTCGGCCCTTACTATCGTACTTCAAGATTCTGCTAATTATTTAGCTGATGTAGTAGTGGTGGGTTATGGAACACAGAAAAGAGCAAATCTTACCGGCGCAGTAGTGCAGGTAGACGGCAAAGTATTGGCAAATCGTGCTATCGTTAATATAGGACAGGGATTACAGGGTGTTGTCGGTAACCTGAATATTTCCACAGTAGGAGATCCTGGTGGGGTTGGACAACCGGCGACCTATAATATACGCGGTAATACCAGTTTAAATGGAGGTGATCCATTCTTTGTGGTAGATGGTATACCTGCAAGCAATATCAATAATCTTAATCCGAATGATATAGAAAGTATTACCATATTGAAGGATGCCGCTTCCTCAGCCATATACGGAGCCCGGGCGGCTTATGGTGTAATACTGATAACTACCAAAAAAGGAAAGAAGGGCGATAAAATTTCTGTGAACTATAACGGTTTGGCTTCATTCAGCACACCTACCTCCCTTCCTAAAATGGCCAACTCCCTGCAGTTCGCAGAGACCTATAATATTTCCGCTGCCAATAGTGGGTTAGCAGCACCTTTTAGTCCGGAAGCGATAAACAGGATAAAGCAGTATATGGCAGATCCGAACAGCATTCCGGTTACTATCCCAAATCCCGGCGACCCTAACCGGTGGGATTGGAACAATGCCAATGCAAACGTAGACTGGTTTAAAGAATTCATCAAACCCTGGTCATTCAACCAGAAACATGATCTCAGTTTAAGCGGTGGTGGTGATGTTACTTCTTATTATATGTCGTTTGGATATTTTGGCCAGGGTGGACAACTGCGTTATGGTGATGATAAGTTTGAACGTTTCAACCTTACGAGTAATGTTCATTCTGAGCCCCTGAAATGGTTAAGATTGGATCTGAGGGTACGATATGCCCGCAGTGTAAGTGACCAACCTTTCCCTTATTCGGATCTGGCGGGAAACTGGTTCCACCTTGCAGGAACCAGGCAGCCTATATGGCCGGTCAAAAATCCGGATGGCCAATACAGCCAGATCTCTACCATTCCTTATTTCACTTCGCAGGGAAGAAGTATCGGCAAATCAAACGATCTGTGGCTTACAGGAGCTGTTGAAATGGAACCGGTCAAAAACTGGAAGATCAATGCCGATTATTCATGGAATACAGTTTCCGGACAAGGCGCCGACCACGATGCTTTCGTTTACTCATATGCGATAGATGGCAGCAAATACAATATTGCCCATGCACAGAATGCGATCAGCAAGAGTTCAACAGGTAATGAATACAGTTCCTTTAATGTGTATACTTCGTTTGAGCAATCATTTAATAAACATTATTTTAAAGTTCTTGTCGGCCAGCAGGCTGAAGTAAGCCGGTTCAATTCTTTATATGGTACACGTTTGAATCTTATTACGGATGCCATACCTTCAATGGGTGTAGCCACCGGCACTCAATCTTCTTCAGAAGCTATTTCTCATTGGGCAACAATGGGCACTTTCGGAAGGCTCAGTTATAATTTCAATGAAAAATACCTGGTTGAATTTAATGCCCGCTACGACGGAACTTCCAAATTCCCTGAGGATGAGCGTTATGGTCTTTTCCCTTCAGTATCGGCCGGATATAATATTGCCCGTGAAAACTTTTTTCCTTTCAAAAATATATTCAGCGAGTTTAAACTTCGGGGATCTTATGGCTCGCTGGGAAACCAGGCCGTTGCTAACTACATGTACCTTGCAAGCGTGCCCATCTATTCAAACCTGGGTTACCTGTTCTCTACTCAGCGGCCAAATTACCTGGGAGCTCCCGGATTGGTCAGTTCCGATCTTACCTGGGAACGGTCAAAGACCCTGGATTTTGGAGTTGATGCGAGTTTGTTTAAAAACCGCCTGAGTTTTTCATTCGACTGGTATGTTAGAAATACCATGGATATGCTCGGTCCCGCTGAAGCACTTCCCGCTACTTTAGGTGTCGGTGTTCCACAAATGAACAACGCCGATCTGCAAACGAAGGGATTTGAACTGGCTATCGGATGGAAGGATAGGATAGGTAAAGACTTTAATTACAATGTATCTGTTGTGCTTTCCGACTATGTATCAAGGGTAAAGAAATATAATAATCCAACCAACCTCCTGTCTACTTTTTATAATGGATTTACTATTGGTGAACTCTGGGGATTCGAGGCTTCCGAGCTGATACAAACTCAAAAACAACTGGATGAGATGCCTGATCAGTCTATCTTCTACGGACAGTGGAGTCTGGGTGATCTGTTATATAAGGATCTTGATGGCGATAATAAAATGACTGTTGGAAAGAATACCCTGGACGATCATGGCGATCTTACGATCATTGGAAATGCTTCTCCAAGATATAGTTTCGGTATCACCGCCGGGTTTAACTGGAAAGGATTTGACTTCAATATGTTCTGGCAGGGAGTTGGCAAAAGGGATATCGCGCTGAACGGAACGCTGTTTTATGGTCTGCTGGGTGGTTATGGTTCCGCTGTTTGGGAAAACACACTTGATTACTGGACGCCGGAAAATACGGGTGCATATTGGCCAAAACCTTACTACACCGGTGAGATCAATAAAAACCGCTCACTTTCTTCCAGGTATCTTCAGAGTGCAGCTTACATGCGATTAAAAAATCTGCAACTCGGCTATACCATAGCGCCTGAGATCCTGTCAAAATGGAAAATGAAAAATATCAGGGTCTTTGTAACAGGAGAGAACCTTATCACTTTCTCTTCCATCAATGAAAATTTCGATCCTGAAGTGATCGGTGGGGGCTGGGGTTCAGGAAAAATGTATCCGCTGATGAAGACTCTCACTGTTGGATTAAACTTAGGATTATAATCTTCCAAAAAAAATAACATGAAAAATATTTATAGCCTAATACTGTTGCTTATAACGGTCATCGCTATCCCATCCTGTAAAAAGTTCCTCGACCGGCCACCATTGGACACTATTACAGATAAGGAAATGGCATTCTCAAAAACGGAGATGGAATTGTATAGCAATCAGTACTATACCAGCTTTCCGAATTTCCTGGATGCATTTTATGCGGATAATTCATCCGATAATATGGTTCATGGAAATTATAATTACAATGCATTGCTATCAGGTATTATTACTGTTCCTTCCAGTGACGGCGGATGGTCGTGGGGGACTATCAGGAGCGTGAATTATTTTTTAGCGAATTATCATGTAACCACTGAGCCATTCGCTGAAATTAAAACTTATGTAGGCGAAATGTATTTCTGGAGAGCCTGGTACTATTTTGGAATGTTGAAATCCTTTGGCGATCTCCCCTGGTATAACAAACCTCTTGGTACCAATTCCGAAGAATTATATGCGCCCAGGCTCCCGAGAAATGTTGTTGCTGATTCCATACTGGCAAGTCTTGACAAAGCAATCGAGTTGCTGAATGATAAAAATACAGCAGCAACACTCCGCCTCAATAAGGATGTTGCACGCACATTTAAATCAAGGGTAGCACTATATGAAGGCACATGGGAAAAATACCATCAGGGAACTCCCTTTGGAGTAGAGGGTTCAGATTACAATAAATATTTTCAACAGGCAGCAGCAGCTGCCCAACAAGTAATCAACGGCAATAATTACCAGATCGTTGCAGGTAATGATCCCCAATGGGATTACTGGAATCTTTTCAACCGGCTTGATCTTTCAGGAAATACTGAGGTTATTCTCTGGAGAAAATACAGTCTTTCACAATCGCTCACACACCAGGCACAGAATTACCTGTTGTATGAGGGAGGAAATACAGGCTTATCTAAACAACTTGTTGATTCATACCTCGGCATTGACGGAAAGCCTATAGCATTGAGTCCCCTCTATAAAGGTGATGACTCCATAGCCGGTGTTGTGCAAAACCGGGATCCGCGTTTACGCCAGACGATCTTTGTGCGCGACCATCCAATGGTGATACAGAATGGGGATACTGTTAAAAAATTCAGCGAGCCATTTATCAATATGTCGGGCGAAAGCAGGAATACTACCGGCTACCAGTTATTTAAAGGAGCTGCGCCAAATATAGAACCCCAGGGTGCAGGTCCGGGAAGTGGAGCTGGAGCTACAACTGCAGCTATCCTATTCCGTTATGCTGAAGTATTACTTAACTATGCAGAAGCACATGCAGAATTGGGAACCTGCACTCAACAGGTGCTCGATGCAAGTATAAATAAACTGCGCGATAAAGTGGCTATGCCACACATGACTGTAGCTATCGGTTTTGCCGATCCGGCCTGGGATTTTCCTCAACTTTCCGCATTACTCAATGAGATCAGAAGGGAGAGAAGAGTGGAACTTGCCTGTGAAGGTTTCCGATATGATGATCTTTTCCGCTGGGCTGCAACCGATCTGATCAAAGCACCATTAAAGGGGGCTAAATACGCTCAGTTTGTAGGTAAAACATTCAATCCTCCATTATCGAACATACCAGTGAGCAGCGATGGTTATATTTTTCCTTATTTAAATTCGCCGGCATCCAATGGCTGGCAGTTTGATAAGACAAAAAATTATCTGCGGCCTTTGCCGGTAAATGAAATGACCCTTAACAATAGTCTTAAACAAAATCCCGGTTACTGATATGAATGTATTCAAGGTAATTTTTTGTTACTGCATTTTGTTGTTTGCCTCGCTGACCGGTTTTGCGCAGACTCGTGAAATTGCCTTCTGTGGTAATATTACCAATGATCTGTACCTGCTTTTAAAAAAGAAAGGCTATTCAATAAAACGTTTCAGTGAGCCATCGGCTGCTATCAATAGTATGCCTTCCGGAACAGCCTTATTTATTGTGGCAGACGGGTATCCTGAGAAAATGAATGCCCTTGAGGCCTCATTATTCAAAACTGCCGCAAAGAAGAATATGAAACTGTACCTGGAATATCCTTCGTTTGTACCCGGTATTGACATTGTTACCAAACCGGTAACAGACAGACTGGAAAGAGCCGTGGTTACCAGTAAGCTTTTTGGAGAAAAGCTTCCGGCAATGAGTTTGCTTGGAATAAATGGTTGCTTTATTCTTCCGGTATCGGTGAAGGACCCCCTGATTGTTCTGGGTAAGGTAGCCGGTTTCGATAAGGCCGAATATGGGATTGCAGATGTAAAATCTCATCCTGTTTTGTTTCAGCAGGAAAACATGATGGTAGCTATGACAAGCCTGAGCAATTTTGCCACGGGCCGGTATGGACCGGCAGATTCCTGGAAAACGGTGTGGGAATATATCGTTGGCTGGATGACGGGTGCTTCAAAAGTTCAGTTCGCCTCATGGCCGGTACAGGTAAGTCCCGCATACTCAATGGAACAAAAACTGCCCGCCAATGCAAAAAGAAATGCCATTGCAAGAGGAACTAATTGGTTTTACAATGGCCGTTTTCTGATACACCCCGAATGGAAAGATCTATGGGAAAAAGAACAGGGAGATGGTACCCAGCCAGTGGGGCCTCCGGTAAGCCTGAAGCTCCCGAGTGGTGATGGATCATTGGGCATAATCGAGGGACATTCTTCCGATATTAACGCTGATGGTTCCCAGCAATACCGTTATTGGCTAAGAAATGATGTTCAGGGAGAAGTAAGTTATGCTTTTGCAGCAGCGGGTAAATTTCTTAACAATAAGGAATATTTCAAGGTAGCCGGCAACCTGGTTGATTATATATATCACAAATCCAATCTGCGTGCAGGTGCCAGGGCAAATAAAGATAGCGCCGCGTTTGGACTGGTAGGCTGGTCGCTCACCCATCCCTATGTATTTTATGGTGATGATAATGCAAGGGCTACATTAGGAGTGATTGGCGCATCCGCTTATATGAATACTGCAAAATGGGATAAGGAAATTGTTGAGAACATCCTCGCTAATTTCCGCACCACCGGCAAGTTCGGTTTCAGGGGGGACAGGTTGGAGCAGAATGATATTCAGCGATTGGGGTGGAAGCATTTCCAGGAAAGTGATATCGTTAGTCCTCATCCACATTTTGAATCATGGATGTGGGCATGTTACCTATGGCTATATAACGCTACCGGCTATGCGCCCTTACTGGAAAAAACAAAAACCGCTATTCGTATGACCATGGAAGCTTACCCCGATAAATGGAAATGGACAAACGGAATTCAGCAGGAACGTGCGAGAATGATATTGCCGCTGGCATGGCTGGTAAGAGTTGAAGATACTGAAGAACACAGACGCTGGCTGGATATAGTGGTAAATAAGCTTTTGGAAAACCAGGATAAATCGGGAGCCATTCGTGAAGAACTGGGAACAGGAAAGGGTATGTTTGGTACAACTGCCTCCAATAAGGAATATGGCTTGCACGAAGCTCCCCTTATCTTCGAAAACGGCGACAAAGTGGCTGATATGTTATACACCAGCAATTTTGCTTTCTTCAGTCTCAATGAGGCTGCGCAGGCCACAGGAAATAAGAAATACGCCGGGGCGGTCAATAAGCTCTCCGATTTTCTTACCAGGATACAGGTTAAGAGTGAAAAACATAAAGATGTGGATGGAGCCTGGTTTCGTGCTTTCGATTATGGACGCTGGGATTACTGGGCATCCAATGCAGATGCCGGATGGGGGGCATGGTCAACCCTTACCGGATGGATACAAAGCTGGATCATTGCCACACAGGTGTTAATAGAACAAAAACAGAGCTATTGGGAACTGACGAAACGATCCGATGTTAAAAAATATATGGATCAGGCCGTTGAAACAATGCTCAACAAATAAACATATCATGCAGCAATACACTAAGATTGGCTTAAGCAGTTTGTTTATCATTTTTTTTGTTGGGTCACTGATCGCTTCTGAGATCATACCTTCTCCATTAAAAACTGAATTACTGGAAGGCAGATATGCGCTGCCTTCTTCCCCTGCTTATAGTTTTAGCATTAAATGTAAAAATGAAGCTGCTTTGATGGCAGGCTATCTGAAAGATCGGTTCGGAATTGATGCAAGAAATTCAAAAGGACCAGGTGCTGATATACAACTGATCATCACAGAAACTAAAAAAGCGGATGCTGTGGCTGAAGGATACCAGCTGAAAATAACAGGTGAGGGTATCCGTATTACAGCTCCTTCTTCAGCAGGTATTTTTTACGGTATCCAGTCTTTGCTGCAGCTCCTTTCAGACCAGAATGGTTCACTTATCAGGTCGCTTCAATGTCAGCAGATAACAGATAAACCAAGATTTGTATGGCGCTCTTTTATGCTGGATGAAGCACGAAATTTTAAGGGAACGCCAGTGGTTAAAAAACTGCTGGATCAGATGGCCGCTCTTAAGATGAACACATTCCATTGGCATTTAACTGATGATCAGGGTTGGAGAATAGAGATAAAAAAATATCCATTACTTACTACTATTGGTTCTGTGCGAAAAGTTACACAAACCGGGGGGATAGGAAGTAAGACATTCGACAGTACTGTTCATAAAGGTTATTACACAAAGCAAGAGATCAAAGAGATCGTTCAGTATGCTGCCGCAAGGCATATCAAAGTTGTACCCGAGATCGAAATGCCGGGACACGCAAGTGCGGCAATAGCTGCCTATCCCTGGCTTGGAGTAACAGGTAAAAAAATTGAAGTGGCTGTAACCTATGGCGTATTCAAAGATATATTTAACGTAGCCGACCCCAGGGTAGTAGGCTTTTTTCATGATGTACTTAATGAAGTTGCTGCTATGTTCCCTTCGAATATCATCCATATCGGAGGAGATGAAGTGATATTTGATCAATGGAAAAGTTCTCCCTGTGTTCAGCAATTCATAGAAAAGAATAAGGTTAAATCGCCGGCTGATCTGCAGCTTTGGTTTACAAACAGCATTTCATCATACCTCGGCAAAAAACAACTGAGGATGATGGGATGGAATGATATCACCGGTCATCAGATACATGAAACAACAGGTATCAGAGATACAAAACCGGATCGTAAACTGTCACCCAATACCATAGTTCATTTTTGGAAAGGTGATCCCGCCCTTGTGAATGAAACAGTGCTGAACGGGTATGATGTTGTGAATTCCTATCACGAATTCACTTACCTGGATTATAATTATACCAGCATCAGTTTGCAAAAGGCTTATAGTTTCGAGCCTGTACCCGAAACGCTTGATCCGAAATTACATCATAAGGTGCTTGGCCTGGGATGCCAGATGTGGGGAGAGTGGATCACTACTCATGAAAAAATGTACGAACAGATATTTCCGCGTATAGCTGCTTACGCTGAAGTAGGATGGACAGATAAACGAAATAAAAACTACAACCGTTTCAAGGCAGCCCTGCCCGCATTAGAAAGCACATGGAAAAAGAACGGGATCAGCGGTAAGAATATCAATTTCTAAAGAAATAAGTAATAGTAATATGACATTTAAGGATTATGCTGATCTGTATCGCGACAATCTATTGCAGGATGTTATTCCTTTCTGGCTTAAATATTCTCACGACAAAGAATACGGAGGATATTTAACCTGCATTGATCAATATGGAAAAATATACAGTACGGATAAGTTTATCTGGTTACAGTGCCGGCAGGTGTGGACATTTTCCAGCTTATATAACCAGGTAGAAAGAAAGCAGGAGTGGCTTCAATTTGCTATCCAGGGAGCTGAATTTTTGAGAAAATTTGGACGCGATACATCGGGTGACTGGTATTTTTCGCTGACCAGGGAAGGCAAACCTCTGGTGCAGGCGTACAATATTTTTTCAGATTGTTTTGCGGTCATGGCTTTTGGACAGTTATATAAAGCGACTGGGGATAAGGGTTATCGTATGATCGCCTTAGATACTTTCAACAGAATACTTGAACGGAGGGCTAACCCCAAAGGAAAATATTCAAAAGCATATCCCGGCACAAGACCGTTGGAAAGTTTATCCTTACCAATGATCATGTCGAACCTGGTGCTGGAGATCGAACATATTCTCGACCCCGCGCAGGTGGAAGATGTAATAAAGTATTGTACCGAAACGGTGATGGGGTCTTTCTATCATCACGATACAGGTTTGTTGCTGGAGAACGTGGCACCCGAAGGAAAATTCTCTGATTCTTTTGAAGGCAGATTAGTAATGCCGGGACATAGCCTTGAATCTATGTGGTTCCTGATGGATATTGCAGAAAGAAAAGGAGATAAAGACCTGATACGAAAAGCTGTTGATATATCTTTAAACCTTATGGAATTTGGTTGGGATAAAGAATACGGAGGGATCTTTTATATGAAAGATATACTAGGTCATCCCACTCAACAACTCGATTGGGATCAGAAATTATGGTGGGTGCATCTGGAAGCAATTGTATGCATGCTTAAAGGGTATAACCATACGGGTGATGAAAGATGTCTTGATTGGTTTAGAAAGTTGCATACCTATACCTGGAAACACTTTCAGGATAAAGAGCAAGGCGAATGGTTTGGTTACCTTAACAGGCAGGGCGAACTGTTATTGTCCCTGAAGGGAGGTAAATGGAAAGGATGCTTTCATGTTCCACGCTGTCTTTACCAGGGTTGGAAAACACTCCTTTTGATAGAAAAGAAATATGAATGTGCTGTTATTGGTTAATTGATGCATGTTTAATGCTGAAATAAAATGATGGAATGTCAAATGTAAATTTTCCGGTGGTTGTTCTGGCCGACCCGCCGGGGCAAGGTAAGAGTAAGTATACACCAGCATTGATTTCACTGGCAGTATTGTATTTCATGCTTGGTTTCATTACCTGTCTGAATGATACCCTCGTTCCGTTCTTCAAAATAAAATTTAAACTTAACTATGCGGAATCCTCATTGGTTCAGTTTTATTTTTTCTTAACCTATGGCATCATTTCCATACCCGCAGGCAGAATTATCGAGCGTGTAGGATATCAGTCGGGAATGATATGGGGATTTTTGATCACTGCTGCCGGAGCCCTTCTGTTCTTTCCTGCAGCAATATTTCATGAGTATTATTTATTTCTGGCTGCGTTATTGTTTCTGGCGGCAGGTATTGTGTTTATGCAGGTGTCAGCAAATCCTTATATCGTTACACTGGGTAGCCCTTCTACAGCATCAGCGAGACTGAATATGATCCAGAGCGTTGGTTCCGTGGGAACGATTGTCGCGCCTTTATTCGGAGCCGCAGTGATCATGCCGGGAATTCAAACTGCCGGTTCAAATGATAGGATCGCTATGCCTTATCTGGGTATTGCGGTTACGATGCTGGTGATCAGCATGGTGGTTGTCCGGTTGAAATTGCCTAAAATCAGTAGAGTTGAAGAATCCAATGATTCCAGTTCTCAGAAAAAAAATGTCTTTGCTTTCAGAAACCTGAGATTAGGAGCGATTGGTATCTTTTTCTTTGTTGGAATAGAAATAGCCGTTGCTTCCTTCCTGACAAATTATATTGCTGACACCCTGCATATCAAGGATGCGGATGCTAATTTTTACGTGGCCTTTTATTGGGGTTTTATGTTATTGGGGAGAATAATTGGTGTACTGCTGCTGAAGTGCATACGTCCTACCACCATGCTGGTAGCGAATGCTTTGATTGCAATGACTCTGATAATGTTCTCGATCAATACAACGGGTTATGTAGCTGTATGGACTTTGCTGGGTGTTGGTCTGTTCAATTCAGTGATGTTCGCGATTATTTTTACGTTGGCTGTCAGCGGCCTGGGATCCTATATCACTAAGGGTTCTGCAATATTATCCACAGCTATTTGCGGGGGAGCGGTGATCGTGGTGTTACAAGGACTACTGATAGATCGGTCTTCATGGTCTACAGCATTTCTTATACCAATGATATGTTACCTCTATATAATCTTTTACGGGCTTAACGGATATAAGTCAAAGAACAGTGAATATGTCCGGTAGATCATCTGAATTAATGAAATCATAATAAATATTTTACTGATGAGTTTTGAAAAAATTACTGAATCGGTTTCTCATTACCGGTACCTGGAGAGAATGTCTGTAAACGAGATACTCACTAATATTAATAATGAAGATAAATCAATTGCTTATAGTGTTGAGAAGGTGATCCCGCAGGTGGAAAAACTGGTCAATGTTGTTTCTGAAAAGCTGTTAAACGGTGGAAGATTATTTTATATCGGTGCAGGAACAAGCGGCAGACTTGGGGTGTTGGATGCCAGTGAATGCCCACCTACTTACGGAGTACCTGAATACATGGTCACAGGAATAATGGCTGGTGGTGATGGCGCACTACGAAACGGTGTTGAAGATGCTGAGGATGATGAATACCAGGGATGGAAGGATCTTGAAAAAAATGCTGTTTCTGATAATGATGTAGTGATAGGTATAGCCGCGAGCGGGTCAACTCCTTATGTTGCGGGTGCGTTAAGAATTGCGCGGGAAAATAATATTGTAACAGGTTGTATTGTGTGTAATCCCGGAAGTGAAGTGGCAAAGCATACTGATTACCCCATAGAGGTGACCGTAGGTCCTGAGTTTGTTACGGGCAGTACAAGAATGAAGAGCGGTACTGCGCAAAAGCTTATACTGAATATGATCTCCACAGCCGTTATGATCCGGTTGGGAAGAGTGGAGGATAACAGGATGGTCAATATGCAGATCAGTAATGATAAGCTGCTGGACCGGGGTGTAAAAATGCTGATGGAGAAATGGGGACTTAGTGATTACGCAGTTGCCAAAGACATATTATTGAAATACGGTAACATTCCTTCTGCTCTTAAGCATTTGCAGGAAGACCATAAGACTAAATAAACAGAAATAATAACCAGGTACCATATCAACTATCAATGGATATTCAGGGAGTTCATAATTATAAGAGACAAATTATCATCATTGGATTTTTTTTCTTCATATTCGGCTTTATCACCTGGGTGAATGGTGCGTTGATCCCTTACCTTAGAATAGCCTGCGAACTTGAAGAGTGGATGACTTACCTGGTGACGTTTGCTTTTTATATCTCCTACACCATCATGGCCTTTCCCTCAGGGCGATTGATAAATAAAACGGGAATGATCACGGCGATGCGGTTGGGTTTGATCGTTATGGCATTTGGTTGTCTCCTGTTCATACCTGCAGCTTTAACCCGCACATATGCCATCTTCCTGGTTGGCCTGTTCGTGGTGGGTATAGGTCTTACCTTGCTTCAAACAGCGTTGAATCCCTACATCACTATTCTTGGTCCGGTGAACAGTGCAGCTCAACGTATCAGCATGATGGGCATTTTCAATAAAACTGCCGGTATGCTGGCTCCACTTCTTCTGGGAGCTATCATATTTAAAGACGCTGATGAGTTTATGAAAGAACTGGCTGTATTGAGTGCTGCTGAAAAAACCATAAAACTGGATATTCTGGCCAGAGCTGTGATCTTACCTTATTGCCTTATAGCCCTGCTGTTGATCCTGGTAGCTTATGCGCTTAAATATGCACATCTTCCCGAGATCAATCCGGAATCTGAAACCGGTAATGGCCGTCTATCAGATATTAAGAAAGCTCCCGGATCTTCAATGAATCTTGTGATGGGCTTTATAGCAATTTTCTGTGCCGTAGGAGTGGAGGTGATCGCCGGAGATACAATAGGTAATTATGGCCTTTATCATGAATTAAGCTTTGATTTTTCAAAAGGTCTCACTTCATATACCCTTGCGGCGATGATGGCTGGATATATACTCGGAGTAATAGTCATACCAAAATTCATCACTCAGGAAAGAGCTTATTTGTATTGTTCCATAGCTGGAATTGCAGTAACAATTTTAATTATAATCATTCCGGGAAGATCATCTGTTTTTTTCGTGGCCCTTCTCGGGGCAGTGAATGCATTGATGTGGCCCGCTATATGGCCGACGGCGTTGCAGGGCCTGAAGGGTAGAAGTCTTAACAGGGGTTCATCAATATTGATTATGGGTATCGCAGGCGGAGCAATCATGCCATTGCTATATGGATGGATGGCGGAAATTTCTGACAATCAAACTGCGTATTGGGTGCTATTACCCTGTTACTTTTTTAGTATCTGTTATTGTATCAGATCCATATTACAAACCCGAAAGCGTAACAAGCTCAACGTTTCGCTTTATTCGGAATAGCTGAATAAGACTTCAAATAAAATAATAGAAATGATATTGATCACGGACAGTGGATCTACCAAAGCGCATTGGTGCCTGGTAAACGATGGCAATGATATATATGTCAATACTCAGGGAATAAGTCCTTATTTTCAAACAAGCTTTGACATATGTGAAATTTTAAAGCTTGAACTTCTTGTCAAGCTTCCCGAACAAGCCAGGATTACAAGGATTTATTATTACGGAACCGGTTGTAATTCCAAAGCCAATATCGAAGTAGTTGATATTGCTTTAAAGGCGATATTTCCGGAAGCGGTAATTTCTATAACACATGACCTGATGGCTGCTTCCCGGGCGCTTTGCGGAAACGATAAAGGAATAGTATCCATAATGGGCACAGGCTCTAACTCCTGTTTTTATGATGGTAAGGATATTACATGGAATAAGCCGGGGTTGGGTTATGTTTTGGGCGATGAGGGAAGCGGGGCCTATCTTGGGAAGATATTATTGCAACATTATCTCTACAACGAATTTCCTGAGGAGCTTAAAAACAGTTTTGAACAGGACAATGATAACAACTATGCAAGGATTCTTGAAGGGGTATATAAAAGCTCTTTACCAAACAGATACCTTGCTTCGTTTTCCTATTTTCTTGCAAAGAATCGGGGTCATGAATTCATTGAAAAAATCCTGAAAAATGGGCTGAATGATTTTTTTGTTCGTCATATTCTTGATTGCGTCCGGCAGTGTGAGGCACCTCTTTATTTTACCGGCGGAATCGCATGGAACTACAGAGATATAGTAGCTGGCTTATGCGAAGAGCATGATTTAACTTTCGGTCGCATTACCAGGTATCCGATGGTTGATCTTGTTAAATTTCATCGAACGTAGAACAGGTAACATCGACCCAATACTTAAGGGCTAATAAAAAATCAATTTGTCTGATTGTTCTTAAAAGCTACATTTGCTGCGGAACGGTTTCCTGCTTCAAAGCATGGGATTAAAAGGGAATCCGGTGTAATTCCGGGACTATCCCCGTAGCTGTAAGCTCCTTCATATGTTGTTCAATCTTCAAGCCACTTTGGCGCCAAGGCGCTATGGGAAGGCAATGAACAATGGAGTAAGTCAGAAGACCTGCCGCACCAGAAACAATCATTCAGGGTGAAAGGCAGCAGATGTAGAAGCCGTGAGGCATTTATATTTTCAATCTTTTTTATAACCGGGAGCAGTCACAAAAAAATTTACAATGATCGCCTCATCCTTTTTACCGGCTGCTACCCAGATGATATATGACATGGGCCTTCAGCATTTGTTGCAGGGTGTAACCTTTGAGTGCCCGGCTGTGGCACTGGCAGAGAAACAGAAAGTAGTGCGTTGTGTGATGGAAGGGAAAAATTACACCAGCCTGGAGATAGACAAGGTATTTTCTGCCAGCAAAGCGCAGGGTAAAAGCTTATACTATGTCGAAGAAACAATGCTGGAACGGATAGCACCCGATATTATTTTTACACAGGACACCTGCGAGGTTTGCCAGATAGATACCAAATGCACAGCGGCAGCAGTAGCTAAATTGACCAAACAGCCTCGCATAATACCGCTAACGCCGAATAACCTTGATGATGTGTACCAGACAGCAGTTACCATCGCTACTGCTCTGGGTCATGAAGAAGCGGCCTATACCTATTTGGCTTCGTTACAAAAAAGAACATCGGTTTTGCTTGATATACTCCGGCAACACCAGATGCCGCTTAAAAGAGTAATGATGATGGAATGGATCGATCCTATCTACAATTGCGGGCACTGGATACCATTCCAGGTGGCTATGGCTGGTGGTATTGATATGTTGGGCAATCCCGCCGGAGACAGCATCGTTACCCCCTGGGATAAAATTATAAAATACAATCCCGAAGTATTGGTGATTGCTCCCTGTGGTTTTCACCAGGAAAGGGCGCTACAGGAAATACACCTGCTGGAGCAAAGGGCAAATTGGGATGAAATAGCTGCTGTTAAAACAAAACAGGTTTACATCGCAGATTTTGATCTGTTCACTCAACCTTCGGCCGCGGGACTGGTAGATGGCATTGAATTGTTAGCTGCTTTGTTTCATCCTGCATTGTTTACAATGCCAAATCATCTGCAGGAAAAATCAGCTCCGCTGTATCCTTCGTATTCGTTACAAGAGTCTTGAACGAGAATAATTATCACCGGGGTATTGAGTGTTGATATTTATAACAGGAGTATTGAATGATATATTTATAAAAGGAGTATTGAATGGTGTTATTAATATCAGGTGGTGCCATGAGCGTGAAAATTAAAGCAGGTCTCTATGAATAAAATACCTGCCATATTCAGCTGGAGTGGTGGAAAGGACAGCAGCTATGCGTTGCACAAAATACGGCAAGAGGGTTTGTATGAAGTGAAGTACCTGCTCAGTACAATCAATGGTCATTACAAAAGGCTTAGTATGCATGGTGTCAGGGAAGAATTAATCGATGCCCAGGCTGACAGCATCGGCATACCAATACTGAAAGCCTACGTCTATGAAGCCAGCAATGCAGAATATGAGGAGCAGATGCAGACTATATTGCAGAAAGCAAAAGCAGAAAAAATATACCATGTAATTTTCGGGGATATTTTTTTGGAAGATCTGAGGCAGTACCGGGAAAATAAAATGGCAGCTTTGGATATGTATTGCGTGTTCCCGCTCTGGAAGATGGAAACCCTTGGGATTGTCGATGATTTCATTGGCAAAGGATTTAAGACCGTTACCTGCTGTATAAATGATGGTTACCTCGATGAAACCTGGTGCGGTCGGATAATAGATAATGATTTTATATCAGAATTGCCCTCAACTGTAGATCCCTGCGGGGAGAATGGCGAATTCCATTCCTTTTGTTTTGAGGCGCCTTTTTTTAATAAGGCCATCAGCATCGTCACCGGTGAAAAAACATATAAGGCTTTGGAAATAAAACTGTCTGATCATCCGACCCAGGTCCCGGATGTCGGCACAAAAGGTTTCTGGTTTTGTGATCTCTTATTGAGCCCTTAAAACCTTGATGAGAGAAAATTTATACCTTTTAATAGATTCACTCTCCTTTTACTACTGTTTTTGATAACAACAAAAGCGGGTCAGCTAATTAAGCATTCTGTACTCATTTGGCGATTGACCAACGCGTTGTTTAAACAAACGGGTGAAATGTTGAGGATACTTAAATCCTAATTCGTAGGCGATCTGGCTAACTGATTTGCTTTGGTCGTATACTCTCTCTTTGGCTATTTCAATCACCTTCGATTGTATGTAGTCCTGTGCTGTTTTTCCTGTTTCCTTTTTTACCAGGTCGCCAAAATATCCAGGCGACAAATGAAATTCGTTGGCACAGTAGCTACTGAAGGCAGACCAATGGTTTGAGGTTTGTCTGTTGCAAAATATTCATTCAACAATTGCTCAAATCTTTCTAAGATCCCTTTATGAACCTGGTCACGGGTAATAAACTGGCGATCATAAAAACGAATGCAATAATTTAAAAGTAGTTCGATCGTGGATGCGATCAATCTCCTGCTGTGCTTATCTATGGCATGTTCCAGTTCATACTGAATTTTAGAAAAACAATCCAGGATGATTTTTCTTTCGCGTTCGGAAATATGAAGTGATTCGTTTGATTGATAACCGAAAAAAGTATAGTCCTGGATATGGCGCCCCAGTGATGTGCCAGGTATCAAATCGGGATGGAAGACCAGGGCATAACCTTTTGGTTGATACGTTTCACCATTGCTGTTCACGCCTGCCACCTGCCCGGGTGCAAGGAAAACCAATGTGCCTTCCTGGTAGTCATAATTGTGACGCCCATAAACCATATCCCCACATTTTACATCTTTTAAGAATATAGTATAGAAGCCAAAATACATCCGGGAACCCTGTCGGGGACTTGCCTTTGATAAATCGACAACACTAACCAGCGGATGGAGTGTTTCGTTATTGTTGAATACATTGTAATCATTGATTGTTTCAAACCGGCGCAGGTCATCCATATAAGGAGTTTTTAAAGGAATCAAAGTTACCGTTTTCTGCATCCGGTAATTGAAGCGCTTGTAGTAATCAGCGATATTGGTAAGTAAAACCGTAATCTGTATACAGTCCAGGCAGAAAAATGCAATGACCTTTATAGGGTCGAAGCGTTAGTCTATACTGACTGGAACAACATCAGCTAAATCACGAAAACTGCCATGAAGATTACGACAATCGTCCTTCGCACAAAACACTGCAGTTGAACAGGAAATCAGGGATCTCTCCAAAGCAAAGTGGCAGTGGATGGCAGATAAGAATGTCGATAAGCTGGCCTCACTTTTCCACGACAAATCAAAATTTGTCCATATGAGTAGTACCTGGAAAAAGAAGGAGGAGTTTGATATCATAAAAACCGGCAGCATATGGTACAAGAAAGCTGATGTCCATGATGTTGTGGTAGAAATTAGTGACGCCGTGACTCAATTTACCATTACCGAAGTCTATAAAAACAAGAGAAGGAATGGAAATTGCTGACATTGACTTTTAGTAGTGTCCGGGACACCCATAAAATTGAACATTAACAGGTAAACTTATAACCTTTCAATATCTCATAAAAGGATTTACATGAACAAAAAATTTCGTAAATTATTGTGGTGTAACTATCCGTAACGCAGTTCAAAGGTTTATCGTTATCCGCCCCTTGCCAGGGATTAATCGTGGTGTTAGCAGAGTAGTGTTAAAGGAGCCATAGAGTAGCTTCAAAGAAGTCTTCGTGGGATCTTAACACAATCCGTTTTCGTTTAAATTGTAAAAACAAAAAGACTTTAAAATGGAACAATCCAAAACTGCCTGTAACAGGCGTGCATTTCTGAAATCTTCCTTTTTGGCAGGTGGGGGTCTTATGATCAGTTTCAGTATACTTCCGGGGTTGGGACTGGCAGAAAAAACGAAAGTCTTAAAAAACGTCGCAGATTGGACTGAAATAACCGGTTATGTCAAGATCACACCGGATAATATCATCAAAATCATTAATCCTAACCCAGAATTTGGACAAAATGTAATGACTTCTCTGCCCATGATTTTTGCCGAGGAGCTGGATGCAGATTGGAAAAAAGTAGTGGTAGAAATGGGACCGCACGACAGTATAAAATTAGGGCCCCAATTTACAGGCGGATCTAATTCTGTCAGGATGTACTGGAAACCATTAAGGGAAGCGGGGGCAGCAGCACGCCAGATGTTGAGAGAGGCCGCAGCCCAAACCTGGGGCGTGCCTATGGAAGAAGTAACGACTAAATCCGGATTGCTTTATCACGAAAAAAGTGGTAAATCAGGAACCTATGGAAGCTTTGCATCAAAAGCTTCTGCCATTCCCATTCCAAAAGGAGTTAAGTTAAAAGACGTAAAGGATTTTAAGATAATACGAAGCTCTAAGAAAAATGTGGAAGTCTCGAAAATCGTAACCGGTAAACCGCTTTTTGGATTGGATTATAAACATGAAGGAATGTTGATAGCCATGATTCATCATCCACCGGGTTTCGGTATGAAACTCAAATCTTTTGATGCATCTCAGGCTTTGAAAATGCCGGGCATTAAGGAAGTGTTTAGTATGAAGTTATATGAAGATGGTTTCGAACAAGGCGGTTTTGATACACGTACTTTTAACGACTTGCTGGTTGTTGTAGGCGATACTACCTGGGAAGTAATGAATGCCCGTAAAAAATTAATAGTGGAATGGGAGCCTGCCGGAGATATAAAAGATACAATTGGAGGCAGAGGTGCAAAAAGAGAAGTTGTTGTTCCGGGAGAACTTGAAAGCACCACTGCACAGTTGGCAAAAATGCAGGAATATGCTCAAAAGCCAGCTCAACAATTAAGAAAAGACGGAGATCCCGAAACGGCTTTTAAAAATGCCGCGCAGATTATTGAACGCACATATAATGCACCGTTTTTAGCACATAACTGCATGGAGCCGATAAATTTCTTTGCTCATGTTACAGATGAAAAAGCCCTGGTGGCCGGACCTCTGCAAGCTCCGGGTTGGTCAGAACCTACTCTTGCAAAACTGTTAAACCTGCCGGCCGATAAAATTGAGATTGAGATGACCCGGATGGGTGGAGGCTTTGGACGCAGGGCGTATGGACATTACCTCTATGAGGCAGCCCTTATTTCAAAGAAGGTGAAAGCCCCTATCAAGCTTATATACACTCGCGAAGATGATATGACTTACGGTATCTATCGGCCTATGTATACGGCTACCTATCGGGCAGCATTAGACGCTAATAAGAATCTTATTGCATTTTCCGTAAAGGGCGGCGGCATTCCTGAACATGCTATTCATGCAAACAGGTTTCCTGCAGGTGCAGTTGATAATTACCTGGCTGAAGGTTGGCAGATAGCTTCTAATATTACCATTGGAGCATTCAGGGCTCCAAGATCAAACTTCAATGCGGCTGCAGAACAATCGTTTTTAGATGAAGTGGCAGAAGTTATGGGAAAAGACCCGATTGATTTCAGGCTTGAGCTACTTAAACGCGCAAAAGAAAATCCTGTTGGTAAAAACAATGATTATGATGCTGACCGGTATGCCGGAGTTTTGAAACTTATCAAAGAAAAATCAGGATGGGGCAAAGCGGAAAATAAAAAATATCATCGGGGAGTCGCCGCCTATTTCTGCCACGCCTCCTATGCCGCTCATGTGGTGGATATGGTAATGAGAAATGGCAAACCTTATGTAGAAAGGGTGTTTAGTGCTATGGATTGTGGTATTGTGATTAATCCGGAGTCAGCGAAAAACATGGTGGAAGGTGCCGTTATCGATGGCATAGGAAATGCCTTTTATGGAAAATTAAGTCATAAGGATGGTGCCGCGGAACAAAATAATTTTCACCGTTACAAAGTGATTCGCCATAGTGAAGTCCCAAAAAAGATTGAAGTGTTTTTTGTGGAGAATGATATCGACCCCACCGGTTTGGGTGAGCCACCTTTTCCGCCTGTATTTGGTGCAGTAGCGAATGCACTATACAAGAGCACTAATAAAAGGCATTATAACCAGCCTTTCCTTGATGCTGAGCAACCGGTGAACAACAATAATAGTAATAAAAAGACATTCTAATCATTATACACAACTGTTGCATGTAATGGCGGCTTTACTGATTTGAACAAAAATAGTCAACATAAAAACTAATTTATGATCAAGCTAAGCATCAATAAAAAAAATTATGAAGTAGATGTTGATCCTGATACCCCCTTATTATGGGTGCTCAGAGATACGATTGGTCTTATGGGAACAAAATATGGATGCGGGATAGCACAATGTGGTGCATGTACTGTACATCTCAATGGCGAATCGGTCCGCTCCTGTGTCACAAAAGTGAGCAGGGCAGTAGATAAGAAAGTGATAACGATAGAAGGATTATCTGAAAATAACGATCATCCGCTTCAGAAAGCCTGGGAGGAATTAGACGTACCTCAATGTGGATATTGTCAATCCGGCCAGATCATGTCTGCTGCAGTACTACTCCGGGAAAATAAAAATCCAACAGATCAGGATATCATCAACGCTATGGAAGGTAATATTTGCCGTTGTGGTACTTACCTGCGGATTCAGAAAGCGATTAAGTTAGCAGCAGAGATGCAGCGTAAAGTTGTAAAAACGTAAAGTTGTAAAATGATATCGATAGATGGCCCCAACTTTTTAGCAACGATTCCCTATCTGTACAAAAATGAAAGGAATATTGGATCCTTTATTTGATTGATGATAAATTACGGATGAAGAAGACTTAATACAAATATTCAAATGAAATCAAAAACGTTCTTTCCAACAAAAATGCTGATCGTCTTGTCCCTGGTCATTGCAGTTATTGGCATCACCGCATTTGGGATTGACGAGAAAAACCATTTGCCTTCCCCTCATCCATCGGGTGGCCCGGTAAAGGACAGTTTAGCTTCGATCGAAGCATTTGGTGTGGTTTATAAAGTGTTGATGAGTCCCCGGTGCATGAACTGTCATCCTACAGGTGATGTTCCTTTACAGGGCGATGACAGCCACCTCCATCAGATGTCTCCCAAAAGAGGCAAGGATGGTAAGGGAATCTATGCAATGAAATGTTCGAACTGTCATCAACCGACAAACACCCCTGGACTGAACACTCCTCCAGGCAATCCAAAATGGGCACTGCCCCCGGCAGATATGAAAATGGTTTTTGAAGGAAAGAGCGAGCGGCAGTTAGCTATTCAAATCATGGACTACAAACAAAATGGACACAAAGACAAGGCAAAACTGATAGAACATGCCCGTGATACATTGGTTAAGGCGGGATGGAATATGGGTGAAGGTCGAATTCCTCCACCCGTGAGCTATGAAGATTTTGTTACCGCCTGGGATAACTGGTTAAATACGGGCGGCTACGCTCCGGCAAAATAAAGATTCTGCGCAACGAACGCCTTGCAGCGCTCTTCCATGAAAAGTCGATGTTCGTCCATAATACTGCAATACTATTAAACAGAATAACGCTGTTGGCTGTGGTAGGTGGTAATGAAGTGACCAATCCATTTATGGTTACTGAAGTATATGTAAAGGAAAAGGGAAAATGGATGTTGGGCTCGCTATCATTTACCCGTTTAATGGGTCAGTAAAGCAATGAAAATAACTACTTCCATGATACAAGTTTTACTGGGATTATTACTTTCTTTTTCTGCATGCTCTTCATCGGAATTAAAAGATTCGAAAGCTGAAATGCATGCTGCCGTAGATCCCGATAAAATATTAATAGTTTATTTATCCCGAACATCGAATACTAAAGCCATTGCTGAAATTATCCATAGCAATGTTGGGGGTACAATGGTGGCGCTCGAATTAGAAAAGCCATATCCTGAGAATTACCAGGCTACGGTTCAACAGGTGGTAAAAGAAAATGAGACTGGATTTCTGCCACCATTAAAATCAAAAATTGATAACATTCAAAAATACGAGCTGGTTTTCATAGGCTTTCCAACCTGGGGCATGAAGTTGCCACCACCAATGAAAAGTTTTTTAAGTCAATATAATCTGAGCGGAAAAACGATCGTGCCTTTCAATACCAACGTGGGTACGGGATCGGAACCAGTTTTGAGACAGTAAAAGAGCTATGTCCCAACAGTACAATACTGGAAGGCTTCACGACGTCGGGAGGGCGGGAACGGGAAGGTCAATTACTTGTTATCAAAGATGAAGTAAGGCACCAGGCTGCGAGGGAAGTGAAACAATGGTTGATAAGGTTAAAGTTGGTCAAAGGTGCTTAACAGAAAACGAATCGTATGAGATCAATAAAACATTTCTGGATACCAGTACTTATTGTTTCATGTATCAACAACGGGTTACACGCACAGCAACCAATTAAAACCAGTCAGCAATTGGATAAAAAACAGCAAAGCATTGTTAGCATTTCTGCGTTTACAGCCCAGGGCAATATGCAAGGTTTACAGAAAGCATTAAACACCGGGTTAGATGCTGGTTTAACAATTAATGAGATAAAGGAAATAATAGTGCAGCTTTATGCTTATGCAGGTTTCCCACGGAGCCTGAATGCGCTTGGCTCATTTATGTCAACATTAAAGGAAAGAAAAAGCAAAGGCTTCAGTGACCAAATGGGCAAGGAGGCGTCACCAATGCCGGCTGATCAGGATAGACTGCAGTTTGGAACGCAGATGCAAACAAAGCTGGTGGGACAGCCTGTGAAGGGCGAATTGTATGAGTTTGCTCCTGCGATTGACCAGTTTCTGAAAGAACATTTATTTGGAGCCATCTTTGGCCGTGACAACCTCGAGTGGAAAACCCGTGAACTAGCAACCATCTCAGCGCTTGCAAGTCTTGGTGGTGTTGACAATCAACTGCGCGCTCATTTTGGTGTCGGCATATACAATGGATTAACGGAAGCAGAATTGCTGGATCTCGTATCCATTATACAGTCCGACATAGGTGCGCAAGAAGGTTTTAAAGCAAAAGAAATATTGCAATCGGTTTTGGAGGGTAGACAAAACCCTAATGAGCCAGAGAAAACATCTGGTCAGAATAGTAATATAGTAACTAAAACACTTGCAATCACCGGTAGCAGCAAGGAAGTTGCAAGTGATAAAAACGCCTCGTATGCTTATGCAATTATATTTGCAAAAGGCGATAAAATAACCAACAACAATTTTACCGGTGATGCATGGCATCAACCGATGATCAATCCGGATAGTCTGAATCATACAGGAGTAGGAAATGTAACTTTTGCACCGGGTGCAAGAACTAAATGGCACTCACATCCGGGTGGGCAAATTTTATTGGCTACAGGAGGTGTTGGTTATTACCAGGAAAAAGGGGGCCCGAAAAGGCTTCTTCGCAAAGGTGATGTAATAAAATGTCCACCGAATGTTCCACATTGGCACGGGGCAAGTATTGATACCGAATTTATTCAGGTTGCTATCACAGATGCATCCAAAGGTGGCCCGTTTTGGCTGGAACCGGTCACAGACAAAGAGTATAAGAATTAACGAAGTTTCACAATATTACTTACTAAGCTTTAATCAGTATATTGTAAGTCACCAAATCCAATTGGAACAGGCGTGAAGCACATATCCTTCCAGTTTTCTTTCTCCTGTTGATATCAGCAACGACGGCTTTTTCTCAAATAAACCGGTGATTAATTTTTTTTATTGGATATCTATCTGCCTGCGAATGCAAAAGATAATATGCCATTAGTGATTGAAAACAACACCCTGAAATCCTTTTTTTTCTTTGTATATTCACTATAAGCACGTTTGATTAGCATGTCCATTCACCGTGAAGGATTTTTGAAAACCCTAACTTAATCCATACTAGTTCAAATTTACTCCATCACGCAAAGAACGGGAACAATCAGATTTGGATATAGATCATACGTCTTGTATCAATCCTATTAACCCTGCAGTAAAGCTATCGTTCCAGACCCGGAAGAAGGGGGCATTATCCGAAATGTCGGTATAGATAACTTTAAAACAAATTGCAGAAATATGAAAATGAACAACTGCAGGCCAAACGCTTCCCAGCCGAATCGTCCTGCCAAACCAAAATGCTGCCTGAATATTAAATTGTCAGCTTTATTTCCAACTTGCATTTTTCTTCTCTTCCTGATTTCTTCTTTTTCGGTTAAGGCACAAAGTGTTCGGGTAACGGGTAAGGTAGCCGGCGACGACGGTAAGCCTCTGGCCGGAGTTACCGTGACCATAAAAGGTGATAAGTCCGTCGGTACGGCCACGGATACAGCCGGCGCTTTTTCCATTACAGTACCTACCGGTAAAGAAACGCTGGTATTTACCTATGTAGGTTTTACAGAGCAGGAAATCAACGTACAGGACCAGACCAATCTTACCGTTACCATGGTACCGACCTCAACATCGCTTGAAGACATTGTAGTAATAGGATACGGAACAGTTAAAAGGAAGGACGTTACGGGTGCCGTTGCAGGGATTGATCAAAACGACATTAAATCACGCCCGGTAGCAGATGCCTTACAGGCTATGCAGGGTAAAGTTGCGGGTGTTGATATAACTTCCAGCGATCGGCCCGGTACACTTGGAAGTATTAATATTCGCGGTGTTCGTTCATTAACTGCATCAAATTCGCCTTTATTTGTCGTTGATGGAATTCCATTAACAACCGGGGGCATTGAATATATCAATCCATATGACATAGAATCTGTTGACGTATTGAAAGATGCGTCTGCTACTGCCATCTATGGGTCACGTGGCGCAAACGGCGTTGTGATCGTTACTACCAAACAAGGTAAGAATGGGAAAATAACTGTTAACCTGAACAGTTCAGTCAGACTTGAAAATTTAGTCGATGATCAGGAACAATTCAACGCAAGCGATTATATTACTTACCGCAGGTGGGCTTATTACTATGCTGGTTTAAATAACACAACAGGAATTAGTTCTAACCCCAGGGGGGATCAACCAACAATTGCTACGGATAGAACTTTTTTTAACGCTACAGGTGATCCTTTTGCCTGGGCTAATATTGCCGAAGGCTGGGCCTCGGGTACCTGGGATGGTTCAAAGGTTGCCACAACTGACTGGAGAGGTATGGTTACACAACAAGGTAAAACCTCCGATAATCTTCTTAGTGTAAGTGGTGGAACGGACAAAATAAAAGCCTATGGTTCTTTTGGTTACCTGAATAATAAAGGAACTATAAAAGGACAATCATATGAAAGGTATTCGGGCAAAGCAAGTATTGACATCAATGCAACCAAATGGCTTGCCTTTGGAGCTAATATCAGTGCTACCTACAGTAAACAGGAATATGGTCAGTCACAAGTCAATATTTCAACGATTGGTACTCCACAAGGTGGCTTATATGAATCAGCCAGATCATTGTTTCCATACGCAGTTCCTTACGATTCTACCGGCGCGAGGATCCTGTTTCCAGGTGGTGATAATTCTTTTAAGAGCATAGTTGATGAATGGAACTACAACCGGGATCAGAGAGTAACAACCAGGGCGTTCGGTAGTTTCTATGCCCAGTTAAATCTTGGCTCAATTCTTCCCGTTTTAGACGGGTTGAAATATCGTATGAATTTTGGCCCGGATATATCTTACTACCGTGACGGAGTCTACATCGATGCAAATTCAGTTGCAAACGGAGGAAGTACAAATTATGCCGCCCTGTTTGATTATAAAACGTTTTCCTACACACTCGATAATTTGCTCTTTTATGACAAAACCTTTGGTGACCATACTTTTGGTTTAACGTTGCTACAAAGTCAGACCGTATATTCCAGAGATACAAGTACGATAATAGGAAACGGAATTCCGCTAGCCTCCCAATTATGGAATGCATTGACAAGTGGAACAGTTACCGGGCAGATCAGTACAAGCTCCAATACTGTTAAACAGCAATTGGTATCCTATATGGCAAGGCTTAATTACAGTTTCAGGGAAAAGTATTTGTTGACAGTATCAGCCCGCCAGGATGGTTCATCAGTGCTTGCTGAAGGTCATAAATATTCCACTTTCCCCTCTGCAGCATTAGCCTGGAGAATCAGTAAAGAAAATTTCATGAATGCAGGTTGGGTGAATGATTTAAAGTTGAGAATTGGCGCAGGTGTTACAGGAAACTCCGCGATTGCGCCCTATTCAACACAGGGTGCAGTGATATCTCTCTTTTATCCTTTTGTGGCAGCCAATGCAGCTGGTTCAATTCCCAATTCAATTTTTGCAAACCAGGATATAGGGTGGGAGAAAACAACACAGTATAATCTTGGGGTAGATTTTTCTTTATTCAACAGAAGGGTCACGGGAAGTGTAGATGTTTATACATCTAATACTGACGATTTGTTAATGCGAAGATCAATCCCAACAGTAACCGGGTATGCCACAACTTTCGCAAATGTTGGTGAAACAGAAAATAAAGGAATAGATATTAACCTGACAACAGTTAACATAAACAGGGGCGATTTAATGTGGACAACCACAATAAATGCAGCATGGCAAAAGGAGAGTATCGTTACGTTATCAAACGGAAACCAGGATGATATAAATAACAATTGGTTTATAGGCCAGCCGGTTGGTGTAATTTATGGTTATGAATCCCTGGGCTTGTGGCAGGTGGGCGATTCAGTGGCCATGAAAGGATATGGTGCTAACGCATTTTCTCCCGGTAATGTAAGAGTTGCAGACCTTAACGGAGATAAAAAAATCGATCCGAATAATGACCGGAAGATCATCGGCCGCACAAGACCAGGTTGGGTAGTTGGTATGACAAACACAGTTACTTATAAAGGCTTTGACTTTTCCATTTTCTTGTATGGAAGGCTCGATTATCTCTTCAATACGGGTGGTGAGGGACTTGCAGCCCGTGGGGTTCAGAGAGAAATTAGTTACTATACTCCGAATAATCAAAATGCAGATTATCAGAAACCAATTTATAATGCCGGAAACGCACCAGTTGATCCATATTTTACAGCATTAGGATATTCAGACGCTTCTTTTATTATGATCCGGAATATATCTCTTGGATATACACTGGCTAATAAAACTTTAGGCAAATCAGGTGTCTCAAATTTAAAATTGTATGTGCAGGTAGCAAACCCGGGCATGTTATTCTCTAATATTAAACACCTTAATATGGATGTTGGTGGGCCAACATGGAACCGCGGTTTCATATTTGGAATTAATGCGTCATTTTAATAACATTCAATTTGCATTATATGAAAAAGAATAACTTTTTATATAGAATAATAATTATTGCGGTAGTATTTTTTAGTCCATCCTGCAAAAAGGAGTTTTTGGATGAAGACCTTACAACCGCAAGGACCACGGAGTTTTATAAAACTGATCCCGGCATACAGCAATTGGTGGTGGGTACCTATTACCAGGTTTTTAACGTTCCGTTTAATGGCGAGTGGAATTATGCGGCTACAAATTATGGAACCGATGAATTTCATATTGGCGGGGATCCATCCAATTCGCCCTGGAACAATTACGATGCAACTTTCAATCCGACAGTAGCTACAATCAATACCAACACAGCTGCGGCCAATTTGCAATGGGACGCACTGTACACTGGAATAGGAGATGCAAATCTATTAATTCAAAATTGCACAAACAGTACTTCTATTTCTCCCGCCATTAAGAGTACAGCTTTAGGAGAAGGGTATTTTATGCGTGCGTATAATTATTTAAGATTAGTCAGTCAATATGGGGCTGTGCCTTTGCAACTGGAGCCAATTGAAAAAGTACAACTGGAATTTACAAGAGCGACCCCAAAAGAAGTATGTGCCCAGATCATTTCTGATTTAAACAATGCTATGAAATTGTTGCCCGTTACGGGAGGTCCTGCCCGGATTACCCAGGATGCAGCTGCACATTACCTGGCAAATGCATATTTATTCAGGACAAGTGAAATAAACAGTTCATGGAACAATGATACAAAGGCCGCTGACCTGGCAGCTATCGGACCACTTTGTGACCAGGTTATTGGCCGTCACCCGCTCGCTGCAAATTTTGGTAGTCTCTGGAATTTTACGGTTATCAATTCTCCAAATGAATCATTGCCGGAAGTAATTCTTTCTGCCCAGTTTACTAATGATGTAAATACAAATCTCGGTACCGGGAACACTCAACATTTGTATTATATCTCGAGATATGATGTACAGGACCAACTGGCCCGTGATCTAACCGGGGGCAGACCTTTCAGCAGACTGGCAACAACTTATTACATGTACAGGGTATATGATTTAGTTAATGATTCAAGATTCTGGAAATCTTTCAAAACCAAAAATGCTATAAACGGAGCATCACCGGTTGCACCGAATATTAAGGGGGACCTGGGTTTAATGTTTGTTATCAATCAACCCGGTGACACCCGGTATGCATTATCAAAAATTTCAAGAACGACCTCAGGTACCAATCTTGTCAAGGATGTTTTTGGTACAGGAAGAAATATACCCACAACCTATGTAGCCTATCCTAATGGCAGAACAACAGATGGCGCATTAAATACTGATTTAACAACTGCAGGTCAGAGTTTTCCCTCTTTGAGTAAACACTTTGATGGTTCAAGAAATTCTTTGAACGATGTTGTAGGGCACAGGGATTTTATTTTGGCCAGATCTGCGGAGACTTATTTAATAGCAGCAGAAGCAAAAATCAGATTGGCCCAGGCTGGCCAGGGCAGTTACAATGATGCACTTCCATATATCAATGCCGTAAGGTCCAGGGCTCAGTTTGCCAATGGAGAAAATCGTACGGCATACAATGATGGTGGTAATACATTGTTATCTCCTACACTACAAACGCCTGGGGTAACCAATGCGTTTTACCCGGGAAATTCCTATTATGAATCAAATAATATCCCGGTGACCACTGCAGCTTCTGCAAGTTTGGCTATTACTAATACAGGAACATTGCCGGCACAGGATGAATATATTATTACTGCTTTGGGATTGTCCAGTGTTTATGACAGGATGTTATGCCTGGTTCTTAACGAGCGTGCCCGCGAATTGTGTGGTGAATTTAAACGTTGGGAAGATCTGGCAAGAACTCAAACACTCGTTAAGAGAGTTCAGCTATTTAATCTTGAAGGCGGACCTAATGTAAAAGCTTTCCACAATTTGCGTCCACTACCTCAGACCTTTCTTGATGGCGTACAGGCAAATGGAAAAGGTTTGACGGGAGCAGAAAAACAAGCAATGCAGAATCCTGGTTATTGAGTGTCACGCAACAACAATCAGTTCTTTTAAATTATTGGTAGTTGGAATTATGCAAATGATGATGGAGGGCCCATTGGTGGCGACTTGCAGGAGTTGCTATTAAACCACCTTTAGCTGCTGCAATTAAGAGTTGTGGTAGTGAGCATCAAAGGAGTAAGGCATCGTTAAAGGTGTCCGGTGCGTGTTAAAGAAGGCGAACATTTGTGAACTGTCAGCTGAGGCGTCGAAAGGATAAGATGATGTCAAAACCAATGCTACAATAACAGCGTTGGGAAGAGTAGCAAGGTTACCTGTTTACTGTTGCTACGACATCCGGCGTATAGACAGCGCGAGCTTAACACAGGCATTTGCATGAAACGTGAGAACCTGTCGTCATGATGCTTTAGAGAAAACCTCAAGCGGAGACACTGCAAGAGGGAAAGTATCGATGCATGGCACAGGTGCGGAAACTTTCGTAGTAGCGATGAAATTCTGCTGAAAGGACCTTATGTTAATAATAATTGTGTTAATGACTGTTTTGTAGGTATTACTATCAACCTTATAGAAAGGCTATGAGCTGGTAATGGAACGGGGCAAAGCATTCTGGCTAATATCCCGATAATGATGGCACTGGATATAATTGGTGACTATTACAGCCGCCTTTTTAACAGGACTTATCAGTTTGATAACAAGTTAGATCATGAGTTAGGATGATCATGGAAATAATAAAAAATCAGCATAAAAATCTGGTATATCACTATTATAAATTGCATTGGCCGTTTCAATAATCGGGTAATCCACTTTAACAATCTCTGCAGTAACTGAATCCGGAGTAACCCCGACAATACTATAAGCTGCTTTCCTGTCTGTTTCCTTAGATCTGCCTACAGATCCAGTGTTGATGACTTTTTTATTGCCGAAGTCTTTTATGTATGAAAGATGAGTATGGCCAATTAGCAGGAAATCTGTATTGACTAATAACAGTCGTTTTTCAAGTGATTCTTCATCTTCATAAAGATATTCATCAATGCCTTCGGGACTTGCGTGTGTAAAATGTAATTTTACATTTTCATATTGTATGATAATACTTTTTTGTAACGAAGCCAGGTAGGCCTTATTATCTGCTGTCACAGAATTCTTGCTATGATTGATTGCTTTTTCCCTGGCAATTGTCTCCTTTTCGGAATGCTTGGATAATGGAATGATGGGTAAATCAAAAGCAATCCTTTCATCGTGATTACCCATGATCGTCATAATTTTAGAAGTACGGATCAAATGAATAACCTCATTCGGCCAGGGTGCAAAATCGACCAGGTCTCCTAAACAGACGATTTGGTCAATGTCCCTGGAATCTATGTCATTCAAAACTGCTTTTAACGCAGGTAAATTCCCGTGAATATCGCTTATGATTGCTAGTCTCATTTTATGTGTAACATTTCTGCTTTATGACCTTGAGTATTAGCTGCAAATTACCACGGTTAAACCTTTATATATGGTAGAATAGATTGTTTAAATAGCATTTTTTACCGGAACGTTTGTGGTGTTTTTTAAATCTTTGTTCATTATCTGGAAAGGATTTGGTTTCTGATTAGATTAAATAATCAGCGGGATAAAACGGGCGCCGACGAAGTTCGGTCGATTTCGATGGTCAATTCAGAAGGATATGAATATTGCCCTTGAAACAGCAGACGGGAAATACCTGTTTTTTACACGAAAAGATGATAGTTCTGCCAGCAGATATTCATTAAAATCCAATTTAAAACTCATTCAATTGAATGGTTCGGCAAAAAGCAAATAAGAACGACGGTTTTTGGCCAGGAGTTTGACTCACCTAAGTAGGGATCTCTTATCGGGTTCAGTACTAAACTTGTTGATTTCTCGGCTTCCGTCCCTAAGATCGGTAAGGTGGATCCGGGTTTTTCCGTGATGTACTGGAAAGGATTAACAAAAAAAGATCGATTTCTCTTTGCGTTATAACGGTTTATTTTCCGATTATGTAAAGAAGAGCGCCGTCAGGCAGGATTATATCAATTAGTTTGAAGGTTCGCTTCATGCAAGACCGATTAATGATAATCATGTGCTGAGCCCTTTTATAACAGCGGGTATTGGTATCGGTAATTATGGCAAAGGCAGCTGGGCACCTTATGTGCCATTAGGCGGCGGTTTACAAGTGAACATGTTCGGCGAGGTATATATTTTTCTGCAGGCTAATTGCCGCCGCAGCCTAGTTGCAAGTAAGCTTGATCATAACATGTTTTATTCGATCGGATTACTCAATCCATTGGACGCAAAAAGGAAGCGCCCGTAAAACCCGCTCCTGCGCTTCCTGTATTAGAGGAAGTGAAGGACAAGGACAACGATGGTGTGGCTGATGCAAGCGACGCTTGTCCGGATGTAGCAGGAATTGCTTCCCTGAAGGGATGTCCGGACAAAGATGGAGATGGTTTGGCTGATAAGGATGATAAATGTCCTGAAGTGACCGGACTACAGAAGTATGATGGTTGCCCAATAAATCAAATGGCTTTGGTCAGGATCAACCAGTGGCCGACAATAAAACGGCAGCTGGCAGATTAAAAAACAGGAGGGTAAAACTGCATTTACATTACGATTAATAAATTTTCCAGCTACCTCTTTCCTGGAAAGAAGCTGGAACGGGTTGGAAGGATGGATTTATAATAAGCGGCGGCCTCTCAAGGTCGCTCTTTAAAACTTTGGTTAAGACTTATTCAACGAGCCTGACATCAAATGTCAGGCTCGTTGCCTCTAGGAGTATACACTGATAATATCTGCCTGCTTATCCTTATAGCAGTTTCGGAACAATTTGATAATTATCGGGTGATTGGCATTTTCTGTAAATTGAAAGTTCATAAAAAAAATCAGGTTTTTAGATCCGGGTGGTCCTTCATTAGATCATTAATAACCAGTTCCCGAAAAAGGTGTAGTATAAATGAATCCTGTGAAACTTTTCTGCCTGCAATTTCTTTGGCATATTCTGAAAGCAATTTTTGTACTTTTTCCCTATTGCCTTTTCGCCAATGACAGTTTAAAATACAGCGTACAACATTATACGGATGAAAACGGATTGCCGCAGAATAGCATAAAATCGATAGCGCCAGATAAAGCTGGCTTCATCTGGCTGGCTACCGAAAATGGTATTTTAAGGTTTGACGGTCACAGTTTAAGAAGGTTTGACAAACAAAATCTATCGCTTGCTTCAAGCAGGATCTATTCCATTCTTCCCGTGCCTGCCGGCGATCTGCTTTATGCTTTGACTGATGGTCAGGAGATCATTTGTATAGAAAAGGGAAAAGTCAGCGTATATCCTCATCATCTCAAGAGGTTTCTTAAAAAGTACTTTTTTGTAACCGATGATACCGGGTTGGCTTACCAGGGACTTCCTCACGCATATTACAAAGACACGAAAGATGAAGATCTTTTTTTACTTGCAGGCAGCAATGACTATTACCTGATTACAAAGGATAGTATAATATTTTACAGAAATTACAAACCTCTATATATAGCGGGCCATTCATCTCAAGAGAAGCTGATTGGACTGTAAGCAATGAAACTAATGTAAATGGATATTATGTGGAACATAGTGCGGATGGTATAAAATGGAGCACGATCGGATTTGTTCCCTTCCAGCCTTCATCCGCTGCTATCAATAATTATAGCCTAACGCATAATAGTCCGGAGCAATGGCATCAATTATTACCGTATCCGCCAGCAGGATATGGATGGGCGTTCAAAATATTCTGTGATACGAACAATACGTATGGATAGGAATGGCATGCAGGTTAAATTATATCCCGTGCCGGTTAAAAATGTGTTGAGCATAAAGATTCAATCAACGATAGATGGTCCGGCCGATATAAGAATTACGGATGCACTAGGTCAAACCATCCGCAATTTCAAGACTCAGTTAAGAAAAGGTAGTCAGACAGAAACCTTACAGGTCGGCCATATTAAGCCTGGTATGTACTATATCGAGATACATGCTAAAGATTTTAATTGGACCGGCAAAATTATAAAAGACTAAGTAAAGGACGTTGATGCGAGGATAGTTAAAGATTAATCAGACCCGTAATAAAGAGCCCACACTTGTGCGGGTTCTTTTATTTTATAGTATATGCGAACTGACAGGAACAATCCAACCAAGCGATCTTGCAGCCAAATACGTCAACTCTTCTGCAAGGTGGAAAAGATCAGGCATTAAAAAAGCTCTGAGCAGGAACAAACCTATATATTTACCCTTAGCTTACCCATTATATTGATGGTGTGTTCGCTTATAGTCGTATACTTATTGTAAAGGGAAGGCAAGTCAACAAAATGATGCTAATATCTAACCCTGTCAGTAAAGAATTAGTAATTAAAGGTCTTACAGGTACTGGTGTCTTAACTATAGCCACTATGAACGGGATTCAATTTGAGCGTTTTGCCATTAGCGGAACTACTTTGAAAACAAACGTAAGCCATTTACCCAAAGGCTTGTATTTGGTAACATATAGGTATAAAGAAGGTATTATTACAAGTAAATTGATGATTGAATAATCTTTTAGTTATCACATCACCGATTTTATGTCAACAATGAGTTTATCGACCAGTTCTTTAGACATGCTTTTGATACGCACATCGCTGGCGTCCAGGTATTCTGTAACAGCACCTTTAAGACTTTGAAAAAGGCGGGGCTGTTTTTCTATATTGGGATTAGCTATATCAATGGTGCCGGTTTTAATTTCACCGGATGGTTGGGTCAATGTATAGTCAAAACTTAGGCTGGAATTTACGGGCTCAACATAAATTTTCTCTTTTGCTATATAATATACTAAAACAAAGACCAACCAGCCATCTTCGTGAAAGCGGAAGTCTGCCGGATTCGATTTGATAGTTACCACCAGGTTACCGCCATTTAATATTTCTTTCAATTTTTTTGCGTTGGCCTGGGAAATGAAGCTGTTTGTGAAATTGCCAATAGGTAGCATTACGTTTAGAGCAGAAGTTGTTTCGTGTTTCCATTTCCAGTAAAGGAGTGCAGGAATAACCTGGCCGTTCGTTTTCTTCGTCTCGGAAACTTTGTCCGCCGGCAAAGAATTTTCAATTTTGAAAGTAATGTAATCAGCAGTTTTAAACTTTGTCGGAACGTTTTCTGCATAATGGCGGCCAACCCATTTATCTACTTTGCGTGCCGTTATACAACCAGTCATACCTGCAATCATCATTGGTGCAATGATCGTTTTCAGAAAAAAACTTTTTCTCATAAGTGCTGGATAGTCAGATTCGAAATTTCGTGTATTTGTTCGTATCGAAAAACTAACGAAATTTCTTTTCTCTTATTGCCAGACACCAATGCGTTTTCAGGATGTCGTAATGGTTTTCTTTTACCTGGTTTGGCGACGTGCTCCTCCTTCCCACATCTGCCCTGGTTTTTCAATTTCATAAATGAGCAGCAGCCTTTTCATGATACTAAATTTACTGAAAAAAAGCAATAGAATGTCACCATATCCATGAAAAGAATGAGTGCCGGCATTCCACTAATTACGTATTTTAGGCTACTTTAATTGATTGAATCAAAGAAGCTGCTTCGTCCTTAAACGCCAATATTTTATCTTTTAAAGGCTTGAGATTATTTACAAATTAAGACATGAAATAATAAACGGAACCAAATTACAAAAGGAATAAATAGTTAGTATGAATTATATAATTCCTGAGTCTTTACAAACAGAAAGGTTAAACCTGCGAATGTTTCTTGAAAAAGATTGGCGGGATATGCATGAATATTATTCTGACATGGAATGTATGCGATTTACGAGTGGAAGGACTTTCGATGAGAATGAAAGCTGGCAAAAAGTAGCCGCATTATCGGGACATTGGAATTTAAGAGGTTACGGTTCATACGCGCTTGAAGAAAAAGCAACCGGAAAAGTGATAGATGTTGCAGGTCTTGACTTTCCATTAGAATGGCCTGAGCCCGAAATTCAATGGGGACTGGCTAAAGCTTTTTGGGGAAAAGGATATGCAAGTGAAGCTGTGAAGAAAATAAAAATAATGACATCAGAGGTGATTCCTGATATGTCTCTTATCAGTTTAATATTTAAAAACAATAGTAATTCAATAAACCTGGCAAAAGCAGTTGGTGCCAAATTCGAAAAAGAATACCAATTCAGAAACGAACCCTGCCTCATATTTCGCCACTAGCATTTTTATACAGTAACAAATCTTTGGGGGTTTTTATTTTACGCTTCAAATCCATGAAGTCTTTCCATCACGGCCTGCTTGTACAGGCGTCCGATAGGAATCTCGGTTTTGTTCATATGTACAGATAATCCATTATAACCCGAAATCTTATCAGTGGATACTATATAAGAGCGATGATTGTAGCACCTTCAGCGCTGGTGGGTCGTCATCAATCAGAAGGCAACGCAGTTTCATGATAAAAGGTTTTGAGCAGATGGTACCGCTGCCGATGAAGCCGCAGGATACTTCATTTCGTGATAAATTAATTCTATCTGCAGGGATACCACAAAAAAGTCTCCTTCGTCAGAAGTCTTTAATTCATGTTTGTCCGCGTAAATAAACTGAAGCCGCTTTCTAACATTTTGAATACCGATACCGGATGAACTGAAGTGGTTTGTTCAAGGTCGGTTCTGATTTATTTCCAGGCCTGACTGATTACCGCACTCATTGGAGCGATCATTGGACGATCCCCGAATTTTTCAGCCAGTTGTTTTTCTAATTGAATTTTTATCTCGTTTATGCTCGTAGGATTACACTTTTTGATCTCCTTATAAATAAGCCCGCCTTCTGTTAGGCCATTTGCAGCTTCTTTTGCGGATGTACTTACGGAAGCAAGTTCTACTTTTTCAATTAACATTTTTGAAAATCCGGCATTCTGTAATAATGGTGTTATGGCAGCTTCATCACTCATAGAGGTCGCAAGGTCATATGATTCAGGTAACGGACCTTCCAAATATTGTTTGGCGATAGATGTGGAAGTGTAGGATGCACCGTTATGCTCCAACTTATCCCAGGTTGTAAACAAAAATTGCCCGCCTGGTTTTAGAACCCTATATACCTCTGCAAATGCCTTCGGTTTATCAGGAACGAACATATAGCCGAAACAACAAACAACCAGGTCGATGCTATTGTCGCTAAAGGGAAGCTGTTGAGCATCTATATTTTGCCAGCTTATATCAAGATGGTCTAATTTGCTTTTAGCTACGACCAGCATATCGTTACTAATATCTGATGCGATTAGTTTCGCCTGAGGTGGAATACGTTCACGAATATGGCGGGTGACACGGCCTGTTCCGGCAGCAATTTCAAGTACCATAGATAACCCGGCAGGGTCAATTCGTCTTGCAACTTCTATGGCATATGGTTCAAAAAACAGGGGACCGTAGAATTGATCATAATGAGTGGCAGTTTTTTCCGGCAGATCCGACGAAGAAAAATTAGCCGAATTATCATTCATACTTTATTGATTAATATTTTAAGAAATGGTACAGCGTTATAGAACAAAAGTCAGATCTCTTAGTGTCAATATGCAACGTATCCAAGTGCAGCCGGCAGTAAGAGTAAAATGGAGATATTTTCCGGACGCGTAACATTCTCCCTCAACAGTTTTACAGACTTAAAAACCAGGTTAGTCGCAGCCTGGCTACTGATCTTCATAATCTTGCTTATCTCCTGGTAATTAAGCTTTGCATAATAACGCAGGTACAAGGCTTCCTGCTGCCGGGGTGATAATAACTTTATCTGCTGCAAAAGCTTTTGCCGGATCTCCAATTGTACTTCCTGTTGAATGAGTGTTGATTCATAACTGAACTCTAATGAGTCTGAAGAATTGTCAGTGAGGCTTGAAAAACGTACTTCTTTTTTTAACGCCCTTATCAGTTTATAACGTAGCGCACGGAATAAATATGATTTGACAGATAAAGGAATTGCAATCCGTTCTCTGGACTGCCAGAGCTCCAGGAATAATTCCTGTATGCAGTCATCTATCAGTGTTCTATTCGCTACGATCTTATATCCATACTGAAACAATTCCTTATGAAAATGCAAAAAAATCGCTTCAAACGCTTTTTCATCGCCGTTTGTAAAATCCTTCCAATATGACAAATATTCATCGGGCATTCCGGATAGCATCGTATAACGAATGTAATAAAAAAAAATTCCGGCTAATGATTATATCCGGGCGGATAACTACACTTATATAATAAATGGATCATTTTGACGAAAAACAAGAAATACACAGTTGAGGAGTTAGCCACCGACGAATCATTTATAGGTTGGTTTGTTGGAAAAGAGGCAGGCCAGGTTAGTTACTGGGAAACCTGGATCAACAATAATCCCGACCAGCAGACTACCGTAGAAGCCGCTACCAACCTCCTTACTAAGCTAATGGCCGCCGAAACAACAGTAAGCGATGAACACAGCTTAGCAGCCCGGGACAGGCTGATGAATGCTATACGTGTTGAGCGGAAACCTGCAACGCTAATACGCATGCGCCCGAGAACAATTTGGTGGGCAAGCGCAGCTGTCATAGCAGGATTGCTTATTCTTTCCATTTATTATTTCCCTGATCTAAACCGGGTAAAATACGAAACCGAATATGCTGAAAGCCGCAATATTTTATTGCCCGATGGTTCGCAGGTTACCCTGAATGCACGTTCCACTCTTAGGATGAACAAAAACTGGAAAGCAGGCGAAACAAGGGAAGTGTGGCTCGATGGAGAGGGATTCTTTTCAGTTATACATACCCGTGAAAACTCGAAATTTATTGTACATGCCCGTGATATTAACGTAGAAGTGCTTGGTACAGAATTTAATCTCCAGCGCCGCCGCGAGCGCACTAAGGTGATCCTTCATTCCGGAAAAGTACAGCTCACCGAAGTAGATAAAAAACTGGCGGCGCCTATCATTATGAAGCCAGGTGATATTGTTGAATATAATGATTTATCACACAGCCTGGTTCGAAAAAGAGCTGATACCGAGATGTACAGTGTGTTGAAGGATGGTAAGATGATCTTCAATAATGCCGACTTTAACGAAATCCAGCAGGTACTGGAAGATAATTATGGATTGAAAGTGACTATGATTAACCTGGACCTGAAGGGAAAACAATTCAATGGAGTATTCCCGGTCAACAATTTACAAATATTATTAACGGCTCTTGGTAAAGCCTATGATATTAGTATCGAAGTAAACGATAAAGAAATAAAAATTCAAAACGCCAATAACCCATCTAAAGAATAATCAACACTGCTTTCAAAACAATTGCTATATGAAAAAAAATAAGTCCCTCCTGCCACTGGCATGCCTGCTCATGATCAATTGCTTCCTGATGTGGTGCCCTGCAAAGGCACAAACAATGGCTTTCCAGGACCATCGTCTGGACAAACCCGGAAACTACCAACAGTCTGAAAAAAATCTCAGCACGATACTGACCGGGCTGGAAAAAAAATATAAAGTTTCTTTTTCCTTCGATCTTAAGACCATCAGAGATAAGAAAGTAAGTACTGATGAAAAAAAGAAGTTTTCATCCCTGGATGCTGAGCTTAATTATTTGTTGCCACCACTCCAGTTGCTTTTCGAAAAGCTGGACGCGAAATTATATTTGATTTTGCCTGAAAAGAAACAGCAACCAGCAATACCAGTCAAGAGCCCGGCCGGAACTTCATCTGCTTCTTTTTACGAAAATGCCGGTTTGGAGGCGAATACGCAAAAAGTATTGCATGCTGCAATTGATGCTGCATCAATCAATTTAACCGGAACGGTGACATCAGCATCCGGTGAACCACTTCAAAAAGTTAGCGTGCTTTTAAAAGGGACGGCTCTTGGGACCGCTACCGATAAAGATGGTAATTATGCACTTAATGTTCCCGATGGGAAAGGAACCCTTCAGTTTTCCCTGGTGGGATATGTTTCCAGGGAAGTGGAAATCTCAGATCGTACGAATATTTCCATTAACCTTGAACCCGATTTCAGGTCTATGAATGATGTTGTAGTGGTGGGTTATGGCACGCAGAAAAAGAAAGATCTTACCGGATCAGTTGGAACAGTCAGCGGAACTGAACTTAATAAGATAGCAGTGGCTTCAGTTGACCAGGCCTTGCAGGGGAAACTTGCAGGAGTGATGGTAACAACTAATTCCGGTGAGCCTGGAGGCGCCACCACGGTGAGGGTCAGGGGCATTGGAGGATTTGGTAACAGCGAACCGCTGTACGTTATCGACGGTGTGATTATTACCTATAGTAGTAGCGATGCCTATTCCAATCCTCTTGCCACGCTAAACATGGCCGACATAGAATCTATAAATGTATTGAAAGATGCATCGGCCTCTGCTATATACGGTGCCCGTGCGGGAAACGGAGTGGTACTCATCACCACTAAAAGAGGTAAGATAGGGCAGGCCAGGATTAATGCTGAAGTATATTATGGCGTTCAGTCGGTAACGAAGAAAATGGATATGATGAATGCAAAAGAAATTGCGCAGTTCAGTAATGATTCCAGGACAGCTGCAGGGTTACCTATTTATGGTCCATTTACCAATCCCGAGTCGTTAGGGGAAGGGGTAGACTGGCAGGATCAGATTTATCGCAAGGCAAATATGAGTAATTATCAACTCTCCATTTCCGGGGGCAATGATAAAAGCCAGTATTTTATTTCCGGTGGCTACCAGAAACAGGATGGCATCATCAAAAGTTCTTCTTTCGACCGCTACTCATTACGTGTTAATCTCGACAACCAATTAACTTCCTGGTTAAAATTGGGTAATAATCTCACGATAAGCCGCACTTTGTCAAATTCACCCACCAATGTTGGAAACAACGATAAATTTGATGGGATTGTTGCTATTGCACTAAGACGATCTCCCACACTTGCCATCTATAATTCGGACGGCACCTGGGCTGGTACACCCAGCGGAGCGATAGCTTACCTGGGAAACGTCTCTAACCCCTTAAGAATAGCTACTGAACTAAACAATCCCAATGAACGCATCAGGGGTCTCGGAAATATTTTTTTCGATGTAAAACTTATGAGGGATCTGACTTTCAGAACCAGCCTGGGGATAGACTATGTATTAATCAACGCTTCCCAATTTCAAAAACAGATAACAGAGGAATCTGTACAGGATCTTTCACGATCTGCAACTTCAAGCAAAACAACCAACAGTAATATACTTTCGGAAAATACATTGAATTACAAAAAAGTATTTGGCAAGCATAGTGTGGATGTACTGGCCGGTTATACCACACAAAAAGCCACCTATGAAAACGTTTATGCCTATTCGGAAAATCACCTGAATGATGTACTAACTACTGTTGATGCTGGCTCGTCTATAGGCCGACTGGCATCAGGCAGCAAATCCATTGTCAGTTATGTATCATATCTCGCCCGTATTAACTACGCATTTGATGGAAAATATCTGCTGACAGCAAATATTCGTCGTGACGGCGCTTCTGTATTTAGCTCTGAAAATAAATTTGCCGTTTTCCCGAGTTTTTCTGCCGGTTGGAGAATCTCAAACGAAAAATTCATGGAGCATATACCAGCTATCAGTAATCTCATGCTTCGTGGAAGTTGGGGCCAGACAGGTATTGATGGAAGTTTAGGTGTAGGTGCCGAATATGCCAGCATGGGAACAGGATATCTCTATAATTTTAATGGCGTCCCGATAAATGGCATGGTGCAAACATCAATTCCCAATTCTTCCCTCAAATGGGAAACCGTAACACAAACCGATTTTGGATTCGACCTGGGATTGTTTAATAACAGGATCAACATTACAGCTGATTATTTTAAGAAACATTTTTCTGATATGATCGAACAACGTCCTATTCCAGGTTATTTTGGAATCTGGGATAGTCCATCGTCGGTCAATTCCATTTCCCAGGCGATGAATGGTGCTACAATAGATAATACAGGATTTGAATTTTCACTCAACTATGATAACCAGGCTCCGCAAGATAAATTTAATTACAGTTTGGGTGTAAACCTTACTACTTATTCCAATAAGGTAGTTGAATTAGCATCACCTACAAGCGGCGGTGCAGCGGGTGTCAATGTGATCCAGGGTAATCTTACCCGCACTGAAAAAGGACGTTCGGTTGGTGAATTTTATGGATATATAGTAGATGGAATTTTCCAGACCAAAGATGAAATCCTTAAATCGCCTTCACAGAATGCCAATACAGCACCGGGCGATTATAAATTCAGGGATGTAAATAATGATAATAAGATTAACGAAAACGACAAGACTTTTATCGGCAGCCCTATCCCCGATATCGCATACGGCATTACCGGAAATATGTCTTACAAACAGTTCGATCTAAATTTTTCTTTACAGGGTGTATCCGGAAATGAAATTGTGAACGTTAACAAATTCATGACTGAATCGGTTGCCAGCACGGAAAATAAAAATCGGACTATGTTGAACAGATGGACCGCTTCCAATCCTAATGCTACTTACGCAAGAGCAATCTCTACTGATCCAAATTTTAATGATCGATTTTCTACAAGACACGTGGAAGATGGATCGTTTTTCCGGCTGAGAAATATTCAATTCGGGTACAAATTGCCAGCACACCTGATCAATAAAATTTCTCTCAGCACTGTGAGAATTTATATCTCGGCACAAAATTTATTTACGATTACTAATTATTCAGGTTACAACCCGGATATCGGTTCACAAAAACAATCCAACGCGAGTAGTGGTTTGGATAATACTATATATCCACAGGCGAGGAGTATCATCGGTGGCATCCAGATCGGATTCTAATTTAATTAACCTTCATACAATTAATATGAAAAAAATAATTTGCGCATTCTTTACAATTTCTCTTTTCCTTCTGTCAGGATGCGGAAAAGAATTTCTCGAAAGACCGCCTTTGAACCAGGTGTCAGCAGCCACTTATTGGGAAACTGACCAGGCTGCCATCATGGGTGTAAGTGCAATTTACGATGCAGTTCAGAAAGACCTTGGCTACCGGCTGGGTATGATGACTTTTGGAGATGTTGCCGGCGACGGTATGGCTTCTTATGATCCGGACTGGTTTATTTTTATAGATAATTTTACTGTAAATTCAAGTGACAAACAGATACCAGCAGCATGGCGGGCCTGGTGGGCCGGTATTACACGTGCGAATACTGCCATTGACCGTATTCCAGGTATTAAAATGGATGCAACACTCAGAACAAGATTGGTGAACGAAGCCAAATTTCTTCGCGCTGTTTGTTATTTTAATATCGTAAACATCTGGGGTGACGCGCCACTGATCAATAGTGATATGAGTAAAGAGACATTACTAACGATCAAAAGATCACCGCAGGCAGATGTCTATGCACAGATCGAAAAAGATTTTATGGATGCTGAAGCATTACCGGTTTCTTATCCGTCGAGCGACCTGGGTCGCGCTACCAAAGGCGCCGCCATGGCTTTCCTGGCCCGTACTTATCTGTATCAGAAAAAATATGAGCTCGCAAAAACAAAAGCAAAACAGGTGATTGACCTGGGTGTATATGCGCTTCAGGATAAATACATAAAAAATTTCCAAACAGCTTTTGAGAATGGGATCGAATCCATTTTTGAAGTGCAGTTTGTTCCCGGCACCGGCGGTTGGGGAAATAATGAAGGCAATTGGACAAGCAACTATACGGGTCCAGGTGCGTATGTGCCTACAGGTGGATGGGGTGTTATCATGCCTGAAAAAAATGAAGAGAAAGCCTACGAACCCAACGATAAAAGAAGAGCCGTTAATCTTTTTGAGGCAGGATCTGTATATAGTGGTATTCCATATGATCCTTCCTGGTCACCTAATTCCGGTACACATATCGCTAAATTTATTGTGGGCGATGATATTATTGCTACCCAGGGTATGATTGATGCGGACCGCAATATGCCCGTGATCAGGTATGCTGAAGTATTACTTATTTATGCAGAGGCACTCAATGAAACGGGTCAAACTGCCGCCGCCGAACCATATATCAACCAGGTACGTGCGAGGGCTGGCTTGCCTGCTATTTCAGGATTGTCTAAAGACGCATTTCTTGATGCAATTCTCCAGGAGAGAAGGATTGAATTTTTTGGAGAGGGTCAGCGTTTCTTTGATCTCCGCAGAACCGGGAAGTCAGATCACTATATCCGCGTACTTCGTGGTAAAACTAATTTTGATGCTAAGAAAAACCTGTATTTTCCCATCCCGCTTGCTGAAATTGAATTAAATCCGAACCTTGTACAGAATCCGAACTATTAAGGCTCTTTTATTTTCTCTGATGTTGTTTGCCGCCTGTAATCCAGGCGGCAAACCTGTTTTATTTAAGTTAATGCCGGAAACTCAAACCGGCATAACCTTCCGTAATATCATAACGGAGTCCGACAGTCTGAATGCTCTCAATTTTACCAATATTTATCATGGCTCCGGCGTTGGCATAGGTGATTTTAATAATGATAGCCTGCCAGACGTTTTTCTTGCGGGAAATATGGTTAGCTGTAAATTATATCTTAACCAATCTGAATTTAAGTTTAAAGATATTACGACAGATGCCGGTACACAAACCCATCAATGGGTGAATGGTGTTTCAATAATTGATATCAACCAGGATGGTTGGAAAGATATTTATTGTAGCGTCGGCAATCTCGGCGACAGCGCTGCTTCTGCTAATCTTTTATTTATCAACCAGGGAAATAACAAATCCGGGATTCCTGTATTCAGGGAAATGGCAGCTGAATATGGATTGAATAATAAGGCCTATTCTATGCAGGCTGCATTTTTTGACTATGACAGAGATGGCGATTTGGATATGTACCTGCTGAATAACGGTGTGGCATCCGCGAAAACAAGCTATATGATACGACCAAGGATGTTGAATGGCGAAAGCGAAACAACCGATCAGCTTTTTCGAAATGATGGTGGTACCGATCATCCACATTTCACTAATGTTTCCCGGATTGCCGGGATAACTGCTGAAGGCTTTGGCCTCGGGCTTGCCATCAGCGATTTGAATAACGATGGTTTTCCGGATATCTATGTTTCAAACGACTTCATCAGCAGCGATCTGCTATGGATGAATAATGGTAATGGAAGTTTTACCGACCATTGCAACGACTATCTTCAACACACCAGCCTTAACGGAATGGGTGTTGATATCGCCGATATCAACAATGATGGTTGGAATGATATCATGCAGCTCGATATGCTGCCGAAAGATAACTTCCGTCGGAAAATGATGTTGAACAAAGCCAATTACAATAGTTTTCTGTTACAAAGAACTTTGGGTTACCAGGCGCAGTTTGTCAGGAATGTGCTTCAAATCAATCGCGGCCCTTCGCCGGATTCGGGTCTGAGCTTCAGCGACCTGGCTCAAATGAATGGCATTGCAGCAACCGATTGGAGCTGGGCGCCACTCATCGCTGACTTCGACAATGATGGCTGGAAAGATATTTTTGTTACCAATGGTTACCGCAGGAATATTACTGACCTGGATTTTATCAACTATGACTTTGTTACACATACCAGGTTTGGGTCTGCAGCATATAAAAAATCCACCTATAAAGAACAGTTGGCAAAACTACCAGAGGTGAAACTACCAGATTGTATTTTTCATAACAACCATGGTCAGGGCTTTACTGAATTGGGTGCAGACTGGGGTTTCAGTATACCATCTTTTTCAACCGGTGCAGCTTACGCAGATTTCGATAACGATGGAGATCTTGACCTCATAGTAAATGCAATTGATGAACAGGTAATGCTGTACCAGAATCAATCAGTGCAAAAATCGGTAACATTGATTTTCAAAGGAGATTCAATGAACCGCGATGGAATCGGGGCAAAGATTACTGCAGGTTTTGGTGGCGAAACCATTCACCTTGAAAACTATCCGTAAGAGGATATCTATCATCTGTTGACAGCAGGATGCTAATTGGTACCGGTAAAGTAAGTCAGGTCGATTCACTCATTATTGTTTGGCCGGATGGTGCAACGGAGACAAAAAAAGGATTAATAAGTGGCCAAAGAATTATAGTTAATTATGGTGATGCGAAAAAGAAACCTGCAGTACCTGGGGATAAAAAGAAAACGACCATATGTGAAAACAAATCTCTTACATGGCTGCAGGACATAAGCAGTCAGACAGGGCTGAAGCTGGAAATACAAAAAGAGACGTTCATTGATTTTAATCGCAACGTATTGCTTCCCTATAATTCGTCCGCAAAAGTTTTTTGTATGGCTGTTACTGATCTGAACAATGATGATCTGGATGATTTTTATATAGGAGGAAAAGATAGTGCAGAACGTTTCCTTCTCATCCAAACGGCAAATGGCAATTTTAAAAAATGCCGCTTACCCTTCGCCGGCATAGCTGATGATATAGACGCTATCTTTTTTGACGCAGATGCTGACGGTGATCAGGATCTGTATGTAGTTAGCGGGGGTGTAAGATATGGAGCGAATAATTCATCTTACCAGGATCACCTGTACATCAATAAAGGGAATCTCGTTTTTGAAATCGTAAATGCACTTATCCCGGATGAAAAATCCAGCGGTTCATGCGTAGCGTCAGCAGACTATGACATGGATGGCGACCTGGACCTGTTTGTAGGTGCTAAATATATTCCTGATCAATATCCAATGCCGGGAAACTACATGTTACTGAAAAACGAGAAAGGAAAGTTCAAGGATGTTTCTGATATCGACATGGTGAACCCCGGCGAAAAATCAATGATCAACACTGCGTTATGGACTGATATAGATGGCGATGGTGATCCTGACTTGATTACGGCAGGAGAATTTTCAGAGATATTACTTTTTCGGAATGAAAAGGGAAAACTGGTTCCCGATCGAAATAGCGGCGATCTGGCACAGAAAGGTTGGTGGACCAGCCTCGCAGCAGCAGATATGGATGGAGATGGTGATACGGACCTGGTTGCCGGCAACCTGGGATGGAACACACATTTTGCTGCAAGTGCTAAAACACCTATGATTGTATACGCAACAGATCTCGACAAAAATGGAAGTATAGAACCCCTGATAGGATTGTTTTTAAACGATAAAAATGGCTATCCTGCCCTGTTTCCTGAGATGGTTCGTGACGAACTTGCCACGCAAAGCCCCGTTGTGAAGAAAAAATATGAGCGCTATGAACATTTCGCCAGCGCTACACTTTCAGACCTGCTTGGGGAATCAAATAAAAATGCCTGGCATCGCGAGATCACGAATCTGAGTAGCAGCTATTTTGAAAATGATGGTAAGGGTCACTTCAAGGGCATTGCCCTGCCTCGTGAAACTCAGACGGCTCCGATTCAAAAGTTGTTGATTACAGATCTTGACGGTGATGGTATTCCTGATATCGTGGCTGGCGGAAATGACTATAGTTGGGACTCCAGGAATGGATATAGTGATGCTTCCTTCGGCTTTGTATTGAAGGGAGAAGGAAAGGGGAAATTTAAATCAATTAACTTTCAACAAACCGGATGGTGGACAAAAGGAGAAGTCACAGCTTTGAAACAATATAAAGGGCCTGCTAAATCAATGCGATACCTGAGTATTTCCAACCTGGGAGCAGCTTATATCTTTACGATCACATTTCAATAAAAAATTACATAAATCTTCACCTGGTTTAATGCCAGACTGTTTTATTTTAAGCTTCATATCCATGAAGTCTTTCCATAACGGATTGCTTAAACAAACGTCCAATAGGAATCTCGGTTTTATTCATTTGTACAAATAATCCGTTGTAACCCGAAATCTTGTCGATGGACACTATATAAGAGCGGTGAACCCGTACAAAGCGGTGCGCAGATAAAAGATTTTCCATGGAGCTGATGGGCTGCTTAACCAATATGGTTTTATTACCAGTAATAAATAGCTTCACATAATCTTTCCAACTCTCGATATAAAGAATTTCATTGACAAAAACCTTTTGCATATTCTTATCCACTTTTAGATAAACAAAAGCGCTCGGGTTGGGGCTGTATTCTGAGGTTTGCACATCTTTATCAGGCGTTGCCATTCGTTTTAATTTGGTCACAGCTTTTACAAAGCGTTCGAACGAAACCGGCTTCACCAGGTAATCAACTGCATCTAATTCATAGCTTTCTATGGCATAATCGCGGTAGGCGGTAACAAAGATCACTTTTGGAGGGTGCGAAAGGTTGCGTAGAAAATCTGTGCCCAGGAGCTTTGGCATTTTAATGTCAAGAAAAAGCACGTCAACGGGCCGTTGGTGTAGTACATCCAGGGCTTCAATAGCATTCCTGCAGAGGCCTACAATTTCCAATCCGTTAATTTGCGACATATGTGATTCTAACACCTTCAGCGCAGGTGGTTCATCATCAATCAGAAGGCAACGCAATTTCATGATAATAGATTTAGAGTAGATGGTACTGCGGCCGGTGAAGCCCCACGATACTTCATTTCATGATGAATTAATTCTATCTGCAGGGATACCACAAAAAAGTCTCCTTCATCAGAAGTCTTTAATTCATGTCTGTCCGGATATATAAACTGAAGTCGTTTTCTTACATTTTGAATACCGATGCCGGATGTACTGAATGGCACATAGTTGTTTTTGCTGTTGGCAATTTTACACCGCAAAATGTTTTGCTTTACAGCAAGATCCATACTGAGCCAGGGCTTCTCCAGTTGATCGGATGTGCCGTGCTTGAATGCATTCTCCAGGAAAGGCAATATTAACAATGGAGCTATGTATTTGTCTTTAATGTCTCCCTCAATGTTCAGCGATATCTCAATCTTGTCGCCATATCTTGCTTTCTCTAATTCAATATAATCTTCCATTACTGCTGCCTCCTTTTCCAGCATTACTTCGTCGGCTTTACAATCATAAAGCATATAACTCAGGAGTGATGACAGCCTTAAAATCATTCCAGGTGTTTCAGGCGACTGATCAATTGAAAATGAATAAATATTATTAAGCGTGTTGAAAAGAAAATGAGGATGCACCTGCGCTTTCAACAACTGAAGTTCTGCTGTTACTTTTTCTTTTTCTGCCTGTATCCACATCTGTTGCTTAATCAGCCAATGTTTGAATAAAAAGATGAAGCACACAATGCCGGCAGTGGTAGTTAATACCAGGAAGCTATTGGCGTTCCATGGATTCCGGTCTATGGGATTGAAATGCAGGGCTTCCTGCAATGGGATGAAAATAAATGCCCTGAAACTATAGTTAAGAAACAAACCGCCAACTCCCCATGCGAGGATGATGAGCGTAAAGACAACATATCTCCCTCTTAGCAAATACCGTGGCAATACCCAATAGATAAGCGGATAACAATAGAGCATTCGCACCGGTACCCAAAACAAGCCTTGATAAATATTCCGTTCGAAACTACGCCCTAAGTTTTGCCAGACAAAGGAAACGAGCACTGTATGTATGATCCAGAAAATAAGGTGCCGCAATACCCTATATTTTGGTGACATCAAAAGATCGTTGGCTTTAGAAACGTTCATCGTGCTGGCTTTCTATTACAAAGTTAGAATTAAGTACAGAATGTGCAGCCTTCCAGGATACAAATAAGACAGACGGTATTTATTTTCGACAAACAGCTGATAAATGCCTCTCAATTTACTTGAGAACCAACAGGTTTATTTGAGAAGCAACTGTGGTTTTATTTTTGGAAACTTCTACACTAAGCGATCGGGAAGAAGAAGGGATAATTTACTTGCTAACTTTTCATTGCAATAAAACGCAGCCGCCAGGAATGATTTTCCTTCATAAAAAGACTGCATTGACAAGCTCATCCTAAACGAAAAGTTATGAAATACAATTCCAGGTCATTCATCAATTTGTTTCTGCTTCTATCCACATTTGTTTTGCTCATATCCTGTCAAAAACGGGACAACGATCATACAAACGATCATGGCAATTTGACCAAAACCTATTCCTCTGACGTTTTGAAGGAATGGATAAAACTGGATCTGCAATTATTGAGAAGCAACGAAACAAAGCTTAACAACTTTGTCATGATGCATCATTGGGCATACAGCAGCATAGCGTTATACGAAGCAGTTGTTCCCGGTATGCCCTCTTATCAATGCTTATCAGGGCAATTAAACGAAATGCCGGCATTGCCCATCAGAGAACACAATAAAGATTACCATTGGCCCACTTGCGCCAATGCTGTGTTAGCGGCTATGACAAAAAAGTTTTACCTGGATAGCATTACGCAGGGCGGTAAAGATTCCATCACCCTATTGGAAGAGACATTAAACGCAATTTATAAAACAGAAGTCGATGCAACTATTTTTGAGCGATCAAAGGCTTTTGGCACGGAAATAGCCGCGCGGGTTTTTAACTGGGCGCTTACTGATGGTTATATTACCGCAAATCCTGCTTATGTTCTTCCCTTGGGCGAAGGGCAATGGCAAAGAACACCGCCCGGTTTTTTATCACCACAGCGACCTTATTGGGGTCTTAACCGTCCGTTGATGGCAGGCAGTGTAAAGGCAACGCAGCTATCCTCACCACCAGCTTATTCTGGCGATCCCAAATCAGCATTTTATGGATATGTAAAAGAAGTTTATGATTTACGGAATAGCGTTAGCAGTGACGAGCAGGCACAGGTGCTGTTTTGGAGAGATGTGCCTGGAGGTGGACATGCACACTGGCTTTCTATTTTTCTGCAGGTGCTGAACCAGGAAGGAAGCCGTGCTATGCTGGACAAGGCCGCCCTTGTATTTGCAAAAATGGGTATCACGCAAAGCGATGCCCGCATTAGCTGCTGGAAAGCAAAATACGAATACAATCTGCTGCGTCCCGTTACTTATATCAATGCAATAATATCACCACAGAAAAATTGGAATTCCTTTATCACCACACCGAATCATCCGGAATATCCATCAGCACACTCCAGTTTTTCGGCGCCTGCTGCGGCTGTCCTTACTCAGGAGTTTGGGGACAATTATTCTTTTACCGACCATACTTATGATTTCCTTTCGCTGCCTGCAAGAACATATAAATCATTTACACATGCAGCAACCGAAGCCGGAAACTCAAGAGTCCTGGGCGGTCTTCACTACCGGTTCTCCATAACTGCTGGCAATCATTTGGGAGATGGTATCGCAAACTATATGAACCAGCATATCCGGTTTAATAAGGGGAAATGATTGTAACATGATGTATTATGAGAGTGTTGTTTCCCGGTGTATCGTACAATTTAATTTATTATCCGCATCTGCATAGCCATTTTTATCAACGATGCAATATTGCGGGCTTTAAATTTCGCCAGGATATTTTTTCGATGTGTATCAACTGTGGTAATACTGATAAACAATTGTTGGGCAATTTCATTGTTGGTTAATCCTTCAGCAATAAGCCCCAGTATTTCTTTTTCCCTGCGGGTTATTATTGGAATGTTACTTTCAATATCAGGTTTTTTAATTGCCAAACCGGCTTCGAAACTTAAATACTGCTTACCTTTTACAACCGTCTGTATGGCTTCCATCAGTTCGTTTTGAGTAGCATTTTTAATGACATATCCTGAAGCACCGTTGGCAAGCATTTTTTCAATAAAGCTTTGTTGGTTAAACGTACTTAAGCCCAAAATATGAATTACCGGGTATTTTTCTTTTACTTCCCTGCATAAATCGATGCCGCTTGTATCGGGCAGGTTAATATCCATCAACAATACATCTGGTGTTTGCTGTTTTATAAAAGCAAGGCAGGATGCGGCATTGGTGGCATGGCCCATCCATTCGATAGCTGTTTCATTTTGCAACAACGAACGGATGCCTTCTATCACCATATAGTGATCATCTACTATAAAAACTTTTATTGCCATGCCCGGCTTATTTTAGTAAAAAGCATATTTTAATTTCTAAATGCTCAATTCAATAAAAACAGAAGTGCCTTTTTCTTTTGATGATTGTACGTCTAAATTACCTTTTAGAAATTCTACCCTATTTTGAATATTGCTCCACCCAATTCCGGTAGCGCGTTTTAAAATGGACGTATCAAATCCTTTACCATCATCTTCAACCGTAACAGATAGCTGGCCATCACTTTTAGTTACCTGTACAATAGCAGTTTTAGCCGCTGCGTGCTTCATGGTATTGTTGAGTAACTCCTGTACGATACGATAAACAGTAATCGAAGTGGTTTGTTCTATAGCTGCATTTTCAAGTCCTATGGATTGATACGAAACCTCCAATGCGCCTGATTGATTGATCTCGTTACAAAAATCTTTTAATGCAGTATCCAAACCAAATTTCACCAACGCCTCGGGCATCATATTATGTGCTACCCGGCGCATTTCTTTTATTGAACTATCCAGCATATCCATGCTGCGTTCAAAAGCCTGGTTATTTTCAGGCGTCATGATTAAATTTCCTTTCATGTTATTAAATGAATATTTTATTCCTGATAACATTCCGCCAAGGCCATCGTGTAAATCCCTTGCAAGCCTCGTTCGTTCCTGCTCTTCGCCTTTTAGCACTGCTTCGGTGGCGGTTAATTGTTGCTGGGTTTCTAATTCATTTATACGCTGCTGTTGCAGCTTCTGCTTTTGTGTATAATTACGATAAGTGAGTAAAGCAATTACCAGGAAAGCAGATGCTGACCCGATGAGAACATAATTTATGATTTTTCTTTTTTGCAATTGGGATTGCTGAAGTACGATTTGCTTATCTTTCTTCTCTGTTTCATATTTTTTTTCTAATTCAGTTGCGTATTTTTTTGAATCAAGATTAACTGTTGAATCATTGGCGTCTTTATATTTTTGAAAATACTCGTAAGCCTGTTGATACTTTCCTGTTGCTGCGTATATGTCGGATAGGTATTTATAGCCTTCATCAAGCATGCCAAAGTAATTAATGGCCTTAGCTTCTTGTATCCCTGTTAATAAATATGTTTCCGCATTTTTATATTTTTTCTGTAGAATGGCAATGGCTCCCATTTGCAACTGAGACTCAGCCTTCCCATAGCTATAGCCGTATTTATTTGATACGTCAAGACATTTCTGAAAATATAAAAAAGAAGAATCAGGCTGGTTCATTTTTTTAAAAACCTGGGCTGATATCAGGTAATAAGCGAAGATTATATCTACACTGTTAATATGAGCTGATTCGTCAAAATACAAGCTTGAACTATCAATGCAGGTTTTTGCCGATAAATTGTCTTCCTGCATGATATAGGCGTTTGCGAGAATGAAATATGCCATAAACAGGTGATTACGTACGCCGGTTTTTTTTGCAGTACTGACTGCTTTATGTGCATATTCGTTTTGCTTGTTATACTCTTTGATGTCCCCAAAAAGTGTTGAAACATTACAGTAGATATTAACCAATTCAGCATCTAAGCCAGCTTTCTCAAGTATGGCAATACCCTTTAAATAGTATAGTACAGATTGCTTAAACTCATTCTGGGTTTTTAGCCTGCTCGCTATGTCGCTATATGCACCTGCTTCAAATTTTATGGCTTTGGGATTACCTGATTTTTGATAGAAACCAATTGCTGTATCCAGGCTTGCTATTGATTGTACATTGTTGCCGCCATTACCCAATAAAACAGCCTGATTTTGATAAATACGACCCAAATTATAATTTAGGTTCTTTTGGCTGGCGAATTTTATTGCTTCCCTGTATGCCTTATGGGCTTTCGAAGTATCTACGAGTTCATAGTCTATGGCCAGGCGCATCATACTAACTGCCCTGTTTGTATCTGTCATCGACCCTTGTAATTCTTTAGTTATGCTGTCAACAAGATGCTGCTGGGCTTGTACAGAATGGAAAGTACAGAAGATGAATAACGGTATAATTATTATCATTCTCATACAGTTAAAATATCACTTTACTATTCATTCTACAAATAAAAGAAATAGCCATTAACGCGCTTCTCCTGTTTTTCCATGATTTTTTAGATTTATAAGAATATCCTGTTTTTACAGGATAACGAAAGTTTATAAAGCCTGCTATTTTTAGTTTCTAAAAATTTATTGATGAAATATCTTCTTATATCAACGGTTCTTCTTGCAGCGACTGTTTCATTTGCGCAAACAAAACCCAAACAGAAGGCGGAAGAAAAACCTCCTACCCAAAAAGAAATCCAGGGCATGATGAAAGAGATGCAGGGAGCCATGGACGGCATGAGTGCCGAAGATAAAAAGGCAATGGACAGTATGGGTATAAAAATGCCCGATATGAAAGTTATACAAAAAACAGTTGCAGGCATAAAAGATGGCCAGCTACAAAAAGCCTATGAGGATGAAAACAGGATTGTCCCGATAAAAGATGTTAGCCGAATTGCCAGCATTTCAAAAACACCAATTACCAATGTTACGATGGCTGCATTCATATTGACTGCTCATGGCAAAGTATTCATGCAATTAAAACCGGCATCAAAAACCAAGGGTGAAGAAGTTTACAAATTGATAAAGGCTCAATATAATTCTGATGTAGCCACCGGTAACACTGCTGCAGGTCTTTGGATGATGGGAAAGGCAGAGCTCGCCCTTTATGTAATGGGTAAAGCTTGCCAGGATAATCCGCAAAATACAGACAATCTAAACAATTACGCTTCGATGTTATCCATGAGCGGAGGGGAACAACTTTCTATTCCCATATTGAATTATGTCAACAGGCAATTTCCCAAAAACAGCACCGTTCTCAACAACATTGGTCAGGCATGGTTTGGCCTGGGTGATATCGATAAAGCCAATGCTTATTTAGACAGTGGCATTCGATTGTATGCTTATCATCCGCAAGCAAACTATACCAAATCATTTATTGAGGAAAGTAAAGGCAACAAAGCTGCGGCAATAGAAACCGCCAAACGCAGCGTTAAAAAAGGGTACACCCTTAAAAAGGAAGACCGTCTGAATAAATTGGGCTACAAATTAAAAAGCGATGACTTGAATTGGAATCGTCCTATGCCTGCCGATGTTTTGGGATTGGAAAAGTTCAGGTGGCCCGATTATCCACAAGATGTAGCTCTCAGCGAATTATTAGAAAAGGAATGGAGTGTTTTTAAAGCAGCATGTCAGGATGAAATGAATGCCCTGCGGGGTCAACAGACAAAATTGGAAGCTGAGATGACTGCCGCCAACCAGAAACGCTTAACGCAATTACTTCAAGCTGGTCAAAAAGGCAAATGGGTTGATCCGTTTCCTCCTCTTGCACCGATGGCTATGGTAAAATTAAAATACCTTGTTGATGGAAAGGATGGCCAACTTGCCAATTCCTATCAACAGAAAGTAGTGGCCCTTGGAAACGTATATCTTAACACGGAGCAAGCCGAAAAAAATCTTTCTCAACGGCTCGTATCTGTTAGGGAAAAATATGAAGACAAGTTTGGTGAGGGAAAACCTAACCCATTCAAAGATGCCTGCAAAGATGAGAATGATGCATTGAATATCTTTTTGACTTCAACCAATCAGAGCCTGGAACAAACCTCCAGGGTCTACCTGAATTTCTTACGCAGGAAACTGAATGACGAAGTGTACTATTACCAGTATACCATGTGGCCGGAGGAATTTGAAGTGGCCAAAGTACAGGCAAAAATCACCTGGTTAGGTTCAATCCATGGGCAGAAGGTAATGTTCAAAAATGAAAGCAACTGGTGCCAGGGGGAAGTAGTGGTAAAGGAGAAACCATTCAAACTTGTAGCATTCGATGACGTGCATTGCGAATACCACAGCCAATTAACACTCGGGCCAGGTACAATCAATGTCGACTGCGGCAGGATGACTACCCAATTGGATTTGAAAATGGTTAAGCTCGGATTAAAGCAAGACATGGATAAAGAAACTTTTGGTGATCAATTTATGAGTTGCTCTATTGAAGTAGGTGTTGGTGCAAGCGCTGGTATAGATGTTGGCCCTCTCAAAGCAGAAGCCTCCATTGGCGCAGCACTGGGTGTAGAAATTGACCGCAATGGTATTAGCGATGTTGTTATAAAAACTTCAGCAGGGGTGAGTGTCGGAACTGACATTATTAAAGACGGTAGTATGGCGGGTGTCGGTGTTAGTGATCTGTCGGTAGAAGTTGGCGTGAAAGGGCAGGTTAGTATTATCAGCGGGAAGTCATCGATAGAAAGTACAGGGCTTTTAAGTGGAATCACTAAACAGATACAGTAAAAATCATGAAATTTTCATTATTTATAAGCGCCATTCTTTTTACAATATCAGCAAACGCACAGGATTGCAATAGCGAATTATTAGTTAAAACAATGGGTATATTAAAAGCAGACTCGCCGGCTGGCGGAAGGGGATTAAAAGCTGAAGACCTGGCTAAAAATAAAGAGGTTTTAGCATCTATAAATAGGATGATAAAATCATCATATGCTCCTATGGGTGTAGATGCTGTTTTTCATGAAAATTATGGATCCCCTTCGCTAAACTGGCAACCCAATGGTTATAGCTATAGTATCATTCCATTAAACTATTATTGCGAAGGCAATACTATCAGAACAGCTCACGAAACTTCAACCTATTTTTCTATCAGTACCAATATTTTTGATGCTGAGATTTATGACACGGCACAAGGAGACAGATTATCAGCCGAAGGATTCAATGTTTTAAATTTTATGCCGGTTGAAAAAGATGGTTATTGGTATTTTAAAGAAACGGATGTCAGTCTGGGCTTTGGCATGACTGGTAAAAGTAATGCCTGGTTGATTACTCACAACGGTAAACTTCCCTTTGCCTATGTAACAAAAAAAGAGTTTTTGGAAAAAAGAAAACTCGCACTGTCAAATCAAATGCTTCAGTCATCCTCTGGCTTTAAAGATGTACTAAACAACAACGAAATAGGAAAAAAATATAAAGAAGCTGAGTTCAAAACCGATCCTGAAAAATTAAAAGAGTATATGAGAATGGACTACCAGCCCATCAAAGAGCGGTACGAAAAATTACTTTCTGATAATGAAAAAGAAATTAAACCGGCATTTGATAAAATTGAAACGCAACTTAAAATCCCGGCAGATGAATTGAACAAACAAGCCATTGTGAAAACGGACCCCAATGACCATTTATCTTATCTATTCACTGATGCAAATGACCCATTTGGAAAGATACTCATCAAGCCAAACCCCGGATATTTTAATAAAAAATTACATAAATCATCACCGCAGTTTTTTTGGGTACATGTAAGCGGCAATCACAAGGAACCCATAGCAACAAAATTCATGACTGATATAGTGAAAGCAGTTGATTTTGCTGTATTGAAAAATATGCTGGGAAAATAGGCCTGTACGAACCAATAAAAAATGACACTAAACTCAGGCAGAGGGGGAAGCAGTGCCTGCCGGGATATCCCAGTTATAGGTCCTGGCGATGCTCAGCGATCCTTTATTGTCCTGGATCTTGTATTCAATCTTCACAGTCTTGAACACCATTTCGACGCGCTGCATCACATTGCCTTCCTCCGTCCCGGCGTTCGACACCTTCGTAATGTAGACACCTTCCAGCAGCATCGTAAAATAGGTTTCGGGGATATCTTTACTGCCCGCTTTCAACATCTGCAGCTCGCACTTCGGGAAGGCTTTGCCGGAGCAAATATAGCCGAGGATAACGATGGAAGAAGTATCGAACCGGTGCTCGAAATTCAGTTTACCGGGATTCGGCTTGCCGACGCTTGCGCCGCCACCCCTGGTCCAACTCGACTCCGCTTCTACTTCCCAGTCCCAAGCCTGGATCTCGATCCATTTTTCTTTGCCCTTTTGGATGGACTCGCCGTCGGCTTTGTCGAAGAAACTCATGAATGCGTTGATGACCATAATAGACGCTCCTTTTTTTAGAGGTGATATAATCATGAAAGTGGTTAACAAAGTTGGTAAGAAAATAGCAATTCTTGATTATTTTCTTGTCATTCTAAAGTAGTCGTATTTAAAAAACTGGTCAGTTAGAATTATACTCATTCAAACCAGCTACTTATTGTCGGTAGTTACAGAACGTTTATATTGCAGATTTTTAAAGTATACATCATGGTTGACTACAGAAAAATCCAATTATATGTACCGTATCTATTTTTAGCCTTTTTCATTTTCCTTATTTTCCCAAATTACTTTTATACTCTTCCCGAGGCAGGTCTGGATAACTCCTGGAATATTGCTCTGCATCTGGCTCACAAGGATCATTTTATTCATGGGAAAGATTTTCTTTTTACTTATGGACCGCTCGGAGTTCTCCATTCACGCTATCCCATTTCAGTAAACCTGTTTGTGTATCTTATATTTGATATATACTTTCTGTTGGTAATTTATTTTATTCTGAAAGATGTTTTAAAGAAGCGGTTTAGTTATGGTCTTGCCATTTTTATTTTTTTGAGTTTCATGACTGCGATGTATGAAGGAATATATCAGTGGCATTTTTTCTTTTTCCTTTACTTTCTGTTTTCGTTTATAAAACAACCCAAAAATCCTGGCTTTTTACTGCACGCCGGAGTCCTATCGTTGATTTGTTTTTATTTTAAAGTGAGTTTCGGAATTGTGGCAGTTATTGTCTTTTTAATGACCATTGGTTACTCAGGAATTCGAAAAAAAATAAGTGTCCCGTCTGTTGCTGTAATTGCGGGTGTCTATATTTTCAGCCTGTGGCTAAGTTCAAAGCTGCTACTGGTAGATCTGAAAGGGTATGTGGTAGGAGCCCTGGAACTGATCGATGGTTATAATGATGCCATGTTTATGGAAATAAGGCCTACCTATGAGATTTTCACTTATTCAGCGATGGTTGCTGTTCTCATTGCCGGGATTTACATACTCTGGTTATTGATTTTATCTATACGCAAAAAAAGCTTTGTGGCGGAAATCGATCAATTTTTTATTTACGGTATTATTGGCCTGAGTGTATTCATTTTATTTAAAAGCGGATTTGTAAGATCTGATAGCCATATATTCGTTTTTTTCAAAGGCATTTGCCTGATCATGCCTTTATTTTACCTGTTTAGCCATGAAGGATTTCAACGAAAAATGGCTGCATTTTGCTGCTGGTTGGTACTGGCCATTTCTTTTTGGGCCGTAAATACCATTCCGGGAAACTATCGACCTTATACCCGCATTTTAACAATGTCCATTATACCAATTAAAATCGGGGAAATTAAAAACTACTTTCAGGGATTAATGAATTACAACGAAGCCGTTGAAGATTCCAAACTGTTGACTTCAAGAACCAATGACTTAAAGAAAATCATAGGGAGTCATTCAGTAGATGTAGTTCCCTCTGAGATTTCAAAGATATACTTTAATGGTCTGCGTTATAATCCCCGACCGGTCATTCAATCTTATTCTGCATACGGAAAGTATCTTGATAACCTCAATTATACCAAGTATACTTCAAACGAAGCACCCGACTATATATTATTCGATCTAACAAGCATTGATGGCAGGTTTCCTTATTTTGATGAATCGAAAACCAAATTGGCGATCCTCACGCATTACGATGTTGCAGGCGAGTATGAAGGGGATCTGATATTAAAAAGAAAAGTTACTCCAGACAAGCTTATCCCGCGGGATGAACAGGAAATCATCGATGCAAAAATGGGAGAGGATGTTCTGATTAAAGCAAATCAAGGATTTCAGTATTCAAGACTGTTAGTGAAATACGATTTCCCGGGCATGCTTAAGCGTTTGTTTTTTATTCCTCCCCTGTTAAAAATAACAATTACACTTGAAAACGGAGAGGTTAGGACTTACAAAGTGATTAAACCTATAATAGAAAATGGGGTGGTGTTGAATAAATTTATAGATAATGAGCTTGAATTTAAATTGCTAATGCTTGATGGAGGCGTTTTAAATACGCCTGTAAGAAAAATTCGTATAGAAGCAGATTCTTTGAATCCGGGCTTTGTGAAGAACTATAAGATTGTGAATACCTTTTATGATCTTAGCAGTAAATCAGCTGCCAGGAAAATTGCAGATAGTTTGAGCATTGTTGACATGCTTCATCAGTCTAAATATAAACCGACTGTAATCAGATCTGAAATGTCCGGGCAGGAACCATTCCGGTATAATATTGAAAATATCGACACCCATGGTCAGTTTTTCATAATAAGGGGATGGGCCTTTCTTGAGAAGGCAGATAATCGCAAATTGGTGACCAAAATCGTGTTACGTTCGGCCAATAAATTGTATGAATTACCAACAGTTAATGTCCCCCGGGAAGATCTTTGGGTAGTTTTTGAAAAAAAGGACCTCGTGAATTCGGGGTTCACCTCAACTGTAAGCAGATCGTTGCTGCCTGGTGGTTCATATCAGGTTGGCATAGCGATCTATGATACAAATGGAGGAAAAAAAATAGTGAACTATACTGATTACAACATTCAGGTAATAGCCCCCCTTAAAATTGAAAAAATTGACCCGGTTAATTTGTCATTCATTGATAAAAACAACACAAAAGCTAATTTTGACTTCGTTAAAGAATCTGACGATCATATAACACTTGCAGGGTGGGCTGTTGCAGACAATGAAGATACCAGGACGTCGACCACATCTTTAATCCTTCAGAGTAAAGAAGGAACCTATAGGATCACCCCAGACAAACGTAAACGAACGGATGTAAGTACTAATTTTAAAAACCCTCTATTCGAATTCAGCGGCTTCTTTGCAGAAATTCCGAAAGATAAATTACCCAAAGGGATCTATAGCATTGGTGTCGAAAAAAAATATGGAGAAAATCAACATGGTTTTGTCTCCATGAATGAAACGATCAAGTTTGGATATCCTGATGCATTTACTCCTGTAGTCATCACCTCCCTGCCGCCTGCCCAGGATTTTTTCCTGGGAATAGATTCGGTAGATGATAACGAGGCATTTATAACAATATCGGGTTGGGCAGTGCAAAGAGTAGATAATGTAAGTGAGAGCATTGTTAAAATTGTTCTCAAAAGCGATGACAATATTTATGTTTCCGACACAGAGCCCAATTCCACACCAGATGTAACTGCGCATTTTAAAACCAAATTCAATCTTGATAATAGCGGTTTCCTTGCGAAAATTTCAAAAAGCCCACTTAAAAAGGGGAAATACCAGGTTGGTATAATTATCAGTCAGAAAGGAAATACTGGAACAATGAAACTAATTGACAGGTTTGTTATTAGGTAATAATGTTATCCTGGAAATTTATTCTTGAAAGTGCCGTCTAATCTGATCGCTTCTTTTAATAGTTTTTTTATTGGTTTTTCATCAATCTCCTCTGGGGTTTGGTATATCTTATAAAAGACTTGCTTATTGGTGCCATGGGTCAGAAAGCGATCGCGGTCATTTAGTTTGTTCCCATGCCAAAACCCTAAAAGAACTCCTTTTTTGATACCTCCCCTCGGAACAGTGGACGGCCAAACAATGCATATTCCCTTGTTGCCATAAAAAAATGGAACATTGTATGATATTTTCTCCCGGCAATATTCCGGAATTGTTTCAATAATTATCTGTCGCAACACATCGACAATTATTTTTTCATCTTCAGGAAGTATAGTAAACAGATCGACGAGGTTTCTGATTCTCATTGAAGGTTCAAATTGAGTTTTTCAAATCTAGTCGATTTACTTTGTTCAACCAGTAACCTAACAGCAAACAAACATGAGCATTTTGAAACATCAATAGCCCGTTGTGTGGTAGTGGTGCTGCCCGCAATGCGTATAAAGTGTCGTCTTCAAGTCTCCAATAACATTCCTTACGAGCGTCTGGATTGCCCAGCCTGATAAATCAAATAATTCAATAAAACCCGTTCCTGTAAAGGATTTCAGCTAAGATCTTTTACCTTTTAATCACCACTATCTTTCCCGCAGATTTATTGTTTTCTCTTTCAGCTCAATCCAATAAATCCCTGCAGACAACCCTGAGAGATCAATCGAGTAATTTCCATTTCCCAGGGAGGTGATGGTCCGCCGGAACATCTTGCCAGAAGCATCATACACTGAAATCAAATTCGACCGGATCATCCTGTTGGCTGGGAACATCAAGTATGTTTTGCCGGAAGCCGGTTTAGGATATACTTTAACTTTCGTGTACTGGAGATCGTTAGTGCCGGTAGGTTTGGAAATCTCGGTAATTGTGAGAAATTGATTTTTCGAAAGGTTTGATAAGGATTGCTCAATGCCCGACGGCCATCGCACAATAATACTATCGATAATTATGGCAGATCCGAGTCCAAACTCGGCTGCAAAACTATTCTGGCCAAGATATCCGGAGCTACTCTCGATCCAACGGTATTGCCATTTGCCATTGCTTTTTATACTTACTCTTGCGCCAATAGCATTGGTGTTGGAGTACACGCCTTTGAGTGTGATGTTGAGGATGCTGGTAATGGATTTAAAGGCCGATCGGGAATCGTGAATGGAATCATTTGTCCACCCATTGAAATACTTATCATAAATCAGTTTCCCATCTTTAGAAATCAGAATACTATGAATATCTGTATAGTTATTCCCGTTCACAGCTATCGTCATGCTGTCCAGCCATCCACCTTGACCGGATACCTCCCCATTATCGAACGTGTCTACAAAAGTCAGCAAGGCCACATTGTGGTGAGGGTGATGCCTGGTGGAAACTCTTATTATATTGTGATCCTCGATGAGACGAAACCTGATATTCCGGTAAAAGCAGTATTTGGACCATACCATTCTGTTGCCGGAATAAAAAATCGTAGTACGGGTTTAAACAGCAAGCCATAACGTATATCCTCAAACTATATCAAATAAACCTTTTGAGTAAGAGAGTTTTTACAATTGATCGATTGGAAATTGTTTGATTGGGCTGAATGATGACATCAGATCATATAAATTATTTATTTCGCAAGTACTGTTACTTCAACCGGATGCACGATATCATTATTTAATTGCTGTATTCGATTATTGTCCGGATCATTGTTGTGCACATAATAACGATATGTCGACACAAGCCTTTCGGAAGGGTTGATTGTAAAGGCGCCCAAAGCAGTTGGCGCGAAACACCAGTAAGGCATTACAGGATGAACCCTTATAGGTTGCGGATAGTTATAGTTCGACGGAAATCCGATTACGGTTACTCCTCCAGGGACACCATCAATACGCCCTGAAGCTGACACGTAAGAGGCCCTGGTTCCATCAGCGGATTTGATATCGGCCTGAGTATCGGTATTGATATGCCATTGATAACGATAGTTTGCAGAGTCATCCTTATTCCATTGCCTGCTCCCTCTAAACGACATACCCCCGTAGTGATATTTATTGAGGTAGAGGGTGTCTTTGGAGCTGTTAAGCTGAACCGAGCGGATGTCAAACAGAAAATAGCTATCAAAAGGATAAACTGTCATCGTCCATTTCTCATTGAGGACTTCTTCACCGGTGTTTGTATAATGTCTTAACCACAGGGTTATGCGGGTAGTCACCGGACCTTTATCGATACTTTCAACTTTAAGATGTTCTACATTGCCTGTTTTTGTATGCTGATTCCAAAAATCATGAGGCTGGTTTTTATAAAGCGTATTAACCCACGCCATCATGATCCCATGTTGATGGGCATGTCCTTTTGGAAAGTCGTCAGTCAGTATTTTTCCGGCAGGCGTATACAAAGGGTGTATGAATCCGCTCCTGGAATAGATATCTGGGAATTCTGTTGGGGGTCGCACCAATGCTGTGTTGTAGTATAGCAGATTTTTATTGTTTACCATTATTTTTAAACCCTTATCACTCCTGATCACCTGGACAGGCAGATTTGCAGGCTTACGGGGTTTTACGCGTACCAGTTCATAGGTGGCTGACTGTTGCGGTTCCAGGCTGTCTGGCAGGATGAAGAGTATCCTGGTATCGGAGAATTGTTCCACCGCGGAACTCGATCCGTTTTCAATGTTCACTATTTTATAATTGTCCGATTTTCCCAACGGTTTGGATAGCGCTGCTTCAACAACGGTTTCAAACCTTGAGTAGCTACCGGCGTTTACTTTAATAAGCGTTCGCTGGCCCATCGTTGTATTTACGGATGCCAACAACAACACCAAACCCAGATATTTCATAAACGCTAAAATATCTTTTTTTTCCTCGTTTTCTGCCATGGGATGCTTACTTCAGCAAATACCTGCAGATGGAGACAAACTAACTCCGCCTGAACATCGTAAGCTATTATCGTCTGAAGTGCTGTTATTACTTATATCGGAATTGAATCTAAAAGCTGGACCGGTGGCCTTTCTTATGATGTTTCCAGTGGTAGTAATTGCAAGGGAGCAGCCAATAGAAAGTCGTTGGAACTATCGGTGACCGCTTTGTTTTAGCGGCTACCATGAATATTGAGCTTAGCCGATCCGCAATTGTACCATCTTTATTCGCAACTCTTATTTCAACTCCCGTTAACCTGGATAAAAACAAGAAAAAGTAGAGAGAATCAGCTCTTTAAAGTGAATTTAGAGCTGCACAAACTATACATTACGGAAATCAGGCATTGGCCGTTTACCGGGTAAAATAAAATGGAAAGGAAAAAAACAGATCGGATATTAATTTTTAATATTTTTTTAACTGAAATGCAACAAAAGGATAATCTTAGTTGTCTTTCAAAGTGGGTAAAAACGCCCAACTTATCACGTGGTTGAATTTAAGCCCCAATTAACAACCGCGGATTAGAGCTCCCTAAAGTGAAAGTATTTGTATTACAATACTTTCTAACCATGAGACATCTTCCACAAACAATTGAATGTGTTGACATGCATTCTTTAGCCGACTGGCTATGGACGGGTCATGTACGGCAGTAATGGTTATTGACTATATCTACGGTTATTGACTATATCTACCGATGGCACCTGTATACAGCACTGTTTATTCATCGACGGCGATGTGTAAGCATTCGGTATGTAATTGTCTTACACATTCACCATCTCGCTTTTTAAAAACTAAATAAGATTTATGAGAAAGTTTTTAACGTTGCTAGTGCTGTCGATCATCTACAGTATGTTAGCAAATGCGCAGAATCGGGAAATTACGGGTAAAGTAGTTGATTCATTCGGGGTTCCTATCCCCGGTGCTTCTGTAAGTTTTAAAGGAGCAAAAAAAGGAACAATGGCTACGTCGGATGGATCGTTTCGGCTAAGTGTTCCGCCCAATACAAATCTTACAGTAAGCGCTGTAGGATATGATCCAAAAAACATTGAGGTATCTAATACCACCGAATTTACTATCACTCTCCAACCAGCTTCCAACACGCTAAACGAAGTTGTGGTAACGGCATTAGGGATTAAGAGAGAAAAAAGACAATTAGCAACAGCAACGCAGGTTATTAATGATGATCAGATTAATAAATCCGGTACAGGAAACGTGTTAAGTGAACTTAATGGAAAAGCTTCGGGGCTAACGGTTATCAATAGTGGAAGTGAGCCTGGTAGTGGCACTTATATGCGGTTACGTGGAGTAACTTCTGTAACAGGTAATAACCAACCATTAATGATTGTTGATGGCGTGCCTATCGACAACTCTATTAACAACTATGATGCAACATCTGCAACAGCGAATGTATCTGGAGCTAATAGTAATCTTACCGGTGGCGTTCAGCCTACCAATCGCGGAGTTGATATTAATCCTGCCGATGTTGAATCAGTAACATTATTGAAGGGACCTGCAGCTACTGCGTTATATGGAATACAGGCAGCAAGCGGAGCATTGATCATCACCACCAAAAAAGGTGGTTCTGGTAAAAAAGGTGTAAGCGTTTCATTTAATTCCTCAGTAACTTTTGACAGGGTCAGTCAACTACCAGGACGGCAAACCCTGTACGCGCAGGGGGGCAGCGGTATTTACCAGGGACCAACAGGTGATGCGGACCGAAGAACAACATGGGGTGCTGCGATCGATACATTATCATGGGATGGTGTTAGTAATATCTGGGATCCTCATGGAGATATAGTTGGCAATTCGAACCCTTCTGCGAAAATTCCGGTCTACGCTTACGATCCGTATGATTTTTTTCAAACAGGACAAACGTTTAATAATAATATCGCCTTGTCCGGAGGAAATAGTAAAACAGGTTTCAGATTGTCGTTAGGTAACGTAAATCAAAAAGGAATTATTCCGACATCCAACTACGACAAAACAACTTTAGGCATTAGCGGTCAATCAGCCCTTACCGAAAGACTGAGTGTTTCTGCAGGGGTAAACTACGTCAGATCTTCTAATGATAAAATTCAACAAGGTTCGAATACATCAAGCATAATGCTTGGATTATTGCGTACGCCTACAACCTTCGATAACTCCTATGGTTTGGGAGATGATGCTGTATCCAATACTGCGTCTTATTTGCAGCCGAACGGGCAACAACGGAGCTACCGGGGCGGGGCCGGGTATGACAATCCCTACTGGACCGTTAACCGTATTCCTTTTCATGAGGATGTTAATCGTGTCTATGGTTTTGGACAAGTTGGTTACCAGGCCGCGGATTGGATATCTTTCAATTATCGTTTAGGTGGTGACATTTACTCTCAAAAAGCTAAGAATGCGTATGATATTTATTCGAATGCATTTCCGGCAGGCGCTATTCACCTCCTCAATTATTATAACGAGCAGTTTAATTCAGATTTCACAGTGAATCTGAAGAAGACATTCAATGATAATTTTTCTGGTTCGCTGTTAGTTGGGGACAACTATTTTACACTCCGGAACCAGGCGAGGCTTGCTCATGGATCTACTTTCGTACTACCTAATTTTTTAGACATGTCTAACGCTTCTTCCTATACAAATGATGAATTGGAGGAAAGAAAACGCACCATGGCTTTTTACGGAGAAGCACATCTTGACTATAAAAACATGTTATTCCTCACGGTAACAGGTCGTCGTGAAACTTCTTCAACACTTCCTGAAAAGAATAATAGCTTCTTTTATCCTTCGGCAAGCTTAGCCTGGGAATTCACCAAACTACCAGCTCTTACCGGTGATGTATTAGCTTATGGTAAATTGCGAGCGTCTTTTGCCCAGGTAGGTAAAGACGCACCTATCCAGGGGTTGCAAACCTATTTTAAAGGCGCTACTATAAATGATGGGTTTACTACAGGCATTCAATTCCCCATTAACGGAAACGCAGGTTATCAATATAGCTCACCTATTTCTGTTATCGGTAATCCGGACCTGAAAGCAGAGAAAACGAACTCGTACGAAATAGGAACTGACCTTGGTTTTTTACAAAACAGGGTAACGCTGAATGCCACATATTATTACTCCAAATCAACCGACGTAATTCTTACCGTGCCCATTGCTTATTCAACCGGATTTGCCTCACAATTGTTGAACGCAGCAACCATTACGAATAAAGGTTTTGAAATTACGCTGAACACTACACCCATTAAAACGAGCGATTTCCAATGGGATCTCAATTTTAACTGGGCTCGTAACGTAAACGAGGTTGTTTCTTTAGCAGAAGGTGTTCCAAAAGTTTTGATAGCGGGTTTCCAAAATGGTGAAGTTGATGCTATCGCAGGCAAAGCTTTTGGTCAGATTTATGGCAGCGTTTACCAACGCGTTGATCCGAATGATTTGAACAGTCCATTATTGATAAATGACAATAAATCTGACGACGGTTATGGTATGCCGATAGTAAGTACCCAGAACGCGGCAATTGGAGATATTAATCCCGATTGGACAGGATCGGCTATCAGTACACTTAGGTATAAAACCATCACATTTGGTTTCCAGCTTGATGTGAGGCAGGGAGGGGATATTTGGAACGGTACACGCGGCGCCATGTCTTACTTCGGAACTTCTGCTGAAACATCAAACAGGAACATGCCTGTTACTTTTGACGGTATATTAGGACACCTTGATGCTAACGGAAACGTAGTGCATTTTGCGCCAGACGGTGTTACTGAAGTTCCCAAGCAAGGAGCACCAAATACTGTTGCTACAACCTATAATCAATACTACTGGCAAAATGTGGGAAGCAGTTTTATCGGACCAGCCGAAGCAAGTGTTGAAGACGCATCTTTTGCAAGGATACGCCAGATAAGCCTGGGATACGAATTCTCAAGGGCCTGGCTGCAAAAAGCGCATATCTCCAATTTGGGGATTACGCTGTTTGCTAACAACCCCAAATTATGGACAGATTATACTGGAGTAGATCCGGAAACCAGCCTTGCAGGTCCGGCTAACGGACAGGGATTGGATTACTTTAATAATCCGGGCATTAAGAGCTGGGGTATAAGATTGAGCCTGGGTCTATAATGAGCATCTTTAATTACTGAACCTGAAATAGATATTATGAAAAAGTTTATCGATATATCCTTTATAGTTTTGACTTTCACGGTGCTTACATTGACTTCCTGTAAGAAATCATTTTTTTCAGATGTGAATGTCAACACGAATGCACCCGAAGCATCAAGCGTAGTTCCGGCTGTATTGTTATCTACTGTTGAAGGAGCTTTAGCTTACACCGTGGGTGGCGATTTTTCCCGCTTTTCGTCGATCATTACCCAACAAACCTTAGGTTTTTCCCGCCAGGCCCAGGGCTATAACGGATACATATTCACCTCTGTTGACTTTGATAATGTATGGGGCAACCTATATACATCTGTAATGGAAAATAACAAAGTCTTAATGCAGGTTTCTGATTCTAAACAAGCTAATGCATATAGTGGTATTTCGAGGATCCTTATGGCATATACTCTCCAGGTTGCAGTTGATACATGGGGCGCGCTTCCTTATTCAGATGCTTTCAAAGGATATGAAGGGCAACTTCAGTCTAAATACGATGCTGATAAAGCATTATACGATACAATAATAGTGTTGTTAAATACTGCGATTACCCAATTGAATAATATCGGGCAAGATATTTATTCACCCGGCGCGGAGGACGTTATATATGGGGGTAATATATCCAAATGGTTAAAATTTGCTCATGCTATCAAAGCACGTATATACATTCACCAAAGTAAAGGAGATGTCACTATGGCCAACAGTGCATTAACTGAACTGGCGCAATCATTTACCAGCAATGCAGATAATGCAAAATATATTTTTGGGAACACTGAAACAGCATCAAATCCCTGGTACCAGTTTAATCAGCAGAGAGCGGATATAGCTTTTGATGAAAGTACTTTAGGTTTGCGGTTGCTCGCTGATCATGACCCGCGGTTAACAGTTTACATTGATACTGCTTACAACGATGTAAATGGGGTAGGAATGGGTGATTATTATGGAGATATTGATGCGCCTGTTGAACTGATCGCTTACGATGAACTGCTTTTTATGAAAGCAGAAGCTACTCTTATTGCTACCGGCAATATTGCGACTGCTCAAGGCTTTTACCAGGTTGGTATCCGTGCGAATATGGAGAAATTGAATATTCCATCTGCCGATATCAACAATTATATTGCCGCTAATGGCACATTACCGGGATCAAGTGCTGCGGCCATTGCGAAAGTTTCTGCCGAAGAATATACAGCTCTTTACCTAAACCCGGAAGCATGGGTACTATGGCGCAGGAATAACAGCCCCGTTCTTACACCCGCTGCTGGTACAGCCGTGCCACGTCGACTTTTGTATCCTCAAACAGAATACTCTTATAACGGGGCAAATGTACCCGCATCGGTAACTTTATTGGCCCCGAAAGTATTTTGGGACAAATAAATTTTGGGACAAATAAAAAGTGTTTGCTGGTTAAATTATGAAAGAGCTATCCTATGATAGCTTTTTCAAATTATAAAATAGCTATGATTGGCTAGCTTTCACTTTTAATGGACCCGTTAGTCCGATGTAAATTTTCAACTGGACATCAAATCAGGCAACGTATTGTTTTGGAAGGAAAAAGAATAGGTCGCTACTTCGCGGTCTTCAGGCTTTTTTTATTCCTACATTTTTTCGTTTTATACTACTTCACATTTTTTTCTATTCAAATACTTGTTTACAATACGTATTTAAAAATTTATTTGCTCAGCAACCGCCTTTGCGAGGGACACGTTTAAAAATTACTTCACGATCTCGTTCTACATATTCGCCCGATACTATTGGGTATGAATACTTGGGCGCGTACGATACGTTACGGCTTCTTAAAATTATTTTGTCGTTAACTTTCAGGCTATGCAATTGCTCAAGTTGAGACTTTTCCGGCTCAAATTTTACAATGTAATCGACACCATTAATCCTGGCCATCACACCGAAACCTAATCTTGATCCTGGCGGAAGAGAAAGAGAGGTTATAACAGCCTCCATATTGGTAAAAGCACTTAAATGCTCCCTTATTTTAGCAGCACCGGCATACACTTTTTGACCTGCGGGAGACGCTTCCCATTTTTTGAACTTTACACCTTCAGGGGTAGCCTCCCATTTTTTCAGTTCGGCTTCCCTTTCAGCAGCAGAGAGGGTTTTTGGGGTTGACATTTTAGAAGTTTCATTTTTAATTTCGCGATTAGCAAATACTAGTCCGCTTACCACAACCAGCGGTAAGATCAGCGCATAAATAGCTTTTTTCATATTTTTTGTAGGTTTAATTAACATAGATCTATCTGCTGATAAATCAGATCCGTTTAAGGCATTCTATTTATTTTACTTATCCTTTTAAAGTAGGTGCAACAAAAATACTTTGATATATTTCAGCCTGGGGAATTTAGATTGTAAATTAAAATGTAAACATTGTAAATTATTGTAAAAGTACCTTGGATCTTAGAAACTCGTTGCTTAAGATCATCACTGACTGCAAAAAAGGTTGCTGCTCCGTGTCTCTAAATGATACAAAATGGAAAAGTTTACATATCGCAAATATCTCTTCATAAAACAGGTGCCAGAAAATATATATTTTCAGATAGCCCTCAAGTAAAAGAAGCTGCCCAAAATAAGAGCAGCTTCCAATTCTTAAAAAATTGAAACTTAACATCTACAACGCATCTATCATCTCGTCGATTTATTATTTCCAATATTCAACCTATAACCGGGCCAGCTTCAGGTGAGTTCCACCATAGTGGTCACCGAGCAAAATCCATAAATTTATTGCTTAAGGGTTCCCATTTCTATTTTTCCCTGGATCCTACTAAGTTGATGTCAGCGATATTATTGCCTAATTTCTGGCCCAATTCCACACTAATGTCCTGCGTAAACTGGTAGTGTATGCCTGCATAAACCCTGGAATTAGCAGCTTCTCTGATCAATGCGCTAATAGAAGCATACTGCCGGGAACCGTCGCCCCTCCAAACATATGTGTTATCCATCAGCGGTAGGTCGCCGAACTCTCTTTTCAATACCTGCATAAAGGGGGTGATTACACCGGCAAGTCCGGAAGTATAATCAGGATAAGGGGGGGTGACTAAATAAGCCTGCCAGCCTGGATCGATGAGCTTGTTGATATAAGTGATCGGCCGGACCAGGTTAAACTGGTATTTTGCTCTCCATACAATAATAGGACCGTCTTTAAAAGCAATTGAAGCTTTGGCATAAGTTTGGGCAGCCTGTCCCAGCTTCGCTTTCTTTCTCTCCAATATCTGCGTTGCGATAGAAATAGGATGTGCGCCTGCTGCAAAATGCAGTGTTTCCCCAGGACCACCACCCCACCAGTTGGCAATTATTTTTTGTTCCACTGTTAATGCATTCCCTACATCATAAACTTCTTTTGCCGCTTTATAGAATTGAGATGACGGGTCTTCCGAATAAGGAAAAGGTAGTGGGGGTGCTGTGGCTGTCAGGCTATACGCCATGAAAGGTCTTGAGTTCGCTAAAAAAGGTCCCACCGGAGCGGCAAGTCCAGGAGGGGTGGGCACCCAGGAACCCGGAAAAACAGGTAGTACATACCCGGTACTTGAAAGGTTGAAATTATCGGTGGTTGACCAGTTGTAAATGGCGGTGGCAATGGAAAGTCCGAAGGCCTGCGAGCGGTTAACAACAGCATCTGATGTACTTAATCTGAATCGGTTGTTATAGGCATTCTCAAGAGAATCCATCCTGGCTATATCAGCATTAGTCAGGCCAGCTAAAATCTGCTTAAACATGCTGGGGAAGAAAGCATTGGCACTGGCGCCCCACAAATAATCTTTGTTCGACTCCGGTGTTGGCATAGCTGGCATTTGATAAAGTTTGGTCGATAAACTTACAGCTCCTTTAATGCCCGGTTGTACTGCTTCATACAAACCTACCCCTACAAAACCAAAGTTTCGATAGTTTTGTAGAACGGGTGAAGGGTTTGAATACAACTGAATTTGTGCTATCAATTTATACCAGTCATACACCACATCTGCACTTTCTTCCGTAGCCTTGGGATCCTTTCGCGGAAAAGGATCAAGTTTCGAACAACCAGGCAGTAAGCTTACGACCATGATCATAATAAGCAGTTTTGAGCTTTTAATAATCTTAGTTAAAGGGGATTGCATAATTAATAGTTTTAATGGTGAAAGAAAAGATTAAAAGAAGGTTCATTACTTATTGATTGTAATGGTGAATGAATCAGAAACTGAGTCTATTTTCAAGAAGGGGAATTACTTCAGTAATTGCGCAATCGAATATTGAAACTACTACCATCATAAACCAAAGGGCAATTGGAATTAGCAGTTTGCAGAAATCGATGATGATTTGTGGAAATGAGTGAGAGGACGGTGAAATGTGTCCGGAGAAGATATGACCCGTCAACTAATCAGTCGTTGTTATAAAGTATTTGCCAGATCCTCCAACTGCTCATTGTACTTTAGCTTACAAGCAAAACGGATTTAGATTTGCCAGGAGAATTTATTGCAAGAAGCAGGTAAATTTTATTTAATTTAAAAGGGAAATTTCTTTCAAGACTGGCTTACAAAATCTAACGACTCCACATCCATATTCCGGTCATCGTTTGTACTGTTGATTTAAAGGCTTTTAATGAAAATAAGGTTTATCATAATAGCCGCTTTTTTATTTCCGGTTCTTGTTAAGGCGCAGGTCTTTAAAATTGACAAACCGCCACTCCCCATTGATAGCTTAAGAAAAGTACTACCCTTTTTGCGCGATAGTGCCCGCGTGGATTGTATGAATGAATTAGCCCGTTCATATGTAGAAACAATGAACCCGTTGCTGTCTGATTCGGGGTGGTCACTAGCCAAACAGGCTTATGAGGAAGCTTCTGCCATCAACTACATAAAAGGCCTGGGTGATGCGAGCCTTCGGTTTGGACTCTTCGCCCAGTGGGATTTTTTTGATTCCGGTGAAATGGAAAAATATTTCCGGGAAGCCATTTCGTGGTATAAAAAAATACCGGATGATGAAGGATTAGGGCATGCATTCATGGGTTTGGGCACCGCATTTCTGATGCTGGGTACCCCGGATAGTGCTAAGAAAGCTTTTGAAAAATCCGCAGTACATTTCAGGAAAGCGGGCAACCGGGTTATGCTAGCTGAAATAAATGATCAGTTTGGTTATGTGTACCATGAAAAAGGGGATTTTGAAAAATTCTTTGAGAGCATAAAACAGGGAGTCAGGGAAAAAAAAAGGATTGGAGATAACAGGGGAATCATATGGTCATTGTATCGCCTTGCGCACATTTACCGGTCTGTCGGCGATCATGCGGCGGCTCTGGATTATTTCCGCCAAAGCTATGTGCAGGCTCGCAGCCATGGGATAAAATGGAACATTTTCAGATCAATGGGTAATGTGTTCCTGGATCTGAACAACTATGACTCGTCCATATATTATTTCCGGCAAGCCTTTCCGGACGATGGACCCTCACTGGCGGGACTTGGGAAATTGTATATGTTGCGGAAAGAATATGACACAGCCCTCTATTATTTACAGAATGCATTAACCAGTTTTAAGAAACGAAGTAACGATAACGGAGCAATGTGGGCCTTGGTAGATATGGGAAAAAGCTATACCGGCCTAAAGCAATACGCAAAGGCATTAGAGTGTGCAAGGCAATCATTAACAATAGCAGATCGCTGGGATACAAAGGATGCAAGATGGCTTGCTTATGAGTTACATTGGAAGGTATATGAAACCCTAAGGCAGTCAGACAGCGCCTATTTCTATTTTAAAAAGTTTGTGACACTGAAAGACAGTTTGGAGGATGCTAAGTTTAAACTTCAAATTATTCAAAAACTGGCATTATATAAAATAGAAGCAAGGGAGGAACAACAACAGGCTCGTATAGACCTCTTACATAAAGACAACCAGATAAAGAACCAGCAACTGAAAGAGGAATTGTTAATGAAAAAGATTCTTATAGCCTCTCTAATTGTTTTCGTAATGATTGGCATTATTATTTTCAGAAACATAACCCTCAAACGCAAAAATGAAAGACATCGCCACGAACTGGCAGAAAACGAATTACAGATTCAAAAGCTTGAAATCGACAAAGCAAAAGCCGAACTTCAACAGCAAGCCACGGAATTAGAGATGCAGGCATTACGCGCACAAATGAACCCGCATTTCATTTTTAATTGTCTTAGTTCTATCAATAGGTTCATATTAAAGAATGAATCGGAAGCGGCCTCTGATTATCTTACTAAATTTTCCAGACTGATCCGTATGGTGTTGAATAATTCTAATAAATCGATGATCATCATGGAAGATGAACTGGAAATGCTGCGTCTCTATCTTGACCTTGAAAGATTACGTTTTAAAAACTCTTTTGATTATACCATAAGCTTTCATAACAATTTTGACGCCGCCTCTATCTTCCTTCCACCGTTGCTGCTACAACCGTTTGCTGAAAATGCTATCTGGCACGGCCTTATGAACAAACAAGGGCGGGGTGCCCTGGAAGTTGCTTTCGAACTCAAGAGTAATATGCTATACTGTTATATTACTGATAACGGTGTTGGACGAAAAAAAGCGGAAGCATTAAAAAGCAAATCAGCAGAAAAGCAAAAATCTATGGGCATGCAGATCACGGCTGAACGTCTTGCCTTGCTTAATAAGGATGTAGAAAAAACGACTGTTACCGTCCAGGATCTCGTAGATGCAGAAGGACAAGCGGCCGGAACGAGAGTTACAATAAAAATCAGCTATAGAGAGACCATCGCGGAATTTCATGACACAGAATTATAAAAATACTGCCTTCATCAGTTTTGACCACTATGATAAAAGCCATTATTGTTGATGATGAGCCTTATTGTTGCGAAGCGCTGGTCACTCTGCTGGAACGTTATTGTCCTGCTGTGAAGGTGGCAGATATTTGTTATTCGGGCGAAACGGCTTTATCAGCTATAAAAGAACAGGAGCCGCAAATTCTTTTTCTTGATATTGAGATGCCCAGAATGAATGGCTTTGAAATGCTGGAAAGATTGCCGGAGATACATTTTGAGATCATTTTTACCACCAGCTACGATCAATACGCTATCAAAGCCATACGCTTCAGTGCGCTGGATTATCTTTTAAAACCTGTTGACCGGGAGGAATTACAAAGAGCTGTACAGAAAATTACACAGCGTTTGCATTACCCGCTTCCCCAGCAACTTGAAATTCTCTTGCAAAAAATTCATCAGCCTGCTTCTTTTATTCAGAAAATTGCGCTACCGACCATGGAAGGATTGCAGATGATTGATGTGAATTCCATTATCAGTTGCGCTTCAGATAGTAACTACACCATCTTTCTTTTAAAGAATAAACAAAAAATAATTGCATCACGCACGCTAAAGGAGATAGAAGAAATGCTCGAAGAATATTCCTTTCTCCGCGTGCACAATTCCCATATAGTTAATCTGAATGAAGTAAACAAATACATCAAGGGTGAAGGGGGCTATCTTATTATGAGCGATGACTCATCGGTTGATGTTAGCCGAAGCAGGAAAGAAATGCTATTGAAAAAATTGCAACACGGAAAGTACTGACATGTTTTCTCATCATTGTCTGGCTATCAAACCGTTAAAAGAAAACATTGATCCTGATAAAATTAATTTCAGGAACCGTTGACAATTCTATAATTATGAGTATTTTAAACGCTTATTTGCTGCCTTTTGAATCCGTCAATGGGACTGGCATGGCGAAGCTCTGCGATCAATGAACTCAGGAGTTGAGGTTTTAGCCGATATTTTAAATGCATTGACGAGGCAGGTATACCAGGTATTGAGCGCTGTGTTATCAGCATATTCATTGGTTAGTTGGATAGATGCGATCCTTCACAAATGGATAAGTATCGCGTACTCAGGATACGCTATATTTTCAAGTCAGGTGCACCTATTCGCTATTCGCAGATTGCACTTTTTATTTGGCTGCGGCTGAAGAAGCAGGGTAGCTGGCATTTAATTACAGTATTGAATTGAAAGAATCAATACCACACTAATTATATTTACGTCACTAGGTGCATATAATTATAAGTTAGCCAACATTGCCGATGATCGCCAGAGTCTTGAGTATGCCGCAGTTGTGCCAGTTCGGACGTCGAAGGGAAGGCTACCACACCAAAATTATTACAGAGAAATATACGATAAATTAAGTATGCTAGGTGAGCCGGGCGCTTCGGCGAGGTAAGCTTGTTTGCGAAAGCCGAAGCGCCCGGCTCACCCAGCGAAGTTAGCGGGTAAAATTTTAAATGTTGGTGATCCGGGGACGTATTAATATCATGAACTCCTGGTATTTTCACCGTATTCAACCCAACGACAAAGATTAATTAAGTAGGACCGTATTGGTCCTTCCTGGCCAGGAAAAATAACATCATCAATCGGCCATTGATGAAATTATTTTTCCTTCACAACTGCTTAGCTGTTGCTGATCATCGGCAACGTCGGCTAACAGGGGTATTGCCAAAAGCGGCCATTGACATTCTTGATTTTACAAGTTACTTTAGGGCCGCCTTCGGCAATACCCCGAACGTTAGCTGCCAAACTAGAAACCAACAACCAAACATGATTAATATATTATTGCGAAATATGGGAGTATGGCGACGTGCTTTTGTCGCTGGTATGATTTACATCGTTTTTTTTGTAACCGCTTGGCTGACGAACTTGTCTTCCCCATCTGGCCCCTGCACTCCAGGACTCGGGTTGTTAATGTTATTCCTCTTGCCGCTATTAAATATCATATGGCTAATTATTGATCTTGTCGAGTCGGCCAAGGCTCAAAAGTTCGACAGAATCATACTGGCGCATAGCATTGTATTACTTTTTTGGATGTTTATGTTCTTTGCGGGCTAATAAAATGGCGCGTCATTTTGGTATGGTAAGCGCAGAATGTGCAACAATTTTGACAATTTTTGAAAAAATGTGACAGGCCATAACGACATAAAACTTATTTAAACTGGAAGCCCAATTGCCTACAGGAGGAAAGACATGCAGGGCCAGTCGTTCTAATGTGTTGACCTATTGAGGCGTCCGTTCAGCCGCTAACATGGCTTGGCAAAAGTGGGCGGCGATACCATGGCCAACACAATACCAGGTTCACCCGCCTTCGCCAATACTGCCACGTTGTGGGCAATGCTGCAAACGCCTATGAATAAATTTACAAGGAATGTGACAGTTAAATTAATGCTCCTCCGAACAGTGTTCGTTGTGCTCTCTCTCTCTCTGGCTTTCAATTTCTGTTGTATATAGTCAGATGATGGGAGTTTACTTAAGCATTATTATGTTGCTTGCCTTTGCAATACCTGTTATTGACCGGGTGACAGTCACCAAAGAAGATGCACTTTGCGAACGCTATTATGTCTACTCTTTTGTAAAGCAGTCATGGCGCGCTGGTGACGCACTGAACTGTAGATTCAACCTTTATTCAGGGTTGGAGAGTGGCGATCTTCCTGATTCCTATATTCCAGTGGTTGATTTTATTATACTGTTTATACCGTTTCGCTATAAGAACCAAGGAATCGTTGTAAGTAAAGGGTCAACAAAATGGACATATCGGAAGGCTAATTTTCAATTAAATGACTAAGAATATTCTCTGATTTCTGAACTGTTAAAAACTTGACGCACTGCTCATAGATGCTTGGCAAAAGCGGGCATCCAGTTGCATGTAATCCACAACACCCAGCTGTGCCCGCCTTCGCCGATACTTCCACGTTAGCGGCAACATCATGATACCTCGCAATTACATATTTACTTTGTTATTATTGCTATTTGCAAGTTGTGTGGTACATAACAAAAAGTATCTGCCTATTATACCTAAGGACAAAACATTCAAGGCTGAGCGTGAGAACAGATTATTTGCATTTGTAGGAGAAAAGAATGAAGTAACGGAACTTCCTTATGAAGAGGATTCACCACCTTCGGCAATATTTCCGCGTTAGTGGCAACATTATGACAACCCTTCTTCAGGCGATATCAGTTCTTATAGTGACACTACTTTTAGGTTGTAGCAGTCAAACCGCTGATACGGTTAACATCAAAACAACGCCAGCATTAGTTGACACACCCAGAAGCTTTGTAACTAATTATGGCGTAAACGACACCACACGATTATTTGCTTTCGTGGGAGAAAAAATATCAGTTGACCCACTACCGCATAAGCGAGGCTCTATGGACAATGGTTTCAAAGCAAAATATTTGATTCTCGAAAAAGTATATGGCAATTTCCCACAAGACACAATTGAGTTTGTTAGCTACGACCACTATGGCACACCTCCTTTTTCAAAATTCAAAAATGTTCTCCTTTATGTTTCAGCGGACAGCGGGACTTATTATCACCAAAAATACATGTTCAACGATGTTTACAAAACCAATGATGGACGTTGGGCCGGAACGTATGCAGTAGACGACTATGAGCATGCCTACAATAAACACACGAAAATAAAACCTGTGAAAATTGAATTTGCTGAGAAAATTTCGTTTCCAACTAAAATGGTAGACAAGGAAGGACGAAAACTTGAGTGTTCATATCCAAAACCATACTTCAAAACTGTTGGTGACAGTGCATTTGCTGTTTATGGTAACTATGTTGACGATTTAGTTACTTTAAAAAGAACTGGGATTCTCACAATAAGAGGATTGTTTGAAGCAACTGCTGAACACGAAGAAGATATGGTAGAGGCATGGCAACCAGAACCGGGCAAAACACCGCCAAGTGCAGACGATTTGAAATTCCTTGCATTCTGGAAAGACTTCGTTGCATCTCTAAAAGAACCTGGACTAAAGAACTTTAGGAAAATTGCATTGGACACATTGTATATATGCGGCCAATTGCTTCCTTCAGATGCGTTTATTGATAAATGTTTTAACCAAGTGATTGACGATGAGGTAAGGAAAAGAATTGTTGACAGTACCAAACTTGAATATACCTACACAGAGGTAGAATTTTTTAATCTCCTAACCTCTCAGGTCAAAAAAGAAATCATGATGGTAGGAGACAGTTACAGGTTAAGAGAGATGTTGGTAACACGCAGTACTAAAAATACTAACCCTCCAACAATATATTTTGATTTTATTGAGACCAAAAAAGGATACAGGCTTTATGAAATAAGCCATCACTGGTTTAAGGATTGTTGCAAGTAGTTTTCCCTGTGAAATGCTGCCCCGAGCAGCGTCCGGTAACCGCACTATTGTAAAAACTAAATCCTTGAAAATGCTAATAAGCCTTGGAGAAATTCGCTTAATAAAAGGTTCCAGCAGTGGACCTGCTTCGCAAAAGTGGGCAGCCTATATTTTGTGAACAAAAATGGAAGGTGTTCTTCTTAACCAATCCTTTCACGTGGACGAGAAACCTAAATTCATACCTTTACTCAAATGGAAATAGTAAGAAAAATTGACTGGACACCAAAATGGGACGGAGGCACTCCAATGCCTCAGGTATTCTCAAACGGGCATAAAGTTTATCTGATATACACCGTTGCCGATTGGGACAAAGACTCTGTTAGAAACGTTAAGACTATAGGAAAGAGCGAAGAAAATTCTGAGCTACTTGCTCTAACAGAATTTGACGGATACACCTTCAAATTCGGCATTGCGAATGACGAAGTTTTCCCCGGACTTCCACTTTACAAATGTGGCTTAGATGAGTGGGCTCATATAATTGAAAATTCAAATTGGGTTGAAGAACTGAAGTCAATACATAAGATACATCCCAGTTACAATCCCTTTAGATGGAAACAATTAAACCATTATGTTCTTTTATTTAAAGACCAATTGATGGAAGTTATTGCAAAGCACTATACCATCGAAGTTTATAAGGCTTCATATCATGATCTATCCTTAGAAATTATCAGGCGCATGAATTATTTGGACTAGTGGCAGAATCGTAAACTTATTTGATGCATGACGGTAGCCAATTTTGGGTAATGTGTCATTTATGTGTCGTTTTGAGTGGTAGAAAGCGAAAAAAAGCGGGAATTAACGACATCAGGGCATAAAAAAAGCCTTGTAAATCAATGACCTACAAGACTTATACGTGCCCAGGACTGGATTCGAACCAGCACATCCTTGCGAACGCTGCGACCTGAACACAGTGCGTCTACCAATTTCGCCACCTGGGCATCTATTATAGATTTTCAAAAAATCTATTCAGGGGTGCAAATATAGGGAAGTTTAAAAAGTAGTCCCAAATCTCTGCAAGGAATTATTTCTAATTCGCTGATTTTCTTAGGATTTTTTGCAGCCGACTTACTCTTTTTGGCTTCAGACTTACTCTTTTTTACAGCCAGCTCACTCTTTTTTCTTTCCAGCCTATAATTTTCCTACCAGCCTATGATGTGGCTTCAACCTCATTTTCAGGTTTCTTTTTCCAGCCCGTCAATAAAATCCCACCAATAACTAATGCCGTCCCGAATACTTGCGCCGCAATAATCCTTTCGCCGAGAATAAAATGGGCCTGGATGATGGTGGAAACCGGACCTATGCTCGAAATAATGGCTACATTGTTTGAGCCTATTCTTTTCATCCCATTTGAAATCATAAAAGATGGTATCACTGTTGCAAGTAAGGCAAGCATAATACCGTAAATCCAGAAATCAGTACCGCCATTTAATTGCTGGTAATTTCCGCGAAGCAAAAAATGAATAAAGATTCCTGTTGTAGATGCCAGCATTGCGAATGCTGTGAACTTCGTTCCCCCTATAACAGGGATGATTCTACCGCTGCCGGCGATATAGATAGAGTAGGTGATCGCACAAAGAAAAATGAGCAGGCTTCCTAAAATAAAGTTTGGATTACCGGATTCAAACTTCATCTCTCCGAAATAAGCAATCGCTATACCCACATAGGTAAGGGTAAGCGCGGCAATCTGGATGTGACTGATCTTTTGCTTAAAGAAAAATGTGTTGATCAAAACCGCGAAACTCGGATACAAAAACAGGATCAACCGCTCAAGACCAGCGGAGATATATTGCAGACCAATAAAATCAAACAGGCTACTGAGATAATAGCCAAAGAGGCCAAGCACAATAACTGTCAGCCATTGCCGGCCAGTCAGCCTGACATTTAACTTGTTACTACTCGTTAAAATGGCAGCGCCTATAAAAAACGGCAACGAAAACAACATACGCAGAGCAAGCAGGCTAAGCGCATCCATAGGTGTGTCTGCAAAAGCCTTTTTTACGATGATTGCTTTTGTTGAAAAAAGAATCGAACCAAAAAAAGTTATGAGAAACCCTGCCAGCGTAACCGTATTGTTTCGGGTGATTACCGGATTTGGTTTTGAATTTATTTCTTCAACCAGTGGTAAGGCCGGGGCATCCGGGAACACGGACGCTGCAGCCGGCACCCCTGAAGGCGCTGGCTGATTATCATCGTGCGTGATATCGTTTTCGTCCGCTCGGGTTGTCATGAGAATTTAAGCACTTACATTAAAATCTCTCAACGCATCATTCAGACTTGTCTTAAGATCTGTACTTGGTTTACGCTGACCAATGATAAGTGCACATGGCACCTGGTATTCACCTGCAGGAAATTTCTTGGCATAAGTACCTGGAATCACAACGCTTCTTGCCGGTACGCGACCACGATATTCAACCGGTTCATCGCCGCTTACGTCAATAATTTTTGTGCTTTTTGTGAGCACAACGTTAGCACCGAGCACCGCTTCTTTTTCTACGATAACACCTTCTACCACGATACAGCGGCTGCCGATAAAACAACCATCTTCAATAATAACAGGACTGGCTTGTAAAGGCTCCAGCACACCACCGATACCAACTCCACCGCTCAGATGCACACCTTTTCCGATCTGTGCACAACTTCCAACCGTAGCCCAGGTGTCAACCATAGAGCCTTCATCAACATAAGCGCCAATGTTAACATAGGAAGGCATCAGCACAACGTTTTTACCAACAAACGCTCCATATCTTGCCACTGCATGCGGTACTGCACGAACGCCTAAAGACTTATAATCAGACTTCAGCAACATCTTATCATAAAATTCAAAAGGGGGAATGGTCCAGGTCTGCATGGTCTGGATTCCGAAATACATAAGTATCGCCTGTTTAACCCACTCATTTACCTGCCAGCCATCAGCGCCCGGTGAGGCAACACGCAGGCGTCCTTTATCAACTTCCTCGATCACAGATTTTACGGCAGATTTGTATTTTTCATCCTGCAAAAGATCACGATTCGCCCAGGCTTCAGCTATCAAAGTTTTCAATTCCATTTATTAAATTTTGTGCAAACATAAAGAAGTCGGTCTAACTTCGCGGCCACAAATTGATAAAATGGATTTTTCGAGCGACCTGGAAATCTGCCTCAAGGTGCTGCATGCCGGCGGGATCATACTTTATCCGACGGATACCGTCTGGGGTATTGGCTGCGATGCTACAAACACCTCAGCGGTTAAAAAAATCTTTCAGCTGAAAAACCGGGAAGAATCAAAATCCATGATCGTATTGCTGGCAGATGATCGCGACCTGATTCAGTATGTTGCCCATGTTGATCTGGCTGTATTCAACTATCTCGATACTGTCACTAAGCCAACAACCGTTATATATGATGGTGCGATTGGCCTGGCAGAAAACCTGGTTGCCAGTGATGGTTCCATTGCAATTCGTATTGTTAAAGAAGATTTCTGTCGCCATTTGATTAAACGTTTTCGCAAACCGATTGTTTCCACCTCAGCAAACATTGCTGGTGAGAAAACACCGGCAAATTTTTCTGAAATTACAGATGAGATAAAAAGCGGGGTGGACTACATAGTGAACTATCGCCAGGATGATATCAGTCCAAAACAAGCTTCTTCAGTGGTGCGATGGAATGAAAAAAATGGTGCAACTATTTTGAGGAATTAAAGGTGCCTGCCACTGAAGGGTTTTCAACAAAATGTTTAATACATAAAGCATCCCAACCCCGCACTATGGGGTTGACTTTGCACGGTACTTCTAATCCGTATTACTTCTCATCCGCGTTACTCTCATCCGCATTACATTTCATAACTTTGCGCCTCCATGCAGCAAATCCTTATCATACAAACGGCTTTTATCGGCGACGTTGTGCTTGCAACCGGCCTTATCGAAAAACTCCATCGCTATTACCCGGAAGCAAAAATTGATTTCCTGTTAAGAAAAGGCAATGAGGGTTTACTCTTAGGTCATCCTTATCTCCGCGAAGTGCTTATCTGGAACAAAAAATCAAACAAAAACATCAATCTTTATAAACTCCTGAGAAAAATCAGGAAAAACCAATACGACAAGATCATAAACGTTCAGCGTTTTGCCGCGACCGGTATATTAACAGCCTTCTCGGGTGCAAGCGAAAAAATCGGGTTCGATAAAAATCCTTTGAGTTTGTTTTTCACCCAAAAAGTCGGTCATGTTATTGGAAGTGAAGACAAAATTCATCATGAGATTGACCGGAATGCCAGGCTGATAAGTTCTTTTACCGATGATTTGCCCGAAAAACCGGTGCTATACCCAACATCATCAGATGTAAATAAGGTAGCTCAATACAAACTGCGGCCATACATCACCGTTTCACCTTCATCCATTTGGTTCACCAAACAATACCCCGCAGATAAATGGTTGAGTTTTGTAAATGAAGTGCCACCTCAATACAATATCTATTTATTAGGTGCGCCTTCGGATCATGAACGGGCGGAAAAAATAGTCGCAAGAAGTACACAGGGTTCCGTTGTCAATCTTTGTGGTCAGCTAAATTTTCTTCAGTCAGCGGCACTGATGAAAGATGCGCTGATGAATTATGTGAACGACTCAGCACCTATGCATTTTGCTTCCGCGGTTAATGCACCTGTTACGGCAATCTATTGTTCAACATTGCCTTCATTTGGCTTTGGTCCATTATCAGATAACAGGCATATTGTTGAAGTTCCTTATCCCCTGGCTTGCCGCCCCTGTGGACTGCATGGACGCGAAGCCTGTCCGTTGGGACATTTTAAATGCGCATATGATATCAAAGATGAACAATTACTACAACACGTCTTTGGTTGACGAAAGCTTCATTCGATCATCACGTTTTATTCGATCATGAAGCTTATCCGATCACAAAGCTTCATCCGTTAATTCATTCCTCATCCTTCGTACATTTGCAAAATGGAGATTGATTGTTCAGAAAAGGAACTATTCATATTTAAAAAAGTTGCTCATGCGGCTGCGGATGTCGGATTTCCCTGTTATCTCATCGGCGGTTTTGTGCGTGATAAGATAATAGGGCGTAAAACAAAAGACGCTGATATTGTTTGTGTAGGGGATGGAATTCATCTCGCCCATAAAGTAGCAGACAGGTTTTCACCAAAACCTTCAGTTGCATTTTTCAAAACCTATGGTACTGCACAAATAAAACTTGATGACTTCGAGATGGAATTCGTCGGGGCCAGGCGTGAAAGCTATGGCTATCACAGTCGTAACCCTGAAGTTGTACCAGGTACATTAAAAGATGACCAGGAGCGTCGCGATTTCACCATGAATGCGCTTGCAATCAGTCTGAATGAAGACGATTATGGTAAACTGATCGACCCGTTTGGTGGCGTTTATGATATTGAAAACAAAATCATACAAACCCCTCTTGATCCACTACAGACTTTCAGCGATGATCCATTGCGTATGATGCGTGCCATCAGGTTTGCTTCACAACTTCATTTCAACATTGAAGCGAAAACATTCCAGGCCATAAAAGACAATGCTAACCGGATCAGGATCATATCACAGGAACGTATAACCGAAGAACTGAACAAGATACTGCTTAGTTCTAAACCTTCTATTGGCCTTGACCTGCTTTACCAGTCGGGCTTGTTGCATATTATCTTTCCATTGATGACGGAACTGGCGGGTGCAGAATACATCGATGGCCATGGTCACAAGGATAATTTCTATCACACACTACAGGTGATCGATAATATCAGTGCCAACACCAACGATCTTTGGTTGAGATGGGCGGCATTATTACATGATATTGCCAAACCTGCAACAAAAAAATTTGAAAAAGGACATGGCTGGACCTTCCACGGTCATGAAACGCTTGGAGGCAGGATGGTTCCCAAAATCTTCACCAAACTCAAGTTGCCTCAAAATGAAAAAATGCGGCTGGTAAAAAAACTGGTTGAACTTCATCTCCGGCCAATCAGTCTTACTAAAGAAAACATCACGGATTCCGCGGTTCGCCGGCTGCTGTTTGATGCGGGTGAAGATATCGAATCTTTGATGATGCTTTGTGAGGCAGACATCACTTCAAAAAACAAACAAAAAGTTAAACGTTACCTCGAGAATTTCGAACATGTTAGAGAAAGAATGAAAGAGGTAGAAGAAAAAGACCAGCTACGAAACTGGCAACCACCTATCACCGGTGAGATGATCATGGAGATTTTTAAATTACCACCATCCCGTCCAGTTGGTGACCTGAAAAATGCCATCCGCGAGGCAATTCTCGATGGCGAAATTGAAAACAACTATGATGCAGCCTATGCCTTTATGCTGCTTAAGGCCGGTGAAATGGGCATCAGCATCAATTGATCAGTTCCCCGTTTGCATATCATCTAATATTAACCAATTATGGTTTGGTTAGCTGCGATGGTACAATAGTTGTGAATATTATATTACATTTGAAGCCTAATTTTTCCGGCTTTCTATAAACAAATCAAATCAGGATGGCGATTTTAAAATTCAGGGTATATTTTGAGGAGGATGACAGTATCTACCGTGACATTGCAATTAAACACAAGCAAACATTTCTGCAATTGCACCAGGCGATCCTGAAGGCCTATGAATTTGATAACAAGCACCAGGCGACTTTTACAAGAAGCAACGACCTTTGGGTGAAGGGTAGGGAGATCAGCCTGGAGAAGTATGACAGGCCATATAAGGTTCCGCCGTTGATCATGGAAGAAACTCCCATAGGGACAGAAATAAAGGATCCAAATCAACGCTTCACTTATTTATACGATTTTACCCGTAACTGGCATTTCCAGATTGAACTCATCAATGTTTCCAAAGAAGAAAACCCAAAACTCGATTATCCTGTTGTGGTGAAAACAGAAGGCATAGCTCCTTCACAATATGGAACTAAGGGACTGGTGGGGGATAAGCTGGCAGAAATGGAGGAGAAATATGATCTTACTGCTGGTGCTGAAGGGTTTGGTGAAGAAGGCGAGGAAGATGGCCTAATCGGCACCGATACCGATACCGATGCCGATAGCGACCAGGAGGAAGCTGTTGATGATAAGGAGGAGATTTGAAAATTTAACCCTCCATCTATTTAAACCAATCGGACTATATATGCCCGTCGGACTATTTATGCCCATCGGACCGTCACGACACTGAGGTCCATCATCAATCCATGAGTAAGACTGTTATCATCTCCATTATCAACCATGAGTAAAACGGTTATTATAATCGTTGGTCCTACTGCTGCCGGTAAAACAGCTATCGCAATCAGGCTTGCTCAACAACTCAAGACCGAAATAATTTCTGCAGATTCTAGGCAATGTTACATTGAAATGGATATAGGGGTCGCGAAACCATCCAAGGCTGAGCTGGAAGCTGTTCATCATTATTTCATCAACAGTCATTCCATTCATCAACCAGCAAATGCAGCAGATTTTGAAGCATACGCATTGAATGCTGCCGAAGAAATTTTTACAAAACACGATATAGCAGTAATGGTCGGTGGAACTGGTCTTTATATAAGATCATTTTGCGAAGGGCTTGATATCATACCACCCATCGATCCGGTTTTACATAATGAGATCAATGCCAGCTATGATAAGTTTGGGCTTGAATGGTTAAAGCAGGAAGTCAGTGAACTCGATCCCCTTTTCTATGCCACCGGTGAAATTGATAATCCACATCGATTGCTAAGGGCGCTTGAAGTAATTAAGGCTACAGGACATTCAATCAGGCATTACCAGACTCAGCATAAGAAACAAAGAGCGTTCAACATCATCAAGCTTGGAATTGCTCCGCCGAAACCAATTCTTCAAAACCAGATTGATAAAAGAGTTGACCAGATGATCGTTGCAGGGCTGGTTGATGAAGTAAAAAGCCTGGTCCCTTATAAATCACTCCCTCCTCTACGAACCGTCGGTTATACAGAAATATTTGAATACCTCGAAAACAAAATCAACCTTGAATCTGCAATTGAAAATATAAAAATCCATACGCGTCAATATGCAAAACGCCAGATAACCTGGTTCAAAAAAGATCCTGATATACGCTGGTTCCAACCAGATGATGAACTCCCAATAGATGGCTTAAAATAATGTATTTAACTCCCTGCACTCATAACTCCACTCATCACACATCACTCATCACTCATCACTCATAACTCATAACTCCACTCACCACTCACCACTCACCACTAATTCTACGGGAACTTAAATCCAACAGTCAACAACACTGTCCCATTGCTTTCTTTTAAAGCTGCAAACGTATTGTCCTTATCAGCCAAACGATAAGGGAAATTTACATCCCTGTTCAGGCTATGAATATAGGTCAGGTCGATAAATATTCCGCGGTTACGGTATCCAAGTCCTCCACTTAAATTCATGCGGCGTGGCTTCAGCGTATTCTCATTATTCTCTCCATACTTGTATGACTTTTCTTCATAAGGATTACCATAATAGGCAAACCCAAGCCTGGTCATAATCGTGTTAAACTTTAATTCTCCACCTACCCGGAAGTTGAATGCTCCTTTGTACTCATTCTTTATAGTTGAATTCACAGCATCATAATAATCATCATTTTGTTCTTCATCGCTGGAACGAAACTTTGATGAGCCATGTGTTACATATTCAATATCTGCAGTGATAAATCCTTTCTGCTGTGTAACATCTTCCACTTCATACAATACATAAGAGCCACTCACCAAAAATTTCCAGGGCGACACAAGATCATAACTGAATTCGGGAATGCCATAGCCAAACTGTGTATAAATTGAATCTGCAGTTGCAACCCTTATGTTCTTTCCCGCTGGAAAATAATTTTCAAGATCCGTTTCAATACGCCCGGTTATTTGTTCATCAATTGCGTACCACGATGGTGTATGAATAGCAATTCCAATCCGGAGTTGTGTGGCTGGTTTGAAGATTACACCAAGTTTTGCGTTTATACCAACACCCCTGGCTTCGTATTCTTCCAGGTACTCCGCATATCCGAAATTATTGTTGTTAACGCCCGTTGCATCAGTTTCGCGCAACACAGAAGTACGGCTGTAATTCATGATGGGAATGCCCAGGCCAGCACCTATATAAATCTTATCGTCCATGTTGGAAGCAAATCCCAAAGCCAGTTCCGTTATTCCGCCTTTTGTAGTGGTGGTTTTTTCCTGGTCAAACAAGACCGGCTTATTGCCTATTGTTGCATCACGAAGTGGTAGACCCACTACTTCGGTCTGGCCGGCTATAGTAGCAGTATCTATCAGGTAAGTATAATTTGCAAGCTTAGTGCCTAATGAAAGCGGTGCATCATATAGAGTCGTGCTTATGTCGAGACCTGAGGCAGCAAACTCTTCTGCAAAAGATTCTGAAAAAGAGCTATAATTATTCTGGCCCTTATAATACTGGGTGTTGTTGAAATTGGCCATCCGGTTTACTCCAATTCCAAAAGTTTTGTTCTTCCATTTGCTATTGTTGTCTGCCCAACTCAAAACGGCCCCTGTTGTGCCAAAATTGAATTTTGAAACATTGTCGGATTTAGCTTCAGTTCCCCGGTAAAAACCTGTTCCTTTATTGAAACTGATACCCGGGCTGAGAACAAACTCACCTTTTTTATACATCCCAAGACCTGCCGGGTTAACAAACAAAGTAGTTATTTCGCCACCCAGTGAACCCATAGCCCCGCCTATTGCCTGGTTTCTTGCTGTTCCTGATGGAATGTTCCAGCTCATTCTTATCGCATCTTCCGGAACCTGGGCATTGAGCTGCTGTGCACAAATAAACATTCCAAATACATAAGCTATCCTTTTCATATCGCTTCTCTGATTATCGTTTTTCTCTTGCCGCCAAAAAAAAGGAGGAATCAAAATTCAGGATTATCCTTAAATCGTGTTCCTCCTTGTTATGAAATATCGTAACAATTAGATTAATTTCCTCTGCCAGGGCGACTACCGGTACTTCCACCGCCGCCACCTGAACTGGATCCGCCAACACTTCCGCCACTGCTTCCGGTACTCTGGGTACGAACAGGTGAAGAATTGTTATTGGATGGGGAATATGATCTTACAGGTCTGTCATTGTTTGGTGTATAATAACTTCCCCGGTCGGCGTTCGAGTTATTATTGCCTGATCCACTCGAGAATACCCTGCGGAGACTTGTTCCTAATGTATTTGTATTTGAGTTGTTATATCCACTCTGACCAACCGGGCGTGTTGAGCCGGGACGGGTCAGGGAACCACTCGAATTGGAACCATTGAAAGTTCTGTTTGAATAGGTGTTAGGATTAAAACTTCTTACCCTTGTATTAGCTGTTGGTCCGGGTTTGTTGATTATAACACCACCACCATAATAAGGATTATAGTAGTTGTTCCAGCCATAATAATTATTGTAATAATTGCCGAAACTCAATCCAAGTCCCAGGCCACCATAGGACCAGGGGCTATATCCAAAAGAACTTCCGTATCCGAATCCGCTATAACCATAACCACCATAACCTCCGTAGGCAAGGCTATTATATCCCATTCCACCATAAGGCATTCCTGCATAGCCAATACCACCATATCCGTAGTCATCAAATGCGCTCCACATGCCACGATTGCGGACTCTCATTTTTAACACGCGGTCGTCTTGTGAAAGATATTCTCCCTCATCATTTCGGTACCTGCCGGCGCGGTCATCAGGTTTGTCCATCTGGACATAGGCGGCAGCTTCTTCGCGTCCGGGTGAAAAATATATATCGTCAGGAGTTTGAGCGGTCCTGTACACAGACGAGCAACTGCTTAACGCAATTGCTACAATACTGGAAAATACTAATGCGGACTTCATATAAGTGTTTTAAATTTTTACGGCTTAACTTGTTATTTTTGCGTTAGCCTTATGAAGTTACAACAAAATGAGCTCCAAAGGTATTAAAATAAACGCCGCGATTGTTAAATTTTAGGTTAATAAACACCTGAGAACCAGTACATGAGCGCTGGGTTCGTCATTCCCGGATTAAAAATAATCACAGTTGCCTGTAGCCAGGATAAAGCTAAAAATATTGTGCCGTGAACCGGAGCACATAACAAAAGAATTATAAGTATACAATAAAAGAATTATAAGGATAAAATTATGAGCAAAGAGATTACTTCCAGGAGCCAGGATTATTCGCAGTGGTACAATGACCTCGTCATTAAGGGCAGCCTGGCTGATTATTCAGCCGTTCGTGGTTGCATGGTGATCAAACCCTATGGTTATGCACTTTGGGAAAATATGCGGGATGCGTTGGACAAAATGTTTAAAGACACGGGGCATGTAAATGCTTATTTCCCATTATTTGTTCCGAAAAGCCTGTTTGAAGCCGAAGAAAAAAATGCCGAAGGTTTTGCCAAGGAATGTGCCGTGGTAACTCATTATCGTTTAATGGCCAACCCGGACAAAAAGGGTTCGCTGATGGTCGATCCGGATTCTAAACTGGAAGAGGAGCTGATTGTTCGTCCAACCAGCGAAGCTATTATCTGGAATACTTATAAAGGATGGATACAATCTTACCGCGATCTTCCCCTGCTGATCAACCAATGGGCAAATGTGGTAAGATGGGAAATGCGTACCCGTTTATTTCTTCGTACTGCGGAATTTCTGTGGCAGGAAGGTCATACCGCCCATGCCACCTCAACCGAGGCGATTGCAGAGGCGGTCCAGATGCTTCATGTATATGCCGATTTTGCTGAAAACTGGATGGCGCTACCCGTGATACGTGGTGTGAAGTCAGAAAGTGAACGTTTCGCCGGGGCACTGGATACTTATTGTATTGAAGCTTTGATGCAGGATGGTAAAGCTCTACAGGCTGGTACTTCGCATTTCCTTGGTCAGAACTTTGCGAAAGCCTTTGATGTGAAGTTTTCTGACAAAGAAAATAAACTTGATTATGTATGGGCAACGAGCTGGGGGGTAAGTACCCGGCTTATTGGTGCCCTGGTGATGGCACATAGTGATGACGAGGGCCTGGTGTTGCCACCCAGGATTGCGCCTTTACAAGTGGTTATAGTACCAATTTATAAAGGGCCTGAGCAGAATATCCTGATTAATGAAAAAGCTGCTGAAATGGTTAAACAGCTTAAAGCTGCCGGCATAAGGGTGAAATTTGATGATAACGACAATAACCGTCCGGGTTGGAAGTTTGCAGAATATGAAAAGAAGGGTGTGCCATTGCGTGTAGCCATTGGTGCACGTGATGTTGAAAATAATTCCGTTGAAGTTGCGCGGCGCGATACCAGGGAGAAGCAAACAATTTCGCTTGATGGCTTCACCGATACCATTAATGCTTTGCTTGATCAGATTCAACAGGCCATGTATACTAAGGCGCTTGCTTTTCGCGACGAACATATAACCAGGGTTGATAGTTGGGAAGAGTTTCAGTCTGTATTGAAAGATAAAACCGGGTTCATCTCGGCGCATTGGGATGGTACTGCAGAAACTGAGGACAAGATAAAGGAGCTCACCAAGGCAACAATCCGTTGTATTCCTTTAGACAATCCACAGGAGGATGGAAAATGTATTCTCACCGGCAAACCAAGTACGCAACGGGTTTTGTTTGCCCAGGCATATTAAACCCGGGGGTTGAAGGATGATTGCATTTATCATCTATAATGCTTATTTTGGGTGCATAAAAATTTCTAACCCTTCAACCCTCAACCAATCTTATGGAACAATCAAACAACCTGTTCGAATTACATGTTGATCACAGCGGATCTTCATTTTTACGTGAAATTGCCAAGTGGTCAAAGTTTCTTTCAATAGTAGGATTTATTATGATCGGCCTGATGTTACTGGTCATTGTATTTGCAGGTAGTACCATGGCTACAATGTTTTCAGGCACGGCTTATGGGGCTTCCGGAGAACTCTTCGGTATGATCTATATTGGTGTTGTCGCCGCTATCATGCTGATTTATTTTTTTCCATGCCTCTACCTCTTCAAGTTCGCTACCAAAATGCAGGTTGCTTTGCGGAATAATGACCAGGACACGCTGAATGCATCATTTGAAAACCTCAAATCCTGCTTCAAGTTTATGGGAATTTTTACTATCATCTGCCTGGCACTTTATGGGCTAATTTTTCTTTTCGGGATATTTGCGGCGCTTGGTACTGGAACTGTATAAGTATTGTCGTTTGTTGATTTTCGACGTTCATGGCGTTCACTCGGTTCTTCCCTTCGCCGGATGGGCCTTTCGGTTGGTTTGATTTGCCACTGTGATTCCTGGTTAATACCCTTGTTCATGCCGCTGGTGGTTCTTGTCTCCGATCAGCTTTTTGTTCCCTGATCGGCTTTTTTAGGTATTCATGGTGTGCCAGGGGTTGTTGGGCCCTGATGGACTTCAGTAACTCCGAACAGGAATCGAAGGTGGCAATCAAACCAACCTCAGGCCCATCCTGCACGTTCTAATCTCGTTCACTTAGGGGGATATGCGACTAATTTAACAAATTCACCATTCACTTATTGCAATAACCGGCATTGACATTATCGGCATTGCAGAAATTGAAATGACATTGCTGTGTTACCGTTCTCTGAATTACAGTTACCAGCTATCCGGTTATCGGAAAAACGATTGGCAAAATTCCATTTGCAACAATCTTAACCAATCTTAGCTACCGAAACTTCGGTTGAGCATCATTGCATTTGCATTCTTTTCATCTAATTCGCAAGCAATCTGGTTCCAGCGCATTAATAATCTTTCCCATAGCGCAAAGGAATAAATAACGGTAGGTATTGCATCGATTGCTCGTTACAGCCTGGCAGTGATTCAGCGCAGTAGTGATTCAACGTTTGCGGGTAGCATCGTTTGCAGGTGGCTACGTTTGCAGGCAGCATTGTTTGCGCGTGGCTGTGTTTGCGGGTGGCTACGTTTGAAAGCGGCCGGGTTGTTTCCCCCAATCGAATGTGAGATCGGTTTGTATATTAAATCGGGAAGGGAATTGCAAAACGAATATCAGCTCATTTGTCATCTATGGCTAATTAAGTGATTGGCTTATTCACAAGATTTAATGTTGATTGAATGATGGGACAACAAAGCCTGCTATATAGGACTCGTAAGAATTGTTATGCTAGTATGATATTCCCCCAAGTGGATGAGCTAGTTGGGAGTGGGATTGTGCCTTTGCGCGGCCTTCGTACCGTGGTCGAGTTACTGAAGCCGATCAGGGCGATACTGCAACCAGCACTGGAAGAAACCCTAACAAAGCTGATCAAGGCAAAAAAGCCGATCGGAGACAACAACAAATAACGGCATAACGAAAGGTATTAACCACGGGACACAGCCGCAAAAAGGCACAATCCTGCTCCCAACGGTGCGAAGAAGCGACCAAAAACTGTTGCATAATGATGCTGATTGAAAATATCCAACTGCAGACTAATTCGACGAATAGTAATTATAATCCTTCAAAAGCGTCTTCAAAAAATCCGAAGGCTCCTGGTCGCTTTCCATTTTTAGTTTTGATTTGATCCGGTCAGCGATTTTCATGGCCAGTTCATAATCATTTTTCTTTTTCACAGACTCAATGATGCTCTTGAGCGTATTGATATCCCGATCGCTTAGCTGCATTACCATAGGATATCTCGGTTCATAATCAGATTCCAGTTCAGTAAAAACAGTGTCCTCCCAGGATGTGCGGTTTTTCAGATCTATAATTATAGTGTCGGCGAGAATATCGCCAACCCGCTGCGATCGTTCTGTGAAAATTACAGAAGCAAGTCCAATAAATATTAACGGAAATAAATACCAGGGAAGGTCATTGTTCATGATACTGAATAATAACAGTAGCGGAAAATCGATCAGCCTGAATACCCATCTTATTATATACTGACTAATTCCAGGCTGACCGCCCTGGGCGGTGATAACCCGGATATTCATGATTTTTTTACCAATGCTCTGGCCATTCATGATGATCTCGCAAACCAGGTGATAAAACATCACTGGAAACCCCAGCAATATCTCCTTCCAATTCCAGCTCCCGGTCCAGATAAAAAAAGAAGGAATATGAAAGATCAGAGAAGCGATTTTGATATAGATCCAGCAAACCAGCAGATCAATCAACCATGCAATAAGACGTTTATGAAATGGAGTAACGGCAAACTCAACCTGTATATTAAAACCTGTATCTAATTTGACCAATCCCATGCAGCGCTAAATTTAATATTTAATATTTAAAATTTATAATTCTAAATTGTATATTGGTAATTCTATGATAGTGAGCAAGGTCACACTTATTCAATCCAGCAGTATTAAATCAGTTCCTCTGTGAGAGAAGGTCTTTTTATCAAAAAGAATATTGAGAAATGGAAGCAATACCAGTACGAAACAAATTCTGATCCCGATGAGATGGCAAAGGAATTTACCGAACTGGTCAACGATCTGGGTTACTCAAAAACTTTTTACCCCCATAGCAAGGTCACACAATACCTGAACGGACTTGCCTCGCGCATCTATCTTGGTATTTACCGGAATAAAAAAGAAGAGACTTCAAGATTCTGGAAGTTCTGGAAAACGGAATTGCCGCTTACTGTGCGCCGCCATCACAAAGAACTTCTATATGCATTTTTGATCTTTACCTCCTTCGCTATCATGGCGGCCGTTTCCGCCGCCCATGATGATAGCTTTGTTCGCGGTGTACTCGGTGACAGCTATGTTGAGATGACTGACGAAAACATTTCACGTGGAGATCCTTTCGGTGTCTATAAGGATAAGGAACGTTTAAACATGTTTGTAGCCATCGCGGTCAATAATATCAAGGTCTCATTTATAACATTTGTAGCCGGATTCCTGTTATCGATCGGAACCGTGTGGTTACTATTCAAAAATGGAGTTATGCTTGGGGCTTTTCAATATATGTTTTTTGCGAAGGGGCTGGGACTCCAGTCGGTGCTGGTAATCTGGATTCATGGAACCCTTGAGATCTCAGCTATCATAATTGCGGGTGGCGCAGGACTTATCGTAGGCAACGGCATTTTATTTCCGGGTACCCTGAGCCGGATACAATCATTAAGAAAAGCCACGAAGGAAGGACTCAAGTTAATGATCGGACTGATACCTGTTTTTATTATGGCAGCCTTCCTTGAAGGTTTTATTACCCGTTATTCAACAATGCCCAGGCTTGTTAGTGCATCCATACTGCTTGCATCCATCAGTTTCATCATCTGGTATTTTGTAATCTATCCAATCAAAGTAAATAAACAGCTGGCAGTATCAAAAATCAATTTCCCGGATGAGCCGATTTAAAAAAGCTACGTTCATTTTATATTTCATCCTTATGGGTCTTGCTGGGTTTTCCCAGGAACAGGATCCCCTGGACACAATGCTGATCATCGATTCCGCTCATCAGGTAATTGAAGCACCTTTTTATGATGATTCGGATTTTCCCGAATCAGCGCCTTCAGCCAGGTCTTCCATCCAGCCGCAGGTTCCGGACACACTGATCTTTCGTAAAGTCGCGGATTCTATCACTGCCCGTTTAAAAAAACAAAAAGATTTTGAATATGCAAATGATCCGGCATACTGGGTAAGAAAACCCCTGAAGCCTTCAAATAACAGTATATCCCTATGGCAAAAACTGGCTGATTTTTTTTCGAGACCAGCTGTGCGGGGTTTTATATACCTGTTGTTGTTCGGGCTCGCAATCTTTCTGATTATCAAAGTAATCATAGTCAACAACCTCTATATTTTTAAATCCTCTCCCAAAAAGAAAAAAGTAAACGCCACTGGTGATGAAGCAACCCTGATGGAAGAAAACCTCGATGAACTTATCAGAGATGCCCTTGAAGTAAATGACCAGCGCGCCGTTGTAAGGTTTCATTATCTCAAGACCCTGAAGTTGCTCGACAAGAAAGGATGGATCAGCTTTCATCCTCAATCAACCAACCAGAATTACAGGAGCCAGGTGAATAACTATGCGAAAGGAAAAGAGTTCGGCTTTCTTAGTTCAGCCTACGAACATGTATGGTATGGAAACTTCCAGCTTAACCGCGAACAGTTTGAGATTGTGTTACACAGCTTTAATCACTTTCAAAATTCATTGAAAGTATGAGGATAAATTCCATCTGTAATTCTTCTGATATTTTTGCAAAAACTGCCATTGTTAAAAGATGGGTGCTGTTTTTTCTGGCAGGCATCACCATTTTTATCACCAGTTGCAGTAAAGAAAAAAAGCTTAACGAGAAACTGACCTTTTGGAAAAATGATAAGATACCTTATGGAACCTTTTATGCATATGAGAACCTTAAGCGGATGTTTCCCGGTGTCGAAATAAGTATAAATAAAACGTCACCAGACAAGTATCATCTAAACAACCTGGAAGAGTTGACAAATGACGGGTCGGATAGCAGCAATCCTGGTGAATCTGCGCTCATCATCATTTCACCGGTAGTAGCCCCCGATAGAAGGGAACTGCAGGCGATGATGAATTATATCAGCGAAGGCAACCATATCTTTATTTCAGCGATGGAATTTTCTGATAACCTGTTGGATAGCCTTAGGTTAAAAGCACAATTGGAATCTGGCTTTGATTCGATGGAGGACTCACTTACGCTTAGTCTTATTCATCCAATTGAGAATGATACAACATCATTTGCATATCCCGGTTTGCAACTGGATAATTATCTAAGAAAATTTGATAACAACATTACCCAGGTACTTGGATACAATCATGACAATAAACCGAACTTCGTAAAGTTTACTTATGATGGAGGTGGTTCACTCTTTATCCAGCTCGCACCCGCCGCATTTACGAATTTTTTCCTGCTTCATAAAAATAACAAGATATATTATGATCAGGCTCTCTCATATCTTCCCCCGCAGTTAGATGAAGTAATCTGGGATGAATATTTCCGTTATCATCGCAATGGCAGTGGCAATGAAAACAATGACTTTTCCGCATTCAGCTGGATGATGAAACAACCGGCCCTGGCCTGGACCTTATGGCTGCTGCTCTTGTTGTTTTTGTTAATTTATCTTTTTGAATCGAAAAGAAAACAAAGAGCCATCCCGTTGAAGCCCAGCCTGAAAAATGCTTCCGTAGATTTTGTGCAAACAATCGGGCGGCTTTATTTTCAACGCAAAGACAACAAGAACCTGGCTGGCAAGATGATTACACATTTCCTTGAACAGGTAAGACAACATTATAATATTACCACTTCCAGTCTTGATCAGAATTTTGAGAAAAAGTTAAGTTATAAGTCGGGACACACAGCGGAAGAAGTAAAAGATCTCGTGCAACATATTAAGATAGTTCAGGAACGCCCCCTCGTGAGCGATGAACTGTTACTGGCATTCAATCAGAAATTAGATAAGTTTAAAACTAAATTTAAAGATGGAAGATAATTTTTTTGAACAACGAACGGATCTCGGTTCATTGCAACAGTCGGTAGAGAATCTTAAGGCCGAGATCGGTAAGGTGATCGTTGGACAGGAAGAGATGATTGAATTATTGCTTGCAGCTATCCTGGCAGACGGCCATGTGTTGATCGAAGGTGTTCCCGGTGTGGCAAAAACACTTACTGCGAAACTCCTCGCAAAAACCGTTTCGATAGATTTTTCAAGAATACAGTTTACACCTGATATGATGCCAAGCGATGTAATTGGCACGACGGTCTTTAATCCTAAAGACATCAATTTCCAGTTTCGGAAAGGACCGATTTTCAGTCATTTAGTGTTGATCGATGAAATTAACCGTGCGCCGGCAAAAACCCAGGCTGCTTTGTTTGAGGTGATGGAGGAGAGACAGGTTACCGTTGATGGCACTACTTACCCTATATCTGCGCCATTTATGGTGCTAGCCACTCAAAACCCGATAGAGCAGGAGGGAACTTATCATTTGCCCGAAGCCCAGCTCGACCGGTTTTTGTTTAAAGTCGAAGTAAGTTATCCGACCGCTGAACAGGAGTTCCGGATTGTATCGCATCACCATCGTTCGGGCCTGGAAAACCAATTGAATGAAGTAGGGCCTGTTTTATCGGCTGAGCAGATAACCGCTTTGCGCAACCAGGTGAGAAGTATTCATATTGAAGACAAGTTGATTAATTTTATCACCGCTATTGTGGCGGGAACCAGGAATCATAAATCGATATACCTTGGTGCTTCACCCCGTGCTTCTATAGGTGTGTTAAACGGCGCTAAAGCAATTGCGGCTATGCGTGGCCGTGATTTCGTAACGCCGGAAGATATCATCTTCATTGTTCCGCATGTGCTTCGTCACCGTATCGTGCTCTCACCCGAAAAAGAAATGGAAGGCGCGCAGACTGATGACGTCATTCTGCAACTTATACAAAGCATTGAAGTACCGAGATGAGTTATGAATTATGAGTTATGAGTGATGAGTGAAGATGTGAATGGATTAAATCCTTAACTCGTCACTTAACAACTCACTCATCACTCATCACTAATAACTCATCACTCATAATTAAAGTGGTTTCGTTTTGTTAAAAATTATAAATACATACCTGACTTCCCTGTTCTTCAGCTCCCGGTTTTACTGGTCACTGGCAATTATAGCATGTTTGTTTGCACTTGCATTTCTTTTACCTGGAATGGTGTTTGTCATCAGGCTTTTGTTTTTTGTTTTTGTTGCACTTGTACTGCTGGATTATGTTATCCTGTTTTTCACTTCAAATTCAGTGATTGCCTCACGCGAACTTGCAGAACGTTTTAGCAATGGTGACCAGAATACGGTAAGAATTAAAATAATCAACCAGTTTCCATTCAAAGCCAGCCTTAAGATAATCGATGAATTACCAGTGCAGTTTCAAAAAAGAGATTTCCTGTTAAAAACAACACTTGAAGGAAACGGTGAAACTGAAATCAGCTACCAGCTTAGACCGGTGGAGCGGGGTGAATATATTTTTCTTGATACAAACGTTTTTGTAAAATCACCTTTAAACTTAGTGGTGCGGCGTTTCCAGTCTGGCGCAAATGATGTTGTGAAAGTGATGCCTTCTTTTGTTGACCTTCGCAGCTTTGAAATAATGGCTTATTCCAATAATCTCTCGGAAGCCGGTAGCCGGCGCATTCGTAAGATTGGTCACAGTCTTGAGTTTGAACAGATCAAAGAATATGTTGCCGGTGATGATATCCGGAGTATTAACTGGAAAGCTACTGCACGCAAAGGTGGTCACCTGATGGTGAATAATTATACCGACGAACGTAGCCAACAAGTATATTGCCTGATAGACAAGGGTCGCGTTATGAAAATGCCTTTTGAAGGAATGACCCTTCTCGACTATGCCATCAATGCAACGCTCATTCTTTCCCGCGTTGCACTGATTAAGCAAGATAAGGCGGGCCTGCTGACATTTGCCGACCAAATAAATCAATTCCTGCCAGCCGATCGCAAATCTGCTCAGATGGCTACCATTATGGAGACGCTCTATAACCAGGAAACAAAATTCCTCGAGACCGATTTTGAAAAGGTTCTTATACATATGCGTATGCGCATCACTTCGAGAAGCCTTGTAATCTTGTTTACCAATTTTGAATCATTATCAGGTCTGCAGCGGCAACTGCCTTATATACGAAGCATTGCGAAAAACCACCTGGTGCTTGTGGTGTTTTTTGAGAACACAGAACTGAAACAGTTGACAGACAAACCCGGAAGCGATATTGAATCTTTATATATAAAGACCATCGCCGAAAAATTTGCCTTCGAGAAAAGACAAATGGTAAAAGAGCTTCAACAACACGGGATCTTCACCATACTTACACCTCCGGAAAAACTTACGATTAATACCGTGAACAAATACCTCGAATTAAAAGCCCGCCAGGCAATTTAATCTGGTGCATCGGTAAATTGGTATGTCAAATAAGAAGATTTGGCATTAAATTATTCCGATTGAGTCAATCACAAATACAACAATCCGCTGCAGCCCACTTGTATCCTGATAAAATTATTTTAGTTACAAGAAATAACAGAGATGATGCTGTTAGTTATTTTACCGATGACATTACCGTTTTGCCTGCTGATGTCTCTGACTATGAACTGGGTAAATATTTAGTAGAACATATACATCGGTCAAGAGTGGACGCGGAATCGTATGAGTATTTCAGGGAATTCAGGCAAACGTATAAAAAAAAGGGGAAATTCAGAACCGAGAAAGCCACTATGTTGATTGTCAAATATGCAAGTGTCAGCACCGTTGACGGAGTGTTCACCTTTCTACCTTACAGAAATTTGTTTCCTGAACGCGGTTGGAAAGCATTTCATAGAATACCTGAAAACCTGTTTGTACGCGAACTGGGAAATGATTATGCGCAAATAGGAAGAAGCATGAGGGATGCCTGGGATAAATCTATCTAAATCCATGTAAATCTTTTTAAACTCCCTTTAAACCTTTTGAGAAGTCTTGACAGGGGATTAACAACTTTTAAAACTTGCCTTATCTTCGCGCGAAAAAAAAGTTGGAGCAGTTGGAGAATACATATGAAGAGGGGAGGGTTTTGCTGATCGATAAGCCATACGACTGGACCTCTTTCGACGTGATACGGAAAGTGCGTAATGTGCTCAGGATTAAGAAGATTGGTCATGCAGGCACCCTGGATCCGTTGGCCTCCGGACTGTTGATATTGTGCACAGGAAAATTTACTAAAAGGATCAACGATTATATGGCTGCCGAAAAAGAATATATAGGTTCTTTTACCCTCGGGGCTACCACACCAACCTATGATCTTGAGAGCGAACCGGAGAACTTGCTGCCTGTTCAAAATTTCAACGAAGCCGAACTTCAAAATGCAACAAAAGCATTCGCCGGAGAAATATTCCAGGTTCCTCCAATGCATTCAGCGATCAAAAAAGATGGGAAACGAATTTACAAATTAGCCCGCCAGGGAAAGGAGATCGAGCTTGAGCCAAGAAAAATCACGATCAAAGAGTTTGTTATAACCAGGATAGAATTGCCAATGGTCCATTTTCGGGTTGTGTGTTCGACGGGCACGTATATACGAAGTCTTGCAAATGACTATGGTAAAGCCCTCGGATCAGGGGCGTATCTCAGTGGCCTTGTTCGAACCCGTATCGGTGAGTTTGAACTGAAAGACGCTGTTACCATTCAGCAATTGGAAGATGCTGCTCATAAATGAATCAAAACGGATAGCCTATCCCGAACTGTAATTGTCCGCTCGTAATTTTCAGTTTATGGAACCAACCTGCATTGTCATATGAATAAATAGGATCTTTGAGTTTATAAGCCCAGTCTAACCTAATCAGGAAAAAATCAAAATCAATACGTAAACTGGTACCGCCACCTACAGCAATATCTTTGTAGAGATGTTTAAATGTCAATTCAGAACCTTCCAGTTTCTCATTGTCAAAATTTGAACGGTTCCAGATATTTCCGATATCGGTAAAAAAAGCACTCTTGAATTTTATCCCAAACAGCGTTCCGAGGTCGAACCGGTATTCAATATTGCTTTCCAATTGGATATCACCGAACCTGTCGATACCTCCCTTCAGGGTGTCGTAAAAATTATTTGAGCCGAGTCCCAATTGTCTTACCTGCCAGGCCCGCATAGTATATGGCCCTCCTCCAAAATATGCTTTAAAGAAAGGAAGGTATTGCTCGGGGCCGTCCTTTGTTTGTCCATAGCTGTAACCATAACCACCGAACATTCTGAATGCCCAGGTCGATTTTGGCTGATCGATCAGGTATTTATATTCAATATCGGCCTTAATGAAACGACGTAATTCACCGCGGTCAAGCGATTTGATGAGCCCGACAATGGCACCACTTTCTTCCAACCTTGTTTTAAATAATCCGTGGTTGGTTCGGGAGCCGTGATCATAACTATAAGATAAGATCTGGCTAATGATAAATCCATTATTAAATGCAATCTTAAGGGAAGGAATTTCCTCTTCCAGTTTTAGAAAACTGTCTGTCTTGATGATTTCAGTATACTCAATATTGAAAGGAATATATCTCCAGGCATGTTTCTTTTTACCCCACTCATAACCCCAAGAGGCCTTGGCAGAACGCACGTCATAAAAATCAAGCCTTTTGGTATATGCAGCACCAAGAGAAACAGCTGTTTTAGGCGAGTTCAGTTTGTTTTCATTTTTTACTTTAAATGGTAAAATGAATCGGGGAATATAAATGTTTTGAGAGATACCGCTCTGTAGTGTCTGGATTATGTTTCGGCCAAGTTCAATACCAAACTGAACATTTGTAGTACTTTGAACAGCCTCGCGAAAAGCATTACGGTTTAATAACCCGATATTAAGGCCGGTACCGAACAACTGCCCGGTGCTAAGGTAAGTTCCGCTATTGCGACTGGTTTCAAATGCTATATTGAGGCTCTGCTTTTTTGCCGGATACAACCTTATGCCCGCATCAAGCAGCGGTACGGAATCCATTCTTTCAGAAAATGCCACATCTACCTGGCCCCAGGCACCGGATTGATTGAAATTATTTACGGTCGCATAATAATTTTCAATCTTATACAAACCCCCGGGTCTTAGCGCAATGTTCCTCGATAAATAAGGTAATTTGAATTTTTTGGTGCGATAGAAGAAATGAATTGAATTTAAACTGTCATGGGTCTTTTCAACCGGGGCGATTTCTTCCTGTATCGTCATATCCGGGTACACCCGGACATCTCCAATATAATACTTGCTGTAATGGCTTGAGTCTTTTATTCTTGCCTGTTTTATTGCAACGTTGATCGTAGGATTCTCTCTTTTTCGTTTCAGCTCTTCCAACAAAGTAAACTGTTCAAAGGGATCAAGAGAAGGGTCAATTAATGCAGCAAGCACAGTGTCCCTTTCTATGATGAAATCTTCCTTTACTATTTTATAAAATCCATGATTTCGGAACAAGAGCAATAGTCGATCAAGCTCTGATGACAACACCTGGATAGAATAGGGCTCGCCTTTTTTCAGAAACGACGCTTCGCGGTTTTCAAGGACAAGTTTTTGAAATTCAGGATGAGTGAGTTCATATCCTATTGAGTCCAGTTTTAGTTGCTTGCCCGGTGTTACCGTGAACTGAACTCTTACTCTTTGCTGATCCCTTACGGTATCTATTAAAAATGTGTCGGTGATACTCGGGCCGAAATAACCGACCGAGTTGAGCAATGCGGTCATGGAAGCTTTGGATCTTGAAACATTGCCCGAATCAAACACCGGTGGACGTTCAAGTTTATTGTAAAGTAGTGTTGGAAAACCCAGTGCTACAATGGTCCGGACTTTCAGGCTGTCTGAAATCTGATTCTCCAAACCTGCTTTAAGCTTTTGTTTTTCAAGGCCTTTCTGAGGCCCGTCAATATTAATGACCGTTTTATAGACAAATGGTTGGTTTCTTTGGTATTTTTTGGGTATTGTACAGGATGCGACCAACAGCAGGACCATCAGGATGGCAAAGGCGGAACGGAAAATGGTAAAAAAGCTAACTTGCCGGGGGAATAACATAAAGCTGTAAACATAACACGATGTTGATTAAATCGCAGGTCAAATATATTCAAAGTTTAAGCCAGAAAAAATTTAGGGATGATGAGGGCTTATTCGTGGCAGAGGGGCCGAAAATAATTAACGATTTATTGGCCGGCAACCAGGTTTTGATGCATTCTCTATTCGCTACTGAAGAGTGGCTTTCCGCCAACCGCAGCGTGCTTCCTGCCTCAGCTTCATCCGTCACCCATACTATAAGTCACCAGGAACTCGAACGTATCTCGTTTCTGACAACCCCAAACGAAGTTCTTGCAATTTTTCGAAAACCGTTATTTGAATTTCCGTCAAACAGCGTCGATTCCCTGATCCTCCTGCTTGACAACATACAGGATCCTGGTAATCTCGGCACCATCATCCGCTGCGCTGATTGGTTTGGAATAAGACATGTGATCTGCAGCCCTGGCTCGGCAGACCAGTTTAGCCCGAAGGTTGTTCAATCCACGATGGCAAGTATAGCCCGGGTGGGGGTGCACCATGCAGCCCTGGCTTCCTTTCTCGAAGCCAGGCCGGGAACTCCGGTTTATGCCGCAGCCCTAGAAGGGAAGTCCCTGGATCAATACAAATCTGTGGATCGGGGGATCCTTGTGATCGGTAATGAATCAAAGGGGATCAGTTCCGAAGTGATGGCTTTTGCCACCGAGTGCATCACTATTCCCCGCCGGGGTAAGGCTGAATCGTTAAATGCGGCTGTTGCCACCGGAATTATTCTTTCTCATCTTGTCGGTTAAGGCATTTCAGTAGCATTTCCGGGTAAATTAAATTTCGCCGTTAGATAGCTCGCTTATCTGAGCCGGTTGATTTTGCACGTTCATGGCGCTCACTCGGTTCTTCCCTTCGCCGGATGGGCCTTTCGGTTGATTTGATTTGCCACTGTGATTCCTGGTTAATACCATTGTTCATGCCGGGTCTCTGCTGTTGTCTCCGATCGGCTTTTGTTCCCTGATCGGCTTTTTTAGGTATGCTTGTAGTGCTGGTTGCCTTATTGGCTAGATGTTGATGTTGCAGGTTCATGGCGTTCACTCGGTTCTTCCCTTCGCCGGATGG
>Ga0193752_1000033_pt1 | contig 228908 bp, 251 predicted proteins | sample H1c1metaG_FD_144924 | JGI IMG/M metagenome (GOLD analysis project Ga0193752, IMG submission 144924) | Soil microbial communities from a riparian zone of the East river system, Colorado, United States - H1c1 | ecosystem: Environmental > Terrestrial > Soil > Riparian zone | place: USA: East... | reverse complement strand
CTGAAACAGCACCTCCACCTACAGACCTCGTTCCCGAGGTCTGTGCAGGGCTACGCCCTGCACTACACTAGGGTGCTCCTGGGATACCAGTTGTTACAGCGGGGGTGGTGAGTTTCGTGATTCAGGTTGTTACAAGTAATATATTCTTGGTACGCTACCCGTAGTATGAAAATCGGATTTGTGCTGGATGACAGCTTAGACAAGACGGATGGCGTGCAACAATATGTCACAACGCTCGGCGCCTGGTTTACGCACGAAGGCCATGATGTGCACTATCTGGTTGGGCACACCGAGCGCAGAGATCTGCCAAACATTCATAGCCTTAGCCGCAATGTACAGGCGCACTTTAACCAAAATCGTATGTCTACTCCCCTGCCTGTATCTACCCGCAAGGTCAAGGCGCTGCTGGCCCAGGAAGAGTTCGACGTCTTGCATGTCCAAATGCCCTACAGCCCCTTTATGGCAGCAAAGATTATAAAGAACGCACCCAAAGACGCGGCTATCATAGGCACCTTTCATATCCTGCCTTATTCGCGGCTAGAATCTGTGGCTACGCGTACCCTGGCGCTTATTCTGCGGCGGTCGCGCAAAAGGTTCGACACGGTGGTGAGCGTATCGGCGCCTGCCGCCACCTTTGCTCGCAAAAAATTCAAGGTCAAGAGTCAGGTTGTGCCCAACGCCGTGCCAGTGGCGCACTTTCAGACTGGCAAAAAGATCCGCAAGTATGACAACGGCAAGCTCAACATTGTGTACTTGGGTCGGCTGGTAGAACGCAAAGGCTGCAGGTATTTCCTAGAGGCTATCCAGCTGCTACACGAGCAAAACCTGCTGCATACCGTTAGGGTGATCATTGCTGGCAAAGGACCCGAAGAAGCCAAACTAAAAAAGTTTGTAGATGACAGGCGCCTGGGCAAATCGGTTATATTCCTGGGCTATATAACCGAAGAAGAAAAACCCAATCTACTGGCCAGCGCGGACATTGCGGTCATGCCCAGTACCGGCGGCGAAAGCTTTGGCATTGTGCTGATCGAGGCGATGGCTGCGGGGGCAGATGTGGTGATTGCTGGCAACAATAAAGGCTATCGCTCGGTTATGGCCGGGCACAAAGAGCAGATCATCAGCCCCGCTGACACAAAGGCCTTTGCCAAGATGCTCAAGCATTTTATTATCAACGCCAATGCCCGCAAGCGTGCCAAAAAGTGGCAGACTGTCCATGTGCATGATTTTGATGTGCGCATTGTAGGCAAAAAGCTTCTGCATATATACAAAGATGCCTTGCGTAATAAGGTATAATGACAAGCATGTTAGGCTGGCGCAAAAAAGATAAGCACGCCACGGTAGAAGTAACAGTTTCTAACCAGACTGTTATACGGGCCGTTGTGCTTGTTATGGGCTGTTTTATCTTCTTGGCTGCCCTGCGTCAGGCTAGTCACGCGCTGCTACTACTGTTTACGGCATTCTTCTTGGCGCTGGCCCTGAACGGTCCGGTGGGCTGGTTGGCCCGCCATATGAAGGGCCGCCGCGCGGCCGCTACGGGCATATCGTTTCTGATATTTTTGCTGGTATTTGGTGCCTTTGTGGCCAGTTTTGTTCCACCCTTGGTACGACAGACTAGCGGCTTTATAGATGCCGCGCCGGGGTTGGTAGACGACGTACGTGACGAAAACACCAGTCTGGGGCAATTTGTCCGCCGTAATAACTTAGAGGGTCAGGTAGACAAAGTCTCTAGCGAGCTGTCCCACCGGCTGGGTGGTATAGGTGGCACGGCCTTTTCTACGGCGTCACGTGTTGGCGGTAGCATCTTTTCTTCGCTGACTGTGCTGGTGCTGACCTTTATGATGTTGGTGGAGGGCCCGGCGTGGCTGGCGTTCTTTAAGCGATTGCTGCCCAAGCATCGCAGGGCGCACACCGAAGACTTACTGGCCGACATGTACAAAGTAGTGCGGGGCTATGTGAATGGCCAGGTACTGTTGGCTGCCACAGCTGCCTTGCTTATCCTGGTGCCGTTGGTAATTTTGGATATCAGCTATCCGGTGGCGCTGATGGTTATTGTGTTTTTCTGCGGCCTGATACCAATGGTTGGCCACTATATTGGGGCGGCAATTGTATCTGTTGTTGCACTGTTTACGTCGCCGTGGGACGCTGCGATCATTTTGGCCTACTACTTCCTGTATCAACAAGTAGAGAACTACGTTATTCAGCCAACTATTCAGTCTAACTCTACCAACATGTCACCGTTGCTGGTGTTTAGCTCGGTTATTGTAGGCGTCAGTTTTGGCGGTTTGCTTGGCGGTTTGGTCGCCATACCCCTGGCTGGCTGTCTGCGAGTACTGTTACTGGACTATCTAAAATCACGCAATATTGGTGACAAGACCGAAGACGCTTATGAAGAGGCCGTAACTGGCGAAGCCGCCGAAAAAGGCGGCAAAACCAAAGCCGCAAAAGCCTAGGTCTTTATACAAACATAGTATCTATGAGGGCCTTGGCGGTAGTTTGATTCTCTGCTTCACCGCTGCCGTGGCCGGCGAGTGTAATATATAACTTGCTGTGTCGGATGATCTGATGGAGCTTGTATGCGGTTGCGGGCGGGCAAGCCATATCGTAGCGACCCTGGACAATCGCAAATGGAGTTTTGATATGTTTTGCTTCTGAGAGTATGTAGTTATCTGGCAAAAAACACCCTTGCGATAAATAGTGGGCATAGAGTCGGTATGGTACATGGTCGTAGATTTCATGCCTATCGGCGGCGGATACATCTCGCCCTCCCTCGTCTTGATAGCCCCGCCAGTCAAAGCCGAGTAGTGGCAGCTCAAGATTCTCTAGGGCCTCTGCAGATATCCTCAGGGCTTGCTCGTCACCAGCTTTCTTTAGCTGCTGATAGTGGTACTGTGCTGGGTCACCTCGATGCTGCGCAGGTACACTGGCAACAAAGCGTTCCCAGACTTCTGGGTAGAATCGCTGAAAATGTCCTTGATCCACGTACTCCGTCTCTGTTCGAGAGCCAGTATACACACCACCTACTAAGGTGGCTTTCGCAACTTCTGGATAGCGAATGGTAAAAAGCGTGGCCAGTGTTGAACCCCACGAACGACCAAACACATAGACGTGCTTAATGCCCAGGTGGCTCAAAATTTTCTGAGCGTCTTCCATGAGGTCGTTGGTAGTATTGTGCTCTAGTTTGCCATACGGCAGGCTGTTGCCGCTACCACGTTGGTCAAAAAAGATAACTCGATGGTAGCGCGGGTCAAAGATTGCTTTATGTCTCCACCTATACTGTGAGCCTGGTCCCCCGTGAAAGGTCAATACTGGAGTTTTGGCCTTGGGATTGCCCCAATGCTCGAAATATACTTTGTGTCCGTTGCCCACGTCCAGGTGCCCGGACGCGATTGTGAGTTTGTCGGTCTTTAGCTCTCGTATGTCTTGCATATAGCTTCTTATGTTCGGTGCCAAACCTGTCCGTGAGGAGTGTCGCGGACACCGATGCCTTGCTCTTTTAGTTGATCACGCAGTTTGTCGGATGCGGCAAAGTCTTTGTTGTCTCGGGCCTTTTGTCGCTGGCTTAATAATTCTTTTTGGTCAGCGGTAATATCTTCTGAGTCACCTAGTCCCAACCCTAGCAGGGCGTCTATATCACGGACGAGCTCTGCAATGGAATCTTTGTCTGGCCCCAGCTCTTCGGCCTTGGTGACGGCGCCATATACATACGTGAGGGCATCGGGAATGTGTAGATCGTTTTGTGCCTGTTCCAGTATGTGCTGTCCGGCTTCTTGGTTATATGTGGCCAATTCTGGTGAGCTAAAAGATTGCAACCGTAGATCTGCCCAGGCGCGCAGGTTTTGCAGCGAATTGGTGGCTGAATCTAGGATGTCCCAGCTAAAGTTGGACTGCGACCGGTAGTGAGACTGCAACACGACTAAGCGGAAAGCCATGGGCTCGTACCCGCGCTCGCGGATGTCTTGCAGGGTAAAGAAGTTCTGGGCTGACTTGGCCATCTTTTTGCCGTCTACTAGCAGGTGTTCGTTATGTACAAAGTACTGAGCATAGATATCGCCCTTGCCGGCTGTGCTCTGGGCTATTTCGTTTTCATGGTGTGGAAAGACGTTGTCTACGCCGCCGGTGTGTATGTCGAAGGGTTGTCCCAAGTTGTTCACGCTCATGACTGAGCATTCGATATGCCACCCTGGCCTGCCCAGCAGCTCTTGCCCGTCCAGCTCGAATTCCCAGGCGGGTTCGTTGCCCTTGCGGGTTTTCCAGAGTGCAAAGTCATGTACAGAGTCTTTGTCGTATTCGTCGTTGTTTATGCGGGCGCTGCTGGTATTGCTGGCATCTAGTTTTAGCAGCTGACCATACTTTTTGCCACTGGCCCGATATTTTTCTATAGAAAAATACACACCGTCGTCGGCAATATAAGCAAAGCCGTCTTTGTGTAGGTCGGTGATAAGGGCACGCATACCCTCGATACTGGCAACAGCGCTCACGAATGTAATAGCCGCCACATCATTGCCTATGGCAGTGATATCGTCTAAAAATATCTGCTTGTAGTTGTCTGTCAGTTTGGCCAGAGCTTCTTCTGGGGACAGATCTGGGTAGTGTTCGGCACTGCGGCGAATGGTTTTGTCGTCTACATCGGTGTAGTTCATGACCTGCCGGACCTCGTAGCCACTGGCTGACAGTACACGGCGTTCTATGTCGGCATAGACATAGGCTGCTAGATTACCGATATGAATATGGTCGTAGACAGTGGGACCACAGGTGTACATGCGAACCGCGCCGGGTTCTAGTGACTTGAATTCTTCTACTTTTCGGGTCAGGGTGTTGTGTAGTTTCATCTGTTTCCTTCAATGGTTGTTAGTATATCATTACGGATCTTTTGGGTATCGGACGTAGTGTTCCTGGTGCAGGATGTCCTGGTATCTATCTAATACGCCGGCGGTATAGGCGTCTACGGCAAAGCCTCCTACCAGCCTCCAGCCAGTGGGTAAGTTTGCGCCCCAGGCTTCTGGCCACTCTGCCCTGTCTATGGCGGTAAACTGACTGCCATGCTGGGTCATGACGGCTAGCTTGGTCGCCAGGCTGCCTGTGGCATGTGCGGTGGCCTGGCTGTCCGGGCCGAGCCCCCATACATTCACGCCTCGATCTCTTGCTATCAATACTGCTTGGTGAACGGCGCTATGATCGCTGTGGTTAGGATAGGTGGGATTGGTCGAGCCGGCGCCCAGGGTGAGGACGTCGGTTGCTCCAGCGACCCGCATAGAGTCCAACACGCTCTCTACTACAGTGGGGTCGGTTGGCGACAGCGTTCCGTCTGGTAGGTCGCCAAACATAACATCGTCCGCAGGTATGCCAAACACGCTTAGCAGGCTGTCCAGTGTCTCTTGAGTCCGATCTTGGTTTGGCCTGTGGCCTGGGTTGGAGCTGGCTGCGCTATCGGTTGCGTAGTGCACCATGACCCGGGCGATTAGCCCTGCGTCGCGGGCTGCGGCAGCTCCTGCCAGGCCGTGGGCTATTTCGAATTCGTCATCTGCATGGGCCAGCTCGGCCAGCACGACACCACCCGGCTGAAATTCCAGAGAAGTCGTTGCGGTAAATTGTATGTCGGTGATTGCCATAAGGTTTCCTTGTTACGCATTAAAAAAGAGCCGGTGAGGCTCTTTTTTGCAGATTTGCGTAAAAGAAATAAGCCTCACCTTATGTACAGGTAGGCTGACAACAAGTGGTAGGTGTACGGTGCTGTTTCATTTCAGGTGCAGTCTAGCAAACCGCTTAACTCTGTTCAAGCCCGTCTAGCAGTTGCATGGTAGTTTTGACTACCTCGGCCTTGGTGTCGTCGAGTGACTTGCCACCGGTGATCTTGAAGCCGCTGGAGTATTCATGCCCACCACCACCAAAATGCTCGGCCAGCTGCCCGGCGATAGGCGCAGTGGTGTTGCAACGGATGGCTGCCGTGATACGTCCGTCGGCGTAGCTCTTCATAGACACTGACACCAGGACACCTTGCGTCAGTAGGTGCTCGTTCTGAATAAGGGCATTGGGGTTATATAGCGGGCTGTATTCCATGATTTCGTCATGGGGGATGGTTGTCAGCGCCAGCCGTCCGTCGGCGTGCAACTCGGTGCGCTCAATCAGCGTGGCCTTGTACCGAAAGATGTCGGGGTGCATTTTGCTCAGGTCACGGCGCTCTTCTTCTAGCTGCGGTCGGTTGACGCCCAGGTCTACCAAATCTGCCATGACCCGGTAAGTACTGGCGGTGGTGAGGTCGTTGGCTAGGCCCTGCGTGTCACCCAGGATAGAGGTCATGATGAATGCTGCTGCTGTCGCGTCTACTGGCCAGCCCAGCTCTTTCCATAGTTCGTAGATAACCTGGCCGGTAGAGGCCAGCTCTGGCTTGTTGTGCATGACCGTGGCAAACGGCACCAGGTTGTCGGTTTCGGCATGATGGTCCAGTACAACACATGGTTTATTGGCCAGCATTTTGTGCTGACCAGACTCAACCAATTTACCAAACAGCGTCATAGTAGAGGCATCTACGATAATACTCAGATCAAACTGATGGGGTAGCTCCGGAGACACGCGGTCCCAGCCCTTTAGGTACTTTAGGTAGCCAGGCATATCCACGCCGCCATAGAGGTGCACTTCTTTGTTCATTTCGCCCAGTAGCTGCTCGAGCGCGAGGGCACTGGCTAGGCTGTCGGCGTCTGGATTGTCGGCCTGGAGGATGACGATTTTTTGAGCTTCATCAACGAGTTGTTTGATTTTATCTTGCATATAAAAGCAGTATAACAGATTGACAGTGGTCAAATGGCTTAACTATAGTAAGGACCAAACTAAACGAGAGGTGTGTAATGGGGAGTACTTATAATCCCGAGCTTGCAGAAGAGCGTCCTGACTTTGGGTCAGACCAACTTGCCGCAGAGGACCTGGAGGTCGGCATGGTGGTCGAATTGGTTATGGACGACGAGGCAGTACGGACAATGGCTGTCTTGGCAGTTGGTAAACGCTACAGAGACCCAGCAGATCCCACTGGTCAGGCACGTCGTCAGACCTACATGGGTGACCCACGCAGCAAACAGCTTGAGGTAATTGACGAGCCCGATTGGGTTATTGTGGCCGAAAAATGGGACATATCACGCTTAACAAAAAAGACCAGCCCTCCAGAACTAATGCCCGTGTCACTTGAATTCGACGCGTTAGGCCTGGGGCCGTACCGCACCGAAAAGTTAAAGGGGTGGCACACTGACAGGTATGTACGACGCGTTCCCGGCATGCAGTTAGTGCTGCTAGGGGTTGTTATCGCTACAGTGCCGCCAGTTAAAGAACAGTCCGGCCCTCGAGCGCTCGCCCCAGTGTAATCTGGTCAGCATACTCTAGGTCTACGCCTACCGGCAGGCCGCGGGCTAGCCGCGTTACCTTAGCCTGCCGGTCGCCTAGCTGCTGCTGAATGTACAGGGCGGTTGATTCGCCCTCTACGCTGGCATTAGTAGCCAAGATGATTTCTTCGACGTTGTCTTCGTCTATGCGTTGCATGAGTTCGGCGATATGCAGTTGCTCGGGCCCCACACCATCAATGGGTGATACCAGACCGCCCAGTACATGGTAGGTGCCTTTGTATTGGGCAGTTTTTTCCAGAGCTACAATATCAAAGGGCTCGGCCACCACGGCCACTAGCTTTTTGTCACGCGAGGGGTCGGTGTACAGGTCTGACAGTTCCTTGCCTTTTTCTATGAGGGCAAAGGTTTTTTTGCAGAATGTTACGCCTTCGTGCAGTCCCTGCAGGGTTTCTGCAAGGTGCTTGGACGTGGTGGGGTCTGCTTTGAGCAGATAGTACGCATAGCGCTCGGCTGTGCGTGGCCCAACCCCAGGGAGTTTTCCTAGGGACTCAATAACTTTCTCTAGTGCCGGTGGCAGTATCTGCAAAATGGAGGCTCCTACATGCCGAGTTCGCTGAGGGCGCCCATGAAGGGTTGCATTTTTTCAGCGGCGATTTTTTGACTCTGTTGTATAGCGTCTTTGACGGCGTCTTCTATCCAGCGCTCTAGTTCCTGGATGTCGTCTAGGTCGACGCGCTCAGGATCTATGTGGATTTTCTTGATCTTCTGTTCGCCGGTGATCTCTACCTTTACGGCACCGTCACCTTGCTCGGCAGTGATGATCATTTTCTGCAGTTCTTTCTGCAGTTTCTTAACCTGAAGTAACATCTTAGCTTGATCAAATCGTCCCATAATAAACTCCTTCTTAATGCAAAAAATTGGCTCTAGATATTGTAACAGAGGTTAGGATTGTGCTCTAGGGTCTATGGACAAAGGTTTGTTTAGTGGCTGGGGCATCTGGCCAGGCCACAAAATAGTGTGTGGTGTTATACAGGCACGAGGCGCCGACTGCCAGAATAATCATCGCTGTCCCTACTCCCCTGGCCACTGGATTGCGCGGAAAAACCGTAAACCATTGTTGTAGCATGAGCCCAATACCTCCGGCGACCATCACGTAGACAAAGGGCAATAGGAGCGTGCTAGATACGGGCCCTTTTAGGCCAGCCAGTAGCGAGCCCACTGCAAAGATATACACAAACAGCCATGTACGATCTAGCTTGAGTTTGCTGACGTAGCCATAGGCGCCTATGACAAACATGCCAATGGTAAACCAATCCAGCAGCGGTAGCCGACCCAGCCAAAACTCTGGATTGTTTGGTCCCCTAAAGAATATTTCTACTGGTACTCTGGCGGTGTTCTTTACGATCTCTAGCGGCGCCGGGAAGGTCTGCGGCAGACCAAAGAAGGTTTTGGCCAAACCGGGCTCTTGGTAAATGGCCCAGCCAATAGGGCCGACCACTACCAAGCCGCCCAGGATAATGACTACCAGTAGTGGAAAAGGAACATCCTCTAGGAGTCGGCCAATGCGTTGGCTCTGCCACAAAAAGGCTGGAATGATAAACCATATCATGCCAGGCACGTAAAACAGGCCGATAACCACAGCTGCCCCAACCAAGAGTGCAATGAAGCTGCCGCGCGATCGCTGTAGCCACAGTGCCGCAGCCAAGGCAGTGATAAGTAGTGCTGACAAAATGCTGTCAGTACCCAAACGGGCGCTGTGCAAAAACCAAGCCGAAGTAATAAACATGAGTACACCCAGCACCGCGACGCGTCGGCTATACCAGGTCTTGAGGACGTAGTAAAAGCTGCAAGCTACCACCAAGGCAATAGCCGCACTGGCCGAACGCATAGCCCCGGGGCCAATGCGTTTAGTGTAGTGGGCGACTAGCTGCAGGCCTTTATGTGGGGCGCCCATAGGATTGTCTACGATAGCCTTGACGGTGCCGCTGGCGGCGCGCTGGTTTAGCTCGTTTTGGCTAAAGCCCGGAACAAGCGTGCCTAGCTGTAGCCACAACAATATAAAGATCAGGGTGACACAGCCCAGGAACAGAGCCATGGGGTGCCAACTACTCGCAAACCAGTTTCCAACTCGCTTCATTTGATACAAGTATACCACCCGTATTGAGGAACCCCGAGCGGGTTCCTCAACGTGCCGGGCAGTCGAATGAATCGCCTGCTCGGACTGCTCCTCCTGAGAATAGATAAAATTTAGCCGAAGTGAATTCGGACTAAATTTTACTTATTTATGCGCTAACGCTTGGGTTGGGAGGTTAGGTGGTAGCCTGAGCAGACTGGGCACTTATATACACGGTATGGTCTCTTTAGCCTTTTTGCGGGGTTGATTTTTTTCAGGGCTGACTGAGCAGCGGCATCGCTGGAGAAGCGAACCTTTTTCTTGCACATCTCTTTTTCTTTGTCACTTGCCATGTATCTAGTGTAGCAATACTAGTCATCAAATGGAGTGCTGCGCTTGGTATCGAGGCTGCGAATGCGCTGTTTTTCTAGGTCAAAGTATAATTCAACACCACCAACGGGGCCGTTGCGATGTTTCTTGATAAAGACGTCCATGATGTTTTTCCGATCTGTGTCGGGGTTATAGTATTCTTCGCGGTACAAAAAGGCTACTACGTCGGCATCTTGCTCGATAGAACCAGATTCGCGTAAGTCAGCCAGCTGTGGGATCTGAGGATGGCGGCTCTCTACCGAGCGGCTGAGCTGTGACAGTGCTATTAGTGGAACGTTCAGTTCGCGCGCGACCCCTTTAAGCCCACGGGATATCTCAGAAATCTCTTGGACACGATTGCTCTCTCCGCCAAACCGTGCCCCACCACTCATGAGCTGCAGGTAGTCTACGATGATGAGCCCGAGCGGTCGTTGATGCGCTTCACGGCGGGCCTTGGTACGGAGGTCGCTAACTGTAATGCCAGGGCTGTCGTCTATATATATAGGAGCTTCAGACAGCGAGCCCATGGCTTGGCCGATTTTCTCAAAGTCGGCATCGGTCAGGTTGCCGGTACGCAGTGCCCAGGCGTCTACGCCAGACTCGCGGGACAGCATGCGGTCTACCAGCTGCTCTTTACTCATTTCTAGGCTGAATATCAGCACTGGTTCGCCCGCCAAGGCGATGTTTTGAGCCAAGTTTAGGACCATGGCGGTCTTGCCCATGGCAGGACGCGCCGCCAGGACAATTAGGTCCGATCGCTGCAGCCCGGCCAGGATGTTGTCTAGGTCTCTATAGCCGGTCGGGATGCCACGCAATTTGCCCTTGTCCTTGTGTAGCTCGTCCAATCGGTCAAAGCTTCCGGCCAGAATGCTTTCCAGCGAGGTGATGTCTTGTTTGACGTGGCGCTGGCTGACGCTGAACAAACTGGCTTCGGCCTCTTCTACCAGGGCTTGTAGGGTTTGTGTCTCGTCATAGCCCAGCCCCACGATATCTTGTGAGGCTTTGATAAGCCGGCGGCGCATGGCTTTTTGGGCAACAATCTCGGCATATTGTTCGACATGGGCGGCCGTGGGTACAAAATTGGTGAGCTCTGTCAGGTATGAAGCGCCACCCACCATGTCCAACAGACTGGCACCTTTTAGTTGGTCGGATAGTGTCAGGACGTCTATGGGGCTGTGTTTTTCATACAGCTGCTGGGTGGCTTCGTAGATACGCTGGTGGCGTTCGTCGTAAAAATCTTCGGGGTGAATGATGTCGGCAATCTTAACAATTGCATCGGTATCGATCAGAATAGCGCCCAAGAGAGATGCCTCGGCGTCTAGATTCTGCGGTGGGATCTTAGCCCTCTGTTGGTCCCTTGGGTCCATAATGAGGCTAACCCGCTCTTCTTTCTGATAACGAAAGACATTTCTGGTGAGTGCCAGTTGTTAGTTCTTGTGAGGAGGCATACCCGTAGGTACGTCGACGAGCAAAACTGGCAGCTGGTACCGCCAGAATGTCTTGCAGTAGAAAGGAAGAGCGGGTTAGCCTCATTTTGTTACTCTAGCACTTCGCCACCACCAAAAATATTGCTTATGGTGTCTAAGGGGCTTGCCGGTTGGGGTGATTCGTCCAAGGCGATTTCTGGCCGGCTCGTGGGCTGCGGCGGCGTGCTGGTCTTTTTGTCTACGATACAGTTAATACCGGCTTGCATACCAGTGACCTCGGTAATAGAGTCGCTAATAATTTGCTTGTTCTTGACGTCATTTACGCGCTTTTGATGGAATGGGAATTCAAACGACAGGATTAGTTCGCCATCATTAAATATAGGTGTGGCCATACGGGTAATACCGTAGAGCGTATTGTTCTTTTGCTTAATAGTCTGAAGTACTTGCTGCCAGGTGGCTTCGTCTAGGGTGGTCGTGGGTAGTGCCGAAGCTGGGGTGGGCGTTTTTTCGGGTTCGGGTTGCGAAGCCTCCTCTACTGGCGGTCCTGGCTGTACTACTGCTGGTGGGCTGGCTGGCTCGGCTTTTGGTTCTGGGGTCTGGACCGGCTCCGCTGGCTTGTTCTTTGGCTGGGGCGGCAGGATTCGAACCCCCGATGACTGTGTGCCCTGCTGGCTCAAGGCCACCCCAAGCACAATAATCTCCAACAAGGCTGCTGGGTCATGCGACCCAGGCACGTCCAAGAGTTTTCGTACTATGTCCAGAGCCTTGTCTGCGGGCAGGCTTGCTCCTGCAGTGATGGCTTGCGTTCGCAGCTCGCCTGATAGTTGCTTGGCCACCTGGGCTGGCTGAAAGCCTTGATCATACAGACTCTGCAGTCGCTGGACCACTTGCTGGCTGTCGCCACTGGTGGCCACGGCAACAAGTTGCTGAATGGCTTCGGTGGGCGCTATGCCCAGAGCTCGTTGGGCATCTGTCAGTTCGATCTTGTCTGCGGTGTTACTGACTTGGTCTAGCAGCGATATGCTGTCGCGGAACGACCCGTTGCCATGCTTGGCCACCAAGTCTAAGGCGTCATTGCTGATGGTTATGCCCTCTTTTGTGGCAATCTCTTTCAGGTGTTTGGCGGCGTCTTCGGGGTCGGCAGGTTTGAAGGTATAGCGTTGGGTGCGGCTGATAATGGTCTCTGGCAGCTTGTGTGCTTCGGTGGTGGCTAGGATGAATATGACGTGTGCCGGTGGCTCCTCGAGTGTTTTTAGGAGTGCATTGAAAGCTTCTTTGGTTAGCATGTGGACTTCGTCGATAATATAGACTTTGTACTTGGCGCTGGTGGGAGCGTTGTGTACACGCTCGCGCAAGGTGCGGATCTCGTCTATGCGGCGGTTACTGGCGGCGTCTATCTCTATTATGTCCAGGTGGGTGGTGTCTTCGTCATACGGTAGATTATTAACTTCGTGAGCGAGAATTCTGGCAATAGATGTCTTGCCTACACCCCGGGGGCCGGTGAATAAATAAGCATGGCTAATGGTGTTATTTTTTAGCGCATTAGAAAGCGCTGTGGTGACGTGCTCCTGCCCCACAATTTCAGACAACTTCTTAGACCGGTATTTCCGGTATAGTGCTCTCCCCATCCCTCTTATTATAGGGCCTTAGACCAGCTCCCGCTGTTGTAAAACAAAACCAACTTGGCGTAGGGCTTAGTACACGGGAGGCGGTATAGTCTTGGCCACGGTAAAATCACCCAACACAAAGCTGAGGTGGTTTCGCTTGGTTCTGTCTGTTACGGGGCCATGCTCTACGGTAGCAAAGTCTAGCATTGCGTGCTCTATAGATCCGTCCCGGGATACGATCCATGAACTTTTTCTGGTGGAGTGCCAGTAGCGATCTTCGTGTTCTATGATGAGTGACAGGGCGGGATGTGCAGTATTCAGCTCGATGCGGATATCTCTTTCGGGATCAGGCATGTTTACTGCTTGGCGTAGCTGTACGTTTATTAGCCCATTGGCAGAAAACTTCAGACAGTCTATGTCTCTGCCGATAGATTCGATAGTAAATGGCTCAAAGAAGTAGCCCTCCCCCATGTCGGGGCCGAGCGCAGCATGGCGTCTAGGCGAGAAAAAGTATCATTCAGTGGGTCTGTCTCGGCCGTAAAAGAATCTGCATAACTAGTCGCAAGTTGTACCATCACTTCATTATACGTCAAGGGTCATACCGACACTGTTGTAAAACAAATATATCCTACTAACCAGAGACTAGCCCGTTGACCCAACCTTGGAGACGGATACTCTGCTTGATGCTCCCAGCACGGCTCCACGCAACAGTTGGCCGAGCTGTTTGCTCTGTTGCGGGGTAGCAGATTCTAGGACATGTCGGGCAAAAGGTACCATACGTCCCAAAAAGTAGGCTCGATTTGCGGTAGTTGGTTTTACCTGCACCAAGCCCTGTTGGTAGTCTCCCTTCAGGTCCCATGCCGTGTCAGCCAGAACGGCACAGATGCCGCCACTATCTAGGAATGTGTCAAAGGCATGTGTGTCTCGACCTTTCTGGTCGGGCATAAAAACACTGGCGTATCGTCTGCCTTCTTCTTTTAGGAGAGCGAAGAGTTCTTGTACGTTGTCTGTCTCTCGTTTTTGCAGTGCAATGTCACCAATCGCTGAAAAGTGATGCATGTGATGATACTGCCTATCAGGACTCCACTCAGCAAAGCGTACGGCATATGTGCCGAGTATGTTGTGAGGGTTATGTGTCAGGGCCTCGGGGGTATTGTTGGCTATGGCATTCAGATGTGCTTGGTGGTTTGCTCGTGCGACGGTACCATCTATTGGTTCGTCAAGGATATCATCAAGCACACCCATGGTCGCTAGAGTGATACCGTAGTCTACAATCTCTGTCTCCGTGAGCCGAACATCAAAACAAGCTGCTAGTTCGCCGAAAAGACGCAGGTCGTAATCTGGCCCTTGAGGCGCTGGTTCGGAGAGTGGTAGCTGTGGCATAAGATCTGGCATGGGTGCGAGTAACTTGGATTAGCGGCCATCGTAAGGACCGCCACCGCTCTGTGTGGAAAATATTCCTGCTGCGAGCATGATTGCTCCAACTACCACGCTGCCTTTCTTTCTTTGGTTGGAGGGAGCCTCCAGCGTGTCAGGGGCTTGGTCTACGATCGCTCCTGTGCTCTCGGTGTCGGCAGACGTCTGCGGGGGCTCTACTGATATAGGTGCATCGACATCGGTGGACGTTTGTCTGTCGGCTTGATCTGCGTCGTCTGTTTGCCAAGCGTCTATATTTGCAAGTGTGTCGTTGCTTTGTGCTAATTCCATAAGTCACTCCTTTTCATATCAGTAAAATCCTACTCTAGCACATGCAAAATGAGCTGCGGGGCGAATTTCTGACATACAAGAAGTTAGTTATGACTAGGCCAGGTTTAGTGCACGCTTGGCTAGTTCGATTTCTAGAAAATATTCTTCGACAAATGGATAGGTTTGTTGATCGCGCCACTCTTCTAGTTCGTGTGGCTTTGCCCATTTTACCCACTGAACTTGGTCCGGCTCTTTGGTCTGCGGTGTGTCGTTGCTGATTGCCCCAAAGATGTAGCGATATCGGTTGTAGGCGTTAACTCCTTGGTGGGCTCGTACCAGGCGGTTGTATGTTACGCCCGTCTCTTGGTCGCCCTCTTGCTGGGCTGCCTGCTCCGGGGTTTGGCCTGATTGAATACCGCCGCAGATGTGATCTATGCAGTCTGGGTCGACAGATTTTGTCGACGCGCGCTGGTGGGCGAGAATATCACCCTGGTCGTTAAATACCACGACAACTGCAATTTGCATAAAGCCCTGGGGATATTCCAGGGCGTCGTTGCGTTCGACACCGGTAACAATAAGTTTACCGTTACGATCTACAAGATCGATGAGTTCGGACATTTGTTTATAAAGCGGCTTCGAGGGCTGCCCATTCGGCGTGGCTGTCGTCTTCTGGTACGTTCACGCTGACTTGGTCGCCTGGTTTTGCCTTGAAGTAAGTGACGCTGGCTAGTAGTACGCGGTACTGCTTGTTGCTGACGTCTACGTAATAATGACCATTTTCTTGGGTCAGCAGGCCCACTACTTGCTTGCGTGGGATAGGTCCGATTTGCTTATACATAAAAGCGCCGTCGTCGGCGATGGTTAGTTTGAGGATATCACCCTGTACTAACTTTGACTTGCTGGCGTAGTTTGCAGGCACGGGATAGGTCTTGCCGTCTGAGCCGACCATGTTTTGGCCGTCAAAGACGCCTTCAATAACCTTGCCTAGGTTCTCGTCGGCATGTGCGGCTGCTGCCATCTCCGGGTCTTCGCCCACCAAGCTCAATAGCAACTCCTTAGCTGCCGCTAGGCTGGTTTCTGACTCAGTGATGAGTGCCTTCAGTCTTTTGATCTGTTTGTCTGGTACTTCCGCCATCAAGTAGGTCTCTCTTGTAAGTGTTTATTTGGTACACTTACTGCTAACCGTACCATGTCATGTCAAGCAAGTCAAAGAAACAGGTAGAAAACTGTGGAAAAGGTACATCTTATGAAGAGACTGAAATAGTAGCCCGGCGTGGTGTTGTGCCGCTTGTCAGCAGAATTTCCTCAAGGGCCTCGGCCAGGGCGCGTTTATCGTGTGTCACCTCAGTACGGACCGCTGAATCGTTCGCATCTTTTACAGTGGCGTGGCCCACAAAGTTGCTACTAATGACCTGCGGGGAGCCCTCGCCTTCGTCCGGTTCATGGCGCTGAACGGCGCGGTTACGAGCCGCGTCAGGCAGGTCCTGGTAGTTACTATTGTGAAGTATGACGTCGAATGGTCGCCTGGCGTGGTTGCGGTGTGTCCGGGCATAGTCGCTCACCCGCCAGCCACCGGTGTCGTGGGGCATATTGACCAAGTTGGCAACGCCGGCAAACAATCCGCCACGTGCTTGCTGTTCGGCCAGAGCCTCACGAAAAGCTCGTAGCCCAGGAGCAATGGACGTATAAGGACTGCCAGGTGCTGCCACAACCAGGCGGGCTTGGCTGAGGGCTTGGTATGCAAGACTGGAAGGCGAAACGCCTTCTCTGAAATATACGTAGGCATCGTATGGATGTTGTACCGAATGGGTGTCGATGGCATGTTCGCCTCTGATCTTGACGCCGCCATCGTCCATCTCGATTTCTTGCGGTCCAATTACTGCTGGGTAGATATCTGCTTGGGCGCGTACGGCAATGCTCAGGGTTCTCACGGCACTTAAGATTCCCTGCTCTTGGGCGAGGCCCGCTAGTATAAAGTTCCCCAGTGTGTGCCCTCTTATACCTCTTTGGGATGCTTTGTTGACCTCATGACCTACCCTGTAGGCGGCGTCTATGGTCAGGCCCACTTGTCGGGCGGCCATGCCTGGCACACTGACGACCTGGTCGAACTGGGCTACCGCCTCGTCGAGTTCTGACAGATCGCGACTAGAAAAACGGGTATTGAGGTGGGTGGTGTCGGCTTGACCGACGGCGTCGATAATTCGGCGCAGATCGCCGACAGCTTCGGGCGCGCGGTCTCTTAGAAGACCAGTAGAACCGCCGTTGTCCCAGGTAGCGCCAATAATAGCCTGCCTTCTATGTCCCAGGTTTTCCACAAGACCCTGGGCCAGGTTGGCACCGCCACTTCCGCCACTCAAAACAACAATATCAGGGGATATTTCCATACCATTCCTGCGCAATACTGCGCCTACTATTTTTCGGGATTATAACACTTTACTTACTGAAATAAACTGAATGCCAAACCAAAAAACCACCTCCGAAGAAGTGGTTTTTGGAATGGAGACGAACTTAGGCTAGTTCGACAGTTGCGCCAGCTTCTTCCAAGGCTTTCTTGGCGGCTTCTGCGTCTTCCTTCTTTGCCTTTTCCAAAACAGTCTTTGGGACGCCGTCTACGACAGCCTTGGCTTCGCCCAGACCCAGACCGGTTAGATCCTTAACGGCCTTGATGACTGCTACTTTCTGAGCACCGGCGTCCTTCAGGACGACGTCGTATTCAGACTTTGCGTCCTCTGCTGGAGCGTCGCCGCCAGCTGCTGGACCGGCTACTGCTACAGCGGCTGCTGCTGGCTCGATGCCGTATTCATCCTTCAGGATAGTCTTTAGTTCGTTAACTTCAAGAACAGTAAGTTCTGTCAGTTCCTTTGCGAATTTCTTTAGATCAGTTGCCATGTATATCTCCTTAGTTTTCTTGTCAATTTACCACTGTGAAGTGGATGTTTAGGCGAGTGCAGGTTGGGATGCGGATCGAGGCTTGAGTCCGAGGCGTACCTTGGTACGGTGAGGACTCAGACGCAAGATCTGCGCCCAAGATGTGCCGCCTAAACGTGCACGCACACTCAAGCCGAGGCTTTAGCCTCGATGCCATCCAACAAGGCGTGTAGGTTGCCTGAAAGTGCGCCTACGATGTCGTTGACTGGTGACAGAAGCGTTGCAACAACCTGAGCAATAAGCTCGTTCTTGCTGGGCAGTGTAGCCAGTGCGGTTACTTCTTCTGCACTCAGGAACTTGCCTTCTGCAGAAAAAGCGCCAACAAACGCAAGCGTTGGTTGGGTTTTGGCAAAGTTTGCCAGTGTTTGGGCAGGTGCTACCTCGTCCTCGTTGTTAAAGGCGTATAGAAGCATTCCGTTCAGGGCGCTGGTATCGACATCTTTGAGGTTGTCAGTTCCCTGGATGGCCTTGATGACCAAACGGTTCTTGACGACTTTCATCTGAGTGCCAGTACTTTTGCCTTCGCGGCGGAGTGCTTGCATAGCCTTTACAGGAGTACCCTGGTAAGCAGCTACGACGGTCATCTTTGAGTCGGCCAGCAGTTTGCTGACTTCATCGATGACTTCATTTTTCTTATCTTTGGTTAAAGCCATTAATGCTTCTCCCTATTGTTATGAGTTTGAGCAAAGACTCTCGACCGGTAAATCCTTGCTTAAGAAACCAAAGAAGCTTCCTGTTACCAAGAAGCTTCTAAGCGTGCTCACAAAACAAAAAACGAATTGTTTGCACCTCGGCGACATTATCAAGGCTGTTGCCCGTCGCTGTCTTTGGTAACTAAGAGAGCTTACCGTATCTGTTAATAAAAGTCAATTGTATGTAGGGAGTCAGTGTGGGCGGCAGGTGCGAGGATCGGGGTGGTTTACGGAAATTCCGCAAAAACATCCTGATGCGCTCGTACCTGCCTACCCACACTGACTAGTGCACCCCTATTGCTCGGGCTGCTCCTTCGCCGGAACGGCGGTGGACTCGAAGAGGGCGTCGTTGGATACGAGTGTCATGTCGTCACCGAAGACGCTCTTCACCGTCTCGTGGATCAGTGCTTCCAGGCCGGCATCGACGAAGTGATCGTCGTTGTAGAAGACCACGAACTGCGTGGTGAAGGGGTCGATGCGGCGGGTCGCCGGTGATCGATCGAGCATCTGGCTGACCTGCTCGTGCTGATCATCGGTGATGCGGACACTCAAGCTGATCACACGATGAGCGGCGGCATAGGCGCCCTTGTGCACCTTATAGCACGGGCCACTGACGACCTCGGGAGCCAGCACATCGGGCACGGCGCGCTTGAGTAGCGGCATGAAGTACCTCTTGACCTTCGGCTCCTCGATCTTCTCGATCCCTTCGACGCTGGCCATTATGGCCTTGACGACGATGTCACGCTGCTCCGTGTAGTTGAACTGCGGTAGCAGATTGAAGGTCAGCTGGGTGCTGCCCTCCTGCTCGTGGATGCTGCCGAAGCCCTCGAACTGCCTGGCGTAGGCGCGGATGGCGCTGATTTCGGTGCCGAACAGCTGGAAGCTGAAGACCACGACGATCTCGTTGGCCTTGGCATCGTCCGCCGGGTTCTCGATGTAGAAGCTCGGCTGGGTGTGGGTGCTTTCCTGGGGGTCAGTCATGACTCCGTATCCTCCTAGAGGAAATCGATGGACAGGAAAGTGTATATTATCTCATAAAAACTTGTTTTGTTCCAGGGGCTTTCTAGGTAGTACATCACACAATGTCTATGGGTTCGGTAGGCTGTTCTTCCTCTTCCTTGGGGAGTTGAATCTTTGCCCCGTCCAGAGCGGTGCGGCCGACGGGCGGCGCCAGCTCTTTTTGGTGTTGAAGGTCTGCATGTAGTGCCATCGCTTCAACTCGTCTCAGGTCGACCCCTCTGTCTTGCATTGCTCTGCGATTCTCTGCAATGGGCGATCTCTCTAACATTCTTCCGTTTGCCATGCTAGTTCCTTGGTTACTCAATAAATACTTTAAGTGAAGGACTGTGGTCTACGCTTCGCCATTGGTAGCCTGCTTGGGACAGTTTGTCCTCTAGCTTTGTGGGGTTATCTACTTCGAAGCCTATCAATACGTTGCCGGTGTCACTGGCCGCATTGCGGTAGTGAAAGGCGCTGATGTTCCAGGCTGTTCCAACGGCGGCCAGGAAGCCGCCCAGGGCACCCGGTCGCTCCGGAAAGTCGATCTGATACAAGCGCTCAGACTTAGCCTGATCAGCTGGTCCCCCTACCATGTGCCGGACGTGCTCTTTGGCGATATCGTCGCCTGATAAGTCTATGTGCTCGTAGTCATCTTGCTGCATCTTTTTCATGAATGCAAGCTTGTCTGCTTCGTTGGCTACAGATACACCAACCAATACATGGGCACCTTCGCGCTTGTTGAGCCGATAATTGAACTCAGTGATGCTATGGCCATTCAGCACCTGTTGGCAAAAGGTGTGTAGGGCACCAGCTTGTTCAGGCATGGTGACGGCAAACAACGCTTCTTTGCCGGAGCCTATCAGGGTACGTTCGGCAATTTGCTGCAAGCGCTCAAAGGAGACGTTGGCACCAGAACAGATAGCTACGGCCTTGGCGTCCTTTGGTAGCTTGTAGTGTTGCACGCCAGCTGCGGCTAGGGCACCGGCTGGTTCGACAATGCTGCGAGTATCCTCGAATAGTGATTTGATGGCAGCACACATTTGATCGGTACTGACGGTGATGACCTGGTCTACATATTTCTGGGTGATCTGGAAAGTGAGCTGGCCAACGCTCTTAACAGCTACGCCATCGGCAAAGATCCCTACGTGGTCCAGGGTGACTACCTTGCCGGCCTGTAACGACTGCTGCATGGCATTGCTGTCTTCGGGCTCGACACCGATGATTTTTACATCTGGGCGGATACCTTTTATGAACTGACTGACACCGGCGATGAGCCCCCCGCCACCGACAGGAACAAAGACATGGGTCATATCTGGCAGTTGCTCTAGCAACTCGCGACCGATAGTTCCCTGCCCGGCTATGACCAGTGGATCGTCAAAGGGATGTACAAAAGTCATGCCGGTTTCTTTGACCCGCTGCATGCAGTGATCGTAGGCGTCAGAATAGCTGTCGCCAACCAGCTCTACCTGGGCGCCGTAGCTTTTGACGGCATCTACCTTGATGCTGGGGGTAGTGGTAGGCATGACTATGAGAGCCCGGATACCGAGTTTCTGAGCACTCAGAGCTACGCCTTGGGCATGGTTGCCGGCGCTGGCCGCAATAACACCCTTGGCTCTTTCGGCGGGGCTGAGGCTGGCTATTTTGTTGTAGGCTCCACGCAGCTTGAAGGAGTGCACGGGCTGTAAGTCCTCGCGCTTCAAATAGACATCGGCACCTACTTGTGTGCTGAGTTTGGTGGCCCGCTGCAGCGGCGACTCTGTGGCAACATCATAGACACGTGCCAGGAGGGTTTGCTTAAGAGGGTCTTTCATGATGATAACCCCTGTCTTGGGGGAACTGACGACGAACCATAATAGGTGCGTGCATATAACTCTTCACGGATGACTGGCTGGCCATTTATGACCACGACTACTTCTTGGCTGAGTCGTACGGGAGGTTGAGCTGGTCTATCCTCGGGCCAGCGTATGTCTGCGTATGGTGGTGGGGTTACTCCCTCTGTTGATGTATCAGGCGCTTCGTCCAGGGCCTGGACTTTGTCCTCCAAAAAACCCACCACATATTCACCGCCAACCAGGTCGGTGGGGTCTGAGGCGTTTCCTTGTTCGAGTGCACTCATGCTGGCTCCTTAAATTAAAACAACCCCCTGCGGGGTCGGTGATTCTTGGTAAATAAACCAGACGACCTCGCTAGAGCGGGTTGGCAATGATAGCAATAATCGTGCGGTGAGTCATCGTATCTATCATCCTCTTTTTTGGTTGCTTGTCAACTACCGCAAGCGACATGACACGGCTAGTAATTTTGACAAACTGCTAAAGCTAGTATATTGTATGGGAGATATGCATTACTCCTGTCGGAACATTGGCTTTAGTCCCCCGTGCCCGCTGCCTCTATAGCAGTCGGGGTTTCGACATTTTTTAAGAATTACCAAGCAAAAGAACAGCCCCGACCAAGGGGTTATTTTTATACCCACCCTCGTTCTGCTGCGTAATTTGGAAACATATATGAAAGAAATGAGTGAAGTGCTGGTGCTCAAGGTGGGCACCAGCACCATCGTAGAAGATGACTGTTTAGACCAGACCTCTGTTGAGGGTATAGCTAGACAGATAGATAAGATCAGGCTGACGGGGCGTGGCGTCATCTTGGTTTCGTCTGCCGCCCGTAAGCAGCTGCCAGATGTTGGGTGGGAGGGTGTGCTAGAGGTATGGGATGCCAATACCCAGCACCAGACGGAGGGTTATTTGCTGACAGACCACCAGCTGGACTCAGAAAACGGGTGTGGTCATGTTATTGCGGCCGCTCGTGCTGGCCGCATTGCCGTGACCAACGCTCACGATGACAGGCTCGCAAAAGAAAGCCGGTACGTCAGTAACGACCTGGTGGGGGCTGCTATTGCGACGCAAGCCAGCGGCATGGGGGTGCGGGCTCGATTTGGAATGCTCACCGATGTGCACGGCGTGTTGTCAGACTTGAGCGACCCTAGCTCGGTGATCTCGACCATAGACGATATAGATGCCTATAGACAGCTGGCGGGTGACACTAACAGCAGCGGGGCGACCGGTGGTATGGTGACCAAATTTGACGCCGCGGCTCTGACCACTGCTGCCGGCATTGAAACGTGGATAGCCCACGGCCGGGCTGACAATGCCATCGAACAAGCCATGAATGGCCAGATAGGGACGACGTTCAGGCGTTAGTTTTTTTGGACGGCGGTGTGGTCTTTGACGGTAGAGACATCTATGAGCTTTTGCAGTTGGTGGATCATCTGGTCTAGGCGTGGCACGTCACGGACTATGATGGTCATGGTAGACCATTGCTCGTCGGCGTGAGGTTCTACGCGCAACGAGCGAATGTTGCAGCCCCGGCGGGCAAAGACGTGAGCAATGCGCACCAAGACGCCTGGCTGGTTGCGAACGGTCAAGACAAGGGTGTGGTCAACGTGCTGCATCAAAGACCTCCTACAATGCAATTGCATAATTTCAAAACAGCCCTTTTTGGCTGCAATCTAACAAGATCTCGTGCGGTGTAATGACAATTACCCCTTACTCGATTTTGTTGATTTCGCTCAAAAATCATCTGTCTTGAATCTTGTGAATTGCATTGCATGAGATCTTAAGTACTCCCTGTGGGTTTGGCTAGTTTTGTGGTTGGTGCGGTAACGATCATGCTCTCTAGTGGGGCACCGGCAGGCACCATGGGGTAGACGTTATCAGTCTTGATGACTTCTACGTTGATAACCACTGGCCGGTCGGTGACTGCCCAGGCCTCTTTGAGCTTGGCATCAATTTGATCTGCTGACGTTATGTTGACGCCTTTGGCACCGTAGGCCTCGGCCAGAGCGGCAAAGTCGGGGTTGCCCTCTAGATCTACACCGCTCTCGCGGTTGTCAAAGAACAGCTCTTGCCACTGACGCACCATGCCCAGATAGTGATTGTTCAGGACAAAAATTTTGAGGGGCAACTTATGGATGCAAGCGGTAGCTAGTTCAAACAGTGTCATTTGAAAACCACCGTCGCCCACAAAAGCTATAACATCGTCGTTGGGGCGAGCAAATTGGGCGCCAATGGCGCCAGGAAAGCCGTAACCCATGGTGCCGGCACCGCCAGAGCTGAGCCACATGTGCGGGTCATCGGTTTTGTAGAATTGGGCGGCCCACATCTGATGCTGTCCTACGTCTGTTACAGCGATAGCCTTGCCTTTGGTAAATTTGTAGACTTCGTCTATTACCTTTTGCATGGTCAGACCGTTTTTGTCGCTGTAGGTTAGGGGGTATTTCTGGCGGTATTCATCTAGGTGTTTGTTCCAGTCATTATGCTTTTGGGCCTTGACAGTTTTGCTGAGTGCTTCTATGCCAGCCTTGGCGTCGGCCACTACGGCCGCGTTGGGGTGGATCATCTTGCCAATCTCGCTGGCGTCAATATCGACATGGGCAATAAAGGCGTCTTTGCAGAAGGCAGCGGGCGCACCAACAATACGGTCGTCGAACCGCGAGCCAATGTTTAGCAAAAAGTCGCACTCTACCATGGCTTTGTTGGCGTAAGCGGTGCCGTGCATACCCAGCATGCCCAGCGACAGCTGGTGGGTTTCAGGGAAGGCTCCCTTGCCTAGCAGTGTGGTGGTAACGGGCGTGTCCATTTGCTCTGCTAATTTGGTCAATTGTTTGTGAGCACCAGAAATCAACACGCCATGCCCCGCCAGAATGACTGGATTTTTGGCCTTGGCCCAGGCGTCGGCTATGGCCTGAATTTTCTTATGGTCGATAGTGGCGGGTTGTTTGTAGGCCGGCAAATCGATGGGCTTGTCGAATTCCCCGCTAAAGTCGCCACTGCTGACATCTTTAGGGATATCTATCAGCACCGGGCCGGGCCGGCCAGTGGTAGCGATATGGAAGGCTTCGTCCACAATACTGGGGATATCGTTGGTCTCGCGGATCAGGTAGCTGTGCTTGACCACTGGCATGGTCATATTAAAGATGTCGGCCTCTTGGAAGGCATCCATGCCCAGCATGGATCTGATCTGCTGGCCCGAAATAACGATAATAGGCACGCTGTCCATCTGGGCGGTCATGAGCCCAGTGACGGTGTTACCGGCACCTGGCCCGCTGGTGACTAGGACGATGCCTGGTTTGCCGCTGGCCCGAGCATAGCCGTCAGCCATGTGGGCAGCGCCTTGCTCGTGACGGGTCAGGATCAGTTTGATCTTGGTCTTGGTGGTGATCAAGGCATCAAAAATAGGGATAGCGGCACCGCCGGAATAGCCAAAGATATATTCGACCCCATGTTTCTCTAGGGTACTAACCAGCGCTTGGGCACCATCAAGTTCGCTCACGCTGATTCCTTATAAGCAATGGCTTCGATCTCTACCAGAATATTTGCCTCGCCCCCGACGTGCGGCAGGTCTTTTACGGCTACGGTACCGCGGGCTGGGAATGGCGGCTCAAAAAAGCCAGCGTAGACGTCGTTCATTTTTGCGAAGTCGCTCATATCCTTGAGGTAGATGGTGCATTTGACTACGTCACTTATATCAAGTCCTGCGGATGCTAGAACTGTCTGCATGTTGGCCATAACCTGTCCGGTTTGTTCCTCTATGGTGTGGCCGCACTGGTTGGTGTCTGGGTCCACGCCTACTTGCCCAGACACGTAGTACAGGCTTCCGGCCTGTCTGATGGGGCTGTAGGGGCCAAATACCTTAGACACCGAAGTTCTCCCCGCCATAGCCGTAGTTGGAATTTCGCTCGTTGCGAATGTCATCGATGGCGTCAGCGTGCGGTTGAACGGGAGTGTCCGTGTCAATTTCCGGTTCGGTTGCCGGGGTGTCTGTATCGGACAGTGCAAGTACCTCACCATTCATATAGTTTGGTATTCCTGGTTCTGTTTCTGCGCTCATGTCTTACTCCTTATCTTTGTAATAAAAATCCCGCGGGTTTCGCGGGATGTTTCTTGTCAAAATCTTTAGGCATGCACAAGAGACCCGCTAGCCGGGGAGAATCACCACCTCAATCACGAGCTGTCTCTGTGTCATGAGGCTTAAGTTACTCTCCTTCTGTTTTTTTGTCAACGACCCTACAGGACGTGATCGACCGTCACAGTACTAGCAATCGCCATCCGCCGGGCAAGATCAGGAATATCCGTTACCTCGTCTACCGGCACTGTATCAACCTTATCCATAGAGGCTGCTGCTATTCTTTGTTGCATGCTGGGGTACCCCGAGAGCGTGGCAACGCGTCGAGTGTGCTCTGCATCTGCCATGTTCGGGTCTCTTAATACGCCCTGCTCTACTGTTAATCCTTCGGCGGCCATAATTTTCTCCTAAAAAGTTAAAAAAGACTTCTGGTTGAAGCCTTTTTTGGTTTTGGACTGTGCAAGAGGGCGCTAACCCTTGGCTTCAACCCTGCTGAAGCACAGCCCGTTAAGGCTGAGGAGGAGCAAACTGTTAGCATGGTTAAAACGCATAATGGGGTGGATCATACCATAAGCACCCAGGCTTGACAACTGATCGGGCTATAGCGTAAAGTTTTTACCGTGACCTACCAAAGTTCAACCACCACTATGAAGCACAATCTACGCCAAGTGTTTGGCTATGTGCTCATTTGGAACAAAATGGTTGGAACTGGTAACGCCGCATAGAAATACACAGCAACAAAGCAAAACTCTACCGGATCCAACCATAAGGCTGGATCCGGTTTTTTTAACCCACACTTTCGCAACAGTCAGCGAATCCGCCCAGTGGACTTGTCTACACTACCAAGTTCACTGGGTGGGAGCACTGACTTCCATAGATCCCTTAGGGGGGATAGCACCAGTTCTGGCTTTGTAAGTTAGAACACGACAACTGGAGGAATGGCCTTGGCCCGACAAGACAATGCAATGCAGGCGTACATCCAACGTGCTATTGAAACCTTCATGAAGAGAAAAGGCTCGGTGGTTTACGGAGACCTCGCCAACTTTCGCAATGACATAGACGTCAAGGGTGTCACTCTTGACCAAATCGCTGTTGCCCTGAGAGCCATGAAGCAGGTCGATCGCTTGAGGCTGCGCAAGTACCGCAAGGGCCATCCGCGAGCGGGCTGGACGCGCATTCGGTACGTGCCACCCAAGAGAGCTCGCCTGGCGGTGGCCTAGTCGGGACGTTTGCATGTAGAAGTACGCCGGTTGGTGGGAGTTTGGGATCGTCCCAGGCTAGTGGCGCACACGGCCATTGTCCGTCTTAGGACACCACCAATCACTCCAAGCCCCATCCTCCAGTTGTCACATTACCCATAAAAACAGTAAGATATAAGAGAAAGAAAATACTATGAGCCTTATCGAAAGAGACCCTACGTGTGAACTGCTTGTACCGCCGGGTATTGAGGTAGCACCCACCATTCCCGTGGTTGCGTCAAACGACAGGCGACCCATGTGGGAGATTATGGGTTATGAGTCGCTGGAAGACATGGACAGCGCCTTTTTCTCTGATGAGGCGGTTGTGAAGAAGCTATGCGAGCGCAACAACAACGAGTTGAATCGTCCAGGTCAGTGGACCGGCGCCAGGCCCGGCGGCGGATTGACCTACCGGCAATCCCGCGTGAGCGCCCCGTGGGCATGACTGCCCTGTTGGCCGCGCTGCAAACGGGCATAGACGAAGGTCGTATCTATTTATTTGAATAACTTTGCCACAGAGCTGCAAATATATGCAGCGCTCTGGAAAAGTGTACGGTAGTTTCTTGGCAGAATAAGGGCCGAATGGCCGGGTGGTTTGGTATATGGACAGTGTCCACCCACCCGGCCAAGCCAACTTCAGGTCTCGTCCGTGGACGACTGTGCGGCGAGCTCGCAGGCCTGATCTGCAAACGCGCGGAGCGTGTCCGTGACCCGCGTGAAGCTCTCGGGCTGGATGTCTCCCGTGCGGAAGACGGCCGAGCACTCGGTGTCTCCCTGGATGGTGCTGACCACCATGAGCGTGCCGACGGGTGACTGCGGACCGTCGAAGTCCGTTCGCTCACGCTTGACGTTGATGAAGGTGGCGTGGTTGCCATCCACCACGAACGAGTCGTCCACGTTGTTGGGGTGGTCGCTGGGCTCGTTCTCGTCACAGCCACCCTCGCAGGTGTTGCTGATGACTTTGTCCCAGTACGCCTGGCCGTCGTCGAACGACGTGGCGTCGATCGACACCGAGACGTAGCTGTCACCCACGGGGGCCTCGTAGTCGCACTGCACGAGTGCCTGTGGGTTGAGCGCGGTGACTTCGTCGCCGTAGACCATGTAGACCAGCTCGTCGTTGAGCGTCAGGGGTGCGGTGTCCAGCTTGCTGGCGATGCCGTCAGGGCCTAAGTCGCCGGAGCAGTGCTCCTGCAGCTTGTCCAGTCTGGCGTCTTCGTTGGCCGTGCTCTGGCCGTTGATGGACTCGATGGTGATCGACGGCTCAGGGTCGGACGGCAGGAGTACGACGGCGAGTCCAGCCCCTGCGAGGAGCGCGAACACTCCCACGAACACTCCGAGGACTACAGCCAGTAGGTGCTTTCGGGACATGGGTAAACCATCCTTGCTGGGAAAGGGCGATGAAACTCGTAGTCACGGTGACTACCGTACAAGAGTATATTTATACTGTATTTATGCTTTTTTGTAAATTAGGTTAAATAATTAGATATTTTCCGGCATCTGCTGCAGCTTGAACTGGGTGTAGCGTTCGGCTGCCAGACGGGTTAGCTCGGGGTCTTCCCCTTGGTTCACAAACTTCATGGCTTCGGCCAGCATGGGGTGAACCTCGGCCAGTTTCTGGTGCATTTCGAGCACGAGTTTGCGGTAGCCGGGGTGTCCCTGGGGGCTGGTACGCAGTTCGTGCAGGTGAAATGCTTCGCGGGCATTATAGGTAATCTTCCAGCGCATGCGGTGTCCCAACAAGGTGGCATACTGGGCTTCGTAGAGATAGCCGGCGGCCTGGAGTGTGGAATACAACCTGGCAGACAGGTCAAAACACTTCTCGAACGATTCGGTCAGGTCGGCGTCTTCTACCAGCTTGGGTATTTCGTAGCCGTATCGGGGGGTCAGCGCTTGCCACTGTAGGTCGTCCACCATGCGGTGGCGCTGCAGGTCACGGAAAATGCCGTAGTCACACAGCAGATCCCAGGTGTAGTGTGCCTGCTCCAATGCCCGGGCCGGACGGTGCCGGCGATTCAGGCGCTCTCCTATGTAGGTGTTGAATACTTCGAGCTTTCTGTCTATGGGCCAGGTGTTTACTTCTTTGGTGATTTCTTCTAGTGACAGCTGCGTCGATTCGTAGAGCATGTGTGGCACCAGGTCTAGTTCTTTGCGGGGCCAGACGCTGTGCAGGGTAACGGCTTGGTGGCCGTTACTGTGGGTGTCTGGTAGGTATCGATTGGCCACTGACTTCATGGCTTTGCGGTTGTCAGACAGGTAGGCGGTGGTGGCACCACCACGTTCGGGCTTGTCGGCTCGCTCCAGGAAGGTTGGGATAACTTTGCGGGCTTCTTGCAGAACTTGCTCGCCAACGGCTTGGGCTTCTTTGCTTTCGCTGGCCCGCAGACGCATGATAAGCATCTCTAGCGCCTGGCCGCTGGCAAAAATACCCACGGTAGACTTGGTGGCTACGGGCAGCGTTGCCCGGATGGCATCGCAGGCTTGAGCCCGGATGGCCCCGCGCCAGGCACCGTCTTGCTCTTCTTTGGGGGTAGATGAGTGGATCTGCAAATAATTTGTCAGATCGCGGGCCATGGACGAGTAGGTGTCAAAAATGCTATCCATGGTGGCGGTGTATTTGGCCGTGGTCAGCTCATCTATATGATCTGGTGTGTAGTATTTGTATTGCCCTTTGGCATCTTTCTGGTCAAAGTAAATATAGCGGGTGGACTGTTCTAGGTAGGACGCCAAGCGTCCCCATTCGAGCTGTTTGGTCAGTAGGTTGCTAGCGTTCTCTACCACGATGTGTTGGCCCACTAGCTGTTGGACGGAGTCGTCCCCATAGGCGGTAATTACGCGGTGGATCAGGCCTTCGTCTTTGCCCTCGTGCATAGCAAATTCGTCCAGCATGGTGACACGCATGTCGTCCCCGCGGCGACTGAGTCTGGCCATGGCTGCTGCCACCGTAAGCGTGCTTAGCTTATCTTTGAAGGCATAGACATCGCCGTCTACGTTGGTTATGGCTGCTTCTAGGAACTGCTTGCCGGCCTCTGTCACTTCCCAGCCATGACTGGTCTTTTTGACGTACGGGTTGTCTGGCTTCTTGATACTACTGGGGGCTTTTGCCGTGGTGGCAGCTGATTTCTTGCCAGCTGGTTTTGGTAGCAGTGGCTGGATAGTTTTGCGGAGCATATTTTGAACTTGGTCGATAGAAAGCAGTGTGTCGCCTCGCACACAGTCCAGCCGCTGGAAGTCCTTGGGAAATAGCTGACATAGGTCATCGTAGACTTGGACGGCTTTTTGCAGGTGGCCTAGGTCGGCCTCGTGGATATCGCGTTTTTTATCGGTGTAGCTGCGCTGCTCTTTTTGGTCTACTAGTTTTTGGGCGATCTCGGCTGGCACCCGGAGTACGAAACTCTTGTCTGGGCGCGGGATGCCCAGCATCTGGAACTCGAGGTTGTCCAACCAGATAAAATAGCCCCGGCGTTCTTCGGCGTGGTTGAACTTGGTGCCTTGGTGGGCCATGTTGCTGCCCGTAAAGCGGTTGGCTAGCACTACCTTGCCGGCTTCCAGAGCTTCCCGGATCTGGGAGGCAGCGTGGTAGCGGTCTAGGGCGTAAAAGAGCGAACCGGTATAGGGGCCTACTTCGTCCGCAGTGCCGTACTTGCCGTTTAGGTATTCGCGTACAAAAAAGCTAGAGGGCTGATCGTACTGTGGAAAATCACACGTCACCACGTCGTGACCCTGCTGGCGTAAGTGTTCCTCTAGCAATTTAAACTGGGTACCCTTGCCTGATCCGTCAGTGCCCTCGATGACTAGAAACACACCTTTTTCGCTCATTGCAGTACTCCTTGTTTTTGTAAGAATTCGTGTGCTCGTGCGAATGCCTCAGGCGGATCTTCGCAGCGCATCTCTGCCACGGGTGCTTGGTTGTAGTTGTGTGCTGGCATTAGGAATGCGCTTGTCGGATGGTCCCCGAAGTGATCAATAAATCCCTGGACATGGTGGGTAGCGTCGTCAATGTGTACCAGTGGCAGCGCCCCTATGTCTATCCCGGCTTCTTGGCCGAGCACATCCAGAGCCTGCGCCTTGGTCATTTTCCCTCTGCCGTCGTAGTTGCGAGGTAGAAGAAGGGCGTCAAAGCATCCTTTCAGATCTTTTTCGAGGTGATGACGGATAGTAGCAAGTTCGCAGCCGGGCAAGGTAGATGTATTGGCCGCCATATAGACGCCTTGCTCTCGCCAGCCACGCAAGGTGTGGCTCACCTCGTCAATTCCTGGGATGGCTCCTACGAGGTCGTTGTTCATGAGGTGTTGGAGCCCACCAAGTACGACTGAGTATTCAAAATCTAACCCCATGTTTTCGACAGAATACCAGGTGCCCTCTGAGTACTGTCCGCGTTCGAGTGGTTCGCCGACCAAATCGCCAAGGCTTACGGCTGTGTCACGCGTTACTTCGCATAAATCGATAGAGGCGACGGCACATACTTCCCCGACAGGTTTGGCGTAGGCACCTAACACACCCTGTAGTGCGTGCGTTTCTCGTTCTGTGTAGGCGTGCCATTCATCGGCCAACTCATCTGGCGATGCAACGGGGTATTTGCCTTCTAGCTTGTCACTCAAAAACCATGGATCTTGGTCAATTGCACCCATTACACTTCCCTCGGTTTGCGGCGGGTGTCTTTGTAAGCTCGCGGCAGCATTTGCTCAGGGCGCCAATTGTTAATGATGTCTACTAGGTTTTCACTGTCATTTGACTGGTATTTGCCGCTGAGGTTTTTGTATTCTCCGTCCACGGGGCCGGTATGGTAAAAGACCATTTGGGCAATGCGTTCGCCTACCGGCAGCACAACGCTCTCGTGCTGGTTCATGTTGTAGATTTCCATGGTCCAGCGGTTGATATAGCCAGGGTCCCCCCACCCGGCGTCCAGACAGACGGCCACGCCATTGCGGCCCCACGTGCTGCGGGCTTGCATGGTGCTGGTGCCAGGGGCTTTGATGCCGATGAATTCATGGGTGTGGGCCAGGATACGTTCGCCCGGCCGCAGAATAATAATGGGATGGTCTGGCGGGATGCCACCAAAGGGCTTGCGACCATTGGCTTGCGCCCAAAAATCGTGGGTGTCGGCATGGAACGGTCCGTCAAAGTAACGCCGGACGTCGCTTTCGTCGAACGGATTGTAGAAGCCGCTGTGGCCATTGCGCTCGGTACGATAAAACCAGTGGCCCAAGGTCACGTCCACGCTGCTGCCGGCAATGTGGTCCTCTATATAAGGGTGAAATACAATATGACCGTCTGAAATGGCGGCTTTTATTTGGCTGTTGCTATAAACCCCTGTACCTTCAAGGTCCACTGATTACTCCCTCTAATGTGTATGTATTGTACGGGGTGTCAAAACTGTGATGCAAGCGTTAGTACAATAATACAACTACAGGTGGGGCTTATCTGACAATACGCATGTACGGCTTGGCCAGGAAGATGACCAGCTTATGATGCTTGCCGGCCGGCTTTATAAGATGAGTATGCTGATGAATGATGGTCTTGGTGGAGGTGCCAGATCCCCGGGCGTACACGTGGTAGCCTTTTTCTTCGTAAGCAGTGATGGTGTCAAAGTACTCGAGAGCAGCAGCCTTAGAAACGTGTGCCAGTGAGTTCACGTGCTTGTGAGGTACGAGTAGCAAGTGTTCACGAACGGCCTGGCCGTCCCAACTGGAGTACATAAAAATATTGCGAATGATTTTGAAGTGTTTGAGTTCTTTCACAAACTGCGGAAAGCCCGGCACGACCTCGCAAAAAATACAGTCACTGTCCTTGCCCTGTTTTTTGCGCTCATGCAGATACTTTTTGTAACTGATGGTTTCTTTGCGGGTCCGGTAGTGTGCCATGTTATGTCGCCTTTGTCTGATAGGTTTGCTGGAGCTTGTCAGTCTGAATGTCCTGCAATATCTGTGCGGCACAGTGTTGCAAATCTTCGACACTGCCGTTGCTAATAACCGTGCTGTCAGCCTGGATACTGTCGCGTTCGCGTTCGGTGGGATCGAGAGTGTCGGTCTGGAGGTGCCCGGGGCGGTACAGCTCTATGATCTTGGCATTGGCTGTGCGTAGTATTTTGGCATCCGAAGGATAGCGTACGCCACCAATAATACATACCTTGCAGCCTGCTTGCTGGCTGTGCTGGAGGCGCCTCACAACTTCGTTGAACCAAATGCCCGGGTCTACTTTTGCCACCAGATAGCCGCCGAGCCACTGCAAAAATGGGCGGTAACTTGTTTTGTTGTCGGCGGTTATGTCCTGTTGGGCGAGGACTGGATTGCGCTGCAGGTTCTCGATGTGCAACATGAGCTTTTGATACTCTGCCGGCTGGTTCTGCACGGCTTGGGCCGTGAGGGCGATCTGCTCAAAAGAGCACGTAACACCTACTGTTTGTTGCAGAATATCCGGCAGTGACTGCAGCCAGGCATTTATGGAATCGATCTGGTGAGGGCTTATATCTGCGGGTAGCACCTCGTGCAGGGCGTTGGCCACTTCGATGATGGCCATGTTGGCTTCTAGGTGGCAAAAAGAGGGCTCGTGTTGGGCCAGGGCATCTGCAAATGTTGTTTTACCGTGACCGATAGGCCCGGTTATTCCAATTACCACCATTACCTATCTATTCTACAGAAAAACAGCTCCGCGTTGCGCGAAGCTGTTTTTACTACAACTTTTACTGCCTAGTTGGCTTCGGTTGTTTCGATGGTGATGCTGGGACCCATGCTGGTGGTCACGTACAGTGACTTTATGTAGGTGCCCTTTAGGCTGGTGGGTTTGTTGTTCTTTAGGCTGGTCAGCAAAGCGCGGGCATTCTGCGTCAGCTTGTCAGCCCCAAAGCTTACCTTGCCAATACCAACATGCACAATACCAGTGCTGTCTACGCGGTATTCTACCCGGCCAGCTTTGGCCTCGGTGACGGCCTTGGCTACGTCAGCGGCAACGGTGCCACTCTTTGGGTTGGGCATGAGACCTTTTGGACCAAGTATACGAGCGTACTTACCAAGCTTGGGCATCATAGCTGGGGTGGCTACCAGGACGTCAAAGTCGATAGTGCCCTTGTCTAGCTGCTGTAAAAACTCGTCGCCTGCGGCGATATCGGCGCCGGCTTTTTTGGCCTTGGCTACATCGTCAACGTCAGCGTATACGGCTACGCGAACGGCTTTGCCGGTTCCGGCTGGCAGGACCAGAGTGTCGCGAATGTTCTGGTCGGCCTGGCGAGGATCTACGCCCAGGCGGATGTGGACCTCTACGGTTGCGTCAAACTTGACAGGATTGGTCTTTGTAGCCAGATCCAGACCTTCGGTCAGGCTGTAGGCTTTGCCTTTTTCGATCTGCTCGGCCAATTTGCGGTAGGTTTTGCTGCGGCGCTCGAGCTTGCTGCGAGCGGGCTTTTGCTGAACCTTTGGTTTGTCGGCCTCTGCCTTTTCCTCGGCAGCATGCTGTTGGCGTTCTAGCTTCGCCTGCTTTTCTTCGGCTTCTTTGACGCCTTTGACACTACGCTTACCAGCCTTGGTGGTGGCTTTTTCTTCGTCTTCTGTGGGTGCAACTGCGGCTTCTGCTGCTTCGCCGGCGATAACAACCTCTTCTTGGGGTGTGTCTGCGCCTTTGATTGCGGTCTCTAGCTCTGCAATGGTGTTTTTATCGGTTACTTCCAAGCCAAGTGCTTTGGCTTGTTCTAGTAGTTCTGCTTTCTTTGCCATAAATTCTTATCCTTTCGTGGTGCCAGCGGCATATCTGCCTCCCACAAGTTAGTTAAACGTTAGCGGTCGTTGGGACTATAGCCATTGTTATTCTGACGCATGACTGCATCTGCTATTGGTCCTAAATTTTGCCGGTCCTCTGGATCTAGGCTGCCGTAGACTTGGTGTGCGGCCTGTAGCGCTCTGTTAAAGTTGCCGCCTGCTTCTTTCAACTGATCTCGGGCGTCCTGGAGAGCCTGAGCGGCTGCTTCCATTGTGTCTAGCGGATGGATCATTGGTTCGGCTTCTGGTGACATATCTAGCCTTCGACTTCTACGCCCATGCTGCGGGCAGTGCCGGCTACCATCTTTTTGACGGCTGGGATATCGTCGGTGTTCATGTCGCCGGCTTTGGTCTCGGCGATCTCGGTTAGCTGAGCGTCGCTCAGCTTCTTGGGTAGCTTCTCGGTGTTGGGTCGGCCAGAGCCTTTCTGGACACCTAATGCCTTGCGGATCAGATCGTCGGTTGGGGTGCCGACCACGCGCCAGGCCATAGTGCGGTCTTCGAAAATAGTAATATGGACGGTCAGGTCTTGGCCCTGACGGTCTTTGGTACCTTCGTTGAAGGGATTGATGAAATCCATCATGTTCACGCCGTACTGACCCAGTGTGCTACCCACGGGTGGGGCTGCGCTGGCTTGTCCGCCGCGAATTTTCATTTTTAGATTTGCTTTGATGGCTTTTGCCATAAGTAGTTCTCCTTTTGCGAACAGTGCCATTGAAGCTTGGACTGTTCTCCTACGTTTTAGTATCTGTCCCTTCGGGACCGATACAAACTGCGGATGCTCGTAAAATATGAATAAATTCCTATTTTACTGTGCTCCTTGTTTGTAGTGCGTAACGGACCAACTATACTACAACTCACCTCTGTTGTCCAGTAGGTTATCATCTAGATTATTGCTGCGTAGATAGCGCTGAAAGCTGGCCAGTGCGCGGTCGAGGGTCATTCTAGCGGCCTCGCCAGTGACGCCTCCCATACGCTGTCCGATAGCCTGAAAGGTTGGCTCGGGGTCATCCGGGTCCAAAAAGCGCAGTTGCATGGCTAACTTTTGCTTGGGGGAGAGGCTGGCGTTATCGAGGTGCTTGCGGACTTCATGCTGAAGAACCTTGGCGGCGGCCAGCTCTTCGGTGCCGGGGCCTTCTGACGGAATAATCTGGCCTAGTTCGCCGGAGTCGTCCCCTTCGCCTAGTGGCATATTTAGAGATGTTGGAGTGACTGCTCGGTAGGCCTTGCCCATTTCGCCCTGCAGGTCGTCGCCTGACTGGTCTCCCTGGCACATGGTCTGATTCCGGAGGGCTTCTCGGAGCTGCGCTGGCAGGCCGGATGGTAAACGTACGACGTTTGCCGCGCGATCCATGCCACGACTAATGGCGTGCCGGATCGCAAACGTGGCATAGGTAGAAAATTTAAGCCCATACTGCCAATCGAACTTATCAATTGCGTACCCTAACCCAATATTACCCTCTTGGATGAGGTCCAAGAGTTCCATGGAGGGCGGTATCGGATACTTCAGGGCAATGCTGACTACTAGGCGCAGGTTACCTTGCACGAACTGGGTACGAGCATCTTGACCCTGGCGTACGGCTTGGCGATGGGCGACGGCATCCTGGCCATTTTCGATTTGTTGCAGGGCGTCCCGGCCAGCTTCTATTTGTTGAGAAAACTGTATCTCGTCCTCTTTGGTGAGGAGTTCGTACCTTCCTACTTCGTATAGGTACTGGCTCAATGCATCTGTCGTCCCTGGTCGGGAGCCGCCTAGACGGAGGTGCCGCCTTTCACGGACGGACCGGAGCCGTTCGCTTTGCGCGGCTTCATAGACAAACGTGGATTCCTCTACCGCCAGTGAGCCTGCTGGTTCACCTTCAGGGGATAGTCCGGAATTAGCAGCTTCGCCATAAATTTGCAGTGTCATGAAAGAAGTATATGAGATGTTAGCCGTTATGACTAAATAGTCTCAGGCTCCTGGATTTGGTCTTTTAGTGCCTGACGAATGATCTTCAGGCCTTTCATGACATTGCGTCTGGCTCCTTCGGGCGACACGCCTAACTGCTCGCCAACGGCTCGGTAGCTGAGCTTTTCGGGCCCAAGATATCGCAGTTTAACTGCGCTTAGTTGTGTAGGATTCATGGCGTGAGCGGCCTCTTCGATGGACTGATACTGCGTTGCTCTGTCGGCGTTGTCAATCAGGGTCTCTTCGGGTCCCTTGAGCGGCGAAGGTAGCAGGTTGTCCAGCCCGGGTTCATCTTCGTTGCCATTGCTAAGAGAGGCGGGGGTGGCGGCCCGATAGGCCAGGCCCAGTTCACCCTCGAGCTGTTCGCCCGTAGTGTCATCATACCCTTGTGTCTGAGCTGCCAACGCCCCGCGTAGTTCTCCTGGCAGAGTGCCCTTCAGGCGTATCAGGTTGGCTTTTTGGTCAAGCGCCCGTCCGATTGCTTGTTTGATCCACCAGGTAGCATAGGTGGAGAACTTGAATCCTTTGCGCCACTCAAATTTATCAACTGCATGCTCCAGCCCCAGATTGCCTTCTTGGATCAAATCTAGTAATTCCATACTCGGTGGTACTCGGTATTTTTTAGCAACGCTGACAACCAGGCGCAGGTTGGATCGTATAAAGATATCCTTGGCTTCTTGTCCTGCTTGCGCGGTCTGGTGAAGTTTCCGAGAGCGACGTCCTTGGTCGATCAGCTCGGTTGCTGTACGGCCCGTTTCGATGGCTTTTGCTAGTTCGATCTCTTTCTTCTTGGTCAGCAGTGGGACCACGCTAATCTCGCTTAGGTACCAGCTCATAGAGTCTTGGCCCGTCCTGCGTGGGCTGCGCAGACGGTGTTGCCGCCTTTGGCGAGCGGCTTCTTGGCGACTGGCCCGCTCGGCCTCGCGGTCGTCTGGTGTGTCTATTTGGCGGTGGATTACGGTTTGTGCAAGCCCATTATGTGCTAGGGGCGCTTCGTCGCTGACAATTTCACCTACCGTTTCTTCAACGGTGTCCTCTGTGGCTGCGAATTCCAGCGGTTCGGTTTTTGCGCATGCTTGCAGTTCCATTAGGCTAGTATCTAAAAAGTGGTATAGTTTTGCAATTAAGTATCTTCGGCATGCTGTCGCACGTATCCCCGGAGGCTGGCCAGTCCGCAATGCGAGAAATTCTATGCACAGGCTAAGATTCTTGGCCTGCTTGTACATCACGCTTACGCTTGTGTGCTTGGGTGCGCTCTCTCTTCCGGGCTTCTGCCTTTGCCCACTCGGTGAGCACTTCCAGAGGTTCACGCAATACATCTACGCCTGCGGCGGTCAGTTTTCTGGCCTCTTCTGCGCTGATGCCACCCAGTTCCTTGCCTATCTCGGCGAAGGTGGGCGGTTCGTCGTCCCCCATATAACGCATTTCTACAGCTTGACGTTGTTCGTCGGTCATCTTATGGCTTGTCTCTTCGATGGAACGGTACAGTCCGGTGCCGTGCACCACGACGTCTTCTGGGGTGCTGTCGTCCGAGGCAAGCATATCGCCAAACTCTAGCTTTTTCTCATTCGGATCGCTCGGCCTATTCAGCGAAAAAGGGCTGGATATGCGGTAGACTCTCAGAAGTTCACCATCTAGGGCTTCCTCGCCGCCTTCCCTGAGAGCCCGCCGGAGGTTGGGGCCTGCCTCGCCACGAATGCGGACGAGGCTACCTTTTTGGTCAAGTGCCCGGCCCACTGCCTGGCGAATCCACCAAGTGGCATAGGTAGAGAACTTAAACCCTTTGCGCCAGTCAAACTTGTCCACGGCACGGTCCAGTCCGAGGATACCCTCTTGGATAAGATCCAGTAACTCCATGCTGGCCGGCAAGGGGTATTTTTTGGCAATGCTAACCACCAGCCGCAGGTTGGCCACCATGAAACGTTTTTTTGCATCTGCACCGTCGGTCATAGTGGCTAGGTCTTTGTCTTCTGGTGGGCGGCCCTCTTTTTGGGCCATGTTTGTCCGTTTTTCGGCCTTACGCCCGGCTTCTATGGTTTGAGCCAGCTCCTTTTCATCATTTGCGGTCAGGAGGGAGACGGTACCGATTTCGTTGAGGAATGCGCCTAGGGCATCGGCCCCACCTTGGCGATGGCCTGTTTGCATACGACGGTGGCGTCTTTCGCGGCGAGCGGCAATCCGTGCTTTCATGTCAGCGTCGTCCGTGGCTGGAGCTTCTGGGGTGGTGGCCGACGCCAGTCCGTCATAGGACATGGTAGCTTCGTCGCCTGTCAGCGAGCCTACTTCTTCGGCTGATTGCTCCTCGGGCGATTCGGTATCTGGCGCCTTGATTTCATCGGCGGGCGCAGTAAAGTGTTCGAGTACTTCCTGGCCACCCTCAACATAAGTTTGCATGGTCATTAAGTATAGTATTTAGAAATAACTATAATTTTGCAACTATGTAAGAATTCTCACAACAGTTCTACACCGGCGAAGGTGGTTCAAGACCGAGCCGTTCGTTCAGCCTGAGCTGCCCAATCAGATGCGCACCGAAGAGTAAGGGGGCACCGGCATTGCCCGGGACTTTTGGGATTTCACTGAAGGCTCCAATACCCATGCCACCAATAGTCGCCACGAGTGTGTCTTGGGTGGGTCCTGGGCAAGCGCCTCACGAATAACAGATGAAAGTCCATCTAAATCAAGTTGCTGCAAATAGACCACATGCCCTTTTTCTAGTGCATGATACGGTACGGTAGCTATGGCCTCGGGGGTGAGGTCAGCCATGTAAGCGAGATCTGGAACAGGCTCTTAGACGCGTTTGACCTGGAGACTGTCTAGCTCTACCGGTGTTTCGCGGCCGAACATGTTAACTAAGACTTTTAGCTTGCCCTTGGCAGGGTCAATCTCGTTGATGGTTCCATCAAAGCTCTTGAATGGTCCGTCGGTAATACTCACAACTTCGCCAATGCGGTAGTCGATCTTGTGCTTGGGCTCTTCGCGGCCCATGCGCTTCATGATCTTTTCCATCTCGTCGTTACCAACGGGTGTTGGTTCTGAGCCGCTGCCTACAAACCCAGTAACACTAGGGGTGTTGCGTACAATATACCAGGCGTCTTCACTCATCTTCATCTGAACCAAAACATAGCCCTGGAAAATACGCTTTTCTACAACCTTGCGTTTGCCGTTTTTAACTTCGATCATTTTTTCTTTGGGGACTAATACCTGAAAGATCTTGTCTTTCATGTCTAAAGAATCGGCGCGTTGGCGGATACTTTCAGCCACCTTTTCTTCGTAGCCGCTGTAGGTATGGATGGCGTACCATTGTTTGCTGGCGTCATAGCGTTTCGTCATAATCTCTCCTTGTCCACCCTAGCTCAATAGTAATTGTTTAAAGACTTTATCCAGGCCAAAATCTACCAGGGCTACCACCAGGCCAAAGGTAATGGCAAACACAAACACCGCAAAGGTCAGTTTGACGGTTTCGCGACTGCCGGGCCATTCTACCTTGCGGACTTCTTGCCAGCTGCTGCGGAAGTATCCAATAAAGAGGATTTTATACAAAAGACGTCCCACAAAACGTAAGGGCCGGGTCTTGAAGGGCTTTAGTAGGAAACTAAATGGTCGGGCGCCTTTGGCGACCACTCGACCAGTTGCCCGAATGGGCTTGGCGGCGATTGATGCCGTGCGGCGAGCACGTCGCTCTTTGGCTGGGGCTGCTTGAGCCTTATTTGCTTGTTCGCGAACGGTCTCGACTTGCTTGACTACGCGACGCTTCTTCTTTGCTTCTGCCACTCTGGTATACTCCTGAATTTAAAAAACTACCACGTACGGTAGTTCTTGCACATGTCAAGCATATCACATGACTCACGGAAGGCAAACCCTAAGGATACCAAGCGATTGCCATTAAGAGATGCTATAGTCAGTAGGAAATGATCGCGCTTTTGCTTCTCCTAAGTGTTGCCCTGGAATGGGTATTATACACGGGACGTTTTATGTGGCGCGGCCGCCGCATTTGGGTGGCGTTGCCTATTATGCTCACAGCTTTCGGAGCGGCGGGTATTCTCTATGAGTATGGAACCGTTCTGGCATTTGTGGTGGTTCTGATTGCAAGCTTCCGTTTGTTTAACCAACTGCGAATCGCGCAAGGTCGGATGCACCAAAGCTATCTGCTGCATAGTACTCGACGGACAGGCTTGGTGCTGGGATTTTTGCAGGTAGCGACGGTCCTCTTGCTAAGCACCGTGCCGGCTACGTTTAGGGACGTCTTGGGACCCTTGGCTGCGGTGCAGTTGGTGGGGGCTGCGGGCGTTCTGTTGCTGACTATACGCAACCTCATAAAATCACGTCACGTACCTCGTTCTTCGCATACGGCTGATCGCGACATGCCAACCGTTACGGTGGCCATTCCGGCTCGCAACGAAACTGCTGACCTAGAGGCTTGTCTGAAATCTGTAGTGGCCAGCGACTATCCAAAGCTGGAGATACTCGTGCTGGACGATTGTTCTCAGGACAAGACAGCTGATGTTATCAAATCCTTTGCCCAGGACGGCGTGCGGTTTATCAAAGGAAGTCCCCCGGAAGACCGTTGGCTGGCCAAGAATCAGGCGTATGATCGGCTGGCTAGCGAGGCCAATGGCGAGTTCATTTTATTCTGTGGGGTCGACGTACGTCTGGGCCCGCACACCATAAAAGCGTTGGTAGCAACTGCCCAAGAACGTAAAAAAGATATGGTTAGCGTGTTGCCACGTCGTATGGATAGCAACCCGCTGGTGGCATTTGTACAGCCCATGCGCTACTGGTGGGAATTGGCGCTGCCACGCCGCTACGTGAATCGTCCGCCGGTTTTGAGCACGTGCTGGGTTATCCGGCGCAAGGCCCTCCAGAAGCTTGGTGGATTTGGGGCAGTAAGCCACGCCATTATTCCCGAGGGATACTTTGCCCGTGCTCTGCTGAAGACTGATGGCTATAGCTTTGTGCGGGCCGACGACGAACTAGACGTGCAGACCAGAAAGAGCCCAAACGACCAGCAAGACACGGCTATTCGCATGCACTACCCGCAGATTCGGCGCCGTCCAGAGGTTGCCTTTGCCCTGACCTGCATACAGATCTTTTTGGTGCATGGGCCTTTTGTGGTTGTGCTGTCGGGTATCGCCTGGGGATTTGGGGCGACGCAGGCGCTGGCCGCTGCGGCCTGTGTGCTGCTAGTAGCAACCCACGTACTGATTGTCTATGTGAGCAACCCCGGGAATGTACCGATAGCGCTCGTGAACTTTCCGGTTGCTGCGGCCATGGAGCTGGCTTATGGCCTGATATCGATGTATCGCTACGAATTCTCGGTTATAGATTGGAAAGGTCGTAACATCTGCATCCCGGTCATGCACGTCTACCCAAAGCTGCCGCCTCTTGATCAAAAATAAGCAAGGTACATGTTGGCACGTACTGCAGCTATGGAGCCGCGAGTTATCAGATAAGGTATGCTTAGAGCATGCAAATAGATCCACGATTAAACGATATCGATGATTGCTTGTACCGCGTCGCGATAAGGGTGTTAATAGTTCAAAACGACAGAGTACTTTTGGTTAAAGAGGCCCAGGATATGTGGTGGGCACTGCCTGGCGGTGGGGTAGACCACGGCGAAGCGGTTGAAATATCTCTGATGCGTGAAGTAGAGGAAGAACTTGGTGTCTCAGCTAAAGAGGTTTCGTCTGATTTTCAGATTGTGCATTACAACATTGGAAACGTTGTGAATGCTGTCCCGCGGATGAACTTATTCTTCAGGGCATCAGTGCCAGAGGAGTTGCTTAAGAAAACCGACCATGTTGCAAAATGGGGATGGTTTACTAAAAATGAGTTCTTGAAGCTAAACATGAACGCTTCTTATGACAAGGCAAGGCTGGTCGATGTAATTTTTGGCGATGCTGGCTGATCCTGTAGCTGCACTGTTGTTCATCGAAGATTGGGGATAAAAATAGTGAAGGTGGAGCCTTTGTCTAGTTCGCTCTCTACCTCTATTTTTGCCTTGAGGAGGCTAGCCAGTTTTTGGGTGACATACAGGCCTAGGCCGGTGCCGTTGTTGACGCGGGTGCGGTAATCTTCTGAACGAAAGAATTTTTCGAAGACTTTCTGTTGGTCGGTCTTGCTGATGCCAATGCCGGTGTCTGCTACATAAAATTTTACCCCGCCCGCAGCTTTTCGGGCGCCAATGGTGACATGCCCCTTCTCTGTGTATTTGATGGCGTTGGTGACAAAGTTTTGCAAAATTTCACGCACGTACAGTTTGCCGGATTTGATGAGTTCTAGCGATGGATCTAGCTCTGTCTTTATCCCTAGTTGTTTAGCGGCGGCCTCTGGCTGATAGGCTTTGGCTACTTCGTTGACCACCTCGTGGGCGTTTATGGATTCGATATCCAGGGTCAGGTTGCCGCGTTCGGCCCGGGACAAGGTGGCTAGGTCGTTTACTAGACCAGCCAGAAAAGTTATCTGGGTATGGGCTTGGGCCAGGGCGTCAGACACAGCCTTGTCTTCGCTGCCAGATTTGTGAAAAATAAATTCGGCATTGCTGATGTTGCCTTCGGCAATAGCCAACGGTGTGCGCAACTCGTGGCTGGCTACGCTAATGAACTCGTCCCGCTCTTCTTCGAGCGACTTTTCGCGCGTGATATCACGCAGCAGTATGACATAGCCCTTCATGCCCTTCTGGCCATAGCCCAGGCGTACCGGGGCTATGCTGGTGTACAGATTGATGACGTTGTTGTCGGCGTACTTTAGTTTCCAGTCGCGTGAGGCCAGCGACGTCTTGGTGTCGGCTATGAGCTTTTCTAGCTTGATGGGTTTGTTGTTCTTGTCTATCAGGTGCAGGATGTCTGTGACTTTGCGGTTTGCCAGAGAGGTGTTGATGTCCAGTATGTTTAGCGCCGCACCGTTGGTAACCACGATCTTGAAGTTTTCGTCTATGGCTACAACACCGTCGCCCATGCTGTTGATGAGACTTATAAGCCGCTCGCGCTCCAGCTCGGCAATTTTTGGAGTGACAACTGGCGGATGTTTGGTGCTGGCCATTAACACCCAGTATAGACAAAGCTTGTGGTTTCCACCACCTAGAGCTGTTAGCTAGTCTGCAAAATTGGGCGGTAGGCCTTTATCTCTTTGCGAACTGCCTGTATGTTAGGCACAAATGCTTCCATCTCGGACCAAAATGGTTGGCCGTGGGCCATAATGCGGGTGTGCAACAGTTCGTGCAGTAGCACGTAGTCTATGAGGTGCCATGGGAGTTGCATGAGGTAGCAATTGAGCACTATGTCTTTCTGGTCGGTGCAGCTGCCCCAACGGCTGGTCATTCGCTTTATCTTGACCGTGCCGTACTGAAAGCCGTGTTGCCCGGCCAGAAACCTCAGGCGTCCTGGCAGCAGCCGTTGGGCTTGTTTCTTCAGGGCCCTGACGCTGGCTTTGACAGCGGCATCCTGGACGCTCTGGTGCGAGGACTGCACGGTATGCGGGTGATAGATCCGAATTTCGCCCGTGGTGGTTATGCGAGTGGCCATGGTAGTACGGCCCCTTTCGGCAATAAAGCTCAGGTGATGAGATTTGCCAATACGGGTACCATGGACCAGGGGTTGGGTGACAACCTGCTTGGTCTGTATCCAGGCTCGTTTGCTGCGAGCAAACTCTGCCCCTGCGGCGTAGGGCAGCCAATATGGCATGCTGACTTTTATGGCTCCATCATGAGCAATGGTCAGCCGCAAGCTGCGGACGCCACGACGTTTGTATAAATGCACCGTCCCCAAATCTGGTATGGTCACAACTTTTACTGCCATAGTTTTGCCTATCTAATAACAATATTTCGACGGGACTGATCAACGCGGCCACCCATAGGGTTGGGCACCAGGTTGACCAAGCCGGGCTTGACCATCTTGGTGTTGGCGTTGTCGGGACTGACAAGTCCGATGTCGTAGAGCTTCTTCATAACCGCGCTGCGCTGCGTATGATAGGTGTGCTTGCCGCTGATAACCATGAAGTCCTCGGTCATCTCTGGATTTTGCATCTGTCCGGCGATGGATTCGTAGGTGCTGCGATCGAGCGGCATGGCAAACTTGTCGTCTGCTTTGCGGCGGTCACGCTTGCTGCTGCGGGCAAAGGCGCTCTCGACGTCTACTTGCATCCATATAAGAACGGGCTGCGCCTTAACCCGACGGGCTAGGTCGCGCAGAGCTCGGCGCTGTGACAAGCGTGAGGCGTTCATGTCATACACTACGCTGATACCAGCGTTCAGGAACTCTTCGGCCATGTATTCCATGAGATGGTTTACGATTTCGTTCTCTTGACGGTCATAACGGGGCTGGTCAAACAGCTCAAACCGAATGCGGTCGCCCTGTACATGTGCGGCGCTGATATCGTCGCATAATTGCCTGGCAAAAAAGGTCTTGCCGGCGCCGGGAAAGCCATACAGCAAAATGAGGGTGGGTTTGTTCAAGAAAAGTTTAGCAGAACTCACTTCTGGACCCCTTTTGTAGTCGAAAAGGCTGTCCTGGTAGTGCAAAACGCCTGTTCTTGCGACGCGACGTATCCGTTGATACGTCGTGAAGCAAAACAGGCGTTTTGTGCACCAGGCAGACTTTGTAGTCGAAAGAGGGTCTGGAAGTGAGTTCTATCCATCAGTTACTAAATTATAACAATTATCCTCTATATACAAACAGCTTCACAGATTACGGCGATAACCATAACAGATTAGACGGATATGATAAGCAATGCAGACAGGTGTGGATCTAGAGTGCGAGGACATTGAATTACGCTATTTTAATGGTATAGTACTGTAACTTATCTCGTAAGGGATAAGTACTTTACTAGTGTCAGGTTGTATGATGCGAGATACCAGCTCTCTTGTTCGAGGGTTGATACCTCGCATCTATACCCAACTCCCGAGTGCCTGGAGGCACAAAATGTAACTATATCCCGGAGCCTTCCTCATCGACGAGGGTGCCTCGGTTGGTAGTTATGGTCAGATGTTCACTGTCCGACATCCGTCGGCCGACTTTGGCAGCCTGTCGGCTGTTGCAGTCGGACGGGCGGCAGAGGTCCACGGTGTCCTCTCCGCACATGTGCGGCCAGATGGGCGCTCTGTGGTCGTCGTCGTGTCCGACATGATCATGCGCAGAACCCGCGTGTCCAGCTTCGTGTGCAACCTCATCCAAGAGCTGCAGGCGCTTCCGACATCCGAGGCCGTCGTTGCTCAACCCAGGCCAAGTCCCATCCCTAGGGCTAACACCCTGTAGCCCCAGCATCCGAGTATCAGGAGACAGCATGCAATTGGACGTTGAAGACTTCAGCGTCACCGGCAGCGGACGGTGGTCCATAGATGTCACGACCTTCACAGTCCGACATGGAGGGGTTGATTTTGCCCAGCTATCACCCGTGCTACTGGGACGAGTAATTGCCCGCATCAGTTACGTCATCTCTGCGCATGTGGTGGCCGATGGAAGGTCTCTGAGCGTGGTGGTAGCCGGTCCCTTCTATGAGTCCAATGCCCGGGGCTTCGTGCACTGGCTCGTCGAGGAGCTGAAGACAGTTCCTGCCGACGGCGACGTCGCCGAATCCTGTCCCCACCCCCAGAGCACCTGACACCCCTTTCATCGTAGTGGGCTGGCCCACAACCCTACCCGGGCCACCCACTACGATGATATTTTTTAAAAGCACACATGATCTACAGAGAAAATATTGCTTTATTTTTAATTTTATAGTATAATATATCAATTCTCATAGAGTATGAGAGCACATTCAGTTGTTCAGGCATATATATGCAGGATACGAGCCTTTCACACAAGGAAAGGTTGCTACCCTGCATCTATATCCCTACGACATGCCAGGAGGCATACATATGCTCGTGAAAATCGAACTGAGGCCGGAAGACTTCTACTGCAACGACGTCATGGGTGGTACCACCCACTACATCTCCCACCGAGCGCTCGACCTGTCGCAGGTGCCCGCCCAGGTGCTGGAGTCGCTGGTGGAGCGTGTCGACGGTGTCGAGTCTGCTCGGGTCGAGAACAATGGATCCGTCGAGGGCAAGGTATCTATCGCGATCGTCATCTTGCAGCGCGTGATGGCCCGCACCACCTGCCGCAGGTTCGTGACGGAGCTTCTCAAGGAGCTCGACACGCTGGTCACGACCGGCACCGCCAACCTGATCGTCGCCGACGCGCGCGTCTAGGACCCCTGAACACAAACATCGTAGTGGGCCGCCCACAACCCCAACCCAGGGCGGCCCACTACGATGAATTTTTTTAAGCATTCATAGGTACGTATTTAGTACGTAGGTATGAGTTCTTAAGCCACTTACGGTTCGTATCGGACACCCTTCTCTGTCAGGACTTCTTCTAGAAGTGTAGGGCGATTGGTCATGATGCCATCGACACCTTGGTCGATCAGCTGCTCCATTTGGGCTCGATCTTCGATAGTCCAGACATGTACGGCCAAGTTATTGTTGTGCGCCTTGGTTATGAACGGCTGCGACACAATATTGAGGCCCTGGTAGGAGGTGGGTACTTGCAGCGCGTGGTAGCCAGGCAGCGGTATGCCGGGCAGAATACTCTGGGTAGCGGCCCAGAAAACGCCGGTGGTGACAATGCCGGGAGCGGCGCTGACTGCTGTCTGATTTAGTTTGAACAGTGCCATAGAAGCGTCGTTGAATGACACGACAATAGTGTCTGTGTTGCGACCAAACTCATTCATGAGGGCCGCTACTTTATTTTCGTACGGTGTAGTGTCTGGCGTGGTGGCTTTTATTTCGATATTGATCAGCTTGTCCGGGAAAGTTTGCAGGACTTCACGCAAGGTAGGAACACGGAAGTCGTTGGCTTGGTAGGCGCTTAGCTCTGGTGGAATGGGTGTGCCCGTAGCATATCCACGGTAGGTATAGTTGCCAGCCGGTTGGTCATGGCAGGTGCCACAGTTGGTGGCAAACCAGTAGGCGGCGTCTAGTGCCTTTAGCTGCGCCAGCGTTTGCTGGTCTACGCGTCCGGTGCCGTTAGTGGTGCGGTCTACTGTGGCATCGTGCAGGGCAACGATCTCGCCGTCGGCGGTAGCATGTACATCCAGTTCCAGAACATCTGCGCCCTTGTCTACGGCAGTTTTAAAAGCAAACAGTGTATCAGACGGTGCCTCAAACTCCCCACCCTGGTGAGCAATATTAAGAACTCGCCTGCCCGTCCACGGATTTGGCGCAGCTGCGGCCGAAGCTGGTACCACCAGCGCTATAAGTAACGTGGCGACTATAAAAGAAAGCTGTTTACCATAGTCACGAAAGTTTTGTGTAATGTGCATGCTCGTACCCCTTTTGCTTAATCATGTTCATAGTAAGACAAAGCCTGGGTTTAGTGTGTGAACTATCTCACACCCATATTGCGTAAACCGCTGCCTGCCAGAACTCGCACAAATGCCTCGCGGGTAGCTACCGCCTGTACATCCAAGCCTGGTCCGCGGCAGTTACCTTCGACAGCCTTTACGTGTTCTGGATTATTGATATCTCCGGCGGCAAACCAGTCGAATGCTCCATACCACTGCGGTATAGGCGGTCCATCGCCCCCGGCACGAGCACTTAGGGCTTTGGCTAGGGCTACGGTTTTGTCATGTATATATGACCCCTCGGAGATGCAGGATGGGTTGAGGGCAACGTACCCGGCGGACGTCATAAATTCAACATCTGGCAGTGTGTATACGAAGGAAGGATAGGTTTCGACTTGCAGCTCGCCATCAGCCGTGGTTGAAGTCAGGACATGCATGCGGATTTCGTGAGCCCTGTCTGGTGCGTTGGCGTACTTCATGGTTTCGGCACCCGCATCGTCCGATGGCTCCAGTCCTTCTATGGGTGTATGAATAGGAAAATACGGCTGGATAAGTCCACTGGTTGCCAACCTGCCCATCTGCACGGCTTGGCGCAAGGCACTTAGGCTAGGAAATACCTCTACGCCTTTGCTTCGCGACCCGTCCACCGGTTTATATATAACCTTTGTATCGCCGTGCACCTCACCCAGCTTTTCAAGTTCCAGGACATTCCAGGTATCGATGGCTACGCCCTCGCTGCGCAGCACTTCATCCATAAAATCCTTGCGGTTTCCAAAGCCCTGAATGCTTTTATGGTTCCACAACCGCTCTGGCGGCAGACCAATACCGTAGGCCGTGCGCAGCAGGCTGCCATCTGGTTGCTTTACCAAGTCCTGAAAGTTTGCGACCCAATGGTCGATCACCACCGGATAATCTTCTATACGGCCCGGCTGAAAGTGTGCGTCTTGCACTTCGCCAAACTCATCATACTGGGGATTCTGAGCAATCAGCACCCGCTCCGGCAATTTGTCGCCTGGTGTGGGTTTGTCTAGCGCCATCCCAATGTCGAACCGAAAGCCCTGGGCGGCAAAACCAGCCTGTAACTGGTCTGGTCGTCTAAACATATCTTCGGCCCACGGGTGCTCGCCATGGTGGCCATATAACATGAGTACTGCTGGTGCTTCGGGTGATGTAATGTTTTGCATGAAAATCCATCATACAAAAAAGCTTATGCTTTACAAAGCGAAATTTTACCCCAGGCAGTGTACTAACCGACTGGTCTGTTATTGAGTGTTAATATACAATGTATACAAGTTACGTAACTATATTTTATGCGTTCAAAAGATATAAAATCTCAAGCAATAGCACTAAGACGAGAGGGCTTTTTGTTTGCAGAGATAGCTAGAGAGTTGGAGATTGCCAAATCAACTGCATATTCATGGACTCATGGTTTGCATTTGAGCCAAGGCGAAAAGAATAGAAGCGAGGCGCGGCTCAGAGTCGCCCAACAAGCGAAGGTTACCCATCTCGCTGCTTTAAATAAACAAAGACATAAAGAGCGAGACGATCTTCTAGGCGAGAGTGCACGCAAGATTGTAGAGCACGCACCCTTATCCCTAGATCATAAGAAATTACTCTGCTCTGTCCTGTTCTGGTGCGAAGGAGGAAAGGATGTAAGAGGGGGTATACAGTTTATTAACTCTGACCCAGCCATGATCCAGAAGTTCCTATCACTACTTAGAGAGGGATTCCCCATTCAGGAGAACAAGTTCAGAGCCCTGATACATTTGCATGAATATCATAACCAGGAGAAACAGCTGCGGTTCTGGTCCAAAGTAACAGAAATTCCCATATCCCAGTTCCATAAACCTTACTTAAAACCAAACACTGGCAAGAACACACGCATTGGATATCCGGGGTGCGTCAGCATAAGGTATCTAGACAGCGCTCTCGGCAAATTGCTTAAAATGATTTATAGTGAATTTGGTAAGAGCACGTAGGGGTGTTCGTTAATGGTAAGCGGCGACTCTCCAAAAGTCGTGCTGCCGGTTCGAGTCCGGCCACCCCTGCCAAGATAAGGCCCGGTCGAAAGACCGGGTTTTGTCTTGGCTTTGCTGCAAGTCTTGGTTCTACGACTAGGATTTTGCTTTGCAAAATACTAAAGTCGTAGGTTCTCTCACAGGAGCTTGCTCCAAGAAAGCTCTGCAGCTGTGGCTTTTTGGCAGTTTAGAGTAAGATCATTGCAGCGCCGGCTATCGCAAGCATGATACTGCCAAGTTTAACCCAAAGCTGTTCTTTCTCTTTCAGTACAAGGTGCTCTCCCGCGAGAATGAGCACCAAGAATACCTCACTAATGATAATGACACTCGTTGCGTCATGCAGAGAGAGCGCCTGATTGAGTGCCAAGCTAGCTGCTGCCCCTACGGCGCATATCCCAAAAACTACCTTCCAGTCTGCCTTAAACATACTTCCTATGCGCGATCTTGCCCTGGGCATGAGAATAAAATTCAATAGCAGAGCGGGCAAAAAGGTAGCAAAGAAGGTTAGGCTTGGTGCGTTGAAATAGTCCAGTAGATACTTGGACGCGATGATAAGCAGGGCGTTAAACAATGTAGCCAGCAATACGAGAGAAACGCCCGTATTGTCTTTCGGCCGCTTAAACCGATGCATAATGATGATGCCCGCGGCCATAGTCAGGATTACGCCTCCGAGTTTTGTCCACTCAAAAGCATTACCAAGAAGTAGGATACTGAGCGCGAATATCCAGACGTATTTTAATTTGAACAGAGTGCCGATTATTGATGCTTCGATATGGTTGGCGGCTTTGAATAACAGAAGATTATTGCCAACTATGAGCAAGCCTACCAGCAGTGCGCCCAGCCAAGGGCCAATCGAGGTCGGCAGAACGGGCGATGCGAGCATGAGGGGAAAGCTGACAATAGCTCCGACAAGACTATAGAAAAAGGAGAATGCCCATGCGTCCTTTTGCTTGCGTAGAAAGTGGCGCCGGAGCAAACCATCGCCCGTATACAACAAGCCAGCAAGTGCTGAAAAGATAAACCACATAGTGGAAGTATATCTTAAAGCGAATCGTAAATCAGTTTCACCTCCCCACTGTCATCGCTCGGCTGCCTGGGTAACTGGCGGCTCCATTTGTTCAAGTATGGCAAAAACTTCCTCCTGATGAGAGCCTTCAGGGGCATCTGGAGGTTGCAAGTTTGGGTAAGTATGCTGGTATGTCAGCTATTACTGATTTTGCGGTGGTGCAGCGGTAGCGGACTGGCGGAGGTACAGGCTCGAGTAAATGCCAATAGCGGTCAGTACTGCCACGGCGACCACTATCCATGCCGCGACAAACACGGAATAAGTGTTGGCCAAATGAGAAAACATGAATGTTACACCGATAAAAATCAGACTCGCAATGGTGCTCACGGCCGACTCAGCCCCCGAACGATGCGATGATGGCAGCCCATCCTGGATCCGTCCACTCAGCACAACTCGTAGAGACGTAGCCATGGCGACCAATAGGAACTCGCTAAAAGCAACGATCCAAATATTTTCTATGAGTAACCCAACAGCGGCAATAATCGATGCGGCGGCTATGATGGCGCTGCGTCGATAATTCTTTGCTGTCCATGCCGCTATAGGCTCAGCTAGCCCGATCCCTACCATCAATAATGCGTTTAATGGCCCATACCATGCCAAGGCTAACCCTAGTGCCAACGGCCAGAACTGGTCCAGCTCGCTCATAAATGAAAATTCAATGCCAGCCAGCACACTTGTAATAACGAGCCAGCGCATTTCCTTGTGGCTTCCAAGATAGCGAAACAAATCAGCAATGTGCTTTAGAAGGCGCGATGTCTCTACCTCCTTGTGCAATTGGGGTTCCTTGAAGCGCAGCAAAAATGGAATTGCCAGCACGCAGCTAACGGCGGTCATATAAAAAGGCACAGCAAAGCTCGTGGCTGCGGCAATGAGCCCCCCGCATAGCGAGCTCACGATATTCCCAATGGCACTAATACCCTTCAAGCGTCCAAGCTGCTTCTCATATGTCGGACGTTCGTTATATTCAAGCAACAGATCATACATCATAGCTTCTTTCATGCCTGAACTGAGCGCAAAATAAGCGCTGACAAACACGGCGCTGAGCAAGAAGTCCAGAAAGACTTGTGCGCGTGAGAGTAAAAGTGTCCCGATTAGCAATGAGCCGATGCTTGCCAGTGCCACACCCTTGCGGCTCCATCTGTCAGCTAGCAACCCGGAGGGTATCTCCAACAGGAGTGTGATACAGTTCGAAAATATCAAAAACAAACCGATCTTATGTAGGTCGAGTCCCCTGCTACTCATAAGGGGATACAAGATGGGCCAATAAAACATAAAACCCATACAAAACTCCGCCATAAATAGCGGCCGGAGACGGCGTGCATAATTCATCTTAGATCTAGCGTACGTTAGCCGCCATGACATAGCAATGCACGCAGAGTAATTTGCCTTGCTAAAGTATGCTGTCATCCTCTAGGAGAGTTCGATCACCGAACTGGAGCCCCTGCCAAAGAAAAAGGCCCAGTCAAAAGCTGGGGTTTTTATATTGCGGACGGAAATAAGAATTAGTTCATAGGCACTGTATCAAAAAAGTGTCTATTTTACTTTTGAAGTAAACTCTTTTGGACTAAGCGTAGGATATCGTCGTGAACAACTCCATTTGTAGCTACTATGCCTTTGATCTCACGATCGTACTTTTGGTCCTCGCCAAGCAGGTTGGTCACTTTGCCTCCAGCTTCTTTGACAAAAAGTGCACTTGCTACACCGTCATAGGGGTTGGAGCCCGAGTAAACATGGCCGCCCATATGTCCTGCGGCAGTTAGCATGCCCTCATAAACAACACACCCCAGAAACATCATTCTATGAGCTGTGCGCTCAATAGCGGCATGAAGCCCAGCTGAGTCTACAGTCTTGGACCTTTTGCCCGTGCACCCAATGACGGACTCCTCGACCGTAAGGCTGTTCACCCTAAGACGCTCGCCATTCATATAAGCGCCCTGACCTTTCTCGGCAGTAAAGAGGCGTTTCATATGAGGATCGTACACTACCCCAAGCAAAGGGATACCTTTGTGAACTAAGACGAGGCTAAACACATTTGTAGCTAGCCCAAACACGTAAGAAGTTGTTCCATCGATTGGATCGCAGACCCATACAAACTCACTGTCATTAGCTACGCTGCTTTCTTCCTCGCCAAGTACCCTATGCTCAGGAAAAGTACTAGCCACTTTGTCTACTACCATTTTGTTGATGGCAGTGTCGGCAATGGTTAAATGAGTCTTGTCGGCTTTTCTCTCGTAGCTCACGCCAAATTGAAAATGTGCGAGCATAATATCACCAGCTTGATGAGCCAGGGACGTGGCAAAATCTAGATACTCCTTGTTCATTTTCTTATTTTATCCTCACTTACGCATTACATCAATAGATTTTCCTGAGCATGGATGGGTCAATCGAGGAACACAAACCCTACCGTCTCGCACTAGAAATATTATTCTCAGGCGGCCGTACAAACAACAGCACATCATGAATTTTTGTTATCTAATTCGTTTTTTGGCACTCTGGAGAAGCAGATATTTATACTTACTTATTCTTACATTTCAGGTATGTATACTAGCGGACTGATCGTTCAATAAGTAAATGACTTTTGGAGTTAGTTATGAGTTTTCTAGAAGGAGAGAGCCCGGTTCTTGACGCTGTTGGTGTGGGTGCTCTTAATCTAGATAGAATCACTGCAGTGGGGGAAGACTACGGGATTGATAGCGACAATACATTCGTGGCTGAGCACACAGACAGGCATGTAGGTGGTTCGGCCACCAACACCCTTGTTGCCATGGCTCGGCACGCGTCTGTGGGTATGAACTGCGTTACGGGGGAGAACCCCAACGGTCTCTGTGTGCTTGAAGAGCTGGAACGTAGGGGTGTTTATACTGATGGTTTAGTGCGCGTTATTCCTGGGGCCGATACTCCCCTTACTGAAGTAATTGTGTACAAAGGGGGTGGCCGGTTTATTCTGAACTCAATCACTCCCAACAGTGCAACTAACCAGTATGGTGAACAGGATGCGGCTAGAGTTACTGAGCTAACCGCACAGCGGCCGGACACCCTAGTGCACGCTGCAACTTTCCTAAGGGACAAGCAGACTCAAATATTACAAAATACACTGAAAAAAGTAAGCGATAATGGTGCTCCTGTAAGTTTTTCGCCCGGGGCACTTTATACTTTTGGTCTCGATACGGACGGTCGTCAAGTATCATTGCTGGAACGAAATCAAGACCTCTTTGAGCCAGTTACTTATTTATTCGTGAATAAAGATGAAGTGAGTGGGCTGATGGAAATGGACTACGAAGCAGCGGCTTTAGCCTACTTGCGCCGCTTTCAAAGGTGCAAGTCGGCAGTAATTACCCTTGGAGCGGGTGAGACGATTGGTCGGGATGAGAACTTGTACATGAGCGTAGCGTATGTGCGTGACGAGGACGACCTGACTGTTCACGCCGTAGCGGCCCCATGGTGGGAGCCGCCAGGAGCACAGAGGGAGGACGCGCTGCCAATAGTAGATACAACTGGTGCTGGTGACTCGGTGGTTGCCGGCACGCTCCTGGATATTATTGCCAAGAAGCCTTGGCACGAGGTAGGTAATACGGCAACCATCATGGCACGTTTGTGCATAAGTGAATATGGCCCTACGGTGGCAGTACCCTCCCCTGAAGAGCTAGAGGCTCACTACGCCACCACCAAACTTCCCATGGTACGTACTCTACGGTTGTGAGAAATCCTCGCGAGTTGCAGAAGGATTGGCAGTAGAATAGGCCTATGTCTCCAGTTGGCAGCTTATTTATTCTGATCGCTTTCATGCCGCTTGCTATGTGGCTTGCATCACCAGTGCCTTTAGCTAGCAAGATTCTGCTTCCGCTTGCTCTTGTAAGCGGGATCGTAGCTACGATCACTACGCTCCAGGGTAACGTGATTGTTGGTACGCTTGCCGGGGGCGTAGCTACCTTTGCGGGGACAGCAGAGAGTCATTTTAGACACAAACGCGATCGGGCCGAGAAACAGAAGCAGTCTGCTTCAAAGACAAAAAAGCGTCAGTAACAGAATTTAGTTTGAGCCGATTTCTTCGGACAAGGGGTCACCCAGGCTATACTGAGTAGCACCGACAAGGAACAACATGCTACTATCTGCCACTATTACGGAAAAATCTTTTGGAAACAAATTCCTGCACACAGGAGTTGCTATTGAAATCCAAGACAAAGAAAAAATTGGGCTGATCGGGCGCAATGGCACCGGCAAGTCTACCTTGTTCAATATTCTTTCTGGCGAAGACAAGGACTTCCAGGGCGAGGTGCAAGTGCGTAAAGGTTCTATTATTGTTAGCAGCCGCCAGGAACACCACGGCCTCGAAGACAAAACGGTCTTGGAATATATTCAGGGTGACCTGCCTGAATATCGGCAGCTGGTGCATATTATCGATACCTATCCTGCCACGATGGGCAGTGTTCCGCGCAAGATACAGGAATTCACTAACGCACTGGATCGTTTTTCTGAGCTTGGGTACTACCAGCTAGAGAATGAAATCGAACAAGCTTTTGAGGCGTATCAGATAGATCCAGCATACATGCACCAGCCGCTGGGATCACTGAGTGGTGGCCAAAAGCGCATGATAGAACTCATCAAGGTACAGCGTAGTCGGGGTCACCTGGCACTTATCGATGAGCCAACCAACCACATGGACTACATTGCCAAAGAGTCATTTATCAAATGGCTCAGAGCCACCAATGAAGCGGTGGTAGTGATTACCCATGACCGCGATGTGTTAGGCAGCGTGGACCGTATTATAGAAATCCGTGACGGCATAAGTTATACCTTTAACGGCAACTACGATAAATATCTAAAGACCAACAAAAACCAAATGTCGGCGCAGGTGAATACCTATGACCTGACCCAAAAGCGCATAGAGAACCTGAAGGAAGATGTCATACGCTTTCGCCGGATGAAAGAAAAATCACGCACACCCGGCACTATCCGTCGCTTTAAATCGCAAGAACAGAAAGCCAAGGACGAACTAGAGAAGCTGTCCGCACTAGATAAACCGTCATTCTGGATCGATCAAGAATCGGCCGGAAGCATGCATCATAAACTTGCTGACACCTATGATAAATACAAGGCCACAAACATTCGTGTGCGCACCCGTGCAAAAGCAACCGACCAAGGCGAAAAACTCTTGGTTCAAGCCACTGACCTGAGCCTGGGCTATGACAGTCAGCCGTTATTCAGCGGGATCAGCTTTTCGCTGCATGAAGGCGAACGGCTGCGGCTGCACGGACGCAATGGTGCCGGCAAGACTACGCTGGTCCAGGCTATTATGGCGCAAGTCCAAGGAACGCCTTTGTTATCGCAGTGCTTTGCTGGCAAAATACACCTGGCAAAAGAGCTGAGAATTGGACTATACGAACAAGAGATAAGCCAGAAATATCTATCCCTGACACTATCAGGCGCGGTCGAGCAAATACTGCGAGACAAAGACTTGCCTATTAATCCACAGCATATCAAGCAATTGCTGGGAGACTACTTGTTCAACCCCGCCGCCGATGGTGATATGCCAGTTATGAAACTCAGTGGTGGCCAAAAGGCGCGCCTGCAGCTCATTGCAATGCTGGCCAGTGACCCTCAGATACTTATTATCGACGAACCAACCAACCACCTTGACCTACCAAGCATCGAGGAGCTCGAAAACGCTCTCATGCAGTATCACGGGGCGATTATTTATATCTCTCACGATAGTTTCTTTGTCTCTAAACTAGGCGGCGAGGTTGTACAAGTCGGCCAATAAATTTCGAATCTTGTGCCCACATGAGGGTATGTGACAATAGGCTTTTACGATACGGGAAAAGGAGAGGTATAAGATGTCCAGACAACACAATGGTATAACTCGACATGTGCATTTGAGCAGTAGCTTGCACTTTGATAGCCTGGGGGATTTTGTACAGGCGGGCGAGGGCGCACCGAAGCTTGCAGGACAAACCGCTCGCGGACTTGATAATGGCTATGGCCTGCAGGGCAATCCAACCTGCCATGCCTTGCAAGATGCCGTGTCGCAATTAGAAAATGGCAGCCGTAGCCTCCTGTATTCTAGCGGCATGACGGCTTTGACGGCACTTGGTGGTTTGCTGCGATCGGGTGATCACTGGTTGCTCCCAGCTGGCGTGTACGGGCCGATGCAACGATATGCCCGATACCTCAAAGAGCGCTACGATATTTCGTATGACATGTACGATCCGCTCGATCCCCAGTCATTGCAGCGTCTCATTACGCCACATAGCAAGCTTATTCATATAGAATCACCGTGTTCTGTAACGTTCGAGACAACACCTATTGCGGGTGTGGTGGCAATTGCCCGCGGGCATAGCTTGTTAGTTTCTGCTGACAATACCTGGGCGTCTGGTGTGCTCTGCAAACCGCTCGATACGGGTGTTGATATCAGCATACTAAGCCTGACCAAATATGCCGCGGGGTACTCTGATGTGTTTATGGGGTCGGTGACGACCCGAGACGAACAGCTGTACAAGCAGCTTGCTTATGACCATCGGGTGCACGGCTATACCGTGTCGCCATTTTCTGCAATGCTTGTCCAGCGTGGGCTGGAAACCCTTCCGACGCGTATTATTGCTCATGCCCGTAGTGCCGCTAGGCTGTTACGCATTGTACGAAAATCACCGGCAGTTGCGCGAATCTTTTGCGGTGGGCCATCGGCTACTACCGAGCTAAAAGGATCCAACGGGCTGTTTGCTGTTGAGCTATACCGCGTCTACAGCAATGAAGAGCTGCAGGATATTTTGAGCGGTCTTCGGGTTTTTTCTATTGGTGAATCCTGGGGTGGCACCAAAAGCTTGGTGTTGCCTTTCCAGCCCCAAGACCTAGCTGATCACGCTAGCTCGCCCCAAGGAACCGTACTACGCTTCCACGCCGGACTAGAAGACGTGGCAGCTCAGGCAGCGGACATAAAGAACATTTTGCACAAGCTTGACTAGACTTTGTCGCTGTCGGTTGCGGCTAGATATTAGTCAAAACAGCGGGTGTTTTTGTGTGGTGCCAAAATATACTTGGGAGAGTTCTAGCGGCATTTTTTCGGTCTGAGCCCGTAGGGTTCCATTTTGTCCGGCCACCTCGCGCCACTGGGGACCTTCGACCGGAATTCTGTAGCTGTGAACAATGCTCATTTCGGTATCTGGTGTCATGTAGGGTAGTTCGACTTCGGTGCCTACCAAATCGTCTAGTTTATTGAGGCGCCTGCCAGAAGCTTCTATGGCCAGGAGCTTGAACAGGGGGCCAGTTGTGACCTAGCGGGTGCCAAGATAGCCCTTGTAATCCCACGCACCAAGTTCTTGGTACTGCAGCACTGTTGCAGAGTAGCCACCACTTGCTAGCAGGCGCAGCGTGAGATCTTCTCCTAGTTATAACAGCAGGAGTCCTGACCGTGCTTCACGCAGGATTACTTTATGATTTTAGCGTGGATGTGGTCCCTGCCTTGCGCAAACTAAAACCAAAAGCACACATAGAAATGTTTCAGGCTATTGATTGCACTATTGTGAATCCTGTCTTTATGCTGAGTTTTCTTGGGCCGGTTATCTTACTGCCCACGGGCGTATTTTTGACGCGCGGCGAGCCGGGTTTTGGGCTGCTACTAGCAGCCACTATTGTGCAAATTGTTGGCAGCAACGCAGTAACAGTAGCTGGCCATTTGCCGCTGAATGCAGAACTCATGAAGGTTGATACTGCCCAGCTGTCCGAGGCTAAAGCGGAAAAGATTCGTACGAAATTTCAGGGTCCCAGTTCTAGGTGGGTGTGGCTGCATACGGTCCGGACACTTTCGTCTACCGCTGCTTTGGCTTTGGTCCTTGCGGCGCTGGCTGCCTAGTGCCTGCTGAGCGACGGGCCTTCATGGCTCTTAGTTTTTTGAGCCCGCCATACGTCATAGCACCCAGACCTACATAAGCTACCCATTCACCAAGGTATGTGTAGGGGGTTTTCTTTGCGTTTGTACGGGTGGTTACGGTACTGGTCCCTGGTTTGATCCTGGTCTGTGTCCTGCCGTTATGGTCTAGGCCAAAGGCATAGCCGTTGCTGGATGACTGCACAAAGGGACGTGCGTTGGCCGTGGCCATAAACTTTGCTAGTCCGGCATGCTCGATATCGAAGATCGGGCTGTCGAATATGCCAAGCGAGGCAGAATTGGTTAGGAGGGTCGCACCGTTCTTTGTCATATGACGATAATCTTCGGGCGCTATGATACTAGCGCACACGCCACTGCCCACAACGATTCCATTACCTAGACTGACCGGTGCGGCCTTGACCGTGCCGGGTTGTAGTTCGCGTTGGACTTTAAAGTTGGCAAGCATGGTGCGGGAATGTGTAGCTTTTAGGATGTATTCTGCTGCGTAAGGTATGTATTCGCCGGCAGGAATCAGCCGGGCTTTTTGGCGGCTGGCAAAAACGCCCTTTTTGTGAGATCCAAAAACTAGCTCGTTTTGAGCACCGCCTGAAGTCTGGTTATGCCACGAGCCTATATAGAGGGCATCTGTGGCAGTATTGTTCTTGAACAAGCTGTCGATGATCCGGGGAGATGCGTAATCCAGGCCATATTCTGGATACAAAACTATTTGGCTGTCTGTCGATGCCTCGGCAGGCCAGTCCTCGAGCTTGTTGCTTATGATCTGCACTTTGGTGCTTGGTCCAGTTGGCTGTCGGTATGCCAGCCAACTTATTGCTATCAGAATGCTGGCGCCCAGTATGAGTGGTATAGCAAACCGTCGTAGCTTTTTACCAGCCAATGTGGTTGCAATCACTACAAAAGCTGCCGATAGGCCGTAAAAACCGACAAAACGGGCCAGTAGCCCAAATGGCGTATAGGCCAGAAAGGGAGTGAACGAGCCAAATGGCAAGACGGTGTCCAGGCTACCACCTCGTCCCATCCAGACTATGGCTACCAGTATAGAGATCGTATATTCGACCGCTGCCCACACGACAAAAAGTCTTACCAAAAACCAGTACGAAATGCGTTTCTTGCTGGCATACTCTGCCATAAAATAGCGGATGGTCAGCCAAAAACCAGCCACACTGAGGGCGACTATGGTAATGAACCCGAGCATCGCAAACAAGTATCCAACAAAGAACGATCCGGTCAGGGTGGTGATACGCAGTCTCATCATCCATGACCACAAAGTGATCAAGATAATACCAAGGGCTACGACAATATACGCGTGTCTGTTCCAGCCGGTTTGGTGCTTATTGGGCGCGTCCATGACCGTCCTTGCTTGTGGCTGTTAGCATGGCTATCTAGCCATTGAAGTAGTCGCAGCCGGAATAGTATTTGCCAAAGTCTCGGTCGTAGTGGATGCAGCTGAGATCAAGTGCTCTCCATGTTTGAGGGCCCACTACGCCGTCGGCTGCTATGCCTGAGAGTTTTTGGTATTTTCTAACGGTAGCTTCTGTTTGGGGTCCGTATTGACCGTCAACCCTGAGTACGGGCCAAGAGGGATCATTAAAATTCTTGAAGGCTGTCATCAGCTTTTGGACGGTCTCTACGCATGGCCCCGTGGAGCCGCGTCGTAGGGTAATGTTACGGTCTCGGCAGGTGTTTACTGTCTTCTGGCCAGCTGCACTGGTGCTATAGAGTCTGTATGAACCGACTAACGAAAAAGCTAGTACAAAAACGACCAGCACCACTATTTTTTTATTGCTAAATAGCCGAGAAAACTTTCCTGGGAGGTTTTTGTTTGACTTCGTGCTCTTGGGTTTCTTGACGTTTTTCACCCTTATTACCCCTGTTTTTTATTTACGATATCTGGAGTATATCATACAACACATAAGCGTAATGAGAAATTACTACTCCTTGCTATTATTCTGGTGTGACTAACCACTACCAAAAACTTATCGAGTCTGGCGAATGGGGCGATGGCATAGCCTGGGAGCTATATGAAACTTCCGAGCTGCCACCTGAAGAACTCTGTACGGCAGCTCTGTGTGCGGCTATCATCGGCAATAGAGTAGTACTGGCGTGTAGCGAGCGTGGCTGGGGAGTGCTGGGTGGTCACCGGGAAGACGACGAGACGCTGGCCGAAACGCTCAAGAGAGAAGCGCGTGAAGAGGGCGGCTTTGTTATCGATAGCCATTGTCTCTTTGCTGTCTGCAAGGTTACCGCGCGGCAACCAATAGCACACCAACAACCCGACAGAACCTACCCGTTCCCTACTAGTTACATGGTCTACTATTGGGCCACGACCAAAGCAGGACTTCAGGTACCAACTGGCCAGGAAATCCTAGAGTCTGGCAGCTTTGATCTCGATGCACTTCCCCCACTCAACCCCTTAGACCAGGCCGTGATAGAAGCGGGCTGGGAAGCCTACCAAATAACAACCAGAGACTCCCATGAAGATTGACCTGTCCAAACTACAATTTGACTTCCACCACAAGCCGCTGCTTATTGGCGGCAAAGCCATGGAATACTACGGTATTCGCAAGGCAGGTAAAGACATAGACTTTGTTGTTGCGGCAGAAGACCACAAACGCCTGGCCATACAATATCCGGAGCATATCAAAGAGCTGTACGGCGACGTGGGGATAATCGAATATGAATTTGAGACATGGAACACTATCTGCACCTTTGACTATGAATATCTCAAGGCGGGTGCCGCCGAAGAGGGTGATTACCTAGTTGTATCGATTGAAAAACTGCTCTTTTTGAAAGCTATCGCCATGAAGGCTGATGAGAAATACAGACGAGACGTCGAACTCATAGCTGACTATATTCTGGATACTGCCTACGGTAATCGCTCGGCTGAGGTAGGTCGATAACCTGCACGTAGAAATTCAGATATATAAGTAATTTTTAATAAATAAATACCGTGAATTATCTAACAGTTTGACCCTCGGTACCTTGAGTATACTAGTCAGACAAAATAGCATTAGCACGAAAGGTACATAGTGAAAATAAGCACGCATTTGATACTTAAAAAAGGTAGTTTGTCCTTGAGCGCATTACTCTTTATTGCGACATTCGGGGTAGGTTCATTTGTCTTGAATCCTCATGCGGATGCCCAGGCCAGTCTACAAACTACGATCGACACCATTTTGGCAGACCCGACTGTCGATGGTGCTCAGACTGGTGTGTTGGTGCGCAAGGCGAGCGATGGCACAGAACTGTATAGCCGCAATAAAAATAGTTTGCTCATTCCGGCATCTAATACCAAGCTGTATTCCTCTACTGCCGCCCTGGAAGTGCTGGGCGAGGGCTTTCGTTTCCAGACAACTATTGGCACAAATGGCACGCTGAACAATACGGGCGATACGCTGCGAGGAGATTTATATCTGAAGGGCCGTGGTGACCCAACCCTCAAAGCCAAAGACTACAATGAACTTGCCAAGCAAATTGTTGCCAAGGGCATAACCACCATAAAGGGCCAGATTATTGCCGACGATACCTATTTTGACAATCAGCGTCTGGGCTATAACTGGGGATGGGACAGCAATCCGTACTACTACCAGCCAGAGATCTCTGCCCTGACGGTTGCCGCCAATGACAATCTGGACATTGGGGCCCTAATTGTAAAGATAGATCCGGCAAATAACGTGGGCAAGCCTGCTCGAGTGAACACAGACCCCAAGACCGACTACGTGACATTTGCAAACACGGCAGTCACTGGTCCTGCCGGTTCGGCCAACACCGTGTCGGTGGAACGACAGATGGGCACGAACATCATCATGGTCAAGGGCAGCATACCCGCAGATGCCACCACTGTGAACCAAGTGTCCACTGTAGGCGACCCTGCCAAATATGCTGCAACCTTACTTCGGGCAGCGTTGGTGCGACATGGCGTTACCATCACCAAAGAAGGAGTCGGCAGTGCGGCCCTGCCGTCTACAGCCACTGCTATTATCGAACACTCTTCACGGCCACTGTCTGAGATCCTTGTTCCCTTCATGAAGCTAAGCAACAACGGCATAGCCGAAATTCTAACCAAGTCTGTGGGCCAGAAGACCGCCAATCAGGGTAGCTGGGGCGCTGGCATAGCAGCCATGCTCAATATTGTTCAGACTTCCTATGGGGTTGATGCTAGCAAGGTGAAGTTTGTGGACGGGTCAGGCCTCAGCAATGTAAATCTCACCACTCCGCAGCAAACAACCAACTTGTTGCTAGCGGCCCAAAACCGCCCGATATTTACGCTGTGGTACAACGCCCTGCCTATCGCGGGTAATGCTGATCCGTTGGTTGGTGGCACCCTGGCCAGCCGCATGCGCGGAACGCCCGCCGAGGGTAATGTGCACGCCAAAACCGGAAGCCTGGATAATGTCAGCGCCCTATCCGGTTATGTAATCGCCGCCAATGGCGAGAAGCTGGTATTTTCTATCATGGAAACCAACTATGCTGGCGCATCTCCAAAAACAACCGTAGAAGACAAAATAGCTGTGGCGTTGGCAAGCTACACAGGTCAGTAAGGAGCGAGTCTACTGTTTTTCTTCCAGCAGCTCAAACGCCATGCCAAAGCCATCCTCCAGGAACATGTAATTGAAGAGCTTTCCTTCTGTGTAGGGTGTTGTTTCCTTGAATCCGCCGGCAATCAGGGCCTGAGCATCCTGGTGGATATCCTCGGACACAAAAGCCATATGCCGCGCTCGGTGAGCTGACTTGGGGTGAGTTTCGTCAGTGTACTGCCAGAGCTCTACGCCTCCGCCAGCCTCGTCTAGTAGCCAGGCTACTTCGGCCTCTGGGTCAGATTTTTTGAAGCGTTTCTCTAGGGCAAAACCCGTCTTGGACCAATGGCTAATTGCCTCGTCTATATTCTGTACCCTAAAAGCGACGTGTGATAATTTCATGATGTCATGATACCTCATTCCGATTGTTCACATTGCCAATGCGCTGTGAGAGAAATATCGTGGGAATCTATAGTACTTATGCTTTATCATATGGCTAACTAAAAAGGAGAGTAGTATGAAGCGCAAACTTATAGCATCTTGCACGGGTGTGTTGGTGGCGGTTCTGTTGGCCGTTCCGGCTCGCGTTGGTGCAACCCCAAATCCACCGCTCAACACCTATAAAGAGTTTCAATATGGGAACTGTCTGGTTGGATTTATGCATGGCAACTTTAACACGGCAGCCTATGCAAAGTTTAGCTTGGCATACCCTGCGGCATTCGGGTTCTGCTATGAACACACGCGAGTGACGGCATTCGGTATTAGGGGCGTTCAGACATTCTCTGCTACATGTATGATGAGTGGCTGCACAGCTGGTGCGGGTGGGTGGTACCAGGCGACCGTTCCAAATACTGTTTTGATCCGGACCGAGTTGACACTTTGCCGAGACACTGGTGGGTGTAAGACTTTCAATCTGTCGGGCATATAGTCCCTACTCATGTGTATAAAAGAGCGCGCGTTTTCTGGCAACAGAACGCGCGCTCTGTCTGTTTGGGCCTGATTCACAGCTTTAACAAAACCGCATATACTTACTTCTGTAATAATCATTAAAAGTTAGGGGTATCAATGAGGGGAAAACTACGTAGAATCTCGGCAGGTCTATGCGCTGCCGTGTTGCTTGCGGTGGCGAGTGCTGGCGTGTTGCCAGCGGTGGCACACGCGACACCAGAGCAGCCAACCAATTATGTGGCCAAGGTCAGCCTAACCCTGCCAGACCAGTCCAAGTTGGTGCAGCCCCAGGCGGATGTGCCTATATCGCTTAACTCACCAAGCACCGCAAACGAGGTGTCTGTACGCGTAGATCCAACAAAAACCTTCCAGACCATGGAGGGCGTGGGTGCTACCATGACAGAGTCCTCGGCTTATCTGTTTTCTACCAAGCTGACTGCAGCGCAACGGGGGTTGGTTTTCCCGGCGCTCTTTAGCAAGTCGGTGGGCGCGGGTATAGATATTGTCCGCGTGCCATGGGGCGTGACCGACTTCTCTCTGGGCGAATATACCTACAACGATAATCCACCGGGCGGTAGCGATGCTCCGCAAAATAATTTCTCGATCAGTCACGACTCGCAGTACATGATTCCACGTCTGCAAGACGCAAAGACGGTCAACCCTAACCTAAAGACAACTTTTACGCCCTGGACGGCACCGGCCTGGATGAAGAATCCGTTCTTCCCGAATCCTCTGACATTCGGGTTCTTAAAACCAGAGCTGTATAGTTCGTACGCAACGTACTTGGTCAAGGCAATCAACGGCTACACTGCCAACGGCATCTGGCCAACCAACTTCACGCCTCAGAACGAGCCACTAACTGGCACAACCAACTACTCCATGTTCTTCTCTACTCCTGACCAGACAAAGCTGATACGAGATGACCTGGGTGCGTTGGTTAACTCGTCTACCATGGCCAAGCCAAAACTTTTGGCACACGACGAAGACTGGGCAGACGTAGCATCACCAATGACCATACTATCTGATGCGAATGCTGCACAGTATGTTAGTGGCACTGCCTTCCATTGCTATAACGGTGAATCCACCAAGCAGCTGTTGGTGCAAAAGGCCCACCCAAGCAAGTCCATTCAGGTGACTGAGTGTACCGGCAGCAACACACCCGTAGAACAATGGGACGATGACTTTAGGTGGGGTATGCGCAACATGATCATCAACCCTGCCCGCAACTACTCCCGCTCTTCCCTTTACTGGAACTTGGCGCTGGACGAAAACGCGGGCCCAAAGACCAACACGACCTCTGGCTGCCAGAATTGTCGCGGTATCATGACCGTTACCAATGCCGGCACTGTCGCATTTAACAACGAATACTACGTCTTGTCCCACTACGGCAAGTTTGTAGACTCTGGCGCGACACGTGTTAGTTCTACCACTTGCGGTGAAGGTTCTATCGAAACAGTTGCCTTCAAGAATCCCAACGGCAAGCGCGCGTTGATTGCCCTTAACTCGGGCACACAGTCACGTGATCTTGTAGTCCGCGAAGGCAATGCAGCTTTTCACTACACTTTGCCTGCTGGCGCAGCGGCAACCTTTACGTGGGACATGCCCGTCAACAACAACGAAGACGTAGACACCAAGTACTTCGAGGCCGAGGACTACTCGTCCTCTAACCCTGCCAACCAGCAGATCGTGTCTATCACCGACGCTGGTAAGTCCGGCAAAGCAGTCTACTTGGCTAACAACGAAGAGCTTCGCTTTAACAATGTTTCTCTGACAGCAGTGCCTCTGAGCTTCCAGATCCGTTACCGTACTCTGAGCAGTGGCAATCTAGAATTTCGACAAGACAGCGCTACTGGTCCACTGCTGGGTACCGTACCCTTTAGCCCTAACGATTCCACGACCACCCCTGTCGTAACAGGAACAGTGACGCCTACGACAGGCAGCCACACGTTGTATATTGTGGCCAAGGGTGCCGGCGGTGGTGAGCTGATAGAACTAAACTGGTTCAAGTTTGCTCAAACACCGCGTGATCCTAACCCCGTCACTGGCAAGGCAACCTGGAAGGCGTACGGTGTGCATGCTGACAATGTCGAGGTACCGGCTCATATCTTGGACAGCAATAACAGCACCCGTTGGACCACTCGCAACCCAATGACTTATGGCCACTGGCTGACCGTAGATCTTGGCGAGCTGAAGTCTATGAATAACCTGGGTGCTTACTCGCAGCCTGGCGATCGCCCACACAAGTTACGCGTAGAAGTCTCAGACGATAACCTGAACTTTACCACCGTAGCTGACAACTATGTGGCGTCCGCCGACTTCTACGCCATTCAGTTCAACCAACGGATTGTAGGACGTTACATCCGCATGACAGAACTGAGCGAAGACAATCCCGGCTCATGGTGGTCCATGAACGAGATTAACGTCTACAACAAAGACTAAAGCGCCACCAAACAAATCAAGAAACGACCCTTGGTCCGGGGTCGTTTCTTTCGTGTTGAGCAATTCAAGCCTAAAGAGCTGGCCAGTCGGGACCGGGCTGCACGCCCAGTATTTTGGACAATTCCTCTTGTGATGCTGCCAAAGCACCGAGTGCGTGCGGCAGGGTTTGGTCACGGTAGCCTGGATTAATATCTACTGTATGTTTTATATCTCCCAGGGCTACCCATTGGAACCTGGCCACTTCACTCTTGTTGGGCTTTAGGGTTGGTTTGAGCGGGTCTGTGTATACCCCTATCAGTGCGAGCAGGTCGAGTTTTGAATCTTGAACTTCTTTGGAGTCTGGAGGGCCTTCATACTTATGTGGCAAAGCAAACGGCACCCCCAGATAGATATCTAGTTTGCTGCGGTCCTCTTCTGTCATGTTGGCTTCTTCCTCGACCTCTTCAAGCGCGGCAAAGGTGATAGGGTCGTGAACGTCGGGGCGATCAGCATAGCCGGTTATGGCGCTAAATTGCTCATGGCCGCCCACTCGCTGTGCAATGAGCGCTTCGGTTTCTGGCCGGAGAGTGTACATTCCCAGGTCATTTCGCTCCCATGTGGGGTCGTGAAGCATAGTTACGCTTACAGCGACGGGGTTTGGGGCGTTGCTATAGTCTACGCCAGGGCCACCCTGGTAAAGCGGCAGACCTTCGGCTCCAGTTTGGATGCGTTCAGACCACTCTTGGCGCTGATGTTCATAAATTGGCATAGTGTACATCGTACACTATATCATTAAAAATTGCAATAGTTTTTGAAATCTGCCCTACTCTATGGTTAGTTCAGGCATCTGAATACGATATGCCTTGGCACGATTACTGAGCGTGCGGGCGCGTACCAGGACAACGACACTGACAACACTCACCCACACCAGCAAAATACTTCTGGTAGTAGCTATGCCAAAAGTCGTAAATAGTACGCCCACACAAACAGACCCAATGCCATAAGTGCCGTACCATAACAGGTTCACTACAGACAGCGCAGTAGAGTGGTAGCGATTGGCTACCACCTGCTGCACCGCGCTATTCAGGGTGCCAATAACTGTTCCAGACATAATCCCCATAGGGACAATGGCAACCAAGCGCAGCCATATAAGGGGTTGGTTTAATAGAATTGCTGTCACTAGCATGCCAATCCCCCACATCTGGATCAGACGCAGTGGATGTAGCTTGGCAAACAGATGTCGGATAGCATAGGCGCCTGCTGCCGAACAGACAGCAACAATCGAGAAAAGCACCCCAATAGTAAAGGCGCTCTGGCCGTCATTCTCGTAAAACAACTGGTACCCTGTCCAGATCACCTCGCCTATTAGGCTGAAGAGTACAAATGACACCAGTAGAGACAGAATGACTTCATTGTGTCGCATGAGAGCGATAGTTTTCTTAATATGCTCACGATTAGTGGCTGTTTTTTCGGTAATTTTTTCATCATGCAAAAACAACCCTAATATGGCGCCGAACATGGCTACAACTGACATAGCAAAAAACGCTAGTTTGGGGTGAAAACTGTACAGTGCGGCACCGCTAGCCCCGCTCAGAGCCCTAGAGATGAAACCGGCCATCTGAGTATTGCTCATAAAGGCGGTGTAGGCTTTTTGCCCTAGCTTTGCCTCTTCGTAGCTCTTGTGTACCAAGGGCAGCAACGCACCAGACTGTAGCGCCTGGCCTAGCCCACTCAAGAGGCAGCATGGGATAAGTAAGATTAGTGGTAGCTCCAGTGCGTAGGCTACGGGGTAGATAGACAGCAACAGGCTGCCTATGATAAATACGCGCTTACGGCCCAGCCGATCAGCCAGCGCACCAGTGGGTATTTCTAGGATGCCACCCGTAAACCAAACGCACATGAATACTACCGTTGCGGTAGCGGCACTCAGGTGTAATTCGTTTACGCTGTATAACAACCAAATCGGCAAAATAAACGCAAAATTGCTAAGAAATTGAGCGCTCAGCGCTAACCGAGCGTTGTGCTTGGCAGCGCGCGCGTTGTTCATGCCGGCATTATATACAGGTTACAATGGGGCAGTAAAAGGATTTTTATATGTCGGTACCAGATGATCAACCATGTCCGCGGTGCGGACGATATAAAAACCGTGGCCTTTCAATAGACGCGGTCATAGTGCGTGACGGAAAGATTTTGCTAGGCAAGCGTGGGGCCGAGCCCTGCAAGGGCCAGTGGGCTACCATCGGCGGGTATGTAGAATGGGGCGAAAAGCTAGAGGAAGCCCTGGTCAGGGAAGTCTTTGAGGAAACGGGGCTGAAAGTAACAAGTTGGCGAATAATCAACGTCTACAGTGACCCGGCCCGGCATCCCCAGCAAGCCGTCAATGTCGCGTACGTAGCGGAAACCCAGGGCGATCCCAGGCCTGGCGATGATATAGAAGAAGTCAAATGGGTGCCGCTAGACCAGATCCCAGACAACCTGGCTTTTGACCACGCCAAAATCATTGCAGACTATAAGGCTGGGGCCAGCGGCTCGCTTGACAGGTCATGAGTTAATGACAAAGAAGCTATTTTTATGTATAATTTGTCGATTATGCGAAGGCACAATACTGTCCAAAATCTCAAGTTCTTGCATCAGACAATTTATCGCCGAGATCATGATTACGCCGGTGAGCCTGGCATAGACACCGTTACGCGTAAGCGGGGTCGTCGTGTTTTCGGTGCAATAGTGTTTGCGGGTGTCGTAGCACTAGCGCCAGCGGCAAAAGGTTGTGCCGACGGTGGAGGACAGCTCATCGCTGGCAACCCCAACGAACCAACCGAGCAAGGCGCGGTTACTCCCCGCGACACTAGCGTCGACACTATGACTATATTGGATTGTGGCCAACTTTCACTCCCACGCCCCCCAACTGCTACCGAACTTCAAGTCGCTGCTCAGCTTATGGTGTTGTCGGGCGGTGAGTGGGCTGCCGACTTTAATTGTCTTGGAATTGATCCCGATGGGGATGTGGCATCTGTCACGGGCGCTGCAGGCGCAGAATGCGCGTTTGTTGACAGTGACACCGCTGTTTGCCGTCCTGACAGGCCTTCCTAAGAGAAACGCCGAGGTGGCAACTGCTTTTCTGCGAGCTGCTTTAGTTGGTCCTTTGCCCAATAGGAATATTTTTCTCCATGGGATTGCAAGTCTGCTTTATAGTCAGCCCAGGTAAGCCAGCTGTAATCCTCTACTTCCTCTGGGTTGGGAGCAAGTCCCCCTTTCAGCCGCGCAGTAAAAACAGGACATATCTCGTTTTCCACGATGCCGTTAAATGCCGGTGTTTTATAGCGATAGTCTGGCAAAATAACCTGTATATCAGTGAGTGTTGCGCCTAGTTCGTCATGGGCTCGCCGCTCAATTGCCGCTTGGTGCGTTTCGTCTGGTCCGGGATGACCGCAGACGCTATTGGTCCAGACGCCAGGCCAGACCTTTTTAGACAGTGCTCTCTGGGTTACTAAAAACTCGTCCTTGTCGTTAAAGACATAGCACGAAAAGGCGGCATGCAGAGGGGTGTTGGCATGATGCGAGGCCAGCTTGGGAGCTGTCCCGATGGGCTTGCCTTGCTCGTCTAGGAGTACAATCAGTTCTTCGTTCTTCATGACAAACAGTGTACTTGAGCTCGCTCAAAAAACAACAGCCCCGGGTTGGGGCTGTTGCAAGTGTGTTGGAGGACCGTTTACTGGCGCTTGAAGCGACGGATGAGTGCATGTACTGCACCACCCAGTGTCGAAACACCGGCAAAGGTAACGGCAACTGCACCGGCACCGGTCTCAGGTAGGACGGCGGGTGTAGTAGCTGCAATAGGGGTTGTCTGTATGGCTTGGACTTGTGGTTTCTGTCCGCCTTCGGGGAACTTAGGTTCCTCAGGGGTCTTTGGTGGTTGTGGTGGAACCAGGCAGTTCTTTTTGCCACCGAACTTAAAGTCGCGCAGCGGATGCTGGGCCAAGATTTGACCGTTCTGATAAGCATAGTTAGGGGTGCCATCAGGGGCTTTGTCTTTATCACCTACCAACAGGTCGGCCTGGAAATAACAATCATCAGGCAGGGTCATGGTGATAGTGTGCGTGCCAGGTCCAACGGCAGGCAATGTTTTGCTGCCAAATAGGACTTGTTCGTTAATACGTGTAGTATCAGGGGTCGGTGACTTCCAGACAGCAAGTGTAACAGGGGTGGTACAGTTCTGGCCTACTACTTCAAAGGTAGCAGTGATTTTGTTACCAGAAACAACCATTTTGTCGCCTGGCTTAACGCCTGCGGGCATCGTCTTGGGGATGTCACAGGTGTTGTTAGCAGTGATAGCACTGGCAGAAGCGGTGTTGATAGCTACAACAGAGGTAGCGACTACTGCAAATCCAGCAATATAGGGTAATACTTTCATAGTTCCTCCAAACTTATGCACATACTATAACAAATTATTGTGCTTATGTCAATAACTTTGTGTATACATACCCCTTATGGCTACTCCACTAGGGGTTTGTGGAAACTCTCTAAAAACGATTGTGCTTGGCCCTTAAAGTATCTATAATCAGAATTAAATAAAGGGAAAAACGAGCAAAGAGGGTCATGAAAGTACTCATGTTGGGGTGGGAATTGCCTCCTTACAACAGTGGTGGGCTTGGAGTCGCGTGCTACCAGCTGTGCCAGTCTCTCTCAAAAAAAGCCGTCGATATAGAATTTATTCTGCCCTACACTGCCGATTTTAGCGCAGTCGACTTCATGAAGGTGCGGCCAGCTCACCCTCAGGGAGTAGAGGCCATTATGCGTAGTGGTGTTGCCTACGACAGCTACCGCTATATTTTTACAGATGGCCATGAAGAGCTTTTTACCATCTTTGATCAGCAGAAAGCTTACGAGACAGCCGTGGGCCAACTGGTTCCCTCTCTGGACTTTGATGTTGTCCATGCCCATGACTGGCTGACTTTTCGGGCAGCCTTGCGCACCAAGCAACAGAGTGGCAAGCCGCTGATTGTTCATGCCCACTCTATAGAGTCAGATCGGGCTGGCAAAGAGGGCGGCGGTAATCCCTTGGTGCGCGAAATAGAGTCTCTGGGTATGCTGCTGGCCGATAGGGTTATAGCGGTCAGCCAGTGGACTAAGGATGCCATTGTTCGCGAGTATGATATCCCGGCTGACAAGATAGACGTCTTGCATAACAGCATAGATCCGGCCTGGTACCAATCCCTCGACGACAACTCGGCTCATCGCTATCTGTCAGCCATGAAGGCCCAAGGGTATCGGGTAGTGGTCAACGTAGGGCGTCTGACCATCCAAAAGGGCTTGCCCAACCTGCTCAGGGCGGCCAAAGAGGTTATCCAACGCGCACCAAAGACGCTGTTCCTGATAGTTGGCTCGGGCGAGCAATACACGGAACTCATAGAGTTGGCAGCAGACTTAGGGATCAGCAAAAATGTCTTGTTTACAGATTTCCAGCGGGGCAAGAATTTGCGCGATAGCTTTGCTATCGGCGATCTGTTTGTCCTGCCCTCGGTATCTGAGCCATTTGGACTTACCCCTTTCGAAGCAGCCATATACGGCACGCCATCTCTGGTCAGTAAACAGTCGGGAATATCCGAAGTGTTCCAAAACTGCCTCAAAGTAGACTTTTGGGATATTAACGAAATGGCCAATCAGATTGTGTCAGTGGTGCGCGAAGACGTCCTGCGGGACGAGCTGCAGGCTAACGCTGCCCGCGAATACCAGCGTCTCAGCTGGGAGGGTGCGGCTGACGCCCTGACTAACTGGTATCACCATCATCATAAGCTGCACGCTTTGTCAGAGGTAGGATCGGTATGAGCAAGAAAGCCATTGTCCTGTATCTGCATGTTCACCAGCCGTATCGAGTGCGACATTACACTATTTTTGACACCGGTGCGCACCACAATTACTTTGACGCAGCTTATGATGAGCGCGAAAGCAACGAAAAGGTCATCCACAAGGTAGCGGAAAAGTCGTACCTGCCCATGAACCGTACGCTGTTACAGATGTTGCACGAGCATCCAGAGTTTCGAATCAGTTTGTCCATAACAGGGACTATACTTGAACAGTTGGAGGCATGGCATCCAGAGGCCATGCAGAGTTTCAAGGATCTATTCGCCACCGGGCGTGCCGAGATTGTGGCCGAGACCTATCATCACTCCCTGGCTTTCTTCTATTCGCGCTCAGAGTTCGAGATGCAGGTGGATATGCATCGCCGCAAGGTGCAGGATCTGTTTGGACAGACACCCAAGGTCTTCCGAAACACCGAATTTTCATATAATAACGACCTGGCGTATTGGGCGGACAAAGCTGGCTATAAGGGTATTCTGACCGAAGGCTGGGACCCGGTCCTGGACTGGCGCAGCCCCAATTATGTGTACCGGCCGACCTATACCAATCATATCCGTCTGCTTATGAAAAACTACAAGCTCAGTGACGACCTGGCCTTTCGGTTTGGCAACCGTGACTGGAGTGAGTGGCCCCTGACAACCGAAAAGTACTGCCACTGGATGAACAACACCGGCGATGCCGAGGTATTCAACTTGTTCATGGACTACGAAACTTTTGGCGAGCATCAGTGGGCGGACACCGGTATCTTTAATTTTCTGAAACAGTTGCCGCACGAATGGCTTAAATCTCACGGTAACACCTTTATGACCGTATCTGAAGCCATTGACGCCTATGAGCCCAAGGACAAGATCGATGTGCCTCAGACTATCACTTGGGCAGATACAGAGAGAGACCTGTCGGCCTGGCTGGGCAATCAGATGCAACAGCAGGCCATTCGGGCTCTGTACGATCTGCAAGAGCCCATTATCCACAGCGGCGATCTGGAGCTGATAGACGACTGGCGCAAGTTGCAGACTTCTGACCACTTCTACTATATGTGTACCAAGTGGTTCAACGACGGTGATATTCACGCCTACTTTAGCCCTTACGCCACCCCGTACGAGGCCTTTACAAACTTTATGAACGCCTACCATGATCTGCGCTACCGCCTGGCTGTAAAAGGGGTAGAAGTCTAGTGGGCCGCCCCGTAGTACTGAGCAACGGCCGCATGTTTGTGGGCCTGGACGAACACGGTCTGGTGCACGACTTCTACTATCCGTACGTGGGCCTAGAAAACCTCACTAACGCCCGCAGCTTGCAGCATAAGATAGGCATATGGGTAAATGGGCAGTTTAGCTGGGTAGACGATGGATCGTGGCAGATTAGTGTAGATTTTCATTCGGATGCCTTGGTGAGCAGTGTCACCATGCATTCGGACAATTTACAGATAAGCTTGCACTTAACCGACTTTATCGACAGTGAGTTTGACGCCTTTATTCGCCGTGTAGAGCTGACCAATCATGCCGCTGAAGAGCGCGATATCCGTATTTTTATGCACCAAGTATTTCAGATTTCACGGGCCGGTCGGGCCGATACGGCGGTGTATGTTCCAGACGATCACTACATTCTGGACTACAAGGGCCGTTGCTGCTTACTGATTGCCGGGGTAGTGGAGGGCGATGGCGGATTTGACCAGTTTGCCGTTGGCAATTACGGCATAGAGGGAAAATCAGGCACCTTCAAAGACGCCGAAGACGGCGAGCTGAGCGATAACCTGGTCGAACACGGTGGTGTAGACAGCGTGCTACGGTTTCAGAAACATGTGGTTACCAATGGTACTTTCAAGATAGACTACTGGATTGTTGCCGATACCAGCCAGTCTGACGCCCAGGTGGTCCACGCCAAACTCAAATATAATCCTATCGACGAACGACTAGCTGCGCTCAAAAGAGGCTCGGCCGAGTGGTTCAACGTGCTGCAACCCAAGCTTGCCCAGATTCCAGAACCACATCGTACGGCCGTGCAGAAAAGCCTGCTGATCATCAAGGCTCACTGCGACCAGCGAGGATCGGTGCTGGCTAGCGGCGATTCTAGTATTTTCAACTATGGCCGTGACTACTACTGTTACTGCTGGCCGCGTGACGCCGCCTACGCCCTGTGGCCGTTTATCCGGCTAGGGGCGTATGCCGAGGCTCGCAACTTTTTTGGCTTTGCCCGCGACACCGTGCACAAAGACGGCTATCTGATGCATAAATACCAGCCAGATCGGGCTATTGGCAGCACGTGGCACCCCATGGTGCATGGGCGCAGCAAAGAATTGGCAATCCAGGAGGACGAGACAGCTATTGTGCTGTTTATGATGGGCGAATACTTTGAGGCTTCTCATGACCAGGCGTTTGTAAATGATTTTTATGATACGTTTATCTACCCCGCTGCCTCGTTTTTGATCGGCTTTATCGACGACCAGACCGGCCTGCCGCACGCTAGTTATGATCTGTGGGAACAAAAGTTTTCGACCAGCACCTACACGGCTTCGACCGTTATAGCTGGACTGCAAGCTGCCTGGCGTCTGGCAGAGGCCATCGGTAAACATGCCGACACAGAGCCCTGGAAAGCTGCCAGCGATAAGATTCAGCAGAATTTTGACCTGTTTTATCACCCGGATGGGTACTTTAGGAAGGGTTTCTTGCTGGAGGAGAGCGGTGACTTGTCTTATGACGATACCCTGGACGCTTCTAGCTTGCACGGTCCCTTTATGTTTGGCGGTTTGGCACTAGACGACGAACGAATGTCCAAGACAGCCCAGGCTGTAGAATCACGGCTCTTCAACACCAGCCCACTCGGCGGTGTTGTCCGTTATCCTGGCGACGGCTATTTCTTGGCCAAACAGCAATTTGCGGGCAATCCGTGGATTGTCTGTACTATGTGGTTGGCGCAGTTCTATATGCAGACAGACCGCGAAGACGAGGCCGAGGCGCTCGTGGAGTGGGCTATGGACCGCATGCAGCCTAGCGGTGTCATGAGCGAGCAGTATGACCCCGAAAATGGATCACCTCTGGGCGTAACACCCCTGGTGTGGAGCCACGCCGAGTTCGTCAACACCATCTTAGATCTGTATAAAATATAATTTCAAAATCCAATCCGGATTTATTCCGGTTGGATTTTATCAGTTGCCAGGAAGGAGTAGCCCAAGAAAAAGGTCTCTCCATTTACTGGGAGACCTTTTTTCTTGGCGCGATGAGGGAACCTATCTCGGCTCCCTCATTTATTTTCTGCCTTTTACGACGTTACGGCCAAGGTTTTTCTTGGTCTCTACGTACAGTACGTGCTTGCGCAGCTTGGGATCATATTTGCGCAGCTTTAGTCCATCGGGGGTATTCTGGGTATTTTTGACCGTGTAATAGTGGCGGCCGCCAGATTCCTCTGATACCAAACCAATTGTCTTGCGCTTGTCGCCTTTTTTAGCCATTAGTTCCTACCTTTATAAAACGATTTATTGATTTTAACAGATATGCTCTGATATTTCAACAGTGCAGCTGTCCCGATCCAAGAGAGGGTTCTTGGATCGGAAGAGGAAGGAGCATACGAGACCCCGCCAAATTTTGGCCACATTGATTGCCAAAATTTAGGCCGGGTTGGAATGAATTCTGACGTGGAGCCATCTTCGGGATTTGAACCCGAGACCCCCATCTTACCATGATGGTGCTCTACCCCTGAGCTAAGATGGCACATTTAACCGCCCTATCATACCAGCCCTGACCCCTTATGGCAATGTGTGAAAGAGCCGCATAAGCAAAATGGTTATGCGGCTCTAGCCGGAAAGGTTGGACAAGTCTGCCCTCCTCTGCCTTTCCGGCTGTCCTTTCCTGGCTGGCTATGTGACCGGGAACGGTGAGCCTATCTTGGCTCGCTCCCACGTGCCGTAGTCCACGGTGTGAGTGTAGTGACGCATCTCACCTGCTCGGGTCGGCCCATAGACGGTGATCCAGTGGAGGCTGTAGTGGTAGTTGACATTGAGTTTTACTATCTGGCCAGTGGAGACTTGCCGGTGGTAGAAACTGAACCTGTCGCAGCCCGTCACCATGATGATGACGCCGGCCATAAGGGGTACCAAGGGCGTAGCCCAGTAGTACCACGGTGTATGTGACTCCTCGGGCGCCTCCTGCTCGATGCTCGGTTCGGAAGAGAACGGGGAGTCTTCCCAGTCAATCCTGGTGAGGAGCCATACCCACGCAGCGATGCCGAGAGTTAGTATGGCAGCGCCCAGGATGATGGTTGCAACCAGGCCTGGCCTGCCTGGTACATGTTGAGTTGTGGTAGGAACGGTCACTGTGCTCCGATCGCGTGTAGACGTCAAAAGGACAGGGTAAAATCCCTATTTATTATAAAACAAATTATATCATGGAGCAATAACATGGAAGTGCTCTACCCATGAACTAAGCGTGGAATGAAAAAGAGCCGCAGGCAAATAAAATGTCTAAACGGCTCTTGAGCCAGAAAGGTTGGACAGTAGTCCTCTTCTGCCTTTCTGGCTGTCCTCTTTGTTGCTACTCGATGCGCATGCGTTGACCCACGTAGGCCTTGCGCCAGGTTTCTTGCTCGACCTGCCACCTGTGGTAGCGCATCTCGCCGGCCCTGGTGAGGCCGTAGATGGTCACGTAGTAGTAGGTGGTCCAGATGCGGTAGTTGGTCCAGTGGGAGTAGCCAGCGACCACACCGTCCATGACCTGGCGAAAGTGGTAGCTGAACCTCTCGTAGGCAAGACAGGTGATCACGACACCGGCGGTCAGGGGAGCGACCCACATGTACCAGGCGATGCCGGTCTGCGGCTTCTCATAGGGATAGGTGTAGGCGTTGGACTCGTCCCAGAAGTGGACTTTGACCATGATGCCAATCAGCACAAGGCCGAAGGCAATCAGGCTTGCGCCGAAGATGATAGCCAGCTTCAGGCGGGCTTGACTCGGCAGGGCGTCCAGCTGGGCCTCGGAAGGGCTTGCGCCGCGCATTGCAGCTCCAGTCTTAGATGTAGCGACTAAGGGACAGGATGTAAAAATCCGATACAATTATAGAATAAATAGCATGTAAAGTCAAAAATTAAGCTATCTGATAACATTGAGTAAAGCGGGCTGTTTGTTGAGTCTAGCCTCAGAGAGGGGGACTGGGGTGGGGTATTTGCCAAGTATGCAGCCCATGCATAGATTGCCCAACGGGACACCCAGGGCTTTGGCCATTCTATCTTCGCTCTGGAAGGCTACGGAATCTGCACCGAACACAGCTGCCATTTCACGCGGCAGCATATCCGAAGCAATCAGGTCGTCGTCATGACCCATATTGATCCCATAGAAGCAGGGCCACTTAATGGGTGGTGAGTTGATACGGATATGTACTTCTAGGGCACCAGCATCAAACAACATGTCGCTCAGCTTCATAACAGTGGTACTGCGGACTATGGAGTCGTCTTCGAGCACGATGACTTTGCCTTCCACGGACTCTTTATCTATCAGGAATTTTTCGCTGACGGCCTGTACGCGCTCTTCCTGCGTGGGCAGAATAAACGTCCTGCCTTTTTTATAATCTGGATTTTTTATAAGCCCCTGCACACATCGCACGCCTAGCTCATCAGCGAATCCTTCGGCTGCTGGCAGGCTGGAGTCTGGAACTCCCACGACAACCACTTCTGCGCCGTCGGCTCGGTCTGTTTCTACGGGGTGTTCTCTTGCCAGCTCACGGCCCAGCTCGTAACGCACGTTTTTTACCGGCCTGCCCTCCCAATTGCTATCTTCGTTCATGTAGTAGACGGGCTCGAACATACACAGCTTTCTCTCTGCCTCAACTTCCAGCCGGTCCTTGTGTAGCCCCTGGCTGTCTATGATTATAATTTCCCCTGGCTCAATGTCACCGACGATGGTCAGACCGTTCTTTTGGAGTGATACATCTTCGGATACCAGCGCAAACCCCCCTCCTGGATAGTCGTCGAACGCACCCATCGTCAAAGGCTTCAACCCGTGTCGGTCGCGGACGCCAATAACTTGGTTTCCGTCGGTGGCTACAATGGCAAAGCCGCCTTCTAGCTGGGGCGCCAGTTCTTTGATAGCTCCTAACAGACCGTCTTCGTGGGTAAGGGTGAGTCGATTCAGGAGCTCGCCTACGACATGACCGTCGTTAATTTGCTGTTCTGGCGGAAGGCCATACCTGTCGGCTACTTGCTTGAAATTGGCGATATTGCCATTAAAGGCGAATCCTTTGTAGGGCATCAGTCCCTCGCCCGAGGTGCTATACCGGGCATGACCCAGGGCGATATGGGCGTTAGGGGCATCCCTATCCAGCTGGGTGGCTCTATCAGGAAACACGTCAGGAATACGTCCATCATGGGCACGCATAACTGTCTCTTCGCCCGTGACCAAGATTCCGGCGGCGTCCTGGCCTCTCCGCTGAAGGGGTAGCAAGAGATCGTAGGTAGCCTCGCCTACATCCATGTACTGATCAAACGCATACACTGCGACAATGCCGCATTTTTCACTTGGTCTATCAAGCTCTTGCGTAGGGGTCAGAGATTCTGACATTTATTCTCAGTATAGCGGTTATGGTTCCTTTTGAGAAACGGAACCTTTGGCATTACAGATTTCAGCTGTCAGCTTCTAGTATGATGACACGCTCACTGATCTGAGATGCCATAACTGCCAGTTGGCCATAGTGCTGTATGGTCAGTTCCATGATTTGCCTGATCTCGGCCTCGCCGCAGGCCACCCTGACAGGTATGACTTTTTCTGCAAACAGATTGCCTTCGGCATCTAGCCACTGGCCTTTGGCGGTGCGCATAATAGTCAGGCCGCCCGTGATGTCCCTCACCCCCTCGTCCCACACATGATGATGTTCCACCGGGAACTCGTTACCCTCATTGTCGTTGGCGGAAACCAAGACTTCCCAGAGTTGCGAGGTGGTTTCTTTCATTATTCTAATAATCTAAAAATATCTTTGACGGAAATCCTGTCATGAGCATCAACCGTGTGGGCATACACGCCGGCTGATCGTCCTGGTTTGCCGTCTGGATAGTCCACTTTTGGCATGGCGCGCAGACTTATGTCTCCCTTATTTTCGCCGCTCGTGGGGTCCAGCGCCGTAACCAAGCACCTGCGGGTACCTCGGTCAATCTGCAGGGTTGCGCCAGATGCGATGCTGCCAATCCGGGCCATCTTGCCTATCATGTCCAGCTCTTCATGCGCACGCATGCCAGACAACACAATATCTGGCTTAAACTTTCGAACATCGGCTGCTTCCGCACCCGAATCCTCAGCAATCTGAGCAACCGATTCTGCAGAAATAATATGAAGTGCTGCATTGGCGCGCTGATATGGTGGTATGCCTTCGCCCAACAGCCAGGCAGTTGTTTTTTGCAGGAGGTGCACCGGCCTGCCCAAATAATCACTAAATGCCGCGTCGTGGTCGGGGCTGGTAAACCATACCGGGGTATCGTCCCCAAACTCGTTGCAGTGTGCTTGGGCTGGCCTGCCCAGGTCAAAATCAAGAGATGGTAAACGCAACGGATTGCCATCCAGGTACGCTGTTTGGCCATCTGTATCATAGGTAATTCCAAGTAAATCGGGAGCCTGCTTGCTTCCCAGCCGCTGTAGACTGTCGTCTGCTAGTTGTTCGGCAACGATAAATGCTCTGTCGCCCAAGAATCCACCGGGGTATACCTCGGTGGATGCAATCGCTATACCGGGTCCACCGGTTACGGGATACTTCCACAGGCTTTCTACTTCTACTGACATGAAGCCATTATATCCGAGTTGCCTTATTTTTTCCGAGGCGGTCACTTTTTCTAGGTGTGTCGCTCAGAATTGAAGTAATTCTGTATGATCATGGGCCACAAAAATCCGATACCGAACAGGAACAGCAAACAAAATACTTTGTATGCCGCGCCACGCGTGAGATGGCCGTTAGTTGCTGCCTGCACGCCCGCGCAATACTTCCATACCCACCATAGAGTCAAAGGGATTATGCTACACACAACAAGCGTTGCAAGTATGGGAAATAGCACAAGGTTGACCAAGTGGTAAGCGCCACTAGCTTCATTCAGAAAGAGGCTAACGAAAGAGGTTAGCAAAACGTGGGCGATGCTTACCGGGATTGGCACCAGCAACACCCAAACGGCAGGCAGTTTTATCCCTTTTTGTACCATCTCTTTTCGGGTATCGTACAGCCAGTAGAGGATGTAAATTCCCAGGGTAATGATACTGAGAAGAATGACTATAACTGGATTGCGGTATTTCATGGACAATCTTTGTACAGTACATTTTTGCCGTCTTTGTCATAGTAATAGATACAGTTCTTTTGGGACTGGGTTTTATACCAGTAAAATGCTGCCGAGCAAACCAGTACGATTACTGTAGCTATAACTAAGATCAGCTTTTTATTCATGCTTCTGGCAAAACTATAGGCGAAGTTCTCTGATCTCGCAAAATTTAGGCGTAAAACGAGCCTCTTCGTAGATGCCAAGTTCTTGGCAAATGGTTGCTATTAATAGGGCGTGGGTTATCCAGACTTTTTCTTGAGGTGGATGCTCGATGAGAAAACGTGCAGCTTTACGCGCCACTTCGGGAGGGCGTCTTTTGTCTAGCGCAGCGCGAATTTCTGAATTACTGAGCCCACCCTTTTCTTCATTAAGCTCTGGATACAAGTGGAGTCTACGGAACCCGCAGTTATTGCGGTATCTTGCGTACGTCGCATCATAGATACCGCGACAGGTTCGCTGGCGAGATCAAAACCATATTCACTTGTCAGTTTTTCGCCTAGCTCGGTAGCTTGCTCTCTGCCTTGCGGCATCAGTGGGGCTTCTGGGTTGCCAAATGCTGGCGTGCCGTAATTATCACGATTGTTGGCTTCTGAAAGACCGTGTCGAGCAACAAGTATTGACATAGTGTAGCCTATATTACCTTACTCGAACTAGAAATAAAAACCTATACTGCAGAGGATGAGCGAGCTATTACCCGGGCCGGAGCCTGAGCCAAAAACACCAAGCCAAGGGGTTGCTGACATGTTAGGCGCTTCTATGGGGAAGATGCTGGCTTTGACGAAGAGACTCTAGGCGAGCTCGCAGATCTCTCATTCGAAGATGCCTTTGACACCCCGTACAGCTATTTAACACAAGCCGGGTTTGAAGCCGATGTTGTTTTAGCGTCTTGGATAGAGAGCCCTGACCAGGAATAGGCAAAAAGTATTCTCAGCCCGGACCAAGCACCAATAAGAAAACCCCGATAAATCGAGGTCTTTTTATTGGTGCAGGGTGTAGGATTCGAACCTACGAAGGCATAAGCCAATAGATTTACAGTCTATCGTGTTTGACCGCTTCACTAACCCTGCATAATCACACTATTTCATAACCACTATACTTTGGATGTTCAATATTTAGCTCATTCCTTGCGGTTATCTTATCCCAAGCCAATACGAACTTTCTGCCGCTTGCGGTGTATACGAATAACTCGTCAAAGTCATTGTCCAGGTATTTCTTGGTGGTAGAAAATGATTGATTACCTCCCGTTATTCGCAACGCCACTTTGTGCTGTTGGATTCCGTTATAAAAACCTGCATATTTCACCTGAACCCTTTTCAATACTCCTTCAACTTCGATTACTAGGTCGTAGGGTCGCTTATCTCCTATTGGCAGACAAACCTCGTATCCGTTGGTCATGTAGTATTGAATGGCATTCGCCACTGCTAGATCGCCCTTCTGCTTCGTATGCATACATCGATTATAGCAGAGTATAGTGCTGTTTTAATGTGCGATGAAACTTGGAACCACCTGTACTGCGTTCACGTGGCTTCCTCGGAAACTTTCTGTCAGCAAGCTGCCAAAAGTTTCCCGTGGAGCCACCTGTCGGATTCGAACCGACGACCTTCACTTTACAAAAGTGTTGCTCTAGCCACTGAGCTAAGGTGGCGTACTGTTCCTTGCTAACCGCTGAATTTTACCAAAACAGGGGTTAAATGGCAATCTGTTGGGTAAAACTCATTGTGTTTTTTTGGCCGGTATTATATAAGCATAGGCATCTCTGCCTATTTGGGCAGAGTTACGTTTAGTGTCAGTGCTATACACGTAGAAAATCCACTGGAGGTAACTGCAGTGATTATCACGAAGCCGTTTGATCTGGCGCCGTTCACTTACGGTCGGCCGCAGCCGCAAGTAGGCTGCTACGTCATCATGAGCGATCTGCGCATCGGTGACCTGACTGACGCGGACCTCAACTTCATCGTCAAGGAGACGGATGGGATCGAAAGTTGGGAACGTGCCCAGGTGGGTGACAACCCCGAGGGTGACAAGCGCCAGGAGTTCGAGCAGACTACGGCGGAGCACTCCCTGTACGCATTGCGGGTCAAGACATGTCCGCGTCGTGAGCAGCCACATGATCACGAGCTGACCAGTCTGCAGGCTTTTGCCCGCCATGTCACTCGCAAGGATTGGGACCCCCCCGAACAGATGAGGGGATACCCCGACTACGAGTGGCAGCCGGTTGCGCCGGGTGTGGGTGTCCGACTGTGGCAGGCCCCCAATGAGTGCATCCTGCGCTTCCCCTACTCCCTGGATGAGCTCAAACAGGTGTGGCTGGATGAAGTCGCTGGTGACACCATGGGCGTGATCAGCGTCTCGCGAGACGAGGGCCTGGAACCGCACATCCTGCATCTCGTGCTCGAGGAGTACAAGCAAGACCAGCCGCTGCCAGACGTGCACACGGTGGTCCGCCGAATTGTCAGTCACCTGTCCCTTGCCCCTCCCGGTCGTAGTCCGCTCAGTGTGGACGCGTTGACGTTCAGTCAGCTCAAGATCGGCATGTGGGTCGAGCTGCGGTCCAGTCTCACCTCTACGGGTGAGGTCATCTCCACATTGGGGAATGCCGGGACTCGACTGCTGGTCGCCGAGATCGATGAGGCCAATCAGCTGGTGACGCTGAACAGCCGAGGCGACAATCTCGGGTTGAGGACGCGCCAGGCCGCTGACCTGGGCCTTGTGCCCCTTGGGCCGGATGAGGTTTTGGACTGGAGCGTCAATTTCTACATGGTTGCAGCCTGACGATCCGGTCATCATAGTGGGCGGAGCCCAACGCAACGGGCTCTGCCCCACTATGATGACCGATAACATTTGAATGATATTGTGGTATTTACCAAAAAATTGTATAATAATATTATCTCTTCACCTCGCGTGTTAGAGCTCTTTTATAGTCAAGCTTGAAAAAGCTGGAAGACCCCTCTAGCACCCTCGTCTTGGAGGCGCCCACGTGTCCCCCGTCTCGGACCTTTTGGTCCAGCCATTCACCTACTTCGCCATGCCTACGGGCTGGAATATACAAAGTCGCTATCCCATTGGCGAACTGGACCGGTCCAACCTGGACGTGCTTGTGGCGAACACGCCATTTGTCGCGTCTTGTACGCCCGATGTCATGCAGCGTCGCCACGTGTTGGCGGTCGAGCTGGAAGCGCTGGCGATCAACCCGCACGAAGTTCTGCACCCGCTGCTCAAGCAGCTCGAGTCCTTCTTCGTTGTTCCGGAGCAGCCGGTGGTTTCCATCGATGTCAGCTGGCAGACCTGGCGTCCTGGTATTGAGGTGCGTCGGCACTACCCCGCGTGGAGCTTGTTCCATGTCCGCTGTCCGCTGCCCTTGACGTACGTCGGTACTCAGAAGCTCAGCCAGGTTTGTCTGGCTGTGGATGGGATCGACCGGATTGGTTGTGACTACTTCGAGTCAGATGTGCTAGAAGTGCTTGTGGCGGACAGCTACCTGTCGCAGGCCAACGCTGTCCTGTGTGGTGTTCTCACTGCTCTAGGGCGACTGTTCCCTGTGGATGGAGCCCTACCGGCACACAGCCCGCTGCATCATGCAGCACTGACAGTGGCCACCGCGCGCAGTGGCATGCCGATCGTGCGTCACATTCGTGACGAACATCCCACTTGGGCCATCATCACCGACATCATCACGTCTGGCGGTAGGCCCACGCTGATTCAGCTGGACAAGACGCGTCTGGTGGCTGCTGCTCACTTGGGCATGGAGCCTTATGGACGCGCCACCTCGAATCCCCGCTGGAGCGATGTCTGCTACACCCTCGAGTCTTGACTACCTCATCATGGTGGGCCGGCCCTACACCCAGGGCCGCGCCCACCATGATGACTACATTTTTTTGAGCTTTCGTGTCTGTCTAACAGGCAGATAGACATGAGTTTTCAAGGAAGAGAATTAGATAACGACGCGCTTGGGGCGTATCACTCGCTTGGACTTGCCAGAGGGCACAATGAGTTTCTCCAGCTTGTCATTCAGCACGTCGGCTTCGGCCTGCATGCCAGCATTTTCATAGGCTTTTATAAGAAGGCTAAAGCTTTCGGGATTTGGCTCTAACTCTATGGCGCGCTTGAGTCCGTCTAGCATGAGTTTTTCATTGCCCAGTTTTTCTTGGACCTTGGCATAGGCAATGTGGCGGGCGGCCAATTCTTCTTCTAGTTTGAGCGCTTGCTCAAAAGCCGTGGCGGCTTTTTGGTAGTTTTCGGTTTCGTAATAAATCAGCCCCAAGTTATGCAAACTGGAGGCTGTTGGTTCTATGCTGCTAGCGATCTCGAAACAGTCAATAGCGTCTTTGTATTCTTTTTGCTTGGCGTACAAAATACCCAGACGGTTGTAAGCAGCGGCATTTTTCTGGTCAATTTTTAGAATAGTCAGCAAAGCTTTTTCGGCACGCAAGAATCGGTTCTCGCGCATACCCTGGTGGGCTATATCCCACAGGCGGCCCATCTTGTCACTTATCCTGCGTGGAATAGCCTCTAGGTCATCGTCGCGCATCTTGGCGCTGCGGTAGGCCAAGGCACCAAAGCCAATGACCAGAGCAAGTTCGTACATGACGACTATTATACACTCCTAGAGTCCATCTCGTAATTCCCTTCGATTCCGAGGCCGCAGGACGGAGGTGAATTACGAGATGGACTCTAAAGGTTTAAAAACAGATCGCACAACAACAGTTTGGTATTGGGGTTATGGGCTAGCGATGCCTCTGCCTCATGTACGACTCCCAGGGTCCGGTGCCAATGCTTTATTTTGGTGTCGTCTCCTTTGTCTATGGCCTGGTGCAGGGCGGCCGAGCAAATGAGCTTGCATGCTTGCAAGAATAGCGGCAATGTATCACGTTGCTTGGCGAGGTCGTCCACTTGGGCCAGACGGTCAAAGAGCGTACTGCTTAGGATTTGCTTGGCACGTTGGACCTGGTTGGCCAGGTGATGGTCCTCTTGCTTCAGGAGGGCATTCATCAGGCCAGCATGACCGCCACTCATCATGTATGCGCGGTCAATGTCTGCCTGCTCGAAGTCACCGTCAAAATAGGTGTTGGCCTGCTCTTTGGCTATTTTCTGAATAGGAATCTCTTGGACGCGTGAGTAAATAGTTTCTTTGAGCTGCAAAGACTTTGGTGCAGTCAGAATAATCATCGTGTCGGCTGGCGGTTCCTCCAGGGCTTTCAGTAGTGCATTTTGGGCCTCGTTAGTCATGGTGTGGGCATCTTCGACAACTACCACCCGGCGAACGACTTGATCGCCTGGTGTGCGAAGCTGTAAAAACTTTTGCAATCCCCGGATAGAATCGATGCTAATCGTGCCGTCGGTCGGGGCGATAACCGAAAAGTACGGGTAGATCTCTAGCTGTGCGGGCGTAGCCAGCCCTAACTGCAATTGGGCGAGATATCGGGCCGCAAATGCTTTGCCTGATCCTCTTGGCCCGGACAGTAACAGTCCGTGGATGCTACCGGGCTTAATAGCTTGCAGGCGTTTCTGAGTATAGCCGTGCAGCAACATGGCTATACTACTCGTGACTTGAATACCTTGGGCAATGGGGCTGTGAAGGTTTTTCGCTCGCCGCCAGGCAGCGTGATTTCCAAAGACAGCGCGTGCAAAAAGAGCCGATCGGCCGGTGCACCGTCATATAACACGTCGCCAACAATAGGATGGTCCTGGTGTGTCAGGTGCACGCGGAGCTGGTGGGTTCGTCCTGTGGTAGGTTCTAGCCGTACTAGATCGTCTGTTTTACCCTTTGTCTCTACATGATAGACGGTAACCGACGGCTTGCCGTTGGCACCAACACGAAAGGTGGCCGGAGCTTTGGGGTTACGTTCTATCGGCATATCTATAGCAGCTTCCTCGGGATCTAGATGGCCGGTAACAACTGCCATGTAGGTCTTTTTGACCTTGCGCTGCGAGAACTGTTTCTGCAAAAACGAGAGTGTTTGCTGATTCTTGGCGCAGATCATAACACCGGACGTTGCCCTGTCCAGGCGGTGCACAATACCTGCCCGGCCATCGGCCCCAACGGACGGGCCTGCTACGGGGTCGTACCCAGTAGCAGCGGTTTTTTGACGTACAAACGAGGCCACAGATGGCTCGTTCCAGTACCGACCTCGGCTATGGCTGATAATGCCTTCAGGCTTGTTCACTACCAGCACATTGTCGTCTTCATAAATAATAGGCAGGTCAATATCGGCAATCTGATCAATCTCTTTGGCGTTAAAGTCGGTGCTGATAACATCACCCATGCGTAGCTTGTAGCCAGCTTTTTCCTGGTGATCGTTTAGCAGGACGCGCTTGCCTTCAATCAGCACGTGCACATAGGCACGGCTGAGCATGGGCAGCATTTCTGTAGCCACCACGTCAAAGCGTTTGCCCTTTGTCTCCTCGTCTACAATTAGATTTTTTGACATATTATTGAGGACGTAGTCCTACCGCCTGCTGGACTTTTAGCAAAGTTTGATTGGCTTGTTGGTTCATGGTGGCCTCGCTGGACTCTAACTTTGCTTTGATAGCGTTTTCGTCTATTTGACCAAGCTTCGTTTGAAATTCTTGTAAAAATGTGGCGACTTTATCGGCTGCGGCGGTTTTGAGTTGACCATACTGGTTTTGTCCAATAAACTCATCCGAGTTGCCACCGAATAATTTTAACATATCTAACAGGTTAGTCACCCCTGGGCGTTCTTTGTAATCGTGCTGAATATCACCCAGACTGTCGGTTGTGGCCGACATGATCTTTTTGCGGGCTTCATCCGGAGAATCGGTCAAGAATATCACGCCTTTGCCAGTTTCGTCCGATTTGCTCATTTTCTTGGTTGGATCCCCCAGGTCGCGGATACGTAACCCCTGATCTTTGCCAAAGAACTCATGCTGGTCTTTGACTGGTTTCGGGACTATAAATAGCTCGCCGAATTGGCTGTTCAGCCGGTCGGCAATATCGCGTGTGAACTCTAGGTGCTGAGATTGGTCGTCACCAACTGGCACATAAGTTGCGCCGTACAGCAACATGTCGCAGGCCATCAATACAGGATAGTTAAACAGCCCGATACTAATACGGTCTTCTTTAAGTTTGGCTGACTTGTCTTTGAATTGAGTCATGCGGGACATTTCGCCAAAACCAGTGAAGCAATCAAGTATCCAAGTCAGTTCTGAATGAGCAGGCACATAGCTCTGGCGGTAAATATGTATGTCCGAGTTGTCTAGGGGCAAGCCAACCGCAACAAACATCCTCAGGGCTTGGAAGATGCGCTCCTGCAGCTTGCTGTGATCAATGGGCGTGGTAAAACTATGCAGATCTGGCACAAACAGATTAATTTGATAGTCCCCGGCACGTGTAGTGGCCATGTCAACAATGGGCAGTAATGCGCCCAAATAATTGCCAATATGAAGGTCGTTATTCGCCCGTATGCCGGTCAATATTACTTCTTTACTCATTTGCACTAATTGTACCACTAGTTTTTGATTCTACCGGTGTTATTGTTGCTTCTAACAGGTTCCGGCGGCGTGTTAGCTCTGCCTGGTAGGCTATGATCCTGCGCATAGCTTCTACCCGTGCCTGACCGTACGAGATATCTGGTGCGACCTCTGCCTCCCTGGATATGCCCGCCCCCGCGTATATGTCTGCTGGTAGCAACGACAGTTCCGTTGTCTGTGAGCCCGCAACCTCACCGTTGCTGAGGTCTCGGCCCGCAATATCGGGTACCACCTGGGCACGCTGTAGTTGTTCGTCGGTGAGCTCCCGTCTGTATCTGGTAGGTTCGTGAGTTTCCATAGCTTTCCTTTCGTCATTTAAAAAAGACCGCCCGTGGCGGTCTTTTGCTGAGTGCTTATTGATTATTTATTACGAATACGCACAGGAACAACCGCCAATTTACGGCCGGTAAACCAATAAGCGAAGCTCTGGATTAGTTTCATAACTTGAGCATTATACCACTTTATTATTTAGATCGCCACCATAGGCAAGCATTACGTCGGCTAAAGAGGCGGTGCTGACTCGAACTACTTCAGGTTAATTTGTATGCCGGGGCTATTCTCTGCGCCATGCAGCTCGGCTCGTCTCATTTCTTCGCCGCCATTTAGATCAAAGAGCAGATCGCCCGATACGGTACTGTCTGGAGCGATTTGCTGGTACCAGTAGTTTTTCGTTTGATCCGCCTGGGCGTTTTGGGTGGCGCCTTCGTCTGCGGGGTACGAATCTTCTGTAGCCACAAAGACTCTTTGCGCAGCCAGCGATAGGCTAACGGGCGCGCTACCCGTGTTTCTTAGAGTAATACTAAGGCGGCAGAACTGTCCTTCGGCTTCTGCTTGGGCGTAGGCATTGGTGCCAATAGTTCTTTCGCCATTGCAGGCGGTGCCTTTGACGGTGAACTCCAGGTCACCATCTTGCGCAGGCTCACCAATCTGGGGCTTTTTGGGCTGGTTTTTGGGTGTTTCGGCTGTCTTGGTATCGTTTACGGCCTTTTCGCTTGCTGCTATGGTGTATGGATTTTTACCACCAGTAGACTTAAAGAAAAGTAGATAACCTATGTATCCGCCAACAACAAAAACTGTCACCCAAATAAGTATCAAAAATTTATGCCGCCACAGGAAATTTTTCATTTGCGCCTATCTCTCAACATTCAAGTATTGAGAATATCATATTATGCAAAACAGGACCTTGGATGTATTTCCAGAGTCCTGTTTTTCTGTGCCCAAAGTGCATGGGGAACCCGCTTGAGGCTCCTCATTACTGTCTTTAGCGCTTCGTAAACTGACGTTGTTTGCGGGCGCCTTTGAGGCCGGGTTTTTTGCGTTCTTTTTCGCGTTGGTCGCGACCAAGTAGCTCTGCACGACGAAGTGTGCCCCGCAGGTCTTCGTTCATGAGAGCCAAGGCCTTGGCAATCCCCAAACGAATAGCATCGGCTTGACCGGCATGGCCACCACCACTAACTACGGCACTGATGTCGTACTTGGTGGCTTCAAGCTCTAGTGCAACAAAAGGCTTCATGAGTTCGTGCATGTTGGACTTGCTCTCGCCAAAATACTCGCTGGCTTCTTTGCCGTTTATGACAATTTTGCCTTTGCCATTTTGCAAACGAACACGAGCAGTCGAACTCTTGCGTCGGCCAAGGGCGTAGTGATAGTGAGCAGTTTTTTCTGCCATTACTTCTCTGCCTTTACATTAAGTTTCTGTGGTTTCTGGGCGGCATGATTATGCTCGGCACCGGCATAGACCTTGAGTCGCTTCAGTCGGTCATCGCGCAGCTTGTTGACGGGCAGCATGCCACGAATAGCGTGCTCGATAACGTGAGTCGAATCTTTGTCCATCTGGTGACGCAGTTTGGTTTCCTTTAGTCCACCAGGAAAGCCACTATGACGGTAGTACATCTTGTCTTCCATTTTGTTGCCCGTGACAACCAGGTTGTCTGCATTGACAACAATGACGAAGTCACCGGTGTCGATATGCTTGGTAAACGTTGGCTTACCCTTGCCGGTCAACAATGTGGCGGCTACGGTAGCCAGACGGCCCACGGGAGCTTCGGCGGCATCGATAACGTACCACTTGCGAGTTACGTCTGATGGTTTTGCGCTAAAAGTTTTCATTATTGAGCCTCCTTTTTGGCAGGAGTTTTCTTGGCTACTGGTTTCTTGATGGTAGCTGGTTTTGCGGCAGGTGCTTCAGCCTTTTTCTCTACGGCTTTCTTGGCAACGGGCGCTTCTTTGAGGTCGTCTACAAAACTTATGCGAGCTAGCTGGGCGTTGTCGCCACGACGAGCCACAGTGCGCTCAATGCGCAGATGGCCGCTAACGCGTCCTTTTAGCTTTGGTGCAATCTCGTCAACCAATTTATGAGCGACTGCAACTGTTTGCAGACTGCTAATAACCTGACGGCGGTTATGTAAATCACCCTTTTTAGCTTTGGTGATCAGGCGTTCCACGTAGGGCACGACTTCTTTGGCCTTGTGCAAGGTAGTCTCTATAGACTCATGCTTGATAAGGCTCTCAGCCAGACTCTTGATAAGAGCTTGGCGTTGGTCGCGTTCGCGGTGGAATTTCCTTCCTTTATATCCGTGACGATGCATCTTAGAGCTCCAGCTCCGCTAGCTTTTCTTTGACTTCATCCAGCGCTTTGCTGCCGAAGCCTTTCAGTTCACGTAGCTCTGAATCGCTGAGCGAGAACAAGTCACGCAAAGTGTGGATCTCGTTGTTGATCAGGGCATTGGTGGTGCGGGCGCTCAGGTTCAGGTCTTCGATAGGAGTCATAAGTTCAGGAGCGTCATCGTTGGTGGCAGCGTCATCGTCGCCAGTAGGGCTGATAGGCGCAGCACTCTCGACGCGAGTTTGTCCAGCCAGGGCAGTGTACTGGTTCACTAGAATTGCAGCAGCTTCTTCAAAAGCGTCGCGTGGGGTAATTGAGCTATCGGTATCAATGGTAAGCAGTAGCTTATCTAGATCGGTCATCTGGCCAACGCGGGTGTTCTCTACCTTGTAGCGAACACGTACAACTGGGCTAAAGATAGCGTCAACTGCAATCATGTCACTAGCCTTCTTGGCAGTACCTTCTTCGATGGTACGGTAGCCACGGCCGGTTTCTACCACCAGGTCCATGACAAGCGACGTCTTATCATCGTCGATAGTAGCAATCACATGGTCGGGATTGACTACTTCTACGTCAGCGTTTAGCTGGATGTCTTTGGCGGTAACAGGGCCTTTGCCCTTTTTGGTAATGCGCAAGGACTGAGCTTCGCTGCCGAAAACGCGGAAACGGATACCCTTTAGGTTGAGCATAATATCAACTACGTCTTCTCGCACGCCCTTTAGGGTGGTGAATTCGTGGGTTGCGCCTTCTACTTTAAAGGCTGTGATAGCGGCGCCAGCAATGCTGGATAGTAGTACGCGTCGCAAGCTGTTGCCGAGGGTCATGCCATAGCCGGTGTGGAGTGGCTCGACTGCGAAAGTGGCGCTACTTGGACTGTGGTCGTCTACTTTAACAACGCCTGGTGTGTGAATTATCTTTGACATATTTTCTCCTAGCCTCCCTTAGCGTGAGTAGTATTCCACGATTAGTTGTTCGTTTAAGTCTGGCTCGGCTTCCTCGCGGGTAGGCACGCCAGTAATGGTTATTTCGAATTTCTTGCGATTAACTTTCAACCATCCGGGAGTTTCTGATGGTGCAGGGCTGACGTCGTCAATCTTCTTGAAGTATTCAGTCGCCTTGCTGTGGTCACGTACTGTTAAAACATCTCCAGCCTTCATGCGGATAGACGGGATATCTACGCGACGGCCGTTCAGCGTAAAGTGACCATGGGTTACGAGCTGGCGAGCTGCCCGTCGTGACGGTGCAAGCCCTGCTCGGTAGACTGCGTTATCAGCACGCTGTTCTAGGTACTGCAACAAAACCTGTCCGGACTGGCCGGGTGTGCGGCTAGCTTCTTTCATGAGATTACTGAATTGTTTTTCCAGTAAGCCATACAAGCGCTTTACTTTTTGTTTTTCACGCAGCTGCAAAGAGTATTGACTCGACTTGTTGCGCTGATATCGTCCGCCCTGCTGTCCAGGAGGCCCGGTGCGCTTGGCCAAAGCCTTGTGGGCTTTGGGATGCAGCGCATAGCCTTCGCGGCGTGACATTTTAACGATAGATTGGGTATCTCGTGCCATATCTGTCTCCTATACCCTTCGTGCCTTACGTGGACGAACGCCACCGTGGGGTACGCCTGTTACATCTTTGATGGTTTCAACTTGAATGCCAAGGTTGGTTAGGCTGCGAACGGCTGCTTCGCGGCCGAGGCCCACACCCTTTATATATACATCTACCTTGGTAAGACCGTGGAGCTGCTTGACGGCAGTTCCAGCCTTTTCGGTAGCTATTTGGGCAGCATACGCTGTGCCCTTCTTGCTACCGCGGAAACCGCAGGCACCGGCACTGCTATTTGCTAGAGCGCCACCCTTGGTGTCGGTAAAGGTAATGATCGTGTTATTGAACGTTGCCAAGACATGCATCTGTCCAGTAGGCACAGAGCGCTTGGCTTTCTTCTTCTTGGTTGCTGTAGGTAGGTCTGCCATTTGTCCTTATTCCTATGTCTTAGACGCTGATTTAGGTTGTGCGCCGCCCACTGCTACTTTGCGACCGCGGCGTGTGCGACCGTTAGTACGAGTACGCTGGCCCCGGGAAGGCAAATTATTCTTGTGGCGAATGCCCCGATAGCTGTTGATATCTTTTAAGCGCTTGACGTTGCCGGCAACAATACGTTGCAGTTCACCCTCAACCGTTAGTTTCTCGTTGATAGTGTCCTGGATACGACCAACTTCTGCGTCGGTCAGATCCTTGACTCGCACGGTAGGCTCTACCTTTGCGGCTGTCAGGACTTCGCCCGCAGTCTTAGGGCCAATACCGAACACATACGTCAGAGAGATTTGGACCTGTTTGTTATCAGGAATGGTTACTCCGGAAATACGAGCCATTAGTGACCTCCTTCGGGGCTTGCTAATGCGCCATCCTTAATAATTTTGAATGACTTCGTCATTACTACCCCTGCCTTTGCTTGTGCTTTGGCTTAAATTTGTTAATAACATAAAGTCGTCCTTTGCGGCGGACGATCTTGTCATCGGGACTGATTTTTTTGACACTTGCACGCACTTTCATGCGGATCATTGCTCCTCTCAAGCGGTCAATGACACACTGCTTAATATTTATAAGTTATGACTTGCGGTACGTTATCCGACCCTTCGTAAGATCGTAAGGAGTCAATTCTACCGTAACGCTGTCACCGGGTACGAGACGAATGTAGTGTTTTCGCATCTTGCCAGCAACATGGGCTATGATCTGGTGACCGTTCTCGAGTTCCACGCGGAATTGAGTCCCTGGGAGGGCCTCAGTTACTACTCCCGCTAATTCGATTACTTCCTTATTTTTGGCCATACAGATATAACGTCGCCCAATTATAGCAAATTACACTACAGTTTGTAAAGGGGTTATAAGGGGACGCAAAAATGAGAGTTTGCGACATTATTTATTTGACTTCTTACGGCCCGGCAGAAAACGAAGGCGTCGTGCACCAGTAGCAGCCAGGGCGGGTTGGTCTTGATCATAGAAGAAGTCGGGTTGTTCATACTGGTCGTATGTGACCATAAGAGCACGTGATTCTATCTGGCGCAGCGTTTCAAGGGCTACAGACACTAGAATCAAGATGCTGGTGCCACCGAGGGCGATATTGGTCTCTAGGAAAACTTGTCCGATGATTGGAATAAGTGCTAGGAAACCAAGGGCAATTGCCCCAAAGAGCGTCAGGCGATTTAGGACTTTGGCCAGATACTTCTCTGTTGAGTTACCTTGGCGAACCCCTTCGATAAACCCACCTTGCTTCTGTAAGTTCTCGGCAATTTCCTTACTGTTGAAGGTGATGCTTGTATAAAAGAACGTGAACATAAAGACCAAGACAAAGTAAGTAATGGGATAAATATAGGGCGTAATGCCTTCCTGTAGGAAGGTCTGCGGACTAGGTGTCTGGAACCAGGCGGCCAGGTTGGTGCCAATTGACTGCAGCCGAGCGCTACCTGCGCTGGTCAGGAGCTGCCCAGCAAATGCTGGGACACTCAGGAAGGCGACAGCAAAGATAATAGGTACCACGCCAGCTGTAATGAGCTTGACGGGTAGTATGGTCGATACGCCGCCGTAAGCTCGGCTGCCCTGGATGCGCTTGGCATAGTTGATGGTGATTTTACGCGAGGCTTCGTTAAGTTTGACGATCAGTACGGTGATGACAACGGTGGTGATCAGCAAAACTGCACCAATAATGGCGTTGTGACGGTCTACGGCGAACTGCCAGCCAAAGAGGTTTACCTTGTTGGCGCCACTGAAGATACCAGTAACAAGGCTGGTGATAGTCGTTGGTAGCTGGCTGACAATGCCAATGGTAATGACCAGTGAGATACCGTTTCCTACACTTTGTTCGGTGATGAGTTCACCTAGCCACATCACTAGCATGGCGCCACCGGTCAGTGCTGCGACCATCAAAACCCATTGGGTAATGGATGTATTGGCGGTGATGTCGCCGATGCCACCAATCTGAAGCGCAGACTGGCGGACTAGATAGATGGCACCAATAGACTGAATGATAGCCAGTGGCAGGGTCAGGATGCGGGTGTACTGGTTAATTTTGCGACGCCCAAACTCACCTTCTTTGTTGAGTGTCTCTAGCTGCGGAATGGCCTTGGTGAGGAGCTGCATGATGATACTGGCGTTGATGTATGGCCCCAGGCCAATCAGCATAATGGAGAAATTAGCCAAAGCTCCTCCAGACAAAACATCTATAAAACTAAGGAGTTCGGGGGTATCTTTAGAGCTAAAGAGATTCTCTAGAACTTGTTTAAGGGTTTCAGGGTCGCTCAAAGGAATCGGAATATGAGCAAGGACGCGAAATATTAATAACATGCCAAGCACTGCCAACACGCGGTTACGCATATCGCTGTTTTTAAGTGACTTCCAAATAAGCTTCCAGTTCATGTGTTTCCCAAAGATTCTCCGGTTGTTTTGTGTAAACTCACTCCAGTATACATGACGTGTTATTCGGAGCCCACCCCAAGGCAATATTTTGGCCAGAAAACTGCCATTTTTTGCTGGTTTCGCTTAAAAATCATCAGCTTTCAGTCTCAAAAATTACCATGAGGTGGGCTCTATGCAACAGATATGGCACCTACATCATCCTCTGGTTCAGCCGGTACCCCAATGTAGCCACCGCTTTGGTGTGCCCACAATTCGGCATATATGCCCTTCTTGTCTCTTAGGAGTTCCCTGTGCGTACCAACTTGGACCACCTTGCCCTTATCCATAACCACAATGCGGTCCATGCGCTGAATGGTGCTGAGCCGGTGAGCGATCACTAAGGCGGTCCGGTCTTCCATAAGACTCCATAGAGCTTTTTGAATGAGTTGTTCACTGCGACTGTCTAGAGCACTGGTGGCTTCGTCCAGGACCAGGATGGGGGCGTCTTTTAGAATGGCACGGGCTATGGCCACGCGCTGGCGTTGGCCACCAGACAATTTGACTCCCCGCTCGCCAACTAAGGTGTTGTACCGCTCGGGCAGCTCTTCTATGAACTCCGTGACGTAGGCCATTTTAGCGGCGTGTTTTAGCTCTTTATTGCTAGCAGTAGGTTTGCTGTAGGCAATGTTTTCGGCAATGCTTCGGTGGAACAGTAACGGTTCCTGTGGTACGTATGATATATGGCGACGTAGGTCTTTTTGGGCGATAGACCGAATGTCTTTGCCGGCTATGGCAATGCTGCCGCTCGTGATGTCCATGAATCGAAGTAGCAGTTTGGTCAGTGTTGTTTTGCCGCTGCCAGAAAAGCCAACCAGCCCTACTTTCTCGCCAGGGGCAATGTCTAATGTAAAATCACGCACCGCTACTGCGTCTTTGGCTGTATTGTCATATTTATATGACACGGACTGAAGGGTAACGGGGTATTTGGCTCGTCTTGGTAACTTATCCGGCTTTGCGCTGTCTACGATGGTAGGCTGTATCAGCATGGTTTTTATAGGCTGGTATGCACCACCTACAGCAGATTCATAAGATTTGATAATGTCATTGATATCAATCGTGGCTGCAACCATTTTTACGACGTATAGTTGCACAAGAGCGACGATGGCAATCGATATAGCACCATCCCGGTACATACGACCGGTCATAACCAGCAGAATGGCTGTGGCAAGAGCAACCAAGAAATAACGTCCGGCATCTGCGGGTACAGAGGACATCCATGCAGTAAACTGAGCACGTTCCCAGAGGTTAAGGTTGTGATCAAGCCTTTTACTTTCGTAATCTTCTGAGGCAAAGCTTTTTACGGCCGGCGCTTGTGTTAGCGCATCACCAAGTTTGGCAGCGATAGCGCTACTTTCTTCGCTGACCTTTCGGCGCCACTTTATACGCATACTGCTGGTAAGCATGGTAAATCCTAATACTGACGCCATAGCTCCCAGCGTTACGAGCGCTAGAAGTGGTGATTTGGTTGCAATCACCACAATCCCTCCGACTATGACTACCAGTTGCTTAGGAACGGCCAAAAGGAAAACGCCGCAGTAGTCACCGATAAATGCTTCGCGCAGACGCGAGGCTTGATCGCCCAATGCGCCAAAATAGGTATTGGCATAAAAGTCATAATCTTTGTGTAGGAAGTTGGCAAATACTTCTCTTTGTATGTTCCTGCCAGCCCTGGCAACTGTTCCAATAACCAGGTAGTTACTGATGGCCCACAGGACCGAGAAGATGGCTGCCAGTAGAAGCAGCTGGTACGCATAGCCAGTAATACTGTCAAATTGCCTCTCGATGATGGCCTGCAGGGCGTTGGCAACAACCAGCGGCATCAAGAGGTGTGTTGTCATAAAAGCCGGGAATCGTCCGGACATACCCAGAACAAGCCGAAGCGGGTTGTTGAGGGTGTGCCTCCAGAACAAACGATGTATCTCGCGCGTAATATGTTTGTCGCGCTTTTTTTGGGTCTTATTGCTCATTCGCCCCTACTATAACAAAAGTCACCCGTGAACGAGTGACTTTTTCTCTCTAGCAGCCCACGGTGGGCTACTTGGTTTCTGGCTTTTCTTTTGGCTGACGTTTTACTTGCGGCACTTTGTCAAAGCTACCACCGGCTTTTTGGACGGCTGCAATGGCGCTCTCGCTGGCACCCTGGAGTTTGACGGTAACTTTCTTGGTAATGTCGCCCTGGACTATCAGCTTTACTTTGACGTAGGGGCTGGTGGTTAAGCCAGCTTCTGCGACCGTAAAGTTGTCAGCGGTTTTGCCCGCAAAAGCTTCGAGTTGGCCGGTATAGACGTTCTCGACCTTTGGTCGGTGAGACGTAAAGCCAGGCAACTTAGGCAGTCGCTTAGTAAGGGGTGTCTGGCCACCTTCAAATCCGGGGCGAACACCACCGCTCTTGCGAGCGCCTTGGCCCTTGGTTCCCCGACCGGCAGTCTTACCCTGTCCAGCTGCGATGCCGCGTCCCACTCGCTTGGGGCTGCGCTTTTTGGTTAGGTTTAATTCGTTGTACTTCATTTATTTGGCCTCCACAGCTGTGATGAGACAAACCTTGCGGTTTTTCTCATCGCGCGGGGCGGCGAAATAAATTCGCCCGCTCCGGCTGCTCTTTTCCCTTACTTTCATTTTACGCTCTCCTTGGCTACGGACTTTTTCGTGGAGGTTTTCTTCTCGCCCTGATTCGTCACCCACTTGTCAGCAGGCACAACACTTTGCAGTGCAGCTAGGGTGGCGTAGGCAATATTGATTTTGTTGCTTGAGCCAAGTGACTTGGACAATGCATTCTTGATACCAGTTACTTCCAGCACGGTACGAACAACACCGCCTGCAATCAGACCAGTACCAGGAGCGGCTGGCTTAATGAGGATACGAGCACCACTGACTTTCGTCTCGGCCTCGTGCGGGATAGTGTCGTTGTACATATGGATGGTCACCATACTCTTCTTGGCTACTTCTACGGCCTTGGCAACGGCTGTAGTCACGTCAGCACCCTTTGAGATGCCAATGCCTACCCTACCCTTGTGGTCGCCAAGGACAACCAGCGCGCGGAATCGGAAGCGGCGACCGCCCTTAACCACACGGGCAACACGGTCGATGTTTACAACGCGCTCGTCGAACTGTTTTTCTTCTTGCGGCGGTCGGTTGTCGTGCCGGCCTCTTCGTTGTTCTCTTTGGTCTGCCATATTAGAACTCCAATCCTCCGGCGCGGGCTGCGTCAGCCAGGGCCTTTATGCGGCCATGGTACAGACGGCCACCGCGGTCGAATACGACCTGACGAACTTTGGCAGTCTTAGCCTTTTTTGCAATTTGGGTACCAACCCAGGTAGCGCGCTCGGTCATGGTGCCCAGGGCATCCTTTTGGCCAACCGTACTGATCTGCGCAATGGTTTTGTGAGCGGTATCGTCAATAATCTGTGCACTCACGTGCTTGTTGCTGACGTGCACGCTCAGGCGAGGACGTTCAGCAGTGCCGGACACGGTTGAACGAACACGATTGCGTCGGCGGGAAAGATTCTGGATCTTATGAGTTATTCTGTTCATACTACTTGTCCTTACCTGACTTACCTGACTTACGGATAATCCGCTCGCCAACGTACTTAATACCTTTGCCCTTGTAGGGTTCTGGCTTCTTGAGGGCACGAATCTCAGCGGCGACTTGGCCGACCTGTTGTTTGTCTATGCCAGACACTGTAATAATATTACTTTCTACTTTGGCGGATACGCCCTGTGGCAGTGCGTAATTGACCTCGTGCGAGAAACCAATATTGAACTTCAGACCAGGACCAGCCAACGCTACACGGAAGCCGACGCCGTTTAGCTCTAGCTTTTTCTCAAAGCCTTTGCTGACGCCTTCTATCATGTTGGCAACCAGTGTGCGCATCAGCCCGTGCTTGGCACGGTTTGGCGCTTCGTCATTTATGCGGGTGACGACAACTTGATTGTCTTCTTGTTTAACTGTCACGCCCGGCATGGTGAACTGCTTGAGGGTGCCTTTGCTCCCCGCTACAGTAATCCAGTCAGGGTCGACAGTGATTGTCACGCCGCTCGGTATATCGATGGGCAGTTTTCCTATACGACTCATTACTTTGTTCCTTTAGTAAATCTTACAAATTAATTCACCACCAACACCTTGCTTCTTGGCTTCGGCGCCAGTCATCATGCCCTTGGAAGTGCTAATGATGACAACGCCACGGCCACGCTTGACCGTTGGGATCTGGTCTGCGCTGGCGTAGTAACGACGGCCAGGGGTACTCATGCGCTTGATCTCGGTGATCCGGGAGTTCTTTTGCGGGCCGTTGATGGTAATTTTTAGTGTTTTGCCAACACGTGCGTCTTCGACGTTAACGCTATCTACGTAGCGATTGTCTTTTAGCAGCTTGGCAACAGATTCTTTAACTTTGCTGTGTGGCATGCTGATCTCGCTCTTGCTAACAGCAATAGCGTTACGAATGCGAGACAGCATGTCTGCGATTGGGTCGGTTGATGTAGTACTCACGAAAGCTATCTCCTTTCTTACCAGCTTGATTTTGTTACACCAGGGATTTCGCCCTTGCTTGCGTGTTCGCGGAAACTAATGCGGCTCAGGCCGAATTGGCGCATAAAGCCACGCGGCCGGCCGGTTTCGACACACCGGTTCTTGCGCCGTGTGGGCGAACTGTTGCGCGGCAGATTATGCAGACCGTCGCGGTCGCCAACCTTTTTCAATTCGGCTCGCTTGGCTGCAAAGCGATCTGCCATCTTTTGGCGCTTCAAATCGCGGGCAATCATAGATTTCTTAGCCATTACTTAGCTCCTTTCTGAAAGGGCATACCAAACTTTTCTAGCAATGCACGGGCATGTGCGGGTTCTTGGCAGGTGATTACAAATACCACTTGCATGCCATGGACGGTTGTTGTCTCTTCAAAGGTAAGCTCAGGAAAGACTGATTGGTCGGTGAGGCCCAGGCTAAAGTTGCCGGACTTGTCAAAGGCAGTGGTCTTAACGCCGTGGAAGTCACGAAAACGTGGTAGCACAATGTTAATCAGGCGATCCATGAATTCGTACATATAGTTACCGCGTAATGTAACTTTTAGGCCGATCTTGTTGCCTTCGCGCAGCTTGAAACCGGCGATAGAATTCTTGGCAACAGTCTCTATGGGTTGCTGGCCGGTGATCTTGCGAAGTGTATTGGCGGCAACTTCCATGATCTTTTTGTCGTCCTTGGCTTTGCCAAGTCCAACGTTCAGAACAATCTTTTCCAATTTTGGAACCTGGTTGCGGTTAGGGAGCTCAAGCTCCTTCTGTAGCTCGTCGGCGAACTTGCTGGTGTACAGAGCTTTCAGGCGTGCAGCAGTTGCTGGCGCTTTTGTAGCGGTTTTTGCTTCAGCCATTATTTGATCTCCTTCCCAGACTTCTTGGCGATGCGAGTCTTTTTACCGTCTTTGTCGACTTTGTAGCCAATACGTGAGGGCTTGCCGCCGTCACTGATGCCAACCTTGCTGACATCTATAGGCTTGGTGATTTCCAGGATGCCGCCCTGAGGGTGAGCTCGGTTTGGCTTCTGGTGTTTCTTGACGATATTGATACCCTCAACGGTCACTTTGTTGAGGCTAGGGTGTACGGCAGTAATCTTGCCGGACTTGCCCTTATATTTGCCTGCACGAACGACGACAGTGTCGCCTTTCTTTAGGCGAATTTTATAGATCTGATCACTCATTATAGGACCTCCGGTGCTAGGCTGATGATCTTGGCATAGCCTTGGTCACGCAGTTCGCGTGGGACTGGGCCAAAGATACGGGTAGCCTTGGGGTTTTTATCGTCACCGATAATAACAGCTGCATTATCGTCAAACTTAATGGTCGAGCCATCCTTGCGACGAATGGTGTCCTTGGTGCGTACAACAACTGCACGGATAACTGACTTCTTTTTGACGGTACCAGTTGGACTGGCTTGTTTGACGGTAGCCACAATAACATCGCCTACACGGGCGTAGCGCCGACGGGTGCCGCCCAGTACGCGGATGCATAGGATTTCCTTGGCACCGCTGTTATCACAGACACTGAGGCGAGATTCTTGCTGAATCATTACTTCTTCTCCTCGGCTTCCGTTTCTTCTTTTTCTTTGGTGCCAGTCACTTCTGCTACTGCTTTGTCGACGGTTTCGACGTGCTGAATGGCGGCGTGCTCGATCACTCGCTTGAGCGTGTGACGTTTGCGAGCACTCAGGGGACGGGTTTCGGAAATCTCAACACGGTCACCTGTGTGTGCCTCGTTTTGCTCGTCGTGAGCCATAAACTTCTTGCTGGTGGTGTACTGCTTCTTATAAACCGGATGGGTCTTTCTGGTATCAACCCGGACAACAATTGTCTTGTCGGCTTTGTCAGACGCAACCACACCCACTAATGTACGTGCCATTATTTTGCCCCCTTCGGGGTAATGAGACAAACCTTGCGGTTTTTCTCATCGCGCAGCATGCGGAATAAATCCGCATTCTGGCTGCTCTTTTCCCTGAGGACCATGGAAAAACTCATTATTTTGTCTCCTTTGCGAGCTGCTCACTCAGAACGGTCAGCATACGTGCCAGTTCTTTGCGCTTTGTGCGCACGACTTTGACGTTGGTGACTTCGCCCATGTGAAGACCGCGCTTTAGTTCGGCGATTTCTTCACGGAGCTTAGTACTTCCGTTTGCTAGCTCTGTGGTTGATAATTTACGAATTTCAGTCATTTTTTGCATCTTAAACATCCTCCTTCACCAAGAATTTGGTCTTGACAGGGAGTTTGTGGGCAGCCAGGCGCATTGCCTCGCGTGCAGTTTCTTCTGGCACACCTTGCATCTCGAACATAATGGTGCCGGGACGGACTTTGGCTACGAAGAATTCTGGGTTACCTTTGCCGCTACCCATCTTGGTACCGAGCGCCTTGCGGCTGACAGGTGTGTGTGGGAAGATACGAATCCAGATTTTACCACCACGTTTCACGTAGCGGGTCATTGCCTGACGAGCGGACTCGATCTGACGACTGGTGATGCGCTCGTGACCTTGGGCTTGCAGGGCAAACTGACCAAAGGCAATATGATTGCCAGTGGTGGCGGGTCCGCGAACGCGGCCCTTGAACACCTTACGGTGTTTGGTTCGGTTCGGGATAAGCATATTAGTTTACCTCCCCTTTGCAAGCCATGAGACAAACCTTGCGGTTTTTCTCATCGCGCAGGACGCGGAATGAATCCGCGTTCTGGCTGCTCTTTTCCCTTAAAACAACAGAAGAAATCATATTAATTAACCTCCCCTTTGTAGATCCAGACCTTGATACCGATAATACCGGCACCTGGATACTTGGCACGGGCTGCGTGGTAGTCGACATCAGCACGAAGGGTGTGCAGTGGCACTGAGCCTTCGACTGTTTTCTCGCGGCGAGACATTTCGGCACCGCCGAGGCGTCCGGCTATTTCAATACGGATGCCTTTGGCACCAGCGCGCATGGTTGCGCCTGCGGACTGTTTCATGGCTCGCCGGAAAGCAATACGGCGCTCCAACTGGTGGGCGATGTTCTCGGCAACGAGCTTGGCGTACAGTTCTGGCTTTTTGATTTCTTCAATATTTACACGAGCCGGGAAACCATAGATTTTCTCTATAGCTGCCTTGAGCTCCTGGGCGCCTGCGCCACCGCGACCGATAACTACACCGGCCTTGGCGGTGGTGATAGTGACTGATACCAGGTTAGGCGAACGTTCGATGTCTACCTTGTTGATAGCACCACGTGAACCGACCTTGTCTTGGATTAGTTTGCGGATCTTGAGGTCTTGGCCCAAGAACTTTGCATAGTCGCGCTTGGAAGCGAACCACTTGCTGCGCCAGTCTTTATTGACCTGAAGACGCATGCTAATTGGATTTACCTTCTGTCCCATTATTTTGTCTCCTTTTTCGCAGATGATGCTGACTTTTTGGCTGCTCGCTGCTCGCCATCGACGACTACATGAATATGGCTGGTGCGTCGCTGGAATGGCAATGCGCGACCATGAGCTGCGGGACGGTACCGTTTAAAACGAGGGCCAGGGCTGACCTGGATGGACACAATCTGCAAGGTGTCTGCCTTGTAGTTGTGGTTGTGGTCGGCGTTAGCCCGGGCACTTTCGATAACTTTCTTGACAGGCAATGCCGAGCGACGAGGGGTGTGCTGAAGGATTGTCAGCGCGTCAGCTACGGTGCGGCCACGAACCAAAGCGGCTACAACACCGACTTTGCGTGGGCTCATGCGAACGCCTTTAGCGATAGCGGTAACTGCCATTACTTCTTGCCTTTCGCGAGCTTGCCGCCATGACTGCGGAATTTACGGGTTGGGCTAAACTCGCCGAGTTTGTGACCAACCATGTTTTCGGTAACGAATACTGGTACATGAACTTTGCCATTGTGTACAGCAATAGTACGGCCAACAAAGTCTGGGCTGATGGTGCTCGAACGAGCCCATGTCTTGATGATGGTGCGGTCTTCATTACCCAGTGCGGCCACTTTCTTGGCGAGCTTGGGATCTATGAATGGCCCTTTTTTGAGTGAACGACTCATCTATATACTCCCTTATTTCCTCTTCGCCGCGTGACGGCTCTTTAAGATAAACTTGGTTGTGCTCTTGCGGCGGCGGGTCTTGAAGCCCAGGGTCTTTTGGCCCCAAGGGGTCTTGGGAGCTGTACCGTGGTTCTTACCACCACCGACGCCGTGACGGCCACCATCACCACCACCATGAGGGTGATCGGCCGCGTTCATAACAACACCACGCACACCTGGGCGCTTGCCCTTGTGGCGATTGCGTCCTGCTTTACCAATCTTGATGTTCTGATGTTGTTCGTTGCCAATAACACCTAAACTGGCGGTGCAGTTAATGTTGACCAGACGGACTTCACCAGAGGGCAATTTGACCTGGGCGTAAGTTCCTTCTTTGGCCATCAGCTGGGCACTGTTGCCAGCGCTGCGGGCTAATTGGGCACCACGACCAGGTTGCAGTTCGATGGCGTGGATAACGCTACCAACTGGAATGTTTTTGAGCGGTAGGCGGTTGCCGTTTTCGATGGCAATTTCTTCGCCACTGGCAATGGTTTGACCAACTTTCATATCCTTGGCAGCCAATACATAGTGGTACACGTTGTCTTGGTCTTTGACGCGCGCAATACGAGCGCTGCGGTTAGGGTCGTATTCGATATGTTCGATAGTTGCCGTAGTACCTGCGGGCAGGTTGAAGTTAATCAGGCGATAGAACTTACGGACACCACCACCGCGGTGGCGAGTAGTAATACGGCCCTGGTTATTACGGCCAGAATGCTTTTTCTTGATGACTGTCAAGGACTTCAGTGGCTTCTTGGTGGTAATAGCACTCATGTCCTGAGTGGTCATACCGCGCTGACCAGGAGTGGTAGGCTTGTATGCTTTAATGGCCATTATTTCTTCTCCTTTTTGGCAGCCTTGGCAGCTGGCTTCTCGTCTTCAGTAGCCTTGAAGATGGCAATAGAGTCGCCCGTTTTCAGGGTGACGTAGGCCTTCTTGATGGTGTTGGTGCGGCCGGCAATAGCACGACCACCCTTGCGGACGGTTCGTTTTGCCTTGCCTTTAGTGACGGTTGTATTAACGGCAGTAACGGTTACGCCATACTGAGTAGCCACAGCTGAAGCAATTGCTTGCTTGCTGGTTTCTTTGGGTACTACGAATACGTAGACGCTTTTGCCGTCTTGGCTCATGGCATAAGCTTTCTCGCTGATGCGAGGTTTTAGAATCATAGTCTTATCCATTACTTATCACCTCCCAGCCACTCATGGACGATGTCGAGGGCTTTCTTGCTCACTACAATGGTGTCAGCGTTTATGACATCATAGACATTCAGGTACTTGGCGTGTATAGCTTTGACGTTCTGGAGGTTGCGTGTTGCGCGCTCGACCAAGGTGTCCTTATTGCTTACGACAATCAGGGTATTGCCCTTTGCTTCGATCCTCTCCAGGAGTTTGATGGTTGGCTTAACAGTGCCATCCTTACACTCAAAAGTCTCGATAACTTTAATAGCGCTGGTATCTGCTTTCAGGCTGAGAGCCTGGCGGATGGCCAGACGCTTTGCTGTAACATGCAGTTTTTGCTTGTAGTTTTCTTGGCCAGTAGGACCAAAGGCGATACCACCACCGCGCCAAATAGGGTTACGGCTTGAGCCAAAACGAGCCCGGCCAGTACCCTTTTGTTTCCATGGTTTCTTACCACCACCACTAACAAGACCGCGAGTCTTTGTCTGTGCCAAGTTCCCGCGGCCGTTTGCCAAGTATGCTACATAAGCTACTTGAATGAGCTCATGGTTCTCTGGCATCACTGAAAAGACAGCCTTGTCGAGCTTGGCTGGAGTAGAAGCCTTGGCACCGGCTTTTGTATAAGTAGGTACAGCCATCTTATTTTGCCTCCTTGATAAGGACAATGCCCTTGCGTGGGCCTGGAACAGCGCCGGTTACACCAATAACACCAAGGTCGGTGTCTACCAAAGCAACCCGCAAATTCTGAACAGTTACTTGCTCTGCGCCCATCTGTCCGGCCATTTTCTTGCCTTTCAGGATGTGCTGCGGATACATAGAGCCAATAGAACCGGGCTTGCGGGTATCGCCTTTGCCACCGTGTGTTTTGCGCTGCCGATGAAAGTTGTGACGCTTGATGGTACCAGCCCAGCCTTTACCTTTGCTGGTGCCGGTGACAGTTACGATGTCCCCAACTTCAAAAATGTCGGCCGAGATGCTCTCGCCGACTTTGATACTTTCATCAACCTCTGCAATGCGGAATTCGCGCACGAGCTTTGGCTGTACCTTTGATGGTTTGAAGTGACCAGCCTGGGCCTTGCCCATGGCTTTGTTTTCTTCGGTGCCGAGCTGAACAGCTGTATAGCCGTCAGTTTCCTCGGTCTTCACCTGCGTAATGACACAGGGACTAGCGGAAAGCAAGGTAACGGCTTGAACTACGCCATCTTCTGCGATGGTACTGGTCATGCCAACCTTTCTGGTGATAAGAGCTTTCATAGCAAACCTTACTTGTTATTTAATTCCCTTAAGTGTCACGAATGCGTGACACAAAAACGCTTGGTGTTGGCTGGTTTCTACCTCTGTTAGGGGCAGACCTATGCCACTCACCAAGTCCGGGAACTTTTGATATACCGCTACAGATTAGCATAGTTTGCTAACCTCTGTCAATGTGTTGATAATTCCACTACGAATTATGTGGCAACGTAGACGCCAAACGGTGCCCAAAAGCCAATGAGCATGGCCACGAGCAGTACGGCATACCCAATCTTGCGATCCAGCTGAATGTGGTCATGACTGGCAAATACCAGGCCGATGAAAAAGCCGATAGGAATAGGTATCTGAGTGTCTTGCCCGTCGGTTATTTTGAGCCAGAGCGACCCAAGCACCAGATACACCACAAGTTTGAGGATATAAATGCTGTCTAATTCCTGTGAGGTTTGTTTCTTTTTTGTTTTTGAGGCCATAAGCGTATTGTACATGATCATATAAGTAAATTGTTGTGTCATCATGGTGGCCAGAGCCAGGGTGTGGATGGCCACCATGATGACACGCTGTCAGTCCGGAAGGGTGTAGCTGCGAGGGTCCCAGTGGGCACGGTTGGTGCCGGCGTGGCGTGGGACAAGCCCCATTAGGTCGGCATAATACCACCTGCGTCCCTGGGGGTCCTCGAAGTGGGCGATGTACGGTGATCTGGAGAGGCACACGGCGTCTCGGCCATCGTCATCGTGTCCGATCTCGGCCACGATGCCGTGCACTTGGATGCTGCCGCGGGTGCAGACCTTCATGCCCACTTGGACCTCGCCGAGGTTCAGCGGCACACGCCTGTGGTCGGCAACGTTCGTCGCCCGGACGGGGGTGTGATCTGGGAGGTCGGTCGGCCAGAACGCTTCGCGCAGGACGCGTGCGGCGTTGGTCAGGATCTGCATGCTGGTGCCTCGGTGAGCCGGCAGGATCTGGGCACAGAGGTGGGCCGGGTTTCGAGCTTCACGCTTGACGCCGATTGCCCAGTGCACACCTTCCATGCCAAGATTGACTTCACCGTGGAAGCCTTGGGGGAAGAGCTTGCCGAGGTCTAGCTCCGCGTTGTTGCTGTAGACGTTGTAGCAGCCCGGTCGGACGAGTTCGTAGCAGAAGTCTCCGTCCAGGAGTTCACCGCTGTCGGGGACGGTGGAGGTAGCAGGCACAAGGCCTCCTTGGTCTGGTCGAATGGGACAAGTTGCGGTCGATGCGAGGAGCAAGCCTTGCTGCCAAACGGCAAGACTTGCTCCTCGCATCAAACACCCTTCTCTGGTACTGACATATAAAAGTACCTCTGCTATTCACAGAGGTACATATTATAGCATAAAATAACTATTTATGCAACGAATGTTACATCTTAATTTCGGCGTCGCAACCAGCTGGCAGGCTCAAGTTCATGAGGCTGTCGATGGTCTTGGGGGTGGGCTCTAGGACGTCGATAAGGCGTTTGTGTACGCGCATCTCGAATTGCTCACGTCCTTTTTTGTAGACGTGCGGGCTTTTGACAACGGTGTAAAGCGTCTTCTTGGTAGGCAGTGGGATCGGGCCGGCAATGGTGGCGCCGGTACGCAGGGCGGTGTCAACGATCTGCTTGGCAGATTGGTCGATTACTTTATGGTCGTAGGCCTTTAGGCGAATACGAATACGTTGTTTGCCAGCGGGTGCTTCGGTTTTTTTAGCAGCAGTCTTTGCTGCTGGTTTCTTGGCTTCAGCCATAGAACTATCTCCTTGGTGATGTAACATCTTTGAACTGCTATAAGAGAGCATGCACAACGACTTTTAGTCATCACAATTAGTTTATAGATATGATTTTACAACATTTATGCCGGAAATGGAAGGTGCCTACTGGTCTATGTCACCCATAACGGTTGCGGCTAAGTGTTTTATGGCGTCGTTGGTAAGCGCTGGGCAGTTAGCGTCGGCGGGGCCGTTACAACGACCTACTCGGTTTTCGAGTCGGTATGCTAACTCTTCGGACTTGGCGTCATCAAACCGATCTATGCCAGCAACTTTAGGTTTACTACGTAGTCCATCTCTATCCGTGAATATCACCTCGGCAAGTATTACTGGGGTGTCATACGAGTTTTTTGCCCGCCTAATTCCTACCTGGGGTGTGACTTTGCCCGCACACGAGCCTTTGGCGGGACAAGGAGGGCAGAATTCCACCGAACCTCTCAGCGCGCGCCTAATCCTGCGGCGAATAGGGAGCGGACTGACCTCTAGGAGGTCGGGGCTATCAGACGTTTCGCCGGTTTCGTTCATAGTATGTAATAATTCTACGCCAAGCATGTACCAAAAAGAAAACTCTCTCTGGCTGAGGGATCTTTGGGGTGAGTCGCTATGGCTCGGGCATTTTCAGGAGTGCAGCGTGGAGCAAAGGCCGAGCACGAAAAAGGAGCTGTACAAATGGTACTGCTCCTTTTTCTGTCGCAGGTTTTTGCCCGCGATGCGCCCTGACAAATGGGCGAGATACTTATTTGCTGATCTTTGTTACTACTCCGGCGCCAACAGTACGGCCACCTTCGCGGATAGCGAAGCGTAGACCTTGTTCCATGGCGATAGGTGCAAGCAACTTGACCTTGAAGGTGATGGTGTCACCAGGCATGACCATTTCTTTGTCGGCTGGTAGTTCAACCTCGCCAGTTACGTCCGTGGTGCGGAAGTAGAACTGAGGCTTGTAACCCTTGAAGAATGGAGTATGACGTCCACCTTCTTCTTTAGTCAGAATGTACACCTCGGCGTCAAACTCAGTATGAGGAGTGATGCTACCTGGCTTGGCCAAAACTTGACCGCGCTCGATGTCGTCACGCTCGATACCGCGAAGTAGTACACCAACGTTATCGCCAGCTTGACCTTGGTCTAGCTGCTTCTTGAACATTTCAACACCGGTTACAACAACCTTGCGGGTGTCGCGAATACCGACAATTTCAACTTCTTCGTTGACCTTTACGATGCCTTGCTCGACACGGCCGGTAGCAACAGTACCACGACCCTTGATGGAGAAGACGTCTTCGATGGGCATCAGGAAGGGCTTGTCTAGTTCTCGCTTTGGCTCTGGGACGTAATCATCCATAGCTTTAACGAGTTCCATAATAGCGTCTTCGTCAGCTGCTGAGCCTTCGAGGGCCTTGGTAGCGGAGCCCTTGATGATAGGTGCGTCTTCGTCAAAGTCATACTTGGCAAGCAATTCACGGATGTCCATTTCTACGAGCTCTACGAGCTCTGGATCTGCGAGGTCCATCTTGTTCATAAAGACTAAGATGCTTGGAACACCCACTTGCTTGGCAAGCAGTACGTGTTCGCGGGTCTGAGGCATAGGGCCATCAGCTGCAGAAACAACTAGTACGGCACCGTCGATCTGAGCGGCACCAGTGATCATGTTCTTGACGTAGTCGGCGTGGCCGGGCATGTCAACGTGAGCGTAGTGACGCTTTTCTGACTCGTATTCCTGGTGAGAGGTAGCAATGGTAATACCACGAGCTTTTTCTTCAGGTGCCTTGTCAATTTCGTCGTACTTGACGGCTTGGTTTACTTTGCTGGGAAGCTTTTTAGCGAGCACAGCGGTGATAGCGGCGGTCAAGGTGGTTTTGCCGTGGTCTACGTGACCCATGGTACCGACGTTGACGTGTGGCTTGCTTCTGTCAAATGTATCTGCCATAGAGGTAGATCTCCTTAAAATTAATTAGTTGCATGAGCATAGATAACTCACACGAGTTACCGGATAATCTTATCTGATATCGCCCCAGTTGTAAAGAGGCTTGGGCGACTCTTTGGGCAGGTGCTAACGGGGTGGATTGGAATTTTGATAGTTACCCCTACGAACGGCTGGCGAGTTGGTCGGGTCGGCGTGTTTCCTCTGGAGGGGCTGGTTCGTCAGGGCACACGTCAGCCGCTGCCAGGTCTTGTGGCACGATTTCGTTGTCGTCTTTTGGTGGAACCATCATAGCTTCAAACACTTGGTCGCCTAGCCTAACGAACCATTGCCGGGCTCGCTCTTTTATGGCATCTGTGAGCCTTTCGGCCGCTCTTTGTCCAGGAAATTCCATGGTTACTTCCCTGCTTTGGCAACGATTGCTTCTGCTACGTGGCTTGGCACGTCAGCGTAATGATCCAATTCCATGCTGGAACTAGCGCGACCTTGGGTATTGCTGCGGAGGTTGGTAGTGTAACCAAACATTTCGCCAAGTGGTACAAATGCAGTGATTTCTTTGATGCCGGCGCTGAGATCTTCCATGGACTCTATGCGTCCGCGTTTGCTGTTGAGGTCTCCGATAACGTCACCCATGAATTCTTCAGGGGTGACGACTACGACCTTCATGACAGGTTCTAGGAGTACGGGATTGGCTTTTTTGGCACCTTCTTGGAGGCCCATACTGCCGGCGATCTTGAAGGCCATTTCGTTGGAGTCAACATCGTGGTAGCTGCCGTCGTAAAGCTCAGCCTTGATATCTACCATGGGGTAGCCGGCAATAACGCCGTTGTTCATGGCTTCTTTGATACCTTCTTGGACGGGCTTGATGTATTCATTGGGAACAATACCACCCTTGATGGAGTTGATGAACTCAAAGCCTTTGCCGGCCTCGTTCTGGCTGAGGCGTAGCCATACATGACCGTATTGCCCGCGACCACCACTCTGGCGGATAAACTTGCCCTCTGCCTCGACGGCGTCTTTGCGAATGGTTTCGCGGTAGGCAACTTGTGGCGCACCAATGTTGGCCTCTACGGAGAATTCGCGCTTCATGCGGTCTACTAGGATCTCCAGATGCAGCTCGCCCATGCCGGAGATGATAGTCTGGCCGGTCTCGTCGTCTACTCTGATACGGAAAGTGGGGTCTTCTTCTGCCAGGCGCTGTAGGGCTAGGCTCATCTTTTCTTGGTCAGACTTGGTCTTGGGCTCTATGGCGATAGACACGGGAGGTTCTGGGAAGGTGATGCTCTCGAGAACGATTGGGTTATTGGGATCTGCCAGGGTGTGACCCGTTGTGGTGCCCTTGAGGCCCACGATAGCGGCAATGTCACCGGCTTCTACTTCGGTAACGTCTTCGCGTTTGTCGGCCTGCATACGAACGATGCGGCCTACGCGTTCTTTCTCGCCGGTAGAAGTGTTCAGTATGTAAGAGCCAGCGATCAGCTTGCCGGAATAAACACGGAAGTAAGCGAGTTTACCCACAAATGGGTCGGTGGTGATCTTGAACGCCAGACCAGCCATGGGCTGGTCAGCATCGGGCTTGCGCTCGATTTCGTCACCAGTTTTGGGGTGGGTGCCCCAGGTTGAGCCACGGTCGAGGGGTGATGGCAAAATATCTACCACCATATCGAGGACTTTTTCTACGATAACACCACGGCCGTCGCCACCAGTGACGGGATAAAAGTCACCCGCCAGCGTGGCTGTGCGGATAGCTTGCCTAACATCAGCTTCACTCAGACCTTCTTCGCCAACCTCGAAGAACTTCTCGAGTATGGCTTCGTCTTCGGCGACAGCGTTTTCGATGAGGAGGCTGCGGTACTTGGCAACCTTGTCTTTCATGTCTTCAGGGACTTCGGTTTCTACAAGTTCTTTGTCGGTGAATTCTTTGTAGGTGTACGCCTTTTGACTGACCAGGTCTATAATGCCGTTAATAGACTGTTCAAAGCCGATAGGCAGGTGGATGGGAAATGCGCGCTTGCTCAGGCGGGCATGAATGGTGTCGAGTGATTTGTAGAAATCGCCACCAGTTTGGTTGATCTTGTTGATAAAGCAGACACGAGGCACACCGTACTTGGTAGCCTGGCGCCAGACAGTTTCTGACTGAGATTCCACGCCCATCTTGCCGTCAAAGACAACAACTGCACCGTCTAGAACGCGCAACGAACGTTCTACCTCGACGGTAAAGTCGATGTGTCCCGGGGTATCGATGATATTGATCTGGTGATCTCTCCAGTAGCAAGTAACGGCAGCAGACACAATAGTAATACCACGCTCGCGCTCTTGAGCCATCCAGTCTGTGGTGGTTTCGCCCTCATGAACGGCACCAATTTTGTGCTTAAGCCCCGTGCGGTACAGAATACCTTCGGTTGTAGTTGTTTTGCCGGCGTCAATATGAGCAATAATGCCAATGTTGCGGAGCTTATCGAGTGGGTATTTTTTTGCTGCCATAATTATCCTATCTTAAGCGTTATGTTCTTTTGTTTCACGGCCATACTCTCTCATGAAAATTGACCCAGCTCATGGGTTCTACGTTGGCTCGGAGTGCGTCATACGTTGTTTCTAATTCGGTATCTACTGGGTCGAGATGAAATACACGGGTGGCAATGAGGTCGGCCGCTCCGCGAGCGGCGAGCGGTACGTTGGTGTAATCGTCCCGACTCAGTCTATCTACCATTTCTGGGTCAAAATGAAAGGTGCCTTGCCTTGTTTCTGGTTCTTCGGTGGGGTCACCTAATTTTGGCACTTTGATTTCACCACTAAAGATTACGTCACCTTCCTGCAGGTGGTCACGTAAGATAACGCCCACTCCCATGACGGGTGGTGTACGCCTGCGAGTGCGACCTACATTTAGGAATAGCAGAAATTCGTCGCCGGGCTGAATAAGGCCACCAAGCCGATTCCTTTCGGGCTGGCTGATACCTAGGTGTGCGTGAATATCTTCAAAGGAGGCACGGCGGCGCGACACTCGCTTGCCAGCTGGCCGCCCAATGTGCTGATCTATGACGACACTTTTTCCGGTGCGAACTTCTGCGGACATGTTAGCTCCGCGCAAAGTGGGCAAAGGCGCGGTTGGCCTCGGCCATTTTGTGGGTGTCTTCTTTTTTCTTAACGGCTGCGCCGGTGCTGTTGTAGGCGTCAACGAGTTCTAGAGCGAGACGCTTCTGCATGCTCATGCCTTTGCGGGCACGGGCTGCGGCTACGAACCACATCATAGTCAGGTGGTTTTGGCGCTGACCTTTAACCTCGAAAGGAATCTGGTAGTTGGCACCACCTACGCGACGAGAACGAGTCTCCATGGAGGGGCGAACATTTTGCATAGCTTGGGTAAACACCTCTACAGGGTTTTTGACCTTGAGAGTGTCGGCTGCTTCTTGCATGCCGTTATATACCAGGCGCTCGGCCAATTGCTTTTTACCATTCAGCATGACACGGTTGATCAGGCGCTGGACCATAACGTCGTTGTATAGACGGTCTGGGTTGATAGGACGAACGAGTGATTTGGTAACTTTACGAGGCATCTTACTTGCTCTCCTTCGGAGTAATGAGACAAACCTTGCGGTTTTTCTGTACCCCACAAAACAGGTTTTGCGGGGACCCCGTTTCATCGCGCAGGACGCGGAATGAATCCGCGTTCTGGCTGCTCTTTTCCCTTAAGGCTGCGAAAGACATTACTTGCTCTCCTTCTTGGTGCCGTACTTGCTGCGGCCATTCTTGCGGTTTTGGACACCCTGGAGGTCTAGGGTTCCGCGGACAATGTGGTAACGAACACCGGGAAGGTCCGGTACGCGACCACCACGAACCATGACTACGGCGTGTTCTTGTAGGTTGTGGCCTTCGCCGCCAATGTAAGCCCAGACTTCATAGCCGTTGTTCAGACGAACGCGGGCAACTTTGCGAAGCGCAGAGTTAGGCTTTTTAGGGGTCTTGGTGGTTACCTTGACACAGACACCGCGTTTGAATGGGGCGGGCTTTTCGTAGTTGGTGGTCTTCAGGTTGTTGACCACACGTTGCAGGTGTGGTGACTTAGACTTGGATGTCTTAGCCTTGCGCGGTTTGCGCACTAACTGATTAATTGTTGGCATATCTCTCCTTAGAGATGTGATCTACCGCAGTATACGTATGCCGCGTACAGCTCGGATCACTTAGGTTTGTAATGTAATTTTAACAGATTTACTCGGTACTTTCAAGGCCTAGAGATCATCGTCTTGGGTGGCTCGGGTTCGCTTCTCGGCGTTGTAGCCGGTACCCACAGGGATGCGGCGACCTAGGATAACGTTCTCCTTCAGGCCATACAGGCGGTCGATTTTGCCGCTGGTAGCAGCAGCGATGAGGACGCGTGTGGTGTCTTGGAAGGAAGCGGCGCTCAGGAATGAGTCGGTGGACAGGCTGGCCTTGGTGATACCCAAGAGCAGTTGGATGAACTTGGCGGGCTGCTTCTTTTTCTTAACGAGCCTTTCGTTGGCTTGTACGGCAGCGAGCTTGGATACGACGTCACCAGTTACGAATTCGGTGTCACCAGCTTCTTCGATCTGTACACGGCTGAACATCTGGCGCACGATGATTTCTAGGTGCTTGTCAGCAATGTTCTGGCCCTGTGAGGCAAAGATGCGCAGGATTTCGTTCATGATGTAGCGCTGAGTCGCTTCTACACCTTGCAGGCGCATGAGCTCGTGCAGATTGATTGAACCGTTGGTCAGGCGCTGGCCGGCTACTACTTTGTCGCCGTCTTTGACAACTAGCTGCTTGAAGCCGGGGATTTCATAGCGCATGACGCTTTGGTTGCTTGGAACAATTACAATCTTGGTCTTGGCAACTTCTGCCTTGCCGGCGATTGGTGCAGTAATGGGCTCTGAGCTGTCTTCGAGTGAGGCAATGACATCGCCGATAGCAACATCGGTTCCGCTGCCCACACGGGCTTTACGTTCGCCTAGGCGGAGCTCGACACGTTCGGCATCGTCGGCGGTCAGCTGAACAACGTAGTGGTCGCCCTCTTCCCAGGTGTTGGTGATGCCACCAATGTCAGCCAGATAGGCCTGACCCTTTGGTGCGCGAACTTCGAACAGCTCTTCGACGCGAGGCAAGCCTTGGGTAATGTCGTCTGCGACAGCTGAACCACCGGAGTGGAAGGTACGCAGCGTCAGCTGGGTACCAGGCTCACCGATAGACTGGGCAGCGATGACACCAACAGGATGGTGGTTGGCTACTAGTTCGCCGGTTGCGGGGTCGAGACCGTAAGACTTTTGGGGGACGCCCAGGACTGATGTGCTGGACAGGGCGCTCATGATCTTGACGCCGTCAATAGACTCGTCTTCATCAATAGTCTTAGCAAGTTCGGTGGTAATGAGGTCGCCACGCTTCAGCAGTTTGGGGATTTTCTCGGCAGCAAATCGGCCCTCGAGGCGAACGGCATAGTTCACGCCAATCTCGGCAGCGTCTGAGCGGAATTGGGCAAAGCCGGGATCGTCGTCGCTGGTGGCTTCGTCGATAGTAAAGACATCTTGCGATACATCTACCAAGCGACGAGTCAGATAACCAGAGTCAGCGGTCTTGAGGGCGGTGTCGATCATACCCTTACGGGCACCACGGGTGGCGGTAAAGTATTCGAGTGGTGTCAGTCCACCCTTATAGTTGGAGCGAATCGGCAGCTCGATAGCACGGCCAGTAGCGTCTACCATAAGACCAAGCATACCGACAGCGGTCTTGACCTGGCCGATGTTACCACGGGCGCCAGATACGACGGCGATGGACATAGAACTGTCCTCGGTAGCAAACTGCTCGGTCAGAGCTTTTTGCACCTTGGCGTCAGTTTCTGTCCAGGTTTCGACGGTCAGGCGGTAACGCTCTTCGTCAGTGATGAAGCCTTGTTCGTACTGTTCGCTAACTTTAGCAGCGGTCTTTTCGCCCTGGGCAAGCAGTTCATCTAGTCCTTTGAGGTCGCTAAAGTCACTCATACCCATAGACAGACCTGACATGGTAGCAAATTCAAAGCCTAGGTCTTTTAGGTCGTCGGCAATAGCCGCAGTCTTGGCTTGGCCGTACTTCTGGTAAGCCAATGCTAGGACGTTGTTGAGCTTCTTCTTGGTCATGGCTTCGTCTTGGAACGGGAAGTCGTCGGGGAAAATCTCGTTGAAGAAGAGGCGTCCCAGTGTTGTGTCACGCATTTCACCACGGAAAGACACGTGGACCCGGCTTTGGAGCGTAATGACGCCGGCGTCGCGGGCCATGATGGCTTCTTCTATACCGGTAAAGTTGGCAACTTTCTTGCTGGTACCTGGACGGTCGTAGGTGAGGTAGTAACAACCAAGCACGATATCTTGTTCGATGTGCAGGATTGGCGAACCATCGGCAGGTTTCAATAGGTTCATGTTGCTGGCCATGATAGTGCGAGCTTCTTCTTGGGCACCATCAGACAGTGGCAAGTGCACAGCCATCTGGTCACCGTCGAAGTCGGCGTTAAAGCCTTTACAGACGAGGGGGTGCAACTGGATAGCTTTACCTTCGATCAAACGAGGTTGGAAGGCCTGGATAGATAGCCGGTGCAAGGATGGTGCGCGGTTGAGTAGCACATACTTGCCCTTAATGACTTCGTCTAGGGCGTCCCATACTTCGATCTCGCCTGTCTCGATCATACGAGTGGCAGAGCGGATGTTGTGGGCGTGCTCGTTCTGGATGAGATAGCCAATAACGAATGGCTTAAAGAGTTCGAGGGCCATCATCTTTGGCAGACCACACTCAAAAATCTTGAGCTCTGGACCGGCCACGATGACCGAACGACCAGAGTAGTCCACGCGCTTACCCAACAAGTTCTGGCGGAAACGTCCCTGCTTACCCTTGAGCATGTCGCTCAAAGATTTCAGGCGACGACGTTGACCGGTTGCGGCCACGGCGCGGCCACTGCGGGCGTTGTTATTGTCTATCAGGGCGTCAACGGCTTCCTGAAGCATGCGCTGTTCGTTGCGGCGGATGACTTCTGGAGCATTGAGCTCGATCAGCTTCTTCAGGCGATTGTTGCGGTTGATGACGCGGCGGTACAGGTCGTTCAGGTCAGATGTTGCAAAGCGGCCACCAGTTAGCTGCACCATAGGGCGCAGGTCTGGAGGAATGACTGGCAGAACTGATACGCACATGCTGCTGGGTTTGATACCAGCACGTTCCATGCTCTCTAGGAGGCGCAAGCGCTTCATAAGCTTCTTCTTGCGTTGGCCCTTGGCGTCTTCGGCTTCGGCGGTGAGCTCTTGGATGAGCTTGGTAAGCTCGATCTCTACCAGCAGGTCGCGTAGCGAAGCGCCACCCATGCCGACGGTGATCATATCTTGGAGTTCGTCTGGCAGTGAGCGGTAATCGGTCTCGTTGATGAGGCTGTACTTCTCGAGTCCAGTGAGTTGCGTCTTGAGCTGTTCAAACTCGGTGGTGACTTCGTCGAGCTCTTTAGTTTGCATCTCTGCCAAGGCTTTGACGTTGGCGTCTTCTTTTTCAGCTTCTTTTTCGTAACGTACCTTGATGGCTTCTTTGGCGGCTGAGAATTCAGCTTCTTTGTCTACCAGGTATTGGTCACGTTTGGCGATGTCGACAGACTTAATGACGTAGCTGGCAAAGTACACGATGCGTTCGAGATTCTTGACGGTCATACCTAGGAGCAGGCCGATGGCACTTGGGGTGCCACGAAGGAACCAGATGTGCGCAACCGGTGCGGCTAGGTTGATATGGCCCATGCGCTCGCGGCGGACAATGCTCTTGGTAACGATCTCGCCGTTCTTGTCTACGGCAGCCTCGCGGGAGCGGACGCCCTTGTATTTTGCGTCGTGCGGATTAATGTCTTTGACCGGTCCAAAGATGCGCTCGCAGAACAAGCCGTCGCGTTCTGGCTTTTGGGTACGGTAGTTGATGGTTTCTGGTTTTGTTACCTCGCCATAGCTCCAGTCCAGAATATCTTCTGGGCTGGCAACTGCTAGGCGAACGGCGTCGAAGTCGGCAATGTTAGTACCGTACGAATAGCGTCTCATGTTAAGCCTCCTTCTCTTTATCGTCGGTATCGTCTGTTCCAATCATGGCGGTATCGTCGTCATCGTTCGCAGAATCATCTGCGGTAATGACTGTTGTGGCAGGAATATCGTCTTCTAATTCCATGACGACAAATTCGTCGGCGGAGACATCTTGTGTGACATCAACATCGGAAATGCTTGGTGCGGGGACTTCTACCTGAGGCAGATTGCTGGCTTCGTCCTTGATGTTCTCGGCCAGTACGTCCTCGGCGTCGATGACCTTGCTACTGCTCATCAGGTCGACCTTGAGGCCTAGGCCCTGGAGTTCTTTCACGAGTACGTTAAAGCTTTCGGGAACTTTTGGACCGACAATCTCGGTACCCTTGATGATGGATTCGTAGGCTTTGGAGCGTCCGTAGACATCGTCTGACTTGATAGTCAGCATTTCTTGAAGAGTGTGGGATGCGCCGTAAGCTTCGAGGGCCCAGACTTCCATCTCTCCAAATCGCTGTCCACCGTTTTGTGCCTTACCACCAAGCGGCTGCTGCGTAACCATGGTGTATGGTCCGGTGCTGCGGGCGTGGATCTTGTCTGAAATCATGTGGTTGAGCTTGATCATGTACATAGAGCCAACAGTAGTGCGCTCTTTGTAGGCGTCACCGGTGCGGCCGTCGAACAAACGTTGTTTGCCATCTTCGGGTAGGCCAGCTTCTGTCAAAAGCTCGTGAATCTTAGAAGTTGGCACGCCGTTAAATGAGGGGCTGGCAACTTTCATGCCCAAGGCACGGGCGGCCATACCTAGATGAGTCTCGAATAACTGACCAACGTTCATACGTGATGGTACGCCGAGGGGATTCAGGATGATGTCTACAGGAGTACCGTCTTCCATGAAGGGCATGTCTTCTACGGGTAGGATACGAGCGATAACACCCTTGTTACCATGACGTCCACCAAGCTTGTCGCCAACAGAAATCTTGCGCATCTGGGCCACAAAGACCTGGATTTGCATGATGACACCGGCTTTTAACTCATGGCCGTTAGCGCGAGAGAAGACTTTTACGCCTACAACCTTACCGTGCTTGCCGTTTGGCATACGCTGTGAGGTGTCGCGGACTTCCTTGGCTTTTTCACCAAAGATGGCGCGCAGCAGACGCTCTTCAGAACTGAGTTCTTGCTCGCCCTTTGGAGTAATCTTGCCAACCAGGATGTCACCAGGATGGACTTCTGCTCCAATGCGGACAATGCCGTCTTCGTCCAGATGACGCAGGGCGTCTTCTGAAACGTTTGGAATATCGCGGGTAACAATTTCTGGACCGAGCTTGGTCTCGCGGACTTCTACCATGAAGTCAACAATATGGACTGAAGTAAGAGTGTCGTCCTCGACCAATTTGCGGCTGAGGATAATAGCGTCTTCGAAGTTGTAACCATTCCAGGGCATGAAGGCTACAACGAGGTCTTTACCAAGGGCGAGTTCGCCGTCGGCAATTGACATGCCTTCGATGATAGGATCACCAGCCTTTAATTTGTCGCCGGTGTTCACCACAACCTTTTGGTTGATAGAGCTACCTTCGTTGGAACGAACAAAGTGCAGCGGGTTATAGGTAACGGTCTGGTCTTTGTACTTCACAATGACTTCGTCGCCGTAGGCCTTGACGACCTCGCCGTCAGATTCGGCGGCAATCAACTGACCACTGTTATGAGCGGCTGTTGACTCTAGGCCGGTACCGACAATTGGGGCCTGTGGCGTCACTAGTGGCACTGCTTGGCGCTGCTGGTTACTACCCATGAGCGAACGGTACACATAGTTCTTTTCGATGAAAGGAATCAGGCCGGCGCTGGAACCAATGATCTGCTTGCGTGAAGCATCCATGTGGGTAACGTCGTCTGAGTCAACTTCTCCAGCCTTTAGGCGTGCCCGGGCAGAAATACGGTCGTTCACAAAGTAACCGTCGGCATCGACTTCTTCGCCGGCGCTGGCAATAACTGCTTGCTCTTCTTCGGAAGCGTCCAAGTAGAGAACCTTGTCGGTAACCTTAGATTTAACCGGCCATGTTATTTGACCTTTGACAGTAGCGAGCTTCTTGGCTGCTTCGGCAGTGATTTTGTCGCCTTTTTTGACAACCACTTTGCCATCGACATCTAGGTTGATGGCGGCGATGTAACCGACGGCATCTTTGGCTGTAAGGGCGTTGATGACCTTGCGGTAAGGTGTTTCGATGAAACCGTATTCATTAATACGTGCGTAAGTAGCCAGGTTGAGTACCAAACCAATGTTGGCGCCTTCTGGAGTTTCTACGGCACAGATACGACCATAGTGAGTAGCATGGGCGTCGCGGACTTCAAAGCCAGCACGTTCACGGCTGAGGCCACCAGGACCCATAGAACTCAGGCGGCGCTTGTGGGCCAGCTCTGAAAGCGGATTGATCTGGTCCATGAACTGTGACAGCTGAGAACTGGCAAAGAACTCACGAACGGCAGCCACAATAGGACGAGCGTTAATGAGTTGGGCGGGCGTGACGGTTTCGATTTCGCTCATACTCATACGGTCTTTGGTGTTACGCTCCATGCGCAGCAGACCGATACGGAATTGACGTTGAACCAGTTCGCCTACCAATTTAACGCGGCGATTGGCCAAGCTGTCGATATCGTCAGCTGGTTCCTGCGAGTTATTGAGGCGAATAATCTCGGCAATGATGGCCACTAGGTCTTCGATGCGCATCACGCGATTTTCGGTGGTATTAGCAATATCTAGGTTCAGGCGCTTGTTGATTTTGTAGCGACCTACGCGGGAGAAGTCGAATCGCTTGAAGTTGTAGAACATGTTCTCTAGCAAGCTGCGGGCGTTGTCTACGGTTGCCAGGTCGCCAGGACGCAGACGACGGTAGACCTCGATGAGGGCGTCGTTGTTGCCGCGAGCTGGGTCTTTGTCGATGGTGACATCGATGTAGTTCAGCTTGCCTTGGTCAACGTGTTTGAAGGCGTCTTTGATCTGCGCTTCGCTCATACCCAGAGCACGCAGGAGGGTGGTAACGGCAATCTTGCGCTTGCGGTCGATCTTGACGTAGAGAGCACCAGATGCAGCGGTTTCGAACTCTAGCCAAGCACCACGGCCAGGAATAACCTTTGCGCCGTACAGATTGTGCGTACCGTGTGGATCGGCAGTAAAGAAAACACCGGCTGAGCGAATCAGCTGGCTTACGACAACGCGCTCGGCGCCATTAATGACAAAAGTACCACGAGCAGTCATCCATGGGTAGTCACCCAGGTAGATCTCTTGGTCTTTGATTTCGCCAGTGACTTTGTTGGTCAGCTCGACGGTAGCTTTCAGGGGTGCCTCGTACGAAACGTTGTTTTCGCGAGCTTCCAGCTCGGACGTTTTGGGGTCTTCAAAACGGTAATCTTTGAACCGCAAAGAAAGTTTGGTGCCTGTGTAGTCGTCTATAGGGCTGATCTCGGCCAACAGTTCGCCAAGTCCTTCGTCTATAAACCACTGGAATGATCGGTTTTGATGGTCGACAAGATTCGGCATGTCGAGTACATCGTCAGTTTTGGTAAAAAACGTTCGCTTCTTGAGCGCTGCCTTTGCGCTGAGTGAGCTTTTTGCCATACGCGTTGATACTCCCGCTGTTATAAATGATTTGGTACATATAGGAGTTTCCCACTTTCCGCATCGCCCCAGCTCACACCTGAGCACACAGAAGCTTCCATTCCTCGGTCAACGTAACAAAGTTATGCCTCCCTCGGAGATAAAAGCTCCTGATGTACTCAGGATGCAAGCTGGCAACGATGGGAAAGTGCGAAACTCCTATGCAAAAAACATCCAAGGATCCGGTCGGATGTTTTATGGTTTTGGTTTTTGAGGGGCCATGAAGATTACTACCTTGGGTATTTTTGGTGCATAGCACGCCCACGTACACTACTTCTTAGGATAAAAGTATGAGTTATAAGGATTCTAATGTCAAGATATTCGATGCTTATTTGACGTGCTGCATTGCAAAAGAGACGGCAGATTGCCCGTTGGGCCGATCAAGTAACCGGTCAAATACCTCGAGTTTAGAGTTTGCCTTGTACATGGTTAGGTGCGTAGGCATGGTGCCCTCGCCAAACATACCACGTTCTTCGGGCTTGGTGTGGGCAGTAAAGCCCCAGGCCGATGCTTCTTCCTGGAGGTCATATTCTTCGCCCATGATCCAGACAGACATAGGTTGGAGGTGTTGTTTATTCTTGAGCCTACCTTTGATGCTGAGTGCGGCTAACGCTTCGCGCAGGCCCGGCCGGCCATCTCCGTTGTCTACTAGCTCGCGTTGCCAGTGGTAACGGCCTTCGATATACCGAGGCAGATAGAGCTTGGCAAGCCGTTCGGCACTGTTTTGGGGTTGGGGTCGATCGCTAGAGGCGTTGTCGGCCGTATAGCTGAAACCGACAAGGTCATCGTGCTTGTCGAAAGCTGCCACTACCATGGCCCTGGCATAGCTACCCCGAAGATCTGAGGTGTTAGGATTATCCCAGGAATCTTGAGTGGTATGACTAACGAACATTTCGACGTGACCCGTAGGTCGACCCCGAAGCGTGCGACTATAGTAGTCATGGCGCAACTGCACAACCTCATCCCATCGTTCCTTTGATAGAGCTGAAGGATCCATACGCTCGAAGTGGAGATCATCTACGCCACGTGCTGACTCAACCATATCGGTAGCCTTGTTTACTATGTCTAGGATAGCATTTTAGGGATGCTTTAGGGTGTGAGATATTTCGAAAATAGTTACGACTTGGAAGTAGTCTGGATCACTTTGTCTACTAGGCCGTACTTTTTGGCCTCTTCGGCGTTCAGCCACTTGTCGCGCTCCATGTCTTCATGGATTCTTTCTGGTTTTTGGCCGGTGTTCCTGGCCATGATTTGTTCAAGCAGCTTCTTTACACGCAGAGACTCGCGTAGGTCGATCTCTTGGTCGGTTACTTTTCCGCGGGTGCCACTAGAGGGTTGGTGGATCATGACAGTGGCATGCGGCAGAATAAAGCGCTTGCCCTTGGCACCGGAACTCAGCAGGAAAGCTGCCGCGCTGGCCTGGACACCAATGCCAAAGGTCTGTACGTCGGCTTTTACGAATTGCATGGTGTCGTAGATGGCCAGTGCGTCATAGACGCTGCCGCCCGGACTGTTTATATAAAAGTAGATGTCTTTTTTGGAATCTTCGTTGTCCAAGAAAAGCAGCTGCGCGGTTATCAGGTTGGCGGTGTGCGAATTGACGTCTTCACCCAAAAAGATAATGCGATCTTTGAGCAGCCGAGAATATATGTCATAGGCGCGCTCCATGCGGCCTTCTTGTTCGATAACGGTCGGGACTAAGGGCATAAAACTTTCTCCTTATGTACCACTATATTACCGAAACTAGCACTCTCAAGTCAAGAGTGCTAGTTGTCTTGTCTCTTGCTGTTTCGGTATTCTCGGAATCGGTAGCGACCAGTGGCAACGGCCACAGTAGCTGCTATGACTATAGATGCAGCACCAAACCAAAAAGTAAATTCTTGAGCACCATCTTCGATAGTTTCTGGGTTGTCTGAAACTTCAATCAGCACCATACCTCCCACTGCCAACGCTCCGTCAATATACTCAACCACTGTTACGAACCGCTCGGTTTCTTCGGGGTCTGGTCCGCTCTCTTTCATGGGCCCCTAACTTATGCGGTGTAGGCGACGAGTTTGCTGACGGTCTTCTCGGTAAGGATACGAGAGGCGATGTCCCGACGAGTTTCGGGCTTTTCTAGCTCTGCCTGCATGGCTTCGTCTTTGTACTGGCCTTTTAGGACCTGCATGCGGATCTCGAGTTCTTCGGGTGTAACGTCTAGCTTTTCTTTTTCGGCAATTTCAGCCAGAACCAAACTGGCTTTTACGCGGTCATGAGCTTGTGGTTTGAGTACATCGGATTTGTATGTCTCTTCGGTTTTGCCTTCTGCTGCCAGGAATTCCTGGATGGTCTGGCCTCGGTACACGAGGTTCTGCTGCACCTCCTGCATGAGGCGTTCGATTTGGTCGGCTATTAGAACGTCGGGGATGGCTACTGCGCTTTTGTCGCTGATCTCTTTGATGAGGAGTGACTCAAAATTCCGATCGGCTTCCCGCTGTCGTTCGATGGCAAGCTGCTTTTTGATATCAGCTTTGAGCTCGGCGAGGGTCTTGAATGGTCCCACTTTAGCCGCAAAGGCGTCGTCTACTTTTGGCTCGACGACTTCTTGGACTTTGGTGACCGTTACGGTAAAGGTCACTTTGCGACCTTGTAGCATGGCCACGCCGTAGTCTTTAGGGAAAGTCAGGGTGAAGGTTTTTTCATCACCAGCCTTTAGGCCAATGAGCTCTGGCTCGAATCCTGGAATAAAAGTATTGCTGCCCAAGACGAGTGGATAATCTTTGCCGTCAGCACCATTGATAGATTCTTTGGTGTCGGCATCTACGCCGGTATAGTCGATCCATACTTGGTCGCTATCTTTGGCGGCTCGGCTGACGTCTTTTTTTTCAGCGGCGCGCATTTGCAGGCTTTTGATAACTTCTTTGACATCTGCATCGGTCAGCTTGACCTCTGGCTTGGTCTTTTTGATTTTGGTGTAGTCAGGCAGTGTAACGACGCCTACTACAGCTACAGTGGCTTCGAATTCGAGGGTGGTGAATGGCACGAATTTCTTGATAGAAATTTGAGGATTGTCTACGGGGCGCAGGTTTACTTCGCGGGCAGCAGCAACATAGAGTTGCTCGACTGCTTCTTCTAGGAATTGGGTTTGGAGCGCGTTTTGGTCAACACTCTTTTCTAGTAGATCGCCTGGGATTTTGCCGGCACGAAAGCCGGGTATTTTGGTGTTTTTTTGGAAATGAGTGAGGACATGTTCTTTTATGGGAGCGAGCTCTTTGGCGTCAGCTACAACAGCTAGAACGGCTTCTGTCTCTGATGGTTGAGTCTTTTTTACTTGCATAGTTTTTTATCCTAACAGATATGATTACGTTTTTCTACCCCTTATGTCGCCCGCGCAAGCAGCACGATACAACCCAACGCCCATATAACCTCTACCGGCCAGGCCTTGGGTGATTCGTTTTGAATGCGGGTATGAAATTGTCTGATGGTATATTTGCTGTCCTTGCTGGTGTCACCGCGGCGTATGCCACGGAGGTATCTGGCGATAGACATAAAATCTGGCGAGGCGGCAGCTAGAGCGGCAAGGCTGGGTACAAACCAGTTATCAGGTGTTCTTGCCATGAGAGCCAATACCAAAAGCCCGCAAAGCAAGGCGTCTACAGCAAGTTCGATTGCAAAGATTTTAGAATTGATGGGTACTCGCTCGTCGTCAGCATAGTGCGGAATACTATCGAGGACAAAGTGTGAAGCCACTGCCAGGGGCAACGCTATGACCGGACTGCTTACGGTCAACCCGATAAGGGCACCGGTCATGGCGTGATTGATTGCCCTCACTTACTTCTTTTTCTGGCGGTAATCTTTAACAATGCTGACAATTCGGGTGATGCCCCGGCGTTCGTCGGTGCCGGCTGACAGATTTTTTAGGACATACTGGTCATCTTCGAGTTCTTTTTCGCCAATAAACAAGGCGTAGTGAATGCCCTTTTTGACGGCAGTCTTGATTTGTTTGTCTGGTTTGCGTCCGGTGCTGTCGACGGCTACCTTGACGCCTGAATCGCGCAACTCCTTGAAGACTTTCTGGGACCGGCTGTAGACGTCACCTATCAGAATGACGTATAGATCTGTCTCTGGCTGAAGATTGGGCATGAGCTTGTGGCTCTCTAGAAAGTTTTGCAGGGTCACATCACCCAGGGCAAAACCGACAGCAGATACGGATTCTACGCCAAACAGGGTGACGAGCCCTTCGTACCGTCCGCCACCATACATAGACCGGTTATTGTCGGGGTGGTTGTCGAATACCTCGAACACTACATCGGTGTAGTAGTCGAAGCCGCGCATAAGCGTGGGGTCGAATTCTATGTTGGTAATGCCAGAGGCGTGTAGCATATCGAGGAGCTTGGTGAGTTCACCAATAGAGGGGTGGTCTTTGAGCTGGGCGGGTAGCTCGCCGAGGTTTTTGACCTGCAGGAATGCCAGCAGCATGTCGGTCTCGCCATTCTCACGCTGAGCTGGCTGGAATATGGCGTCGACGTTGCCGACGAATTCTGCATAGTCCATTTTGTGCATGCGGTCGATGAGCCGGCCCATGGTGACGGCCTGGGTTTGGCTGAGTTTGAGATAGTCCTGGAATAGGCTGTCCATGAGCTTGCGACTATTAATCTTGATGGTGTACATGTCGCGCTTGGCCTTGAAGGCTTGCATGATGGTGTCGGCTACCAGGATGATCTCGTGGTCGCCCTCGATACCGTTGACACCAAAGATATCAACGTTGGGCTGAAAAAACTCACGCATGCGGCCGCGCTGTGGGCGTTCGTACCGCCACAGATTGGGGATTGAGTACCAGCGGACCGGATATGCCAGTTCTTGGCGACGACCAGCTACCATACGGCTGACGCTGGGTGTCATTTCTGTGCGAATGGTCACCGCCCTGTCGCCACGGTCGGTGAAGCTATAGGTTTGTTCGTTGACGATTTCGTCGCTGGTCTTGCTGGCGTAGAGTTCTGTGGGCTCCAAAAATGGAGCGTCATATTCTTCGTATCCAAATTTCTCGACGACTCTACGAATCGTTTTGAACATGTACTTCTGGATGCGTTTGTCCTCGGGATAAAAATCCCGAGCACCTTTATAGGGTTGTGTAGATAAAGCCATTTCCAGTATTTTACCAGTCATCAGTATTTTCTCCTTATGATTTGCATATAAAAACGCCGGAGCGGATCCGGCGTTCTGAATGTTTTAAGACAAAGAGAAACTAACCGATGCGCTCCGGCAGAATATGCAGATGATGCTGGTTGGTCTGGATGTATCTCATACCGTTACATAATGTCATATTTTTCTGAAAAGACAAGCCATCTGTTTGTCGAAAATCTTGCATCGTCCCGCCCTCCAGCTTGGTAATCTAGTTTGCGTGCAGTCTTGACTGTGCATAAGGATCGTCCAGCCGGACGATACTTTTTTAGGTAAGAGAACCTTGAGAGAAGAGGACCCATGGATCAGCTGAACTGGCGGAAGAGCTCCTTCAGTGCCACGAAGGGCATGGACAACTGTGTCGAGATGGCGCAGACCGACAGCGGTGGCATCGCCGTGCGCAACTCGAACAACCCGGAGGGTGGGATGACCCACTTCACCCGTGACGAGATGCTGGCATTCCTCCAGGGAGCCAAGGCTGGCGAGTTCGACGACATGGTCGCCTAGGCCCTGATGCAGTCCGGCAGGGGTGTGTGCTAAAGGTTGGTCTGTAAAGACTGCACTTTATGACACCGCCCCTGCCCGCTGCACCCTCTCTATTTTTTCTCTTACCAACCCGTTCCACTGCTACGCGGTAGTGCTGACGAGTCTATCTGTCTTATCCGACAGACGTTAAAGACGAAAACGGGTGCTACAGATACTTTTTGGTGAATGATTCGATGGATTTCAGGAGCGGCAGGATTGCTCGGCCCTTGTCCGTAAGGGCGTAAGTTACCGACAGCTGGTCCATTGTTTGTCTTTCACGGGCAATCAGACCGTAGTCTTCTAGCTTTTTGAGCCGGTCGGCCAGTACGGTAGGACTGACGGGTCCCAGGCTGCGGTGTAGCTCGTTAAATCGCTGGGTTACATCGGCAAGCATGCTAATAATGCGTACCATCCAAATATCACCAAAGACTTTAATTCTTTGACTAAACTCATCTTTGTCGTGGGCGGTGGTGTGTAAAGAAACCATTTGATTCATCCATTTCGCAGTGCTACGATATGTGTAGTACTACTTAATTCGTAGTATTATTATACTTCTCGACTTGTCTATTTGCAACCTAACCATCTCTTGGGGATCCAAGAGGTTTCTTAAGGAGTGCCATGCCAGGTGAAACACTGCGAGTTATCAGTTCGAATACTTATAGGAATAGGGCGCTAAACAACCCGGCCAGCCTAGAGCAATTGCTGCCTGACGATGACACTCCGACTATAGTTGCATTCCAGGAAGTAGCGCATCGGCATGATCAGGCCGAGGCGCTCATTCGGCAGCGAGGGTATCAACCTATCCTGCTAGCGTCCCACGGGCTGGCGCTGGCCATGAGCCCGGATCTGGAGGTGCGAGACATGCAGACGTTGACCTACCAGGGTGGGCGAACTAGCAGAAAGTATGGCCTGCAAGTGGTAAGGACGGCCGTTGGTGACCATGAGGTATTACTGGGGAACGGTCACGTCCCGGTGTTTAGCTCGCCCCGCTGGCAGGCTGTTGCTCGCCAAGACGCTCTGGCTTTTGGCAGGCTGGCTATTGAGAATACGAATAGCGTCATTATTAGTACGGGTGACCGCAATTTTGTCCGGCAACGCCAGGCGCAACAGTATCGACAGCTTCAGAAAGCGTGGGGAGCGCAGGCTCTGCTGCCCGAGAATGAGCCCACTTATATAGTAGGTGCAGGCAAGCATAGGTGGATGGGCTGGCTGAGGCTTTTGTCTAACCTGCAGCTGGATGGCATCGATATCCGCATTCCTGACGACACAAAGCTTGTTAACGGTTCAGTCGACACAGAGCAGCAGTATGGGTACGAGATCGAGACCTTCTGTGTGGCTTCGGACCATCTGGCGGTACAGGCATTGTTGCAGTTCCCTGCTGCTACTTTGCCCACAGGGCCTGGTGATAAAGTAACTTCGCAAGAGCCAGGGTGAAGGGAGCGGAGATGGTACGGTGTGCAGCGAGCTGCATACATGGGGCTGTATTTTGACCACTGGCTCCAGGCACGCCAGTGGTTTGGCCGCTTGCCTCGCCCCGCACAGTACGTAGCGCGGTCTATGACGGGATCATTTTGTGGGAGTGCCAGGAACAAGGCCGGTGGGATTCCTGGAGACTACTATCCCCGCCAACGTCTCCGAGGCTAATATACGTTGGCTAGGTGGTGGCGCAGGGTTAGGACTTTTTGAGCACGCTCGTCGATCAGGCGACTGTCTAGGCGCCCGTTGTTCACGGCCTCTACGACGCCATTTATGAGAGCGCCGGCATCCACATTTGATGACGCGCTATTGTGGTCCAGCACATACAGCAAGAGATCATTCCCGGCAGTCAGAGCGGCCACGGCATTGTTGACAGGGTCTTTGTAGGCGGTATCGCCTGAATCTTGCAGCATAATCATGTCATCAGTGATAGTAATACCAGTAAAGCCAAGGTCGCGGCGTAGAATATCATGCCACTTTTTTGATAGCGTAGCTGGTGCTGTATCAACAGCCGAATAGCGCAAGTGACCGAACATCACCATGTCCGCCTGAGCGGCTATGCCTGCCTGGAATGGTGGGGCTACCCGCTTTTTCCAATCGTCATAGTTGGTAGGGGCGGTCGGAATGGTGCCGTGTGAGTCCTCGCTGGCTTCGCCATGACCTGGAAAGTGTTTGAGGGTGGCTAGCGTTTTGCCGCGTGACCCAACGACGGCCTGGATAACACGTACGCTGGCTGCCTGGGGCGTTGTGCCTAGGACACGATCGTACATAAAAGAATCTTTGTCGGCTGTCACATCGGCAACAATGCCAAAGTTGAGGTTTAGCCCGGCGTTCTTGAGTAGCTCTGAGCGTCCCGCAAAGGCACTACGCGTTGCGTCTGGATGCTGGTCACGCAGCGTCTGGGCACCTGGAAAGGTGTCGGACTGTAGTCGCTTGACCGTGTCGCCTTCTTGGTCGATTGCGGTGAATGGCGTGAGCTGTTTGTCGGTAACCAGGTCGCTTGTTTGTGCTCGCAGCACATCAGACGTGGAAGAAATGTTGTCTCCCATGAAAATGAGGCCACTCGGTTTGTGCGCAGACATATAGGCTGCCAAGGCGCTGGGGTCCGTGCCGCGGACATGAACAATAAACAAACTAGCCACTTTATCGCGTAGCGACATGGAAGACAGTACCTGCTTGATGTATGGTTGGGGTGATTCGGGGGGTATGAATGGATTGTTGTCTATGGCGGTTTGCCGGATTTTATCCCCCAGAACAGTCTTTTCGCCCAAGATGTATATATTGAGCGTTGCCTTGGTGCGAGCAAAAACTTCACGCCACCGCTGCCCGACCTTCAGGCCGGCCGAAGACTGGCCGTCGCTGGTGTAGCCATAGGCTTCGATCCCGAAGGATCGGCACAAATAGATAGCCCGGGGCAAGTGGGTCGATTCGGATATGAGAAGTGCTTTGTTAAGATCGAATATCTTTCTAGCCCGTTCGCATGTCTCGTAGGTGCTACGCCCCGCGTAGTCTGGCTGTATAAAGCTGGGATCTATAGCTTTCTCGCGGATTAGGTAATTACGCATGACTGTCGGCTCGTCATAATTTTTGTATCTGTTGTCCCCTGACACGATGACTTTGCGGATCTTTCCCGAGCCGAGCAGTGCGGCGGCTGTATCCAGCCGGTCCTGCAAGAGGAGCATTGGCTTACCGTCTACAATACCGCCTCCCAGCACCACGCCAACCGGCTTTTCGTTGCCAAAGATGTGCGATACCTGATCTTGGCTGGTCAGCACATACCGTCCATTCCGACCAGTCATAAGGTAATTGAGTACGATAGCGACAAGCCCCACCGCAACCAGGCAGGCCAAGCCAATGACCAGCTTTCGGTGAGTGACAACAAACTTGCGAGCTCTGTGGATGAATTTCACCCGCTCATCATAACAAATATGAATAAGGTCCCAGCAAATGTCTACGGACTTATATAGTATCCATAAGATAAAGGAGCCAGTATACTTAGTGGCAACCCATGAGCCAGCCATCTGCACTTGCCAAGGTACGTATTACTGAGGTTGCTATTATTGCAGCCATTCCTTCTTTTTCTTATTTGCTGCTGTGGTTTTACTATCAGCCTCAGTTCGAACACTACAATGTCCCGATAGGACTTTTCCGGCCAAACTCTATGCAGGCGTTGCTGTTTGGTGCCAGCATAGCCATCTTCTTTGTGCTTACTTATGTGATCGGGCAACTAGTAGCTAAGTTTATTCCAGGGAGGCATCCGTTACTGATCCGCCTTAGGCGGTTCGTGGGGATTATGTTTGTGCCTGAGTTTCTATTTGGCACTATTGCCCTGCTTGTTTCCAGTGGCGAGGTATCTCCCCTTCAGTATTTTCTGATCATACATCTACTGCTGGCTCCCATTATCATCTATCTGCTTATGGGTGACTTTATTCTGCCTCTCATTCGACACCGCAAACTCAAGGGACTGCGGGCAAAGTTTGGTCAGGAGTCCGACCTGGAAGTGTATCGGACACCTACTGCGTATTTTATAGATAAGGTCCGGGTTGTGCTGCCGGTATTGGCTATACTTATTATTGCGGTTGCATATGCTATGGGCACTCGTGCTACCCGGGGGTTACGGTCTTATATGATTATCAACTCCGATCCTCAGCAGATTGTCCTTATAAACTTTGGTGACAAAATGTTGACCGCTGAGGTAAGGCGACAAGACGAGACTCGCCGGATTGTGGATCGCATCGGTACGGGTGATAGCTACGCTGCTACCGAGATAACAACAAAGTATGTCTACCGTCCCCGGTTTAAGATAATAGATGTTAACGACCTGAATAAAGACACGTTTGCTTACTTGATCCTAGACGAAGGCCAGCTTGAAAGAGAAGATTTGGGTGACGATATCATTCGCTTCACCACGCGCGATCCTGTGCCTGCCGAAGACTAAGCTACGGTCAAAAAGCGCAGAACATATAAAAAGACCGACAATAGCTGATCTTCTTATCTTGGTGTACCAGTGCGACCATGCTCTCTCTACCTAGGGCTCAAAAATTAAGCCAGGTTCAGTGTAGTATTTAGAAGTATATGCCACGGGCGTATGCATACCCGGCTTTAGTAAAAAGCGAGCCAATTGCACGAGTCGTTGCATAGACGACTTGGGTACTCTCTCTTGGATATGCCTCACCATAGCGTCTAGGCCAACCGAGTCGGGATGCAATGGTCCGCCGGGCTTAGCGGCAGTCTCAATTGCATTCGCCAGTGCAACCTTGCCTATAGAGGGTAATTCTTGGTCAAAGCCCAGATCAACGCCAAATCTATCTTTGACCTCTGTTTGTAGTACTTGCATGTGCTCGGGCAATTCTACAGCCGAGGGGCTGTTTGCTATCACTACATGCTGTACGGGGCATCTGCCACTTCCAATCCGATCCACATGCGGCAGAACAAGCGTCCCTTCCTCGATAGATGCTCCAGCCTGCGCAGTTCCCGCAATCCCATTCATCCAAGTCATAAAATCCGACGTAGCACCATTGGAAGGATCGAAAGGCATGTCAGGTGCCGTACCAGTTATATAACTTGTGAGTGTGCTAAGATCGTGCGCAAGCATGTTGGGCACTACCTCCTCCCGCTCTTCTCCTAATATGCGACGCAAGGTAGTAAAACCAAAGATCACTTGGAACATGGAGGTTGCGTTATCAATTCGATTTGCCAGACCAGCTAGGCCACTTTCTGAGTAAGAAACGGGGCGTTCGAGCCATTTGCGAGCTTCAGCGTCTTTGTGTGAAGCCAACTGCATAACCCTCTGAGGAACACGAAAACCGCTTGCTTCCCGAACTAGCGCAAGTATAGACATCTTTCCTTCCCTTGCGGACACAACGCCAGTTCGCATGGATTGCTCAATAATCTCGATTGCATTTGCTACGGTGTCGTCTGGGCCAGGGCCTATCTGAATTTCATCTAGCACGCGTCTCATTTGCGCATGAGCCGCAATTTTACACTTTTTAACATCCCTAGCACGAACCCGCCACCCCGGATCTCTTTCCTTCAAGTCTGCGCAGGCTGCTTCTGTACCAAAGTGTCTCAAACTACCCGTAACGCACATAAACTCATGAGCCGTGGGCGGGTAGTTAACCAGTTCAACCCTCGTCCTGAGCAGATGATCATAACCTGCCAGATGTTTAAACCCGTTGAGGCCTGACCACTCTGTAACTCGAGCACTTTCCAGGATGGCCACTTCGTTGGCAACCTTCTGGAAAGAACCCAAAACCGCATTATGTAGTGTGCCTGCCCTTACGCGCACTGCATTCAGCCGTGCCAAAACATTGGCCACCGTTATGTCCCTAGACTCATCTGGCCTCAATCCCTCAATCTCCTCAACCGACATCAAGTTAACTTGGTTAGCTATGTCGGTAAATCTCTCCCCTGACGCAAGTCGTTGGATGATGTTAACCGTAGTCAGGCCAAGGCTTTCGCCAGGCATCGGCCGTGCCATAGGGTCTTGGACTACCTCGTGCACCTCGGACATGGAGCTTATTAATGGTCAATCCATCGTCACTGTCAAACATGTTAAGGAGATCTTGTTAGCGCGAGATGACTTGAACCCCAATTAACAGAGACAGCTTCAAAAAGAAAGAGTTCCACAAAATAAATGTGGAACTTTCTTCTCTGTAGAGATGTTTGCCAAACCGTGGTGCGCTTGAAGCAGTTTCTTTCGAACATCTTTTGGGCTGGCTTGACCAACTTATGAGAACGTTTGAGTAAAAACAACTCCGATCGTCCAGTCTGATGAACCTTGGTTATCATTGATGTGCGAAAAATTAATTAATGTACCTGCTTGGGCAATCGATAGCATAACCGTAATTGACTAGTGAACGCATGAGGTTCACTATGTAGATATGTTGCGCATGGAACTCCCACCAGACGCTATCGAACATGGGCCAGGAATCGTCACTTGGCCGGTGAGTGAGCCTATTAGCTCGTCAGAAGAATGGATGGAATTACTAGCAGACGGGCCGCCATGCTTATTTGACACCGACGATACACATCCAGAATTGCTGGTTCCAAAAGATCATCAAGAATTGGTCCGTAATCCAGGGCAGCCTTACGTCGCTTGGGCCCCTGATGGGCTGTGGCACATGGACCGCGTGGAGCAAGAGGGAAAACTTGTAACTGTTGGATACTGGCACGAAGCCTCTTCGGATGCCGGAAAAATGCAGGTTCTTGATACTGCTGGACTGTACGAAGCAATGCAAACAGACGAGTTTTTCGCTCTGCACGGTCTTAGGGAGGCAGGCCTACAAGATGCAGTCAGCATGTTTGATGGTGACTATAGTACATTTATAAATGATATCCTGCTCCCAATTCGCGCTACGGCCGACCCCGATACACTAGCCAGTATTGATCTGTACATTCAGGAAGTGGAACGTACGGACCCATTTCCTCCAGTCAGTTTGCCGCTTCTAGGCCGTAACTCTTTTAGTGGTGAATCTGCCCTACTATTTGATGGAGGAGTAAGGTGTTATGACATTTGTGACGGGAAGACCGGCCTGTCGTACGAAGGGCTGCTCAAGGCAATGCGGCGATACATCGCAGAAAATGAAGGAGAACTAAAAGAACGTGGTGCCATCCATACTATTAGCCCCGAGCCAGGTCGTGCGTTCCTTATCTCCAGAGAAGGTACCTTACATCGTGGGCTTATCGGGGAGCCTGAAGAACAACGGACATTGTTCATCGGCACGATCGCGACTGCCAGGTCGCAGCAAACCGGGGATCAATGGGGAGACACAGCCGATCGCCCTCCAATAGATGTATCACTACCGGGCCGCGAAGGACAGATTCTTCTTGCAACAAAGCCTTGAGCAACGATTGATAAGGGCTTCTCGTGCTCAAGCAGCGAAGAAGTATAGCTATGCCATTGGAAGAATTATAAATTGGTCAAGAACATGAAGGAACTTGAACTCAAAATTACAGAGGTAGTAATATATCAGCCTAACAAAATACCATGAAAAATACATAACCACCCCTGTAGTCCTGTCTGGTGCGCGAGAGAGGACTTGAACCTCCACGCCTTATCGGCACTAGCTCCTAAGGCTAGCGTGTCTACCAATTCCACCACTCGCGCGCAGGTTAAGGTTGTGACGGATGCAATTATACGAGGTTAACAGGGTGTTTGTACAGGCTTGATTGACAGGCACATCTATTTAGCGAATGATTATAGAAACAATCAGGAGAACCCTTTATGGCTCACAAGCATCCGCAGGCAGCAAATCTACCCAGCGCCTTTGCGCTTTTCAAACCTAGCTACGAGGCCATCATGGTCAATATCTGGACGTTTCTGGCCCTGTTACTCTTGCCGATTGCCGGATTTGTAGTAAGCGGTGCCTTCGGTAACCGCGGAGGTACCGACACAAACACAGTTGCCCTGCTGGCTGGCTTGGTGGGCGGGATTGCTGGGCTATTGGTTGCTCCGGCGATTCCGTTCTTGCAGCTCAAGAGCGTGCGAGGCCAGGAAGTAACTATTGGCGAGGCACTCCGGGGAGGCAGAAAGTACTTCTGGCGCTTTTACGGCCTGTCTATTTTGACGACGCTGCTAGTCATTGGTGGTTTTATCCTGCTGATTGTGCCAGGCTTCTTTATGATTAAGCGCTATCTGCTAGCGCCGTTTTATCTGTATGATCGCAAGCTCACTGTACGAGAAGCCATGCGCCAAAGTCAGGCTGATTCCAAGCCCTTTGCGAACGCCCTGTGGGGGGTCGTTGGCGTGTCTGTCCTAATAGGTCTACTGGGTGTCATACCTTTGTTGGCTGTGGCTACTGCTATCTTGCAAGTGGTGTACTACTGCGCCCCTGCTGTTCGATACGAGCAGATCAAAAAAGCCTCTAAGAACTAGGTTTTTTGTAGGCAACAACCTGGGCGTTGCCATAGACTTTGTGCCTAGTTAGCTCCATGTCGGGAATGACCGGCGTGGGTTCGCTAGTGGGCCAAGATACGAGAAGTGTGCCACCCCTGGCTACATGCCGCGAGATCTTGTGAATAAGCATTTCTAGCACAGCATCGTAGGGTGGGTCACATATTACTATGTCGTACTGCTTGTCCAGGTTGTTGTTGGACCAGCCTTTTATATTGCCGCGTACGGCTGTTATGTGGTCTTCTAGCCCAAGTAGCTCGACGTTTTCTTTGATTGTTGTAAAAGCACCCTTGTCTAGTTCGATAAGCATGGCGTGTTGTGCGCCCCGGCTGATGGCTTCGTAGCTCATCGCGCCACTGCCGGCAAAAGCGTCTAAAACGGTCAGCCCGTGAATATCGCCGAGCATATTAAAAACTGCTCCACGGATTTTCTCGCTTGTGGGGTGGGTGTTATGGGTCTTAGGACTGTGGAATGTTCTTCCGCCTAAATTTCCGGCGATGACTCTCATGCTAAGAATCTACCTGTCAAATCCTGTTCAGCCAAAAGTCGGGGTCCCCATGAAACCTGTTTCATGGGGTGGCAGTGCACACCTCGTCGGCTAAAAACAGCCAAAAACTCGTAGCCGTAATCATGGTTACGCCTCCTCATTTTTTACTGTTTTATAGCTCGACGATCTGCGCCTTTTGCTTAACAAACGAGATTTGACAGGTAGACTCTTTGGATCTATAACCTTTGCTTCGGCTAACGCGGCGTACCACGTGAGCGCGACGTTCTTAATGATAAGTGGGCCCAGTTTGTGCCGGACATCATAAGCCAGTTTGGGGGTCCAGCCTTTTTCGTAGTACCGGGTGTACATGTCCAGCACGGCAATCTCACGGGCGGTGCGCTTGAACCATTCGGCTGGCCCAATATCTAGCATGTGGGCGACTTCTTTGGGCTTGGGAATGGCTTCGGTAAAATTGAGGGGCTTGATAATAGTGGCCACGCCCATCTCGAACAGCGTATGGGTCATGAACAGGCCGCGGGCACCCCACATCTTCCAGTTGTTTTTGACTTTTTCGCGGCGGGTGTCGCCATGCATGATCAGTTTTTCTTTGTAGGTGGTGCGGGTTTCTATGCCTTCGCCCTTGCGGAGCTCGACCAGCTTTTCTTCGTAGGGGTAGTGGTGAGCGGGCGTCAGGCCGTCGACGATGGCGTGAGACAGCCAGGCGGCCTCAAAGGCTATGCGTTCACGGTTGTTGGCTTTGAGCTCTTTGACTAGTTGCTTGTAGTGGCCCTCGATAAGGTCAATGATTTGGGTATCGCTGTCGTCAAAAGGGTTGAAATAGTGCCAGGGTTCGTCCTTTGCGGGGCTTTTGACCTTTATGCCATCTGGACCGTTCTTGCCCTCGAAGTGCAGCAAATTGCGGCTACTGGGAAAAACTGCATCGTCTTTCAGAAGCTTCGACAGGTGCTTGCGTGCCACCCGATCAATCTTTTGGTGTGCCCCAAGCACACGACCAGAATATTTTGTAAGTGTTGTTCCAGAATACATAGTTTATGGGCTACTACAGAGGCGACCATTACATACGCCACTAAGCTACTCCTATAGTATAACCCCCGCGAAGCAAAACCTGTGTCTTATGCCGCGCCCGAGCGGCCGGAATCACTCGGCCCTCACTCACCGTATCTACGGATATGTTTCACTCGGTCCGGGTGATTCCGGCTCACTCGGATCATCAGCCTAAGTTCACAAGTTTTGTTTCGCAGGGGTTATAGGTGCTGACAGTGCCTATGTCCACGAGTAAAGGTCATGAAAATGGGTGCTGTCAGCGGGAGAAAAAGGCTCGTGTTGTGGTTTGACCACACCTTTTCTCCCGCCCTGGACAGCCCTCTGTTCTTATTGAAGCTACTGCCTCTTGCGTTATTGAAGTGGAATCTCGCTGGCGTAGCCGAAGGCAAATCCTTGGTTGACGTGATCTCCCAGCCAGATTGTCAGGTTCTGAAGAGCATCTGGCGCACAGTGTCTCTCGGCCCATCGGGCGACGGCCCTGAAGGCGCTCGGGGTCAGCTGGGTGCGCGGCACACCTTGGCCATCGTCGATCTTGGGAAGCAGCTTGAGACTGCTGTCGAGCTGGCCGAGGGCGTCTGGGGACCGAAGGCCCGGGAAATCGCGAGTGTCATGGGGATTCGAGCCCAGGTACAGGTCGATACCCAGGATGTAGTGATGTTCAGAGGCCGTGGCGGCGATGTCGTGAGACATAGGGTACCTCCTCATTAGGATCCGAGGATCCGACGGATGTGATCTGGCAAAAACGCTTTAACAGAGGACGTCAGTGTTACCGTCCATTGATAACAGTCTATACTATGCCACGAAAACAACACAGAGTCAATATCTAGGTTCTCTACCTCCGTTAGCGGTAGTTTCGCTCAAAACTTTACCTCTGTTGATCAAAAATGAACTTGAGTTGCAACCACCTCTGTTAAATTGAGTTTCGTGATTCAGGTCTAGGTCCTCAATTGAGGTTTGTCACTGCCCGTGCTCGTGTGACTCGAGCGTACAGCTCTTTATATTTTTTCAGGTTTTCTTGTTTGTCTATGAAGGTCTGGGCGGTGTGACGCGCGGCAGCGATTAGCTTGGTGTCACTCAGCTTAGCAATGCGCAGATCCAGCTCGCCACTTTGCAGCGTGCCGTAGATGGCGCCTGGACCACGGAGTTCTAGGTCTAGTTCAGCTAGCGCAAAGCCGTCGGTGGTTTGTTCGAGCGCCCGTAGGCGACGACTGGGCGCTTTGCTATCGCTCATAACCAAAAAGCAGTAACCCTGGTGTTCGCTGCGCCCTACCCTCCCCCGCAACTGGTGTATTTGGGCCAGGCCAAAGCGGTCGGCATTTTCAAGAATCATAACCGTAGCATTGGGGACATTCACGCCTACTTCGATCACCGTAGTGGCCACCAGCACATCAAGCTCATGTCGCATGAATTGCTGCATGACCTGATCCTTGTCTGCTGGCTTCATCTTGCCGTGCAGCAGGCCGATCCGCCACTTCTTGAAGGTTCTAACCAGCTCTTTGTGTACGCTGTCGGCGGACCGGGCTGCCAGGGCGTCAGAGTCATTCACCAGCGGGGTGACTACAAACATTTGGCGACCTTGTTCGAGCTGCTTGGTGGCCCGTTCATACAGTTGGGCGCGGGAATTTGGCGATATAATTTTGGTCATTATTGGTTTGCGGCCCATTGGTTTGGCATCTATAACGGTGACATCCAGTTCTCCGTACAGTGTCAGTGCTAGGCTGCGGGGTATGGGTGTGGCGGTCATATTGAGTACGTGCGGCATGTGACCGGCCTTTGTCTGCAGTGTTTTGCGTTGGTCTACGCCAAAACGATGTTGCTCATCTACAACTATCAGCCCTAGTTTGTGCATGTCCACCTTCTCCTGAATAAGCGCATGGGTGCCCACAATAAAACTGACATCGCCTTGCCTGATGCGTTCCTGAGCGGCTTTTTTCTGTGCCGGCTTTAGCCCGCCGACTAATAGTGTCAGTTTGTCTGCCGTGCCCAAAGGGGCTAGGAGGTCATATAGCGTCTCGGCATGTTGCCGGGCCAATATCTCGGTGGGGGCCATGAGGGCCACCTGGAACCCCTGCTGCATGACCATCACGGCAGCCATGGCCGCAACGACGGTCTTGCCAGAGCCGACATCGCCCTCTAACAGTCGATTCATGGGGTGGCTCTTTTGCATATCTAGATAAATCTGCCACACGGCCTTCTTTTGAGCGGGCGTCAGAGTAAATGGCAAGTGCCCTACAAAGTCTTTGGCCAACTGCTCGTGAAACGGAATCTCGAGCGATGTTTCTTTCAGCAGATCATACTTATTGAGTAAGGCCGCTAAAGAAAGCTCGAACACTTCCTCGAACCCCAGTCGCCGCCGCGCTTTCTCGAGCTCTGCAGATGATTGCGGAAAATGCAGTGCCTCGAGCGCCTGAGCCCGGGATAAAAGCTGCTGTTCTTGCACGACCCAGCCTGGTAGAGTCTCTGGCAACGATCGGATCATGGGCATGCATTCGCGCAAGAACTTCCTGATTTGCAAAGACTTCAGGCCCTTGGCCTCGCGGTACACGGGTATAATCCGCGCCGTATTCACCGGAAAGTCGCTCACCAGCTCGGCCGAAGGGTTCAGGATGTTCAGGTGCTGACGGCGGAGTCCGAAATCACCAGATATAAAATAGTCGGCCCCTGGCTTTATGGCGCCGGCCCGGTACGGCTGATTAAACCAGACCAGGCGCACGTCGCCAGTCCCGTCGTTGGCGATAGCCTCGGTGATATGCATGCCTCTGCGAACATATCGCCCGGTTGCTTGTTTGATAGTGGCTTTAATGGTGACGGTGCCGGGTTTGATATGGCCAATGGATTGTATATGCGAATAATCTTCGTAAGCCCGTGGATAGTAGTCAATCAGTTGGGCGACAGTGGCAATGCCAGCGCTGGCGTACTTCTTCGCCACCTCCGGCCCCACACCTTTTACATCAGTTAGCGGACTTGTTAGTTTCATCAGTCACCAGTATAAGGTTACATTGCTGGATCTGTATATATATGATATAATATGCATGTTCTGCAATGTCAGATCAATTGCTCGCCTGAGAAGGTAGAGTACGCACCAGGAGGTACAGCCATTTCCCTCTCTCCTAAGAGTCCGTCGTTGCCCTTCCTGTTACTTGAGGACAGGCGGGTGCCACAGAATCTTGATGAGGTGGTATCTAAATTAGAGCTACTGCTCAGGTATCGCGTTGAAATGTTCCTTGTGCATCGCAAGGTTGATATCGACGAGAGGCCTACGCTCTTGTTAGAGATTGGAGAGAGCGTCTACTACTTGGAGATCAAGGATGTAGTTTTTATCAAGGACTCCCTTGTGCTCGCTGGTGGTGTACGCGGTATCCGTAGGTCTATGCTCGACGCGCCCTTGAGTGGCTTCGTCCTGATCCTCGGTTACAATTACCAGAACGTCATGACTGCCACGCTGCTGGGCACTTCTGAGATCATCGATGATGAGTCGGCGTACGATCGCATCCGATTTATTGTTGATGCGCTCTTCTGAAGCTTGCTGTCCACTGGGGCTCTGCGCATACGGCGCATCCCCAGATGGGTATCCTCCTGGTGCAAAATAGTTCCGTGAATATTTAAGAACCCATCCCAGTCACGCTGATGAGCTCTGAAAAGAGCGAAAACTATTTAGCTTTTTTGATCAAGAAAAAGACGCTAGGGCCAAAGTAGGTCCGAGCCAATGTGGTCTGCATGACCTTCTCGGCAGACAGCATGACACCTTTAGGTATCAGCTTTTTGAGGCCAGGGCTGCGTAGGTTAGATACAGACAGCACCTTTTCTACCTTGAGGCCGGCATGGGCCAGCTGTTTTACGACCGTTTTAGGGTTGTGGTTCACAAAAGGAATCTCGTCCTGCTTTTTGTTCTGAGCCGAACGGATATCTACTGGCTCTATTGGGAGCTTCTTGCCTTTTAGTATGTGCTTTAGGCGATTGCGGCCGTGAGCGTAGTTGGCGACTTCTAGTATCAGGTAGCCGTCGTCACTGAGTACACGGGCTAGCTCTGCAAAGCTGTCGGCTGGCTCGGGCAAATGGTGCATGACCCGGATAACGGTGATGAGGTCGACCGATTTGTCTTTTAGCTGGAGGTCTTCTGTCTGGGTTAGGACACGATCAATCTCCGGATGTCCTTTTAGGAAATCTTTGGCAATGTCTAGTTGTTGCTGCGAAGGCTCCGCCAGGGTGACTTTGTCTGCGTAATTTTCTAGGAATAAACAAAGTCGGCCGTACCCGCCGCCAATATCAGCGGCATGCCTGAAGTGTTTGCCATGCAGGAGGCGCTTCAGGGCCATTTCCTCGGCAGCATGCTCGTAATCACGACCATCCCAGTAGCGCAGGTAGTTGTGCGAGGGGTCGTTGTACTGGTCTGCCTTTTTTACTTTAGTTTTTGCTGAGTTTTTAGTTGTAGTAGCCATATCGTCAGTCAGTATACACCTTATGTAATTTTTAAGATTGCTATTGTGTTCTTGCCCCGCCGAACAACCGCATGTTGCGCGCCCTGATCGTATAAAAAGCTTTCATTGGGTTTTATCTGGTTGTTGTTTATATAAAGAGCGCCAGCTTCTAGGAATCGCCGAGCCTCTGATTTTGATGATGCCAAGCGTGTCTGGACAACTGCCTCAAATAAATCCTCTGGTGTCATGCGTTTAGGAACGGTGCCCACGGGGAACTCGCCGCTGAGACTCTGGAATTCGGCTTGGCCTAGGTCTAGGGTATCGCCGCCAAACAGTGCCTGGGCGATTTTTACCTGAGTGTCGGCTGCTTCTTGGCCGTGGACAAGCTTGGTGACTTCGTATGCCAAGGTTTTTTGGGCAATGCGGGTAGCCCGGTTGTCATTAAACTGTGCAGCGATCTCGTCTATCTGTTCTTTTGAAAGTAAGGTGTAGATTTTCATATAGTCTATGACGCCTTCATCATCGACATTTAGCCAGAACTGGTAAAACTTGTAGATGCTGGTTTTCTTGGGGTCTAGCCAGATGGCACCTTGTTCTGTTTTACCAAACTTAACACCGGTAGCTTTGTTGACGATAAGTGGCGTGGTCCAGACATGTGCTTCTTTGGCGTCGATACGTCGGATAAGTTCTACGCCTGCGATACAGTTTCCCCACTGGTCAGCACCGGATAGTTGCAGGGTAGCTCCTTTTTCTCGGTGTAGGTGCAAAAAGTCGTACCCCTGAATGAGTGAGTAGCTGAATTCGGCGTATGAGATACCGGCACCATCATCGTTTAAACGAGATTGCACGAACTCACGCCCCAGCATGAGGCGCATAGGCATGTGCTTGCCGACGTCACGCAAGAAGTCAAGGTAGTTTATGCCCTTGAACCAGTCATAATTGTCAACGATTTCAAAATCTTTACCGGCAAATATAGTCTTGTACTGCTCGGCGATAGCGGCTTTGTTTTTGCTGATTTCGTCAAGTGTCTTGAGGCCGCGTTCTTGTTTTTTGCCATCCGGATCGCCAATGAATCCTGTGGCGCCACCGACGAGCAGGATGGCCTTGTGGCCATGGTCTATGAAGCGTCGAACCATCATGGCAGCGGCGAGGTTGCCGATTTGCATAGAGTCAGCACTGGGATCTACGCCCCAGTAAAAAGTAATAGGATCTTTGTCGAGCTCGGCGGGGTCTTTATAAGTGGTTTGGTTTACGAACCCGCGCCAAGCGAGCTCTTCGGATAGGGTCATACTCATGCCCACCAGTATAGCGTAGCCACTTAATGATGAGAAACCCAGGTATAACCCAGGCTTTCCCTTCATTAAATCCTCGTAATCTACCCTTCCAGCGACCAGTCCAAGCGCAAGTAAATTGCGATCTTGATTTGATATGCAAAAACTAGCTAGAAAGTATCAGCTTTCTCTCAGCATGAAATGGCATTGTACGGACACTAATTCTGTTATAATCAGTATCAATTAGACGGATTATTCAAGGAGCTATCTAAATCTGATGAGCACAAATAAGGGGTTGTCTGGACGCGGTCGAAAACTTGGCCGTAAAAGCAAAAATACCTTTACGACAAAAAGTGGTCAAACTATCAAGGTGAACCGGAGCTTGACCGACAAAATCAAGGCTCGCAAGGACGCCTATGCTCGTGCCCGCGCCCAGCGGCTTGCTGGCATGCCTAAGTCACGCATAAAGCGGTTCTTCTTCAGGTTGCACCCCAAGCGCATGTATAAGTACTGGTTCAGTCGTGAGGGCGGTATCATGGCCCTCAAGCTCACCGGCATTGGCCTGATCGCAGGTTTTTTGCTGTTGGTAGGCCTGTTTGCTTACTTCCGCAAAGATCTGCCTAACTTGCGTGATATCTCTGGAAATAACCTGGGCGGTAGTATTCGATACTATGACCGCACCGGACAGACCTTGCTATGGGAAGATTTTGACGCCGTCAAGCGTATCCCGGTCAAGGACGAAGAAATGTCCGACTATATAAAGAAAGCCACTGTAGCCATTGAGGATAAGGACTTCTTCAAGCATGGCGGCTTTGATACTCGTGGTATTGTTCGCGCTGCTTATAACAACTTTACGGGGGGTAGCACCCAAGGTGGCTCGACCATCACCCAGCAGCTGGTTCGCCTGACACAGTCCAGTGTAGGTAGAGAACAGACATATAAGCGCAAGATAAAAGAAGTTATTCTGTCTGTCGAACTAGAGCGTAGCTATTCCAAACAGGAGATCCTGGTAGGTTACCTCAATACAGCTCCGTATGGTGACGTGCAATATGGGGTTGAGTCGGCCTCTCGTGATTACTTTGAGAAATCTGCCAAAGACCTAACCCTAGACGAGGCAGCCTTTTTGGCCGCTATGCCACAGTCGCCGTCTTATTATTCGCCCTATGGCTCCGAATATAACCCCGAGGCCTTAATAGGTCGCCAACACTACGTCTTGCAGCTGATGGAAGAGCAAGGCATGATCAGCTCTCAGGAGCGCGATACAGCTAAGCAGGTGGAGATTCTTGCCAAAGTTAAACAGCCCAAAGCGAAATACAACGGCATCACGGCCCCATGGTTTGTGCTGGCTGCCAAAGATTTCCTAGAAGAAAAGTTCACTGCTGACACCGTCAAGCGTGGTGGATGGAAAGTAACTACAACCCTGGACCTCGGATTGCAACGGACAGCAGAAGACCAGGTAAACAAGGGCTTGGCCCAGGTGCGACGCCAAGGCGGTGATGTTGCAGCCTTTACCGCAGAAGATGTAAAGACGGGTCAGATCGTAGCCTTGGTAGGTGGAGCGGACTTTAACAATCCGGTGCATGGAGAGCTCAACTATGCACGCACGCGCCTTCCCCCGGGCTCGAGCTTTAAGCCCTATGACTATGCTGCGCTTATAGAAAAGACTAATAACTTTGGTGCTGGCTCTGTCCTGTACGATACGCAGGGACCTATCCCGGGTTATCCATGTACTGTCAAAACCAATCCCAAGACTGACAAAAAAGCTAATTGCCTATGGGACTATGACTTCCGTTACCCAGGACCGATGACACTCCGCTACGCCCTGGGTGGCTCGCGCAACATCCCAGCGGTAAAAGCCATGCTGACTGTTGGCGTCGAGCAAACTATTGAAGTAGCCAACAAACTTGGACTAAAGAGTGGCTACAAATGCTACGCTGATGAAAAGCTGTCCAAAGAAGGCCCCTGTTATGCCTCGTCGGCTATCGGAGATGGTGCCTACCTAAGACAGGACGAGCACGTGCACGCCTACGGCACCTTGTCACGCAATGGTAGGGCAATCCCCCAAACCTACATTCTGAAGATTGAGGATGCTGGCGGTAAAACCGTTGACGAATGGAAGGCCGAACAAGGCGAGCAAGCTATTCGCCCCGATGCTGCTTACATTGTCAGCGACATGATGAGTGATCCAAATGCTAGCTACTTCCCTGCTGGCCGCAAGCCACATCGCTATAACAATGGCCAGGGCACCTGGAAGTTTGCTATGAAGACCGGTACCACCAACGATGCCAAAGACGGCTGGATGATGGGCTACTCTAGCAAGTATGCTGCCGGTGTATGGGTGGGTTACCACGATCGTCAGCGTGTCATGTCTGGCACCATGGAAGGCATGACGCAACCTATCTGGGAAGGCTGGATGAAAGCTGCCCACAAAGATGCCAAGCCAGAAGATTGGCCCAAGCCAGCTACTCTGCAGTCATTGCCTGCCTACGTTGTCCGTAGTCATGTTGGCATCGGTTCTGTCGAGCCCAGCCCCGCCAACGACCTCTTTCCCCAATGGTTCCAGAAAAAGCAGGTCAACACCCAGAAGCAAACTATAGATATCGTGTCTAACAAGCTGGCTACCGAATGTACCCCAGCTCGTGCCAAAAAAGATACTACTGGCGGTGACGCAGCTAGCTTCTCTGGCGACCGGTTTGTCCCGGGTGGCGGTGGAGCCAACACAAGCGAGAGAGACGATGTGCATAAATGTGACGACGTAAAGCCGGGCGTGAGGATCAGTGTTAATCCGACTGGCGATGGAACCTATCAGCTGGTCGCTGATGTGACGCAAGGTACCCACCCGCTATCTAGTGCCCAATTCCCAGGTAGCATCGTCTTCAAGGTAAATGGCAACGCGGTTCATACGGCTACTATCACGACGGCTGGAACAGTCACCTACACTTACACGGCTGATTCCGCGGGCGATAAAACGGTGTCGGTCGAAGTGGTGGACAGCCTGTTGTATGATGCATCCGATACCAGCACAGTCACTGCTACACTTGGGAGTAATACGGGGTCTTTAACGCTCTCCGGCAACGGAAACGCCGGAGCAACTAACTTTAGTTGGACGGGTGGGAGCGGAATGGTAATCGTCTATCGTCAGTCGAATAATGCCGAGTTGTGTAAATCGAGCGGGACCGGCTGTCCTTATGGGAGCGATCTGACGGGCGTGCCAGTCTACGCTAAAGACAAAAATGGTACAGGATCGCCGGCTTTCGCCACGGTTCAATAGAACCTTACGCATACTAACTATTTTAGTGCTTCATGCGTGAAGCAAGTGAATGTGACGGCTTTCGTGCGGCCAATCGTGGTCCTGACGCAGTCTTAGTCCGTAAGGCTGCCGATGGGCGGATCAATTCAGAAAACAGCATCTTGCCTGACACTGTTTGGTGCATACGGGTGATTTCTACCTGCACCGTTTTGCCTACCTGCGCGGCGGCATCTTCGACCACTAACATAGTGCCGTCCTCTAGATAGCCTACGCCTTGGCGAGGATTGCTGCCCTTTTGCAGTATCTTGACTGTCTTTTTCTCTCCGGGCAGGGCCGATGGCCTGAGGGCTCCGGCGAGCTCGTTGACGTTTAGCACCTTGACTCCTTCTATCTCGGCAACTTTATTCAGGTTGAAGTCGGTTGTATACAATGACACATGCAATTTCTTGGCCAGAGCCACGAGCTTGTCGTCTGTGGCGTGCTTTTCTGGAAAAGCAGAGCGGTCTATGATGACGTCACAATTTTTGTTGTCCTGTAGCTCTTGGACAATGTCCAGCCCGTAGCGGGCGCGATCTCGTTTGTGCGAGTCTGTGCCGTCGGCTAACAGTTGGAGCTCATGGATGATAAATTCGGGTATTATCAGTTGCTCGGGCACAAAGCCAGCCCGAGCCAGCTCAACAATGCGGCCGTCTATAAGGGCGCAGGTGTCTATAATAAGCTTGCGGGCGGTTCGTTTGCGCACAGCAGGCATAGATGGCTTTTGCTTGCCTACCAATAAAAAGGCCACATATCCTAGTAACAGAATCTGAATACCGTCCAGCAGCACTAGTCTTTCTCCAGAAATGTATTGAGTGCTGTTCGTACGTTGGGCATGCCATGGTAGTTGGTTGGTTTTTTGCCAGAGCGCACTACCGGGCCAATGGCAGTTTCGAACCCAAGTTTCTTGGCCTCCGCTAGCCGTTTTTCTAGCTGAGGCACGTGACGGATCTCGCCGCTCAGGCCTACCTCGCCAAATACTACGGCGTTGGCTTTGAGCTGCATGCCACGAGCCGCTGAGGCAATGGCCATGATGATAGCCAGATCAGCGGCTGGTTCGGTGAGGCGAATACCACCAACGATATTGATATAAATGTCTTGGTCGGCCAGGCTCAGTTTGGTACGTTTCTCTAGCATGGCTACTAGCAGGTTGAGCCGGTTTAGGTCTATGCCACTGGCGGCTCGTTTGGGATAGCCGTAGCTGGTTTTGTTTACCAAGGCCTGGACTTCTACCAACAGTGGGCGGGTCCCTTCTAGGGTAGCCAGAACAACCGAGCCGTCACTTATTTGGCGCTCAGCCAAGAGGGCTGCCGAGGGATTATCTACGGGCTGGAGGCCATTGTCCGACATCTCGAATATGCCTGCCTCGTTGGTTGATCCGTACCGGTTTTTGATAGCACGCAGAACTTTGAACCCCTGCGAACCTGGCGAATCGCCTTCCAGCTGCATGACAACGTCTACCACGTGCTCTAGGACCTTGGGGCCGGCTATGGTGCCTTCTTTGGTGACATGGCCAACCAAAATAATAGCGGTGCCGGACTGCTTGGCAGCAGTGGTGAGCAGGTGGGTACTGTTGGTGATCTGGCTGACAGTGCCGGCAGCGGAAGAAATGGCACTGCACGAAACGGTTTGTATAGAATCGACAATTATGACTTTGTAGGTACCCTGACTTATGGTCGCGGCAATGTCGTCAGTGGAGGTGCTGGTAGACAGCTGTAGCTTCTTGCCGGTAGTGCCCAGCCGCTCAGCGCGCAGGCCAACCTGGTGAGCCGATTCTTCGGCACTGACATACAGGACAGATTGTGTGGCGCTGAGACTGTGCGCCAACTGCAAAAGCAAAGTACTCTTGCCAATGCCCGGCTGTCCGGCGATCAAATTGACACTGCCCGCCACCAGGCCGCCGCCCAGTACGGTGTCAATTTCTTTTATGCCAGTTATCAGGCGGGCATGGTCTTTGGCCAGGGCCTTACTGACCGACTGGGTAGTCAGGGATCGTCCAGCCGAGGCGCCCGGAGTGGCCGCGGCAATCAGCTGTTCTTGTAGGGTATTCCATTCACCACAGGCGTAGCACTTGCCGCTCCACGTTGAACTTTCGGCCCCACAGTTGGAGCACACATACTGTACCTGTTCCCTTTTTGCCATATGGTACTAGTGTACCAGATCTGGGTCATGAGTTATGACACTTGTTATGGGGTGACTGCAGAAAATCTCACAATTTTAGGTGATGACTTATAAGGTGGGACGGCTGTCGAGCGCCTTGAACAGCTCCTGCGTCTCCAGTGACACAGCTTTGTACTGCTCGACCAACTGATTGTAGTGATTGATCATGCTGTTCAGCTCGCGGATGTCCGCGTTATAGGCGGTTACGCGGGCGTTGAAGGCGTCTATCTGGGGTTCTGTTCGGGCACCACTGCGGTCGCGATCTAGTCCTTTGCGATCAGCCTCTAGCGTGTTTTGACGCTGTTCTATTTCGGTCTTGAGGCCTTGTAGTTCTTGTTCTATTGCTTCAGCCTTGTTTTTGCGTTCTGTAAAGACTGATTCGTATTTTTCTGAATAGGTTACTACCACGTGCCGATCGTTAAAGTACTTTTTATAGTAGGTTTCTAAGTCTTCGGGGAGTTCGCGCACCTCTGTGCCAATAATAGAATGGAGCTCGTTGGACACCACCATGGGGTCTCGTTTGCGATAGTTCTCGATAGTATCTTTGATGCGCTGATCTTTGAGGCTAGTCAGCACCTGTTCGGTTAGTTCGTCTATTCGGGTGCGCTCTGAAGTATCCAGGCGATCGTAGGCGGCGTGTAGCAGCTCGTGTGCGGCGGTGACTTGCTCTACTCCCTGCAGGCGCTCGTCCTGGACGTCGAATATATAGATACCGGTTTGTGATACGTAGCATCCCAGTACAATGGTGTGTTCGCCAAAGTCACTACAGTTTTGGGTAAACTGGGTGCGATCGTTTAGGAGCGGACGGTGGACATAGAACAGCCGACGTGCCGATTCGTTCATGGTCGTCTCTGTAGCTAGCGTGGCTATTTCTGCTGGTGCTTCATATCCACGCAGCCGTTGCCAATCGTAAATGGCTAGTCGCTGCCAATAGGCAGTAGCCACTGTTGCCAGTAGTACAAGTAATACTACCAGCGGCCATACGCGCGGACGTCGATTCATATCCCCTAGTTTACACCATAGACGCAGGCACTTCAGCCTGAGCTTGGTAGGTCAGATCGTCTTTGCCAGCGCCAATATGGATAATCTCGCCCTTGTGGTAGTCATTTCCCAGGAGAGCAAGCGCTAGATGATCCTCTATGGTATCGGCAATGAGTCGTCTCATGGGCCGCACGCCGTTACGGGAGTCATAGCCGTGCTGGAGCAGATGTTTCTTGGCGGCTTTGTCCAGCTGCAGGCCAATGCCATGCCGTACTAATCGTTCGCGCAGTTCGCCAATTTGTAAGTCCAGGATTTGCATGACGTCTTTTTTGGTTAGCGCCCGGAAGACAATGATCTTGTCTATGCGGTTTAAGAGCTCGGGGCGCATCATCTTCTTGAGCTCGTCATGTACCTTGTCTTTGTTGCTGGCGTGCAGGGCGTCTAGGTTACTTAGGTCAGATCGGTCGGTGGCCTGGAACCCCAGAGAAGCTTCTTTTTGCAGTTTATCAGCGCCAATATTGCTCGTCATGATGACAATGGTGTTGGTGAAGTCGATCTTGCGGCCTTTTGCATCGGTCAAGACGCCGTCTTCGAGTATCTGCAGCAGCATGTTAAAGACTTCTGGGTGGGCTTTCTCGATCTCGTCAAACAGCACCAGGCTGTAGGGTTGTCGCCGGATTTTGTCGGTTAGCTGACCACCCTCGTCGTACCCAACATAGCCGGCTGGGGCACCAACTAGTCGCGAAACGGTATGGTGTTCGCCAAATTCGCTCATGTCGATCTTGACCAGGTTGTTTTCGCTGCCAAAGAACTCTCTGGCGAGGACGCGAGCCAGCTCGGTCTTGCCAACACCGGTAGGGCCCAGAAAGACAAACGAGCCAATGGGGCGTTTGCCACTGCCAATACCTACCCGGTTGCGCCGGACGGCCTTGGCGACAGCCTCGACAGCTTCGTTCTGACCAATGACGTATTTGCTCAGCGTTTTTTCTAGGTTCAGCAGATATTTGGCTTCTGATCGGATAACTTTGTTAACTGGCACACCGGTCATGCGCGCTACGACGTCAGCGATGTCTTCGCTAGTAACGGTGAGTTGATTAGCCGTCTTGCCGGCCTGCTCGAGCGCTTTGAGCTCTTCGTTGATTTGCGAGGCACGCTGTTTTTCTTTGGCTGCCTTTTCGTAATCTTCGCTGTCCACTGCGTCTTCGATGCGCATGCTGACGAGTTTTAGCTCTTTTTGCAGTTTACGGACTTCGGGCGGTGTCTTGCCCTTGTCCACGCGCAAGTGAGCGGAGGCTTCGTCTAATAGGTCGATAGCCTTGTCTGGCATGTAGCGGTCGTTGATATAGCGCTTGGCGAGTGTCACCGTGTCTTCTAGCACTTTGTCACTCACCTTTACGCCATGAAAATCTTCGTAATGGCGGCGAAGGCCTTTGAGGATGGCTAGCGTCTCCGGAACAGTAGTCTCTGGTACCTGGATGGGCTGGAAACGTCGCTCGAGCGCAGCGTCTTTTTCTATGTGCTTGGTGTATTCGGCTGTAGTGGTGGCGCCAATGACTTGGACTTTGCCGCGAGCCAGGGCGGGTTTGAGGATATTGCCAGCGTCCATGGCGCCTTCGGCGGCGCCGGCGCCCACAATAAGGTGGAGCTCGTCTATAAAGACGATGGTTTTGTGATCGTTCTCTAGTTCGGACATGACTTTCTTGAGGCGCTCTTCGAATTCGCCACGATACTTAGTGCCGGCGATCATCCCGGCGAGATCTAGCATGACCAAGCGCTTGTCTAGCAGGCTGTCAGGTACGTCTTCGGCTATGATGCGTTGGGCCAGGCCCTCTACGATAGCCGTCTTGCCAACCCCGGGTTCGCCAATAAGTACTGGGTTATTTTTGGTGCGGCGGTTCAGGATAGTAATGACGCGGCGAATCTGGGGCTCGCGTCCTACGACTGGGTCTAGTTTGCCCTGGCGGGCCTGGGCTGTCATGTCGGTGCCAAAGAAGTCTAGGGCAGTCTTTTTCTGTTTTTTGGAACGGCGCCGGCCTTCGGTTGCTGCTTCGCTTTCTTCTTCGTATTGTTGGCGATTCAGGAATTGTTCGAGTTCGTTGACAAGTGAGTCGACGTTGACGTTCATGTCGCGGAGTAGAATGGTTGCCCGAGCGTTCTTTTGGCTGAGCACGCTGTACAGAATATGCTCGGTGCCGCAAAACTCTTGGTTGAAATCCTGGGCTACGTCGTAAGCCATCTTCAGAGTCAGCTTGGCGGTTTCGCTCAAGCCTTTGGCTCCCATGTTAATAACGAGAGTTTTTGGTGTCAGGTTCAGGGCGAGTCGGGCACGATCGAGTGTTACCCCATTTTCTTCGAGAATCTTAGATCCTATGCTGGTGTCCTGGGCCAGTACACCCAGTAGTAAGTGCTCGGTACCAACGTAGGCACTGCCGAAACTACGAGCAATAGCATCGGCGTGCTTTAGGCTTTGCAAGGCATTATCAGTCAGATGGTTCAAAAATTCTTGGAAATCAGGGCTGCTTGGCATCATTATGTTCTACCCTTTCAAGCGAGATCTTATATCGTTGTTCGCTGCTTCTATTTTACCATTTAGCACTCAGCATGCAAGAGTGCCAGAAAAATTAATTTTACTCTGGAATCTCCATATGAAATAATCTGGGTTCGCCTACGCCCTCGACCTCTAGGCCGATGTCTGGGTCTTCGATGAGAGGGTCTACGAGGTACACGCATCGGGCTGCATATTCACCCGTCGTTGCGCTACCGCTAAATTCGCTGCGTATATTGAGAGTAATGGATAAGAACTGTGGCATAGCAATGGAAACCTTTCGCCATGGCGCGGAGCGGTTGGGGCGTTCGGGCAGGCTGTCCAGCACCTGCCTTTCGTCGGTGATACGATTCCGGTAGGCGACATAGTTTTCTGGTAGTTCAAAAGCGACCATCTCTAAAGACACGGCTCGTCTTATGAGCTCGGAAACGGTGATGCGTAGCGTTTTGGCTCTGACCCGAAAATGTTCCAGCTCATCGTTGGTGATAAGGAGCGGTTCCTTTTCTGGGCCTGAGTCCATGGTGATCCTGAGTTATTTTTCGTCTGTGCCGTGTTGTTCGATGGCTTCCAGCAGGGAGCTTTCCAGCTGTTCTTTTTTCTTAAGCTTAGTTGCTGCTACCGGTCGGGCCGTGGTTGTGCCTTCGGCGACGGCTGGTGGTTCTGGGGCTTTTTGCTGCTCTGCAGCGATGTCTATGTCTAGGCCGGTTAGTTTGCTGGCCAGACGGACGTTCTGTCCACTTTTACCAATGGCAATACTCAGCTGATCTTCAGGTACGGTCACTTTGGCTTTGTTGTTCTTTTGGTCTATTTCAACTTTTGTGACTTTGGTAGGACTGAGGGCATTGGTGATGTAGTCGTTCAGATCTTCGCTGAAGACAACGATATCAATCTTTTCTTGCTCGCCAATCTCGCTCATAACAGCGTTTACGCGAGTACCATGGCCGCCTACAAACGTACCGACTGGGTCGACACCTTGGACGGTACTGGCTACGGCAATCTTGCTGCGGACACCAGCTTCACGGGCAATACCTTTGATCTCTACTGCGCCGTTTTCCATTTCTGGCACTTCGGCTCGGAACAGCCACTCTATAAACTGCGTGTTGCCACGTGATACTACCAATTGTGGACCGCGAGGACCACGCTCGACGTCTTTCAAAAAGACCTTGAGCCGCTGGCCGGGATAGTATCGCTCACCCTGGATCTGTTCGCTCATGGGCATGATCCCCTGGGCTTTGCCCAAGTCTACTCGTACAATGCGGCCTTCAACCCGAGCGACGATGCCGTTGATAACGGCGCCGATCTTATCTTCGTATTCGTTCATAATGATTTCGCGCTCGGCTTCGCGCAGGCGTTGCAAAATAACTTGCTTGGCGGTCTGGGCGGCTACGCGACCAAAGTTGTTGACTTTTTCGTGGATCTCTACGGTTTCGCCTACTTTGGCATCTTTGCGGATGGCTTGGGCTTCTGTTAGGGGGATTTCGAAGTGGTCGTCTTCTACGTTGTCTACTACTTCTTTGCTCACGTAAGCATCGACGTCACCATTGTTTAGGTTCATGCTAACGCGCACTTCTTGCTCGCGTTCTCCGTAGTCGCGGCGATAGGCTGCAGCCAGCGCTTGTTCGACGACTTCCTGAACGACTTCAGTGGGCAAATTCTTTTCTTCGGCAATGGATTTGACGGCCATAGCCAGTTGTTTGATATCTAGATCCATAGGTGGACTCCTTATTTCATGAAAAAAGTCGACCTGCCGGCCGACTCACTACAGTCGTAATAGTACAGCAAAACCCAGTAAGCGTCAAATGCACATCAGGCCTCTCTTCGCTGTCAAAAATGGTACTATTAGTGTAATGGGTAAAAATACTGTCAAAAGGCTGTTTGATGAATTTCAGCCGATCCATTATGCATTAGATCTAAAGCCAGACCGCGACAACATGACGTTTAGCGGCACGGTTGTTATCACTGGCACCAAGTCTGGGCGACCAAGTCAACGTGTGACTTTTCACCAGAGTGGACTGAAGATAACAGCCGCACACATAACGCGCCATGACAAAAAAGGCGATCAAGAGATCGTCGTTGACCGTATTAACCATCACGCCACCTATGACGAGGTACGATTGCATGCCAAGACTATGGCATATCCTGGCCGCTACACCATTCGCATGGATTTTAAGGGCAAGATTACCGAAAACATGAATGGCATATACCCCAGCGTATTTGAGCAGGATGGCGTACAGAAACAACTGATTGCCACACAGTTCGAAAGCCACCACGCCCGCGAAGTCTTCCCAAGTGTTGATGAGCCGGCTGCCAAGGCGACCTTTGATCTCAGCCTCAGTACTCCCGTAGGCGAAACGGTCTTGGCTAATACGCCCGTGAAGACCCAAGTAGTAGAGAACGGGGTGCAGCACACCACCTTCGAGACAACACCCAAGATGAGTACTTATCTGCTGGCTTTTCTTTATGGCGAGCTAGGATATAAAGAAGCCAAAACTAAAGATGGTGTCGTGGTGCGCGCTTATGCGACACCGGACAATGTTAAGCTCACTGATTTTGCCCTGGATGTCGCAGTCAAGACCCTGGAATTTTATAACGATTATTTTGGTATACCCTATCCATTGCCCAAGGCTGATATGGTGGCCTTGCCCGATTTTGCCTCTGGCGCCATGGAAAACTGGGGGCTGATTACTTACCGCGAACAGTGCATGCTGGTGGATCCCGTCAATACTTCGCTCAACACCAAGCAGTATGTAGCCATGGTGGTCTGTCACGAGTTTGCCCACCAGTGGTTTGGTAATTTGGTGACTATGCGTTGGTGGACGGACTTGTGGCTGAACGAGGGCTTTGCCAGCTGGATCGAATATCTGGCGGTTGATCACTTGTTCCCGGAGTGGCAAATGTGGATTCAGTTTGCTGTCGATGAGCAACAGCGGGCCTTTAAACTGGACGCCCTGGAGCACACTCACCCCATTGAGGTGCCAGTGCACCATCCGGATGAGATCCGTACTATCTTTGACACTATTAGCTATAGCAAGGGTGCCAGTGTTATTCATATGTTGCATGACTACCTGACGCCAGAGCTGTTCCGCGACGGTTTGCGTCACTACTTAGACCTGCATAAATATGCCAATACTGACACCGTAGACCTGTGGGCAGCACTCGAGCAAATTTCGGGTAAACCAGTAAAAGACTTTATGCATGCCTGGACGTCGCAGCCCGGCTTTCCTGTTGTGCACGCCAACGTCGAAGATGGCGCGGTCACGCTGACTCAGGAACGCTTCTATGTAAATCCGGAAATATCTGACAAGACCACCAAGACGTGGCCCATAGCTCTACTGGCTGGCAGCGGTATCGAGCCAGAGCTGATGACCCAAAAGATTACCGCCATTGATCTGCCTGATAGCCATTCATTTAAGCTGAACCAGGGCCAGAGTGGCTTTTATCGTACCACCTATAATGCCAGCCATTTAAAGCATCTTGGCGAACTTATCAAGAAGGGCCGTATGTCTCCGCTCGATCGTCTGGGAATTTTGAGCGATCTATTCGAAGCGGCCAAAGCCGGCGAGGCTGACACATTGGACGCCATTCATTTCCTGGAAGTATTCGAAAACGAAAACGACAACGCCGTCTGGGATGTGATTGCCGGGGGGATCATGGCCGTGCGCAATATATTCAACGACGAAGAGCTGCGCGAACTCATGAAACCCTTTATCAGGCGGCTGGTTGCCAAGCAGCTGGCACGCCTGGGCTGGAAGCCAGCCGAGGATGAACTGCACTTTGATACCCTGCTGCGACCTACCATCATCGGACTTGCTGCCGGAGCGGACGAACCTAGTGTAGTCAAAGAGGCGCTGCGTCAGTTCCAGGCCATGAAGTCAGCCCAAGATATCAATCCCGACCTGAGGGGTGTAGTGTATAGTACTGCAGTCCGGCATGGCGATGCCAAGACTTTTGACAAGTTGTTTGCCATGCATGAATCGACCGCCAACAGTGACGAACGGTTGACGTTAACAGCCGCCCTCACACACTTTGAACAGCCCGAGCTGATTGATAAAGCGCTGGATATAATCAAGTCCAAGTCGGTGCGCACCCAGGATATTAGCTACTGGGTGGCCTATAGCTTTGTTAATCGTTTCGCTCGCCAAAAGACCTGGAAGTGGATGACTGATAACTGGCACTGGCTGGCCAAGAAAATGGGAACAGATCTTAGCTTTAACCGGTTCCCCATGTACGCCGCACATGCCTTTTCTAACCGGGAATTTCTGAAAGACTATAAAGATTTCTTTTTGCCCCGCATAGAACCGTCGTTTGAAAGATCTATTCGGCAAGGTATCGAGGTGATTACCTGGCAATCTGCCTGGAAAGAAAGAGACTTAAAAGAAGTCAAAAACTTCTTCCAGGCCCAAAGTTAGTTTTTACTAGCTTAAATTCCGCATTCTACTGCGCCAGGAATCGATGTGCTATTGTTTGCCAAAGTCTTGGCGCAAAAATAGCGCTTCGATGTCCTGATTACTGCTAAGACTATACGATTGAGGGGTAGTCGCTAGTGCGCTGCCGTAAAGATATTGTATATTGTATGCGTCCTGTCGTTGGAAGAAAGAAGTCTTTCCATGAGGAGCTTACTTGTCATTTTAGGTTCGTTGGCCTATGTCACGGTTTTGCCGTGGGCCAGTTCGGGCAGCATCTCGCTACTATTCCCCGCCATTTTTGTCTCTACTTTGTACTTTGTGTGCAGTCTCTCGGTCACTGGGCCAGCCCTGATCGCGGGTACGAACTTGCTTATCGGAGTACAGATCGGTACCTACTTTGGTCCACCGAGTTCAACTAACATCCTCGCTTTCACGGGGGCTGTATTGGCGATGCCTTTCGCTGTGGCGAGCAAAAACAAGCTATGAGCCACCGAATTCCTCCCGAGGACATCTAGGGTTAAGTATGCTACTGGGTCGTACCCGGAGCAGAAGCAGGTTCACGTCAGTATTGCTGACGCCTCCCCTAGAAACCAGAGCCATAGTATATGTGCCGAGCCCGCTCGGTGTTGTTTCTCATATACTATGGTCTTTATATTTTTAGGTAATAATCGAGTCAATAAATTCTATGTGGTTGGCATCGATAGCCACTGCCGCGAGCTGGTAGTCCCCAGGCCAGTCGTGGTTTTGTACCCACATTTCTGCCGCAAACTGCATGCTGTGGAGTTTCTTTGGCGTTATGTAGTCCAGGCCGCCGCCGTGCTTTGTGTTGCGGCGATACTTTACTTCTACCAGGTAGAGTACCTTATCTTTTTTGGCGACTATATCAATCTCGCAGTACCGTGTCTTCCAGTTCAGCTGCAGCACGGCAAAGCCCTGTGATTCTAAGTAAACTGCGGCACGTTTTTCGGCATTATGGCCCGCTGCGTAGTTAGAACCCATCCCTAAAAGTCTCTTTCGGCTGCAAGCCATCTTGACGAGCACTTGAAAAGACTTTTAAGATGGGTTCTAGACATTCTGTAGGTTTTTTAGCGGCTGCCAGCTTAGGCGGTGTAGCTCACAGGCACCGTGGAGTGCTAGCATGTCGCGGTGCAAACGCGTGCCATAGCCAACATGTTTGTCAAACTGATACTGGGGGAATTGCTGGGCGATATCGCGCATGTAGTTGTCCCTAGCTACTTTGGCAACAATACTTGCGGCACTGACGGCTGGCACCAGGTTGTCGGCCTTGATCAGGGTGATTGCCTTTGGGTTGGAGCTGAGGTAATTGTAGTTGCCGTCCATGATGATCTGATCGTAGCCGCAGGTCAGTTGCGCAACGGCTTCAGCGGCGGCCTGGCGGGTGGCCTCGGTCAACCCCAGCCGATCGACATCGGCGGGTTGGATCCAGCTGATTCCGATACTGGCATGTTTATGGATGCGGACAGCCAGTATTTCTCTTTGAGTACGAGTGAGGAGCTTTGAGTCCTTGAGGCCTCGCAAGCGTTTGTGCAGTACAACCGCTGCCACCACCAACGGACCAGCCCAGCAGCCGCGCCCTACTTCGTCTACCCCTACTACATTCATGCTTTCATGGTAACAAAAAACCCTGGACGTGCCAGGGTTTTATTGTCATATAACGGATTTTTACTCTTCTTCTTCGCGAGCTTTCAGTGCTGCTTCGGCCTTGGCTTCTAGTTTTGCGTCTCCTTCAGCCTTTTTGGCGGCGTCTGCTTCTGCGGCGGCTTTGACTTCGTCGTGCAGTTTTTCTTCTTCAGCTTCGGCCTTGGTGTCGTGGATGGTGTTAACGGCTTCGCGGTCAAAGTCCATGCCGGTTAGACGAGCAGACTTACCGGTGCGAGCACGCATGTAAGTTAAGTAGTTGCGGCGAACTTTGCTACGCTTGGTCACCTCGACCTTTAGTACGAGGGGGCTGTGCAGCAAAAAGCTCTTCTCTACGCCAACGCCGCTGGCAATCTTGCGTACCAGGATACGGCTGGTGTGGCTACCCTTGCGGTCTACGCGGATAACCAGGCCCTGAAAAATCTGTACACGCTCTTTGCTTCCTTCGCGGATTTTTTGGTGCACTTTAACGGTGTCGCCAGGTCGAATGTCGACGACCTGAGACTTTTTGTATTTTTCCTCAATTTTCTGAATAACAGATTGCATATCCAATAGATATTACACTATTCACCTCTTTAATGCAACAACTTAACCCTGAAATATAAAAGTTTAGGAATTTATTTTATGCACCGCTATAGTAAAGATATGGACTATGCAAAAGAGGCGTTAAAAAAGCACAAAGAACTTAAAGGCAAAATATCGGTTGAACTCAAGGACCCGTTAGATAGCCGTGACAAGCTAAGCACTTATTACACGCCTGGAGTGGCAGCCGTCTCTAGTTATATATATGAGCATCCCGAAGAGGGGCGTGATTATACATGGCTGAACAACATCGTTGCCGTGATCTCTGATGGCTCGGCCGTGCTGGGCCTGGGCAACATTGGGCCCAAAGCCTCGCTGCCAGTCATGGAGGGTAAGGCCATGCTGTTCAAGCATTTTGCGGGCATTGACTCGGTGCCGATCATTCTAGACGTGCATACGGCAGACGAAATAGTGGCAGCCGTAAAGGCTATCGCGCCCAGTTTCGGCGGTATCAACCTAGAGGATATTGCCGCCCCGCTTTGCTTTGAGGTAGAAGAACGGCTGAAAGCCGAACTGGACATACCGGTGTTTCACGACGACCAACACGGTACTGCGGTAGTCGTGCTGGCGGGTCTTATTAACGCCATGAAAGTTACTGGACGTCGCTTGGAGGATTGTCGGATTGTGTGCGTGGGCGCTGGTGCAGCCGGAACGGCCATCATGAAATTGTTGGACCTGTATGCCAAGCCCGAAATACTAGCAGTTGATAGCGTGGGCATTATTAGCTCGAAGCGCACGGATCTGAACACCGAGAAGCAAAAACTCCTGGCGTTTACAAATAAACATGATGTCCACGGTTCCCTGGAGGACGCTCTGAAAGATGCCGATATCTTCATCGGGGTGTCAAAAGCTGAATTGCTGACACCTGCGCTTGTGAAGACTATGGCCAAGAAGCCGATTATCTTTGCTATGGCTAACCCGACACCCGAAATCATGCCAGATGAAGCTAAGGCGGCTGGGGTAGCGGTCATGGCTACTGGTCGCAGTGACTTCCCAAATCAAGTCAACAACGCTCTGGCATTCCCGGGTATTTTTCGTGGAGCGCTGGATAATAAGGTTCGCACGATTACGGATGATCATAAAATCAAGGCTGCCAAGGCTATTGCTGGGCTAGTTGAGCATCCGACTGCCGAAGAAATTATTCCAAGCGTGTTAGATGACAGACTGGTGTCCAGTATTAGTCGAGAAATCAGATAGATCAGGGCTGTGGCTAGCCGACGACCCGGAACACTTCTTCTAGGGTAGTCTCGCCGGCAATGGCCTTGAGTATGCCATCTTGTATCATGGTGCGCATACCACTTTTTATGGCGGCTGCTTCAATTTGCTGGGCGGTCGGATGCGTGTTTTCTAGGAGCTTGCTTACTTCGCCCTGCATGAGGAACTGCTCGCGCAAGGCTACTTGCCCACGATAGCCGTAGGGATTGTCTGCACTCGCACCAGCCTTGTATAGCTGCAGATTATTGACGTCTGGGCGCTCGATACCCTCGGGAAGAGTGGATATGATTTCGGCTAACTTCTTCTTGGTGGGCTCGTCTGGCGTATAGGCCTGCTTGGATGAGTCGTCCAGACGGCGAACAAGTCGCTGAGCCATGACTAAGCGGATAGCTGACACAAACAGAGGATTTTCGCCAATGATGTCGCCCATTCTGGTCAGAGCGGCGGCAGCAGAAGAAGCGTGGAAAGTCGAAAGCACGAGGTGTCCGGTGAGCGAGGCCTGCAGGGATGTCTTGGCGGTGTCTATATCGCGGATCTCACCAACCATGACGATATCTGGGTCAAGGCGTAAGACAGCGCGCAGTTTGTTGGCAAAGCTCAGTTCTGTAGCCGATTTGGTGGTGACGGAGATTTGGGTGATGCCGGTAAACTGATATTCTACTGGGTCCTCGATGGTAATGACCTTGCGCTCTTCGGAGTTGAGGGTATTGAGCATGGAATACAATGTGGTGGTCTTGCCCGAACCAGTTGGGCCGACAACCAGTACCAGGCCGCTTGGCTTGGCAATGATATCGTCTACTACTTTGCGCTCATCTGCTGATAGGCCCAGTTTGTCTAGGTTGTACATGTTTTCGTCCAGGTTGAACAAACGCATGACAACATCCATGCCGTTTATGGTGGGTACGGTTTCCAGGCGGAGATTTATGTCTACCTCGGCGCCATCCTGCATTCGCAGGTGCTGGGCGATGTGGCCCTGCTGTGCTTCCCCGGAGGAAGTAGATACATTGCCAGCGCTGGCAATGGCAGAAATCAGCACACGGTACTTTTCGATACTCAGACGAGCAACGGGATGCAAAACGCCGTCTATACGGAACCGAACGCGGACGTATTCGCGCTGGATCTCTAGGTGGATATCTGAAGTGGCCAATTTGTGCGCCTGTTGCACTAGATAGGCTAACATGTCGGCTGCTCGCACTTGCTCGAGGGTGGAGGACACCGAGCGGATGAGCTCTTCCTGGCCGGCGTTGGTAATAGAGATGTCTTGGTAGACCACTTGTTTGGGCGGGTCGTACAGTTTCATGTACTCCCTGAAGCCGGTCTCGGAAATGAGTCCAAAAGCTATACGCTGGTCCAAAAACTTATGACGCATATCTACCATGGTTTGCTGGGACGTCGTGTTGGTGACGCCAAATGTAACATTGTGCTCGTCTGCCTGGATAGGGATAAGCCGCAAATTATAGAGCTCTTGGGTGGTTAGATAGTCTTTGTAGAGCGTCTTTTTAGCAATACGCGAAGTATCTATATAGTTTAGCCCCAATATAATAGCTCGTCGCTGGGTAGTTAGCTCTTCGTCACGTCTGGCGTCTTGGCTCATGCCAAACTCCCTAACTCTAAGAGTGCATGCAAAATCTGAACACGTTTTCGCGGGGCTTTCATATACCCTTATTTAAGCATAAGAAGAGTACTTTGATAAGATGTGGTCATGATGAAACAGCGTGAGCTAATAGTAATCGCCCACAATTTGCGGAGTTGCCACAATGTGGGGTCATTACTGCGGACGGCCGAGGGTTTGGGTGTACGAACGGTCTACTTGTCTGGCTACACGCCTTATCCCGAAATGCCAGACGATGATAGATTGCCCCATATTCGTCAAAAACTACATAAGCAGATACAAAAAACAGCGCTGGGGGCTGAAAGGCTGGTTGATTGGCAGGTATATAAGAATATAGCTGATCTGTTTGACTTGTTGGGGCAGCAAAATACACCCGTATATGCTGTTGAACAGGCGAAGGGGTCGATAACTTTGCCCGGCTTTCAGCCACCGGACAGGCTGGCGCTGCTGGTGGGTCGAGAAGTCGAGGGGGTGGAGCCAGAAGTGCTGGCCCGCTGCAAAGCAGCCCTAGAGATACCCATGGCTGGATCCAAAGAATCATTCAATGTCGTACAAGCTGCCGGAATGGCGCTTTATCATTGTGCATTCTTCCAAGAAACACAGTAGGCTGTCTGGTGCGTGCCCGGTTTGATATACTTATGGTTAACGAGTACCGATATGCCCAAAATATCCAGAAGAACGCACACAAAAGACCACACCAAACGGCACGGCCGACACCACAAGCAAAGCCCCAAGTACGCCAAGGTGTACGCACCCTATTTGCCGCTGGTTATATCTATTATTGCCAGTATTTTCCTGAGTTTTTGGCGCCCAGCGCCGGGCAATACCCTGGCCTACGCCACCGAAATAAGCGCTGGTGGTTTGCTGTCGACCACTAACAGTCAGCGGACTGCCAACGGAGCGGGGTCGCTGTCTTTGAGCGGCCAGCTCAACTCGGCCGCTCAGGCTAAGGCAAATGACATGGTAGCGCGCGATTATTGGTCACATACCACGCCCGACGGTCAGCAACCGTGGGTATTCATTGATTCTACCGGCTATAAATATAGTAAGGCTGGCGAAAACCTGGCCTATGGATTTGCCACCAGCAGCGAGACGGTTTCTGGCTGGATGAATAGCCCGGCACACAAGGCCAATATGCTAGATACCTCTTTTACTCAGGTTGGCTTTGGGTATGCCAACAGCGCCGATTTCAATGGCGACGGCGAGCAGACCGTGGTGGTCGCCATGTATGCCAAGCCACAAGTCCAGGCTGCCACGACGCCACCGGCCCCTAGTACCACCGCTCCTACTGCTACCCCCAAGCCGCCTGCGGCACCAGCCCCTGTCCCCACGCCATCGCCTACTGCTCCCGCAGAGCAGCCGGCTGCACCGGTCGAGCAACCAAAAGAATCAGCACCAGTTGCGACCGATCAGCCGGCTGCTGCTGTTACCACTCAGCCCAAGAAGATATCACGCATAGAGGCCCTGACTGGCGGGCGGTTGCCGTGGGCAGCTACTGCGCTCGGTATGTTACTGATCGGCTTGGCGGTGTTCAAGCTGCTGCATCATAGTCTGAAGTTCCGTCACTTGCTGAAGGATGGCGAGCGACTTATTTTGCACCACCCCTTGCTAGACAGCACATTGTTGGGTCTCGCCATACTAGGTATGACGCTACTGCGGACTGTCGGTACTATCTTATAGGAGAAGTTTGTCCAAGAGGGTCGTCGCTGGCTGCTCTAGGCTGACGTGTATAAAGTCTATGCCAAAGGCAGCAACTGCTTCATTTTTGGCTCCGTCGTCCAGCAGGGCTACTTGCCCGGGCTGCATAGTATGACGGCGCAAATAGTCTCCAAAGAACAGGCTAGAGCCATCTGTTGCTGTTTCTCGTTTGAATGCACCCACTAGGTGAGAGCTGAGTATGTCGTCGCTGAAAGTGTTTACCCGCAGAGCCGGAACGGTCCACCTAGTAAAGCAATCCATATTATCTGTAGCAATTACTATGCGTACGCCACGCTCCTGGACTGCTCGCAGCAGGTGTGGCAGGCGCTCGTCGATAAAGCTCATATTTTGGCAGCTGTGTCGCATATGTTCTAGCAGTTGGGCATAGTCTATTCCCGTTTTGGCCGCGGCAACGGCAAGTGCTTGTTCGGTCGTGAGTTTGCCGAGCATCCAGCGCTGAAAAGTGTCATCAGGGTCGCTGGATTGAAAAACGCACTCTTGGATAGATTGGTAGTCATCGGCGCGTTTGGGATCATCCTTCCAATGCCCCCACAGACGTGATTGGCTGAGCGTGCCATCCCAATCGATAAATAATGTATCGTATTTCATGATTATTGAACTTTGACGTTATCGGCACCTACGAGGCTGCCGAACGAGGCCAGGATGGAAGCGTCGGCCTGTACCCGTATGGGCAATCGAATGACTTGTTTGGTTGCCTCTGGTCCCACCACCAGCACTACTTCGGCATCGCCCTTGTTGGCGTCGATAGCCTGGCGGAGCTCCAGCAGGGTTTTATGGTCATCACTGCGTTCCAGCCGGATATATATGCGTTGCGGAACGGCCTCTTTGGACGTGACCACGGCGGCTGCACTAGTGCGTGGTTTTTTGGATGGTTTTACCACCTTGGGCTTTTTGCCAGTTGCCTGATAGGCCACCGCTTGGGCGTGGGTTATCTCACGGGCGTCATCTACCAGTACTTTCAACTCCTGGGACATGTTGCCGTCACGGTCTTTGGCGTTTATTTTGCCTTTTACCAAGATAACTTTGTCGCGCTCCCAGATGCCGACGGTTTGCTGGTACATGCTGGGAAACAGTATGAGTTCTAGCTCGCTGAATTGGTCGGCTAGTTTTACAAATGCCATTTTTTGACCATTTTTTGTAGTGATCTCGCGGACATCCTGGATAGCCCCGCCGATGGTCACGGGCTTGCCATCGTGTTCTGGCTTGAGGCTTTTGATCGGTGTGGTTCGTTCTGCAAGAAAGAGTTCGTAGGCCTCCAGGGGGTGTTGGCTCAGATACAGACCAAGCAGCTCGCGCTCCCAGATCAGTTGCTCTTGCTGGTTAAACACTTCAGTGGGGTTGTCTAACTTGAGTGTGGGTTTGTGAGCCATGGCGTCGTCAATAATATTGCCAAAGAGGTCTGTCTGGCCACTGGCCTTTTCTTTTTGCAGGCGAGAGGCATAGGCTAGCAAAACATCCATATTGTGGAGCAGAAAACTGCGTTCGCCATAACGATCAAAGGCGCCAGACTTGACCAAACTTTCCAGTGTTTTGCGGTTGGCTACACGGGTGTTCACTCTGGTAAAGAAATCCTCTAGGGTTTCAAATTGGCCATTGGCATCCCGAGTGTGTATGATCTCGTCGGCTGCACCCGTACCTACGTTTTTGATGGCCGCCATACCAAATCGGATCTGATTGGTCTTGGGCACTACGGCAAATTCTAGGTATGATTCGTTGACGTCTGGCGGCAGTACCTCGATACCCATATGTTTGCATTCGGTAATCTCGATAGCCAGGCGGTCGGTGTCGTCGAAGTCACTCGTCATAAGGGCGGCCATGAAGGCGGCCGGATAGTGGGCCTTTAGATAGGCCGTTTGGTAGGCTATCAGGGCGTAACAGGCAGCGTGTGATTTGTTAAAACAGTAATTGGCAAATTCTTCCAGTTGGTCCCAGAACTTTTCGGCCATTGCCTCGGTGGCGCCACCGTGCTTGACGGCTCCTTCGACAAATTCGACTTTTACCTTGCGCATAAGGTCGATCTTTTTCTTGCCTACTGCCTTGCGCAGTGTGTCGGCCTGTCCGCCGCTAAAGCCACACCATTCCTTGGATATCTGCATGAACTGTTCCTGATAGACCAAGATGCCGTAAGTATTCTTGAGCGAGTTCTCTAGGCCGGGGTGCAGGTAGGTTATGTCCTCTTGGCCGTGCTTGCGCTTAATGAAACTGTCAATAAACTGCATAGGGCCAGGCCGGTACAGCGCCACCATCGCGACGATATCTTCAAAGGCGGTAGGTCGCAGCTCTTTCAGGTAGCGTTTCATGCCGGCGGATTCCAGCTGGAACACGCCAGTGGTGTCGCCACGCTGGAACAATTCAAATGTTTTGTCGTCGTTTAGCGGAATAGTGTTGATGTCGAGGTCGTTGCCATACACCCTTTTAACAATACGCAATGCGTTCTTGATGATGGTCAGGTTGCTCAGTCCTAAGAAGTCCATCTTTAGGAGCCCGAGCTCTTCAACCGGACCCATAGGGTACTGGGTGGCTACCACCCCTTTTTGGGCCATTTCAAGCGGCACAAATTTGACGATATCATCAGGCGCGATAACTACTCCGGCTGCGTGCACACCATGACTGCGCACCGTACCCTCTAGGCGCACCGCTTGGTCCAGGACCTGGCGTGATACTTCGTTTGTCTCGTACTCACGCTTCAGGTCGGCATCATCCTTGAGTGACGTTGGCAGTGGTATGTGACGGCCTTGTACTGGCGCGGGTATCATCTTGGCCAGGCGGTCGGCATCGGCATAGGGCACTTGCAGCACCCGGGCTACGTCGCGCACGGCGTTACGAGCAAACATGCGGCCAAAGGTAACGATATTTGCTACCCGCTCGGTGCCATACTTTTCTACACAGTACTGAATAACCTCGTTACGCCTGGTGTCCTGGATGTCGATATCGACGTCGGGCATGCTGATGCGGTCCGGGTTTAGGAAGCGCTCGAACAGCAAGTCGTACTGCATGGGGTCTAGCTCGGTCACTTTTAACGCATATGAAATGATAGAACCAGCGGCCGAACCGCGGCCCGGGCCAAACACAATGCCATTGTCCTTACCCCAGTTAATAAAATCCTGAATGATAAGGAAATAGCCGTTAAAGCCCATTTTGTCTATCACCCCGAGTTCGTAGGTTGCTCGCTCGGCAATGTTTTTGGGCAGTGTCTTTTTGGCTGCCGCAATGCTGACTTTGGCTGCCGCTTCTTCTGCTGTGCCGCCGTAGCGCCAGGCTAGTCCGCGGTAGACCAGTTTGTCTAGATAAGTTTTCTCTGTCTCGCCTTCTGGCACTGGAAATTTTGGAATCAGGATCTTGCCTAGCTCTAGTTCGACATTGCAGCGGTCTGCAATGGCTGCCGTAGTGGTGATAACGTCGGGATACTCTGCGCCCCAACGTTTGATGATCTCTGCCGGTGTTTCGACGTGTAGTGGGTAGTCTTTAAGCGACATGCGCTTTTCGTCGCTGAGGAATGAGCCTGTTCCCACGCACAGCAAGATCTCGTGAGCATCCTGGTCTTCATGGTGCAGGTAGTGGGCGTCGCAGGTTACGACTACCGGGATGTCTAGTTCTTTGCCAAGCTGTAGGACCTGCTGGTTGATAGCCCCTTGTTCGCTGCTGTGCAGCTGGTTTTCGGGGTGTCCATGATCTTGAATCTCTAGATAATACCTATCCCCAAAAAGCTTCTTGTACCAGGTAGCTATCTCGACTGCCTGAGCATACTGGTCTTGCTTGAGGGCGTTGCCTATCTCGCCACCCATGCAGGCGCTAAGGGCAATGATGCCTTCGTGGTATTTCTCTAGTAGTTCGTGGTCTATGCGGGGGAAATAGTAAAACCCGTCCAGGTTAGCCTTGGTGCTCAGCTGCATGAGGTTCTGGTAGCCTGTGTTATTCATGGCCAGCAGGATCAGGTGAAAGCGGTTTTTGTCCTTCTGGGGGTCTTTGTCGGTATGTCGGCGGGCGGCCACATAAGTCTCTATACCAATGATGGGTTTGATGTCTCGAGCTTTGGCCTCTTTATAAAATTCGATAGCCCCAGATAAAGTACCGTGGTCGGTCATGGCCACGGCTTTCATACCCTGCTCTTTGACAAAATCCATCAAAGGCCCAACGCGTGTGAGACCGTCCAATAAACTAAATTGGGTGTGATTATGCAGATGCACGTAGTCTGAACTACGCAAATCTGCAGCCTTTTTCTGAACTGCCGACACGAGCTGGTTACCCTCCAGTACTCTTGCTAGTTTACTGGACTCAGGGCTGTTTTGGCGATGCTTTTAATTACAACACAGAGATCCTAATGCGTGCATCGTCTGACTTTTGTTATGGCCGGTCATCGTAGAGGCTGTTGATTCGTGCCTGAAGTGTAACAAAATAAAAAATATGGCTTTTTCGGGGTGAGAAAGATATACGTGAACTACTGGGCGAAGGTGGCTGTGTTTAGCCCTTGGTCTTAATCAACTCATGAATTTTCTGTTCAACCGCATCCTTGGCATGTTTTGTAATTTCATAGCTCCGACCTTTTGGATCAGGTATTTTCCAATATATGTAGTTTGGAGCTGATGACAGCCAGGTGGGCGTGAACTGTTTCGCGGCCATACTAACGACTACATCATATTTGGTGAGCATGTCTTTCGTGAGCTGAGTCTGCACCTTATCCTGGATATTAAACCCAGCGTCACGCATAACATCTACAGTGAAGGACTTAATACCGGGACGCTTGCCGAATTCAGCTAGAGTGTCTCCTGCTCCTTCAACCCGTGTGCCTGCAGAACTTGCATTGGTTGAATTGGTCATATGATTATATAGCGTCTCCGCCATCTGACTGCGGCAGTTGTTGCCTCTGCAGACGAATAGTATTTTCATCTCAATATTGTAGTCTATTCGGATTAAAGCAGATAGAAAAGGAATCAAATTAAACCAAACCAAACTTTTGGAGATAGTGGCCAGAATACAAAGAAAACGCCATGATGTGACGCTCTCTTATCTGTTGATAATACTTTGGCTGTGGCAGCAGGATTCGAACCCGACGTACTCAATAATAATCCTAGGATTTCTTGCAGGTCACCCTAAAAGAGACCTTTTATTGTGGCTGGGGTGAGGGGTTCGAACTCGGCGCTAGCACCGTTCTACGAGGTGTTATTGGGGTTTGCTTTTAACGGTGTCTCTGAGGCCGTCAAGCACGGGGCCTATGAGTGGTGCTGAATCAAACAGGGAGATAATCCAGAGCAGTAATGCCACCAAGATGGTAGCGCCTAGCACACCGCCGAAGCCGGCCACGACGCCTTTTATAAAGCTCATCTTGTAGACGTCACGATGCCTGGCATATCCGGTTTCATAAAGAGTCTCGAGCATTCGCCCGAGATCTTCGTATTGTTTGTCCTTAGGCTTTTTTGGACTGCTGGACATTTTTGCTGACGTATTTTTTTAGATGCTCGACGGCGCTGTTTACTTCTGCGATAGCCTCTTCGAGGTCTTTGTCGTCTGCGTCACCTTCGTGGAGGGCGCTCAGTAGATTGCGAGCTTTCTCGCGGGCGCTGACAGCTGACTCGATAGCTTGGTTGAGCTCGTCTTTTGAACCACTGCCAACATTTTTAGCGAGAGTTTTTGCCTTGCCAATGAGGTCTGTGGCTTCACTGTGCATGACCTTGAGTCGTTTCTCGGCTTCTGTCTTGGTCTTTACGGCGGTGTCTTTTATGTCTTTGCGAGTATCTTTGCCGCTCTTTGGAGCTGTTAAGATGCCAGCGACGTAGCCTGCGCCAGCGGCCAGTGCTGCGCCAATAGCCATGTTACGTCCAGCGTGTTCTTTCTTTTCTTCTTTTGCCATAGGGGTTAGTCCTTCCTTTTTTTGCCTTTTCGATTAAGCACTGCTTCGCTTACCTGTGAGATGATGCGACCAATCGCCATAGGGGTGGCCGCTTTGCTAAAAAAGTCGGCAATGTTTTCTGCTTTATCGGTGATTTGTTCGGCCTTTTCAGAGATGTGTTTTATGTGGTTGGCAATTTTGATGCAAATCGACAGCAAGATAATCCCTAAGATAAGGAAGACTGCAAGTGCTGCAGAAAGACAAATTACGAGGATAGTCTGAGCATTTTCCATTTGTTACCTCATTATATATTACTACTGCAATTTTTGCTGCAGGTAGTCCCGAAGATCCGGCCCGAGCCTGTCGTCGTCTAGGGCGGTATCTATCAGGGCGCGCAAGTATAGTTCTGGACTGCCGGTGTCATGGTAATCACCTTCGATGAAGCGACCGTATACGGTATCTTGCTGAGCCAGCCTGTTGATTGCCCCGGGCAGTTCTAGCTCTCCCCGTGAGCTGGTGTGCTCATCTGCTAATATGGGCAAAATTTCTGGTGTCAGAAGATACCCTCCAATAGAAGCAAATTCTGACGGTGCATCCTTGGCTCCTGGTTTTTCGACAAGGCTATCTAGCCTAAAGCTCTTGTCGTCGAGTTTCTCGCTGATTGCTACCATACCGTACTTGTCGGCGTCTTTGCGGTCTACTTCTATGAGCGAAATAACTGACTTGCCAGTCTGGCTGTAGGTTTCTAGTAGCTGTTGGGCACGGGTAATGTGTCCTGTAAAAAAGTCGTCACCAAAAAACATAAAGAACGGTTCGTCGCCAATAAGATGGGCTGCATTCAGGGCGGGACGGCCATTTCCTTTTGGAAGGCCTTTTTGTCGGAGGTAAATAAAGTTGGCCATCTCAGCGATATCTTTGAGGGTGTCGGCGACCGCATCCTTGCCCTTGCCTCGTAGCTCGTCTTCGAGCTCGAGGGCACGATCAAAATGGTCCTCGATGGCTCGTTTGGTAGGCCCAGTGACTATGATAATATCCGTCACCCCTGCTGCAACCAAATCTTCTACAACTAATTGAATGACTGGTTTATCAATGATTGGCAGCATTTCCTTGGGCATGGCCTTGGTTTGTGGCAAGAATCGAGTGCCAAAGCCAGCTGCGGCGATGACTGCTTTTCTGACTGGTTTGTACTGAGGCATAGAATGAGTATAGCAGACGGGTTTTGGCGGTGTTACCGCGCAGACTCTTTGGCAAGTAGCCGCGTCTCTAGGATCGCTGTTTCTGCCTGGTCTTCGTCGAGCGTATTAAGCTGTGCATAGGCAGCACGTGCTAAATGAGGGGACTTTATCCACTGAACGGCGTGACGTATTTGTGTGTCGGTGGATAGCGTACTGTGTACTGAAGTAGCCTCGGCCTGAATGGCTGGCGGCAATCTGAGGTTGACCTTTCGGTGCAACTGCTCCGGATCATCGGCGACCGAAACAATAATAAGCCGGCCGTACATTTTTGCCTGAGGATGCCACTCTTCTTGGGTGGCAACACCCCATATGCGTTCGCCTTCGTGCCCAAAAAACTCTTGCCGGCTGGACGCTGATTCGGCCGATGCAAAAAGTAGCCCTGCCGCCATTGCGCCAACAGTATACCCCGGCCAGGTTCGCCCGCTTTCGTGAGCTTCTTCTACTTGAGTCGCAATGACGGCATCTACGACCTCTCTAAATTCACATACTAATTCTGATTGGGACATAACAACTACTGCCCTTCTAGGATTCGAGCTGTTTTTTTATGAGTTCTTGCGCAAGCCCAGGATTGGCTTTGCCCTGTGAGGCTTTCATGACCTGGCCAACCAAGAAGCCGATGGCTTTCATCTGGCCTTCCTTGATGTCTTGGGCAGCTTGAGGGTTTTCGGAAAGTACTTGTTGGACTATTTTAGCAATCTCATCTTTGTCTGATACCTGCAGCAGATTCTTGGCCTGGGCAATTTTTTCGGGATCACCGCCATTGTTGAACAATTCTATCCATATGTCTTTGGCGGCTGTAGAGCTGAGTTTTTTGTCTTCTACCATTTGTGATAGCTGTACTACTGCCGACGTGTCTGATTTGTATCGTTGTTGGGCCTCTTCTGCGATGTCAGTGATAACGTTAACAAACCAGTTGGCTATGCGCTTGGCATGAGCTGGTCCATGTTGGTCAAAGACTTCTTTTACAACTGCGGCGTGCTGAGAGGTATCTATGAGGGATTCGGTAACTGCTTCATCTAACCCAAGTTGCTTGAAAACCTCTCGGTAGTCGTGGGGCATGAGTGGCATGCTGTTTTTGGTTTGCTCTAGCATAGCGTCGGTGAGTTCTAAGGGGGGCAGGTCTGGGTCTGGCATGTAGCGGTAGTCGTGGGCTTCTTCTTTGCCGCGCTGGCTAATGGTCTTTTGCTTTGCCTCGTCCCAGCCACGAGTTTCCTGGACGATTTTCTCGCCCTTTTCCAGTAGTTCTATCTGGCGGTCGATCTCGTACTCGGCTGCTTTCTCGACACTCTTGAAGCTGTTCAGGTTCTTGGTTTCGCTGCGGGTGCCCAGTTGATCGGTGGTGCTGACACTGACATTGACGTCAAATCGCATGTTGCCATAGTACAAGCTGGCTTCTGATATGCCGGCGTAGCGGACCAGTAGGTACAGCTCGCGGGCGTAGGCTTTAGCTTCGGCTGGGCTGTGTATGTCTGGTTCGGAAACTATTTCGAGTAGTGGTGTGCCGGCCCGGTTGAGATCGACCAAGCTGTAGTCTTTGCCGGTGGGGTGAGTGCTCTTGCCGGCGTCGGCTTCTAGATGTGCTTCGTGGATGCGCACGCGGTGCTCCTGGCCGTCTAGCCAAAATGTCACGGCACCATCTTTGATGATGGGGTTATAAAACTGTGTTATCTGGTAGCCGTTGGGCAGGTCTGGGTAAAAGTAATGCTTGCGGTCAAAGGTACTAAGCTTTTGTGGCGGCGTGCCCAATGCAAAGGCTGCCTTGATAGCTAGGTCGACCGCCCCCTGGTTCAGGACGGGCAAAGCCCCTGGCATACCCAGGTCGATGTGGCTAATGAGCGTGTTTGGCGGCGCCTCACGGGCGTCGTTGTCTACGGCCGAAAAAAGCTTGGTCTTGGTTTTTAGCTGGACATGCGTTTCCAGGCCAATAGTGACCGTGTATTTTTTACGTGTCTCTGGACTCACCATGAGGTAGTGCTCCTATGTCCCTAAGTGCTTGCCGAAAGCCCATGAGTGCGTCTTTGACGTCGGATTCTTTCAGTTTAAAAGTGGGGTCGGCTATGACTTTTTTGTGTAAGTTGTGCGCAAACCAGGCGCCGTCGTTGTCGCTAAAAGTGTGTTGTGCTGACACCATGCGTTCGCCCATAGTTTTGCCCTTGAACTTGCGCTTTTTTAGGGCTTTGTCTAGCAGGTGGTCGGCGCTTTCGATTGCCTGGGGCCAGGTGTGTTTCTCTTTGCAGAAGTTCTGTAGTTCTTTCCAGCCGACTACAAAATAATTGGCTTTGAGCCTTTTGGGTATCTTCAGGGCGATCACTAGTACGCTCAAGAGCGCGATCATAATACCAACGACAATAATGCCCAGCATTTCTATTCTCATTTGATTAACTCCTCTGTTGTATGTGCGATTGCCAGTAATGCTCGGTCTTGTTTCTGCGGTGCCATCAGCTGCAATCCCACTGGCATATTTTGTACCATGCCAGCCGGTACGCTGACAGCGGGAATCCCCACAAGGTTCACGGCTACAGAGTAAATATCTTGCAAATACATAGCCAATGGATCATTGATGTTTTCGCCAATTTTAAAAGCAGTTGTTGGTGCTACTGGTCCTGCCAGAAAATCTACTGCTTCAAAAGCGGCTTCAAATTCTTGGATGAGCTTTGTGCGCAGCTGTTGAGCTTTACGGTAGTAAGCGTCGTAGTAGCCGCTGCTCAGCACGTAGGTGCCAATCATAATACGGCGCTTGGCTTCGTTGCCAAAGCCTTCGCTGCGTGACCAGTTATAGCTGTCGTCCAGGCTCTTGGCCTCCTTGGACGAGAAGCCATAACGTTGGCCATCGTAACGGCTCAAGTTACTGCTGACTTCGGCTGGCACAATGATGTAATAACAAGCCAAGGCGAGCGGAAGCGAAGGCAGGCTGACTTCTACTACATTGGCACCGGCTTGTTTGAGACGGTCTGTGGTGGCTAGGATTTGCTTTTTGACATCTGGGTCTAGGCCTTCGCCAAAATATTCTTTGATCAGACCAATCTTTTTGCCCTTTATACCGATGTCTAAGTCAGTGTAAGAATTCTTGTCGCGGTCAATGGCGGTACCATCTAGTTCGTCTTTGCCGGCTAGTACCTCTAGTACCTGGGCTGCATCTTGGACTGTTCGCGTAAGAGGCCCAACGACATCAGTACTGCTAGCCATAGCTACGACACCGCTGCGGGATACGAGTCCGTAGGTAGGCTTGAAGCCCACAGCGCCACAGAAGCTAGCGGGCTGGCGAATAGAACCACCGGTGTCAGTACCCAGTGCAAAGGGGACCATATCCAAGATGACTGCTGCCGCCGAACCACCGGACGAACCGCCTGGTACGCGCTCTGGGTCGTGGGGATTTTTGGTAGTCATAAAATCACTGTTTTCGGTGCTGGTGCCATGGGCAAAGGCATCTAGGTTGGCTTTTGCAACTACTATGGCGCCTTCGGTCTCGAGCCTTTCTATAGCTGTCGCCTGGTAAGGTGCATTGAAGCCCTTGAGGATGTTGCTGGCGGCTGTTGTTTCTGACCCAAAGGTCAAAAAATTGTCTTTGGCTATAAAGGGTACGCCTGCCAGGCGTCCGGCTTGTTCGCCCTTGCTTACTTTTTCGTCAATCTGTTTTGCGCGAGCGCGAGCGCGGTCGGCGACTGTGGCTAGCACCGCGTTGAAGTCTTTCTTTTCTTCGATAGTCTTGAGCGCTCGCTCGACTAGATCAGTAGCTTTAGTCTCGCCGGACCGTACTTTGCCCGCTAGGGTTGCGATAGGGTCCCACTGACTCATAGGACTCTCCTTACTTTGAAGTGATCTTTTTCGGTAGCGGGTGCGTTTTTAAGCAGTTCTGCTGGAGTAGGCCCATAGTCTTTGACCACATCGGGCCGGGTGACATTCTTGAGCCCGGTAACTTGATTTGTGGGTTCAAGGTTGCTGACGTCGATGCCCTGTAACTGGTCAATATAGCCTAAAATGGCGCTGATTTCGGTCTGAAACTGCGCTATCTCTTTGTCTGACAGGTGTAGGCGTGCGAGTCGAGCAAGCTTTAATACATCATCACGTGTGAGTTTTGCCATTTCGTATCAGTATAACAAAGGTTTTGTGATTGTGCTGACTAAAGTTCTTATCAGAAAATATATAAGAAGGAAGTAAGATATCTCACAGCTTATGGTTGAACTGAGGTAAATATTTACAATTCAGTATAAAAATTGTATTGTAAGCAACTACAGTTCTTTGCCGTAAGCCCCTCGACAGAGTAGGAGAATGCCTTGCCCGAACAAGACTACCCCATCATCTGCACCCTCACGATCAAAGCCCGGCGTGTTGACATCGTTGACATGACGGAGAGAGCCTTCACTGACCGTCGGCTCGCTCACTGGGACGAGCCTGGCGTGCGCCCTTCGAAGGTCGGTCCCCGGTCTGGCTGGATCATCGAGTTGTGGGAGGTTGACCCCACGGTCCCGCGTGACTCAGGTGGCTTCCGCCTGATTCCACTGAGAACCACAGCAGACTGCCAGACAACGACCTTGTGCTTTCGCGCTCGTCCCTCCGACAGGGGTCGTACGTCGACAGAAGAGAGGTTTGTCCAGGCCCTGGAAGATGTCAACCTCATCATGGGCATGTTCACCACCCTTTCCCCCCAGATCAGAGTCACTCCACGCAAAGTCGCGGAGTAGTTGCAACATCTTGCAGGTGGCGGGGAAACCCAAGGCAGACGCTATTTGCGTCCCCGCCTCCCCGCCACTACCGCCCTTTCTCTGCTCTGTCATATCACCAGAATGCTTAAATTATTTGAGCCTTGTGGTGTTATAAAAATTTACAGTTTGCTCTTAACATCGGCAATGATGTCTCGAAGTTCGGCAGCTTTTTCGAACTCTAGGTTGGCACTGGCCATGTCCATTTGGGCGGACAGATCACGAATGAGGTGTTTGTACTCGTCTTTTGGTATTTTCTTTAGGTCTAGTTTGGCTCGCTGAGCTTCTTCTGGCAGGTCTGGCCGCATGCCTTTTTCGATTTCTTTGGCTATGCCGGTAGGAGTGATGCCGTGTTGTTTGTTATAAGCCTCTTGAATGGTCCGACGGCGATCGGTCTCGTCTAGTGTGCGTTGCATGCTGCCAGTTACGCGGTCGGCATACATAATGACCCGGCCTTCGACGTGTCTGGCGGCGCGGCCGACGGTCTGAATGAGGGCTTGTTCGCTACGCAAAAAGCCTTCTTTGTCGGCGTCCAGGATTGCTACCAGGGATACTTCGGGCAAGTCCAGCCCCTCGCGTAGCAGGTTGATACCCACCACAACATCGTAAGTGCCTAGGCGGAGATCACGAAGAATGTCAGTGCGGTCGAGGGTGTCTACGTCGCTATGCAAGTAGGTCACTTTAATGTTTATGTCTTTTAGGTAATCGGTCAGATCTTCGGACATGCGCTTTGTCAGAGTGGTCACCAGCACACGCTGTCGCTTGGCTATGGTGGCCCTGATCTCGGCAATCAGGTCGTCCACCTGGCCCTCGATGGGCCGGACCTCTATGGGTGGATCGATAAGTCCAGTAGGGCGAATGACCTGCTGAGCGGGTTCGGGGCTGCGTGATAGCTCGTATTGTGCAGGTGTGGCGCTGACGTAGACTACTTTGTTGACATGCTTTTCGAACTCGGTAAAGGTCAGCGGCCTATTGTCCAGGGCGCTTGGCAGCCGAAAGCCGTGCTCTACCAACACCTCTTTGCGCGCACGGTCGCCGTTGTACATGCCGCGGACTTGCGGGATGGACATATGGGATTCGTCTATCAGCAGCAGGAAGTCGTCTGGGAAGTAATCCATGAGCGTAGCCGGCTGCTCGCCTGGTTCACGGTTGGTGAGGTAACGACTGTAATTTTCGATGCCTTTCACAAAGCCTGTCTCTTGCAGCATTTCTATGTCAAAACGGGTGCGTTGCAGCAGGCGCTGGGCTTCGAGCAGTTGACCGTTTTTCTTGAACTGTTGCAGGCGCTGTTCCAGCTCGGTCTCTATGTTGCCAATGGCGACCTTGAGTTTGTCTTGCGGTGTGACGTAGTGAGAGCCTGGGAAGATTTTGTAGTCTTCTAGGTTGGCTAGGATCTCGCCGGTAAGCGGATCAATCTTGGTGATGCGCTCTAGCTCGTCGCCAAAGAATTCGGTGCGGTAAGCTACTTCTTCGCCAGCTGGAAAGATGTCTACTACATCGCCTCGCACCCGGAAGGTACCACGGTGAAAGTCTATGTCGTTGCGACTGTACTGAATGTCGGTCAGCTGGCGCAGGAATTTATCACGTACTCGGCGCTCGCCCCGTTTGACTTCGACAGCCATAGCACCGTAGTCGTCGCGCGAACCAATGCCATATATACAGCTGACGCTGGCTACAATTAATACATCGCGGCGGGACAGCAATGAACTGGTAGCAGCGTGCCGTAACCGATCTATTTCTTCATTTATCTGAGAGTCTTTTTCTATATAGGTGTCGCTGCGTGCTATATAGGCCTCTGGCTGGTAGTAGTCGAAATAGCTGACAAAATAATGGACAGCGTTGTTGGGAAAGAACTTCTTGAATTCGCCATACAGCTGCGCAGCCAAAGTTTTGTTGTGGCTGAGGACCAGCGTAGGCTTTTGGATATTCTGAACCACGTTGGCCATGGTAAAAGTCTTGCCCGAACCGGTAACACCCAGCAATGTCTGTTCTTTGACGCCTTTATTGAGCCCCTCTGTCAATTGGGCAATAGCCGAGGGCTGATCGCCCATGGGCTTGTAATTGGACTGAAGTTCGAATGCAGGCATCCTAATATTGTAGCAGCTATTTTACTGAAACGGATGCGGTACGTTCTGGGCTGGATTTATGTAGCTTTGGCCTTCGTGGACGCACTGTTCTGGATATGACTCTAGGACTGGGTTGCCGGCTGCTATGCAGGTGTCGTAACTATTGACGACTGGGTCTTTGGTAGCCAGGCTGTAGCCGAGCCACATCAGTGCCGCGACTGCGACGGCCGTGATCAGTCCGATTATTACTTTGGGTGGCAGCGGGCGTGCCTGGTATGGGTTTCGTATTTTACGGAGGTATTTACGCATAGAGTGCTTTATATTTGACTCGATCCTTGTCGAGCATGGCGGTTAAGAGTGCTAACAGTGTGGTTGGGTCTTTGTCGAATACCACGTCTTTGTCGCGGTCAGCCCCAGCAGCGTGGAGGATATCCATGATCTCGGTGCCAATTCCGCCGGCGCCTTCCAGGAAGCCAATAGGCGTGTCGGTCTCCATGGCAATGGTAAATTCATGCAGTGTGCCCAGTCGGCCCCCAATACTGATAACGGCATCGCTAGAGTTGATGAGCAGGCTATCCCGGCCAATGTAGTGCAGTCCGGTATAAATAATTGTGTCGTAGGCAGCGATTGGCAGCCGGTATTTTAGGACATGCTCGATCTTGCTAGAGGCAGGGCTGATGCCTACACTCATCTTGCCGCCAGCCTCTTTGTAGGCCTCGGCTGCATAGTTTGGCAGTCCCACTGTGGCACCGGTCATGAGGGCATGTCCGGCTTTGGCTATGGCTGCGCCAGCTGCGCGGGCTAGCATCTTGCCTTCTTCTACGCTTCTGCCTTTGGCTGCGCCGGATACACAGATCTGATACATTAAAAAATCTCCTGTATGGTAAAACTTTGTTCCATGTCCATAGGGGAGATCACTCCATCATCTAGCTGTCGCAAAATCTGTTGCTCTAGGCTCTTTTGCCCCATGTAGCGCATAAATATCTCGTTCCACAGACTATCCCGAAAGTGATAGACCGCGTGGCTGCCGTATGGCAGTTTGTTGATGAAGTTGATCGCTACGTCCATGAGGTTCAGGCTAATTGGGCCCTTATCACTTTGCAGGGCCACAAAATCCATGTCATACCAAAAGTGCAGTGCTGGTTCTATGCGATACAAAGTAGCCTCGGTCTTGCGCCACAAGAGGTCTTCTGGCTGGACGTGCGGTTGAAAGATCTCTGGGTGGTGGTTGGTGTCAGCGTTGCTGCCAAAATACCGATGAATAATTCGCCAATGCACCTGGTGACCAGACATAGAGGCGTGCTTGCCGGGGTCTTCTAGTATGGTGTCTATTACTTCGTGGGCAAAGTTGGGCCGAACCTGTTGCAGCTTGAAGTAGGTGCTATATAGACGGATCTCATTAATATAGTGCAATACCAGCGGCAATACGGCGATAGTCACACCGGGTAGACGCTTGAGCGGTAGCGGCAAAATAGCAATAACACCCATTTCTTTCATGTGTGTAATGTTGTGACGATTCCTCTTGGTGAACGTGTCACTTATGGTGCCCCACTGTTTGGCGTCAAAGAAGTAAAATTCTATGTCGCGTGTCTCGAAGTCGTGGGGCTGAAGGTGTTTGTACTTGCGAGTAAAGGCTGTTAGCCAAGCGGGTGTTTCGGCAAAACGCAGGGCGGCGTATAGCTTGCCAATAGGCTCTCGTTTGAGCATGGAATCTACTGAGCGATACCCGAGTTGCTTCATGACTTTTTTGGGCGGGGTGGCTTTCAGTAGACGCTTGGCTGTGCTGGGCTTGAGTACCCAGGCAGATTTTGGCACGTCTAGCTCGTTAATGTAGCTGGCGATTTTGGGCAAAACACCCTGTACGTCTTCTGGGTCGATGACACCAATGCGGCGCGCCAGGAAACTATCATGGCGTTTGACTAGTTCAATAAGCGCCAGATACAACTCTTCGGGGCGGGTGTCTTTGGGGTCCAGGCCGAGTTCGCGTGACTTTTGGTGTACCTTGCCAATGATCTCGGCTGTCAGACGTACGTCTATACTTTGTTGTCCACTGGCTCTTTCCAGCTGTTGCATGGCAATCGAAAACAGAGGTTCGTCCGCGGCTAATAGATCAGATAAAACCTTGGTCATAGTTAGCATAAGCATACCATTTATTGGGGTCGGCCGTCTAACGAAAACGCGCTGTTAGTCTGGTGTAGAATTGGAAGATTGCTAAGAGTTTACTAGAACTTTTCGGCTCGATACCAGTCGGGTGCGTGTTGCAAGTATTCGTTCAGTTTGTCTTGTGTCAGGAGGCCCTTTTGGGCACCAACTTGTTGTACGACGCTCATAGAGTTGATAGGCGCCCACTGCAATGCACCCTCAATATTGTTGCCCAGCATAATAGCAGCCACAAAGGTTGAAGCAAAAGAGTCACCCGCGCCCGTACGTTCGTATGGTGGAGCTGGATCTGGATATGGTGGCATCTTGAAGCGCGATACGCCATCACTGGCGTATGCTCCGGCTGGTCCATCGGTTATCACAGCAATCTTTACCCCAATTTCGTGGAGTTTGTTTAGCAGGCTGTGGACGTCATCATAATTGCCTTTTGTTACTTCTACAGCTTCTTCGCGGTTGAGGACTAAGACGTCGGCCCGTGAATATAGATGGCCAAGCCGCTCAAGGCCCTCGTCTATTTGGAAGGTGCCCGGCTGAAAAGCAAATTTTACCTCTGGGTTATCCCGGAGCCAGTCTGCAATATCATCATGATAGTCCAGAGAATTTTTACTGACCGAGCTAAAATAGATCCACTTGGGAATTTCCTTTGGCGCCAGTTTGGGCCAGTGGTAGTCGTACTCTTCGTGTTTGATGAGTATGGTACGTTCTTCTCGGTACCATAGGACATAGTGATAGTTGCTTTTTTTGTCGGGATTGACCCGCACAAAGCGAGTGTCTACCTTGTCTTGGTGTAAGCTGCTAATCATATCGCGGCCAGCTTGGTCGCCACCGACGTTGGTAATAAAGCCACTGTTGAGGCCCAGGCGCGAAAAGCTGACTGCTGCATTGGCCGCATTGCCAACGGCTTCTAGTACTTCCACATGGTCAAATGGTACTTTCTGGCCAAAAGGAATGGCCAGCCATTTACCGTCTTCGTTCTCATAGGTAACACCCTGGTCTTCGTATAAACGAATAAACGCATCGGTAACAATGTCGCCCACGCTCAAGACGTCTATTTGATTATGACTCATAGCAGTGTCCCACCTCTTTTATCATGCTTATGTTTAGTCTATCAACTATGGCTGGGCTTTGCCAGCCGCATTAAACATATCTATTTTGCTTTCTACCACCAGCCGCACAGATTCTATAACTTCGTCCATGAGCTTCACGATGGCAAACTCGTGCGGGTTGTCGTCTAGTACTTGCTCTAGTGTCTTGCGATAAGCCACGCGCATGTCGGAATTGATGTTGACCTTGGTGACGCCTACTTTCACGGCCTCTATAAAATAGTGCCCGGGTGTACCGCTGCCACCATGCAGCGAAATATTGCAGTCTATGGCTGCCCGAATCTCACGCAGTAAGTCGATATCGAGTTTCTTGGGTACTGGATACTTGCCGTGTAGGTTGCCTATAGCCGCAGCAAAGGTGTCTATGCCAGTAGCATCTACAAAATCACGTGCACTGTCCGGGGTACTGAATGTCTTCTTGACCTCTTCGTAGTCAAAGGCTTTGGTGAATAGGTTGGAACCGCCGCCAAAGTAGTGCGGTTCGCTCTCTATCATCGCCCCGGTAAGGCGGGCGTAATCTACGATCTGCCGGGTTTCGGTGATGATCTCTTCTACGGTGGCATCCTTACGGGCCTGGCTGATGTCTATATGGATGAACTCATAGCCAGCCTCTATGCCGGCGATGGCAGCGGCGACTGAAGGGCTGTGATCTAGATTGACATAAACCTCAGTGCCAAATTCTTCCTTGTAGTTGTCCACCATATCGCGAATATTATCGAGACCCAAAGCCTCTACCTCGCCATGGCTGACTTCTACCATCAGCGGTGCATTTTTGTTTTTGGCAGCGTGCATGACTGCCTTCAGGATGTCTTGGTTGTCTAGGTTGAAGGCGCCCAAGGCGAAATGTTCGTGCTGGGCACGCTCCATAGCAGCCCGGGCTTTGCTACAGTTGGCCCGCATTTGAGTAAGAGATAATGACATGCCCCCAGTATAGCATTCCGCTCGTGCTTGCACTGGGCCTGAAAAATATTGATAATCACATCGCATACATGACAAAGGAGCGACTTCATGGAAATACCTGGAAAATTATTAGCATTCGGAGCCGCAGCAACACTGTCCCTGGCAGCTTGTGGCGGCGAGCCTGGCACGCCTACTACACCCGAGAGCACCGTGTCGGATCCAGATGCTGCCTATCCGGTGACGCACACTTACTATAAGAACCAGAGGGTTACAGAAATAGGTGATGCAGAAAACGTCGACCACTCAACGGTCGTCGCTTACTGCGAGGGACCGGATCTCGTAGAGGCCAGCCTCGGGTTTCGTGAGCCAAGCGAAATTCGTTCAGTTGGCCACACTGCCTGTGTAGATCACGTACTCAGTGCCAGTGATTTTGACGACAGTTCTTCTACCGACACAACCGTTGGCTAGATACCCTATTTTTTATCAACAATATGATGGGCCGCCAGGGCAATATGCTTGGCGGTCAGCCCAAAGTGCTCCAAAAGCTCATCTGGCTTGCCAGATTCACCAAAGCGATCTTTCATGCCCATGCGCACCATTGGTGTGGGCAGGTTTTCACCCAGCAGCTCGGCAATTACGCCTCCCAGGCCGCCGTTTATTTGAGCTTCCTCGATAGTGATAACGGCCTTGGTCTTGCCTACGCTGGCTAGAATAGTGGCTGCGTCGAGGGGCTTGATGGTGGGACAGTGCACAACTTCTGCGTCGATGCCATCTTTGTACAATTTTTCGGCTGCCACTAAAGCCTGATAGGTCAGATTGCCAGTAGAAATAATCGTTACGTCTTTGCCTTCTGAGAAAACATAGGCTTTGCCGATTTCGAACGGAGTTTTGTCAGTGGTAAACACCGGGCTATCGGCCCGGGCCAGACGTAAGTAGCCGGGGTTGATCTTGTCGCGTGCCAGGGCTAGTGTGGCCTTTTCGGCCTCTACGCTGTCGCCTGGTGCTATGACCACCATGCGGGGTAACACTCGCATGAGGGCGATATCTTCTAGCATTTGGTGAGTGGCTCCGTCCAGCCCGACCGACACACCGGCATGTGAACCAACGATTTTGACTGGTCGCTCGTTGAGGCAAATAGTAGTGCGAATCTGCTCCCAGTTACGCCCAGGGCTAAAAGCGGCATAGCTACTGACAAATGGTATCTTGCCCATGGCGGCCATACCCGAACCAACAGTTACCAGGTTTTGCTCTGCCACGCCTATTTCTATAAAACGGTCAGGAAAGGCATCTCTAAAAGCAGCCATATTGGTCGAATCTGTCAGATCGGCACAAGCGGCTACAATAGCTTCGTCAATTTCGCCGGCCTTTTTGAGGCCGCGGCCAAACCCTTTGCGAGTGGCTTCTTGTTTTATATCTTCGGCCAAAATATCTTCGATTAAATAATGCTTACTCATGTTCGCTCCGGATTTTACCCTTTAGGGTCCGCAAATCATGCAGTGCTTCTTTGGCGACCTTGTCTAGTTTTGGCGAGCCGGGTGTTTCTACAAAATATCCATGCCAGTGGTAGTCGTATTCCATGAACGGTACGCCCTTGCCTGGTACGTTGTGGGCAATAATCATGACGGGTTTTTCGACAATGGCACGGCCCATAGCGCAGGCGTCTATGACGGACTCTATATTGTTGCCGTCTATCTCTATGACATGCCAGCCAAAGGCTTCCCACTTATCTTTCAGGGGCTCTAGCGGCATGATTTTTTCAGTTGGACCGTCTATCTGGATATTGTTGCGGTCGGTGATGGCGATGATGTTGTTCAGCTTGTACTTGCCAGCCAGCATGGCTGCTTCCCAGACATTGCCCTCGTTTTGTTCGCCGTCTCCCATGACGACATAGATCCAGCGGTGGAGCTGTTTGTTCATGCGCATAGCCAGGGCCATACCGGCGGCTTGACTCAGGCCGCAGCCCAGTGGCCCACTAGTGTTCTCTAGCCCGGGGAGGCGAGTTCTTTCGGGGTGGCCCTGCAAACGCGAGCCGAACTGACGCAAGGTTTTGAGCTCTGACTTGTCAAAAAAGCCGGCATGCGCCATGGTGACGTACTGTATTGGCACACAATGTCCGTTGCTTAGGAGCACTATATCGCGTTCGTCCCAGTCTGGTCGCTTGGGGTCGTAGCGCATGATATCAAAATACAGGGCGGTAAAAATATCAGCTAGACCAAGCGGACCGGCACTGTGACCTGACCCTGCATGCTCCAGCATGCGAATAAGATCCTCGCGAATCTCGTAGGCTTTTTGCTCAAGCTGTTCTAGTGTTAACTTTTTTGTCTGTGTCACTGGCGGTCCTCTAGTATAGCTTTCAGTTTAGCATAAGCGTCCTTGGGATTGGGGGACTTTTGAATGAATCCGCCAACATTCAAAATGTCGACGCCGCCATCGGCCAGTGTCTTGATGTTCTGGTCGTTGATACCACCGTCCCAGCTGATTTCGGCGTCTGGGTGGTGGGCTCTGACCTTCTGCACCTTGTCCAGGCAACCCAGGTCGGCCTGGCCGCCATGGTGACCCAAATTTCCGCTGAAGATTAATACGTGGTCAAAACTATGCATAATTTGAAAAGCATGTTCTATGGGTGTGTCATGCAGAATGGCCAGACCTACCTGTATATCATGCTTGTGGAGCTCGGCCGCAAAGTGCATGTGGTGGACATGGGCTTCGTTGTGAATAACCACTAGGTTTGGCTTGAGCTTGATAAGCTGGCTCAAGTAGTTCATAGGGTTTTGGTACATCAGATGTATGTCGGCAGTTACATCATGTGGCCACCAAATGCGTTCGAGCTCTGGCGAGGTGGTAGGTGCAAACTGGCCATCCATGAGGTCTATATGTACGCGCTTGGCAAAGGGCGTTACTCGCTCCATTTGCTCGCGATACTCATGCGGCTCGTAGGCCGTGATAGTCGGACATATAACTGCCATGGGCTATCCCTGGCCTACTTCGTCCATTTCGCGGATACGGCGCTTATAACGATCGGCACCCGCGAAGGAGGTGTTCAGGAAAGTCTCTACGATAACTTTGGCATCGTCTTTTTCGAGTGTTTTGGCTGGCAGACAGATGATATTGGCGTCGTCGTCATTGCGGCTGGCCCGCGCAGATTCGCGGTCATAAATCATAGCAGCACGAATGTGCTTGAACCGGTTGGCAGTCATACACATGCCCTGGCCGCTTCCACATAGCAGGATGCCGCGTGGCTCTGGGTCGTCACTGGTTAGCACATCTTTTACTACCTTTTGGGCAAATACCGGGAAGTCGTCCTCTGGGTTCAGCTGGGTCAGGCTTTCGTCCTGTACGTCATATCCGGCTTTTTTGAGATACTCAACCAGCATATTTCGTAAGTAAAAACCGTTGTGATCCGTCCCGATATAGACTTTCATTTACGCTGCTTTCTTGTGCAAGAGGCGTCCGGTATCGGCAACAACCTCTACCAAACGGTTGCTATAGCCCCATTCGTTGTCGTACCACACCATAACTTTTACGAGGTTACCGCCTACGACCTTGGTCAATAGTAGGTCAACGGTGCCAGAGTTGCTATTGCCGATATAGTCACTAGATACCAGTGGCTCATCGCTCACTCCCAGGATGCCCTGGAAGAACGGTTCTTTAGCGGATTTTCGGAAAACGTCGTTGATTTCTTCGACAGTGGTATCTTTTTTGAGCAGCGCTGTAATGTCGCTGATAGAAACAACAGGCGTTGGAACGCGAATACTCAGGCCATCAAACTTGCCCTTGAGCTGTGGTAGGGTCAGGGTGACGGCAATGGCTGCACCAGTGGTAGTTGGCACCATGTTTTCGGCGGCGTTGCGGCCTTCACGTAAGTCTTTGTTGGGCGCGTCCTGCAGGGCCTGGCTGGCGGTATAGCTGTGGACGGTGGTTAGCATAGACTTCTCGACACCAAAGTGGCTGTCTAGAATTGCCATCACCGCACCAAGTGAGTTGGTGGTACAGCTGGCGTTACTCAGTACTTCTGTTGCACCTTCCAGCTTGTCGTCGTTGGCACCCAGTACAATGGTGTCTACGCCATCACTCTTGGTGGGGCCAGATATGACCACACGCTTGGCACCTGCCTTGATGTGTAGCTCGGCGTCTTCTTTTTTGGTAAAGCGGCCAGTGGATTCTATGACTACGTCTATTTCCATGTCTTTCCATGGCAAAGTACTTGGGTCTTTTTCTGCCGTGACTACTATCTTGTGGTCGTCTACGATGATATGTTTGTCGTCAAATGTTACTTTTTTGTTGTAGGCGCCGTAATTGCTGTCGTGTTTGAGCAGATACGCCAGCGTCTTGGTGTCGGTAAGATCGTTGATAGCCACAATCTCTGCGTCTGTTCGATCAAATGCTATTTTAAAAGCATTGCGGCCAATTCGGCCAAATCCGTTTATAGCTACTTTTGTCTTCATGCCCACCTCTTAGATTAGATTTTCTGTCGTGCTAGTGCCTATTGTATAAGCGTAAGAGGTATGAAGCAATATCTATATCTAGCGGTCGACTTCTTGGCCCTGGAACTCTGGCAGCGCCAGCAAGTCATCTAAAGACTTCAAGTTATCGAAGAGGTCTCGGGCCTCGCCCATAGAGCCGACTTTGTCATCTATGAGCTTCTTTAGAGACTCAAATGATTCCTGGCGTATGGTGATTTTCTCGCCCCCATCTTGCTGGGGTGTGGACCTTTTTCTGACATCTGTAGCCATGTAGACATGAATAAACCACTCGATTTTTACAAAAGGTTGCCTGACGTCTATCAGTCGCCACTGGCTAAACTCGTAGCCTGTCTCTTCTTGCATCTCACGCTGAGAGGCTTCTAGTATAGAGGCGTCATCTGGGTCTACCCGTCCGCCCGGAAAGCTCACCCCTGAGCCCGCATGGGGTTGCTCTTCGTCGATGACGAGTATTTTGTCACCCGTTACACCAATGACCACGATTGTGTCCACTCGCTTGATCATCTCGAAGGTTGTGTCTGAGTCATCGAATAGCTTTTGTTGCCAATGGTATACGTCATAGATAACACCGTGAAAGACCCGTTCCGCTTGGTCCGGTACTAGTACGGCGTCTTTTGGAACGACCTTACGCATCTGTTTTGAAGCGCTCGACGCACTCCACTATGATCTTTTTCGCGTCGTCGGCGTTGCCCCAACCCAAGACTTTGGTAGTGCCGGGCTTTTTGAGGTCTTTGTAGTGGTTGAAGTGGTGTTCGATCTTTTGTTTCCACTGTTCGTGGATTTGGTCTAGGCCCTGGATTTGGTCGCCGGTGTTGCGGTCGTCTACGGGCACACAGATAATTTTGTGATCCATCTCGCCGTCATCTTCGAAGTTTAGGACACCAATGACACGAGCCTTCAGATATACCCCTGTAGGAATCGGATCATTTGTAATGACCAAGGTGTCTAGTTCATCACCGTCACCGTCCAGCGTTTGAGGGATAAAACCATAGTTGGTAGGTTTGGCAAAAATACTGGGTTCTACGCGGTCTAGCTCAAACAAGGCCAGTTTGCGGTTCCACTCTATCTTGAGGGTAGACCACTTAGGAATTTCAATAATGGTATTAATAATGCCGCCATTTACGTTACCGGCGTCTAAAACAACATTAAAATCAGGCATGGAATCTCCTTTATGTACTGGAGGTATTGTACACTAGAGGTAATACAGCTATGAAGATAATCGGCCATAGGGGCGCCGCAGGTATGGCGCTCGAGAACACTCTGGAGAGCATTCGCTCTGCTATTAAGGCCGGGGTAGACGCAGTCGAGGTAGATGTCCGGCTAACCCAAGACCACCATCTGGTGTTGTCCCATGACAAACATATCGGCCGTGTCAGTCCCAACAGCACCGTTGTGCACGAGACACTCCTGGAGGAACTGCGCGGGCTAAAGCTGCATAACGGCAAACGTATTGCGACATTGCAAGAGGCCCTGAAAGCTGTTGGCACTACTCCACTTATCATAGATGCCAAAGACAGCGGCTGGGCACAGCCATTGGCGCGCATCCTGCATACCCACCAGTCTCGTTCTATTAGCGTTATCTCGTTCAATCACGATGAGCTAGAGAGCTTCAGCGCCTTGTGTCCTCACGTTGACACCTACGCCTTGGAGCACACCAGCCCGCTAGATGTGGTTCATGGGGCGTACGAACGTAGATTTACCGGGATAGATATTAACTTCTGGACCCTGAATCCACTCACCTACTACTTGGCTCGTCGTCATAACCTAAAGGTCATTGTCTATACGGTCAATCATGTATGGATTGCCCGCTTTCTCAAGTTTCTGTATCCACATATCAGCATTACTACCAACAATCCGGACAGGCTGGGATTTCTGTCCGATATCAAGAAGCGCGAAAGAGCCATAAAGAGAGCATCGACCAACCGCTCACAATCGCGGCGATCACGTACTGCATCGGTACCAAAGAATCGAACATAAAACAGGCTATGCCGCCGGCCAGGTTGGCGACTACCGCCATCCAGTACAGGCGTCCAGGTGGATCAACCATACCGTTGGCTGCAAATCCGACGGCCATCACTATCATCCAGAATGCGCCAAGGTTGGCCAGGATATCACCAGCTGCTGGAGAATTGACATAAAAAACGGCAGCTGACACCACCATGCCGACAGTTATAGGTATCAACCACGCCAGGAAAATATTGCGCATTTGTTTGACACGCATGGGCATTGTTTTGTACATATAGCCAAGCCCAAACACAGACAGGAAAAACCACAAGGCGTTGATGTTCTTTTCTTGGTGAAAATGCGTGGCCACAAAGCCTACCACTACAATCACTAGCCACACAAAGTAAACGCGCGCCCTGGTGGTTGCGAATAATTGACTAAAATCTATCCGGTCAGCAGATGTATTTGGCTCCATATGTAAAAACTATAGCATAAGCCTGCAGGTATATAATGAGGCTATGAAAACTATACTCGACCACACGCATGACGAAGCTAAAAATATTAAAACTTTTTGGTTCAAGCCAGAAAAACCGGCACGCTACACGGCCGGCCAGTTTACAGAGATCAGACTGAAGCATGACAAGCCGGATGACCGTGGCGACAAGCGCTGGTTCACAGTTTCGTCCTCACCTACTGACGCTATGATGAGCATCACCACCAAATGGGCGGGTGATAAAGCCAGTAGTTTCAAGAAGACGTTGTTTTCTCTGCCAATGGGCACCGAGGTACAGCTGGCAGAACCCATGGGTGATTTTGTGCTGCCTAAGCAAACTGACCGACCACTTGTGTTTGTGGCCGGCGGAATTGGCGTGACGCCCATGCACAGCATGATCAAGTGGCTGGTGGACACCGGCGAAAAGCGCGACATACACTTGCTGTACGCCGCAAACAAGCTAGAGGATGTGGCCTTTAGGGACTTGTTCGAGAAAGCTCCTATTACCTTCCAGATTATTCTGAACAACCCACCCAAGGACTGGAAGGGCAAATCTGGCATGTTGACGGCCGATGCCGTGCTAGAGGTTCCAGGTGTAGCAGATACTGCCATGGTCTATCTGTCCGGCCCCGAGCCCATGATAGAAAAATTGTTTGATGACCTAAAAGCCAAAGGTGTCGACAAAAAGCGCCTCATAACCGACTACTTCCCAAATTATGACGCTATTTGAGAGGGGATGATTTCCCACTTTCAGCGGGCCCGCAACTTCATCTTTCTCCGGCTGCTCTCCCCTCATGCAGGTAAATATTTCCGGAGTAAATCCGGAAATATTTTATTTGCTACTTAGGGCTTCACAGGGACGAAGCCAGATTGCAAACATTGGCCTATTCCGTGACCTCTACGATGCCTTTCATGTAGGGGTGCGGTGAGCAGTGGTAGCTAAAGCTACCAACGGTGTCAAAAGTGACGCTGTAGCTTTCGTTTTGGCCAAGCAGTTCACTCTTTGTAAAGGCCCCTTCGGTGTCAGGCGTTACGTCGTGCTTGGTGGAATCTTTGTTAGTCCAGGTTACCTTAGTGCCTTTTTTGACGGTGATCTTGGCTGGGTTGAACGAAAACTCTTGGATGGTGACTGCGCTGGCTTGAGCGGTGTCCGATGAGCCAGCGTTTGGCGTTGGTGTCTGGCTAGTATCCATGTTGGCCATTTCGTCGGCTTCTGACGAGTTGGTGTTGGCGCTCGAAGCTTCAGAGCTAGATTTGTTCTTTTCGTTAGACATGTTGTTGGCTACTACCACGCCGGCAACTGCCACAATGGCAATAACCGCGACAATAATGGCGAGTGTTGATTTTTTCATACTAATACCTCCCTTTAACTCAATCCATTGTAGCAGCTAAGCCTAGTCTGCAGCATCAGCCACCTTGCGCATAGCAAGTAGCTCTACGGTAGCCAGGTATATCTTTAGCTGCTCTGGCGGAATATCAGCCGTCCAGTCTTTCATGGCCTTGTTTATGGCACTTTCTGTTTCCTCTACAAGGCGTTTGCCAGACGGCGCACATATCAGGCGCCGGCTTCGTCGGTCCTGTCGACTGACTTTTTGTTTGACCAGTTTTGACTTGGTCAAACTGGCTGTAAGCGCCGTAACCTGGGGCAGCGTTACGTCTAGTGCCGAGGCAACGGCACTCATAGTCATACCCTCTTTTGGCCCGTTACAGACCACGCTCATCAGGAGCCATTCCATCATTGTTACATCGAACTGTTCAAGCTGCCGGGACACTACCACCCTCAGGGCTCGGTCAGCGCGGGAATGCAGCAGACAGGCCTGAGACATGGTGATCGGACTCGTATCTTCCATGGTTCCACCCTTTTCTTACTGAACAGCTTTACGCAAAACCTACACTTTGTAAAGTAAAAATCTTACATACTTACGGTCGCGGGAGTGGGTGGAGCGATAGTTGACTTGCCGTGGTCCTCCAAATATTTGCGCATCATAAGGGCCGCCGTAGCTCCTTCGCCGGTGGCGCTGGCGATTTGCATAGTGGCACCACTCCGAACGTCGCCGGCTGCGAACACGCCCGGCATGCTGGTCTGCAAATCAGGACCAGTTTTTATCATGCCGATCGAGTCTAATTGGACAGTACTGTCGTGCAAAAACTCGGTATTGGGCTTGAGTCCCACGAATACAAACACACCGTCAGTCTCAAAATTGACCGGTTTGCCGGTGAGCTTGTCGGTGCCTTTGACATTGGTCACTTTTTTGTCGGCACCACCAATAATTTCATCGGTTGTAGTGTTCATGTGCACGGTGATCTTGTCGGTATGGTCTTTTAGGTCTTGTTGCAGAATTTCAGAGGCTCGCATTTTGTCGCCACGAACCAACAGGTCTATGTGTGTAGCAAAGCGAGTCAAAAACATAGCCTCTTGTACAGCCGAGTTACCTCCGCCAACCACCACCAGCCGTTTGTCGCGATAAAAGGCTCCGTCGCACGTCGCACAGTAGTGTACGCCGCGGGCGTAGTATTCGGCCTCGCCCGGGATACCCAGACGCTTGTAGTCGCTGCCAGTGGCAATCAGGACAGCCTTGGCAAAGATATCTCCGTCGGTTGTCGTCAGTTTCTTCTTTGCACCCTGGTCCTCGATCTTGAGGACTTCGCCCAGACGAATCTCGGCGCCGAACCGTTCGGCTTGCTCTTGCAATCCGGTGGCCAGGTCCATGCCCGATATGCCCTGCGCAAAGCCCGGGTAATTGTCGACCCAGTCGGTGATTGCCGCAAGGCCGCCAATGGCGCCTTTTTCAAACAAAATGGTATCTATGTCTTCTCTGGTAGTGTAGATTGCTGCGGCCAAGGCTGCCGGCCCAGCACCAATCATAACCACATCGTGGTCTGTTGTGTCTGCCATATATTAGTTCTCCCTTAGCCAACGGCGGGTGCTAGCTTTGCCAGATTGTAGCCAACGACTACTTCTTTGCTGTCGTCTTGCTTGGTCACGATGGTAACCGGGACAGACAGCGTGCCGCTCATTTCAAAAGCTTCTTTTTGTCGGTCTGGGTTTTGGTCTAGGTTTACTTCTTCGTACTGATAGCCCTTGGCGTTCAACCACTTTTTGACCATGACGCAGTATGCGCACGTGTTGGTTGTGAAGATCGTTATGTTTTTGACCACTTTACCCTCTCTTTACTTTGTTTTTAGTCTCTCATCTATTATATATAGTGCTCATGCTTTAGACAAGACCCCTATATGTAGCGTTTACAACAACTACTGATTTTTTACAGCGGTTATCTCTATGTCAAAAACCAGGTCAGAATTGGCTGGAATATTGGGAGATGGAGAGTTGGCGCCATAGGCCTTGTCTGCCGGGATGGTCAAGCGGCGTGTACCACCAACTTTCATACCTGGAACGCCTTCTGTCCAGCCAGCAATGACACCACTCAGGCTAAACTCGATGGGCTGCCCGGTATCATGTGAACTCTGAAAAATAGTACCGTCTTTGGCTAGGGCGCCGGTGTAGTGTGCGGTTACCGTGGCGCCGGCTTTTACTTCTTCGCCATCTCCCGGCTTGGTGTCAGTAATTTGCAAAGCATTCACTTTTTCTACGGCTGTAAAGTTTGCTAGTTTTGTGCCTTCCAATGTACCCTCCTGTGCGGTTTGAGTGTTGTTATTGTCGCCTGCAGCTTTGGTTTGCTGGTTATCTTTTCTTATTTGCCAGATCACGCCCAGACCCGCAGCAACAGAAGTTGCTAAGAACAGGACTGCTAAGATCAAGGCAAATACGCGTTGGTGCGTTTTCGCCACGTATACCTCCTAAGTTGACTCCCCCCAGTATAGCACTACAAAACCCGGGGAAGCACATGCTTTTTGTTAACAACATACACAATTGGATACAGCGCACAAATGAGCAGCCACAGGCCAATAAGTGTGCGCTTTTCCAGGGCAGACAAAGCAATCACCCCACCGATGAGGGCGATCAACCAAAACACCACATGGCGTCGCTTAAATTTAAGTCGCAAGTACTCCGACCCCAGATAGTAGTACGGAAAGACGGTCACAACCAACAACGTGCTCGACAGTAGGCCAAAGATGAGTACCACGGCCAAACCCTCCCAAAACGGACTAGCGATAGCCAAGGGTACGAGTGACACAACGGCAGTCATGCTGGTTGCGAACAAGGGCCGGAAGCGTTCTTCCAGCGCAGCAACGGCTGCATCGATAGGGTCTGCTCCTGCACGTCTGGCCTGGTTGGCAAAATCTGTCAGCAGAATGGTGTTCTTGATGCTCAGACCAATGAGCGCAAAGAAGCCCAGCATAGCAAAGAAACTGATGGCGTTATCGGTGAGATTGAGGCCCAACATAATGCCGAAGAAACTAAACGGTATGGCCAAAAAAATCAGCAGTGGTTGCAAGAGCGAACGGAATTGCACCGCTAGTAATACGTACATGGCTGCCAACAGAACCGGAAATGCTAGCAGGAGGGCGTTGAATGATTCTTGGTTCTCTGCCTCTTGCCCTAGTTCGAAATGGATGGCGTCGTTGGCCAGGCCATAGCTTGCCAGAGTGGCGCCACCAAACTTGTCTTTGACGGCCTCTTGGGCCAAATTTACCAGGGTGGTGGTGTCCGTGCCGTCAAAACCGGCCTGAACCTGTACAACCGATTTGTTGCCAACCCGAACGTATTCATCTGCCGATGCAACTGTGACGTTTTTCATACGCGCAGTGCTGTTATCTAGGCGTTTTAGTTCGACAGTGGACAGGTAGGCGGCCAGGTCTTTGGCGGCCCGAAAGGCTGCCCCCCGATTGGCGGTGTCTATTTGCACCACAAAGGACGCGGACGGCGGCCCAACGTCTTGTTGGCCCACGGCCACCTGGGCTTCTTTGAAATCGGCCGTAAAGCGATCTTGCACTTGCTTGACGATTTCTGGTGAACGAATATCGCGTTTGTTGTACGGCGTCAGTTGTACAAACAGGGTGCCGGTTTGGGCACTGCCGGTTCCGTAGTAAGAAGCCTGCACAAAGTTGTCACCAACGATTTGCTTAGTTAGCTCGTCGGCCTTGCCGGCGATAGCCTCGGCTTGGCCAATGGTTGTACCGGCCGGGAAGTTAATAGCCATTACGAGGCCGTTGGTGTCCTTGGTAGGCGGAAAGATATTGAACACCACGTGCCGAGCAATTGCTCCACCGGCACCGATAAATGCCAGACCAATCAAAACAGCCGTAATGCCCACCCCAAACAACTTGGGTTTAGAATGCCTAGCCCACAGCATGGGCTTGGCAATAAATTGTGCCAGCTTGGCCTCGAAACCGGCAGCAACTTCTTTGACGGCCTGCTTGCCCATTTGCTTTTTGCCAAGTAGCAGGAAGCGAGCAAAGAACGGAATAAACACCAGTGCTACCACTAGGCTGATCAGGAGCGAGGCAATGATGGTAATAGGTATGGCTCGAATAAAGCTGCCCAGAATACCCCCTACAAATAACAGTGGCGCAAAACTGAGGCTGGCGGTCAGGGTGGCTGCCACCATGGCACGGCTGACCTTTCTGGTAGCTATCTGTACGGCTTTGCGTGGATCTTTCTCGCGTGCTCGGGCGGCGTCGATAGCTTCTACCATAATAATGGTATCGTCGACTATCAGTGCCAGACCTAGTATGAGCGCAAACAGTGTTATCACGTTCAGCGAATACCCGACCGCATACAGAAAGGCAATGCTAGCCACTAGCACAGTGATCATAGAGATGACTGTGATCAGCGAGGCCCGAATGGCGATAACAATAGAGCCCACGATAAGCACTGCCAACAGTCCCTCTAGGAGCACTCGTTGCAATTCGCTCAAGTTCTCTTCGATAGATGGCGCAAAGCTGGCGCTGACATCTGCGCCATAGTCCTGAAAACCCGGCTGGCCCATAAGTTCCTGCAAAGCTTGACGCACATCGTGGTCCAGCTTAATGACATCGGTGCCCTTGTTGGCAGACATGCCGACGATGACCGAATTATAGAAGGCGGCCTGGCCTCCCTCACGCTTGCCATAGCGGTCAAAGCTGCGCTGAATCGTAACCGCCTGCCCGGTTGAGGGATCGGCAACAGACTCGAGTGGACTTTTTACAAAGACCTCATGAACATGCGGGATCTTTTTGTTTTGTAGCCAAGTAGCAGCCTGGGTAGCTTTGGCATTTAGGTCTGCCTCTGAAGCTGTTTTCTTGCTGTAAAAAGATACTGCTATATCTATCTGCCGGATGTCTCCCCCGGTTGCGCCAAAGTACGGCACATTGTATTGCAGCCGAGCAGACGCAGGTAGTTTGCCTGAGTCTTTTACAGCCTGCTCTAGGGTTTTGGCCGCAGCTGCGGTATCGGTGCCTTCTTTGTACTGAATGGAGGTACTAAAGAAGTTGCCAGAACTCTGGGTTGTAACGGTGTTGACGTTTGCCTGTTTCAGGGCAATCTCGGCCAGAGGCTTGGCGGCCTCGGCGTCTACCTTTGCTGGGTCATTAGTCACATAGGTGCCGGTTACGATAGCGATGGGGATCTGCACACTCGGGAAACCTTCGCGCTTGAGGAGCGTGGTGTAGCTGGCAACACCAAAAACTGCCACAACCAGCCACAATATGGCTGTTATTCGGGGACGATCAAAGAAGAACGTCGTAAATTTTGCCAACATTTTGTCTTTTTCTTTGGTAACGATAGTTTTCTTGCGCCCTGTCATGCTAAAGACCCTCTTATTGCTAAAAGCTTAGCATACGTAAGCAAATACTAAGGCCCATCCGACAATAATCTGCACGTTCAGCTAGAAACCATCTGTCCTGAACCGCACAGCTTATTGCCGGATGAGGCCTAGGAGAGTTATAGAGTGGATTATGTGCTAGTCACAATGCACGAGAGGTTTGGGCTCTTGCATTCTGATTAACTGACAGATATATGGGTGGGGGATTTCGCTTTTGGAGAGGGATGGGTCCCGCGACTGGTGTGGCACTCGCCGATTGTGTGGAGGCGGCCGGAGGTGCAGCTGACGCACAAGCAGCAAGTAAGCCGCGGGACCCAGGTCTCGTACTACAACTGTAGAGAACTCCGGGTTCCGGAACGGACGTGTTACCCAAACGGGCGGGCGGGCGGCGCTTGAGCAAGCACGATGTTCCGGAACCCAGATCTTGTTACCTTCTTGGTAGAACTCTAGGTTCCGTGACAAGAACTCTGGCCGGCGGGCGGGCGGACTGGCGTCGGCGGAGGTGTCACGGAACCCAGACCTTTTAGAAAGCGACGAGAGAGACCCGGTTGCCCGGATGCAGGGAAGGCGCGTGGACTACAGCGTCTATCGCAAGCACAGCTATGTAAGCATCTCTCTCGCCGAGCGAGGTGCCTTGGCGTGGAGCGGCAAAACAACCGAAGTTGTTCCAGACGTTCTCGGCGGCGAGATCGTCTACCTCGACTAGGTGTACTGCTTCCAATGACTGGAGCAGCAAGCGAGATTGGAGAGGAGCGGGCAAAGCCCTTCAACTGCGCAGGGGGAGTGCGCTGTCGGACCGAAGTCTCTCCTCTCCAGAGCATGGAACCAACAGGACGTTGGGGGACGTGTCGGTATCCGTGCTCGATCATCAAGTCTCGTATGAGACAGAATGGCTGGCCACAAATTATTGCGGACAAGCATTACTGCCTCAGGGAGACAAACCATATATCTGTCAAAGTGCTACGATGGTGGGAGCAGTTGCTCTACCTCTATCGTCGCTTTTTCACTATAGCATGCTATAAAACATTTCCACAACTATCTGTCCAAAGCAACCAGAATTTTGCTTGACTTGGATAGATGGACAGATGCAATTCGGTGTAGTTTTTTAAACAATGGGGGGTGAGTGTCAGCCAAGAAGGCTGTCGTCCGCTTGACTGACACGTCCCCCTTTACCTACCGGCGACCTGTTCCTCTGCAAGGAGTACAGTTCCGCTGGGGAAACCCAACTTTGCCGGTACCTCTGCATGGACTGCAGGCGTTCTCTTTCCTGATGTTGCCGGTGCCCTTGCACGGAGTGCATTTGAGCTTGGTCAGACCAACTTTGCCAGAACCACCGCAATTGGTGCATGTGGCCACTTTTTCGTCTCCTTCGAGGAGAGGACTATCTTGACCTGTGGGTTCCTCTGGCGTCAGCCGGAAGTGGCGGAACAACCGCTTCAACCAGAGGAACCCGAACATGGAACCAGAGCTTCGTTAGAAGGTCCAGCTCTATCGAAACACAGAAAGGGGTGGTTATGGACAAAGTCCATACCAATGGTCACGACAAGCGTGGCCAGATCGCGGCACAGGCGGCAGACACCGGCTCAAGCGCTCACCCCTTCCTGCGGATCGCCATGAGAAATACGCACAAGAAGCGTATTTCAACCTACGCTTCTAATACTTTCTCAGGCGCTCGGCGGCTAAGTTCTATTGTCTTGTTGGACAGTTTTGGCTCGTCATAAAATATATGGCGAAGCAAAACCATCCAACCAATAGCGCTTGCAGCAGTAAGGATTCCTAAAAAGTTATCAAACTATTCGAATTACATCTGTCAATGTGCACCCTTAGGAGCAATGCTCGACTAAAAGTTCATATATTATATAACCAATTAATACAATATGCAATACTAATTATTTTTGCTACCAGCCCCCACCCCCGCCACCACCTCCACCGCCCCCAGAGAAACCTCCGCCACCGCTGCCGGAGCTGCCAGAACTAGTGGGTGCGCTAAAGCTGCTGTTCATGGCTGATACGCCTTGGGTCAGGCTATGCGCAAAGTAGACAGTGCTAAATGTACTGAAGTTGCCACTGTACCAACCGGGTGGCTGACTGTATATATGATCAAACTGATTAGCCCAGGATTTCTCGACGCCCAAGGCTATGGCAAACGGCAAGAGTTTCTCGAACAAGTGGACTGTCTTGGAGGGTGCGGCGTATGGGCGATCTACGCTCTGGAGCATCTTCAGCCGATCCTCTTCAGCTGTTTTCATGTACAGCTCGAGTCCTTTGACCTTTTCATAGGCCTCTACGCCCGCGTGGCTGCGGCGACGCATCAGAATCATGGCCAGTATGGCACTGAGGATGATTGCCAACATGCCTATCAGCCATCCCCATCCCGCACCAGTAAATATAAGTATCATAAATGCTACCAGGGCCAGGCCAATTAGTTTGGCGTAGGCACCAGAAGGGCTTTCCTCGAGCAGGCCGTGTTCTTTGGTCAGGCTCGATTTGAGCTTGCTGCGAATTTTGGTAACGGCCGCGTACATTTTTGTTTTGTCTATCTTGGAAATATCTTGGATGGTACCGACCTGGAAGGGCTTGAACAGTGCACCCAGGAGGTCAATCTCGTGTGGCTTCAGACCAGTGGTGTCGGCCTTGACGACCTCTAAACTAAATACATGCTTGGTAAAAAGACCAAGCCGTTTCTTTTCCTCGTCATGGACTTTCAGGTAACCACGGATGGCTAGGTCTATGATGGTTGCCGACAGGTCTCGGTTGTCTAGGTTGTAGTCCATCAGCAATCCAACTTCTGCTGGGCTGAGCCCCTTTGGCGGCTTGTATTCTGGGACAATAACACCCCTGCCCTTGTAATCTTTGCCATGTTTGCGCCATAAATTAAAAGCGTACAAGACGCCGCCTAGCCCAACGACAATCCCCACTAACTGCAAAATATTTTGCCGCACCCAGTCACCCGTAGTAGTAGGAGCAAATAAACTCTTCTGAATCGGCACGGCAACCGATAGGTTTTCGCCCGCACCAAGTGGATGGGTTGCGGCGAATGTATACCCTTGACCGGTAGGTACAAGTGTACAGTTTTGCGCAGTACTGCCTTGGGGACCGGTATAGCACGAGGGAGTTCTGTCTGTCGCCTTCCAGCCATCTGGCAAAATGACCTCGCCCCTTACCTGGGTAAATGGCTGCCTCCACTGGGTACCGTTGATATTCCAATACCACTCGTCAAATCCGTCGTAGAAATCCATGAGGTTCTGCATTTCGTAGCTAATTTGATAGCTATGGTGGTCGGTGATGGTTCTGCCAGCGTCACCAATCTTGAGCACAGTGTTGTCATTCTCGGTATACGACGAATAGGGCTCGGTCTGGCCATCACGACTGACAGACTTTACTTCTAGGTGGAGTGAATGGCCCCTGTTAATCTGCGGCAAGGCACGCAGGATGCCGTGGTTGTTGTCCGAAAACGTCAGGTCGATCGATTCTGTTACTTCCATACGGCCCCCATGCACGTCGTTATGCAGACGATACTGGCCATAGAAATCGTTGACAACAAAATCGTCTACGCCGGCATGTGCTATGGGTGCCATGCCCAGCGTTACCCATAAAAAGGCCAGGATAAGCCAGAGGGCTTTTTTCATAGCCGTTCGGCGCCGAGATTTTGGCTAACGCGCTCGGCCAAATTGTCTAGAAGGTGGTTGATCTCTGTACTTTTCAGTGTCTTTTGGTGATGGGTTGCTGTCAGGCGGAAGGTAATGTGTTTTACGTCATCTTTTTGGTAGATGTCTAAGGGCTCTAGCCTAGTTTGCAGGTGGCTATCGTCTAGCTCGGCCAGCCCGGCCTGCAGCTCGTCATGCAAACGCGCATAGTCGATGTCAGCAGTTATTCGGAGCGAAATGTCTTGCTGAACACTAGGGAACTTAGACAAGGGATGATAAGAAGATTGCTGCTGCGTCTTAAGGGCGTGCAATCCTACTTCGAAACCGGCAGTGTGTGCGGGCAGTTTGAGTGCCTTGGCAACTGACGGCTTGAACTCGCCAACGATCCCCATGGCGTGGCCTTGGTGATTCTTGATCACTGCACTTCGGGCCCGATTGTAAGGCGCAGCTACGATACCCATGACTGACTGGTCGGACAGCTCGTCGGTAATTGGCTCGATGCATATGTCTGTCACTCCAAGGTTTTTCAGCAGAACCGACAGATATTGTTTGGCCTGGTAAAAGGCTGCGCCCTGTAGGTTTGTTGCTGCCTTAGGATCGGCGGTAATTACCAGACTGAGAGCATTTAGTTCGAGGGGTACCTGCTGCTCGACGCGATCCTGCTGTCCTCTTATGTGGGACTTACCAATCTCGAACAGTGCAAACTGACCGTAGCCGGCCTTGATGTTGGGGTGCACTTTGTCGAGCAAACTGGGTGTCAGGCTGAGGCGGAAATATTGCAGGTCTGGGCTGAGGGCATTGCTCAGTTGAAAAGCCTGTTCTCTGTTCTGTCCTGTTTTGGCCAAGAGATCACCGTGCACAAAGCTGTAGGTGAGTAGTTCGTTGGCACCAGCAGTTGCCAAACTCTGACGAATCTGTGACTTTAGGTCAAACAAAGCGTCTTGGGTGACGGGCTTGATAGATTGTACGGGCAGCTCCAACGGCAAGTGGTCAAAACCGTACAGGCGCCCTACTTCTTCTACGACGTCCTCGGCAATCTCTATATCGGTGCGCCAATAGGGTGGCGTGACCGACAATTCGTCGCCGTGCACCTCTACTACTAGTTCTACGTTCTCTAACAGGCGTGCCATATCCTCGGCGGGCAGCTGCAAGCCGAGTCGCACATTGATGAAGTCGCTGGTTACCTGCACGGGGGCTGGTTTTTGCAGCTGTGATTTAACGTCAAAGACTTGGCTGGCGGCACTACCATTGGATACATAGGCAACAGTTGTAACGGCTTCTTCCAGTACTATGTCATTTTGCAGCGGGCTTTGGCCTTTGTTGAATCGTGTTACGGCGTCGGTAAACAAGCCGTATTTCATGGCTGTCCGCCGAATCGCGTACATGTCAAAGTTGGCACACTCCAGAATGATGTTCTTGGTGTCGTCGTCTACTTCTGTGTCGGCTCCGCCCATGGCCCCACCGACGCCAATGGCTTCTTTGTCGGTTGCGATCACCACGGTCGGGGCTTCGATGACAGGTTCTTTGCCGTTGAGCAGCTTGATCTTCTCGCCGGTGGCTTGCCGGGCGATAAGAGTAGGAACGGTGCCGCTCTTGGCTACAACTTTGTCGTAGTCGTAGGCATGCAACGGCTGTCCGGTGAGAACCATCAGGTAGTTGGTAACGTCAACAATGTTGTTGATAGGTTTCAGCCCCACTCGGCTCAGGTAGGTCTGGATGATGAGTGGGCTCGGGCCCATTTGCACGTCTGCTAGGGCAATAGCCATAAAGCGTGGCACCAAGGCGCCAGCCTCGTTGCGGACCTCTAGCGGCAGTGTTTTTGCACCAGGCTTTATGCGGTCTAGCGAGCGCACGTACCAGTCCGGGCTCTTGAACGGAATGTTCTGGATACCGGCTATTTCGCGGGCCACACCCAAGATGCCAAAGCAATCGGGCCGGTGGGTGAACATCTTGTTCTCTATCTCGATAATATGATCGTCCAGCTCGTAGGCTTCGGCAAACGAGGTACCAGGCTCTGCTGGTGTGTCCAGTTCGACAATACCGTCGTGGTTGTCACCAAGCGCCAGCTCTTTGGCGCTAGCCAGCATGCCGTTGCTAACGGTCCCGCGTATTTCGCGCGCTTCTAACACAAATGGATCTTTGTCATACGTGCTGGGCACGGTGGCACCCGGCGGCAGCCACGCAACAGTCAGCCCGGCGCGGACATTTGGTGCGCCACAGACCACTTGCACATGACCGTCTTGGTTACGAGTGACGCCTTCGGCCTTGCCGCCGTCGTCTATCAGACAAACGTTTAGTTTGTCGGCGTTGGTATGCTTCTGGCACGACATCACCTTGGCCACCAAAATGCCTTGATACTTTTTACCCAGATCGGTCACTTCTTCTACAGCACCTAGCTGGGCACCAATCTTGGTTACGAGCTCGTCAATAGATATATTGACGTCTGTAAACTGCTTGATCCAATTCAGACTAACTTTCATTTTTGGCCACCGTTCCAGTCAAGCGTATGCTTGATCGCTTTTTCTTCGCCGAACTTTCCAAAGGCGTACCACTTTTCTACGGTGATTTTGTAGAATTTGTGGCCGTCCTCTTGCTTGGCCTGTTCTATGATGCCTTCGTCTACTTTTTGGCGCTGCTTGAAGTATTCATAATATTCCGGGAAACGACTTTGGTCTTCTTGCAGTTCGGCTGTGCCCTCAAAATAGATACCATGGGGGGCATCGTCCAGGCCGTGCTGTTTGACAATAGTGCCGGCAACGTGGGGATTTATGCTGATTTCTTGGCTGTGCCGACGTGACTTGAGCGAACGGAAATACAGATTTAAGTTGTCGTCATAGGCAAAGTGGACCTCGCATACCCATGGTCGGTCGCCACTGACCGTAGCCAGCGACATATGCAGTGACTTGTCTATATATTCTCTGATTATTTTTTCTACGTCTGTATTCATCTTTGTAACCTCGCTGCTATTGCAAACTGCATAAAGTACTTTTCAAGGGTAGCGTCAACTTTGTCTGTTAGGATGGATTCTGCAAATAATTCGCGGGCGCAAAGTAGCTCGGGCACTGCAGTTTTGTGTGATGCAGACCAGACATCAACAGTAGCGTTTATAAGGTCCATCCCCCTGAAAAAGGCGGATTGCATACGCTCTGTTTTGCCCTGCCTTTTTGCCGCAAGCGCCCTACCAACCTCGGAGCCGATGTTGCCCATCTGATTAAAAATATCCAACTCTGCCCACGCATCTCGATCAAACTCATGGCTACTCATGGACAACCTCACTGACAATGCGGATAATTTTTTGCCGCACTAGTGGATCAAGCACATCCTTGGAGGCATTGCCCTGGGACGGACGAATATTAATCATAGAGTCGAATTCGATGAAATCGTCCGTACCATAGTCTGCCGGGTGTAGGTTGATGCCCCATAGGTCGCTTTGCTTTGATCCTTTTTCCAGTAAATGAGCCTCGCCGTCATAATGCATAGGCATGTCAATAACGACAATCTTTTTGGCTATGTCGACATCTGCCTTAACGAGCTCACCAAACATTTTTTGTGCCATTTGCGTGAGCTCGGCAACGGAAATCTTGTCAACAATTTTCATGAAAATTGCCTTAGGAAGTCTAGTTTGCCTGATTCGAAGTGGCGGATGTCTTCTACGTTGTGCTTTATCATGACCAGACGTTCGATACCTCCACCCCACGCAAAGCCGGTGTATTCGTTGGAATCTATGCCGGCCATCTTGAGCACATTGGGGTGGATCATGCCGCAGCCTAGCAATTCCAGCCAGCCTTCGCCGCAGATATTACAGCCAGCCTTGTCGCAAAATGGGCAGGCTATGGCGAACTCAAAGCTAGGTTCTGTAAATGGGAAGTAGAAGGGCTGGGTTTTGACCTCCATTTTTTTGCCGTAGTAGGTCTCGAAAAAAGTCTGGAGTACCGCAATCAGGTGCCCAGCATGAATATCTTTGCCCACATAAACACCTTCTAACTGATAAAAGGTATGTTCGTGTCGAGCATCCAGGTCTTCGTTGCGAAAGACGCGACCAGGAATGACGTACGAAATCGGTTGGCCGTTTTCTAACCGCTCTTTGTTGGCCGACAACACCCTATTTTGCATGGTGCTGGTGTGGGCCGGCGCAATCAAACCTTCGGTGGTCATAAAGGTGTCGTAGTCGTCACGGGCAGGATGATCGGCCGGAAAGTTGAGGCTCTCGAACATGTGGTAGTCGTCATCGAGCTGCCGAGACTCTATAGCGTTGAACCCCATGCGGTAAAAAATATCCAGAATAGTGTCTAGCTCGGTCATCAGTGGATGCTTGGTGCCATTTTGGCTGGGCAGAAGTGCGGGTTTTTGGTCGCCTACATTTACATCGAATGGTGCCGTGACATCTATGGGTTCTAGCTGTTCGGCGGTATCACTGTGCTGGGCTATGAGATGTTCTAGGTCAGTCTTGAGCTGATTTATTTCTTTGCCAAAACTGGCCCGCTGATCAGCTGGCAATGTGCGAACTTCTGCATACAAAGCCTTCAGCTCTGTGGCCTTTAAAATATCGGCTTTGGTATCGAGCTGGCTCAGCCGAGCTTTGAGCACTTCAGCAGTTTCGGCAATCTTCTGATTTTGGTAACTCATCTTGGTGTTCATTATAGCAACCAGCCACGCTATAATACAGATATGCCGACAAAATCTGTTGCGAATGAAGATATCCTAGAACTCCTGCAGGAAAGTATGCAGATGACTAGTGAGGGCCTAGGTAAGCTTGACCGACGTATAGACGAAACCAATGAACGTATGGATGGACTACACACCGAGATGAACTCCGTGCGGCATGACACCTCCGATCTAAAAAAGTCCATTTATCGCTTGGAAATTGAAAGCAGCAAACACCAAGAGCAGCTCACAACTGTTCAAAATGAAATCGTAGCTATACATGTTGATACTAAGGAAATTTTGGATGAGCTTGCAGCGGTCCAGACTCAACTGTTGTCGGGCGGTAAGCCGGCCAATTTGGAGACAACTTTGCGAAGCATCGTCCATCAAGTACAAACAATAGCTAAGAAGGAAGGGATTTCTTTATAGAACTCAGGTAAAAGTATGGCACAGTTCTCGTTTGACATAGTGAGTGAATACGACAAGGCCGAGATGAACAACGTCTTTGACCAAACCCAGCGCGAGATTGCGGGCCGCTATGACTTCAAGGGCACGCCGGCACAACTCGAGTGGCTGAATGGGGATAAAACAGGATTTAAAGTAACCGGCACCAGTGACTGGCAAATAGACGCCATCCTAGACATCGTGCGTAAAAAGCTGGCCGCCCGTAGCCAAAGCCAGAAAGTTCTGGACACCACCCGAGAAGCAGTGGTGGCTAACCTGAAAACTACCAAAGAGGTGCCATTTAAACAGGGCCTAGACCAGGACAAGGCCAAGCAGATCACCAAGCTGATCCGCGACGAATATCCCAAGGTCAAATCTCAGATCCAAGGTGACGCAGTCCGCGTGACCAGTGGCAGCAAGGACGACTTGCAGTCAGTCATGCAGATCATACAGGGCAAAGAATTCGACTTTCCACTAAACTTCACCAATTATCGTTAGAACCCACCCCAGATCTCGCTTTCGAGCCCAAAATCGATCCATTTCGAGTGAGAATTCGTTCCAGTTTTTGAGGCGTAACCGTAGTTACGGCTCGGAAACTGGGACGGATTGTCGCCGGAGTGGGTGAGTTCCCGGGACGGAATTGGAGATCTGGGATAGGTTCTGGGGCGGACTACTGGGCAAGCATAACCGGGCTGCGCTATACTGATAGCAATGGACGAAAAACAGGGCCAGGCAAATTCCGACCAGCCCACCGGCGAAAACTTTCTTGAGGCAGCTCAGACTGTGTTGGCTCATAACGATCACGGGACACACACGGTGCCGGTCGGTGGTGGTATGTACCCCCATCAGTGGCTATGGGACAGCTGTTTTATTGCAATTGGGCTGAGCCACTACAACGTCGAGCGTGCCCAGACTGAAATACTGAGCCTGCTTGGCGGACAGTGGGCTAACGGCATGATCCCAAACATTATTCATAGCCAAGGGCGTCATGGCCGCGACGGCAATATCTGGCGCAGCTGGCTCAACCCCAATGCTCCGGACGACGTCAGCACTAGCGGTATCACCCAACCCCCCATGGTCGCCGAGGCTGTGGTGCGTATAGGCCAGAAACTCCCCAAGGCCGAGAAACGCAGTTGGTATCAATCCGTCTTTCCGGCGTTGTTGGCCTACCACGAATGGATTTATGCAGACCGTGATCCACACGGCGAAGGCCTGGCCCTGCTGGTACACCCCTGGGAGACCGGCCTAGACAACACCCCGCCCTGGATGGCCGAACTGCATGATCACCAACTGGCCTTTTGGATTACAGCCATAGACAAGCTGCACCTGGTGCCGCTCATAAATCTGCTACGGCGCGACACGCACTTTATTCACGCTGCTCAGCGTATCGGCACCATTGATGCCCTGGCTTTGTACAGCACACAACGTCGGCTGCGTCGTAAAAATTATGATACCAAGCGCATCCTGGCCCATTCTATGTTCACCATAGAGGATGTAACCTTTAATTCTATTTTGATACGTGCCAACCAAAACCTAGAAGCCATTGCTAAATATATTCGCAAAGAGCTGCCAGAAGAGCTGGTGGTCCACATGCGTAAGACCGAGAAGTCGCTGGAATCGCTGTGGGACCCATATTCATTGCAGTACTATTCCAGGGAGTTTGTGTCACATCGGCTGCTCAAAGTACCGAGTATCGGCACGCTCATGCCCCTGTATGCCGGCACCGTTACGAAGGAACGAGCCAAGCAGCTGGTCAAAATGATAGAGAACGAGCATCTGTTTGGTGCTCATTACCCCATCCCAACGGCACCCCTAAACAGTGAGTGGTTTAACCCGCACCGCTACTGGCAAGGCCCCACTTGGGTAAACACCAACTGGCTGATCATAGATGGACTGAAGCGATACGGTTATAACGACCATGCCGAAGCGCTAAAAGAAGCTACCCTAGAAATGGTCCATAATGCTGGATTTTGGGAATACTTCAGCCCGGTAGACGGTTCACCAGCCGGCGCCGAGAACTTTGGCTGGACGGCTGCTCTGACAATTGACCTGCTGAAAAGCTAGGCGTCTATTTTATTCGTCGGCGACATCTATGAGTTTAGTGTTTTCGGCAGTTTCTGTGGCTTTGTCGGCCAGCTTTTGTACGGTGCCTAATTTGCGTTCTATTGTGCGGCTTTTTGTGCTGGCGGAGTCTATGGTTTTGGTGGCTTGTACCAGCTTGTCCCTGGTCTTGTCCAAGAGGTCTCCAAACTTGCCAAACTCGCCCTTGATGGTGGTCAGCAGCTCCCACACCTGGCTGGTCTGTTCGGCAATGGCCAGCGTACGGAATCCTAGCTGGTAGCTGTTCAGGATGGCTGCGATGGTAGTCGGCCCGGCTACGGTCACTCGATAGTGATGCTGCAGATGCTCGAATAAGCCGGGTTGTCGAAGCACCTCGGCGTACATGCCCTCTATGGGTACGTACAAGATTGCGAAGTCGGTTGTCTTGGGCGGTTGTATGTATTTTTCTTTTATGGATTTGGCCTCTAGCTTGACCCGAGTTACCAGACCCTTGGTAGCCAGTGCTACCGCCGCTACGTCACCCTTTTCTTGGGCGGCTGCCAAGCGTTGGTAGTCTTCTAGCGGGAACTTGGCGTCAATGGGTAGAAAGATAAACCCGTCCTTGGAACTTTTGTCTGGCAGCTTAATACAAAAATCTACCTGGTCTTGGCTGCCGGCCTTTAGCATGACCTGCTTTTCGTAGTGGTCACGTACAAAGATTTGCTCTAGGAGGTTTTCTAGCTGCACCTCACCCCACGTACCACGAGTCTTTACATTGGTAAGCACTCGCTTGAAGTCGCTAACATCCGTAGCCAGGCCTTGCATCTCGCCCAGGCCTTTGTGCACCAGCTCTAGGCGCTCGCTAACAATTTTAAAGCTTTGTCCCAGCCGCTTCTCTAGGGTGCTTTGCAGTTTTTCGTCTACTGTTTCGCGCATTTTCTCGAGCTTGTCGGCGTTGTCTTTTTGCAAAGATTCCAGACGGACCTCTACAGTTTTGCGAATATGTTCTAGTTTTTCGTCATTCTTGTCACGCAAGCGCTCTAGCTGTCCGGTCAGTTCTAGGCGTAAGTCTTTGTTGGCGTCAGAGAATTCTTTGCGGTTACGGGCAAACTCATCGCGCAGAGGGCCGTCTAACCCGGCGCCACTTTTGCGCGTTAGCAGATACGCCAGCGCGCCGAGATTTAGTACCCCCAGTAAAACTAATACTATCTGCATCCCGCTTATTGTAACAGGTTATTCCACGTCTAGGTCGTCGTGATACGAGGGCTCGTACTCTTGTACGTCAATGACTTCTCCGGGAGTGTGTTTGCGGCCGTCTTCTATGAAACTATGCGAGATATTTATGGCTAGCCCCACTACCACAACTCCTAGGACCAATAACAGTGGTTGCAGGTCGAATAACCGCTTGGGTGACTTCTCGTGAATCTCGGGAATAACGTCACTCATGGCAATGTATAGTAGAAAGCCCGCGCTGACACCCAGCAGGACGCCCGTAGGCAGCGCTTCGGCACTACCTAGTGCAAACGTCAGTACCGCCGCGGCTGTCGTGGCTAAGGCGCTGCCAATATTAACGAGCAGTACATTTTTTCGTGACATACCACGCTTCAGCAACAAGCCAAAATCGCCTATTTCTTGCGGGATCTCGTGCGCAGCAACGGCCAGGGTGGTAACTATGCCGGTTGAGGGGCTGATCAGAAAAGCGGCCGCAATAGCGACACCATCCATGGCATTGTGAATAGTATCACCAACGATAATCAGGCTGCGTGCTGGGTCCTTGCCAATTTTTTCGTGCTCGTGATGGTGGTGAAACCAGCGCAGAAAGCGCTCGGCAAAGAAAAACACGACAATTCCCGCCAGTGTGGCTTCTAGCACGGTGACAGGTGGAGCTTGCTCGACCCCTTCTTTGATCAGGTCCAAAAACACGGCTGCAAGCAGTGCTCCGGCGGCAAAAGGCGTAGCGTAGTGGGCTAATGCCGTGGCGGTTTTCTTTCGACTGAGTAATAGTATTCCGCCTATCAGCGAAAACACGCCACCGATAAGCGAGAAGAAGATAACGTCTACATAAGTACTCATTTTGTATTCCTATTTTATGATCCCAGTATTGCCAAATTTAATGCATACTGCAAATATGTTGCAATTTTTGATAAAATTGGGTCATGAACGCCGAATTGCCAACCTTGGCCACCACCCTGAAGCAACAGGGGTACAGCCTGACTAAAACCCGTCAGCTGGTATTTAACGCCCTGACTGATAGCGACGCCCTCAGCATGAACCAGCTGATCCGCAAACTGCAGCACAAAATGGACCGGGCTAGCGTGTATCGCACGGTCGACCTGTTCGAGAAAATTGGCATAGTCAATCGGCTGCAGATTGGCTGGAAGTACAAACTAGAACTCAGCGAAATCTTTGCCGGGCACCATCACCATGCCAGCTGCATGCAGTGCGGCAAAGTGGTTGCTTTCGAGGAAAGCCCGGAACTAGAAAACGATATACATAAGTTGGCAGAAACAGTTGGCTTTAGCCTGACCAGCCACAGCCTTGAACTTCGCGGCCTCTGCCCTACCTGCCATCAGGATGACAATTAATCAACTATTCACTATCTTTGGCGATTTACTCGCCTAAGATAGTGTCCCAATGGAAGGGATGGATCACGAGTGAAGCGAGTCTAAGGAAGGGAAATCCCTGGAGGCCTTTCAGGCCTGGGTTTCCCTTCCTTAAATTCATAAGACCCCAGGCGTCTGCCTAGGGTCTGTGGAAGCCTCACACTTCCTCATTTAGCGTACGCCCAGCTCTGTCCTTTGACAAGAGCATAAGCACTATCTTTTGGCGAACTTTTCCACAGGTATGTAGGTGCTGGCAGCAGCCACGAAAACACCCAGACAAAAACCAGCCAATACATCTAGTGGCGTATGAACGCCAAGGTACAGCCGAGACCATGCCACCAAGATAATCCACGGCACTGGCAGCCACCACAACCGCTTGGGCAGGTACGGCAAGAGGGCCAAGCTGACAGCCGTAGCCAACGCGACATGTCCGGACGGAAACCCAAACCCCCGTACGACTATCTCGCGCGATATGACCTCTTCTAACAACAATGGCGGTCGCGGTCGACCAACCAGTACTTTGGCTACGGTGGCCAAGATGTACGACAGCAACCCAGCACGCAGCACCGTTAGGGCCGGTTCGGGGCGCCACTTCAACACAAACAGCAGCCCTACTATAGCGATCAGCACCCAGGCGTTACCCAGCTGCGTAATAAGCAGGGCAAATATGCCTAATTGATCCGAGGCGTCGTAGAGGGTGGTAAAGATAGACTTCTCTAGGGGGCCCATGGTAGCACTTTGCAGGGCTACGCCACACAGTATCAAAAAGGCTGCCGCCGACAATCCCACCACAAGTGGCTTGTACGGAAAAGCAGACTTTTTTGTTTGAGACATCAGCTACAGTATAGCTCTAAAATCTTGAAACGTAAGGGTTGTCTCTGATGTAAAATCGCCATGGCTTATCAACCGCTCTAGAAATACCAACACGAGTGGTTTCAACTATTTCATCCACAGCCACACCCGGTCGGATAGAAAGCGGGCCGCCGCCAAGCGTACTGCCGTTTAACGCTGCAGTGATGCCTAGGGCCTGGGCTGCTTTGGCTGGACCATTGGTGAGATTTTGGGCAGTCTGCGCCCGTCGCCGCACCTGCATGAGGGGGATCCCCTGGGTAGGCTGCAGTGCACGAATCAGCACGGCCTGACCATGCCCCTCGGGGCCAGTCACAATGTTCACGCAGTAATGTATGCCATATATCAAATAGACATAGACAGTACCGGCTGCTTGGTACATGGGCGCGTTGCGACGGCGCACGCCGCCAAAAGAGTGGCTAGCCGGATCGTGCATGTCATAGGCCTCGGTCTCGACAATAATACCCGCCGTTACACTTTCTGGCGTCTGATGCACTAGCTCATAGCCCAACAGACTGCGGGCAGCGCGGAGACTATCTGTAAGATCAGGGTGCATAGCTTTATACTATATCGATTTTTCGTCCTTTTGGACTCATCAGCATAGACTTTGTAGTTGCCCAATACACATCTATGGAAGTCGAGTACGGAGGGGTAGGCAAGGTTTTGGCATATAGCCAGCGCCAGGCCCTACCCCTCCATGATCTGGCTGTGCCAGATCTTCACGGTGTTCCTATCTGGATCAAGGCCATTCCAGCACCGATAATCACCATGACGGCAATACCTAGTGCACCCAGCAGCCAACCCTGCGCAACTGCTCGCTTGCGTTCAAGTGCGCAGTTCTGTCGTACGTGCTGGCTCAGTGCTCCTGGTGGTGCGAGACGCAGGCCTCCACTCAGGCGGTCATACCTCTGGCGTTGCCGTGGATCACTCAGCACGTTGTAAGCGTGAGTAACACGGTCGAACTCCTCCCGAGTGGTACCACCCAGCAGGCTACTGAGGCTGTTCAACTGCAGCAGCACATCGTAAGCGCCCTGGATCTGTTGGGCAGAAGCGGTTGGCGCAACGCACAGCAGCTGATAGTAGTTGGTTATACTCCGTGCGGTCACAAGTACTCCTTGCCTGGAGGCGGGAATGCGGGCGTGTGGTGCGGACTAAGGTTCGCAGTGTCACTTTGTATAGAAACAGTGAAACTAGTTTTTATTATACAATAAAATTTACAACTTGCCATTCTTACTCGAGAGCGTGGATACGGTCGTGGTCTAGGCCATAATGGTGAGCTATCTCGTGCCACAAAGTGTGGCGGATCTGTTCCTTGAGTTCGTCCAGTGTGCTTACCGAATATAAAATGGGGTGCTTAAAAACAGTTATTTTGTCAGGGACAACCAGGTTATAGGCACTGTTTCGCTGGGTACGCGGGATACCCTGGTACAGGCCAAAAAGGGTTTGGTTGCAGTGCAGTTTTAGCTGGGCGCGTTGTTCTGGGCTAGGTTCGTCCTCGTAGGTTACCAGGACGTTATTGAGCCCTTTGACATATTTTTCTGGGAGGGTGTCCATGGCCTCGCCTATGAGTTTCTCGAATTCATCATCATTGATAGTTAACATGCTAACTATTGTATCAAACTTACGCTTGGATTTCGTCGTTTACGACTCATCAGCAGGATTTTTTGCTATTCCTGGATCCAATGCGACACCCGGTCAATAAACTATGCTGGTTGCATAGTAATTGCCGGGTGCCGCGTTGGCTGAATTTCTAGATGTTGAAGCTACCGCTTCCGTCGCGTGCCGCCGGCACTGCCACCCGAACGACGACTGCTGCTCGAACGGCTTGCACGGGTACCACCGGCACTTCCGCCTGAACGACGCGACGAGGAACTCCGGGAGGAGCTGCTGGAACGCGAAGGCGTGCTGGACCGTGAGGACGAGCGCGACGGTGTGCTACCGAACCCACCCGGGATGCGCGGCAGGAAGCCACCACCGCGACGACGCGAACGACCGGAGTCGCCGTAGCCATCGTTGTAGCTACTACCGCCGTAGTCGGTGGTGTAGGTAGGGGTGGGGGTACGGGCCTCGACGGCCTGGTCTTTTGCGGCCTGAGCCACATCGTCCAGTTCCTTGTCGACCAAGCCCACCTGAAGCGAGATGGCCAGGAGTTCCGGCTGGCTTGCACGCAGGGCGGTCTGGATGTCTCCGGCCTTGGTGACACAGGCGGTGGCCTGGCCGCGGGTCGGCGATTGGACGTCGTTGCCGTAGCCAGCGATGGCGCTGACCAGGTTGGTCGCCTTGGTGACGAGTGCCGACACGTCAGCCGGCAGGCTGGTGCGCAAGCGCTCCAGTTCCGTCTGACGAGCTTGGACGCGCGCAGTGGCCTCCTGTGCCGTCCGCAACTGCTCACCAGCGTTGGTCAGGTGCTGCTCGGCGGTGCCGAACTCCTGATCCTGCGCTGCGGTGCCGGCTGCGGTGATGTGCGCCTCGGCGGCCTGGAGGGCTGCTGAGGCATCGGTGACACAGGTCTCGATGTCCTGCCAATTGGTCCTGGCAAAACCGCTGCGAAGCGTCTGCAGGATTGTCCCTGCCTTGTTCGCCGCAGCTCGAGTGTCGCCGACCAGCTTGGTCTGTGTGGCGGCTTCCTCGCGGATCCTGGCTGCCCGCTTGGGCAGTTCGGCCAGCTCGGTCGCCGCTTGCTGACAGCCGTCGATGACGGACTGGGCACGGTTGTGGGCGGTCACGAACTCGCTCTTGGCGTAGGCCTCGTCGGCATCAGTAAGTGCCTTCTGAAAGCCCGAAACCTGGGAGCTGTAGGTGTCCACCTTGAAGCCGGCCGTCTGCTGGGCCTGCACCTGGGTGGGCAGATCCTGCAGCAGGCCAGCGGCCTTCGCCCTGTTGGAGTCGAAGTTGTCACGCTGCTCTTCCAGCTTGCGACACTCGGCAGCCAACTCATCGCTGGTCTGCTTGGCCACGGCGACGTGAGCCTCCAACACGACCAGACGCTCCTCGACATCGGTGCGGAACTCGTCCGTGCCTTCGAGGTTGACGTCTGTCTCCAGCTGGCCATCGGGCGCAAGCGTCTGGGAGATGCTGTTCATGGCGCCAACCAGCTGCTTCCGCAACGCGGACAGCTTGGCCTCGTCGGACGCGGTCAGCTGGAGCATCCAGAAGTCCACATCCGTGAGGAGCGCCTTCTGACCGCTGTCGAGAGCCACGTAGGCATTCTCCACGTCACCAAAGCGCTTGGCCTGGTTGGCCTGGCTGTTCTTGCGACGCTTGGAAGCACCCAGCTTGATCACGACGAACCAGATGAGTCCGCCCAGCAGGACGATTCCCACGATGACGCCGAACACCACGAAGACGGCGGTGCCGCTCGAGGAATCGTTGTCGTCGCTGGACGGGGTCGCGCCTCCGCCACCAGTACTGGGCAGCTCGGGGCTACCGCCGGTGTCGCGCTGGTAGATGTCCTCCAGGAAGGCGATCGTGCCATCGACGTAGTGACGGTCGAAGTACAGGTCTTCGCTGACCTGCGCCTGACGATCGGCGTCGAAGTACGACATCCAGTCCTGGCCGAAGATCATGCCGTAGTAGAGGTCGGACGTGCCGTCCACGGTATCGGCGGCCAACAGCAGCAACAGGTCGTCCTTGACCTCTCCGTCGGGACGGAAGAGCTCGGGACAGTTGGGCTTCAAAACCTCGGTCTGGAAGGCCTGGGCGTCGCTGATGTTGTGACCTTCGTCGTCGACGCCCATGTCATCGATGAGGACGACGTGGACTTCGGCGCCGAGGCCGGCGAGGTCGTTCATGGCGCTGGCCATGTTGCCCTCGTCGGTGTCGTCGACGTTGTTGAAGATGCTTCGACAGAACTCGGAACCCTCTTGGGCGTTGGCAACGCCGGGCAAGCCCAGCACCGCCATGATCGCCAGCAGGACGCTGACGCTCAGGAATCGCTTCACGGGTACACCTCCTAAGGTGTGGTCGTGAGGTCGGGTATGCACTTGCTTGGTCTCTGCCACATGCAAAGCTGCTACAAATAACTAAAAAATTCAGCCAAAATGTGAAAGAGCTACTGGGAAATCCCCAATAGAACTGCATAATTATACAATTATTAGCCCTTTTTTACAATACCGGAGAAGCGACTCTAATTTGCGTCTCGCCGAAGGAACAACACCCAGGCAACCAGCAATCCAACCACCATATACGTCACCACTACTAGTGCTGCACGATTATCTGAAATAGCCATAGCATCAGGAGGGCCGGTTCCAAGTGACATATTGAGTGCGTTGAATGGCAAATATGCCACATTTTTCTTGAGTACTAGACCCAGCAAGGGTTCTATGGTTGCCGGGATCAGGAAGATAGCCGCAATCGCGCCCACCTGCACACGAATGATCATGGCAATGATAAAGGCATAAACCACATAGGCAATTCCCGCTAGCAGGCTATGCCACACAAGATGCCACACCTGTATGGTCTGATGCCCCATGTCCAGACCGCGAATATGAATGGCCAGCAGGGACAGCAGCGGAGACAAAGCTCCAAAAACAGCAGTAAAGACTACGGCAAATAACGTGATAGTTAGTAGCTTACTCAGGAATACTTGGCTACGGCTTTTGTTGGCCGTCAGAGTAAAGACAATGGTGTTATACCGGTATTCGTGCGTAACCAGCAATATTGCCACCAAGCCACCAAACAAACCCAGAGCACTTATAGCAGATATAACCTGAACGCTCAAAAACTTTGGATCTGCCAGAGCCTCTGGTGCGGTATGCCACCCTGTTACATAAAAAGCAAACAGCAGATTCATGGCCACGGCGAACAAAAGGATAATGTAAGTAGAGCGAATACTCAGGATTTTGCGGAGCTCACTCTTGAACGAAGACAGCATTATTTGTCCCCTTTCTGTGTTTGATATTCTTGGGCGTTGGCAGTTAGCTCGAGGAAGGTGTCTTCTAGCGAAGCCATGTGGGGCGCAAGTTCTAATATAGTAATACCTTCTTTAAAGGCCAGCTTGCCAATATCATCGGTCTTGGCACCATGCACAGTTATGCCGCCATCAGATAGCTGTGTGGTCCAGCCGGCTTTTGTCAGGCTAGTCTCTAGCACTTTTTGCTTGTTACTGCGTACAAACACGCTAGAGTGACCATTGCCGGCCACCAGGTCTTTCATGGATGAGTCAGCAATCAGCTTGCCCTTGCCTATAACTACTACGTTGTCAGCCATCAGAGCCATTTCGCTCAGTAGGTGGCTAGACACAAACACCGCGTTACCGGCGTCAGCATAGTCCTTCAGAAAGTCACGTAGCCAGGCAATACCCTCTGGGTCCAGGCCGTTGGCTGGTTCGTCTAGAATAAGATATTTTGGCTCGCCCAGTAATGCTGCGGCGACACCCAAGCGCTGGCTCATGCCCAAAGAGAATTTGCCAGGCTTTTTGCGACCAACGTCGTGCAAGCCCACTATGTCCAACACTTCGTCTACACGTTTGTGCGGAACACCCCCGGCGTCAGCCAGTACTTTTAGGTGGCTGCGGGCCGAACGGGTGGGGTGGAAGGCCTTGGCCTCTAGCAAAATGCCAACGATCTTCGAGGGCTGCTGGTATTCAGAAAGGTGTTTGCCGTCAAAGGTAGTGTTGCCACCGCCATTGTCCAGGCCCAGCATGAGCCGCATGGTCGTGGACTTGCCTGCTCCGTTTGGCCCTAAAAAGCCGGTTACCTTGCCAGTTTCTACGGTGAATGAAATGTCGTCTACCGCAACTTTCTTGCGGTACTTCTTTGATAGGTTTTGAGCTTTAATCATACTGCCTCATCTTATCGTGTACTTCCTCAAAATCAAAGTGCGGAGTCCATTGCCACTGAATACATGAAAATATGAAGATTGTTAGAAATATTGCAGGTAAATATGAATAAATCATTAAAGATCCAAAGGCTTATAACATCAACTGGCTACGCATAGATGGTACTTTTGGCCAACAGACAAAAGATGTTGTGACATTCTACCAAGCGGCCAACAGTCTTCCTGCCGATGGTATTATTGGTCCACAAACATGGGCTCGGATCGAAGCTGACTGCAATTCGTTCTGGTTCTGGAACCACGAGGATGTGTGCTCGAGCCGCTGGGCTTACTTCTAGAGATCAGCAACTTTGGATGTAGGTAGTATTCTAACCCCGGCATTGTCGGGGTTAGTTTTTGGATTCACCAGAACTTCATGCCATGCATTACGGCAAATTAAAGTTCAATGCAAAAAACATAAGCGTTTAATATTAGAAAAATCACAGGAAATCTGAGCCAGCTGCGTAAAAATATACAAGCTCGAGCACAAACATATAAATACGTGTGACCTCCCTGCTCTATGGAAAGTAGAGTGTTATTTTTTTAGCCCTTAGTGCAGGTGGGTCAGACGACATAATCAGGAGTAGAAATGACAAAAACGAAACGAATAGTAGGGGTTTTTGCTGCGTTAGCATTTGTTGTGGCATCGGTTGCAACTTTTGCGGCACCCCAACAGGCATCGGCTGCAATGAAGCTCAGCGCTAATTGGTGCGCAGCGCCAGGCAAGCGACCACAGCTCTCCAAGCGACCCGGGGAAAATACGGGCGAGTGCGTCAAGCCATTGCAGACCTTCCTCAAGGGTGTTGGCGGCAGTCCAGGCCTGGCCGTGGACGGTAATATTGGACCCGCTACCGATACTGCAATAAAGCGCTTTCAGACTAACGTCCCCCAACTATCCCCTGATGGAATAGTGGGAACACGAACATGGGAAGCTATATTCTGGATTTGCAATGCCAACCCAACTGCAAACACAGCCTACTTCTGCAACTATGCGCCTGGATCGGCTTAGCCCGACACCGCAACGACGTGACGCGCACATGTAGCATTACATAGCCACTCGTAGCGCAGGACGCAAACAACCCCAGCACATGCTGGGGTTGTTTCTTTAGCCATCTTCTTTAATGTCTATTGACATCCACTGGTTGTTGAAATTACCATAGGCACATAAGCATAAGGATTTAACATGCCAGCCAAGACCTCCTCTACAAAAAATAAACCCGCCAAAAAGAAATTAAAAAAACTCTCCCGCTATCCAAACATGAAACAAATGTCCATAGCGATGGTCATAATATTGGTGGTGACAGGCATCGGCACGTACAGCTTGCGCAGAACGTTTGCCCTGAGACAATCGCCGTCTATACTCGAATGCCAGAAGTTTAGCCCATATTTATACAAAGGCGTACGAAACCAGGATGGCTGCGTGGCAGCACTCCAAGGTTTTTACCACGACAAGTACGGGGTTAATATGAGCATAGACGGCATATTTGGCCAGCATACCGAGGCCGTCACGCAAGTCTATCAAGCCACACGACTACCTAACTATCCCGCGGTGCCTGTGACCGGAAAAGTAGAAGCTGGCAACTATAACAAAACCTGGGCAAAGATAACTCTCGACTGCTACAATGCCGAGACAGGCAAGCCCTGGGCAGTGTGCAATCGCCACTTCCGCTACTAGCCCAGGCAAACACCAACTGTTGGCATAGGGGGGGTTATACTGGGAGCATGCCAGAAACACCCCTAGCCGAACGCATGCGCCCCCAGACTCTTAGTGACGTCATTGGCCAAGAGCACCTGATAGCATCCGGCAAGATCATTCGGGAAATCATAGGACAAAAGCAACCCACCAGTCTTATCCTGTGGGGTCCGCCTGGCAGTGGCAAGACCACCTTGGCTCGTATTATTGCCCGAGAGACCGGGGCCGAGTTTGTCGAACTGAGCGCGGTCAAATCAGGCAAAGCTGATGTCATGAAGGTTATAGAGCATGCCGAAGTCAATCAGCGCTTGGGCATGCAGACCATTTTATTCGTGGATGAGATCCATCGGTTCAACAAGGCCCAGCAAGACGCTTTCTTGCCACATGTAGAAGATGGCACCATCATACTCATCGGTGCCACCACAGAGAACCCGAGCTTTGAAGTCATTACACCGCTGCTCAGCCGTAGCAGAGTGTTGGTATTGGAATCTCTGAGCAAGAACGATATCGTCAAGATCATCAAAAAAGCAGCCAAGGCAGAAAAGCTCAGCGCCAAACAACTGCCCGCCAAGAGTATCGACCTGCTTGCCGAGCTGTCTGGTGGCGATGCCCGGGTAGCCCTGGGCAACCTAGAATTAGCCCGCCAGTTGGGCAAAGGCAAGATTACGCCAGAAATAGTCAAAACCGCAGCCCAAAAGCGTGTACCCGGCTACGACAAAGCCGGCGAGCAGCACTACAACATTATCAGCGCCTTTATAAAAAGCATGCGTGGCAGTGACGCCACAGCCACCCTGTATTATCTGGCACGAATGCTGCAAGCAGGTGAAGACCCCAAGTTTGTGGCTCGGCGCTTGGTCATTTTCGCCAGCGAAGACGTTGGGTTGGCAGCTCCGGCTGCGCTTAACCTGGCCATCTCGACCTTTTTGGCTGTAGAGCGCATCGGCATGCCAGAGTGTCAGTACAACCTATTCCATTGCGCCGCCGTCTTGGCAAAAACCGAAAAATCTCGGGTGGTAGCAGATGCCATGGCCGGCGCACTGGCCACCGCCCGTGAGTATCCGGACTTGCCCGTGCCACTACACCTGCGTAATGCCCCCACCAAACTCATGAAAGATTTGGGCTACAACAAAGACTACAAATGGCAGGCCGACTTCAAACCCGGCAATGGCTTTCTGCCAGACGAGCTCAAAGACTTCACGCTACTTTGAGGAAACCAGCTCACGCCGGGGCGCGGGGTCTACCTCATGGTCTGCCAGAGTAAAAGTAACTTCCACTAGCTCTGCCGTCGAAGCGTTAACGGCAGTATGTGGCTGCTGTGTGTCAAAGACGTACACGTTGCCATCTGCGCGTAATGGGTACGCTCCGGTGTCAGCCGACATCATATAGCAGTTAGGGTCTGCACTAACCACCAGGTCGGCCGTGGGTGTCGAATCTACATGCATCCTAAACACAGTCAGTGGCGAAATCACATTCAGCTGCATGCGGCCAATCCGAAATGGCATGCGCTCGTACACTTCATGAAAAACAGTGCCCTCGAACTTTGGGTTGAACAAAGAGAAATCTCTTTCATAGAAGCGTTTCTGATGAGTCTGGACGTCGCGCAGAGAATTGTTTTGTGTGCTGTACTGTGAGTTGTTTCCGTCATACAGCGGCTCGTCAGCCTCGGGACGGTGCGTCAACGAGAGCGCGCACAGACCACCAGAATGTGACACGCCCCGCATTTCATTCTGTACAAGGATCGACTTGTAGTCCTGCAGCAAGCGCTCTGGCTCTATCTCTGTCGCTATAACTTCTAGCAAAAATTTTGCCTGCCGGGCGGCCGTGGCTTCGTGCCGTAATTCATCCTGTCCTATCTCTGCTGTCCATACTTGATTTGCCTCGTTGCCAAACTGCTCACCCTGCGCCATAGAACCCCACTCTTGATAGTATGATTTAGTAATTAGGATGTTACGCGTAGAATTCGTAACATCAGCTACTCTATCATCTCGCTTATGCCTATCTTGAGAGAATAATTACAGAAAAATTAAAATGCTATAGTTTCTGCCTGATGTTCCGAAAAAGTTGTGTAGCATCAGCCAGCTAAGATCCAGCGCCCAGACCGGGCCATCGTCAAAGCCTGGCGGCCTAAATAGCACATGGCCGCCAGGCACTTCCTCTACCGCAGCCCCTGTCGTCAGCTAGACGACCTTCTCCCATGGCAGGCCAGCTTTGCCAAAGTGACCGTAGGCGCTGGTTTGGCTATAGATAGGACGGGCCAGGTCCAGGGTTTCGATAATTCCCTTTACCGACGTGTCTATCAGCTTGTCTTTGAATTCGTACAGTTTTTCTTCTGTCACGGTCGCTGTGCCAAAAGTGTCTATGGTCTGCATGAGGGGCTTTTGTTTGCCAATGACGTAAGCCAGACCAACCTCACAGCGACGAGCCAATCCGGCAGCCACAATGTTCTTGGCAATGTAGCGCGCTGCATAGGCGCCTGAGCGGTCTACCTTGCTGGGATCTTTGCCGCTAAAAGCACCACCACCAACACGGGCGTAGCCGCCATACGTATCCACCACTATTTTGCGACCCGTTAGTCCGGCGTCGCTCTCGGGTCCTGGGATATGCCACAGACCAGTGCCGTTCACCACAATGTCAGTGTCTTTTGGCAGCTTGAACTTGTACTGTTTCAGGACAGGCTCGAACACATGCTCGATAATATCTGCGCGAACTTGTACGGCTGTCGTTTTTTCATGATGCGCTACAGCTGCCACCAGTTTTTCTATAGCCACCGGCACACCGTCTTCGTAACGAACGGTTACCTGCGCCTTGCCATCTGGGCGCAGCCATTTCAGGATACCTTTCTCGCGGACTTCATCTATCCGACGAGTCAGTGCATGAGCTATGGCAATAGGCAGCGGCATCAGTTCTGGCGTTTCGTCACACGCATAGCCGAACATCATACCTTGGTCGCCGGCGCCGTCTTGGTCTACGCCCAAGGCAATCTCTGGAGACTGCTCGTGTATATCATTGCTAAAGCTCGACTCTTGGCTAAAGCCCCAGGCCGGTTCGGTGTAGCCGTGCTTCTTTACGACATCACGGACAATTTTTTCATAGTCTAGCTTGGCCTTGGTCTTGATCTCGCCAAACAAACATATTTGATTGGCCCCGGCTACCGTTTCTATGCCCGTATGTGAGTGAGGGTCCTGTGCAAGTGCCGCGTCCACGATAGCATCACTAATAGCGTCGCAGATCTTATCCGGATGTCCGGCGCAGACGGACTCGCTGGTAAATAGTGTTGCACCCTTAGGAGCGTTCATGTTAGAGACCCCTTTCGAGAGCGGAAGCCAGCACTGGTGAGTGCGATGTGTTAGTTCTTGCAAGGAGGCGTATCTGTAGGATACGACGACGCGCAAAACTGACGCAGCGTGCCACCAGGCTGGGCTTCCGTTGAATGCGGTCTCTGATATGAATGCTTTTGGGCATTAAAAAATCCTTTCTTGGTCTCCCAGAGAAAGGACGTGCTAGAGCAACGATATCTTTCCCGGAAACCGGGTCTAGATGGAGCACCTTATCCTTATGGACAGGTTGCTAGCAGGTCGTAAAGCTAGAACTCTCGCTACTTCTGTATATCTTTTAATTGTTAATGTCTTCTATAGTAGCATATGCATTTTGCAGTGCAAGTTCTTCAGCCGTATGTATGACCACCCACTCCTCTAACAAAATGTTTTCCCACAAACGCTGCATGCTGCGCAGCACAGCCGGTGCCAACGCAAAAGCCGTGCCAGCATACAAGGCACCCACAACAGCGTCTATTAGGTAGTGCTCGCCCTGATAGACCGTTCCAAAGTAAATAGTCAGCGGATATATGCTGGCGGCCAATCCCCACCTTTTACCAAAGAGCTTATACACAAACAAGGCAAGCAGCGTGGCGTAGGCTGCATGCAGCGACGGCATGGCAGCTACCGGGTTGGGCGATATCCGGTTATAGAGCGACGGAAAGTCGTGGATACCTAGCGCCGCCCACACATGGCTGGACACCCGGGTGACCGGTGGAATTATTTGCTGCTGGCTGGCCATCCATGGTGGGGCTGCCGGAAAAGCCAGAAAGGTCAAAAAGCCAGCAAAAGACAGCGTGACAAAAGCGCTGATATAGTTCCAATATACCCTGGGGCGATATTTCCATATCAGCAGCGCCAACCCAAACGGCAACACAAAGTGCAACATGTAAACCAAGTAGATATAGAAGTCATACCACTGCACAGAGCCATGCCATAGCCAGGCCTGCAGCGCTTGGGTGGGCAACATGCCAAAGCCCAGGAAACGATCCGCATGCACCATAAAGGTGTAGTTAACGTTGCTGTTCAGTGACGGCACCAGTCCACGAAAAGACTCATACACCAACAGCAGCAACACAAATGGAGCCAGTCGCTTAAAAAACTGCCAGCCTTGGCCAAAGGCCATAAACACAAACGTCAGAAAAACTAGCAATTTGTCGGGCGTAGGAAAACTGGGCTGCCTGGCATACAGCAGCACGCTCAGGCATGCGCCGGCTATCCCAACCCCCCGCAAAGCTGTCTGTTTATTACTCATAAATATGTACAGGTATGATGTTATTTTCCTCACAATAACGGAGGCACATGCATAGTATACTGCGTGAGTATGAAAAAGCGACATGTCAGCAATATGATTCTGCTCATTGGCTTCTTGCTGTTCGTGGCCGCTTGCTGGGTTATCTTCTCGCAGACCGTCCTGCATAATTAGACCAACCTCGGCTTACGCAGTAGCAATACGATCCAACTCGTCAACAATTGCCTCAGTAATTGGCAGCCTCAAGTCGTTCGCTAATTCGCCATATTCGCCATTATGGTTGCATTCTAAAAAGATAATCTTTCCGTCCGTGTCTTCTATAAAATCAAACACCCCGAACTTGAGCCCCAGTTTCTCTAAGTATGAAAAACACAGGGCTTGTTGGTCGGCCGGAAACGAAGCTTTGCGAATTTTCACGGCATCTGTAAAAAAGTGTATACGCCAATCTTCTTTAGCAGCTGCTTTGGTGTAGATGGCGCCAGCAAATAAACGATCGCCCACAACCACTACCCGCCATTCACGTTTCTTGATAAGCCGCGGCTGCCAGAGCCCAGGAAAAGGATTACTGTTCTTTGGTAAGCTAGACGGGCTATTTATAAACGGTGTAGTGGGCACTATCTGCTCACGGCCATCCACTTCTACCATGGCACGTGGAAGCTTGAAGATCACCGAATGTGGCAGACTGTGCTGAATTGGCTCCCACTGATTTGCAACCACAGTCTCTGGAATGGTAAACCCGATCTGCCTGGCTGCTAGTAGTTGTGTGAGCTTATGCTCGGCATGCAAAATACGGCCCGGCGGATTAAGCCAGGCCTTTTCTGGGATGGCGTGCCAGAGAGAATATTGTATATGTTTTTGCTGCTGTTCAAGCGATGATCTAGAAGTCGCGCTGTTTCCGTGGACGAATGGCTTGCGGTACCAAGCAGCAGCTATATCATGAGGCTCAAGCTGACGACCCATGTATTCTATGCGCAGTCCATCCTGCAGGTTAATGCCTATACGCAAAGAACTTGTCCCTTTTGCAACTCTATCAGCCTCGTATACCACTACCTTATAACCGCGGTCTCGAAGCTCATTTGTCACTGGGCGCCAATTGTTATCTCCTGAATGCGAGGCAATCAGAACTGTTTTCTTATAAGAATCAGCCTCTTTTCTCATGCGTTAGCCATCTGCGACGAGCGATCCGTCTTCCTGCGTGCAGTAAACCACTGGCGTCTCGTTGCCTGGCAATCTGACTGTCTTGGTAGATGCGACGGCCTCGAGTACCGCCCGGGCCAGAGTGGCTGCGTGTTCCGCAACAGATCCTGCTGTAAAGCCAGCTAGTTCAATCTCCTCAGTACGGTCTATCCCGCCAAAGCCTTCCATATCGCCAGCGGCAAAAGGCTCGATTTCAATAACACTCATCGTAATCCCCTCTCTTATTAGCATGCCCGTTTGCAAAAAATAAAAACGGCATTTGTCTTCTATGTTCCCAGCATCGCTGGAAGACAAAATACCGCTTATAATATTTGCTAAAAAAATAAACGCTACGGACCAATTGCCGTAACAACCTTACAGTACTCCGCATGACCCGCTTGTACAAGTTGTTTGAAAAAAGCACAACAACGTAAGCACCATGCCATAACAAAATATACCCGCGCAACGCTGCCTCCTGGAAATGCTGGCATGTTTCTAGTATAATCACCGAAGTTAATAGGCATCGGACGCGCGCATTAGTAGCCTAAGCCCTGCTCTAGGGTAAAATAGAGTAAGTTACTGTGGATTGGCCAAGTGTGAGAACAGCCTGTGGCTGTTCGCAAGGAAGCTTTTTAGATTACAAACTTGTTTGTAGTATAAAAAGTTCGGGGGCGCGGAACGTGCCAAGGCAGAAGTTTCGGGTGAGATAAGTCCCAAGGCTCATCGCAAGGACACCTGACTGATTTGAAGCTTGCTTCAAATAATGTCAGTGTCGGGACCGCAGAATGTGGTCGCCGAAGGTGAGTCGAATCCCTATAAATTAATAATTCGAACCCGTTATAGGGTAAAATAAAATAATACTGGGGATTGGCCAAGTGGTAAGGCAGCGGATTCTGGTTCCGCGATCGGGGGTTCGAATCCCTCATCCCCAGCCAGTAAAAAAGCATCGGCCTTGGTCGGTGCTTTTTTACTGCTTGATCGTAGGGTCCGGTTCTGCGAAGCAGACTGCTTCAGCAGGCCGCAATTCGCAGGTTCGGTCGGCAAGCCCGCCCACAGGAGCTTGCTCCGAGGACGGGTGCAGGCGTGCGTTTCACCCTGCCGCCCCAGCCATGAGATTATTCAATTAAGAAAGATGTCCGAATTTGGGCATCTTTTTGTTTAGCGGACAATGGTTACACCTTGGAAAAGTTTGGAAAAGTTCGAATCCCTTATCTCGTAAAATCAATCATTCGTATAATCTCTTATCTGTTATATCCAAAACTTTCATTATCCGCGTTTTTTGGATAGAATAAGATTATGTTTTCTACAGCCGAAATAGTTGAACTAATAAAAGCGCACAAGTCGGGTAGCGATGAGCTCTTTGATAAAACAATTCAAAAGCTAGTACGTAGTAGCGAACAAAAGGGCAAAAAAGGTGTAGCAAAGGCTTTGCGTGATATTTACTCTAAGCCCAATGAAATGTACAGAAAGGTCACGCAGTCATCACTTAAGCAGGTGCCGGCGGCTCCTACCTTCGCAATGGATACGTCGGCTGACGTAACTCTTGATGATGTGGTGTTATCGAAACGCAACCAACTTGTGGTGGATGAAATAATCCAAACTTGGAATAGCCGTAAAAAGCTTAAGGCGGCAGGGCTATCCCATGGTACTAAGGTAATATTTTACGGTTTACCTGGTACCGGTAAAACTTACTTAGCCAGTGCGCTTGCCGGCACCCTGGGCCTACCGATAGTAGATGTAGATGTGAGCAAGCTCATATCTTCATTCATGGGCGAAACCGGTAAAAATGTTAGTGAGCTGTTTGTCGGTAAAGAGCAGCAAATTTTATTTCTGGATGAGTTTGAGTCGCTTGCAAAAAACCGGGCCGATGAAATGGACATTGGCGAGGCTAAGCGTATCGTAACTGCCATCCTTCAAAACATAGACACGCTAAATGATGATGTACTCCTAATAGCTGCCACCAATCATATTGAAATGATTGACTCAGCAATACGTAGGCGTTTTACCTATGAGCTTGATATGGATGATATCGATCTTGCCTCGCGAAGAAAGATGTTTAATCTGTACCTCAAAGATCATAAGAATATAGAGGATGATGCAATTGATACTCTAGGCGAACTGGCCACTGAATTTACCGGTCACGACATCCAGCGCATTTATACAAAAACTATGAGGCGTTCAGTCTTGAGCCTCGACAAGCTTACATTTGAAGAACAGATCTTCAAGCAGCTGACCGAAACCAAATACCGTAAAAAACGTTTTAACTCGAAGGACACTACTGATGTAAATGAACTTAAAAAAGTAGTAAAGGCGCTCTGGGCTGTCAATAAGAAGTACTTTACTTACGAAATGCTTGAAAGTATGACCGGCATACCTCACGCAACCATTCACTACTTGGTATCTAAGAGGGGAACGAAATGAATGAGAACTTACCATTTGTAATACCAAGCACGCAAAGTGCAAAGGCCACCAAGGGCGGTGGCAAGGGCTACACATTTTTTGGTGACCCAATCAACTTCAATGAGCATAAGCAGCAGCGTATTAAGGATCTGCAAGAAGTTACTCGTGAGGCTAAGGCTGAAAAGCCGAAGATATCAAACCCTGAACAGCTTTCGTTTCTGGATATCGAGCTTGACCCTAAAGCAACAGCGAAAAGCAGCATACCAGTTGAGTTATTTGACGATTATGGGCTTGACGTGAACAAGCGGCTTGATACTAATGAGCTGGTAATCTCAGGTACGGATGAGGCGCTGGAAAAATTTGAACAGGCATTGGCGGATTTCGAGTACGTTCCACAATTAAACGATGACGGTAACTTTAAGAACAAGGGACCGGCGCTGCTCTCAGCAATCACTAAGATCTCACGAGTCAGCAAAGAGCAAAAATTAGATGGAATAGTCGAGGAAGAGAATCTTGGCGTAGCGTATTTCTATAAATCAATATCAGCACTGAACGCAAAAAAGATTGCCGACGAACTTATCAAAACGCGTGGTATAAAAGCAGAATATATGGTGTCACCGTCAGGAGCCAAAATTTTAACTGGTGAATTTTCTGCGGATGATGTCGATCTTATTACAAATGACGATTACGAAAACCCATTCGCCAAGTTCGAGGTTATGCATCACATCGGGGTGGTGACCAAAAGTATCAACACCACATACCCTATCACGAAAGCTGATATAGACCTCAGCAACGCTAAAACAATCGTAGGCATCGTTGACGGCGGCATTGCCGAGCTAGATGTTCTTGAAGATCTAGTTGTAGACCGCAAGGACTACACCACTGACCCAGATAGCGATAAATATCATGCTACACTTGCGGCAAGCAGAACTATCTTCGGTAATGACATTGAAGATCAGTTATTTGATAACAACAAGCTAGCCGCTAACGCCAAAGTTGTCGATGTCAAGGTCATGGAAGGCGAGGACGGCCCCACGCCAGTCGAATTGATTGGCTACCTTGAAGACGCAATAAAGACGTTCCCAGATGTTAAGGAATACAGCATGTCTCTAGGCATGACAGACCTTTGCGCACATAATAAGAAGTCATATCTAACGCGCGAGCTTGACGCCCTTCAGCATAACTATGGTGTAGTGTTTGTGGTGTCGGCAGGAAACCGTGACGATTTTCATACACGGCAATATCCAGACGTACTATCGGAACCGGACTCTTCACTGAACTCACCGGGAGACTCGATCAACGGCATATCCGTAGGTGCGCTTGCAGACAAGGCAAACAAAGACTCTTTGGCACAAGTTAATGAGCCGTCTCCATTCACAAGAACAGGCTTTGATGGCATACGAAAACCAGATCTCGTCCATTATGGCGGCAATGCGCGAGCAACAGGAGTTTGGCGCGATCAAGGCGTGAAAGGCTTAAGCGTAGTGGAGAATGAATTGTATGAGAATGTTGGCACAAGCTTTGCCACTCCAGTTGTAAGTGGCGAACTTGCGCAAGCACTAACAGTCGTCGAAGAGTCCGGTTACGATAATGCCGTGGATCTTGCCAAAGCGCTAACTATCCACTCGGCGAGTTATATCCCAAATGAAACATCACTAATCAACTCGACGGATCTAGATAAGATTGTCGGCCATGGCGTTCCTGATGTTAAGAACGTGCTATTTGCCGATAAGACTAGAGTGGTTTATGTAATTAGCGGCGAAATTGGTGGCGTACCACCACGATCCAAAACTCGTGAAGCTGTACGCAAAATTAGTTTTACCATTCCAGATGAACTTAAAAATCTAAAAAGGCAGTTGAATGTACGTGCTACACTTGCATACACTGCGCCGATTGATCCGAACGACGAAGTAGATACGGCCCAGAGCGACGTTACAATGACGCTTTACAAGGTGAACTCTCGGAAAAAGTTGAGGAATTCTGGCAAAGCAGATGACTCCGACTACAGCTATAAACCAAAGTGGTATACGATAAAATGCCTCGAGCGGACCTACTCCTCAAGATCGTATGACGGTGGTGAATGGGAGTTACGTTTAACGCTTCAAACTCGTGGCGATGCGGATGACGACAGTTTTATGCAGCCATTTGCGGTAGTAATATCCATCGAAGATATCGGTGACGATGATGGCCGTATAGACCTTCAACAGATAATCAGGAACAACCATAAGCAGTATGTGCGCATAAATGAAATAAGCAACCGGCAAAGGGCAACAACTCGCTAGTTTTTAGTGGTCATACTCATTGGGAGCTAGCCGAAGTCATAATGTCCCAGACTTAGCATTAGTCATGCCGTCCTCGAGCATAGGCTCTTCTGCCTCGGTATATATACTTATGAGTAGAGTGTAGAGATCTAGTAACCCATCACCAATTTCTTTTACCTCTTCAAATGTGTATGTTTTTCCGTTTTGCTTTTCCAAAATCTGCCGGAGCCGCTCATACATTTCGTTGCTAATTTCGACCATAGCAGACTCCACAAATCATGATATAAAAGGTTTGGAATAAGTTCACTATTCCCAGCCAGACTAAGGAAGTCAGACCATGTGTCTGGCTTTTTTAGTCTGCTGAGCGAGGCGGGATTCGAACGGGGACAGCCTGTGGCTGTCGCCCGCCCTTGGTTTTTGAACTGTGTTCAAAAATTGCTATGAGCAAAACATTTGTTTTGCGTGGCAAGGTCGAATCCCTCATCCCCAGCCAGATTTGATAACAGAGGTGAACGTGCTCCACAATTCAGAGCACTTTTTATTTTGCCATAGCTCACCTCTGTAGAATGGGGTTCGAATCCCTTATGACGGCCATATGTATGATTCTGGAACCTAGTCTTTGATATAGTTAGATTATGAGTAAAATTTCCCATGATAGCGAGACACCTGCGCATGGCCAACAAGTAATCACAGTTTGTGCTTTTATCCACCATACATTTGATGGCGTAACTAAAGTTTTTCTGCCAAAAAGGGCCGCGACCAAAAAGTTTCTGCCGAACGTCTACAATGTGCCAGGGGGTCATGTGGACTATGGCGAAGATTTGGTGACCGCATTGAAGCGCGAGATTCAAGAGGAATTTGGTAAGAAAGTAACTGTTGGCGATCCATTCGCCACCTTTGACTATATGAATGAGATTAAAGGCACGCACTCGGTTGAGATTATCTACTTTGCCCAGTTTGAGGACGGCAATGAAAGCATTGAGCTGGTTCCTGAAGATCATTCGAGCTACGCCTGGATCGCTGAAAACGAATTGGAATCTATGTTTACTGCCGGTCGCGAAGCCAACGATCCGGAGCTCACTGTGATGAAAAAGGGTTTTGCGCTTTTGAGCGGCGAGAGCCCGCAATTTTGAGCTGGGCATTTTACGCCTCTAGCCTTTCAATGACAGTGACCTTGTCTTTATGGTAAACGGAGCCAAGCTGCTCTAGCTTACGCGCAACAAGAAGAAAGTCAGCAATGATGGGGTTCGAAGCGTGGGATGTATACCAAGCCTTTAGTAGCTTTGTCTGCGCAAAATGTAGATCTGCATCTTGACTTTATTCACTCTAGCGGCATAATAGAACGGCTTACAGCTTGTCTGTGAGTAACCTCTATAAGGAGTTCGTGTCTTTCTACGACAGCAGCGGCGAGAATATCGTTGCCTGAGCGAGGGAATGCAAATGGCCACGGGCGGAATCAACAATGATCGGCTGCACCGGCTTATCATGGAGCTGGCTGATCGTCACAGGGCGCACGACATCTTCACATACATCCGAGATGGAATCAGACTGCCACTAGAGCGGCGTTTCAGTCAACTGAACAAATTTGTCGTATTTAGCGTGATCTTTTCGGACATGATGGACCTGATCGCACGGCAGTATGGATCAAACCCGGATGACCTGAGTGCTGCCATCGTGGAACATGCCAAGGACGACATGCACCACTTCCGGCTGCTGATTTCCGACTACAAAGAACGAATGAAGATCGACAGCATCATGCTGGACGACGTAGAGCAAGTGCTCTTCGCCAAAGAGCACCTTTTCATGCGGACCTACGCCTACGAGATGATGCAGATCTGCTTCCGCGTCATGGACAACCCTGTGCTGCTGGTGTGCTTCCTAGAAGCCATCGAAGGCTCGAGTTACGCCATGATCTCGGGGTATCACCCTGCCCTGAAAGACTACCAGGCACACAGTGGACTCAACCTCCGATACTTCGGTACCACCCATCTGGAGATCGAAGAAAGCCACGAGCGCCTGCTCGACAAAATCCATGTGAGCGACGAGATCTTCGCAGTGTGCGATGCAATCGTCCGAGAGCACTTCGAGAACGCCTGGCGGATGCTCGATGCGTCCCTGGAGTGCACCTACGACTACGAAGAAGCTGTGCTTGCAAAGACAGCGGCAGGATAGCTCGACACCTGATGTAGACCGGTCCAGTGGACACCCTCGCACAACTGCTTGGGTGTCCACACGGACATCACCTCACGCGAGAGTCACGAACTCCTTACAATCCAAAATTTTCCTGCCTTTTGCTAGGGCAGTTTTATACTCATGAACTTTTCATTGACAACTAGATTTTTCGCTAACCACCGGCAGCAAGTGGTTGTACTGTGTGATATTTCTTTTACAATAAATAATTAATATTGTAAACTGCTGATTCCGTGAATCACGAAACCCCCAACACATAAAGCACCCGTTTTGCTACTCTTGAAGTGCTAGCTAAAAGAGGAAACAAACATGAGTGCTTTACAAAAACATCATATCGTCGATCTGTTTGTTTGGGTAG